>JAESGK010000064.1_pt1 | contig 136581 bp, 137 predicted proteins | sample 9269681 | NCBI WGS metagenome assembly JAESGK01 (sample SAMN14515347, study PRJNA621673) | algae metagenome | isolation source: Timaviella obliquedivisa GSE-PSE-MK23-08B and co-occurring heterotrophs from... | place: USA: Grand Staircase Escalante National Monument, Utah | collected 2006-08-15 | reverse complement strand
CGATCCCGCAAATCCTGACTGTAGGCGCGCGACATGATCCATCTCCCTCGCTCCGAAAGCGAAAGAATCAGACATGCCGCGATTTGGGAATCCCGCCGTGAATCGGATCAGGCAGAAACCGCTCTAGCACCGGCTGGCCGCTGCCCGGCGGCGGCCCGAACGCCTCATAGACAAGGCCGTTGGCGCAGGCCTCGCCCGTGCAGGCACTCGCCGCAGGGCCGGCCACCAGCGCGGCGAGCAGCGCCATCGCTGCCAAAATGCGTCGCTTCATGATGCCCCCCTGTCCCGCATCAGCCGCCGTCGCAACCGGCCTGCACGCGCCGTCACATCACGCGTTCAGCACCTTGCCATAGGCGTCCAGCACGCTCTCCTTCATCGTCTCCGAAATCGTCGGATGCGGGAAGATCGTGTGCATCAGCTCTTCCTCGGTGGTCTCGAGGTTCATCGCCACGACGAAGCCCTGGATCAGCTCGGTCACCTCCGCGCCGACCATGTGCGCGCCGAGCAGTTTTCCGCTTTTGGCATCGAAGATCGTCTTGACCATGCCGCCTTCCTCGCCCAGCGCAACCGCCTTGCCATTGGCGACGAAGTTGAAGCGGCCGACCTTGAGTTCATGGCCCGCCGCCTTGGCCTTGGCCTCGGTCAGGCCCACGCTGGCGATCTGGGGGTGGCAATAGGTGCAGCCCGGGATCATCAGCTTGTCCATCGGGTGCGGATGCAGCCCCTTGATCGCCTCGACGCAGATCACCGCCTCGTGCTCCGCCTTGTGCGCCAGCATCGGCGGGCCGGCGACGTCGCCGATGGCGTAGAGCCCTTTCACATTCGTCCGGCACATATCGTCGATGACGATGCAGCCGCGATCGGTCTTCACGCCCAGCGTCTCAAGCCCGAGATTCTCGACGTTGCCGACGACGCCGACGGCCGAGATCATCCGGTCCGCGGTGATGGTCTGCTTGCCGCCCTTCTCGTCCTCGATATGGGCGGTGATCGAATCCGCGCCCTTCTCGACCCTGGTCACTTTCGCGCCGGTCAGGATCTTCATGCCCTGCTTCTCGAAGGCTTTTCGCGCGAACGCGCCGATCTCGGCATCCTCCACGGGGACGACCTGCGGCATCACCTCGACCACCGTGACCTCGACGCCCATCGTCCTGTAGAACGAGGCGAACTCGATGCCGATCGCGCCCGAGCCCATCACCAGTAGCGATTTCGGCATTTTCGCCGGCACCATCGCCTCGAAATAGGTCCAGATCAGCTTGCCGTCCGGCTCGATGCCGGGCAGCGCGCGCGGCCGCGCGCCGGTCGCGACGATGATGTGGTCGGCGGTGTAGCTCCCCTCGCCTTTCGCGCCCTTGGGCGGCGGCACCTGCGGCTGCATCGCCGGTTTCTTTGTCGGCGCGACGGCGATGGTATTGGCCTTCGTCAGCTTGGCCTCTCCCCAGATCACATCGACCTTGTTCTTCTTCATCAGGAACTGGACGCCGTTGTTCATGCGGGCGGCGATGCCGCGCGAGCGCTTCACCACCGCGTCGAGATCGGCTTTGAACGTGCCCTCCAGCACCAGCCCGTAATCCTTGGCGTGCTGGCCGTAGTGCAGGATCTCGGCCGAGCGCAGCAGCGCCTTGGTCGGGATGCAGCCCCAGTTCGAGCAGATGCCGGCCAGATGCTCGCGCTCGACGATCGCGGTCCTGAGGCCGAGCTGCGCCGCGCGGATGGCCGCGACATAGCCGCCGGGGCCGGAGCCGATGATGATGATGTCGTAGTCAGCCATGGGTCACCTGAGCTCCTCCCCTCCCGCTTGTGGGGAAGGGTTGGGGGTGGGGGTCGTCGGACAGGTTTCGAGCTGTCCCGATAGCGCGGCGAAGATCGTGTCGAGCACCATCTCTACCTCGGTCATGATCTGTCGGTTGGTGAAGCGCAGGACGGTGAAGCCGTTCGCTGTCAGCCAGGCGGTTCGGTCGGCGTCGTAGCAAAGCGCTTGGTTAGTTCCATGCTGGTCGCCATCAGCCTCGATGATCAGATTCGCCGCCATGCAGGCGAAATCGACGATGTACGGACCTAGAGCTACTTGTCGGCGGAAATGGCTTTGATCTTGCGGCAGACGCCTACGCAGAAGAATCCAGAGTCGTTTTTCAGGCTCGGTCAACGCTTTTCGCAACGCAGGAGCATTGCGCTTCGCCACGGGCGTCGCGACTTTCGGCCGATCTCGCAAAAATCGCATTGCGCGCCTCCCGATCGCTTGCTCTGGCTTTACGCCCCCCACCCCTGCCCCTCCCCACCAGGGGGAGGGGTTAGGTCGAGCCATCAGAGGCCGACGACAAGGCGTGACGCCGATCGCCAAAACTCTTCCCCTCCCCCTGGTGGGGAGGGGATAGGGGTGGGGGGCGGACGACCGGGCGAGCCCCATGGCGCAACCCCTCACACCAGCATCGCCATCGGCTTCTCGATGTAGCCCTTGAACGCCGCCAGCAGCTCCGCGCCCAGCGCCCCATCCACCGCGCGGTGGTCGGTCGAGAGCGTCACCGACATCACGGTGGCGACCGCGAGCTGGCCGCCCTTGACCACGGCCCGCTGCTCGCCTGCGCCGACCGCCAGGATCGTCGCATGCGGCGGGTTCACGATCGCGGCGAAATCCTTGACGCCGAACATGCCGAGATTGCTCACCGCCGTCGTGCCGCCCTGATACTCCTCGGGCTTCAGCTTGCGCGCCTTGGCGCGGCCGGCCATGTCCTTCATCTCGTTGGAGATCTGCGACAGCGTCTTGTGGCAGGCGTCGCGGATGATCGGCGTGATCAGCCCGCCCGGGATCGAGACCGCGACGCCGACATCGGCGTGCTTGTGCTTGAGCATGGCGCTGTCGGTCCAGCTCACATTGGCGTCGGGCACCGCGCGCAGAGCCAGCGCCAGCGCCTTGATCACCATGTCGTTGACCGAGAGCTTGTAGGCCGGCTTGCCGTCCTTTTCAGGCGCGGCCGCGTTGAGCTCGCCGCGCAGCTTCAGCAGGGCGTCGAGTTCGCAATCGACCGTGACGTAGAAATGCGGGACGGTCTGCTTGGCCTCCAGCAGACGCCGCGCGATCGTCTTGCGCATGCCATCATGCGGGACCTCCTCATAGGAACCGGCGGCGAAGAGTTTTTTGACCTGCTCGTCGGAGGGCCCGGTCGCGAGCGGGGCGGCGGCAGGCTTCGCAGCAGGAGCCACTGCCGGTGCGGCTGCGGGAGCAGCCTTCGCCGTTCCGCCGGCTTTTGCCGCCTCGATGTCCTTCTCGACGATGCGGCCATGCGGGCCGGAGCCCTGCACTTTGGCGAGGTCGAGCCCGGCTTCCTTGGCCAGACGCCGCGCCAGCGGCGACGCGAAGGGGCGGTCGCCATCGGCTTTGGCCGGCGCAGCTTCGGCGGGCTTGGCCGGCTCCGCAGCCTTCGGCGCATCGGCAGGCTTGGCCGGAGCGTCAGCCTTGGGCGCCGCCTCGGCCTTCGGAGCCTCGGCCTTCGCAGGCGCACTCGCGGCCTTCACATCCTCGCCCTCGGCTGCGATCACGCCGATGATCTCGTTGACCGCGACATCGGCCGTGCCGTCCGGCACGAGGATCTTCGCCAGGATGCCCTCATCGACGGCCTCGACCTCCATCGTCGCCTTGTCGGTCTCGATCTCGGCGATGATGTCGCCGGACTTGATCGCGTCGCCTTCCTTCTTCAGCCATTTGGCGAGATTGCCCTTCTCCATGGTGGGAGACAGCGCGGGCATCAGGATGTTCACGGGCATGATGTGAGGCTCGCTTTTTCAAGGCCGATGAGCAGCACGCGGCGGGCGAGACCCATGCCGAAGCTGATGGAAACGAGAACGAAGGCGACGTAATCGAGATGTTCGAGGCCCGAGCCGGCCAGAGAGGCGCCAGACATCAACTCCGGCGCAAAGGTCTGGAGCGCTTCGGGAATCAGACCGAGCACCCCGCAGGCCGCAAGAAGATACGACAGCAGATCGACGCGATGCAGGTAGAGCCGGGCGATGACCGCCGTCTGCGCCATGACCGGGCGCGGCGCGAACCTGACCGCGGGACGGACATAGGTGAACGCGGCCGCCCCGCCGAGCGCCGCGAGCCCCACCGAAGCAGCCATGGCCTCGACGGTCAGAGCCATCGCGTCAGGCCCGATAGCAGACGGCTTTGGCCGCCGCGACGACCTCGCCGACATTCGGCAGCGCGAGTTTCTCGAGATTCGCCGCATAGGGCATCGGCACGTCCTTGCCGGTGACGCGGGCGACCGGCGCGTCGAGATAGTCGAACGCCGCCTCCATGATCTTCATGCCGATCTCGGCGGTGACGCCCGACTGCGGGAAGCCTTCCTCGACGGCGACGCAGCGATGCGTCTTCTGGATCGAGGCGATCACCGTCCCGATGTCCATCGGGCGGATCGTGCGCAGGTCGATGACCTCGGCCTCGATGCCCTCCTTGGCCAGCGCTTCGGCTGCGGCGAGCGCATAGGTCATGCCGATGCTGAAGGAGACGATGGTCACGTCCGTGCCGGCGCGCACCACCTTGGCCTTGCCGATGGGAACGAGGAAATCATCGCCCTTGGGCACCTCGAACTGGCGGCCATAGAGAATCTCGTTCTCGAGGAAGATGATCGGGTTGGGATCGCGGATCGCGCTCTTGAGCAGGCCTTTCGCGTCCGACGCGCTGTAGGGCATCACCACCTTCAGGCCGGGCACGTTGGAATACCACGCCGCATAGTCGTGGCTGTGCTGGGCGCCGACGCGAGCGGCCGCACCGTTGGGGCCGCGGAACACGATCGGACAACCCATCTGCCCGCCCGACATGTAGAGCGTCTTGGCGGCGGAGTTGATGATGTGGTCGATCGCCTGCATGGCGAAGTTGAAGGTCATGAACTCGACGATCGGCTTCAGGCCCGTCAGCGCCGCGCCGACGCCGATGCCGGCAAAGCCATGCTCGGTGATCGGCGTGTCGATGACGCGCTTGGGGCCGAACTCCTGCAGCAGCCCCTGCGTGACCTTGTAGGCGCCCTGATACTCGGCGACCTCCTCGCCCATCACGAAGACGTCGCCGTCGCGGCGCATCTCCTCGGCCATGGCGTCGCGCAGCGCCTCGCGCACCGTCATGGTGACGATCTCGGCCCCGGCCGGGAATTCCGACGAGGCGTCGTGGGATTTCGCCTGGGCCGGAACGGTGGCCGGCGCGGCGGCGGCCGGAGGCGCTTCGGTCTTCGCCTCGACGGGCTTTTCGGCTGGCTTGGCTGCCGGCTTGCTGGCCGCGCTGACATCCTCGCCCTCGGCCGTGATCACGCCGATCGGGGTATTCACCGCGACATTCTCGGTGCCGTCCGCGATCAGGATCTTCGCAAGGATGCCCTCATCGACGGCCTCGACCTCCATGGTCGCCTTGTCGGTCTCGATCTCGGCGATGATATCGCCGGCCTTGACGCTGTCGCCCTCGGCTTTGAGCCATTTGGCGAGCTTGCCCTGCTCCATCGTGGGCGAAAGGGCAGGCATGAGAATGTCGATCGGCATGAACGCACCCGGATTTTGGATAGACGCGGGAAGTGGGAGAGGCTGGCCGCCTCGCGGAGCAGAACCGGACGCGCTCAGGCGCGCGCGGCTTCCAGCGTGATGTCGGTGAAGAGCTCCGACGGATCGGGCTCGGGATCATGCGTCGCGAACTCGGCCGCGTCGTTGACGATCTCCCGCACCTTGGCGTCGATCGCCTTGAGCTCGTCCTCGCCGACCTTGAAGTCGCGGGTCAGGCGTCCCCTCACCTGCTCGATCGGATCGTGCTCCTCGCGCATGCGCTGGACCTCGTCCTTGGAACGGTACTTCGCCGGGTCCGACATCGAATGGCCGCGATAGCGGTAGGTCTGCATCTCGAGGATGTAGGGGCCCTTGCCCGAGCGGGCATGCTCGATCGCGCGGTCGGCGGCCTCGCGCACGGCGCGGACATCCATGCCGTCGACCTGCTCGCCGGGAATGCCGAAGGAGATGCCGCGCCGGGAGAAATCGGTCTGGGCCGAGGCGCGGTTCACCGAAGTGCCCATGGCGTAACGGTTGTTCTCGATCACGAACACGACCGGCAGCTTCCAGAGCTGGGCCATGTTGAAGCTCTCATAGACCTGGCCCTGATTGGCCGCGCCGTCGCCGAAATAGGCCATCGAGACCCGGCCGTCCTCGCGATACCAGTTGGCGAAGCCGAGGCCTGCGCCGAGCGAAACCTGCGCGCCGACGATGCCGTGGCCGCCATAGAAGTTCTTCTCGCGGGAGAACATGTGCATCGAGCCGCCCTTGCCGCGCGAATAGCCGCCGCGTCGGCCGGTCAGTTCCGCCATCACGCCGCGCGATTCCATGCCGCAGGCGAGCATATGGCCGTGGTCGCGATAGCCGGTGATGACCTGATCGCCCTCTTTCGAGGCCATCTGCATGCCGATGACGACCGCCTCCTGGCCGATATAGAGATGGCAGAAGCCGCCGATCAGGCCCATGCCGTACATCTGGCCGGCCTTCTCCTCGAAACGGCGGATCAGCAGCATCTCGCGATAGGCGTGAAGCTCCTCCTCCTTGCTGAAGACCGGCATGTTGCTCAGCGTCTTGGCGGCAGCCTTGCCAGTGGACTTGCCCGCCGACTTGGCTGCGGATTTGGCCGCCGGGGCCTTGGCTGGGGCGGGGGCTTTCGTCTTGCGCGCGGCAACGGCCATCGGCGGTCCTCCAGAGAACATCGCCTTTGGTTGTAGAGGATCGCAAAACCCTTGGCGAGTAAGCCATCTCGCAATGCAGCATCGCGCAAGGCATTGATAAATATTGAATTCTTAGAATTAACTCGATTCGAGTTAATCGACGCGAATGGGACGATTTGCCAGCTTGGACGGGACGGCTCAGCGTCCCATCAGGATGACGTCGTTCTTGTGGATGCGGCCCAGCGTGCTGCGGGCCTGCTCCTCCAGCAGGTCGCGATCGACCGATTCGTCGCGCACCAGCGTCAGCCGCTGCTCCCAGAGCTTGCGTTCGGCGGTCAAGCCGGCGAGTTCGGCTTCCTGGATCGCCAGCGCATCCTTGAGTTCGTCGCGCGCCTCCAGCCCGCGCGCGCCGTGCTGGGCGTGGAACAGGAAATACGACACCGCCGCGCCCGAGACGAGGTAGAGCGCCAGCGTGATGACGATCGAGCGGATGCCGCGACGGATGACCATGCCGCCATGGTGGCGCGGCCTGGTTTCCACGGCGTTAACGAATGGCCCGGCGGCGGCGCGATTTTAAGCGCTCGCCGACGCTGTGCGCTGCGGCGCTGGGCCGCAAGCGCCGCGAAGCGGTTGACCGCGCCCGCCCACCTGCCTATGTGAGCGCCCCAGTGAGGGCGGGTAGCTCAGTGGTAGAGCACGTGACTTTTAATCATGTGGTCGTGGGTTCGATACCCACCCCGCTCACCACGCCGCCGGCCAGATAGCGACGGATCGCGTCAGCCCAGCCGCCGCACGACTGTGCCGCCGGGAGCCATGCGCCCGCGAACAGCGCCTCGTCGCATGCCGTAAATCCCGTCTCCCTCGCCAAATCCCTGGCTGGCGGCACCGTCGTGATAGGGGTTCAGCTGCCAGCAGCGATACCGGTTCCATTCGTCCGCGCTCGTCGCGTCGGAGCAGCGCGACCATTGCGAACGTTGCCAGAAGGCCTCGGCGGGCGGCGACGCGGCAAGGCCCACGAGCAGCCCAAACGTCGCGGCGGCATATTTCGGCATGCGACAGTGTTTCACATCGGCTCCCTGGTCCGCTCCACCCCAGGATCGAAGAACGACCAGAAATCTAACGATTCCTTAAAATTATCGCTCCATCCGACGTCGGAGTTAACGGCGGTCAAGCGATTCGCCGGCTCGAACGTCGCCTTTTGCGTTTTCTGGCTGAACCAAATGCCCGGCCCGGCGTTGTCCCAGCATACCGCATCATGCGGATGTCATCAGGAGGACACCATGCTCAAGCGCAATCTCGCGATCTCCACGATCGGCTTTTCCATGCTGGCCGCGACCGCCATCGCCCAGACCGGCGCGCCTGCTCCGAGCGCTCCCTCGGCGACCACTGCGCCCTCGACCGCAGCCCCGGCTGCGACCAAAGACAGTTCGCAGAACCTCGCCATGCCCGGAAAATGGCGCGCCTCGAAGCTGATGGGCGTCGATATCTACGGCCCCGACCAGAAGAAGATCGGCGACGTCACCGAAGTCGTCTTCGACAAGACCGGCATGATCGAGACCGTGACTGTCGGCGTCGGCGGCTTCCTCGGCATCGGCGCGAAGGATGTCGCGATCCCGTTCGGCCAGATCACCTGGAGCGACCAGCCTATAGCGGCGGCCGCCCCGGCGCCCGCTCCCACTGGCGGCACGGCTTCGACGTCGACCACGGCCGCTCCGGCCGCGATGGCTCCGAAGACGCCAAACATGTATCCGGACCATGGCATGGTCACAATGACCAAGGAGCAGCTCACCTCGGCTCCTGCCGTGACCTTCTCCGGCAGCTGAGCCAGGATAGCCGATAGAATCCGGCCCTTATGGCCCGTCCTCTTCGGAGGGCGGGCTTTTTTGTGGCCGAATGACTTCAGACGGTCGTCGCCATAGCGGCGATTGCAGCCGGAATCGCTTCGGGGAGATCGTCGGCGATCAGCCCCATACCGAGCGCCTCTCCGGCCAGCCCATGCAGATGCACGGCTGCGCAAGCCGCCTCGAAAGCCGACATGCCCTGGGCCAGCATCCCGGCGATCAGGCCGGCCAACACATCGCCGGACCCGGCCGTCGCCAAAGCGGCCGAGCCGGTCGCATTGATCGCGGCGATGCCATCTGGAGCTGCGATGACTGTGTCGGCGCCCTTCAGCACGATGACGCAACCGGAGAGCCGCGCCGCCTGTCGGGCGCGGTCGAGCTTCGATGCGCAGCCGTAGCCCAACGCCTCACCGAACAGACGCCGGAACTCGCCCTCATGCGGGGTCAGCACGCAGGGCGCGCCTCTGCGCCCGGCTATGCGCGCCAGTTGCCCGACCCGTCCAGACAGGAGCGTCAGCGCGTCGGCATCGAGAACAGCCGGAACGGGCGACCGCAGCACAGCCGTCGTCGCGGCGCGGCCGGCTGCATCGAGGCCAAGCGCCGGTCCAACGACGATGGCCGCCGGACGACGATCGGCAAGCAGCGCCACAAGACCCGCATCAGCGGCATAGCTTCGCTGCATCACGGCGTTAGGCCCCTGCGAGGCATGGGCCGCCAGCGCCTCGGGTCGGCAGGCGATGGTGACGAGCCCCGCGCCGATCCTCAGCGCGGCGCGCGCGGAGAGCCGGGGCGCGCCGACCCCATCGAGGCCGCCGGCGACGACGAGAACCGCGCCGCGTCGAAATTTATGGGTATCGGCGGCATGCGAAGGCAGTTGCTCTCGCCAGAGCGCGGCATCGTTGCGAAAGACCGCAGGGGCCAAACCGCCCTGGCCAAAGACGATCTCGGGCGTAATCCCGATATCGGCGAGCGTGACGACGCCGCACAGCGCGCGTCCGGGATGGAGCAGATGGCCCGGCTTCAGGCGGAAAAAGGTCACGGTCTCGGCAGCCGAAATAACCGGTCCGGCGGCCTGCCCGCTGTCGCCCGAGAGCCCGCTGGGCACGTCGACCGCAACGACCGGCTGTCCGGCGGCGTTGATGCGGGCGATCAGCAGCGCGGCATCCCCGGAGATCGGCCGGTTCAGCCCGGCCCCATACAAGGCGTCGACGACCAGGGCGTGCTCGCGGGGTTCCACCGCCGCGAGCGCTTCGACCTGACCGGGCCAGCGCGCGGCGGCCGCAATCGCGTCGCCTCGGATCGCGTCGCGGGCGCCCGCCAGCGCCAGCGTCACACGCAGACCCCGCTCGCGCAGCAGCCGCGCCGCGACGAAGCCGTCGCCGCCATTATGTCCGGGACCGCAGATGACGAGCACGGGCTCGCCTGGCCGCAACCGCCGGCTCACCGCGTCGGCGACGGCCCGGCCGGCGCGCTCCATCAGCGTCGCGCCCGTGGTTCCACCGGCGATCGCGGCGCGGTCGGCCGCGGCCATCTCCGCGAGACTGAGCAGCGCCGATCGATTGTGGTCATGACTTTGCACGCGCTCATCATCGGAGAGGCGATGGCTGCGGGCAAGCGAACGTTGCAATGCCGCAATTGATTATAATACGTGCAGATGCATATTTTATATGCTGTTTATTGCCCTTTCATCGGGCTGCGACACAGTTTCTTCCGCATGGCGAGGCGCATGCGCCGATGCTATGAGCACAGTGCGGATGCAAATCCGACGGATTGAAAAGCTGGTCCGGCTCATGCAAGGCGGGCGGACGATCCGTGGCGAAGGGCGCAAGGCAAGCCCCGACCCAAGTCAACACGCAAGGGAGGCCGGTCGGCGCATGAAAAAGATCGAAGCGATCATCAAGCCGTTCAAGCTGGACGAGGTGAAGGAGGCGCTTCAGGAGGTCGGCCTGCAGGGCATCACCGTGCTGGAGGCCAAGGGCTTCGGCCGCCAGAAGGGTCACACCGAACTCTATCGCGGCGCCGAATACGTCGTCGATTTCCTGCCGAAGGTGAAGATCGAGATCGTGCTCGCCGACGAGATGGTCGAAGGCGCGATCGAGGCGATCAAGAAGGCGGCCCAGACGGGACGCATCGGCGATGGCAAGATTTTTGTATCGTCGGTGGAGGGGGCGATCCGCATCCGTACCGGCGAAACCGGCACGGACGCGATCTGAGGCGTTTTCCCAGCCCGAAAGATGTGCGTCCCGGCGGTTTGGAAGACCCCGTGGATCGAGTGAATTTGAGAAACTGCTTGCGAGAGGAATGCTGAGATGAAGAGCGCCAAGGATGTCCTGAAGGCGATCAAGGACAACGACGTCAAATATGTGGACTTCCGCTTTACCGACCCGCGCGGCAAGTGGCAGCATGTGACCTTCGACGTCACGATGATCGACGAGGACATCTTCGCCGAAGGCACCATGTTCGACGGCTCCTCGATCGCCGGCTGGAAGGCGATCAACGAATCCGACATGCTGCTGATGCCGGACCCGACGACGGCCTGCATGGACCCGTTCTTCTCGGCCGCGACGATGGTCATCACCTGCGATGTGCTCGAGCCGGCGACCGGCGAGCCCTATAACCGCGATCCGCGCGGCATGGCCAAGAAGGCCGAAGCCTATCTCAAGTCGACCGGCATCGGCGACACGGTCTATGTCGGCCCCGAGGCCGAATTCTTCGTCTTCGACGACGTCAAGATCGCCGCCGACCCCTACAATACGGGCTTCAAGCTCGACAATGTCGAGCTGCCGACCAACGGCATGACCGAGTATGAGGGCGGCAATCTCGGCCACCGCATCGCCACCAAGGGCGGCTATTTCCCCGTCCCGCCGCAGGATTCGGCGCAGGACATGCGCGGCGAGATGCTGGCGGCCATGGCGGCCATGGGCGCCAAGGTCGAGAAGCACCACCACGAGGTCGCCTCGGCCCAGCATGAGCTCGGCCTGAAGTTCGACACCCTGACCCACATGGCCGACACCATGCAGGTCTACAAATACGCGATCCACAACGTCGCCCAGAGCTACGGCAAGACCGCGACCTTCATGCCCAAGCCGATCTATGGCGACAACGGGTCGGGCATGCACGTCCACCAGTCGATCTGGAAGAACGGCAAGCCGATCATGGCCGGCAACAAATATGCCGACCTGTCGCAGGAGTGCCTGTGGTATATCGGCGGCATCATCAAGCACGCCAAGTCGCTGAACGCCTTCACCAACCCGTCGACGAACTCATACAAGCGCCTCGTCCCGGGTTACGAGGCCCCCGTGCTGCTCGCCTATTCGGCGCGCAACCGCTCGGCCTCCTGCCGTATTCCGTGGACGACCTCGCCGAAGGCCAAGCGCGTCGAGGTCCGCTTCCCCGATCCGATGGCGAACCCCTATCTCGCCTTCGCGGCCATGCTGATGGCCGGCATCGACGGAATCGTGAACAAGATCGATCCGGGTCCGGCCATGGACAAGGATCTGTACGACCTGCCGCCGCGCGAGCTGAAGAAGATCCCGACCGTCTGCGGTTCGCTGCGCGAGGCGCTCGAGAACCTCAAGAAGGACAACGCCTATCTCAAGGCCGGCGGCGTCTTCAACGACGACTTCATCGAGAGCTACATCGAACTCAAGATGCAGGATGTGATGCGTTACGAAATGACGCCGCATCCGGTCGAGTTCGCGATGTACTACTCGTACTGAGCTTCCTCCCGACCGCGAATGGTTCGTGGTCCACCTTCCAACCGGGGCGGAAACGCCCCGGTTTTTTCATGCCCCGGTTTTCATTCCGCAGAATCGCCGTCACGCCACCGCGGGACGTTGCTGGTCGCCTGTCAGCAGCCCGCGATAGGCTTCGACCGTCCGCTCGACATGGCGCTGCGTCGTCAGCGGATCGGCCCAGTAGCGGCGATAGGCGGCCGCACTCATGGCGGACGCGACGCCATCGTCCTTCAGCCGCGTCAGCGCAGCCGACAGCCCTGCCGCATCGCCGCCATCGACCAGAATGCCGTCCTGTCCGTCGGCGATCCAGCTCGCCGGCCCGGTCGTGCGCGCCAGCACCACCGGCACGCCGAGCGAACGCGCCTCGGCGATGACCAGCGGGCCGGGCTCGTACCAGAGCGAGGGCAACACCAGACAGCGCGCCCTGGCGATCTCTTCGAACACCATCCCGGCCGGGACCCAGCCGCGGATCTCGGCGGCCGGATTGGCTGCCGCGATCGCGTCCGACAGCGGGCCTTCGCCGACGAAGCGCACCGGCATGCCCGCGCGCGCGGCCGCCGCCGCCAGGATGTCAGGGGCCTTTTCCTGCGTGAATCGCCCGAGGAACAGCGCATGGCGGTTGGCCGCGACATCGGCCGGCGGCTGCCGCTCGGCTTCCATCATGTTCTCGACCACGACATGGCGCGCATGTTTCGGCAGGAACGGCGCGGCGAAGTCGCGCGCGAAATCGCTGACATGGATGAAGAGCGGCGCGCGCAGGCTGCGCATCGCCTCGTCCGAGCGCCATTGCCGCGCCACGCGGACGAGCTTGTGGATGTAGGAGGCGCGGTCGCAATTCGATCCGGCGCACCCGGCCGACATCGGTTTTTGACGGCAGGGCGCACCGGCCTTGAAATCGAAATAGCCGCCGGTAGGGCAAAACGAGAAGTAATCGTGCATCGTCACCGCGACGGGCAGGCCGCTCTCGCCCGCCGCCGCCAGCGCCGCCGGGCTGAACGCCTTGGTCCATTGATGCAGATGCACGAGCGTCTCAGCCTTGGGCTGGCGCTCCAGCAATTCCGTCAGGAAGGCATGGGCCGGCGCGTTCCAGATGCCCTGGCGGGCCGCAGTGATCCTGCTGCCGACTTTCCAGATTTCCTCGCCGGGAAACATCGCGATCTCGATGCGCGGATGGCTAAGCCGCTCGGAGACGGGTCCGATCGCGCAGGCGAAGACGATATCGACGCCAGCCTCGGCCAGTCCGCGTGCGCTCTCGATGGCGACCTTTGCGGCTCCACCATTGACGGAGCCGAAATCGCTGATGATGACGCAACGCATGGGCCTCTCCTCCGCATGGGAGGCTAAGCCGCAAAAGTTGATTTTTCGTCGGACCGAACCGGTCGCGTCAGCGCAGGGCGAGCAGGCACAGGCCGGCGACAGAGAACAGCGCAATCACAGCCCAGACCCAACGCGTCGAAGGCGTCTGCGCCAGACGAAGCTGGTCGATACGGCCGAGTTCCTCATAGCCGAAAGATTCGCCGGCAAGACGCGCCGTGCGCTCGAGACCCGCAACCCTGATACCCTGAACCGACGAGCGCAACGCCACGACACTCTCCCCTTGAGGCAAGCCTAGCGCATGAACAGCCAGGACGGAAAGCCTGCCAGCCATGCCAGTTTCGCCCATCATGCTGAACGAAGACTGAATCGGCGGCGCAATCCCTGTCGGAGGCTGGTCGCATGCGCGGATGACGCTGATGCGACGTGGAGGCCAGGCCTCAGCCTGCCTGCCCGGCGCGGGCCAGCAGGCTGGAGTCGCCATAGGAGTAGAAGCGATAGTTTCCTGCAATCGCATGGGCATAGGCGCGTTTCATGATGTCGAGCCCGCTGAAGGCGCAGACCAGCATGAACAGGGTTGAGCGCGGCAGATGGAAATTTGTCATCAGGAGATCGACCGCGCGGAAGCGATAGCCGGGCGTGATGAAGATCGCGGTATCGCCCGAAAACGGCCCGATTACGCCATCATCGCCGGTCGCGCTTTCGAGCAGCCGCAGCGAGGTGGTTCCGACCGCGACGATGCGCCCGCCCTGGGCCCTCACCGCATTAAGCGCGTCCGCCGTCGCCGCCGAGACGGTTCCGGTCTCCGCGTGCATGCGGTGCTCGCCGGTGTCGGCGGCCTTGACCGGCAGGAACGTGCCCGCCCCGACATGCAGCGTCACGAAATGGCGCGAGACGCCGCGCGCCTCCAGCGCCGCAACGAGTTCAGGCGTGAAATGCAGGCCCGCCGTCGGCGCGGCCACCGCCCCGTCCTCACGCGCATAAAGCGTCTGGTAGTCGATCGCGTCTGACGCATCGGTCGGACGTTTGCCGGCTATATAAGGCGGCAGCGGCAATTCTCCGAGTCTGGCGATGGCCTCGTCCAACGCCGGGCCGGAGAGCGCGAAGCGCAACTCGACCTCGCCGCCCTCGCCTTTCGCGACGACGACAGCTTCGAGACGGCCAAGCTCGCAGACGCTCGATGCGCCGTCGTCTCCGAAAACCACAATCTCGCCGAGGTCGAGCTTCTTGGCAGGGCGCGCGAAGGCTAGCCAACAATCGGCGGCCTCGCGCTTGTGCAGCATGATCTCGATGCGCGCCGAGGTCTCGCCCCTGAACCGGCGTCCGCGCAGACGCGAGGGGATGACCCGCGTATCGTTGAGCACCAGCGCATCGCCCGGCCGCAGCAGCACGGCAAGGTCGCGCACGCCGCGATCCTCGAAGGGCTCAGCCGCATCCGGGCTGACGACGAGCAGACGCGCCGCATCGCGCGGGCTTGCAGGCCTCAGCGCGATGCGGTCTTCGGGAAGATCGAAATCGAAGAGATCGACATTCACAACAGATCAGGCGACGTCGGCCATCACCTTCATCGAGACGATGGAGTCGGGATCGCGCACCGGCTCGCCGCGCTTGATGCGATCGACGTTCTCCATGCCTTCGACGACCTCGCCCCAGACGGTGTACTGCTTGTTGAGGAAGCTGGCGTCCTCGAAGACGATGAAGAACTGGCTGTTGGCCGAGTTGGGGTTCTGCGAGCGGGCCATCGAGCAGATGCCGCGCACATGCGGCTCGGCGTTGAACTCGGCCTTGAGGTCGGGCAGGTCGGAGCCGCCGGTGCCGGTGCCATGCGGGCAGCCGACCTGCGCCATGAAGCCGTCGATGACGCGATGGAAGACGATGCCGTCATAAAAGCCCTGGCGCGACAGGACCTTGAGCCGCTCGGCATGGGCCGGCGCGAGGTCGGGGCGCAGCTTGATGACCACCTTGCCCTTGGTGGTTTCCATGACGAGGGTGTTTTCCGGATCGAGCGACATCAGGTCGGCCTTTCATTGGACGGCGCGCGGCCGTGGAAGCGGATGGTGAAGGGTCGCCCCGCGATAGCCGCTCCGAAGCGCGACGACAACCTCAGCGGCGCGCAATCGCGCACTGCGTCGAGCACGGAGGCGGTGAAACGCTGCTGCAAGGCCGGATCGGCCCGGCCAGCGGCCCATGTGACGCGCGGCTGGCCGAAGATGCTGCCGTCACGCCGCAGGCTGAAGCGCACCGTCGCCATGGCGCCGGCATTGGGGCCGTCCATGGCGGGCGGTACCCAGCAGCGACGGATCGCCGGCGCGATCTCGTCGATGCGATCGACCTCGCCGGCAAGGCTGCGGCTGGTCGGCGAGACCGAGCCGCTCAGGCCCGGATCGACGCCCGGGACGGGGCGCGGCAGCACCGGCCGCGACGGAGCATCGCCGAAGCGCCCGCCGACGCCGGGCGCATAGCGCTGGCCAGACGGCGGCGGCAGAACCGGGTTCTGCGAGCCTGACGGGGGTGGCAGCACCGGGTTCTGCGAGCCCGACGCTGGCGGCAGGCCAAGCCCCTGCGTGTCCTGCGCCACAGCCCCGCCCGTCAGGGCAAACCCGACGAGCAGTGCTGTCGCGATGCGCCGGACGGCCAGCACGTGGTGGCTTACCTGGCGTCCGACTGCAGGCGCATCTTCACGATCTTGTCGGGGCCGGTGACCTGGCCCGAGCCGGGTGCGCCCTTCTTGATCTTGCGCACCGCCTCCATGCCGGAGACGACCTCGCCGAACAGCGTGTACTGGCCGGTCAGGGGGCCGCAGCCCTCATAGCAGATGAAGAACTGCGAATTGGCGGAATCGGGCGAGCTGGACCGCGCCATGCCGACGGAGCCGACCTTGTAGGGCGTCGGCGTGAACTCGGCCGGCAGGTTGGGCAGGTCGGACTTGCCCGTGCCGGTGCCGGTCGGGTCGCCCGTCTGCGCCATGAAGCCGTCGATCACGCGATGAAACACGATTCCGTCGTAAAAACCCTTCTGCGTCAACGTTTTGATCTGCGCGACGTGCCTGGGCGCGAGATCGGGACGCAGGCGGATCGTCACCGGGCCGTCCTTGGTGTCGAGGATCAGCGTGTTCTTCGGATCGGGGGCCTGTGCATGGGCCGCACCGAGCGCGCCGGCAAGGACAAGGATGGCGATGGATGAGCGCAGCATGGAATGGTGTCTCCTGCCTGCCGGTGGATTCGGCAGGTCTCGATGGCTGTTTTGGTAGCGGCATCCTTGGGCGCGAACAAGGCGCTCCCATGGCGCGTCCAGAACAATGTTGCACCGCACAAGTGCAACGGAGAATAAATTTGCAAAAACATCAGGCTTTGGCTGCCTAAAGTGGTGACAGGGCTGTCACAATCCGCTAATCAAAGGGCGCTGGGCACGCTCGGTTTGACTTTGAGCGCCGCGGACCAGGTCTCGGGAGGAACAAACGCCCGCCTAGTATATGAGCCGCGCACATCCGATGCGCGCCGATACTGCGGTAAAAACAGACTTCAAGGGCAAGGCTTCGGCCTTGCCTTTTTGTTTTGCCAATATGGTTGACGTAACCGACGGCAAAACTAGAGATCGAACGTCGCCCAAATATACCAGACCAGCGCAAAGACGAGGCCGGCGATCACTGAAGTGATCACCGCCACCTTGAGCATGCGCGGCGCGGCCGGTGCGCCCGGATCGGTGCCTTCCGTGACCTCGCCCGCTTCCGCCTGGCTGCGCACGCCGAAGGGCAGCACGGCGAAGAGCACCGTCCACCAGATCACAAAGTAAACGGCAAGCCCGCCCGCAAGCGTCACGATCCGCGCCCTTCATCAGCACCGCCCGCCAGCGCGATGCAGGCAAACGCCACGCGCGCCTCCGTCGGCACGCCGAATCGCGCCGTATGCCGCGCTGGCAGGCCGCCGGGGAAATGCTTCACATACTCCGCATTGCAGACGGCGTAGTCGGCCGGGTCGGTGATCAGCATGGTCATCTGGACGACGCGGTCGAGCGAGCTGCCGGCCCCGGACAGAATCGCCGCCACCTTCGCCAGCGCGTTGCGCACCTCGTCGGCTGGCGTGTCCCCGCGTCGAATGCCCCGCTCGGGATCATGCGGGGCCGAATGGCCGGAGACGAAGATCAGCCCGCCGGCCCGCGTCGCCTCGCTGAAGGGCCTTGGCGAACCCGCCGGCGGCTGGCCGAAGAAGTCGATCGGGTTGTCGGTCACGGAATTCATGCCTGTTCGAGCTCGACAAGCGTGCCGCAGAAATCCTTGGGGTGAAGGAAGAGCACCGGCTTGCCATGCGCGCCGATGCGCGGCTCGCCCGAGCCGAGCACCCGCGCGCCGTCGGCTTTCAGCTTGTCGCGGGCGGCGAGGATATCGTCGACCTCGTAGCAGATGTGGTGGATGCCGCCATCGGGGTTGCGCTCCAGGAATTTCGCCACCGGCGAATCCGCGCCCATCGGCTCCAGCAATTCGATCTTGGTGTTGGGCAGTTCGACGAAGACGACGGTGACGCCGTGCTCGGGCTGCGGCAGCGCCTGCGAGACGCGCGCGCCGAGCGTGTCGCGATAGAGCGCGGTCGAGGCGGCGAGGTCCTTCACGGCGATGGCGACGTGATTGAGGCGTCCGATCATGGCAGCTCCGCTGGGGCAATGGGCAGTAGGCAGTAGGCAGTAGGCAGTAGGCAGTAGGCAGTAGGGAAGAAAACAGAATAGGCCGAACAATCAATGCCGGTTTCCCGACTGCCGACTGCCCATTGCCGACTGCCCCCCTGACTGCCTGTTTACACCTCGATCACCAGCGCATGCACCAGCGGCTTCTTGCCCCACTCCTCGTTGACGGCGCTGCGCAGGCCGCGCTCCAGCGCGTTGCGCAGGGCCTCGGGATCGCGCCGGCGCGCCTTTGGGATGTTGTCGAGCAGTTCGGAGACCGCGTCGGCGACGTATTCGTCAAAATCGGTGCCGTCGCGGGTGCGCGGCGGCAGGCCGAGTACGGCGATCTCGGGATCGCCGGCCAAGCCGCCCTTCTCGTCGATCGCGACCGCGACCGAGATCATCCCGGCGAAGGAGAGCTTGCGGCGTTCGGAGATGGTCTTCTCCAGCGCGTTCACCAGCAGCGTGCCGTCCTGATAAAGCCGTCCGTGGTTGACTTCGTCGATCTTGCTCGCGCCCTCGGGCCCGATCGCGACGACATCGCCATTGCCGGCGCGCACCACGGTCTTGACGCCGAGCCCGCGCGCAAAGGTCGCGTGCTCGGAAAGATGCAGATCCTCGCCATGGGCCGGGATCACGATCTTCGGCTTGAGCCAGCCATAGAGCCGCGCCATCTCCTCGCGCCGCGGATGGCCCGAAACGTGGACGAGATGGGTCCGGTCGGTGATGATCTCGATGTTGTCGCGCGCCAGCGCGTTCAGGATGTTGCCGACGGCCTTCTCGTTGCCCGGAATCGTGCGCGAGGAGAAGATCACCCGGTCGCCGGGCGACAGCGCGATCTCGGGATGATCGTCGGATGCGATGCGCGAGAGCGCCGCGCGCGGCTCGCCCTGGCTGCCGGTCAGTAGCGCCACGACCTTGTCGCGCGGCAGGTAGCCATAGGTGTCGGCCGAGCGGAAGGCGGGAATGCCGTCGAGATAGCCGCATTCACGCGCGACATCGATGACGCGGTCCATGGCGCGGCCGACCACGACGACCTCGCGCCCATCGGCCATCGCGGCCTCGGCCACCGCCTTCAGGCGCGCGACGTTCGAGGCGAACGTGGTGACGGCGACGCGGCCGGGCGCCGAATGCACCAACTCCTTGATCTTGGCTGCGACATCGGCCTCGCTCGGCGAGGTTCCGTCGCGCATGACATTGGTCGAATCGCAGATCAAGGCCATCACGCCTTCGTCGCCGAGTTCGCGCAGGCGCTTTTCGTCGGTGGCTAAGCCGACCTGCGGCGTCGCGTCTATCTTCCAGTCGCCGGTATGGACCACGAGCCCGGCCGGCGTGCGGATGGCGAGCGCGTTGGATTCCGGGATCGAATGCGCAACCGGCACGAACTCGATGTCGAACGGGCCGAGCGTGAAGCGCCCGCCCTGGTTGATGACGTTCATCGGCACTTTTGGCGCACCGGGCTCCGAGAGCCGGCGTGTCGCCAGCAGGCCGGCGGCAAAGCGCGTGCAGTAGACCGGCGCGCGCAGCGAGGGCCACAGAGCCGCGAGGGCGCCGATATGGTCCTCATGGGCGTGGGTGATGACGATGCCGAGCAGATTGGCGCGCTCGGCGATGATGTAGTTCAGGTCCGGCAGGATGATGTCGACGCCCGGAGCCTCGGGCCCGGCGAAGGACAGCCCGCAATCGACCAGGATCCATTTCCGCCGCCCCTCCGGCCCAAAACCGTAGAGCGCGGCGTTCATGCCGATCTCGCCGAGGCCTCCGAGGGGAACGAAAACGAGTTGGTCGGGAGAGCGGGTCACGAAATATCCTGACTGAAACTAGGAAAAAGCGCCGTGGCGCAAAGGTCTGGCGGGAGCCCTACCACGCCGGGCGGCGTGTCTCCAGCACTACGGTTGTTCAGGCAGGCGCGGCAAAATAGAGATCGCCTGCGTCGATGATGCGACGTCCGTCCTCTGTGCCGAGTTCGAGCCGGCCCGAGGCGTCGAGCCCGGCGAAAACGCCGCTGAGCGGCCCCTCGCCGAGCCGGATCGTGATCGTCTCGCCAAGGAAGGCCGCGCGCTCAAGCCAGGCGGTCCGGATCGGGCCGAAGCCGCCAGGCCTCGACCAGACGGCGAAGCGCGAAACCCAGGCCTCGCTCAGCGCCGTCAGCATCGCCTCGACCGTCGCGTCCGGCCCAAACGCCGCGAGCGCCGTCGCCGGATAGGGCGTGTTCTGGGGACATGAGGCGATGTTGACGCCGAAGCCGATGATCAGGTCCAGCCGCCCTGCCCGGCTCTCGCCTTCGAGCAGAAGACCGGCGGTCTTGGCGCGGCCGACGAGCAGGTCGTTGGGCCATTTCAGCTTGAGGTCGGCTGCCGCCGAAGCACCGAGCATGTGTGACGCCGCGTCATGCAGCGCCAGACCCGCGACGAAGCCGAGTTGCGGCGCAAGGGCCGGCTCGCAAGGGTTCGTCAGCAGCAGGCTGGCGTAGAGGTTGCCGGGCGGCGAGCCCCAGACCCGGCCATGTCGGCCGCGTCCGGCGGTCTGCTCGCGCGCCACGATCCACAAGCGGCCGGTATCGCCGTCACGGAGCGCGCGCCGCGCCTCCTCCATGGTCGAGCCGACCGCGTCGCGGACGATCAGGCGGTAGCCGGCGGCGCGGGCGGCGTCGGAAAGCACCGCTCAGCCGTCATTGCGAGGAGCGTAGCGACGAAGCAATCCAGAGGGCGTCGAGCGAGACCTCTGGATTGCTTCGCTGCGCTCGCAATGACGGGATCGGCTCAAAACAGCGACTTCGCCGCCGCCGCCGCCGAGTTGAACAGCGGCGCGGGCGCAAGCGACAGCACCAGAACGAAGCCGGCCGAGACCAGCAGCACGGCGCGCACGCCGAGATCGCCCTTTTCGAAGGCGGGCTTCGCCTCGTCGAAATAGATGATCTTGACCAGCCGCAGATAGTAATAGGCCCCGACCACGCTGGTCACGACGCCGACGACCGCGAGCGTGTAGAGTTTGGCGTCGATCGCCGCCAGAAAGACGTAGAACTTCGCCCAGAACCCGGCCAGAGGCGGAATGCCGGCGAGCGAGAACATCATCATCGCCAGCGCGAACGCCATCCACGGATTGGTCCGCGACAGCCCGGCAAGCTCGGCGATGTCCTCGACCGGCTTGCCGTCGCGTCGCATCATCAGCACGCAGGCGAAGGCCCCGAGCGTCGTGGCGAGATAGATCGCCATGTAGACCATCACGCCCTGCACGCCGCCGGCTGTCCCCGCCGCGAGCCCGACCAGCGCATAGCCCATGTTCGCGATCGAGGAATAGGCCAAGAGCCGCTTGATGTTGGTCTGGCCGATCGCGGCGAAGGCGCCGAGCGCCATCGAAGCGATCGAGATGAAGATCACGATCTGCTGCCATTCATGCAGCGCGCCGGGGAACGCGCCGACGAAGACGCGCACGGTCATCGCCATCGCCGCCATTTTGGGCGCGGCGGCGAAGAAGGCCGCGACCGGGGTCGGCGCGCCCTCATAGACGTCGGGCGTCCACATGTGGAACGGCACGGCCGAAATCTTGAAGGCAAGACCGGCCGCCACGAAGACGATTCCGAAGATCAGCCCCAGACCCGGCTTGCCGCCCTGCACGGCGGCCGCGATGCCGGCATAGTTCACGGTGCCGGTGAAACCATAGACCAGCGATGCGCCATAGAGCAGCATTCCAGACGAGAGCGCGCCGAGGACGAAGTATTTCAGCCCGGCCTCGGTCGATTTCTGGTTGTCGCGGTCGAAGGCGGCGACGACATAAAGCGCCAGCGACTGCAGTTCGAGCCCGACATAGAGGCTGATAAGGTCGCTCGCCGAGATCATCATCATCATGCCGATGGTCGCCAGCACGATCAGGATCGGGAACTCGAAGCGCATCGAGCCGTCGCGGCGCATGTTGTCCGACGAGAGCAGGATCGCGGCGGCCGCGCCGAGCAGCGTCAGCACCTTCATGAAGCGCGCGAACCCGTCGGCGACGAAGCCGCCGTTGAAGGTCACGGCCTTGCCGGTTCCCGAAAGCACCAGCACCAGCGCCAGCGCGAACAGCGCAAGCGCCGCCCCTTCGAGCAGGCGCGTCGAACGCTCGCCCCGGATCGCGCCGAACAGCACCATGGCGATGGCGCCAAGCGCCAGGATGATCTCCGGCAGAGCGGGGCCGAGGGCGTGAAGCGTCATGTCGGCGACCTTACTGAGCCACCAGCATCGCCGTTTTCGCGGCGGTGATGGCGGCCTGATAGTTCTTGATGAGGGCTTCCGTCGGCGCGGCGAACGCGTCGAGGATCGTGCCGGGGCGCACGCCGTACCAGATCGTCAGCACGACCAGCGGGACCAGCGTCGCCATCTCGCGGCGATTGAGGTCGGTGATGTCCTTCAGCTCCGGCTTGACCAGTTCGCCGAACATGACCCGGCGATAGAGCCAGAGCGCATAGGCCGCCGAGAGGATGACGCCCGAGGTCGCGATGAAGGCGACCCAGGGGTTGGCCTTGAACGCGCCCATCAGCGTCAGAAATTCGCCGACGAAGCCGGCCGTGCCCGGCAGCCCGACATTGGCCATGGTGAAGACCATGAAGATCACGGCATAGACCGGCATCCGGTTTACGAGCCCGCCATAGGCGGCGATCTCTCGCGTGTGCATGCGGTCATAGACCACGCCGACGCAGAGGAAGAGCGCACCCGAGACCAGGCCGTGGCTCATCATCTGGAACATCGCGCCCTGGATGCCCTGCGGCGTCAGGGTGAACAGGCCCATGGTGACGAAGCCCATATGGGCGACGGAGGAGTAGGCGATCAGCTTCTTGATGTCCTCCTGCATCAGCGCCACCAGCGAGGTGTAGACGATGGCGATGACCGACAGCGCAAAGACGAAGGGCGCGAAATACTGCGAAGCCTCGGGGAACATCGGGATCGAGAAGCGGATGAAGCCGTAGCCGCCCATCTTCAGCAGGATCGCCGCCAGGATGACGGAGCCGGCCGTCGGCGCCTCGACATGCGCGTCGGGCAGCCAGGTATGGACCGGCCACATCGGCATCTTCACCGCGAAGGAGGCGAAGAAGGCGAGCCAGAGCCAGGTCTGCATGCCGGACGGGAACTTGTGCGCCAGCAGCGTCGGGATGTCGGTCGTGCCGGCGTTCCAGTACATCGCCATGATGGCGAGCAGCATCAGCACCGAGCCGAGCAGCGTGTAGAGGAAGAACTTGTACGAGGCGTAGACCCGGCGCTTGCCGCCCCAGATGCCGATGATCAGGAACATCGGGATCAGGCCGGCCTCGAAGAACAGATAGAACAGCACGAGGTCGAGCGCCGCGAAGACGCCGATCATCAGCGTCTCGAGGATCAGGAACGCGATCATGTACTCGCGCACCCGCTTCGTGATCGAGGTCCACGACGCCAGGATGCAGAACGGCATCAGGAAGGCGGTCAGCACGATGAACGGGAAGGAGAAGCCGTCGACGCCGAGCTTGAACTTGATGACGTCCGAGACCCAGGCGTGCGTCTCGACGAGCTGGAATCCGGGATTGGCCGGGTCGAACCGCCCCCAGGCGACACAGGCGAGCACGAAGGTCGCGACCGTCGCAGCGAGCGCCGCATAACGCGCATTGGAGTCGACCGACGCGTCGTCGCCGCGCTGAACGAGAATATAGGCCGCACCGACGAGTGGCAGGACGAGAAGGCCGGTGAGAATTCCGAAGCCGAAGTTCATCATCTCACCCGCGAACCAGCAGATACCAGGTCACCAGCCCCGCGACGCCGATCAGCATGGCGAAGGCATAGTGATAGACAAAGCCCGTCTGCAGCCGGACGACGCGGTTGGTGACGTCGACGACGCGCGCCGAAATCCCGTCCGGCCCCATGCCGTCGATGACGAGCCCATCGCCCTTCTTCCAGAAGAACTTTCCAAGCCACATCGACGGCTTCACGAAGAGGAAGTCGTAGATCTCGTCGACATACCACTTGTTCAGCAGAAATTTGTAGAGGACCGGATTGGCCGCCGCGAGCTTGCCGGGCACGTCGGGCCGCCTGATATACATGTACCAGGCCAGCGCGAAACCGATCAGCATCGCCACGAAGGGCGACCAGATCACCCATTTGGGCACCTCATGCATCGCGTGCAGGATGTGGTTGTCCTTGCCCGTGAACAGCGAGCCCTTCCAGAAGCCGTCATAGCCGTCGCCGACGAAGACGCCCTTGAAGGCCAGCCCTGCGAAGACCGCGCCGAGCGCCAGCACGCCGAGTGGGATCAGCATGACGAGCGGGCTCTCATGCGGGGTGTGGTCATGGCCGTGGCCGTGATCGTCATGGGCATGGGCATGGGACGCATGGGAATGATCGTCATGGCCATGCGCGGCGTGGGGGTGGTCATCGTGCCTGTGCGAATGCGCGCCGGCGCCCCAGCGCGGCTTGCCCTCGAAGGTCATGAAATAGAGCCGCCACGAATAGAACGAGGTCATGCAGGCGGCGACGACCAGCAGCACGAAGGCGTACTCGCTGGCAAAACCCTTATGCGCCGCATAGGCGCTCTCGATGATCGCGTCCTTGGAGAAGTAGCCGGCGAAGAGCGGGAAGCCGGTCAGCGCCAGCGTGCCGATGGTCATGGCCGCCGCCGTCAGCGGGATGTGCTTCCGCAATCCGCCCATATGGCGCATGTCCTGCTCGTGATGCATCGCGTGGATGACCGAGCCCGCGCCCAGAAACAGCAGCGCCTTGAAGAAGGCGTGGGTGAAGAGGTGGAAGATGCCGGCCGAATAGGCCCCGACGCCAAGCGCCACAAACATGTAGCCGAGCTGAGAGCAGGTCGAATAGGCGATGACGCGCTTGATGTCGTTCTGGACGAGGCCGACGGTGGCCGCGAAGAAGGCCGTGGTCGCGCCGATGACGATGACGACGAGCGCTGCGTTGGGCGCGTATTCGAAGATCGGCGAGAGCCGCGCCACCATGAAGACGCCGGCGGTGACCATGGTCGCAGCGTGGATCAGCGCCGAGACCGGGGTCGGACCCTCCATCGCGTCGGGCAGCCAGGTGTGCAGCAGGAACTGCGCGGATTTGCCCATCGCGCCCATGAACAGCAGCAGCGCGGCCAGCGTCAGCGCGTTCCACTCATAGCCGAGGAAGCGGAAGCTCTGCGTCGTCAGTTCGCCGACGCGCGGGAAGATCGCGTCGAAGGTGACCGAGCCGAAAAGCACGAAGACCAGGAAGATGCCGAGCGCAAAGCCGAAATCGCCGACGCGGTTGACGATGAAGGCCTTCATCGCGGCGGCATTGGCAGAGGGCTTCTTGTACCAGAAGCCGATCAGCAGATAGGAGGCGAGGCCGACGCCCTCCCAGCCGAAGAACATCTGCACGAGGTTGTCGGCCGTCACCAGCATCAGCATGGCGAAGGTGAAGAGCGAGAGATAGGCGAAGAAGCGCGGCCTGTGCTCGTCCTCGGCCATGTAACCGATCGAGTAGAGATGCACGAGCGAGGAGACGGTGTTGACGACGACGAGCATGACGACGGTCAGCGTGTCGATGCGGAAGGCCCAGTCGACGCGCAGGTCCCCCGAGGCCATCCAGGTCGCGACCTGTACGCGCGTCGTGCCGGAGCCGAATCCGACCGAAAAGAAGGCGACCCAGGACAGGACGGCCGCGACCATCAGCAGCGAGGTGGTGACGATCTCCGAGCCGCGCGCGCCGATCAGCCGGCCGAACAGGCCTGCGATCAGGAAGCCGATCAGGGGGAGGAAGACGATCGCGTGATACATGGCCGGCCCGCTCAGCCCTTCATCATGTTGATGTCTTCCACCGCGATGGTGCCGCGGTTGCGGAAGTAGACGACGAGGATGGCGAGCCCGATGGCGGCCTCGGCCGCCGCGACCGTCAGCACCAGCAGCGCGAAGATCTGGCCGACGATGTCGTTCAGGAAGCTGGAGAACGCGACGAAGTTGATGTTGACCGCGAGCAGGATCAGCTCGACCGACATCAGGATGACGATGACGTTCTTGCGGTTGAGGAAAATGCCGAGCACGCCGAGCGTGAACAGGATCGCGGCTACGGCGAGGTAATGGCCCAGTCCGATCATCACGCCATCTCCTCGGGCACGCCGGCGCGGGACGGCACCTGTTTCACATCCATCGCGGCGGCCTTTGTGCGCGCGTTCTGCGTCGGGATGTCCTGGCGCTTGACGCCCGGCCGTTCGCGCAGGGTCAGCACGATCGCGCCGATCATGGCCACCAGCAGCACGAGCCCGGCCGCCTGGAAATAGTAGATGTACTGCGTGTAGAGCACGCGCCCGATCGCCTCGGTGTTGCTGATCGTGGCCGGGATCGCGGCGACCGGCGCGCGAACGATCTGCGGATCGATGACCCAGGCCCCAACGACGAGCAGGAGTTCGACCGCAAAGATCAGCCCGATCAGCGCTCCCACCGGCAGGTAGTTCTGGAAGCCCTGGCGGAATTCGGCGAAATCGACGTCGAGCATCATCACCACGAACAGGAACAGGACCGCGACCGCGCCGACATAGACGACGATCAGCAGCATCGCCAGGAACTCGGCCCCGAGCAGCAGGAACAGCCCCGCCGCGTTGACGAAGGCCAGGATCAGGAACAGCACCGAATGTACGGGGTTGCGCGCGGTCACCACCATGAAGGCGGAGGCGACCGTGACGCCCGCGAAGAGATAGAAGAAAGCCGCTGCGGCGTTCATCCTGGCCAGCCTTTCCGCCCTTGCGGGCGGCCCTTGTTGCACTGCGGCTGAGCGAGTCAGGCGCGATTTAGGTCTATAGTCAGGGCAGTCGGCAGTAGGCAATCGGCAGTCGAAGGATCGCGCTTACCACTGCCTACTGCCCACTGCCGATTGCCGGTTCCTACCGATACGGCGCGTCCATCGCGATGTTGCGGGCGATCTCGCGTTCCCAGCGCGCCCCGTTCGCGAGCAGCCGGTCCTTGTCGTAGAACAGCTCCTCGCGGGTCTCGGTGGCGAACTCGAAATTCGGCCCCTCGACGATGGCGTCGACCGGGCAGGCCTCCTGGCAGAAGCCGCAATAGATGCATTTGGTCATGTCGATGTCGTAGCGCGTGGTCCGTCGCGTGCCGTCGTTGCGGCGCGGACCGGCCTCGATCGTGATCGCCTGGGCCGGGCAGATCGCCTCGCAGAGCTTGCAGGCGATGCAGCGTTCCTCGCCGTTGGGATAACGGCGCAAGGCATGCTCGCCCCGGAAGCGCGGGCTGAGCGCCCCCTTCTCGAAAGGGTAGTTCAGCGTCGCCTTCGGCTTGAAGAAGTAGCGCATCGACAGGACAAACGCCGAGACGAACTCCTTGAGGAGCAGGCCTTTTGCGGCTTGCGCGAGTGTCATCGCTTCCTCGTCCTCTTCCGTTCCAGTTCAGCCGAACAACGCCCGGCCGACGAAATAACCCACGACCGGCATCGCACCGACCGTCATCACCAGCAGCACCGCCCGCAGGATGCGGATGCGGCGCTCGTAATCCGCGTGCTCGGCTTGCGTTACCGAGCTGTTCGTCCGCCGCAGCGCCGAGACGACGACGCCGGAGATCAGCCTGTATTCCAGCAGGCCCAGAGCGAGGCCGGCGACGGCTCCGATCAGGCCTGCATAGGCCGCCACTAGCGCACCGGTCCCCAGCCCGTGACCTGAAGCACCAAGGCCACGATAACCACGGACGCCAGCGACAACGGCAAAAACACCTTCCAGCCCAGCCGCATCAACTGGTCGTAGCGGTAGCGCGGCACGAAGGCCTTCACCATCGCGAACATGAAGAAGACGGCGCAGACCTTGAAGGCGAACCAGAACACGCCCGGCAGCCAGGTGAAGGGCGCTATCGGGAACGGCGGCAGCCAGCCGCCGAGGAACAGGATCGTCATCAGCGCGCACATGGTCATGATCGCCACGTATTCGCCGAGCATGAACAGCAGATACGGCGTAGAGGAGTACTCGACCATGTAACCGGCGACGAGCTCCGATTCGGCCTCCGGCAGGTCGAAGGGCGGCCGGTTCGTCTCGGCCAGCGCCGAGATGAAGAAGATCACGAACATCGGGAACAGCGGCAGCCAGTACCAGCCGAACATCCCGAGACGGCCGTTCTGCGCCTCGACGATGGCCGAGAGGTTGAGCGAGCCGACGCAGAGCAGCACGGTGATGATGACGAAGCCGATCGAGACCTCGTAGGAGACCATCTGCGCCGCCGAGCGCAGCGCGCCCATGAAGGGATATTTCGAGTTCGAGGCCCAGCCGGCCATGATCACGCCGTAGATGCCCAACGACGAGATCGCCAGCACGTAGAGGATGCCGACATTGATGTCGGCGATCGCCCAGCCTTCCGCCACCGGGATCACGGCCCAGGCCGAAAGCGCCAGCAGGCAGGTGACGAAGGGCGCAAGCAGAAACACGCCCTTGTTGGCGCCCGACGGGATGATCGGCTCCTTGAAGGCGAACTTCAGCAGGTCGGCGAAGCTCTGGAACAGACCGAACGGCCCGACCACATTGGGCCCGCGCCGAAGCTGCACCGCCGCCCAGATCTTGCGGTCTGCCAGCAGAATATAGGCGATGAAGACCAGCAGGCAGGCGATGAGCAGGAAGCTCTTGCCCAGCATGATCAGGAGGTCGAGGACGAGATCCCAGTTCATGGCCTTACTCCGCCGCCTGCCGCATGCGGCCCGAGGCCAGCGCCGAGCATTCGGCCATCACGGCTGACGCGCGCGCGATCGGATTGGTCTGGTAGAAGTCGCTGACAGGCGAAACGAAACCGGCCTTGTCCGCCTTGCCGCCGAGGCCGGCGAGCGAGGCAAGCTGGCCCGCATCGTTGACCGGACCGGTATCGAGCGCCGCGAAATGCGGATGCTCGGCATAAAGCGCCTTGCTCAACCCGCTGAGCGAGTCGAATGGCAGCGTCTGCCCAAGCGCCGCCGACAAAGCCCGCAGGATCGCCCAGTCCTCGCGCGCGTCGCCCGGCGGGAAAGCGGCGCGGCCGGTCATCTGCACCCTGCCCTCGGTATTGACGTAAGTGCCCGATTTCTCGGTATAGGCCGCGCCCGGCAGGATGACGTCGGCGCGATGCGCGCCCTTGTCGCCATGCGTGCCCTGATAGACCACGAAGGCCCCGGCAGGAACCTCGATCTCGTCGGCCCCGAGCAGAAACAGGACGTCGAGCGCGCCGGGCTGGAGCATGCCGGCGACGTCGAGGCCACCTTCTCCAGGCACGAAGCCGAGATCGAGCCCGCCGACGCGGGCGGCAGCCGTATGCAGCACTCCGAATCCGGTCCAGCCTTCGCCGGCGCCCAGAAGCTGCGCGGCCTTGGCCGCCATCGAGAGGATCGCCTCGCCATCGGGCCGCACGAGTGCGCCCTGCCCGACCAGCACCATAGGCTTGGCCTTGCCGGCGGTTGCGGTCCGGATCAGCTCGGCCAGCGAATCCGGGCCGGCCCCGAGATAGTCATAGGCGTAGGTCAGGTCGGCCTGCTCGCCGATGAGGCTGACCTTGAAGTCGTCGCGCAGCCAGCGCTTGCGGATGCGCGCATTCAGGATCGGCGCTTCGCGGCGCGGGTTCGCGCCGACGATCAGAAGCGACTCCGCCTCGTCGATGCCGGCGATGCCGGCGTTCAGCACATAGGATGCGCGGCCGAATTTCGGGTGCAGCTTCGTGCCGTCCTGCCGGCAATCGAGATTGGCGCTGCCGAGCGAGGCCATCAGGCTTTTCAGCGCGAACATCTCCTCGACGGCCGCGAGATCGCCCACGATCGCGCCGATCTTCGCAGGCGTCGTCGCCTTCACCTTTCCGGCGATCAGCGCGAAGGCCTCGGCCCAGCTTGCCGGCTTCAGCGCGCCATCGATGCGAATGTAGGGCCGGTCGAGCCGCTGCGTCCGCAGGCCGTCGACGATGTGGCGGGTCTTGTCGGAGATCCATTCCTCGTTCACCGCCTCGTTGAGGCGCGGCAGGATGCGCATGACCTCGCGGCCGCGCGAATCGACCCGGATCGCCGAGCCGACCGCGTCCATCACGTCGATGGACTGCGTCTTGGTCAGTTCCCAGGGTCGCGCCTTGTTCTGATAGGGCTTCGAGGTCAGCGCGCCGACCGGGCAGAGATCGACGACATTGCCCTGCAGCTCCGAGGTCATCGCCTGTTCGAGATAGGTGGTGATCTCCATGTCCTCGCCACGGCCGATCGCGCCGAGATCCTGCCCGCCCGCGACCTCGGTGGTGAAACGGACGCAGCGCGTACACTGGATGCAGCGCGTCATCGAGGTCTTCACCAGCGGGCCGATATACTTGTCCTCGACCGCGCGCTTGTTCTCGGCATAGCGGGAGGTGTCGACGCCATAGGCCATCGCCTGGTCCTGCAGGTCGCATTCGCCGCCCTGGTCGCAGATCGGGCAGTCGAGCGGGTGGTTGATCAAGAGAAACTCCATCACCCCCTCGCGCGCCTTCCTGACCATGGGCGACTTCGTCGAGACCACCGGCGGCTCGCCATTGGGACCGGGACGCAGATCGCGCACGCCGATGGCGCAGGACGCCTGCGGTTTTGGCGGGCCGCCCTTCACCTCGACCAGGCACATCCGGCAGTTGCCGGCGATCGACAGCCGCTCATGGAAGCAGAAGCGCGGCACCTCGGCGCCGGCAGCCTCGCAGGCCTGCAGGACCGTGTAATCGGCCGGAACGTCGACCTCGATGCCGTCGATGAGGAGTTTGGTCATGATTGCTTCTCAAGGCGCTCGACGCGCTTTGCCAGGTCTTCGAGCTGCTTCTGGACCGTCTCGTGCCGGACGTTGGAATGGCCGGCGAGACCAAGCGCCATGGTCGAACTCTCGAAAAGCTCGTCGACCCGGACTCCGACGCGGCGAAGCTCATCCTTGATCGCGGACAGGTCCTTGCCCTGACCTGCGATGCTCGCCCGAATGTCCCTCAGGATCCGAACGGTTGCGTCTTCGGGCTCGGCCATCATCCTCACTCCGCCGCCATCAGCCGCACCGGCTCGCTATGCGGGTTCGCCGAATAATCGTCGATGCGCTTCTCGATCTCGTGACGGAAATGCGCGATCAGGCCCTGGATCGGCCAGGCGGCCGCGTCGCCGAGCGCGCAGATGGTGTGGCCCTCGATCTGCTTGGTGACGTCGAGCAGCATGTCGATCTCGCGCTTCTGCGCCCTGCCCTCGGCCATGCGCGTCATCACCCGCCACATCCAGCCCGTGCCCTCGCGGCAGGGCGTACACTGGCCGCAGCTCTCATGCTTGTAGAAATAGCTGATGCGGGCGATGGCGCGCACGATGTCGGTCGACTTGTCCATGACGATGACGGCCGCCGTGCCGAGGCCCGATTTCAGCTTCGAGAGCGAATCGAAATCCATCGGCGTGTCGATGATCTGCTCGGCCGGCACCATACGTACCGAGGAGCCGCCGGGGATGACGGCCATCAGATTGTCCCAGCCGCCGCGCACGCCGCCGCAATGGCGGTCGATCAGCTCGCGGAAGGGAATGCCCATCACCTCCTCGACATTGCAGGGCTTGTTCACATGCCCGGAGACGCAGAACAGCTTTGTCCCGACATTGTTGGGGTTGCCGAGCGAGGAGAACCACGACGCGCCGCGTCGCAGGATCGTCGGCGCGACCGCGATCGATTCGACGTTGTTGACGGTGGTCGGGCAGCCATACAGACCCACATTGGCCGGAAACGGCGGCTTGAGCCGGGGCATGCCCTTCTTGCCTTCGAGGCTCTCAAGCAGCGCCGTCTCCTCGCCGCAGATATAGGCCCCGGCCCCGTGATGGACATAGAGGTCGAAGGGATAGCCGTGCTTGTTGTTCTGGCCGATGAGGTTCGCCTCATAAGCCTCGTCGACGGCGCGTTGCAGCGCCTCGCGCTCGCGTATGTATTCGCCGCGGATATAGATGTAGGCGGCGTGCGCGCCCATCGCGAAGGAGGCGATCAGGCAGCCCTCGACCAGCGTATGCGGGTCGTTGCGCATGATTTCGCGATCCTTGCAGGTGCCCGGCTCCGATTCGTCGGCGTTGACGACGAGGTAATGCGGCCGACCATCATTGGTCTTGGGCATGAACGACCATTTCAGGCCCGTGGGGAAGCCCGCCCCGCCGCGCCCGCGCAGGCCCGACTTCTTCATCTCGTCGATGATCCAGTCCCTGCCCTGCTCCAGCAGGAATTTGGTGCCGTCCCACGCGCCGCGCTGCATCGCGCCCTTCAGCGAGAGGTCGTGCCGTCCGTAGAGATTGGTGAAAATCCGGTCGCGGTCTGCGAGCATCGTCGTCGCCTCACTTCACCGGCTTGTCGCCGAGGGCCGAATCCGGCCGCCAGCCCGTGCTGAGCTTCTTCGCCTGCGAAATCCAGTCGTCACGGGTGGCGCGGCCCTTGAAGCCGGTCAGGCGCGCATCGACCCAGGCGAGTTCCTCGGCCTTCCAGGAGGCGATCTGGTCGAAATGCCAGACGCCCATCCCGTTCAGCATCGTCGCAAGTTTCGGACCGACTCCCCAGATCAGCGAGAGATCGTCGGGCTTGCCGTCGCGGGCGGCCGTCAGCAGTTCGGGTTTGGCCTCGACCGTGACGGTAGTCGCTACGCGACTCTCTCCCCCCTTGTGGGGGAGAGTTGGAGAGGGGGGTGGTTCCGCCTGGTGAGCGGTGGACCCGGTCGCTCCACCCCCATCCCTGCCCTTCCCCACAAGGGGGAAGGGTTCTGCGGCAGCGCCGGGCTTAGGCGTCGCAATTCTTCCGCTTGCCGCCGGCGTATCCTGCGCCGCGCCCGAAGGCTGGTCCGGAGACGAGGGCTTGGGTCGGCCGGCGGCAGCCGTTTCCGTCGCGGGCTTGGCTTCGACCGCAGCCGGCGTCGCCTCGGCGGCCTTTGCGGCGGCCTCGGCCGCAGCTTTGGCCGCAGCCGCCTCTGCCGCGGCCTTGCGCTGGTCGGCGATGCGCGCCTGCCAGTCGCCCGCGCCGACTGCCGTGCCGTCATAGAGCGCCGCATCCTTCAGCGTCTGCCCGCCGCCGAGCGGCTCCGAGCAGGACCGGTCGTTCTGCGGGCCGGGCTTCGTCGGCCTGCCATGGCGCAGATCGTCGAGCAGCGCGCGGAAATTGTCGGGCGTCAGGTCTTCGTAATAATCGAAATTGATCTGCGCCATCGGCGCGTTGCAGCAGGCGCCGAGGCACTCGACCTCGAGCCAGGACAGCTTGCCGTCGGCGGTCACGGTCGATTGCGGGCCGATGACCTCCTCGCAGACCTTGCGGATCGCCTCCGCGCCGCGCAGCGCGCAGGGCGTCGTGCCGCAGAGCTGGATGAAATGCTCGCCGACCGGCTGGAGATTGAACATCGTGTAGAAGGTCGCGATCTCCATGACGCGCATCGGCGCCATGTCGAGCTTCTTCGCCACAGCCTCGATCGCGGCGCGCGGCACCCAGCCGTGATGCTGCTCCTGCGCCTTCCACAGCAGCGGAATCACGGCCGAGGCCTGCCGGCCCTGCGGATATTTGGCGATCTGCTGGTCGGCCCAGTTTTCGTTCGCCGCATCGAAGGCGAAAGAGGCGGGCTGGACATGATCGGGGGCGAGACGACGGACGGACATGAAACTTACTTTCGACGCGTGGTCGGGTCGGTGGGAGCCCCTGTTCCGGAGCCGGCTGAGATCACCGAGTCCAGCAACAGGTCTATGCCCGGCGGATCGAGCCGGATCGAGCCGCTGCGGTGGATGCTTGTGCTAACCCCGCCTCCGGCGCGCGCGTGGTGAACCACAGCGCCGAGTTCCGGATCGACGATCAAATAGTGCGACACGCTGGCTACGCCGAAATACTCGACCAGCTTGCGCCCGGTATCCATCAGACCAGAGCCCGGCGACACGACCTCGACGACGATGATGGGATGTTCCAGAACGGTGGCGTCCGCATCGGCCGACTGGCCGCACTGGACTGACGCATCGGGCTCGCGGATTGTCGCTTCTCCCGTGCGAACGCCGATCCCGTCGGTGAACACCTCGCAAGGCAACCCTGCTTTCGCCACCGCCTCCGACAGCGCGCGAAAGATCGCGCCCTTCGCCCGGTTGTGCCGGACGCGCTCGGGCGACATGGCGACGACGCGGCCATCGACCAGTTCATGCCGGCCGGTCGCGTCCGTCTCGGCCCAGGCGAGATACTGCTCGATCGAGAGCCGTCCTTCGGGCCAATGCGTCGCCGCTCCGCTCACCGATCGACCTCCCCGAACACGATGTCCAGCGAGCCCAGGATCGCGCTCACATCCGCCAGCATGTGCTTGCGGCACATGAAGTCCATGGCCTGGAGATGGGCGAAGCCCGGCGCCTTGATCTTGCAGCGATAGGGCTTGTTGGTGCCGTCGGAGACGAGATAGACGCCGAACTCGCCCTTGGGCGCCTCGACCGCCGCATAGACCTCGCCGGCCGGCACCTTGTAGCCCTCGGTGTAGAGCTTGAAATGGTGGATCAGCGCTTCCATCGAGCGCTTCATCTCGCCGCGTTTGGGCGGCACCATCTTGCCGTCGAGCGAGGAGATCGGCCCGCCGCCATCGGGGCCGAGCAGTTTTTCGCAGCACTGCTTCATGATGCGCACCGACTGGCGCATCTCCTCCATGCGGATGTGGTAGCGGTCGTAGCAGTCGCCGTTCCTGCCGACGGGGATGTCGAATTCCATCTCCTCGTAGCACTCATAGGGCTGCGACTTCCGCAGATCCCAGGGCGCGCCGGAACCGCGCACCATCACGCCTGAAAAACCCCATTTCCAGCAGGTTTCGAGATCGACCACGCCGATATCGACATTGCGCTGCTTGAAGATGCGGTTGTCGGTCAGCAGAGTTTCGAGGTCGTCGCAGACCTGCAGGAACGGGTCGCACCATTCGGCGATGTCGTGGATCAGCGAGACCGGCAGGTCCTGATGCACGCCGCCGGGCCGAACGTAGGCCGCATGCATGCGCGCGCCGCAGGCCCGCTCGTAGAAGATCATCAGCTTTTCGCGTTCCTCGAAACCCCAGAGCGGGGGCGTCAGCGCGCCGACATCCATCGCCTGCGTGGTGACGTTGAGGATGTGCGAGAGGATGCGGCCGATCTCGGAATAGAGCACGCGAATGAGTTGGCCACGGCGCGGCACCGTGACGCCCATCAGCTTTTCGACCGCGAGCGAATAGGCGTGTTCCTGATTCATCGGCGCGACATAGTCGAGCCGGTCGAAATAGGGCAGCGCCTGCAGATAGGTCTTGGCCTCGATCAGCTTTTCGGTGCCGCGATGCAGCAGGCCGATATGCGGATCGACGCGCTCGACCACCTCGCCGTCGAGCTCCAGCACGAGGCGAAGAACGCCGTGCGCGGCAGGATGCTGCGGGCCGAAATTGATCGAGAAGTTCCGGATGTTGTGCTCTGTCATGTCAGGCTTCGCCTCTGGCAGTAGGCAGTAGGCAGTAGGCAGTCGTTATTTTTCCAGCGACCGGATGAGGGCGCGCAGCATCTTGCCAGTTGATTCGGCTGACGAGAGCACCACGTTCAGATCCAGTTCGGCCAGAATGCCGACGCGATTTGCCAGCAGAGCGTGCGTTTCCAGTTCTTTCAGCGATCCCTGCGCGACCCGCAGAAATTGCACATAGGAACCGGTGCTCTCTCGACCATATCCTTCCGCGATGTTCGCGGGTATCGATACGGACGCGCGTCTGATCTGTGAGGTCAGGCCAAACAATTCGTCTCTGGGAAATCGTTTCGACAGCCGGTAGACCGCTTCTGCCAGTGACATGGCTTCCTGCCAGACGCGCAAATCCCGATAGGATTGAATGCTCATCGCACAATCCCCTCTTCGTCACGACTGCCGACTGCCGACTGCCCATTGCCTAAACCTTCGCTTTTTCGTCGCCCGGAAGGACATAGTCGGTCCCTTCCCATGGGCTCAGAAAGTCGAAGTTCCGAAATTCCTGGTTCAGCTTCACCGGCTCGTAGACGACGCGCTTCTGCTCGTCGTCGTAGCGCACGTCGACATAGCCGGTCAGCGGGAAGTCCTTGCGCAGGGGGTAACCCTCGAAACCGTAATCGGTGAGGATGCGGCGCAGGTCCGGATGTCCCGAGAACAGGATGCCGTAGAAGTCATAGGCCTCGCGCTCGTACCAGTTCGCCGCAGGAAACACCTCGATCACGGATGGGACGGGCGTCGCCTCGTCGGTCTGCACCTTGACCCGGATGCGCCGGTTATGGTGCGGCGCAAGCAGGTGATAGACCACGTCGAAACGCTTCTCGCGGCCCGGATAGTCGGCGCCGGCGATGTCGGTGAAATTGACGAAACGAAAGCGCGGATCGGCATAGAGGGTGCGCAGCACCTCGACGATTCGACCCGCCTCGGCATGGATCGTCAGCTCGTCGAAAGCGACGGTCGCATCAATCACCGCGCCGGGCAGCGCGGCCTTGATGTCTACGCCGAGGGCGACAAGCGCTTCGCTCACTTGTGCGACTCCAGTTCGCGAACCTTTGCCTCGAGCGCTTCATTGCGCTCCTCGAACTCGCCGATGACGAGTTTGCTCATCAGCGTGTCCGCGGTCAGAGCATGTCGGAAAGATTCGATGTGCCCCTCGATTTTCGTCAGACGCTTGTCGACGAGATCGAAACGGGCGGTGTGCTGCTGATGTAGCGCGGCGTTCTCCGCGCGCATCTCGATCAGAATCGGCATGATCATGTCTTTTGGCTCGGCCATGCCCTCACCTCTCGATCGTGCCGGTGCGGCGGATTTTCTTCTGCAGCAGCAGCACGCCGTAGAGCAGCGCCTCGGCCGTCGGCGGGCAGCCCGGCACATAGATGTCGATCGGCACGATCCGGTCGCAGCCCCGCACGACCGAGTAGCTGTAGTGGTAGTAGCCGCCGCCATTGGCGCAGGAGCCCATCGAGATGACGTAACGCGGCTCCGGCATCTGGTCGTAGACCTTGCGGAGCGCCGGGGCCATCTTGTTGGTCAGCGTGCCCGCCACGATCATCACGTCGGACTGGCGCGGTGAGGCGCGCGGCGCGAAACCGAAGCGCTCCACATCGTAGCGAGGCATCGAGAGCTGCATCATCTCGACCGCGCAGCAGGCGAGCCCGAAGGTCATCCACATCAGCGAGCCGGTGCGCGACCAGTTGATCAGGTCGTCGGTGGCGGTGACGAGGAAACCCTTGTCGGCGAGTTCGGCATTGATCGAGGTGAAGAAGGGGTCGCGCGCGCCCACGGGCTGTCCATCTGGGCCAAGCAGGCCCTTCGGGGCCGGCGCGACCAGCGGGTCGCCGCGATCGATCGCTGTGACTGCCATTCTGTTACCCTTGTGATGCCTCAACCGTCAGATATGGCGCGGGCCGTGCGCCAGCGATGTGACGGTCAGTCCCACTCCAGCGCACCCTTGCGCCACTCATAGACGAAGCCGACGGTCAGAACGCCGAGGAAGATCATCATCGACCAGAAACCATACCAGCCGAGCCCGCCGAACGCGACCGCCCAGGGAAACAGGAACGCCACTTCGAGGTCGAAAATGATGAACAGGATCGCGACCAGATAGAAGCGCACATCGAACTTCATGCGGGCGTCGTCGAAGGCGTTGAAGCCGCACTCATAGGCCGAGAGCTTTTCCGGATCGGGATTGGAATAGGCGATCACGAACGGTGCGATAAGCAGGGCCAGCCCGATAAAGGCCGAGACGCCGATGAAGATCACCAGCGGCAGATAATCGGCCAGCAGCGAGGGCGCCTGGAGTGTCTGCATCACGGTCTCCTCTCGCACCGCCGCCAGACGCTTGCGCGCCGACCTGCATTGATCGACCAGTCGATTAGACCCTGCTTTGGAATGAAGCAAGAGTATGCCGCGCCGCACAATGCCGTCATTCGCGCAGAAGCGACCCGTCTTGCGGGAATGACCGGCGCTTTCCGGTTGAACCCGGATCGACGTCGCCGGAATTTTACCGCATAGCGCGGGCATCGCACTGGCAGAGCGCGTCGCGCCGCGACACACTGCGGTCGAATCGCTTCGGGCCACTGCCGGCCAGCCACCGAGAAAGGCGTCCCATGGAGCTGCGTTGGCGACGGTTCGCTGTGATGGCTGGCGTGATGGCGGCGATCGGCTCCGCCGGCATGGTCCGGGCCGAGCCGATCGACCTGATGCGCGCCACCTGCGCCGATTTCGTCGCGATGAACGGCAATGACCGCAGCCAGATCTCGCTCTGGCTCGCCGGCTACTTCGCCGGCACGGCGCAGCGTCCGATGCTCGACATCGAGAAGATCGCGACTGCGCCCGACGCCCTGGCCGAACTCTGCGCCAAGACGCCCCAGGCTCCCCTCATCGGCGCGGAGACGCGCGCCGTGTTCATCCCGCCGCCGGCGCCCTGACCCGTGCCGACCCGGGACCGCGTCGCGCCGCTGCTGGCGCTTGCCTGCCTGCTTGCGGCCGCGACGCCCGCATGGGCGCAGGACGGTCAGACCATGCGCGCGCCCCTGCCCCCGTCGCGCCCTTACGACCTCGACCTGCCGCCGCCCCAGCGCCAGCCGGTGATCGTCGTGCCGACCGCGCCCGTCGCGCCGCCGCCGGCTGCCGCCGCGCCGACCGCTCCGGTCTCGAATGCGGGTTCGCCGCTTGCCGTGGAGCCCGACGAGGATGAGGGGCCGGAATGGCCGAAACTCACGCCCGGTCAGAAAGCCGGGGCCGAGCCGCAGTTCGACCCCAACGAGAAACCTGAGAAGCCCGGCATCTCGACCGATCCCGGAACCTCGATCGTCTGCCTGCCGCCGACGCTCAAGGCGATCCTGAACAAGATCGTCGACCGGTTCGGCGCGGTGAAGGTGACCTCGACCTGGCGGCCGCCCTGGCGGGCGCGGCGCGGCTCCTATCACAAGCGCTGCGAGGCGATGGACTTCCGGGTACCGGGCGTGCGTCCGCGCACCGTGCTGGACTATGCCCGCTCATTGCCCGAGGTCGGCGGCAATAAGGTCTATTGGAACGGGCTCATTCACATCGACACCGGCCCGCGCCGACCCTGGTGAGCCTGCGCAGGATCGGCGGTCAGTTGCCGGCGGCCTCCATTCCCTTCTCGGCCAGCACGCGGCGCGCCACGTCGCCATTGAGGAAGGCGATCAGCGCATTGCCCGCTTCGGCCTGCGCCGCCCCCGTGCCGAGCCCGCCGGCATAGGTGGTATAGTTCTGGATGTCGCGCGGCAGCGGCCCGACCAGCGTCGCGCCCTTGACGGCGAGGATCTCGCTGATCTGGTGGATGGCGAGATCGGCCTCGCCGGTGACGAGACGCTGGGCGACAAGCCCGCCCGGCACCAGCACCGCCTTGGCCCTCACCACGTCCGCGATTCCCATCGTCTCCAGCAGCTTCGAGAAATAGATCCCGCTGGAGCCGCCGGCTGCCGGGTCGATATAGGCGACCTTCGTCGCCGCCAGCAGCGCGGCCTTGAAACTCTCGACCGTCCTGATGTCGGGCTGGGCAGCGCCCTCCTTCACCGCGACGCCGACGGCGGTGCGCGCGAGGTTGACCGGCGAACCAGTGACGATCTTGCCCTTGTCGGCCAGTTCCCTGATCACGGCGGGCGTCACGACCGCGACATCGAAAGCCTCGCCGCCGAGGATCCGGCGCTGCAGCGCGCCGGCCGTGTCGTTGTCGACGATCAGTTTGTGGCCGGTCTGCTTCTCGAACTCAGGCGTGATCGCCAGCACGATCGGCTTGAAGGCGCCGGCCGTCAGCACCCTGATCTCGGCGGCGGACGCGGGCGACAGCGCCGCAAGGGCGGCGGGAATCAACATGGGGATGAGCGAGCGACGCATGGGACCTCCTGAGCGCGGCCGGTCATGCGACCAGGCCTTCCAGGCGAGAGGTAGCCGGGCGCGCAGGCAAGGCAAGGGCTCCAGAGTGGAACCTTCAGGACCAGCGAAATCGTGATGAAGGGGAAATGGCGCGGGCGACGGGGCTCGAACCCGCGACCTCCGGCGTGACAGGCCGGCACTCTAACCAACTGAGCTACGCCCGCGCAGGGCAGTGGAGGCCTTAAGCCCCCAGCGGGGTTCGGATTATGGCGCGGGGCGGTAAGTGTCAAGCGCGCAGCGCCGGCAAATCGACGCGCCGGCAGGTTTTTGCCGGGACGGCCGCGCGTGAACGCGACGCAGTCCCGGCGCATGGCGAAACCGGACTGGCCTCGCGCGCCGGCATTTGATAGGCAGCCATTGGCGGGGCGGTTAGCTCAGTTGGTAGAGCGTCTCCTTTACACGGAGAGGGTCGGCGGTTCGAGCCCGTCACCGCCCACCAGCCTTCGCCCTGCGGCTACGGCTCGGCAAGCCGCTCCTGATCCCGATCCACGATGCGGCGAAACGAAAAGCCGCCGACGCTTTCGCATCGGCGGCCCATGTCGTTCAGGCGCCTGGCCTCCAGGCGCTTGGCCTCAATGCGCGATCACACCGGCTGCGTCGTCCTCAGCCCCCTTGGGCGGAACCGCCTTCAGGTCCTCTTCCCAGACGATCGGCACGGGAACGCGCGTCAGCGCGTGCTCCAGCACCTGCTCCATCCGCGAGACCGGAATGATCTCCATGCCCTCCTTCACGGATTTGGGCAGGTCGATCAGGTCCTTGGCGTTGTCCTCGGGGATCAGCACCTTCTTGATGCCGCCGCGCAGCGCCGCCAGCAGTTTCTCCTTCAGGCCGCCGATCGGCAGCACCCGGCCCCGCAGCGTCACCTCGCCGGTCATGGCGACGTCGCGCCTGGTCGGGATGCCGGTCAGCACCGAGACGATCGCGGTCGCCATCGCGATGCCCGCCGACGGGCCGTCCTTGGGCGTCGCGCCTTCAGGCACATGGACGTGGATGTCGCGCCGGTCGAACAAGGGCGGCTCGATGCCGAAATCGATGGCGCGCGAGCGGACATAGGAAGCCGCCGCCGAGATCGATTCCTTCATCACGTCCTTGAGATTGCCGGTGACGGTCATCTTGCCCTTGCCGGGCATCATCACGCCTTCGATCGTCAGGAGTTCGCCGCCGACCTCGGTCCAGGCCAGCCCTGTGACCGTGCCGACGCCGTCCTCGGTCTCGGCCATGCCATAGCGATAGCGCGGAGGCCCGAGATACTCCTCCAGCACGGTCGGCGTGACCGCGACGCTCTTCGACTTCTCCAGCACGATGTCCTTCACCGCCTTGCGGACTGTGTTGGAGAGTTCGCGCTCGAGATTGCGGACGCCGGCCTCGCGGGTATAGCGCCGCACCAGCGTCATCAACGCCTCGTCGTCAATCGACCATTCCTTCGATTCGAGGCCGTGCTTCTTGATCGCGTTCGGGATGAGATGCTTGCGCGCGATCTCGACCTTCTCGTCCTCGGTGTAGCCGGCGATTCGGATCACCTCCATCCGGTCCAGCAGGGCCGGCGGGATGTTGAGCGTGTTGGCCGTGGTGACGAACATCACGTTAGAGAGGTCGTAATCGACCTCGAGATAGTGGTCGTTGAAGGTCGCGTTCTGTTCGGGATCGAGCACCTCGAGCAGGGCAGCCGACGGATCGCCGCGGAAGTCCTGGCCCATCTTGTCGATCTCGTCGAGCAGGATGAGCGGGTTGGCGGTCTTGGCCTTCTTCATCGACTGGATGATCTTGCCGGGCATCGAGCCGATATAGGTGCGGCGGTGGCCGCGGATTTCGGCCTCGTCACGCACGCCGCCGAGCGACATGCGCACGAATTCGCGCCCCGTGGCCTTGGCGATCGATTTGCCGAGCGAGGTCTTGCCGACGCCCGGAGGGCCGACAAGGCACAGGATCGGGCCCGCGAGCCGGTTGGCGCGCTGCTGCACGGCGAGATATTCGACAATCCGGTCCTTGACCTTGTCGAGACCGAAATGATCGTCGTCGAGCACGCCCTGCGCGATCGTCAGGTCCTTCTTGATCTTCGACTTCTTGCCCCACGGGATGCCGAGCATCCAGTCGAGATAATTGCGCACGACGGTGGCCTCCGCCGACATCGGCGACATCTGGCGCAGCTTCTTCATCTCCGCGATGGCCTTGTCGCGGGCCTCCTTGGAGAGCTTGGTGCGGGCGATGCGCTCCTCCAGCTCGGCCAGCTCGTCCTTGCCTTCCTCGCCGTCGCCGAGCTCCTTCTGGATCGCCTTCATCTGCTCGTTGAGATAATATTCGCGCTGGGTCTTCTCCATCTGGCGCTTGACGCGCGAGCGGATGCGCTTCTCGACCTGCAGCACCGACATCTCGCTTTCCATCAGCGAGAGCACCTTCTCCAGCCGGTGCGCGACATGGGTGATCTCCAGCACGGCCTGGCGATCGGCGATCTTGACGGCCAGATGCGAGGCGACCGTGTCGGCGAGCTTGGAGGGCTCGTCGATCTGCGAGACGGCGGCGACGATCTCGGACGAGATCTTCTTGTTGAGCTTCACATAGCTCTCGAACTCGCTGATCACCGAGCGGCCGAGCGCCTCGACCTCGACCTTCTTGCCGTCCTCCTCGGAGAGGCTGGTGGCCTCGGCCTGGTAGAACGCGTCGTCGGCGACATAGGCCACGGCCTTGGCGCGGCCCACGCCCTCGACCAGCACCTTCACGGTCGAGTCGGGCAGCTTCAGCAGCTGCAGCACGCGCGCCAGCGTGCCGATCTCATAGATGTCGGCGGTGTCCGGATCGTCGTCGCCGGCGTTCTTCTGGGTGGCGAGAAGGATCAGCCCGTCGGTCTTGACGACCTCCTCGAGCGCGCGGATCGACTTCTCGCGGCCGACGAAGAGCGGCACGATCATATGGGGGAAAACGACGATGTCGCGCAGCGGCAGCACCGGGTAGAGGCCGGTCTCGCCGGAGACGAAGGGAGCGCGGGGCGCCGAGCCAGTCATGATGCGTCCTTTGTGGTTGCGCCGGAAGCCTCCCCGCAATGGGCGGAATATCCCGACGTATGCGTCCGGGGCGACCATCGCCCCGCCCGCCCTCGCGCACCGCACCCTCGACAGGCATGCGATTCTCGCAAGTGCAGCTAAAGTGGAGACTTAACGCCGCGCTTTCAAGCGAGCCCGCACGGCGCATCCCCAAGCCTTGTCGTCGCGGCCTAAATCATCGTTCCAACACCGCTCGACGAACGCAAAACGCGCGCCAATGGGCGCGCGTTCGGCATGTGTCGGTATCGAGGCGCGTCTCACGCGGACGCGGACTTCACCTCGTCCTCGCGCTCCGAATAGATGAAGAGCGGACGAGATTTGGATTCGACGGCTTCCGGACCGATCACGACCTGCTCGACGCCTTCCAGCCCCGGCAATTCGTACATCGTCTCGAGCAGGATGCCTTCCATGATCGAACGCAGGCCGCGCGCCCCGGTCTTGCGGTCGATCGCCTTGCGGGCGATCAGCGCGACCGCCTCGTCGGTGAAGGTCAGCTCGGTGTCCTCCATCTCGAACAGGCGCTGATACTGCTTCACCAGCGCGTTCTTCGGCTCGGTCAGGATGGTCTTGAGCGCCGCCTCGTCGAGGTCCTCAAGCGTCGCCAGAACCGGCAGACGGCCGACGAATTCCGGGATCAGGCCGAATTTCAGCAGATCCTCGGGCTCGACCTCGCGGAAGATCGCGCCGCTGCGGCGCTCGTCGGGGGCCTTCACGGTCGCGCCGAAACCGATCGAGGTGCCCTTGCCGCGGCTGGAGATGATCTTGTCGAGGCCGGCGAAGGCGCCGCCGCAGATGAACAGGATGTTGGTGGTATCGACCTGCAGAAACTCCTGCTGGGGATGTTTGCGCCCGCCCTGGGGCGGCACGGAGGCGACGGTGCCCTCCATGATCTTCAGCAGCGCCTGCTGCACGCCCTCGCCCGAGACGTCGCGGGTGATCGAGGGGTTGTCCGACTTGCGCGAGATCTTGTCGATCTCGTCGATATAGACGATGCCGCGCTGGGCCCGCTCGACATTGTAGTCCGAGGCCTGGAGCAGCTTCAGGATGATGTTCTCGACATCCTCGCCGACATAGCCGGCCTCGGTCAGCGTCGTCGCATCGGCCATGGTGAAGGGCACGTCGAGGATACGCGCCAGCGTCTGAGCCAGCAGCGTCTTGCCCGAGCCGGTCGGCCCGATCAGCAGGATGTTGGACTTCGCCAGCTCGACGTCATTGTGCTTCGTCGCGTGGCTGAGACGCTTGTAGTGGTTGTGGACCGCGACCGAGAGCACCTTCTTGGCATGGTCCTGGCCAATGACGTAGTCGTCGAGCACCTTGCGGATTTCGCGCGGCGTCGGCACGCCGTCCTTCGACTTCACCAGCGCGGATTTCGATTCCTCGCGGATGATGTCCATGCAGAGCTCGACGCACTCGTCGCAGATGAACACGGTTGGACCCGCGATCAGCTTGCGCACCTCGTGCTGGCTCTTGCCGCAGAAAGAGCAGTAGAGCGTGCTCTTGGAATCGCCGCTGCTGACCTTACTCATCGTCCATCTCCATTCCCGGAGCCGGAGTCCACATCAGCCTTGGCGGATGCAACCGTCGTCTCTCCGTCATAATAGCCGCCGAGTTCGCGATCATTCGGTTAACGCGTCGATCCGGCACATCCGAATCGCAAGGCTGACCCAAAACCGGACTTGATGGCGGCGTCGCTGCGCTCGCTCGATTCCCCATGCAAACATGGGGCCGGGTGTCATGCAATATGGCCCTTCCCGGAGCCTACGCCAACCCACAGGCAACGGGTGGTTAGGTCGCAGGCCGCGAGGCGGTCTCAGGCTGCGGCGGGAGCCGCGTCCTCGGGCCGCCGGTCGATGACCTTGTCGATCAGGCCGAAGTCGCGGGCGGCCTCGGCGGTCATGAAGTTGTCGCGCTCGAGCGCCGCCTCGATCTCCGCGTAGCTGCGGCCGGTGTGCTTGACGTAGATCTCGTTCAGCCGGCGCTTCAGACTCTCGACCTCGCGGGCGTGAATCAGGATGTCGGTGACCTGGCCCTGGAAACCGCCCGAGGGCTGGTGGACCATGATGCGGGCGTTGGGCAGCGCGAAGCGCATGTCCTTGGCGCCGGCTGTCAGGAGCAGCGAGCCCATCGAGGCGGCCTGTCCGATGCAGAGCGTCGTCACCGGGCAACGGATGAACTGCATCGTATCGTAGATCGACATGCCCGAGGTCACCACGCCGCCGGGCGAGTTGATGTAGAAGGAAATTTCCTTCTTCGGATTCTCGGCCTCGAGGAACAGGAGCTGCGCCACGATCAGCGAGGCGGAGTAATCCTCGACCGGGCCGGTCAGGAAGATGATGCGCTCGCGCAGCAGGCGCGAATAGATGTCGAAGGCGCGTTCGCCCCGGCTCGACTGCTCGACCACCATCGGGACGAGATTGTTGTAGGTCTCGATCGGATCGCGAAGCATGGAGGATGTCCCTGGGGTGGCGGCGCCGGAATGGAGCGCGTCATACGGCGGAAAAGAGAATCAGGCTGGCCTGTGGAGATCACCCACATAAGCACCGCGGAGCCGGCTGAAAAGGGAAACGCCGCCGGGCCTGTGACCCGACGGCGCGATTGTTCAGGTTAAGGTTGCCGCGCCGTTCAGACGGTGGCGTCGTCGGCAGCGGCGGCTTCCGCCTTCTTGGCCTTTTTGGCGGCCTTCTTCGGCTTGGCGTCGGCAGCCGCCTCGTCGCTGTCCTCGTCGGCGTAGAGCGCCTCGCGGGTCACGCTCTCATCGGCGACCTTCACCTGCTCCAGCAGGTGATCGACGACCTTCTCCTCGAAGATCGGCGCACGGATTTCGGCGAGCGCCTGCGGGTTCTTGCGATAGAACTCCCAGACCTGCTTCTCCTGACCGGGGAACTGGCGCGCGCGCTCGACCAGCGCCTGCGTCACCTCGTCATCGGAGATCTGGACCTTGGCCTGCTCGCCGATCTCGGCCAGCACGAGGCCGAGCCGCACGCGGCGCTCGGCGATCTTGCGGTACTCGGCCTTGGCGGCCTCTTCGGTCGTGTTCTCGTCCTCGAAGCTCTTCTTGGCTTCCTTCATGTCGACCTCGACCTGGCTCCAGACCGAGCCGAACTCCTGCTCGACCAGCGTCGGCGGCAGTTCGAAGGTGTATTTGGCGTCGAGCGCATCGAGCAGGCTCTTCTTGAGCTTGCGGCGCGACTGGGCGCCGAAGTCGCGGCCGATCTGCTCGCGGATCGCGCCCTTGAGGGACTCGAGCGACTCCATGCCGAAGGCCTTGGCCAGTTCGTCGTCGATCTTGACCGGCTCGGGCGCCTGCACCTCGGTCACGGTGACCTCGAACTGGGCCGGCTTGCCGGCGAGGTTCGCCGCCGCATAGTTCTCAGGGAACGTCACCTTGACGGTGCGGGTGTCGCCGGCCTTGGCGCCCTCGAGTTGCTCCTCGAAGCCGGGAATGAACTGACCCGCGCCGAGATCGAGCGGGATGCCCTCGCCCGTGCCGCCGTCGAAGGGCTCACCGTCGAGCGTGCCGACGAAAGAAATCATCAGGCGGTCGCCGGTCTCGGACTTCGCCTTCTCGCCCTTGTTGGAGAAGGTGCGGTTCTGGCCGGCCATGCGCTCCAGCGCGGCGTCGACATCGGCGTCGGGCACCTGCGCGACCGGCTTGACGAGCGAGACGTCGGAGAGGTCGGCGAGTTCGATCTTGGGCAGCACCTCGAGCGCGACCGTGAAGGCGAGATCGCCCTTGGCCTCCATCGCGGCCTCGATCTCGTCCTTGTTCTCGGGGAACTTGATCTGCGGCTCGAAAGCGAGCTTCAGCCCGTTATCGGTGACGATCTTCTGGTTGGCCTCGTTGACCGCGTTCTGAAGCACATCGGCCATGACCGAGCGGCCATAGAGCCGGCGCAGATGCGCGACCGGGACCTTGCCGGGGCGGAAGCCGTTGATCCTGGCCTTGCCCTGCAAGCCCTGCAGGCCGTCATCGAGACGGATTTTCAGGTCGGCGGCGTTCAGCACCACCTGGAATTCGCGCTTGAGGCCCTGCGAGAGGGTTTCGGTCACGTTCATCGTTCTGATCCGCCAAAAAGTCTCGTCTTGATAGTGTCAAAGCCCGACGCCTTGTGACGGCCGCCGCGCTCGCGAAATCCGGATGTGGTGCGGGCGGAGGGACTCGAACCCCCACGACTTTCGCCGCTGGTACCTAAAACCAGTGCGTCTACCAGTTCCGCCACGCCCGCCGACCCGCCGCGCCACACCCGCGAAAAGCAGGCGCCGGCATCATAGGGCGCCGGTGCTATACGCATTTGCGCCGGTGCATGCAGCAAAAAAATGCGACGGATTTGCGAAAGCGGCCGCCTCAGAGGCGCGGCGGGCTCGTCCTCCCCCTCCTTCATGCGACCTCTCGCCAGATCGCGGCGCAGACCTTATGCCTGCGACCATGACCGACAAGCGCCCCGCCATGACCGCACGCCCGACCCGCCGCGCCACCCTTGCGGGGCTCGGCTCGGCCGCGGCCATCGCGCTGACGGGCGAGGCAGGGGCCCAGACGGCCGCCTCCCCGCGCGCGCTTGCGGCCGAACCGCCTGCACGCCCGCTCCTTGTCGCTCCCGGCAAGGCCCGCCTGCGGCCCGCACCAGCCGGAGAGACCGACATCCTGACCCTGAACGGCGTCAGCCCCGGCCCGGTCCTTCGAATCAGGCAGGGCGAGACGTTGCGGCTTAAGCTGGAGAACAGGACCGTCCTGCCGCTCGCTTTGCACTGGCACGGCCTGCGCGGCGGCGCAGCCGCGATGGACGGCGTCGGCGGCTTCAGCCAGCCGCCCGTCGCAGCCGGCGGGAGCTTCGACTACCACCTGACCCCGCCCGATTCCGGCACGATCCTGTATCGCGCCATGGTCATCGGCGGCTCGTCGGAGCCGGCCGGGCGCGGCGTCGCCGGGATGCTCGTCGTCGAGGAAGCCGCCCCGCTGCCGGTCGATCTCGATCTGCCCGTGCTGGTCGGCGACTGGCTGCTCAGCGACGACCATGCGATCCGACCCTTTGCGCCACAAAGCGAGGCCAACGCCGCCGCCGGCCGTCTCGGCAGCTGGCTCACCGTCAATGGCGGGCCGCCGCCGCAGCGCATCGCGGTCAGGCCGGGCGCGCGCGTCCGGATTCGTCTCGCCAATGCCTGCAATGCCCGCATCATGCGGCTGCGGTTCGACGGAGTGAAGGCGCATGTGATCGCCGTCGACGGCCAGCCGACCGACACCTTCGAGCCCGTCCGCGCGCAGCTCCCTTTCGCGCCCGGCTCGCGCTACGACCTCGTCGTCGACATGCCGGAGGAGGCCGGACAGGTGGCGAGCGTCACGGCGCTGATCGGCGCGGGCGTGCCGCTGGTCCGGCTGGTCGCCGAGGGCGAGGCGAAAGCGCCCTCGACCGAGCCCGTCGCGCTGAAACCCAATCCGGCGCTGCCGGCCGGCGTGCGCCTGCAGGATGCCCGCCGCCCGCAGATCGTGATCGAGGGCGGCGCGAAGCTGACATCCGAGACGAAGCTCGATTTCGCCGGCCTCGACCTCGCCCGGCCGTGGCGGCTGAACGGAGGCGCGGGCGACCCCACCAGGCCGCTGTTCAGCGTCAGGCGCGGGACGCCGATCGTGCTCGCCATCGACAACCGAACCGCCTTCCTGCAGCCGATCCATGTCCATGGCCACTCGTTCCGGCTGCTGCACCCGCTGGACGATGGCTGGGAGCCCTATTTCCTCGACACGGTGCAAATCCCCGAGAACCGGAAGCTGCACATCGCCTTCATCGCCGACAATCCCGGCCGATGGCTGATCTCGTCCTCGGTGCTCGAGCGCTTCGACCTCGGCCTGTGGACCTGGTTCGAGGTGACGTGAGCGGCCGCGCCATCATGCGCTGGCTGATGGCGGCGTTCTATCTCACTGCGGGCATCGCGCATCTGCGCGCGCCGGACGCTTTTCTGCCGATCGTGCCGTCTTGGGTGCCCGCACCGCGCGAAGTGGTGCTCCTGACCGGCGTCGCGGAACTGGTCGGCGCGATCGGATTACTGGTTCCGCGCTTGCGCCGGGCGGCCGGCATCGGGCTGGCGCTCTACGCCCTCTGCGTCTGGCCGGCCAACTTCAGGCATGCGCTGGAAGGAATTGATATCCCGTCGCTTCCGACGAGCTGGTGGTATCACGGCCCGAGGCTGGCGCTGCAGCCGGTGCTGATCTGGTGGGCGCTTTATGTCGGCGGGGTGATCGACTGGCCGTGGCGGCGAAAAGCATCACGACTTGACCCATAAGCACTCCGTCATCCCTGGACAAGCGGCGCAGCGGCGCAGATCCGGGATCCATCATAGGGGAAGGACGGCACTCTAGGATGGATCCCGGGTCTGCACTTCGCTTGCCCGGGATGACGGTGTGTTTTCAGCCGAAGTCACGACGGGCGCTAACCCGGCAACTCCCCCACCTTGATCCGCTTCACACCCAGCGCCGCCATGTCGCTCCACGCCTTGTCGAGCGAGCCGTTGAGATCGATGGCGCGGCAGGCCTCCTCGACGACCAGCGTCTGCAAGCCGGCCCTGGCGGCGTCCTGCGCCGTCCAGTTGACGCAGAAATCGGTCGCAAGCCCGACGACCACGGCCCGCGTCACCCCGCGCTCCTTGAGGTAGCCGCCGAGCCCGGTCGGCGTCTTGCGGTCGGCCTCCAGAAAACCGGAATAGCTGTCGATCTGCGGCCGATAGCCCTTGCGGATGATGGTTTGCGCGGTGGGCAGATCGAGATCGGCGCGGAACTCCGCCCCCTTCGTGCCCTGGATGCAGTGGTCGGGCCAGAGCACCTGCGGGCCATAAGCCATCTGGATCAGCTCGAACGGCTTCCTGCCGGGATGGCTGGTGGCGAAGGAGGAATGGCCCGCCGGGTGCCAGTCCTGCGTCAGCACGATGTTGGAAAAGCGCGGGCCCAGCGCATTGATCACCGCGACGACCTCGTCGCCCTTCGTCACGGCAAGGCTGCCGCCGGGACAGAAATCGTTCTGCACATCGACGACGATGAGCGCGGTCGCGGCGTCGATCATCGGCTTCTCCTGCGCCTGAAGGGGACGGATCGCGGCGGCGGCCGTCAGGATGGTCGCACCGGCGATGAGATGGCGTCTGTCGAGCATGAACCTGTCAAGCATCGCCGCTTCCCTGATGATCTCGTAAGGCACTGTGCTGGAAGAACACGGCGCGGGGAACCCCTCTCCGGTAAGGAGATGGGCAGGGGTGAGGTGACGGACGTTTGACCAGTAAAGCTCTGCGGTGAGGGCTCGCCTCATGCGGCGAATGTCCGACCCCTCACCCTACCCTCTCCCTCCGGGAGAGGGTTCCCCGCGCTTCATTCTGCCGAGGTGATTACCTCCCCACCCGCGTCATCCGCGTCACGCCCTTGCGGGCCGCGAACATCCGGCCATAGACGTCGCCGGCGAGATCGGGCCGGTAGCAGCGCTGTTCGAGCAGCGGGCCCCAATCGTGCTCGACAGTGTCGATCAGCTCGAAATCGCCCTTCAGCCTGGCGGCGAGCTGGTCGCGGTTCTTGCGGTTCTGATACTCCAGCAGCACCAGAGAGGTCTTCGACAGGTCGAGTTGGTCCAGCACGTCGCCCTCCCCGCCCTCGATGTCGATCTTGACCACGTCGGCCGAGGGCAGGCTGGCGGGATCAATCACCGCCACATCGTAGCGCTCGACCATCGCGCCCGCGACGAAGGTGTCGCCGGCGTAGGAAGCCAGCCCCGATTCGCCGTCCCCGGCGAAGCGGCTGACGAAGCTCGCTGTCGTCAGCCCGCCGGGAAACAGCGCCGCGTTCACCGGCACGATGTCGCGTCGCGATTGCGTGTTCTGCCTGAGCAGCGCGAAGGTGCCCGGATGCGGCTCGTAGGACGTCACCACGCTGCCCGGCCAGCGCGCCGTCGCCCAGAGCGCGAAAGATCCGACATTCGCCCCGATGTCGAGAATGTCGAGGCCGACGCCGTCGAACCCGGTTTCATACTCGCCCTCCAGCACGTCCTTGATGGCCCAGTGCATTGCATCGGGCACGGTCAGGCTCATTGGAATATGCGCGATATAGTGCTTCACATCAGCCCCCCGGCAGAGGAGCACCGCCTCTTGTCGCCGGGCGTGACGAATTCACGCTCCGGCTTGCAGCAGCTCCCCGCATCATCAGGAGCATTGCTCACGGGTTCGCACAAGTGCGTGATCGGCCGGCTGGGCCGATGGCGCGGCGTTTTCCGGCGTTCAGCGCAGTTCCACGCTCACCACGCCCGGCGCGGCTCGCACCGCATTGGCGATCTGCTGGTTGACCGGATAGCGCCCGGGCAGTTCGATCTCGACCTCCTGCGCGCCGTCGTCGAGGATCATCACGAGCGCGATCTTGCCCTCGGCCTTGATGCCGTCGCTGCGCGGGCGCACCCGCTCGGCGATCGAGCCTAGCGCCTTGTCGTCGCGCAGATAGACCAGCAAATCCTGCTTCTGGCGCGCGGCGAGATCGTCGAGCACCTCGACATCCTCGATGCGCGGGCGGACCTCCTCGCCGTCGAGCACCGCCGAGAGCCGCAGCACCAGCGCCCTGCCCGGCTCCAGCAGGTCGCGATAGCGCTGCAGGCCCTCCGAGAACAGGATCGCCTCGAACTGCCCGCTCGGATCCGACAGCTGGACGATCCCCATCTTGTTGCCGGACTTGGTCCGCCGCTCCGACTTGTCGATCACCGAGACGGCGACTTTTGCGACGCCCGTGCCGTTGGCGCGCACCGTCTGCGCGAACTCGGCGAAACGCTGCACGCGAAGCCGCTTGAGCACATGGGCGTAGTCGTCCAGCGGGTGGCCCGAGAGGAAGAAGCCGACGGCCTCGTGCTCGCGCCGCAACCGCTCCGCCGCCGACCAGGGCTCGACCGGCGGAATGCGGAAAGCCTCCTGCACGCCGCCGCCGCCAAACAGTTCGGACTGGCCGCCGAGCGCGGCCTCGCGGGTCCGGTTCGACAACGCCAGCATGCCGTCGATCGCCGCCATCGCGCGCGCCCGCTCCGGCTCCAGCGCATCGAGCGCGCCCGCCGCGATCAGCGCCTCGATGGTGCGGCGGTTGACCAGCCTGGTGTCGATCCGGCGCGCGAGGTCGGCCAGATCCCTGAACGGCCCGCCGGCCTTGCGCGCCGCCACGATCGAGGCCACAGCCGCCCCGCCGACGCCCTTGATCGCGGCCAGCGCGTAATGGATCGCGCCCTCAGTGACGTCGAACTCGACGCCCGAGCGGTTGATCGCCGGCGGCAGCACTTTTATGCCCATGCGCTCGGCATCGCGGCGGAATTCCGACAGCTTGTCGGTGTTGCCCATGTCGAGCGTCATCGACGCCGCCATGAACTCGACCGGATAGTTCGCCTTGAGATAGGCGGTCTGGAACGCCACGACGGCATAGGCCGCCGCATGGCTCTTGTTGAAGCCGTAATCGGCGAATTTCGCCAGCAGGTCGAAGATTTCCGAAGCCACATCGGTCTTGATGCCGCCCTCGACCGCGCCGTTCACGAAACGGTCGCGCTGGGCATCCATCTCGGCCTTGATCTTCTTGCCCATGGCGCGGCGCAGCAGGTCCGCTTCGCCGAGCGAATAGCCCGACAGCGCCTGCGCCACCTGCATCACCTGTTCCTGATAGACGATGATGCCATGCGTCTCGGCCAGGATCGGCTCCATTTTGGGGTGGAGATAGGTCGGCGCCTCCTGTCCGAGCTTGCGCCGGCAATAGCTCGGGATGTTGTCCATCGGGCCCGGCCGGTAGAGCGCCACCAGCGCGATCAGATCCTCGATCCGGTCGGCCTTCATCTCGACCAGCGCGCGCCGCATGCCGGCGCTTTCCACCTGGAACACGCCGACCACCTCGCCGCGCGCCAGCATCTCGTAGCTCTTGGGGTCGTCGAAGGGCAGGCTCGCCAGATCGACTTCGATGCCACGCTGCGCGATGAGCTTTACCGCCGTCGTCAGCGTCGTCAGCGTCTTCAGGCCGAGGAAGTCGAACTTCACCAGCCCCGCCTGCTCGACCCATTTCATGTTGAACTGGGTCACGCGCATGCCGGTGCGGGGGTCGACCGAGAGCGCGACCAGTTCCTCCAGCGGCCGGTCGCCGATGACGACGCCCGCCGCATGGGTCGAGGCGTGGCGGTGCAGCCCTTCCAGCTTCTGGCCGATCTCCAGCAGCCGGGCGACGATCGGCTCCTCCTCGGCCGCCTGCTGCAGCTTCGGCTCGCCCTTGATCGCATCGACCAGCGAAATCGGCTTGGCCGGGTTCTGGGGCACGAGCTTGGTCAGCTTGTCGACCTGGCCGTAGGGCATCTCCAGCACGCGCCCGACATCGCGCAGCACGCCGCGCGCCAGCAGCGTGCCGAAGGTGATGATCTGCGCGACGCGCTCCTTGCCGTAGCGCTGCTGAACGTAGTCGATCACCTCTTCGCGCCGGTTCTGGCAGAAGTCGATGTCGAAGTCGGGCATGGAGACGCGGTCGGGATTCAGGAAGCGCTCGAACAGCAGGCCGAAGCGCAGCGGATCGACGTCGGTGATCGTCAGCGCATAGGCGACGAGCGATCCCGCGCCCGAGCCGCGGCCCGGCCCGACCGGAATGTCGTGGTCCTTGGCCCATTTGATGAAATCGGCGACGATCAGGAAATAGCCCGGATACTTCATCCGGGCGATGACGGAGAGCTCGAAATCGAGCCGCGCCTCATAGGCCGCCACATCGAATCCCACTGAGGGACCGTGCTTGGCGAGCCGCGCCGCAAGCCCGGCCTTCGCCTGCAGTTCGAGCTCGACCGCCTCGTCGAGCCCGTTCTCACCACCGAAGCGCGGCAGGATCGGCTTGCGCAGGCCCACGCGCCAGATGCAGCGCATCGCGATCTCGACGGTCGAGGCCAGCGCCTCGGGCAGATCGGCGAAGCGCCGCTTCATCTCGGCGCGGCTGGCGAAATGATGCTGCGGCGTCACCCGGCGGCGCTCGCCATCGGAGACCAGCCGCCCGGCCGCGACCGCCAGAAGCGCGTCATGGGCGTCGTAGTCGCCGGGCTTGGCGAAGAAGGGCTCGTTGGTCGCGACGATTGCGAGGTCGGCATCGTAGGCGAGATTGAGGAGCTGGGCCTCGACGGCCGCCTCGCCCTCCTCGCCATGGCGCTGGATCTCGACATAGAGCCGGTCGTCGAAGATTCTGGCCAATGTCGAAAGCCGCGCCTTCGCCTGCGCCATCTGCCCGTTGCGCAGCGCGAGATCGACCGGCCCGCCATGGCCGCCAGTCAGCGCGATCAGCCCATCGTGATGCTCGCTGAGCCGCTCCAGCGTCGAGAGCGGCTGACCCGAGCCGCCGCTCGCCAGGCAGGCCTGCGTGACGAGCTTCATCAGGTTGCCGTAGCCGGCCTCGTTCATCGCCAGCAGCACGAGATGCGGCGGCGTCTGGTTGAGCGGGGCTTTACGTCCTCCCTCGGCCTCGTCGCCGAAATCGACCGAGAGCTGAACGCCCACGATCGGCTGGATACCCGAGCCCGCCAGTTTCTCGGAAAACTCCAGCGCACCGAACAGGTTGTTGGTGTCGGTCAGCGCGAGCGCCGGCTGGCCGTCGGCGGCGGCCATCTTGGCGATGGTCGGGATCGTCATCGCGCCTTCGAGCAGCGAGTAGCTCGAATGGACGTGGAGATGCACGAAGCCGATCTCGGACAGGATGCGCCTCTCGCTGTCGTCGCGGCCCATCATTCGCCCTCGCCTGCGGCGCGACTCGTTCGCTCCGCCTCCGGATCATTTGCGGCCGCCGCCCGCGTGGCGTCCAGCAGCCAGATGCCGCAATCGAGGCCGGGCTGTGGATGGCTCAGACCTGCACCACCGAAAACAATGCCGCCCAGAGCCAGATCATGCCGAGAAAAAGCCCGAGCGAGGCCAGCTCCGCCAGACCTGCCGCAACCTTACGCATCGCAACCATCGTCGCCTCCTGATGTTCTGTGTATGTCCAGTTTAATTCATGTTTTGTTCTCGTCAATGCCTATGCGTCAGTTCCATCCTGCACAAATGGATGGCGGTTAACAATTTATGTATGCAACGGCCTTGGACGACGCGGCGGCCTTACTCCAGCGGCACCACCAGCCCGTCGCGGATCGTCACCTGCCGGTCCATCCGGCGCGCGAGATCGAGGTTGTGGGTCGCGATCAGCGCCGCCAGTCCCGAGGCCCGCGCCAGCGCCACAAGCGTCGAGAAGACATGCAGCGAGGTGACGGGGTCGAGATTGCCGGTCGGCTCGTCTGCCAAAAGCAGGCGCGGCGTGTTGGCCATCGCCCGGCCGATGGCGACGCGCTGCTGCTCGCCTCCGGAGAGCTCGCCCGGCAGATGGTCGAGCCGTTCGCCAAGGCCGAGAAAGGTCAGGAGTTCGGCGGCGCGCTCCTCCGCCAGCCCCTTGCCGAGGCCGCGAATGCGCTGCGGCAGCACCACGTTCTCCAGCGCGGTGAACTCCGGCAGCAGGTGGTGGAACTGGTAGACGAAGCCGATCTCGGTGCGGCGCAGGCGCGTGCGGCCGGCATCGTCGAGCCTGGCGGTCGCCATGCCGCCGATGAAGACCTCGCCGGCGTCGGGTTTTTCGAGCAGGCCCGCGACATGCAGCAGCGTCGACTTGCCGGTGCCGCTGGGCGCGACCAGCGCCACGAGCTCGCCCGGCCAGAGCGCGAAATCCGCCTTGCGCAGGATTTCGAGCGGCGCGTCGGTCTGGGGATAGAAGCGCTCGACCTGCGACAGGAAGAGCGCGGGGGTCTCGCGCGCCATTCGCTTCAGCCCATCCTCAGCGCCTGGACGGGGTCCAGGCGCGCCGCTTTCCAGGCCGGGTAGAGCGTCGCCAGCAGCGAGAGCACCAGCGCCATCGCGACCACGGTGGCGACCTCGCGCCAGTCGATCACCGAGGGGATATCGCTCAGAAAGCGCACCGTCGGGTCCCAGAGATTAGCCCCGGTAATCCAGTTCAGCGCCGCCATGATCGACTTGATGTTGTTGGCGAACACGACGCCCAACCCCAGACCCGCCAGCGTGCCGAACACGCCGATCGCGGCCCCTGTGATCAGGAAGACCCGCAGCACCGTGCCGCGCGTCGCGCCCATGGTGCGCATGATCGCGATGTCGGCGGTCTTGTCCTTCACCAGCATGATCAGCCCGGAGACGATGTTGAGCGCCGCGACCAGCACGATCAGCGTCAGGATGAGGAACATCACGTTCCGTTCCACCTCCAGCGCATTGAAGAAGGTGCGGTTACGCTGCCGCCAGTCCGACAGCACCAGCGGGCGCGGCGCATCGGCCTCGATCGCGTCGCGCACCTGCTGGGTTCTGTCCGGGTTGTCGACGAAGATCTCGATGACGTTCACGTCGCCGTCGCGGTTGAAATAGGCCTGGGCCTCGACCAGCGGCATGAAGACGAAGGAGGCGTCGAATTCGGTCATGCCGATTTCGAAGATCGCCTGCACCGGATAGGCCTTGATCCGCGGCGCGGTGCCGAACGGCGTCGAGGCCCCGCGCGGCGAGACGATGGTGATCGATTCCCCGACGGTCAGCCCCAGCGAATTGGCCAGCCGCTGGCCGATCGCGACGCCGCCGCCCGCATCGAAGCCGTCAAGCGTGCCGCGCCGGACATTACCGCCGACGAAGGGGATCGCCTTGATGTCGGACTCGAAGATGCCGCGCACCAGCACGCCGCCATTGCCGGTCTGCGAGGAGGCCAGCGCCTGCCCCTCGACCAGCGGGATGGCCTGCCGGACGCCCTGCACCTTCCGCAGCCGTTCGGCGACCGCCATGTAGTCGTCGAGCGGGCGGTCGATCGGGGTGGCGAAGATATGCCCGTTCACCCCGACGATCTTTTCCAGAAGCTCTTTCCGGAAGCCGTTCATCACCGACATCACGATGATCAGCGTGGCGACGCCGAGCAGAATGCCGAGGAAGGAAAAGCCGGCGATGACCGAGACGAAGCCCTCGCGCCGGCGGGTGCGCAGGTAGCGCCCGGCCAGCAGCCATTCGAAACCGGCGAAAGCGCGCGTCCCGGTCGGCTGCGGCTCGAGAGCGACCGGAGCTTCGGCTGAAACGCTCACGCCGGGGCGCCTTCAAGGCGCGGTTTGCCCTTGAAGCGGTCGAGCGCGGCCTCGATCGAGACGCTCTCGCGCTCGCCACTGGTCCGGCGCTTGATCTCGACCTTGCCCTCTGCCAGCCCCTTGGGGCCGACGATGATCTGCCAGGGCACGCCAATCAGGTCGGCGGTGGCGAATTTGCCGCCCGGCCGCTCATTGGTGTCGTCGTAGAGCGCGTCGTAGCCCTTCGCGAGCAGCGCCTTGTACAGGTCTTCGCAGGCTGCGTCGGCGCCGGCGTCGCCGGCCTTGAGGTTCAGCACCGCGACGTCGAAGGGCGCGATCTCGTCTGGCCAGACGATGCCGCCATCGTCATGCCCGGCCTCGATCAGCGCCGCCACCAGCCGGCTCGGGCCGATGCCGTAGGAGCCCATATGCACGGGCGTCTGCTGGCCGTCCGGTCCGGTCACCGTAGCCCCCATCGGATCGGAATATTTGGTGCCGAAATAGAAGATGTGACCGACCTCGATGCCGCGCGCCGAAACCTGCGCCTCGCCGGGAATCGCCTCGTAAGACGCCTTCTCATGCATCTCGTCGGTGGCGGCATAAAGGCTGGTCCACTTCTCGACGATCGCCTGGAGCCCCTCGACGCTGTCGAAATCGGTGTCGGCCGGAGGCGTCTCGAAATCGAGATAGTCCTTGTGGCAGAAGACCTGGCTCTCGCCGGTCGAGGCCAGCACGATGAATTCGTGGGACAGGTCGCCACCGATCGGCCCGGTGTCGGCCCGCATCGGGATCGCCTTCAGGCCGAGCCGCGCGAAGGTGCGCAGATAGGCCGTGAACATGCGGTTATAGGCGTGGCGCGCCGCAGCCTGGTCGATGTCGAAGGAATAGGCGTCCTTCATCAGGAATTCGCGCCCGCGCATCACGCCGAAGCGCGGCCGGCGCTCGTCGCGGAACTTCCACTGGATGTGGTAGAGGTTCAGCGGCAGGTCCTTGTAGGACTTGACGTAGGTCCGGAAAATGTCGGTGACCATCTCCTCATTGGTCGGGCCGTAGAGCATCTCGCGCTTGTTGCGGTCGGTGATGCGCAGCATCTCCTCGCCATAGGCGTCGTAGCGCCCGCTCTCGCGCCAGAGATCGGCCGACTGGATCGTAGGCATCAGGATCTCGATCGCGCCGGAGCGGTTCTGCTCCTCGCGCACGATCCTGTTGATCTTCTCCAGCACGCGCAGGCCGAGCGGCAGCCATGAATAGATGCCGGCCGATTGCTGGCGGATCATGCCCGCGCGCAGCATCAGCCGGTGCGAAACGATCTCGGCCTCGCGGGGAGCATCGCGCAGGATCGGCAGGAAATAGCGGGAGAGACGCATCGGAGGAACTCTTGGAAAATCGAAGCCCGCGACCGGGCGCGGTTGAGTCGGGCAGGCAGAGACAGCATCGCCATTGCTCGATTGCAAATGCAAATGCAAATCGGAATGGTTGGCTGCGACTGCGGTCGAGGACGGGCCGTCGCTCAGCCCTGCTTGCCGAACTTCTGCCTGAGCCGGTCGTTCACGGCCGGCGGCACGAAGGGCGAGACGTCGCCACCCATGCCGGCGATCTGGCGCACCAGCGTCGCGGTGATCGGCCGCACCCCGGTCGAGGCCGGCAGGAACACCGTCTGGATGCCGCCATCCATCGTCCGGTTCATGCCGGCGAGCTGCATCTCGTAGTCGAGGTCGGAGCCGTCGCGCAGGCCGCGCACGAACAAGGTCGCCCCGGCCTCGCGCGCCGCCCAGATCGCCAGTTTGTCGAAGCTGATCACCTCGATGGCGACGCCGGCCTCCCGCGCGATCGGCCCGGCGACCTCGCGCAGCAGATCGGTGCGCTCCTGCGCGGTAAAGATCGGGGCCTTGCCCGGGTGGACGCCGATGGCGATGACCAGCCGGTCGCAGAGCCGGCAGGCGCCCGCGATCACATCGAGATGGCCATTGGTGACGGGGTCGAAAGAACCCGGATAGAAGGCTGTTCGGCTCATGGAAAAGGGTTAGCCGCTGCCAGACGCGCCGGCAAGCCGCTCACGCGGCCCTGACCTGCGTGATGAACTCGTCGACGCGGCTCCTCAGCCCATGCGCCAGCCCGGTCAGTTCGGAAGACGCGCGCAAGAGCGCGCCGGCTGCGTCCGAGGTCTGCTGCGAGGCGGAGGAGACAAGGCTCGTCGCCTCGCCGATGCGGCTGAAGGCGGCCGTCGCGGTGCCGACCTCGGTGACGATCGCATGTGTCGCGCCCTGCTGGTGGCGCATCGTTTCGGCGGTGCGGCGGACCGTGTCGCTCAGCCCCCCGATCATGCCGCGAATGCCGGCGATGGCCTCGACCGTCGCCGTCGTGGCCTGGTTCATGCCGGCGATCTGGCGCGAGATGTCCTCGATGGCGCGGGCTGTCTGGCCCGACAGACCCTTGACCTCGGAGGCGACGACGGCGAAGCCCCGGCCCGCCTCGCCGGCGCGCGCAGCCTCGATCGTGGCGTTGAGCGCCAGCAGGTTCGTCTGCGCGGCAATGTCGGAGATCATGCCGATCACGTCGGAGACGCGGGCTGCGCCCGATGCGAGGGACTCGACCACCGCGCCCATCTCGTCGGCGTAGTCGCGGGCCGAGCGCGCGCTGCGATCCGAGGACTGCACGTCGTTGTCGAGCTTGTCGATCGCGCTGCGCAGATCCCGCGCCGCCCCTTCGATCGAGCGGATGCTGGCGATGGCGCGCGAGGTCGAATCGTGGACCGTGCCGGCATTGGCCTGCGTCTGCAGGGCGCCGCTGGACAGTTCGCTCGCTGTGACGCTGAGTTCCTCCGCCGCTGACGAAACAGCGTTGGTGACGCTCAGGATCGAGCGCTCGAGATCGCTGGCGAGGTCGCTGAGCAGCGCGCTGCGCTGGCGGCCCGCTTCACGGTCGGCCTCCTCGCGCCCGGCCAGACGCGCCGCTTCCTCGCGGATCAGGTTCTCGCGGATGCGCTGGACGGAACTGGCGATGGCGCCGATCTCGTCCTTGCGCTGCGCGCCTGGAATGTCGAGGTCGGTTCGCCCGGTCGCCACGCCGGCCAGGGCCTGAGACAGGCCCCTGATCGGCTGCGCCACGGAGAGCCCCAGCAAAAGCGCGAAGACCAGCAGCGGCCCGATCACGACGAGCGCCGCGCCCAGCATCGCATTGCGGATGGTGACGACGACGGCGAAGGCCGTTTTCTCCGGCTCGGTCAGCCAGAGCTGCCAGGTCCAGTCGCCGACCCTGACCGGCCGGCCGGTGACGAGCAGCGCCGCGCCGTCGCGGCTGGTCATCGTCAGCATGCCGCCCTTGCCGTGCCCCAGCAGGCCCGGGTCGAGCACATTGCCCGGCGCATCGCCGACGAGCCGGCGGGCCGGGTTCGAGCGCATGAAGCCGTCAGCGCCGATGAGATAGGTTCCGACATCGCGCAGGCCACTGGCGTTGATCGCCAGGACGGCGTCCATGACCTTGGTGTCGAGCGCAATGACAAGCGTGCCGGAACCGTTCTCCGCACCCGATTCCGTGCTGACGAAGCGCTGCGCCATGAAGGCGCGCGGCTCGCCGCCGGCCGGATCATAGGGCGCGAAATCAACGACCGCCTGCTCGCCGGCCGGGACCGAACGCGACGCCGCGACCACCTTGCCAAAGCCGGTGTCGACAAGATCGGCATCGCTGACGAGCCGGCCGAATTCCGGGCCCTTCCTGACGCTGTAGACCACCCGACCCTTGGCGGAAACGAGATACATGTCGGCATAGCCGAACTGCTTCAGCGCGGCGCGATAGGTTTCGTGGATCGGCGCATGACGCCAGGAGTAGCCGTGCTGGTGGTCGCGGCCGGTGCGCGCCTCGCGCTCCTCGGGCGAGTTGCCGGCCTGATAGTGATCGAGGATGCGGCGCATGTCATAGGCGCCCAGCTCCATCCATTTGCCGATCTCATCGACCGCCGAAACCGTGTAGGCGCTGCGCGCCTGCACGGAGAGCTCGGACCTGACCTGCGCCCAGCGGCGTTCGATCGCGCCGGCATGGCTGTCTGCCAGATCGCTCAGCCGCTCACGGACCGATTCGCGGGCCCATTCGGCCACGGCGCGATAGGCCGACATGCCGACCACCAGCGCCGCCAGACAGGCGAGCGCCAGCATCGCGGCGGGGAGCCTGATCCTGAGGCTGAACAAGCGGTGGAACTCCGGCGGGACATCATGTCCTGGTTCCGCCAAGAGACACCGGATTACGTTAACGTTCTTTGAAAAAGAGCCTGGCCAAGGCCCGTATAGATTGCATCAGGGCAGCAGCGCGGCCAGGGCCGCAGCGCTGCCGATGATCGTGGACAGGAAGACGAGCGCCAACGCCGCGAAGGACAGGCGGCGCTGACTGTCGAACTTGCGGGGAAACGGCATGATGTGCTCTCGGCGAATCGACTGACGCTTGCTGTTACCTTGCGTGATGCCCGGCTCCGGCTACGGCATGGCGGCATCATGGCGAGACTGTGACATGGCCGATGTCCCGGTTTCCCGATTGCGCCGTCCCGTCTGCCCGCCTAAACCGCCCGGATGCTGACCCTCAACGACATCACCTACCGGCTCGGCGAGCGCCTGCTGCTGGACCATGCCGGCGCGTCGCTGCCCGACGGCGCGCGCGTCGGTCTCGTCGGCCGCAACGGCACCGGCAAGACGACTTTGTTCCGCATCATCACCGGCGACCTCTCGCCCGAGGGCGGCAGCGTCCATCTGCCCAGGGGACGGCGCATCGGCGGCGTCGCGCAGGAAGCGCCCGGCGGGCCCGAGACGCTGATCGAGGTCGTGCTGGCCGCCGACACGGAACGCGCCGCGCTGCTGGCGGAATCCGAGACCGCGACCGACCCGCTGCGCATCGCCGAGATCGGCACGCGGCTGGCCGATATCGACGCCCATTCGGCGCCCGCCCGCGCCGCCACCGTGCTGCATGGGCTCGGCTTCGACGAGGCCGCCCAGCAGCGGCCCTGCTCGGATTTTTCCGGCGGCTGGCGGATGCGCGTCGCGCTGGCCGCCGTGCTGTTCTCGCAGCCCGACCTGCTGCTGCTCGACGAGCCGACCAACTATCTCGATCTCGAAGGCACGCTCTGGCTCTACGACTATCTGGAGCGCTATCCGCATACCGTGCTGGTCGTCAGCCATGACCGCGAACTGCTCGACACCTGCGTCGACCACATCCTGCATCTCGATGGCGGCAAGCTGACGATCTATCGCGGCGGCTACACATCCTTCGCAAAACAGCGCGCCGAGAAGCAGATGCAGCTCTCCAAGGCCAGGGAGAAGCAGGACGCCGAGCGCAAGCACCTCCAGGCCTTCGTCGACCGCTTCAAGGCCAAGGCCTCCAAGGCCCGTCAGGCGCAGTCGCGCGTCAAACGGCTGGAGAAGATGGAATCGATCGCCACCATCGTCGACCGCGACGTCCAGCCCTTCAGCCTGCCCGGCCCCGAGCGCCCGCTCGCTCCGCCGATGATCGTGCTCAACGACGCCAGCGCCGGCTATGGCGAGCGCAAGGTGCTCTCCAGGCTCAACCTCACCCTGCTGCCCGACGACCGCATCGCGCTGCTCGGCTCCAACGGCAACGGCAAATCGACCTTCTGCAAGCTGATCGGCGGCAGGCTTGCGCCGCTCTCTGGCGAGATGCGCAAATCGTCGAAGCTGGAGACGGCCTATTTCGCCCAGCACCAGCTCGACGAATTGCGGCTGGAGGATACGCCCGTCGCCCATCTGCGCGATCTGATGCCCGACGCGCCCGAGGCGAAGGTGCGCTCGAAAGCCGCCCAGATCGGCTTTCCGGCACAGAAGGCCGAGACGCCGGTCAAGAACCTGTCAGGCGGCGAGAAGGCAAGGCTGATGCTGGGGCTCGCCGCCTTCGGCGGCCCTCATTTGCTGATCCTCGACGAGCCGACCAACCATCTCGACATCGACAGCCGCACGGCGCTGGTCAACGCGATCAACGACTATCCCGGCGCGGTCATCCTCGTCAGCCACGACCGTTTCCTGATCGAATCCTGCGCCGACCGGCTCTGGCTCGTCGGAGACGGCACGGTCAAGAATTTCGACGGCGACATGGAGGATTACCGCACCCTCGTGCTCGGCGGGGCCAAGGCGGCGCGGCGCGAGAAGCAGGCCGACCCCACCGCCTCGGCCAGCCCGAAGGCCGACGAGCGCAAGGGCGCGGCGGTGAAACGCGCGGCGCAAGGGCCATTGCGCCAGAAGCTCAACCTCGCCGAAGCGAAGATCGCCAAGCTGACGGGCCTGATCGAAAAGGTCGACGGCGTTCTCGGCAATGGCGCGGCCTTCGCCCGCGATCCCGGAAAGGCGCTGCTGCTCTCGCGCCAGCGGGCGGAGCTGGCCGAGGCGCTGGCTGCGGCTGAGGAAGAGTGGCTGGAGCTGAGCGAGGAACTGGAGAGCGCGTAGGCAGCCCTATCGGAGCTTGGCGATTCCGATCCCGTCGAGTTTGGCGCGATCCTTTATCGACTCTTCGCTGCGGGTCAGCGCCTTCGCGATCGCCTTGAGCGCCATTCCCTTCCTGGCGAGCAGCTTCAGCTTGTCGAGTTCCTCGCCGGTCCAGGGCTGACGATGACGTTCGAAACGCTCGGCCAAGGGGAACTCCTTCTTGTCGGCGACGGCACGATCAGATGCAGGGTTCGGAACATGTTCCGCGCCCTGAATTGCGCGCTCACCCCTGCCCCGGCTTCACGATCCGCGCCAGCCGGTTGTCGGTAAACATGTAGATCTCGCGGCCGCCGGGCTCGGAATAGAGCACCTGGACCTCGCGCTGGCCCTTGCCGCTGTCGCCGATCAGCACGTCGGTCGGGCGCGTACCCTTGAGCCTGACCAGTTCGCATTCGGTGATGCCTTCCGCGATCGCCGGCGGCAGGACCTGTCCCGACGCATCGGTTTCGCAGGCGCCTTCGGCCGTCACCCGCCCATCTTGCGGCACGGCGCGAGCGGGCGCGCTTGCGATCGCGGTCGATGCCGGCGCGGCATCGCGGCCTTCGCTTTTCTCGGACATGAAAGAGAACCCGCCGATGTCGACGGAGCAGCCGCCTAGCGCGATGGCGCAGGCGAGCAGGGCAGGAATTTTCACGCTTTTTTCTCCCAGCGGCCCGCCTCGTCCTGCTGCCAGTAGCTGGCGCTCCGGCCCGAGGCCTTGACCGTCTTCCAATCCTCGCGCGCGGCGTTCAGCGCTTGCGGGTCGTCACCATCGAATATCAGCACGACGCGCTGATAGCCCTGCAATGCGTCGGGAATACGGACGCCGTCGGCGCAGATGCGGACCTGCGCGGCGTTGGGATTGTGACTGTCAGTCGTCAGCACGACGGGATTGGCGGCGGCGTCCGGCTCGGCCGCCGTGACATGCGGCAGGAAGCCTTCGTCGGAATAGGTCCAGAGCCGGTCGTCGAGCGCGCTCAGCCGCTCCGGGCTCGAGACCTCGACAACGACCTTCTGCCCGCGCGACAGGGCACGCTCCAGGATCGTCGGAAGCACCTGCTCAAGCGGGCGAGACTGCAGGTGGAAGAACAGGATTTCGCAATCGGATGTCATCAACGCGGATCATAGGGCCACGGCCTCGCCATGACGAGACCGGATGCTACCACGCCTTCGCGAAGCCGCTGACCGTATTCAGCACGAAGGGAACGTCGAGCTTTTCGAGATGCCGCTGGACCAGCGCCTGATCGGTCCCCGGCGCAACCTCGACCTGGAGAACCTGATGACCGGCATCATCCCAGCCGATCCCGACCCCGCCAACGCCATCGACGTTACGCAGCACCTGAACCGCTTCGCGCTTCTTGGTCGCCACAGTCCTGTCGGTCATCGCCCGAAACCTTTCAGATCATCCTGACTCCGAATATCTGGAGCGTCTGGCTAAGACTGCAAGCATAGCTGACGCCGACGGGCTTGCCACCCCGTTCGACGACGCCGCCAGCGAAGATCAGACCAAGCGCGATCATGCTCGACGGATCATAGACCACGCTGCCGGAGTCGCCTGGTCCGGAGAACGCATCCTCGGGCGACGCCCAGTCTATCTGGAAGATATTGTCGAAACGGAGGTTCCGGCCGAGTTGCGGCACATAGATCGGCAGATTGTCGATCCCGACCCCGCTGACGCGGCCGCTTGTCCAGGCGGTGGTGCGCCCGATCTTGCAGACGACCGTGTCGCGCGCGAGCGCTTCCGGCTCGCCGATCCCGACAAGCGCCGACCCGCCATGACCGCACCCCGGCAGGCCGTTGGGAATCACATTGGCGCTGTTCGAGAAAGCGTCATTGTCGAGCAGGCCGACGGCAGCGTCGAGCTCCTGCGAGCCGGCCGCCGTCAGAACCGTGAAATCGGTCAATGTCGCGACGCGCAGGCTCTGCACCAGTGGCTTGGCGTCCGGCTTGCCAGGCTGAAAAATATGGTCGCCCTGGTTGGCCTTGCCGCACAGAGCCAGGACATGGGAGTTGGAGAGGACCCCGCGCCGCCCCTTGGCCGGACCCGTCTCGAATTCGACGAACAGCCCGATCGAGCCCGCCATCGATTCGCGATGGGCGATCGAGCCTCCGATCTGCATCGGCCGACTTTTGCCGGCAAAGCCGGCGACAGCCGACGCGGTATGCTGCATCCGCGCATTCGACGGCACCTCGACGCGCCTGATCCGGGACACGTTGACGGCCTTGCCGAAACGCTTCTGCAGTTCGTCGGCATAGCGCGCGGCCATGCCGTTCTCATGCCTGACGAAAACCTCCATGCCGAAGCGTCCATGGCCGTCATGCGGGGTCAGGCCGATGCTGAAATGCTGATCGAGCTTGGGGGTGACCGCCAGCGTCGTCAGCCGGTCCTGCGGCTTGAGATCGCGCCGTCGAAAATACTCGTCGAGCGCTGCGCGGATTTCGTACCGTGCGTCGTCGAGTTTCATCTTGGGATCACTCGCCCTTATAGAAATACGGCACGATGAACGAAAAGACGACGATCAGCGTCGAGGCAACGCGACCATCGATCGGCGCGCCGATGAAGCTGTGCCCCATTCCGAGAACCCACAGGACGAAGGCTATCGCCGCCAGCGCAACCCCGATCGGTTGCGAGGCGGTGCCACCTGACGGCCGCGTTCCCCAGATCCGTGAAACGAGAACCAGTGCAAGCCCGAGCAGCGGCAGATAGGGCAAGTACGGGCTGGGCTCTCCCGGCCCGGAGAAGATGCCTCGGATCGTCAGATATGCGCCCAGCGCCTCCCCCGGGATCAGCTTGATAAGCCGGTCCATATAGGAGCGGAAAGCGTCCGCCGGATCGGCATCCGTCTGCGTTCCGGCGCCCGCCGGCTTCTCGATCCGAAACGGCCCTTCGCGCATCATGCAGCCCCCTGCTCGATGTCTTTCCGGATAACGCTATGGTTGCACTATGACGATACGGAAAGCAACGCACGATGCTTACCCTTCGTAATGATCCGCCACCAGCCGGTCGAGCAGGCGCACGCCCCAGCCGGAACCCCAGGAGCGGTTGGTCTCGCTGCTCGGCGAGCCCATGCCGGTGCCGGCGATGTCGAGATGCGCCCAGGGGCAGTCGTTGACATGGCGCAGCAGGAACTGCGCCGCCGTGATCGAGCCGCCATGACGGCCGGCCGAGTTCTTCATGTCGGCGAACTTCGAATCGATCATCTTGTCGTAGGCCTTGCCCAGCGGCATGCGCCAGACCGTCTCGCCCGTGGCCTTGCCCGCTACGGTCAGGCGCTCGCTGAGTTCGTCGTTGTTGGAGAACAGTCCGGCGTTTTCCTGCGCCAGCGCCACCAGAATGGCCCCGGTCAGCGTCGCCAGATTGACCATGAAACGCGGTTTGTATTTGTCCTGCGTGTACCAGAGCACATCGCCGAGAACGAGCCGGCCTTCCGCATCGGTGTTGATGATCTCGATGGTCTGGCCCGACAGCGAGGTGACGATGTCGCCCGGCCTCTGGGCGTTGCCGTCGGGCATGTTCTCGACGAGGCCGATCACGCCGATGGCGTTGACCTTCGCCTTGCGGGCCGCCAGCGCATGCATCAGCCCGGTGACGCAGGCCGCGCCCGCCATGTCGCCCTTCATGTCCTCCATGCCGCCGCCCGGCTTGATCGAGATGCCGCCGGTGTCGAAGGTCACGCCCTTGCCGACGAACGCGACCGGCTGGACGGATGATTTCGCGCCGTTCCAGCGCATCACCACGACGCGGCTCTCGCGACGCGAACCCTGCCCGACCGCGAGCAGCGCCCGCATGCCGATCTTCTTCAACTGCTTTTCGTCGAGGATCTCGACTTCGACGCCGAGTTTTTCGAGCCTGGCCGCGCGGTCCGCGAACTCTTCGGGATAGAGGACGTTCGGCGGCTCGTTGACGAGGTCGCGCGCGATCTCGACGCCGGACGCGACCGCCTCACGCGCCTTCAGCGCCTTCTTGACCAGCGAGGGATCGCCGACGCGCAGCGTGACGGTGAAGGGTTCGGCTTCCTCGGGCTCCTTGCTCTTGGTCTTGTACCGGTCGAACGCATAGGCGCGCAGCCGCATGCCCAAAGCCATCTCGGCGATCTCGTCGGCGGACATCTCGCCCTCGGGCAGCGCCGCGATCACGTCGGCGCCGCGGCCATGGCCGAGCCGGCCGGCGATCGTGCCGCCGAGTTTCGCGAAATCGAGCGTCGCGCGCTCCGAGGCCGGTCCGACGCCGACGACGATCAGGCGCTGGTACCCGGCCCCGTCCGGCGCAAGCAGCGTCAGCCCCGAGAGCGCCTTGCCCTTGAAGCGCTCGGCAGCGGCCGCGCGCGCCAGCAGGCCATGCGCGCCCTCGCCGAGCCATTCATCCGTGGCGCGGGGCGGCGTCAGCGCATCGCCGACGAGGATGACGAGGTCCTCCGCCGTGATCGCGTTCAGGGCTTTGACCTCGAGTTTCAGGCGCTGCGACATAAGGAGGCTCACGATGTTGCGAAGAGGGTCCCGGGAGACGGGCTGACGGCAGGAACACAAACGATTCCCGTTTGCGCCATGATTGCGCCTATACCATAGGGTGTAAGCGCAGAAGCGTCCAAATGCGCCCCGGAAACCGGGCCTCTCAAGCAGACCAGCGACCGAAAGCCGCCGCGTGATCCTGACCCGCCTCGACCGCTACATCCTGAAGATCGCGACGGTCGCCTCCATCGTGCTTCTGATCGGCCTGACCAGCGTGATCTGGGTGACGCAGGCGCTGCGCGAGGTTGATCTGATCACCGGCAAGGGCCAGACGGTCCTGATCTTCTTCACCGTCACGCTCTTGTCGTTGCCGGCGCTGATCGCCGGCATCGCGCCCGTCGCTCTGTTCATGGCGACGCTCTATACGCTGAACCGGCTGAACGGCGATTCCGAGCTGATCGTGATGAACGCGGCCGGCATCGCGCCCTACCGGCTGACGAAGCCCTTCATCGTGCTGACGATCGCCGTCTCGCTCCTCGTCGGCTGGATGTCGCTGTCGGTGATGCCTTCGGGATTTCGTGCTTTGCGCGACCTGATCACGACGATCCGGGCCGATTTCGTCGCCAATGTCGTGAAGGAGGGCCAGTTCGTCTCGCTCGAATCCGGCGTCACCTTCCATTATCGCGAGCGCTCGGGCGACGCGCTGGTCGGCATCTTCATGCAGGACCGGCGCGACCCGAGCCAGCCGGCGATCTATGTCGCCGAACGCGGCCGCACCGTCGATGTCGACGGCTCGAACTTCCTGATGCTCGAGCGCGGCACGATCCAGCGCGAGAACAAGCAGGACACGACCTCGATCATCTCCTTCGATCGCTATGCGCTGAACCTCTCGGCCTTGTCCGGAGACCCGATCGGCGGGGCCGGCGACGGCAGCGGCAGCGGCGACAGGGTCGTCTACAAGCCGCGTGAGCGCACGACCTGGTCGCTGCTTAACCAGGACCGCAAGGAGATCTACTTCGTCACGCAGGAAGGTCGTTTCCGGGCTGAACTGCACAACCGCCTCTCCGCCCCGCTCTATCCGATCGCCTTCATGCTGATCGCCTTCGCCTTTGTCGGCGAGGCCCGCACCACAAGGCAGGGCCGCGCCAGCGCGATCCAGGCGGCGATCCTGATTGTCGGCGCGACGCGCATCGGGGCTTATGCGGCATGGACGGCGAGCGTGCGCTCTCCCTCGGCCGTGCTCCTGCTCTACCTGCTGCCCATCGGCGCGATCGTCCTTTCCTTGGCGCTGATACTCTATGGCGAGCGGCTGCGGCCGGTGCTGGCGCGACTGGCCGCACCTTTGCTGGCCCCGATCACCGGCCTGACGGCGCGGCTCAGGCGCGCCTGATGCTGCTGACCTCGACCTTCGGCCGCTATCTGACGAAGCGCTTCGCGCGCGCCATCCTCGGCGTGTTCGGCACCTTCTTCTTCCTGATCGGCACGCTCGATTTCGTCGAGCTGATGCGCCGCGCCGGCGATTCTCCCGTGGCGACGACGGCGCAGATCGTCCGGCTCGCGCTCTACAGGGCGCCGGCCGTGGCCGAGCAGATCTTTCCGTTCGCCGCGCTCTTCGGCGGGATGTTCGCGCTGCTGACGCTGAGCCGGAAGCTCGAACTGGTCGTCGCCCGCTCAGTCGGCGTCTCGGCCTGGCAGTTCCTGCAGCCGGCCGCGCTCGTGGCGGGGCTGATCGGCCTGTTCTCGATCCTGGTCTACAATCCCGCGGCGGCCGAGCTGAAGCGCAATGCGACGCTGCTGGAGGCGCGACTGTTCGTGCGCGGAACCCAGCCGACCAATCAGGAGATCTGGCTCAGGCAGCACAGCGTCGACGGGCAGTCGATCGTGCGCGCGGCTGGCGCGCTACCCGATGGCGACGGTTTGTCCCAGGTCGCGATTTTTTCGTTTGGTCCCGGCGGGGGCTTCAGCGAGCGCATTGACGCGAAACAGGCGGTGCTACGGCCGGGCTACTGGGAGCTGAGCGACGCCCGCGTCATTTCCGCCATGGAAGAGCCACAGAGCTACCCGACCTATCTCGTCGCGACGACTCTGGAGCCCGAGCAGATGCGGCAAAGTTTCACACCGCCTGACGCTGTCGGCTTCTGGTCGATGCCGACCGTGATCGAGCGGACGAAGAATGCGGGGCTCGACACCACCCGCTACGAGCTGCGCTACCAGTCGCTCATGGCGCGGCCGCTGCTGCTCGTCGCCATGGTCCTCGTGGCGGCATCCGTTTCCTTAAGATTTTTCAGGTTTGGTGGTGTGACGAGACTGGTGGTAGGTGGCGTGGCGGCAGGCTTCGTGCTCTATGTTGCGACGCAATTGTCGGAAGAGCTAGGGTCGGCCGGAATCGTCAATTCCGTGATCGCCGCCTGGCTTCCGGCCGTTGTGGGGACGATGCTCGGCGCTCTGGCTCTCCTCCATCAGGAAGATGGGTAAACGTACTGTGCCTATGGTTAATTTAGGATTGAGCGTATGGCATCTGGCGTGAGACGCATGGCTCGCTACGCCGCAGCGACCGCGCTCGCCTCGAGCCTGGCGTTCATGCTGGCGTCGCCTGTGCTGGCGCAGGCGCCTGCTTCGGCTGCCGCCAAGCCGCAGGAGCGGATGGTCGTCGACGCCAAGGAGCTGATCTACAACAACGACAACAACACCGTGGCCGCCGTCGGCTCGGTGCAGATCCTCTATCAGGGCCGCACCATCGAGGCCGACCGCGTCGTCTACGACCGCGGCAGCAAGCGCGTCGTCGCCACCGGCAACGCCCGCATCACCGAGGCCAACGGCACCGTCATCACCGGCGAGCGCTTCAACCTGACCGATGATTTCCGCGACGGCTTCATCGATTCCCTGCAGGTGCAGAATCCCGACAGGACACGCTTCTCCGCACCGCGCGCCGAGCGGACCGACGGCGAGACCTTCGTCTTCGAGAAGGGCATCTACACCGCCTGCGACGCCTGCAAGGACGCACCCGAGAAGCCGCCCTTCTGGCAGGTCCGCGCCGCCAGGATCATCCACAAGAAGTCCGAACAGACGATCTACTATGAGGACGCCCGTCTCGAATTCCTCGGCGTCCCGATGGCATACCTGCCCTATATGTCGGGACCGGACTCGACTGTGAAGCGCAAGACCGGCGTGCTTTCGCCGCGCTACCTCAACACCAGCGCGCTCGGCTTTGGCGTGTCGGTGCCGTATTTCTTCAATCTCGCGCCGAACTACGATCTGACGGTCACGCCGACCTATCTCTCGCGCCAGGGCTTCCTCGGCCAGGCCGAATGGCGCCACCGGATGGCGAACGGCTCCTATCTGATCCGCGCCAGCGGCATCAACCAGCAGGAGCCGGAAGCCTTCCTGGCGGCGCCCTTCGGCGCGGGCGACAAGGAGTTCCGCGGCTCGATCGAGTCCAACGGAAAGTTCTTCCTCAACCCCCGCTGGAATTTCGGCTGGAACGTCGCGATGTCGACCGACCGCTGGTTCTACCGGAACTACCGCATCACCAATGAGAGCGTCAGTTCGACGACCTATCTCCAGGAGTCGATCTCGACGGTCTATCTCAACGGCCAGAGCCCTTCGGCCTGGTTCGACCTGCGCGGCTATTATTTCCAGCCGCTGACATCGAACGACTGGCAAAAGCAGCAGCCGGTCGTGCTGCCGTCGCTCGACTACAACAAGCGCATCGACAAGCCGTCCTTCCTTGGCGGCGAGATCGCCTTCAAAGTCAACGTCACCAGCCTGCATCGCGAGGCCGCGGCCTATCAGCAGATCCCGCGCCAGACGGCGACGCTGATCAACACCGCCAGCAGCGGCTCGCTCTATGACGGCTGCGCGGTCTACCAGAAGAGCACCTGCCTGGTGCGGGGCCTGGCCGGCAACATCTCGCGCGCCACCGCGGAAGTGTCCTGGCGGCGCAACTTCGTCGATCCGATCGGCCAGGTCTGGACGCCCTATGCCTCGCTGCGCGCCGACGTGTTCTCGATCAACCCGTCGACGACGCAATATTACAACGCCTATGCCGCCACGATCGCCGACACCTCCAACGAGGTCTTCGGCCGCGCGATGCCGGCCGTCGGCCTGATGTATCGCTACCCCTTCGTCGCCAGGACCGGCTGGGGCACCCATATCATCGAGCCGGTTGCTCAGATCGTGGCGCGGCCCAACGAGACCTCGAGCCTGCGCATCGCCAACGAGGATTCGCAGAGCCTGGTGTTCGACGACACCAACCTGTTCGAATGGAGCGGCAAATTCTCCGGCTACGACCGGCTCGAGGGCGGCTCGCGCCTCAATGTCGGCGCGCTCTACACCGGCCGCTTCGGCAAGGAGGCCTACGCCAACCTCCTTCTCGGCCAGTCCTATCACATCGGCGGCCGCAACTCCTTCGCACGCGGCGATCTGGTCAATGCCGGCATCGATTCGGGTCTGGACACGAACCGCTCCGATATCGTCGCGCGCGGCCAGTTCTCCCCGTTCAGCGGCTTTGTTCTCAGCGGCGCGACGCGGTTGAACGAGACCACCTTCGAGGTCCAGCGCGCCGATGCGTCGGCGACCTATTCGAACCAGATCGTCTCCGCCTCGGTCGGCTACAGCCGCTACGAGCCCCAGCCCAATCTCGGCATCAACCGTCGCCGCGAGGGCCTGTCGCTGAGCTCCTCGGTCGCCGTGACGCAGAACTGGCGGCTGCGCGCCGGCGTGCTGTTCGACCTCGACAAGTACAAATACGACCGGGAGCGTTATCGCGACGCGCTGGCGGCCTATCAGGTCTCGCCCGTCGGGACGCCGCCGACCTATCCGAAGACCGGCCTGTTCCAGACCGCGTCGACCTCGTTCGGAATCAACTATACCGACGAATGCACGATCTTCGACATCGCCTACTCGCAGAACTATGCCGACCGCCAGTCGGGCGCGACGAAGGATTCGCGCACGGTCATGTTCCGGCTCGAACTGCGGACGCTGGGCGAGGTTGCGCTCCAGCAGAACCTCGATTCGGCGACGGGCGACGGCGTCCGCTGAGCGCCTTCCGCACGGCCTCGCGCCAGCTCCCTTCATGCAGAGGCGTCCGGTGTCGCAACTTTCCCCGTCGATGCGGCCTTTGGCGCTGACGCAGGGCGACCCCTCCGGAATCGGGCCGGAACTGGCGCTGAAGGCGTGGCTCCTGCGCGACGAGAAGGCCTTGCCGCCTTTCGCCTGCATCGCCGACATCGACCATCTGCGCCGCCTCGCCCGGTCTCTTTCATGGAACGTGCCGCTGGTCGCCTGCGACTGGGACGACGTCGATGCGCAGTTCGGCGCCGCCCTTCCTGTCATCCCGCTGGAGGCCTGCGAACCCGTGACGCCAGGCCGCCCCGACCCGGCCACGGCGCCGGGCACGATCTCCGCGATCGACCGCGCGGTCGGCGCCGTCAGGGCCGGCCAAGCCTCGGCCGTAGTGACGAATCCGATAGCGAAATCAGTTCTTTACGCGACCGGATTCAAGCATCCGGGCCACACCGAATATCTGGCGCATCTGGCGGCCGATGGCGGGCGGGAGCCGCATCCCGTGATGCTGCTCTGGAGCGAGGATCTCGCCGTCGTGCCTGTGACGATCCATGTCCCGCTGAGCGCGGTGCCCGCGCTGCTGACGACCGACCTCATCGTCGAGACGGGCATGATCGTCGCAGCCGAGATGACGAGCCGCTTCGGCATCGCCGCGCCGCGTCTCGCCGTCAGCGGGCTGAACCCCCATGCCGGCGAGGGCGGCGCGCTCGGGCTGGAGGACGACGCCGTCGTCGCGCCCGCCATCGCCCGCCTTCGTGCCTTGGGCGTCGATGCGCGCGGCCCCTACCCGGCCGACACGATGTTCCATGGCCGCGCGCGGGCCGGCTATGACGTGGCGCTGGCGATGTATCACGATCAGGCGCTGATCCCGATCAAGACGATCGCCTTCGACGAGGGCGTCAACGTCACGCTCGGGCTGCCCTTCATCCGCACCTCGCCCGACCATGGCACGGCCTTCGACATCGCCGGCCAGGGCATTGCGCGGCCCGACAGCCTCTGCGCCGCGCTGAAGCTTGCGGCGCGGATGGCGGCGTCCTCCGCAAGGGCTGGAGCGGCATGAGCCAGATCGACGATTTGCCGCCTCTGCGCGAGGTGGTCGAGCGCCATGGCCTGATGGCGCAGAAATCGCTCGGCCAGAATTTCCTGTTCGACCTCAACCTGACCGGCCGCATCGCCCGCGCGGCCGGCCCGCTGGACGGCGAGACGGTGGTCGAGATCGGCCCGGGTCCCGGCGGCCTGACGCGGGCGCTGCTGGCGAATGGCGCGGCAAAGGTCGTCGCGGTCGAGCGCGACCGGCGCTGCCTGCCGGCGCTGGCCGAGATCGCCGCGCATTATCCCGGCCGGCTGGAAGTCGTCGACGGCGACGCGCTGGCGGTCGACCTGTCGCGCCTGCTTGCTGGCCAGCAGGGCCGGATCGTCGCCAACCTGCCCTATAATATCGGCACGCCCTTGCTGGTCGGCTGGCTCAGCCTCGATCCCTGGCCGCCCTGGTGGACCTCGCTGACACTGATGTTCCAGCGCGAGGTCGCAGAGCGCATCGTCGCAACGCCGCAGCAGCGCGCCGATTACGGCCGGCTCGCGGTGCTGACCGGCTGGCGCTGCGAGGCGAAGATTCTGTTCGACGTGCCCAAGACCGCCTTCGTACCGCAGCCCAAGATCACCTCGTCGGTGGTCCATCTTGTGCCGCGCCAGAGCCCTGAGCCCTGCGACCGGAGACTGCTGGAGCGGATCACGCTGGCGGCCTTCGGCCAGCGCCGCAAGATGCTGCGCCAGAGCCTGAAAGCGGTTATGCCCGACCCGCTGCCAATGATCGAGGCGGCGTGCCTGCCGCCGACCGCACGCGCCGAGGAAATCCCGGTCGAAGGCTTCGTGGCGCTGGCGAACGCGATGACCGGGTTGCGCTGAGCCGTGGCGTCCGGGTTCAGGGCAGCCTTTCGGTCAGCAGCGTCTCGACGAAATCGCCCAGCCCCGTGGCGCGGCTACGCTTCAGGCGCTCGGCAACGAGGATCGCGCGGATCGATTCATAAGCCGCGTTCAGATCGTCATTGACGATGACGTAGTCGTAGACGCTCCAGCGCGCGATCTCGTCGCGGGCGTTGTCCAGCCGCTTGGCGATGACCTCGGTCGCGTCCTCGGCGCGCCGCACCAGCCGCGAGCGCAGCTCCGCCATCGACGGCGGCAGGATGAAGATCGTCACCACATCGGCGCGCGCCTTCTCGACGATCTGCAGCGTGCCCTGCCAGTCGATGTCGAACAGCACGTCGCGGCCCTGCGCCAGCGCCGCCTCGACGGGCCGGCGCGGCGTGCCGTAACAATTGCCATGGACCTCGGCCCATTCCAGCAGATCGTCATGCGCACGCAGGTCGTCGAAGGCCTGACGCTCGATGAAGCGGTAATGCACCCCGTCGATCTCGGAGGGGCGTCGGGCTCGCGTCGTCACCGAGACGGAGAGATCGAGATTGGTCTCGCGCTGGCAGAGAGTTCTGGTCAGCGTCGATTTGCCCGCGCCCGAGGGCGAGGACAGGATCAGCATCAGGCCGCGACGGGCCGGGCGGGGCTGCTCGACCATCGCGCCTTCACTCCACATTCTGAACTTGTTCGCGCATCTGGTCGACGACCGTTCGCAGATCGAGCCCGATGCGCGACAGGCCGGGATCGCCCGCCTTGGCGCAGAGCGTCGAGGCCTCGCGGCCGAACTCCTGCGACAGGAAATCGAGCTTGCGGCCGATCGGTCCGCCCTGGTCCAGCAGCACGCGCAAGGCCGCAACATGGGCCTTCAGCCGGTCGAGCTCTTCGCGGATATCGGCCTTGACGGCCAGCAGCGCCGCCTCCTGATGCAGCCGCTGCGGATCGAGCGCCTGGCTCGCTTCCAGCAGCGCCGCGACCTGAGCCGCAAGGCGCGCGCGGATCGCGTCAGTGCCGCGCGCCGGATGGGTTTCGGCCTGTTGCGTCAGCGCCGCGATCGCATCGAGCTGGCCGGTGACGATCGCCTCCAGCGCCTGCCCCTCGGCGGCGCGCGCCTGTTTCAGGGCGGCCACGACCTCGCCGAGCCCGGCCAGAACCGGCGTCTCCAGCACGGTGAGCGCATCCTGCGCCTCATCCGCCAGTTCGACGATGCCGCGAATGGCGAGCAAGCCGTCATAGCTCGCGGGGCGGACGCCTTCATGGGCGGGCAGGCGCGCGACCGCCTCGACAAGGCCGGCCAGCGCCGCCTCGTTGATGCGCAGGCGCGGCGGGCCGGCATCGCTGCTGAGCGAGAGATTGCAATGGAGCGTGCCGCGCGCGAAGGCCGCGCCAAGCTGCTTGCGCGCGGCTTCCGCCAGCACCTCGAAGCCCGGCGGCACGCGAACCCTGATGTCGAGCCCGCGACCGTTGACGCTGCGGATTTCCCAAGCCCAGGCATGAGTGCCCGCAGAGCCCGCCGCGCGGGCGAAACCCGTCATGCTTTCGATGGCCATGGCTGTCCTTGTCCGCACTGCCGCGATGCGGCGGGACCGTAGTGTCGGAGGAGTTCAGGGGCAAGCGCAGCCGGACAGTGCCGGCCGACGCGCTGGGGATGACGGCTCAGGGCCGCAGCGCCGGAATCTGCTTGGGCGTATTCAGGTCGAAGCTGCGGTTCAGCAGCGGGTCGCGCGCCGTGCCCTCTGACGCGTCGAAGGCGCGCGCCCGCGTTCCCGCCGCCCCGGCCTGCACCGCGCCGCCGGGCTGGACTGTCGGCAGGCCGCGGCGGTTGGCCGGCACGGGGAAGGTCTCGACCTCCGCCGGGGTCGTGCCGGTGCGCTGGGCGCCGGGCGCCTCGGTGCGGGTGTCGGGAGCGGCCGGCGGCTCCACCTTGTCGACGGAGGCCTCGGCCGGCGGCTTGCCGGGCTCGCGCCGCGCCGCCTCGATCTGCCGCCAGCGCCCGACATTGCGGTTGTGCTGCTCCAGTGTCTCGGCGAAGGCATGCCCGCCGCTGCCATCGGCGACGAAATAGAGGTCCTTGGTGCGCGAATGATTGACCACGGCCTCCATCGCGGCCCGGCCGGGATTGGCGATCGGGCCGGGCGGCAGGCCGTCGATGGCGTAGGTGTTGTAGGGCGTCGCGGCCGTGATCTCGCTGCGCAGGATCGGCCGGCCGAGCGTGCCCTTGCCGCCGACGATGCCGTAGACGATCGTCGGGTCCGATTGCAGCTTCATCTTGCGGTTGAGCCGGTTGATGAAGACGCCGGCGACGCGGGGACGCTCATCGGCGCGGCCGGTCTCCTTCTCGACGATCGAGGCCAGGATCACCAGTTCCTGCGGCGTCCTGATCGGCAGGTCGGCCGGGCGCTTGGCCCAGACGTCGTTGAGGATGCGGCGCTGGTCGCGGGTCATGCGATCGACGATCGCCTGCCGGGTCGAGCCGCGCTGGAACTTGTAGGTGTCGGGCAGGATCGTGCCCTCGCGCGGCACCTGGATGACGTCGCCGGACAGGAGATCGTTCTCCTTGAGCCGCGCCACGATCTGCTCGCTCGTCAGACCCTCGGGTATCGTCAGCGCATGCTCGACGGCCTTGCCGTCGGCGATGATGTCGAGGATCTCCTGCTGGCTGGCGCGCGCCTTGAACAGGAATTCACCGGCCTTGAGCTTGGTCCAGTTGCCTGTGACCAGCGCCGATACGCGGAAAGCCCAGGGATGCTCGATCAGCCCCTCGCGCTGCAGCAGATCGGCGATCTCGGTCAGGCCGCTTTCCCTGGGGATGATCAGGACGCGGTCGCTGGCGAGCGGACCGGGGCTGCGGCTCTGGCCGTTGATCACCATGATCATCGCGCCGATGACGCCGGCCCCGACCAGCAGCGCCGTGAACAGGCCGCTGAGCATGCCGATGAACGGGCTGCGACGACGGCGGCGCGCCTTGGGCGGCGGCGCGGGCGGAGCCACCGGCTTCAGCGCCTCGCTCGGGCTCTTGGGGGCGACGCGGGGAGACTGGGTCACGGGTTGAGACGCTCGCAGGGCAATGATCAAACAGGATTCGGGTCGGACAGGATTCGGATCGACGACGGATGACGCAGGGTTCAAACCCCGATCTCGGCTCAAACCGTGACGCAGGCCGGCGTCGAGGTCGAGTCCGATTTCAGGAGCCCGTCAGGGATGGGCGAAAATTATGGCGAAACCGCGCTTGCCCTCGGCTGACGCGTTCAGCCGCCGTAGCGCTTCATCACCAGCGAGGCGTTGGTCCCGCCGAAACCGAACGAGTTCGACAGCACCGTCTCGATCGGCATCGTCTTCGCGACATGCGGAACGAGGTCGATCTGCGTCTCGACGGACGGGTTGTCGAGATTGATCGTCGGCGGCGCGATCTGATCCCGGATCGCCAGGATCGAGAAGATCGCCTCGATCGCGCCCGCCGCCCCGAGCAGATGCCCGGTGGCCGATTTGGTCGACGACATGGCGGGACGCCTCGGCGCATTCGCCAGCAGCCGCTCGACCGCGCGCAGTTCGATCTCGTCGCCGAGCTGCGTCGAGGTGCCGTGGGCGTTGATGTAGTCGATCTCGCTGGCCGCGAGGCCGGCGCGGTTCAGCGCCATCTCCATGCAGCGATAGGCGCCGTCGCCATCCTCGGCCGGCGAGGTGATGTGATAGGCGTCGCCCGACATGCCGTAGCCGATGACCTCGGCATAGATCCGTGCGCCGCGCGCCAGCGCATGGTCGAGCTCTTCCAGCACGACCACGCCGGCGCCCTCGCCCATCACGAAGCCGTCGCGATCCTTGTCATAGGGACGCGAGGCCTTCTCCGGCGTATCGTTGAAATCGGTCGAAAGCGCCCGGCAGGCGCAGAAGCCGGCAATGCCGAGCCGGTTGATCGCCGATTCGGTGCCGCCGGCGACCATCACCTGCGCATCGCCGAGCGAAATCATCCGGGCGGCGTCGCCGATCGAATGGGCCCCGGTCGAGCAGGCGGTCACGGCCGAGTGGTTCGGGCCTTTCAGCCCGTGCTCGATCGAGACATAGCCCGCCGCCAGATTGCTCAGGCGGCCCGGAATGAAGAAGGGGGAAAGCCGGCGCGGGCCGCGCTCCTTGAGCAGGATCGAGGCCTCGTAGATGCCGCCCAGCCCGCCGATGCCCGATCCGATCGCGACGCCGGTCGCAATCTGGTCCTCGCGGCTTTCGGGCTTCCAGCCGGCATCCGTGAGCGCCTGCTTGGCTGCGGCCATCGCGAAGATGATGAAATCATCGACCTTGCGCTGCTCCTTGGGCTCCATCCACTGGTCGGGATCGAAGCTGCCATCGGAGCCGTCGCCACGCGTGATGTTGCAGGCGATGCGCGCCGGCAGGTCGCTGGCGTCAAATGAGGTGATTGGGCCGGCGCCGCTGGCGCCGGCGAGCAGACGTGTCCAGCTCGGCTCGACGCCGCAACCCAGCGGGGTCACCATGCCAAGACCGGTGACGACGACACGCCGCATCGGAAAATTGCGTGAGACCATGGCGCTTTTTGCGACGCGGCGACCCGGGAGAACGCCGATCAGGCGGTCTTCGAAAGGAACTTCACGGCATCGCCGACCTTGACGATCGTCTCGGCCGCATCGTCGGGGATCTCGACGCCGAACTCTTCCTCGAACGCCATCACCAGCTCGACGGTGTCGAGGCTGTCCGCGCCCAGATCCTCGATGAAATTGGCCTCATCGACGACCTTCTCGGGATCGACGCCCAGATGCTCGACCACGATCTTCTTCACGCGCTCGGCGACATCGCTCATGGGTCTCTTCCTTAAAAATTAAAAACACACCGCTGGATCGCGACGCGTGGATTGGACGGCACGCCTGCGTCCCGCTCGGCCCAACCGGGGCCGGCGGGCCGGGACACTTGAAGCCTGCACAAACGCAACAACCGGGTTCCCGTCAAGCCCCCATGCCGCGATGCGGCGACGTGCGGGCGCTCATTAACACAGCGATGCGGGGCTGGCGAGAGCAACGCGGCACGGGTCGAAAACCCGATTCCGGACCTCTGCAAACGGCCGTAAGCCGCTCAGATCATGGCCATTCCGCCGTTCACATGCAGCGTCTGGCCGGTCACATAGGCGGCCTCGTTGCTGGCGAGGTAGAGCACCGCCGCGGCGATGTCCCCGCCTGAGCCGAGCCGGCCCATCGGGACGTCGGAGAGGATGCCCTCGCGCTGCTTGTCGGTGAGTCCTTCGGTCATCGGCGACTCGATGAAGCCCGGCGCGACGATGTTGACGGTGATGTTGCGGCTGGCGACTTCGGCCGCGAGCGCCTTGGACATGCCGATCAGCCCGGCTTTCGAGGCGGCGTAGTTGCCCTGCCCCGGATTGCCCATTGTCCCGACCACGGAACCGATCGAGACGATGCGGCCGTAACGCCGGCGCATCATGCTCTTCACGGCGGCGCGCGACAGCCGGAAGGCGGCGGTGAGGTTGACCGCGATGACCGCATCCCAGTCCTCGTCCTTCAACCGCATGAACAGGTTGTCGCGCGTCACGCCGGCGTTGTTCACGAGGATGTCGAGCCCGCCGAGTTTCTCTTCCGCCGCAGGCACCAGCGCCTCGACCGAGTCCTTGTCCGACAGATTGCAGGGCGCGACCACGGCCCGCCCGCCGAGTTCGGCCGCCAGCGCTTCCAGCGCCTCGACCCGCGTGCCTGAAAGCGCGACATGAGCGCCCTGTGCATAAAGTGTGCGCGCGATGGCGCCGCCCAGACCGCCGGTCGCGCCGGTGACCAGGGCCTTCCTGCCCGTCAGATCGAACATCCTGTTTCCCCCTGTCCGGCGTTCTGCCGTCTTACCCGTTCCGGGACTTGCAATTCATCCATTCCGGGATTTGTAAGTCGCAATATCCTCGGCGGTTCCCACCGAGGCGGTCGCCGCCCCCGCGGCGATTCGCTTGACGAGACCGGCCAGCACCTTGCCGGAGCCGGCCTCGACGAAATCCGTGACGCCGGCCGCCGCCATGGCGGCGACGCATTCGCGCCAGCGCACCGTGCCGGTGACCTGCGCCACCAGCGAGGCGCGGATCGCATCGGGATCGCTCAGAGGCGCGGCGCCGACATTGGCCATCACGGGCACGCAGGGCGCGCGCATCGCAATCTCCGCCAGCGCCGCCTGCATCGCCTCGGCGGCCGGCTGCATCAGCGCGCAATGGAACGGCGCCGACACCGGCAGCAGCATGGCGCGCCGGACCCCGCGCTCGACTGCCAGCGCGATGGCGCGCTCGACGGCGGCCTTGGCGCCCGACAGCACGACCTGCCCGCCGCCATTGTCGTTGGCGACCTCGCAGACCTCGCCCTGCGCGGCATCGCCGGCGATCGCCTGCGCCAGCTCCAGTTCGGCGCCGAGCAGCGCCGCCATCGCGCCCTGCCCGGCCGGCACGGCCTTCTGCATGGCCTCGCCGCGAATCCGCAGCAGCCGGGCGGCGTCCGCGACGCTGAAGGTTCCCGCCGCCGCCAGCGCCGTATACTCGCCGAGCGAATGGCCCGCGACGAAGGCGGCATCTCGCTTCAGATCGAGCCCGGCTTCGGCCTCCAGCACGCGCATGACGGCCAGGCTCACCGCCATCAGCGCCGGCTGGGCGTTGGCGGTCAGCGTCAGCGCCTCGGAAGGCCCGTCCCACATCACAAGAGAGAGCTTCTGCGACAGCGCCGCATCGACCTCGTCGAAGACCGCTCGGGCGGCAGGGAAGGCATCGGCAAGGCTTTTGCCCATTCCGACGGCTTGAGAACCCTGGCCGGGAAAGATGAACGCAGTCGTCATGCCGCGGAACCTTCGATTGTCACGCTTTGGTCATCGAGATGGCGCAGTCACATCGCCTGCATCGTCAAGTCAAGCACGTGAAACGATTTCCGGCAGCGTTCGCGCAACGAAACGGCCGATTTCGGTTGCGCGACACGGCCTCACCCTGTAACGAGCGCATCTGCTTGTTCGGCCGGAGGCTGAACGGATGGCGGCGTTTGCCCTTTCGACATGGTTTTCGCCGCAGGCTCGCTCCTTGCAAGCCGTCATCCCGTGTCTCCGCCTTCGATGAAATCCTGTCGGGCCTGTTCCAGGGCTCGGAGGGCTCCGCGCCGGGCGAAGCAGGGTGAAACAGAAGGGCCAATCATGGCATTGTACGAACATGTGCTGATGGCGCGGCAGGATGTCAGCGCGCAGCAGGTCGAGGCTCTTGTCGAACAGTACAAGGGCATCATCGAGGCGAATGGCGGCTCGGTTCCCAAGGTCGAGTACTGGGGCGTCAAGTCGCTGGGCTATCGCATCAAGAAGAACCGCAAGGCGCATTATTCGCTGCTGAACATCGACGCTCCCTCCGCCGCCGTGCTGGAGATGGAGCGCCAGATGCGCATCAACGAGGACATCCTCCGTTTCCTGACCATCCGCGTCGAGGAACTCGAGGAAGGCCAGTCGGCCATGCTGCAGAAGCGCGACCGCGACGATCGCGGCGAGAGGGGCGACCGCTTCGACCGCGGAGGCCCCGGTGGCGGCGGCGACCGCTTCGACCGTGGCGGCGATCGCGGCGGCCCGCGCCGCGACCGTCCGCGTCGCGACGACGAAGCTGCTCCCGAAACCACCAGCGCGGAGGTCTGATCCATGTCCACTGCATCAGCCGGCGCCCGTCGCCCCTTCTTCCGCCGCCGCAAGTCCTGCCCCTTCTCGGGCGAGGGCGCTCCGAAGATCGACTACAAGGATGTGCGCCTGCTCTCGCGCTACATCTCCGAGCGCGGCAAGATCGTGCCGTCGCGCATCACGGCGGTCTCCGCCAAGAAGCAGCGCGAGCTCGCCCAGGCGATCAAGCGCGCGCGCTTCCTCGGCCTGCTGCCCTACGTCATCCGCTGAGCGGATGTGACTTGACCCGGCGGCGTCCGCGCCGCCGGGTCGCTGAAACGACAAACCATGGTCGCCCGGCGGTGAAACTCCACCGGGTATGTTGAGGCGAGCAGCCTCTCACCCTGCCGGGCCGACAAGGCCAGCGAGCAGCGGGACAGCGGGACGACACGTTGATGTTACCGATCGTCGGCATAGGTGCGGGGCTCGTCGCGGCCCTCCTGTTCTCGGTGGTGATCACAGGATCGCCGCTGGCCGTCTTTCTGTATTCGGCAGCCCCTCTCCCGATCTTCATCGCCGCGCTCGGCTGGAACCACCGCGCCGGCCTCGTCGCCATCGCGGCCGGTAGCGCGGCAGTGGCCGTCTCGCTCAGCCTCACCGCCGGCATCGCCTTTGCGATCATCATCGCTTTGCCCGCCTGGTGGATCGCCTATCTGGCCTTGCTCGCGCGCGGCGACAATACGGGCCATGTCGAATGGTATCCGCTCGGCAATCTGCTGGTCTGGATCGCGGCGACGGCCGCGCTCGCCACGGTCGGCAGCGCGCTGATCATGACCACGGATTTCGAGGCCTATCGCGGGGTCATCGTCCGCATCATCGAGAATCTGCTCGGCGAGATGGTCCGCACCCGGATGATCACCCTGCCGGCCGACACGAAGGTGCAGGACCTCGCCCAGTCGCTGGCCCCGGCGGTGCCGATCGGCATCGGCGCATCCTTCGTGATGACCATCACCACCAATCTCTGGCTCGCCGCCAAGGCGGTGCAGCTTTCGGGTCGCCTGCCCCGGCCCTGGCCTTTCATCCCCTCGACCGCCCTGCCGCGACAGGCGCTGCTGGTTCTCGCGCTTTCCCTGGTCGCCGCGTCGCTCGGCGGCTTTGCCGGCGTGGCGGGCGCGGCGATGACCGGCGCGCTGTTTGCGACCTTCATGTTCAGCGGCCTGGCGATGCTCCACGACATCTCGCGCGGAAAGCCGTGGCGCACGCCGATGCTGGTCTCCGTCTATGTCGCGCTCGTCGTGATGCAGGCGATCCTGACGCCGCTGCTGGCGCTCGCCGGACTGCTCGATTCCCTCGTCGGCCTGCGCAAGCGCGCCGCGCCTCCCCCGCCTCCAAACGCCTGACTCAACCCAACTCAACTGCTCTCAAAGGAGATAAGACCATGGAAGTGATCCTGCTCGAACGCGTCGCCAAGCTCGGCCAGATGGGCGAAGTGGTGAAGGTGCGCGACGGTTTCGGCCGCAACTACCTGCTCGCGCGCGGAAAAGCGCTGCGCGCCACCGACGAGAACCGCAAGCGCTTCGAAAGCCAGAAGATCGAACTCGAGACCCGCAACCTCGAGCTGAAGTCGGAGGCCGACAAGGTCGCCGAGACGCTGGATGGCCACTCCGTCGTGATCCTGCGCCAGTCGGGCGAGTCCGGCGTGCTCTACGGCTCGGTCTCGACCCGCGACATCGCCGAATCGCTGACCACCGACGGCTTCCACGTCGCCCGCAGCCAGATCACCCTCAACGCGCCGATCAAGACGCTGGGCCTGCACACCGTTCCGGTCGTGCTGCACCCGGAGGTTTCGGTCACGGTGACGATCAACGTCGCCCGCTCGAAGGAAGAAGCCGAGCGCCAGGTCCGCGGCGAGAACGTCACGGCCCGCGAGGAGTTCGACCTCGACGATCTCGGGCTGGAAGTCGGCGCGGCGCTGGCGGAAGCCGGCGAGGACGATCGCTGAGAGTTTGGGCTTCGGCCGGAACAGCGAAGGGCGTCGCGAGCGATCGCGGCGCTTTTTTGCGGCATTAGCCCGATTGCTTGTCCCAAGGGTTGATGATCGTCAGCCCCGTGTCTTTGAAGTCCCTGATGTTGCGCGTTGCGAGTTGGCCGCCATTCACCAGGGCGATGGCTGCGATCATGCCGTCGGCGATCGAGATGACGATACCCTGTCGCATGGCCTTGCCCATCAATTCGCCATAGGCCAAGGCCGCCTCTTCATTGAGCGTGAACATTTGACCCGAGAAGCGCTGCTGCAGGGCGCGAAGTCGCTGATCGAACCGATGCGCACGCTCTTGCGGCCTGATCCGCTCGATCCCGAAAGCGATTTCCGCCAACACGACGGTTGAAAGCGCCAAGCGTGCGTCATGCCGATTGAGCCAGTCGCTGACGCGCGGGTCCGGCTCGCTTCGCATGGTTTCGGACGCGACATTGGTGTCAATGAAGATCACAGATCGATGCCGCGATGCGGCTTACGCGCCTCGTTGATGATTTCCATGAGGTCGATGTCGTCGCCGGGATCGGCTCGCATGCGTGCATAGAACTCTGCAGCCGGCTCACGCGGGGCCTCGCTCGCTTCGTAGCGCTCAAGCGCACGTTCGACGATCTGCGCGACGGTGCGCTTTTCGCGCTGGGCGAGGCGATGGGCGATATCGCGGGCGCGTGCGCTTCGGACAGACAATTGCGGTTCCGCCATATCGACCTCCTTCGTCACGGGTGAACATTAGGCTTGGCCTGCCCTGCCATCAAGATGGCAGCAGATGACGCGATAGCAGCTGCGCCTCTGCTGCCATGCTCGGGCCGTGCTTGTGGATTACCGTGCAAAGCTGATTCTGGACTCGCGCCGCCAACGAAACTCGATCACTGAAGCAGCCTGATCCGAGCTACGGAACCCATGGCCACAGCAACCGCCCTCGTCGCCCGTCTCGATAACCGCGAGCCGGAGTATCGCGCCCAGCCTCAGAATATCGAGGCCGAGCAGGCGCTGCTGGGCGCTATCCTGGTCAACAACGACGCCTTCTACCGCGTCTCGGACTTTCTGCTGCCGGACCATTTCTTCGAGCCGATCCACCAGCGCATCTTCGACCAGACGGCGAGCCTGGTACGGGCCGGCAAGATCGCGTCGCCGATCACGCTGAAAACCTTCGTCGGCGAGATGGATCTCGGCGGCATCACCGCCTCGCAATATCTCGCAAGACTCGCGGCCGAGGCGACGACCGTCATCAACGCGCAGGATTACGGCCGCACCGTCTACGACCTCGCCATCCGCCGGCAGTTGATCGGCGTCGGCGAGGACCTCGTCAATGTCGCCTATGATTCCCCCATCGACCTCGCCCCGCGCGAGCAGATCGAGGAGGCCGAGCGCAAGCTCTACGAACTGGCCGAAAAGGGCCGTTACGAGGGTGGCTTCCAGAAATTCGACGGCGCGCTGCGCACCGCCATCGACATGGCGGCCAACGCCTATCAGCGCGCCGGCGGGCTGTCGGGCCTGTCGTCTGGCCTGCGCGATCTCGACTACCGCATGGGCGGCCTGCAGGGCTCCGACCTGATTATCCTCGCCGGCCGTCCGGCCATGGGCAAGACGTCGCTGGCCACCAACATCGCCTTCAACATCGCAAAAGCCTGGCGCGGCGAGCGCCAGGAGGACGGCTCGATCAAGAGCGTCGATGGCGGCATCGTCGGCTTCTTCTCGCTCGAAATGTCGTCCGACCAGCTCGCCACCCGCATCGTCGCCGAGCAGTCGGGCATCTCCTCCTACAAGATCAGGCAGGGCCGCATCACCGAGGCTGACTTCGCCCGCCTGACCGATGTCGCGGCCCAGATCGAAAAACTGCCGCTCTATATCGACCAGACCGGCGGCATCTCGATCGCGCAGCTGATGGCCCGCGCCCGGCGGTTGAAGCGCCAGAAGGGCCTCGACATCCTGTTCATCGACTATCTCCAGCTTCTCTCGGGCTCGGCCAAGAACGGCCAGAACCGCGTCCAGGAGCTGACCGAGATCACCACCAGCCTGAAGGCGCTGGCCAAGGAGCTGGTCGTGCCGATCGTGGCGCTCTCGCAGCTCTCGCGTCAGGTCGAGAGCCGCGACGACAAGCGCCCGCAGCTTTCGGACCTGCGCGAATCCGGCTCGATCGAGCAGGACGCCGACGTGGTGATGTTCGTCTATCGCGAGGAGTATTATCTCAAGGGCAAGGAGCCGCGGCCCGGCACCGAAGAGCACAACAAATGGCAGATCGAGATGGAGGCGGCGCACGGCCTCGCCGAATTGATCATCGGCAAGCAGCGCCACGGCCCGACCGGCACGGTCCAGCTCCAATTCGATGCCGAAGTCACCCGCTTCTCCGACCGCGCCGACGAATCGCGCCTGCCGGACCACCTGTGAGCGCCTTCGACACAGCCGATGCCGACACCGCCGGCGCGACGCTGACCGTCGATCTCGGCGCGCTCGTCGCCAATTGGCGGATGCTCGGCGACCGCGCCGGCACGGAGGCCGCCGCCGTGGTCAAGGCGAACGCCTATGGCGTCGGCATCGAGCCCGCCGTCACAGCGCTCAACGCGGCCGGCTGCAAAAGCTTCTTCGTCGCCCATCTCTCCGAGGCGATCCGCGCCCGCACAGCCGCGCCCGACGCCACAATCTACGTCCTCAACGGTCTTCTGCCGGGCACCTGCGGCCTCTACGCGCAGCACGGCCTCTCGCCGGTGCTGGGTTCGCATGAGGAACTGCTCGACTGGGCCGCCTTCCGCCAGAGCGGCGCGCAGGTCAGGCCGGCCGCTCTGCATGTCGATACGGCGATGAACCGGCTCGGCCTCTGGCCCGGCGAAGGCCTGAGCCTCGCCCGCGAGCGCGGCAGCGTGATCGCGGCGGCCGGCATCGGGCTCGTGATGAGCCATTTCGCCTCGTCGGAAGACGAGACCGACCCGGCCAATGCAAGGCAGGTCGCGGCCTTCGCCGAGATCGCGGCTGCGCTCCCCGGCGTGCCCGCCTCGCTGAAGAACTCGTCGGGCCATTTCCTCAGGGACTGCCCCTCCTACGCTCTGACCCGGCCCGGCTACGCGCTCTATGGCGGCAATCCGGCGCCGGGCAAGCCGAACCCGATGCAGCCCGTGATCGGGCTTGAAGCGCGCATCATCCAGCTCCGCGAGGTCGAGGCCGGCACGCAGGTCGGCTATAACGGCCGCTGGACGGCGAAGAGCAAACGCAGGCTGGCGACGATCTGCCTCGGCTACGCCGACGGCTACCCGCGCAATGCGAGCTGGACGGATGCGCAGACCGGCGGCTCGGCCGTGGTCGGCGGCGTAGTCTGCCCGTTCGTGGGAACGGTCTCGATGGATTTGATCATCGTCGATGTCAGCGACGCGCCGGCACATGCGGCGGTCCGCGGCGCTGCCGTCACCCTGCTCGGCGGCCCGCTCGATCTGGAGGCGGTCGGCGCGGGCGCGAAAACCAGCGGCTACGAGATCCTCACCAGCCTCGGCCGGCGCTATGCGCGGCGCTATGTGGGGGGCTGAAGTGGTAGCTCGCAACACCCTCTCCGTCATCCCGGACAAGCGGCGCAGCCGCGCAGCTCCGGGATCCATCATAATGCGCAAGCGGTGCTCTATGATGGATCCCGGAGCTGCGCTTCGCTTCGTCCGGGATGACGGAGAGGGTGTTGCGAGGGGTGCGCTTTAGCGAGATGGCCAAACGCGGCCCCACCTATATCTGCCAGGCCTGCGGCGCGGTCTATCACCGCTGGCAAGGCAAGTGCGATTCCTGCGGCACCTGGTCCTCGCTATCCGAGGAAGCGCAGGCCGCCCCCATCCCCGGCGCGCGCGGCGCATCCGGCGGCAAACCGCGCGGCCGCATCTTCGCGCTGGAAACGCTGAAGGGCGAGACTCAGGACGCACCGCGCATCAAAGCGGGCATCGGCGAACTCGACCGCGTCACCGGCGGCGGCTTCGTGCCGGGTTCGGTGCTGCTGATCGGCGGCGATCCCGGCATCGGCAAGTCGACGCTGCTGATGCAGGCCTGCGCAGCGCTGGCGCTAACCGGCCGCCGCGTCGTCTATGTCTCGGGCGAGGAATCGACCGGACAGGTGAGGCTGCGCGCCGAGCGGATGGGACTGGCCCATGCGCCCGTCGATCTCGCCGCCGAAACCAATGTCGAGGATATCATCGCGACCCTTTCGCAGGGCGAGCGCCCGGCGCTCGTCGTGATCGATTCGATCCAGACCATGTGGTCGGGGGAGGTCGAAAGCGCGCCGGGCACAGTGACGCAGGTGCGCGGCTCGGCGCAGACGTTGATCCGTTACGCCAAGACCAGCGGGGCGTGCATCATCCTGGTCGGCCACGTCACCAAGGACGGCCAGATCGCCGGCCCCCGCGTCGTCGAGCACATGGTCGACGCCGTGCTCTCCTTCGAGGGCGAGGGCGCGCACGCCTTCCGCATCCTGCGCGGCCAGAAGAACCGTTTTGGCGCAACCGACGAGATCGGCGTCTTCGAGATGACCGGAAAGGGTCTTTCGGAGGTGTCGAACCCGTCCGCGCTCTTTCTCGCCGGCCGCGATCAGGCCGCACCGGGCGCCGCCGTCTTCGCCGGCATCGAGGGCACAAGGCCGGTGCTGGTCGAGATCCAGGCGCTGGTCGCCCCGACTTCGCTGGGCACCCCGCGCCGCGCCGTCGTCGGCTGGGAGAACAGCCGGCTCGCCATGGTGCTGGCGGTGCTTGAGACCCATGGCGGCCTGAGGCTCGGCCAGCACGACGTCTATCTCAACGTCGCGGGCGGCCTGCGCGTCAACGAGCCGGCGGCCGATCTTGCGGTCGCGGCGGCGCTGGTTTCCTCGCTGACAGGCGCGATCCTGCCGCCCGAGGGCGTGCATTTCGGCGAGATCGCGCTCTCGGGAGCGGTCCGCCCGGTCTCGGTGACGTCGGCACGCTTGCGCGAGGCGTCCAAGCTCGGTTTCGAATCGGCGACGCTGCCCGGCGGGGGCGATCAGGGCGACGTCGCGGGGCTCAGCCTCAAGCGCATCGGCCATGTCACGGAGCTTGTCGCGGAGATCGCGGCGCGCGCGCCGCGCAAGGTTGCGAAATGAGGATGTCACACCATCTGAAGGGCTGCGACACGGGGATTTCGCACCTTTTGCAGGGCTGTGAAATCACGATGTCACATGGGTGACGCCGCGCCTTCAAGCGCGTATAGCAAAATCCATACGGCCAGCCCATCTCTTGCATGGCCATTCCGACGACCATAGCGAAGCGGCGCCCCATGCCTGTCACCATCCTCGATCTCGTCGTCATCGGCGTGGTTCTGATCTCGGCGTTGCTGGCGGCCGTGCGCGGGCTGACGCGCGAGGTGCTGGCGATCGCCTCATGGGTCGCCGCCGCAGCAGTCGCCTGGACCTTCCATCCGCAGCTACTGCCGATCGTGAAGCAGTATATTCCCAACGACACCATCGCGCTGATCGCGGCGATTGCGGCTCTCTTTCTGGTGACGCTGATCGTCGTGTCCCTGTTCACCGCAAGACTGTCCGATTTCGTGCTCGATTCGCGCATCGGCGCGCTCGACCGCACCCTCGGCTTCGTCTTCGGGGCCGGCCGCGGCCTGCTGCTGGCGGTGATCGGCTATCTCTTCTTCACGGCGCTGGTGCCCGAGAAGATGCAGCCGCCCTGGGCGCGGGAGGCCAAGGCCAAGCCGCTGCTGGAGGAGACCGGCCGCTCGCTGCTGACCATGCTGCCGCAGGACATCAATTCCGATATCGTCAAGAAGCTGCTGCAGCCCAAGACCGGCGACGAACCGAGCGAGGCGCCGGCCGAGGAGCCGCGCACCCCCGCGAACCCGACCGCCGATCCGCAGCGCCGAACCGAAGCGCCGGGCGCGACCGACCGGGCCGGTCTGCAGCGCGCCATTGACGCGAGCCGCCCGCCGGCGACCCCTGCCCGACCCTGATGCCCGCGATAGTCTGAGTTTCCAGTAAATTCGCCTTGATCCGAGCCTATCGACGCCCTCGTCTCGTCACTTGGAGCCTGCGATGCAGCTTTTGAGCGCAGCCGATACCCCCTTCGATCCCGATGCCGACAGGCTGAGGGAGGAATGCGGCGTCTTCGGCATCTTCGGCCATGCCGATGCCGCCGCGCTGACGGCTTTGGGCCTGCACGCCCTGCAGCATCGCGGCCAGGAGGCGGCGGGCATCGTCTCCTTCGATGGCGCGCGCTTCCATTCCGAGCGCCGGCTCGGCCTCGTCGGCGACGCTTTTTCGGAAGTCTCGGTGATCGAGAAGCTGAAGGGTTCGCAGGCGATCGGCCATGTCCGCTATTCGACCACGGGCGAGACCATCCTACGCAACGTCCAGCCGCTCTTCGCCGAACTGCATGGCGGCGGCTTCGCGGTCGCCCATAACGGCAACCTGACCAACGGCCTGACGCTGCGCCGCAACCTCGTCCGCGACGGCGCGATCTACCAGTCGACCTCCGACACCGAGGTGCTGCTGCATCTCGTCGCGCGCTCGCGCAAGCCGCGCTTCATCGAGCGCTTCGTCGAGGCGATCCGCCAGATCGAGGGCGCCTACGCTTTTGTGGGCATCACCAACAAGAAGCTGATCGGCGCGCGCGATCCGCTCGGCATCCGCCCGCTCGTTCTGGGCGAACTCGACGGCGCGCCGATCCTGACCTCCGAGACCTGCGCGCTCGACATCATCGGCGCGAAGTTCATCCGCGAGATCGAGAACGGCGAGGTCGTCGTCATCTCCGAGAGCGGCATCGAGAGCCACAAGCCGTTCCCGCCCATGGCCGAGCGGCCCTGCATCTTCGAATACATCTACTTCGCCCGGCCCGATTCGATCATGAAGGGCGAGAGCCTCTATGCGCGCCGCAAGCGCATGGGCGCGGTGCTCGCCGCCGAAGCCCCGGCCAATGCAGACGTCATCGTTCCGGTGCCCGATTCCGGCGTGCCGGCCGCCTTGGGCTACGCGCAGGCCAGCGGCATCCCCTTCGAACTCGGCATCATCCGCAACCATTATGTCGGGCGCACCTTCATCGAGCCGACCCAGAAGGTCCGCGAGCTCGGCGTCCGGCTGAAGCATTCGGCCAACCGCTCGGTGGTCGAGGGCAAGAGCATCGTGCTGGTCGACGATTCGATCGTACGCGGCACGACCTCGTTCAAGATCGTCAAGATGATGCGCGAAGCCGGCGCGCGCGAGGTGCATTTCCGCATCTCCTCGCCGCCGATCACCCATCCCGACTATTACGGCATCGACACGCCCGACCGCGAGAAACTGCTCGCCGCGACCCATTCCCTAGAGGAAATGCGCCAGTTCGTCGGCGCGGATTCGCTGGCCTTCCTCTCGGTCGACGGGCTCTACCGCGCCATGGGCCATGCCGGGCGCGACAATGCCCGCCCGCAATTCACCGACCACTGCTTCACCGGCGACTATCCGACCTCGCTGACCGACGTGATCGGCGAGAGCGCCAAGCAGCAGCTCTCGCTGCTCGCGGAAGCGGGGTAGCATTCTGCAATCCAACCCACGGCCCTCATCCTGAGGAGCGCTCGCCGAGCGCGTCTCGAAGGATGCTCCAGTTTGCACAGTAAGCTTCTGGAGCATCCTTCGAGACGCCGCTTCGCGGCTCCTCAGGATGAGGGCTGAGGGTTGGACGCATTAAGGCCAGATGGAATGACCATGACCAAGCCTCTCGAAGGGCGCGTCGCGCTCGTCACCGGCGCGTCGCGCGGCATCGGGCGCGCTGCAGCGCTCGCCTATGCGCAGGCCGGGGCCCATGTCGTCGCGCTTGCCCGCACCACCGGCGCGCTGGAGGAGCTCGACGACGAGATCCGGGCGGCGGGCGGGGCCGCGACGCTGGTCCCGGTCGATCTCAGCGACGCCCCGGCGATCGAGAAACTCGGCCCGGCGCTGCTGCAGCGCTGGGGCAAGCTCGACATCCTGCTGGCGAATGCCGGCATACTCGGCCCGCTGACGCCCCTGACCCATGCCTCCGTCAAGGAGTGGACCAAAGTCTTCGACACCAACGTCACCGCCAACTGGCGGCTGCTGAAATCGGTCGAGCCGGCGTTGCAGCTCTCCGACGCTGCGCGCGTCATCCTGATGAGTTCCGGCGCGGCGCATAAATGTCTCGCCTATTGGGGGCCGTATTCGATCTCGAAGGCCGCCGTCGAGGCGATGGCGCGCACCTATGCCGCCGAGACCGCGACCACGCCGCTCAAGGTCATGCTGGTCAATCCCGGCCCGCTGCGCACAAGGATGCGGGCCGAGGCGATGCCAGGCGAAGACCCCCAGACGCTGCGGACGCCGGAGGAACTGGCGCCGCATCTGGTCGCGCTCGCCTCACCGGACTGGAGCGAGACCGGCAAGATCTTCGATTTTCCGCAGGGCAAGGTGCTGACGCCGCAGATGCCGGCCTGAGGCGGACTGCTAACGCCGTCTGCCCCGCGGCCCGCTGACGACCGGCGTCTTCGCCCGGTTCTCGGCATCGAGCTTGCGCCAGCGCGCCAGCCGCTCGGGATCGACAGCGCCGCTCGCGACGGCCGCCTGCACCGCGCAGCCGGGCTCGTGCTCATGGGTGCAGTCGCGGAACCGGCAGTTCGGCGCGAGTTCGCTGATCTCGGCGAACAGCGTCTCCAGCCCTGACGCCGCATCGCTGACATGGAGCGTGCGCATGCCCGGCGTGTCGATCACCCAGCCGCCGCCCGCGATGGCGTGCAGCGAACGCGAGGTCGTGGTGTGGCGGCCCTTGTCGTCGCGGGCGCGGATGTCGCCGGTCTCCTGCGCCTCCTCGCCTGCGCCGGTCAGCGCGTTGACGAGGCTCGACTTGCCGACGCCCGACGAGCCGACCAATGCGACGGTCCGGCCCGCCCCGCACCAGGGCGCGAGCATGGCGGCGGCCCCTTCCGAGAGCGGATTGACGATCGCGACCGGCAATCCGCGCTGGAGCGCGGCAGCCTCATTGGCAAAGGCCTGCGCATCGTCGATCAGATCGGCCTTGGTCAGCAGGATCACCGGCTCGGCCCCGCTTTCGTTGACCAGCGCCAGATAGCGCTCCAGCCGCGCGGCGTTGAAATCGCCATTGCAGGAGGTGACGATGAACAGCGTGTCGACATTGGCGCCGGCGAGTTGCGGCGACCTGGCCCCCTCGACGCGGCGCGCCAGCACGGTCCGCCGCTCCAGCCGGCGCATGAGCAGGTCCGTCCCCGGCTCGACCAGCACCCAGTCGCCGACGGTGTAGTCGCCCGTGCTGGCATGGACCGGCAGCACCAGCCGGATCGGCCCGGCGACCGAGATCGCCGACATACGGGCGCGATGCACGGTCGCGACGCGCGCGGGGATCAGCCCGGCCTCGTCAGGCCCGCATTGCGCGCTGAAAAACTCCGACCAGCCGAGCGCGGCCAGCGACGCTGCCTCGTCCGGCTCCCTCACGATCCCGTCCCGCCCTGCGCTATCGTCGCCATCCCCGATGCTAGAGCGGGGTTTGCGCCAGGAGGCAAGCGCAAGCGTCCGGCCACGACTGGACGCGCGGCCTCTCCGGCCGCAGAGAGGACGCCCCCTGTCTCGCAACAAGAACCCGGAAGGCCCGCCATGACCGCTCCTCTCTCCATCGGCATCATCGGAGCCGGCATTATGGGCGAGCGGCTGCTGCGCGCGATCCTCGACCAGCCGCCGGGCCTCGTCACGGTATCCGGCATCTGGGATCCGTCCGCGGCCGCCCTGGGGCGGGTCACGACAGCCCTGCCCGCGATTCGCGCCCTGCCCGACGCCGCGTCCCTGATCGCCGTCAGCGACTGCGTCTACATCGCCTCGCCGCCCGCCTCGCATCTCGGCCATGCCCGCGCGGCGCTCGCTGCGGCCAAATCCGTGTTCTGCGAGAAGCCGCTGGCGGTCGATGTCGCGGACGCCCGCGCCTTCGTGGCGGAAGCGGGCGCGCGCGGCGCGGTGAACTTCCCCTTCGCCTCGTCGCCGGCGGTCGCGGCGCTGCGCGGCTGGATCGCGCAGGGCGCGGTCGGCGCAGTCACGGACGTCACGATCGAGATCGGCTTCAGGACGTGGCCGCGCCCGTGGCAGGCCGATGCAGCCGCCTGGCTCGACGCCACCGCGCAGGGCGGCTTCACCCGCGAGGTCGTCTCGCATTTCCTGTTTCTGACGCGCCGGCTGGTCGGCCCGCTGGGAGGACTCGCCGCCAGCGCCTCGTTCCCCGAGCCCGGCCTGTCCGAGCGCGCGATCGCGGCGACGCTTCGTGCCGGCGCGGTCCCCGTCACGCTGACCGGCGGCGTCGGGAGCACGGAGAAGGACGACCACAATCTCTGGACGCTGCTGGGCGAGAACGGCGCGGTGCGCCTGCGCGACTGGTCGATCGCGGAGCGCAGGCAGCCCGACGGCTCCTGGCAGGCCGCGCCCGACGCGTTGCCCAACGAAAAGGCCCGCCCGCTTGCGCTGAAGCGCCAGCTGGAGGGCGTCGTCGCCATGGCGCGGGGGCAGCCGCATCATCTGGCGACGCTTCAGGAGGCCCTTGAGGTGCAGGAGATCGTCGAGGCGATCCTGACCAGCCGCTGAGCGCTCTTGCGGTCGCGGCCCGGTCGCGCCAGACTTCCCGGACATGAACGGAGCCCGCCGATGATCCGCCCTGCCCTCGCCCTTCTCGCTTTGGCCGGCAGCCTCGGCATCGCCCAGCCGGCCCGCGCCGAGACCTGCGACGACCTCTGGTATTCGCGCAACGAGATCTACAAGGCGCAGGGCTACTGCTTCCGCACCCAGCGCGGCATTTCCGCCTTCGGCAATGCCGGCTGCCAGTACGACGCCGTCGAGGACGTGCCGCTCTCGGCCAACCAGCGCCGCACCGTGGCCGAGATCGCCCGCGAGGAACGCGCCCGGCGCTGCCCGCGCTGAGCTGACAGCAAGCGGATTTGCTGTGGAAGGCGGCGGGCTCCTGCCGCGCCATGCCGACCGCGCATGCTAAAAGAGCCGGCTTGAACGGGTGAAGCAGGGCGACGCAAAGCACCGCATGACCAGCGCCATCGATATGGGCCTGACCACGGCCGGCCAGCCGGCATGGCTCGACCTCGCCGAGCTGCTGGCGACGCGGCTGCTCGTGCAGGGCAATTCCGGCTCGGGGAAATCGCATCTGCTGCGCCGCCTGCTGGAGCAGAGCGCGCCTTTGGTGCAGCAGGCGGTGATCGACCCGGAGGGCGATTTCGTCTCGCTCGCCGGGCAGTTCGGTCATGTCGTGGTCGATGCGGAATGCGGCGAGGCCGAACTACAGCGCGTCGCGCTGCGGGTGCGCCAGCACCGCGTCTCGGTTGTGCTCAACCTCGAAAACCTCGACGCCGACGAACAGTTGCGCGCCACCGCCGCTTTCCTCGGCGGGCTCTTCGATGTCGAACGCAGCCTCTGGTTCCCGATGCTGGTCGTGGTCGACGAGGCGCAGCTCTTCGCCCCCGTGATGGCGGGCGAGGCCTCCGACGAGGCGCGCCGGCTGTCGCTGGGCGCCATGACCAACCTGATGTGCCGGGGCCGCAAGCGCGGATTGGCCGGCGTCATCGCGACGCAGCGCCTCGCCAAGCTCGCCAAGAATGTCGCGGCGGAAGCCTCCAACTTCCTGATGGGCCGCACCTTCCTCGACATCGACATGGCCCGCGCCGCCGATCTGCTCGGCATGGAGCGCCGGCAGGCCGAGATGTTCCGCGATCTGGAGCGCGGCCAGTTCGTCGCGCTGGGTCCGGCCCTGTCGAAGCGGCCGCTGCCGCTGCGCATCGGCCCCGCGAGCTCGGTCGATCGCGGCGGCGCGCCCGGCCTGATGCCGATGCCCGAGCAGGGCCCGGAGGAGGCCGGCAAGCTGATCTTCACCGCCGGTCCCGACGAGCCCGCCCCCGCCGCGCGGATCGCCCGGCCCGCCCCGCGTCCGCGGCCGCCCGCCAACGACGTGCTGCGCCAGATCGAGAGCTGGCGGCCGACAGCCGCGCCCGAGCCCGAACCCGAAGCGCCGATGGACCCGGCCGAGCGCGAGGCCGGAATGGCCGCGATCCTGTCGGAGCTGATGGCCGATCCGGAGACGCGCACGCGGCAGGTCGCCGTGCTCTATCAGGATTTCACGGTGCGCTGCCGGATGCGCAGGCTAGGCTCGGGCGGCATGAGCCTCGACGAGTTCCGCCGCAGGCTCGCCGTGGCGCGGGCCGGCGCCAGCGACGAGGTCACGGGCCAGCCGGCGTGGCGGGATGCTCTGGATGCGGCGGTCACCCTGCCGGAAGACCTGCAGTCGCTGTTCCTGGCGATCGTGCGGATCGCGATCGAGGGCGCGCCCTGCCCCAGCGACGCCGAACTCGCCGCGATCTACGGCAGCCATTCGCCCAGCCGCGCGCGCCGCCTGCTCGGCTATATCGAGGAGCGCGGGCTTCTGGTCGCCCATGTCGATTTCAGGGGCCAGCGCACGCTCGCTTTGCCGACGCTGGGGCTGGAGACCGCGCCGGGGCTGGCTCAGCCGCGCGTCGCGGGGATGCCGCGCGGCGTGAGGGGCTGAGGTCGGCGAGCCACTACCTCCGAAGGATTCGACCACTCACCGTCTTTGCGAGCGCAGCGAAGCAATCCAGGAGGGCGTAGCGCGCGGCGCTGGATTGCTTCGCTGCGCTCGCAAAGACGGAAAGGGCCGAGTCGAGACTGTTGCTATGACAGCGGCGGGCGCTCTCAATGCCCCTTGCCGTTGGTCGCCAGCGTCATCTTGTCGACCCAGGCGATACCGATCGCGGACAGGATGAAGACCGTGTGGATGATGGTCTGCAGGATGATGCCGGTCTCGGTATAGGTCGTCTTGCCGGCGATGCCGATATTGCCGGCCTCGATGAAGGTCCGCAGCAGATGGATCGACGAGATGCCGATGATCGCCATGGCGAGCTTGATCTTCAGGATCGAGGCGTTGACGTGGCTCAGCCATTCCGGCTGGTCGGGATGGCCCTGAAGCCTCAGGCGCGAGACGAAGGTCTCGTAGCCGCCGACGATGACCATGATCAGCAGGTTCGAGATCATCACCACGTCGATCAGGCCGAGCACGACGAGCATGATCTGCTGCTCGGTGAAGGAGAAGGCGTGGGTGACGAGGTGGACCAGCTCCTTCAGGAACAGGAAGACGTAGACGCATTGCGCCACGATCAGCCCGAGATAGAGCGGCACCTGCAGCCAGCGCGAGCCGAAGATGATCATCGGGAGCGGCTTGAGGGGGCCGGCGATGGGGCCCTGCGACGGTTCGGCCGGGTGCGACATTGATAAGGTTCCAGGACTGTCGGATGAATGCTGCAATGCGGTAGACGCCGCTGCTAGATGGGACGCGCGCCTTGTGAACGCAAGCGCGAACATGAGACAGGCTTCGCGCCAAGGCTTGTCGCGCGCCGACGCAGCGGCAGACCAACATGAAATTTTGTCCATCCTCGACGATAGGCGCTTTCAAGCCACAATCGGCGTGGATAAACTCTGCAACAATCGGGGGAACCGTTCGTGGTCCTCTCGCGATCTGGAGAGGAAAGGATTTTCGCATGATCAAGACCCTGACCATTGCTGCAGCTCTCGTCGGCGCAACGCTCCTCGCGGCCCCGGCCACAGCTGCTCCGATCTCTGCGACCTCGAGCGCGGCGCTCGCGCTGGCCGATGGCGGCAAGGACCTCGTCCAGACCGTGCAATACCGCCGCTATGGCGGCTATCGCGGCGGCCCGCGCTACGGCTATCGCGGCGGTTATTATCGCGGCGGTCGCGGCGCGGCGGTCGGCGCCGGCATCGCTGCGGGCGCGCTCGGTGCGCTGGCCGCAGGCGCGCTGCTCGCGCCCGGCCCGGTCTATGGCGCGCCGGTCTATGTCGAGCCGGCCCCGGTCTATGTCGCGCCGCGCGCCTATGGCTATGGCGCGTCGGATGTCGATGCGGTGGCCTATTGCTCGCGCAAGTTCCGCAGCTACGACCCGGAGACCGGCACCTATATCGCCACGGGCGGCGTAGTCCGCGCCTGCCCCTGAACCCGGCGATAGCTGACGCCGCCTGACGGGCGATCAAGGCAACCTCCCTGCAGCGATGCAGGGAGGTTTTTTGTGGTTCTGTGGCTGCTGATTTTGTGTCTCGGCGCGGTCCGGCGGCGTTAGACTGCACCCGGCCTTAACCCGACCGGGACATCGCATGATCGCTGCACTCACCCTCCTGCTGGCCTGCCAGCTCGCTGGCGAGGCGCTGGCGCGCCTGTTTGCGCTGCCGATCCCCGGCCCGGTGCTCGGGCTGGCTTTGCTCTTCCTCGGCCTGCGATTGCGAGCGACATGGTGGCCTGACGCCACGCCGGTCGACGAGTTGCCGCTCGGCGCGGTCTGCGGCGTGCTGCTGGCGCATCTCTCGCTGCTCTTCGTCCCGGCCGGAGCCGGCATCGTGCGGCATGCCGGCGCGCTGGTCGCGCATGGGCCGGGCCTGATCGCGGCGCTCGTCGTCTCGACCGCGCTGACGCTGGTCGTCACCGCCTTGGTCTTCGTGAAGGTCGCTGCGCTCGTCGACAGCGCGCCCGAGAGTTGAGACCGTGACGCCGCTCGATCTCGCCCGCGTCGAGACGCTCTGGGTTTATCTCGCCGCCGACCCGCTGCTCTGGCTCACCGTCACGCTGGTCGCCTATGTCGCCGCCGACCGGATTTCGGCGGCGCTCGGCCGCCACCCGCTCGCCAATCCGGTGCTGATCGCGGTCGCCTTCCTCGCCGCGATCCTGCTGGCGACGAAGACGCCCTTCGAGACTTACTTTCAGGGCGCTCAGTTCGTCCATTTCCTGCTCGGCCCGGCGACCGTGGCGCTCGCGCTCCCGCTGCACCGGCACTGGCCGATCGTGCGCAAGGCGGCGCTCCCAATCCTCGCCGCGCTCCTGGCCGGCGCGGTCACAGCCGTGGTAAGCGCGGTCGGCATCGCCGCCCTGTTCGGCGCGCCCTATCCCGTTCTGGCCGCGCTCGCGCCCAAATCGGTCACGGCGGCGATCGCGATGGGCGTGGCGCGCGGTATCGGCGGCGAGCCCTCGCTGACCGCCACGCTGGTGATCGCGACCGGCATTCTCGGCGCGGTCATGGTGACGCCGCTGATGGTGCTCTGCCGCTTCACCGACTGGCGGGCGCGCGGTTTTGCGGCCGGGCTCGCCGCCCATGGCATCGGCACGGCGCGGGCCTTTCAGGTCAATCCGGTGGCCGGCGCGTTCGCAGGCATCGCCATGGGGCTGAACGGGCTCGTGACGGCGGCGCTGGTTCCGCTGATCCTGACGCTTTTCTGACGCGGCGCGTGCAACCTGCAAGGTAATCGACCGGGAAGTCCCGTCGCGGCACTCCTCGGCCATGCCGACGATGCGCCCCGGTCGTTACCCGGGCGCGCGACACGCCTGACGGAGACATGCTGATGAAAGTCCGGGACCTCTATCCCCTTGTCACAACACCCGCCCTTTTCGAGGCCCGCGACTTCTACGTCAGGCATTTCGGCTTCGAGGTTGCCTTCGAGGCGAGCTGGTTCGTCTATCTGTCGGGCCCGGGCGAAGCCGGCGCGCGCGGCGCGACGCTCGCCTTCATGCATCCCGACCATCCGTCGAACCCGCCCGGCCCCGAAACTTTCGGCGGTCTTGGGATGATCATCACCATCGAGGTTGCGGACGCCCGCGCCGCCTTCGAGGCTCTGCGCGCGCAGGGCGCGCCCGTGATCCACCCCCTCACCGACGAGGATTGGGGACAAAGACGCTTCATGACGCGCGATCCTGCCGGCCTGCTGATCGACGTGGTCGAGCAGACCGCGCCCGAACCGGGCTTCTGGGAGCGCTATCCAGCCCCGGCCGGCTGATCCGCGCGCCAACGAGTTGCCAAAGCCCGCGCAGTCGGGAACATGGCCTCAAGCCGCACCGGAGCGCCGAGGAGCCCCGCATTGAAGATCGCCACCTGGAACGTCAATTCGGTCCGACAGCGGTTCGGCCATCTGCTCGATGTGCTCAAGCAGGAGGAGCCCGACGCGCTCTGCCTGCAGGAGCTCAAATGCACCGATGCCGATTTCCCGCGTGCCGAGATCGAGGCGGCAGGCTGGCAGGTCGCGACCCATGGCCAGAAGACCTTCAACGGCGTCGCGATCATCTCGCGATTGAGGCTGGAGGATGTCAGGCGCGGCCTGCCGGGCGACGAGGCGGACGAGCAGGCGCGCTATCTCGAGGGCGTGCTGCCGCTCGGCAAGGGCGTGGTCAGGCTCGCCTCGATCTACCTGCCCAACGGCAATCCGCCCGACACCGAGAAATATCCCTACAAGCTCGGCTGGATGAAGCGGCTGACCAGCCACGCACAGATGCTGCTCGCCCATGAGGAGCCGTTGGTGCTGGCGGGCGACTACAACGTCATCCCCGAGCCGCGCGACGCCCGCGAGCCCGCAGCCTGGGTCAACGACGCGCTATTTCTGCCGCCAACGCGCACGGCCTTTCGCGGCCTGATCAACCTCGGCCTGACCGAGGCCTTTCGCGCCACAACGGAGGCCGGCGGGCATTACAGCTTCTGGGACTACCAGGCCGGCGCCTGGCAGCGCAACAACGGCATCCGCATCGACCACCTGCTGCTCTCGGCGCAGGCCGCTGACAGGTTGGCGGGCGTGCAGATCGTCAAGCATGTCCGGGGCTGGGAGAAACCGTCCGACCATGTGCCGGTGATGGTGGAGCTGCGGGCGGCGTGAGCTGAGCGCGGGGCCGCCCCTACTCCGCCATGAGCCAGGCCAGCAAACCGGCATCGTCGCCGCTCTCGACGGCCCCGGCCACGCGACGCCCGACCGCGGCGCCGAATTTATAGCCATGGCCCGAGCAGGCCGAGACGGCCAGCACCTTGCCGATCCGCCGCGACAGGAATTTGTGGTCGGCGGTGAAGGTGTAGGCGCAGCTCGCCACGCGCTTGACGCCATACTCCGCTATCCGCGCGAAGGGCGGGGCGAAATAGTCGCGGATGATCTGCCCCTCGCCGGGACGCGGCTCGCGGTCGAGATCGGGCGCCATCGGCACCTTGTGGACGCCCGCCCCGACCTTGAGATCGGTCCCGTCCACCGCCGGCAGGACATAGCCGTCGACCGTGCCGCCGACATCGACGATGCAGGGTGCGGCCGCCCAGGCCGCCTTCAGGTCGTCGGGCGGATCGAGATAGACGACGCCGGTGCGGTAGGTCGTGAGCACGTTCGCAAGCTCCGGCAGCAGCCGCAGCGTCCAGGCCCCGGCCGTGACGACGATGCGGTCGAAGGCCAGCCGCTCGCCATCGGCGAAGCCGATCGCGCCGCTGTCGGGATCGACCGAGGTCACGGCCGCGCCCTCGCGGATCGCCACATTGCGCTCGCGCAGCAGCGCCACCATCCCGGCCGCGATCCGGGCCGGGAACAGCGCCCCGCCCTCGCCGCTCAGATAGGCGTAGCGGAAGGTCGCCGGATCGAGGAAGGGGTAGCGCCGCGCGGCCTGCGCCGGCTCGAACAGCTCATAGGGCGAGCCCATCCGGTCGAGCCCGTCGCGATACTCTTCGCCGTCGTCGCCCGCGATTTGCGAGATGCCCATCACGCCGCAGGGCTTGTAATGCCGCTGCCCGAGATCGGCCCATAGTTCGTCCCAGGCGGCGAAGGCTTCCGTGATGGTGTGGGCATAGCCGTCGGCCCCGGCATAGGCGCGCCGGATGATGCGGTGCTGGTCGCCCGACGCCGCATAGGGGTTGGGGATCGCGGCCGCCTGCTCGACCAGCGTGACGCTATGCCCGGCCTTGTTCAGCGCCCAGGCGGTGGACAGGCCGGCGATGCCGGCTCCGACGACGGCGATCTTCATCCGGCCCGCTTGTTCCTGTCATAGGGGTTGTCGCCGCCGCGCGTATGCAGCCGGATCGGCGTGCCCGGCAATTCGAACGCCTCGCGCAGATTGTTGACGAGGTAGCGCGTATAGGACACCGGCAGATGGTCGAGCTGGTTGCCGAACAGCGCAAAGGTCGGCGGGCGCGCCTTGGCCTGCGTCATGTAGCGGATCTTGATGCGCCGGCCGGCCACGGCTGGCGGCGGGTGGGCCGAGAGCACGCCTTCGAGCCAGCGGTTGATCTTCGCCGTCGAGACGCGCCGGTTCCAGACCTCATAGGCCCCGAAGACGCCCTGCATCAGCCGGTCGATGCCCTCGCCGGCGAGCCCCGAGAGCGGGATGATCGGCACGCCGCGCACCTGCGCCAGAAGATGCGTCGCCTTCTCCTTGAGCTCGGCGAGCAGGCCGTTCTTGTCGGCGACGAGATCCCATTTGTTGAGGCCGATCACGACGGTGCGCCCTTCGCGCTCGGTCAGGTCGACCAGCGTCAGATCCTGCTTCTCGAACGGGATCGTCGCGTCGAGCAGCACGATCACGACCTCGGCGAAGCGGATCGCACGCAGCGCGTCCTGCACCGACATCTTCTCCAGCTTTTCCTCGATCCGGGCGCGCTTGCGCATGCCGGCCGTATCGAACAGCTTCACCGGCCGGCCGCGCCATTCCCAGTCGACCGAGATGGTGTCGCGGGTGATGCCGGCCTCGGGGCCAGTCAGCAGGCGGTCCTCGCCGATCATGCGGTTGACCAGCGTCGACTTGCCGGCATTGGGCCGCCCGATGATGGTGACGCGCAGCGGCTTGGTCGGGTCGTTGTACTCGGCCTCCTCGTCGCTGATCGCGGCGGGGGCCTCGACCCAGCGTTTGTCGCCATAGCTCTCGTCGAAGGGCTCTTCCTCTTCGGGCTCGACATCGACGAAGGGCGCCAGCGCCTCCAGCAGGTCCGACGTGCCCTCGCCATGCTCGGCCGAGAACGGCACGGGGTCGCCGAGGCCCAGCGCATAGGATTCGAAAATGCCGTCGAGGCCCTTCTTGCCCTCGGCCTTGTTGGCGAGGAGAATGACGGGCTTGCCGGATTTGCGCACCAGATCGGCGAAGGGCTGGTCCATCGGCGTGAGGCCCAGCCTGGCGTCGATCATGAACAGGATCACGTCGGCCTGGCCGATAGCGGTCTCGGTCTGGGCGCGCATGCGGCCCGCCAGCGAGCCGGGATCGGCCTCCTCGAGGCCGGCCGTATCGATGATGGTGAAGCGCAGATGGCCGAGCGAGGCCTCGCCCTCGCGCCGGTCGCGCGTCACGCCCGGCAGATCGTCGACCAGCGCCAGCTTCTTGCCGACGAGCCGGTTGAACAGGGTCGACTTGCCGACATTGGGGCGGCCGATGATGGCGACGGTGGCGGTCATGGACGGTTCGATCTCGACGGCGTCGATAGGAGCTGTTGCAAACGCCGGTACCCAGCTTAACCCGTCATTGCGAGCGAAGCGAAGCAATCCAGGGGACGTGAAGCGCTAAGGCTCTGGATTGCTTCGCTTCGCTCGCAATGACGCGAGAGCGATACCCAAAAGCAACGCGAGGGAGCCTAGTTCTTCGTCTCGACCGGGCCGCCGCGCACCAGCGTCAGGTAGAGATCGACGCGCTGGCGCATCACGCGCGGCGAGAGCGGATCGGTGACGATCGCGTCGAACCAGCGGCCGGCGTCCTCGAACAGATTGGCCTTGAGCGCGGCGATGCCGAGGAATTCGCGGGCCGAATGCCGCAAAACGCCCTGCGGCGTCGCCAGCGGCTCCAGCGCGGTGCGCAGTTCGGCATAGGGCGAAAGGTCGATGCGCAGCATGCCGGCGCGCAGGCGGGCGAGATCGCGGTAGATCTGCGCCAGCGAGCCGTCATTGGCGAGCGCGTCGAAGGCGGTCGCCCCAGTGGCCGGGTCGCGCTTGCCGGTTTCGGCGGCGAGCCTGAAGCGCGCGATCTGGCGGTAGCCGGCCGGCGCGTTGGCGGCGAGATCCTTCAGGATCGTCTCCGCCTCGTCGCCATTGTTGTCGCGCGAGGATTTCAGCGCCGCTTCCAGCCGCGCGCCGACGGCCTGCGAGGCTGCGTTTTCGCGCTGCAGCCAATACTGCCAGCCGGCGACGGCGAGCACCGCCAGAACGGCGAGCCCGATCAGCACATTGCCGTATTTCTTCCAGAAGGCCGCCGCCTTGTCGCGGCGCACCTCTTCATCGATCTCGCGAAAAATATCGGACATGGCCCGCCAAAGAATTCCCTGTTGACGGGCCGCGTAGCATTTCCGTCGCGCCATGGCGAGCCGCTTGACGCCGGCTGACGCCAGCGACATCACCAATCTGCGGCCTTGCATGGCCTGCGGCGATGCAAACAGAGCGGGAACGGCGCGTCTGCGCTAGTCTCGGGCGCGAGCGAATCAGGGAGACCGACGGCGGACATGGCGGGAGAAGGCGATCTTTTCGGCGCTGGGGCCGAGCCACCGGCCGGCCCTCCGCCGAAGCCGCCGCGCAACGCCATGCCGCCTGCTGCCGGCAAGCCGGCTCCGGCGGCCGCCCCGCGCAATGGCACGCTCTCTGAAGCTGGCTATGACGCTTCCGCCATCGAAGTGCTCGAAGGCCTGGAGCCCGTCCGCCGCCGTCCGGGCATGTATATCGGCGGCACCGACGAGCGCGCGCTGCATCATCTCTTCGCCGAGGTGATCGACAACGCCATGGACGAGGCGGTCGCCGGCCACGCCACCTTCATCGAGGTCGAGGTGCTGGAGGACGGCTCGATCGCCGTCACCGACAACGGACGCGGCATCCCGGTCGATCCGCACCCGAAGTTTCCCGGCAAGTCGGCGCTCGAAGTCATCATGACGACGCTGCATGCCGGCGGAAAATTCGATTCCAAGGCCTATGAGACCTCGGGCGGCCTGCATGGCGTCGGCGTCTCGGTGGTGAATGCGCTCTCGGACGAACTCGAGGTCGAGGTCGCGCGCGGCAAAGTGCTCTATCGCCAGCGCTTCTCGCGCGGCCATCCGCAAGGTCCGCTGGAGACGGTCGGCCCCGTCGCCAACCGGCGCGGCACGCGGGTGCGCTTCCATCCCGATGCGCAGATCTTTGGCGAGGGCGCGCATTTCGTCCCCGCCCGCCTGTTCCGCATGGCGCGCTCGAAGGCCTATCTGTTCGGCGGCGTCGAGATCCGCTGGCATTGCGCGCCCTCGCTGCTGAAAGCCGAGGGCGATGTCGCGGCCGAGGCCGTGTTCAGGTTTCCCGGCGGCTTGCGCGACTATCTCGCCCGCGAGATCGAGGGCAAGGACCTCGTCGCCGAGCCGATCTTCTCCGGCAAGATCACCAAACCCGGCGGCCATGGCTCGCTGGAATGGGCGATCGCCTGGCTCGCCACCGGCGAGGACGGTTTTGCCTCCTCCTATTGCAACACGATCCCGACGCCCGAGGGCGGCACGCATGAGCAGGGCCTGCGCATCGCGCTGCTGCGGGGCCTGCGCGACCATGCCGAGCGCATCGGCCAGTCCAAGCGCATGGCGCAGGTGACGTCCGACGACGTGATGGCGACCTGCGCCGCGATGCTCTCTGTCTTCATCCGCGAGCCGGAGTTCCAGGGTCAGACCAAGGACAAGCTGGCGACGCTCGAAGCCTCCCGCATCGTCGAGAACGCGGTGCGCGACGCCTTCGACCACTGGCTCGCAGCCGCGCCGCAGCAGGCGCTGAAGCTGCTCGACTGGTCGGTCGACCGGGCCGACGAGCGCCTGCGCCGCCGCCTCGAAAAGGAGGTCTCGCGGAAAACCGCGACGAAGAAGCTGCGCCTGCCCGGCAAGCTCGCCGATTGCAGCAATGCCGGCGCTGCCGGCTCGGAGATCTTCATTGTCGAGGGCGATTCGGCTGGCGGCTCGGCCAAGCAGGCGCGCAACCGCGCCACGCAAGCCATTCTCCCCTTGCGCGGAAAAATCCTCAACGTCGCCAACGCGACCCGCGACAAGCTCAACCAGAACCAGCAGCTCGCCGACCTGATTCTTGCGCTCGGCTGCGGCATCGGCAGCCAGTTCCGCGAGGACGATCTGCGCTACGAGAAGGTCATCGTGATGACCGACGCCGATGTCGACGGCGCCCATATCGCCTCGCTGCTGGTGACCTTCTTCTGGCGACAGATGCCGCGCCTGATCGAGAAGGGCCATCTCTATCTGGCCGTGCCGCCGCTCTACCGCCTCCAGGCCGGCGGCAAATCGGTCTATGCCCGCAACGACGCCCATAAGGACGAGCTGATCGCCTCGGTCTTCAAGGGCAAGAAGCCGGAGATCTCGCGCTTCAAGGGTCTCGGCGAGATGATGCCCGCCCAGCTCAAGGAAACCACCATGGACCCGGGCAAGCGCATCCTGCTCAAGGTCATGGTCGAGCACGAGGCGCGCGACGAGACCTCGGACGTGGTCGAGCGTCTGATGGGCAACAAGCCCGAGGCGCGCTTCGTCTTCATCCAGGAGCGGGCGGCGTTCGCGGGCGAGCTTGTGGATTTGTAGCTTGCTGGGTTTTTCCCGGAACCACGACGTCATCCCGGACAAGCGGCGAAGCCGCGCTGATCCGGGATCCATCACAAGGCATTGCGGCGCTCTATGATAGATCCCGGGGCAAGCCCGGGATGACGGAGTGTTTCCGTGCCAAATCAATATACTCTTTGGCGCGCGAAGTCATCGATGGTGTCCCCGGCAACGCATCGCTAACCATCTTTTTACAGCTTTGCCGGCATGATCGCTCCAGTGGCGCGCGACAGCGCCAGATGGATCGCGGAGCGCCCGATGCGGCTGATCGAACTGTTCTGGAAGAACGAACGAGGCACGATGGTCGCCGATGTCGCCAAGGCCGGCGCGGCGATCGCCTTCCTCTCCGTCATCGCGGCGAACTTCGTCTCCCACCAGACCGAGAAACTCGACAAGGAGCGCCTGACGCAGGTCGCCGATGCTGCGTCCCGCGGCAGGCCCGTCGATCCGATGGTGACAGGCTCGGTGCTGAAGCGCGCCAGCGAGACCAGGCTCGACCCCTGCGTCGTGCCGCGCTGAGCCGTCAGCCAAGCGGCCCTCGAAGCTGACCGGCACAATCTCCGCCGTCTTTGCGAGCGCAGCGAAGCAATCCAGAGGTCGGCGCAAGACGCTGGATTGCTTCGCTGCGCTCGCAAAGACGGAAGGATTACTGACGTGGCCGCTGGTGTCAGCCGAGCCATCCCAGCAATTCGCGCGTCACCGCGTCCGGCGCCTCCAGCGTCGAGAGGTGGCCGCAGCCCGGCAGCACGACGAGCGTGGCGTTCACCCCGATGCCGTCGGCGATCTCCCGCGCCTCCGCCGGCGGCGTCAGCGCATCCTCCTCGCCCACCAGCACCAGCGTCGGCACGGTGATCGCCGGGAGCCCGGGCCGCGAATCCGGCCGGCTCATGATCGCCTTCTGCTGACGCACGAAGCCTGCGGGGCCGATCTCGTCGGCCATCGCGCGCACGGTCAGGCGCAAAGCCTCGTCCGCCAGCCGCGCGGGCGCGACCAGCTTCTGCCAGAGCAGCGTCGTGACGTTGTCGAACGCGCCCTTTTCGGCCAGCGCGATCATCTGCTCGCGCGCCGCATTGCTGTCGGGCGTCGCGCCCTTGGCCGAGGTGTCGAGCAAAGCGAGCCGCGTCACCCGCTGCGGCGCCTGCCGCATCACCTCGAAGGCGATGTAGCCGCCCATCGAGAGCCCGCAGAGCGCAAAACGCTCCGGCGCGGCGGCCAGCAGCCGCCTGGCGATGTCGGTCATCGTCTCGTCGCGGGCATGGTCGGCCACGAGGATCGGCCGCCCGGCGGCGAGCGCGCGCCATTGCGGAGCGTAAAGCGCGGCGCTGCAGTTCAGTCCTGGAACGAGGACAAGCGGTTCTGGCATGGCGTGCATCACTTCCCTGAAGGTCTAGTTTGTTGACTTAGCCGGACTTTTTCTGCATTGCACGGGGGTCCGAAGGCGCGCTGGAAAGAGAAGTCGCGCCACCGTCGCGGTTGATAGGTCATCCCGCCACGCGTAACCGACCCTTGAAGAAGCGCCCTACGCATGTCCTTTGCCGAACTCGGCCTGAGCGAAAAAGTTCTGACCGCGGTCACGACCGCAGGCTACACCACGCCCACACCTATCCAGGCCCAGGCCATTCCACACGTCCTGGCCCGCCGCGACGTTCTCGGCATCGCCCAGACCGGCACCGGCAAGACCGCAGCCTTCACCCTGCCGATGCTGACCATCCTCGAAAACGGGCGCGCCCGGGCGAGGATGCCGCGCACCCTGATCCTGGAGCCGACGCGCGAGCTCGCCGCCCAGGTCGAGGAGAACTTCACCCGCTACGGCGTCAACCAGAAGCTCTCGGTCGCGCTGCTGATCGGCGGCGTCTCCTTCGGCGACCAGGACGCCAAGATCACGCGCGGCGTCGATGTGCTGATCGCGACGCCCGGCCGCCTGCTCGACCATGTCGAGCGCGGCAAGCTGCTGCTGACCGGCGTCGAACTCCTCGTCATCGACGAGGCCGACCGCATGCTCGACATGGGCTTCATCCCCGACATCGAGCGGGTCTGCAAACTTGTTCCCTTCACGCGGCAGACCCTGTTCTTCACCGCGACGATGCCGCCCGAGATCACGCGCATCAGCGAGCAGTTCCTGCACAACCCGGTCCGCATCGAGGCCTCGCGCCCGGCCACCGCCGCGACGACGATCACGCAGCGCCTGATCGCCTCGAACGGGCAGGATTTCGAGAAACGCGACACGCTGCGCAAGCTGCTGAACGAGGCCAGGGACCTGCAGAACGCGATCGTCTTCTGCAACCGCAAGCGCGACGTCGCGACCTTGCACAAATCCTTGCAGAAATACGGCTTTCCGGCGGTCGCCCTGCATGGCGACATGGACCAGTACGCCCGCATGGCGGCGCTGGAATCCTTCCGCACCGGCGAGATGCCGATCCTGGTGGCGAGCGACGTCGCCGCGCGCGGGCTCGACATCCCCGCCGTCAGCCACGTCTTCAACTACGACGTGCCGACCCATGCCGAGGATTATGTCCACCGCATCGGCCGCACCGGCCGCGCCGGCCGAGAGGGCGCATCCTTCACCATCGTGACGCGGCATGACGAAAAGCTCGTCGCCGCGATCGAGAAACTGACCGGCATCCCGATCGCCTTCGAGGGCGGCGGCGTCGACAGCCTGCCGCCCGGCGCGCCGCGCGAGGAACGCTCAGGCGGTCGCGGCGGACGCGGCGAGGAGCGCCGTCCCGGCCGCGGCGGTAGCGGGCGCGGCGGACGCCCCGAGCGCGGACGCCGTTCCGAAAGCGAGACCGAAACCGCGCCACGCCCGATCAGGGTCGAGCGCACGGCCGACGAGGAGGCAGCCCCGCGCCGCCGCTCGGGCGGCGACGGGCCGACCAAGACCAAGATCCGTGGCGAGACCGCGCCGGCTGCCGCTGCTGCGCCTGCGGTTGCTGCTGCACCGGCCCCCGCGCCGCGCGCGGCCCGGCCCGAGCGCAACCAGAGCCCCGTCCCGTCCCCGCGCGCCGAGCGAAGGCCCGAGTCGCGCCGTCGCGACGATGATGACGGGCCGAAGGTGAAGGGGCTGGGCGACCATGTGCCCGCCTTCCTGATGCGCCCCGTCAAGGCCGGCTGAGGTCGGAAACGTCCTGCCCATTGGGCATGTCAACCTCATCTTAACGCGCTTGCGTCTAGCGTCTGTCTCGCGGCTCGCCGGTCTTCGACTGGCAGGCTGCAGGACGGGCGCATGCCGCCGTTGATACGGACAGGATGTCCCGCTTCGATGTTCAATCGAAGCTGTCATGGTCGAAAGCCATGAACCGGCTTCATGCCCGGGCTGTCGATGGCAATGAGCGAGAACGCGCAGGTCCACCCCCCGTCCCAGGTCAACTCCCCGTCGCAGGACATCGCCGACCGCGTCGTCGCGGCCATTCGCGAGCATGGTTCGCCCGGTTATCCCCGCGCCTTCGAGGTCTGGTACGCCCATCTCAGCGGCGAGATGCCGGCCGTCACCATGGCGATGAACGCGATTCTGACCGGCGGCGAGGGCAAGGTCGGCGCAGCCGACATCGACAATCTCTACGAGCGCTTCATCGGCACCGACCGCCTCGCCAAGCAGGCCGAGCGGACCAGCCTGCAGGTCCTGAGCGAGATCGACGGGCTGATGGCGCTGGTCGACAAGACGCTGGATTCCAGCGAGCGTTACCATGGCCGGCTCTGCGCCATGTCGGAGGACGTGCCGCCTCCGGCCGACCGCCAGAAGCTGCGCGAATGGGTCGAGGCGCTGGTGCTCTCCACCCGCGAGGAGGTCACCCGCAAGACCCAGCTCGAGACGCAGCTCAGGGATTCCTCCAACGAGATCAAGAATCTGCGCGAGGCGCTTGAGACGACCCGCGCCGAGGCGCTGACCGATCCGCTGACGGGCCTAGCCAATCGCCGCCATTTCGAGGAGATGCTGCAGAAGTCGATCGACCAGGCGACGCTGCGGCGAGAGCCCTTCGCGCTGGTGATGGCCGATATCGACTTCTTCAAGAAGTTCAACGACGCCCATGGCCACCTCACCGGCGACCAGGTGCTGCGCCTCGTCGCCCGGACCATGAAGGACAAGTTCAAGGACAAGGCCACGATCACGCGGTTCGGCGGCGAGGAATTCGCGATCATCCTGCCGGAATCCGATATTGTCGCCGGCAAATTCGGGGCCGAGACGGTGCGTCAGGCGCTGCTGACGCGCGAACTCGTCAAGCGCTCGACCAACGAAAACCTCGGCCGCATCACCATCTCGCTCGGCGTGGCGGGCTATCGCCGCGGCGACACGGCCAGCTCCATCGTCGAGCGCGCCGACCAGGCGCTGATGCAGGCCAAGCGCGACGGCCGCAACCGCACCGTCACCGAGGAGGTGCTGGATTCCGCTTCGATGCGCGTGGCCTGACAGGCCCGGTCGCAGGCTTCGCGCCACGCCGCGCGGCCTCGACGGCCAGTCGCGTCCAGTCCTTCAGCGCATCCGCATCGTCGAGCGCCTCGTCAGGCAGCCGCCAGTAGCTCATGGCGAAGGCCTTGCCCTGCTTGCGATAGGTGAAGGCCGCGCTGCCGGCCGCCTCGAAGCGCGGGACGCTCTGCGCATCGGCCTTGAGCCAGATCTCGCCGCCGGCCTCCAGAGCGAACATCGTCTCGCCGTCATAGACGCCGTGGCCGCCGAACATGCGGCGGACACGCACGGGCAAAACATCGGCGAACAGCTCCCGGATGCCCTCGGCATCCATCGGGCGAGCCTCAATGCGCAGCCGCGACCGGCTCGGGCCGCGGCTTGATCTCGACCGATTCGCCGCAGCCGCAGGCCGAGACCTGGTTGGGATTGTTGAACACGAAGGTCGAGGAGAAGCGGTCGGTCCTGAAATCGAGTTCGGTGCCGAGCAGAAACAGCACCGCCTTGGCGTCGACGATCACCGTGGCGTCCTTCTCGGTCACCACCTCGTCGCCCTTGGCGGTCTCGCGCGCGACCTCGAAAGTGTATTCCATGCCGGCGCAGCCGCCCTTCTTGACGCCGACGCGCAGGCCGAGCGCAGGCCCGGCTTCAGGCGCGCTCTGCGCCATGATTTCGCGGATGCGCGCGGCGGCGGCGTCCGTCAATGAGACGACCTTGAGGCCCGGAATCGAGAACATGTTTTACTCCCTCTCCGACGGATTAAAGGTCCGGCGAAGCAAGATGGCTGACATCAACATAAGGATTGGTGAGCGAAACGTCGAGATGGCGCGGCATGCAGGCCGTCCCTGCCCCCGCGGCATTGCGTGGCGCGGCACGGCATGCACTCTGGCCACCCCGACACCAGCCGACGATGCGCCATGACCGCCTACCGCACACACACCGCTGACGCCCTGCGCGCCCTCGTCCGCGCCATGGTCACCGCCGCCGGCTGGAGCGGGGCGGAAGCGGCCGAGACCGCCGATCATCTGGTGCTGGCCAATCTCAGCGGCCATGACAGCCACGGCGTCGGCATGCTGCCGCTCTATTTCCAGTCGCTCGCCGACGGCAACCTGAAGCCGGAGTCGCAACCAAGCGACCGGCTGGACGCCGCTCCTTTCCTGATCGTCGATGCCAACATCGCGCTCGGCCAGCCGGTGGCCCGCAACGCCGTCGAACGCGCCATCCCGATGGCGAAGGCTGGGGGCGTCGCGATCCTGAACCTGCTCGACGCCCACCATATCGGCCGCATCGGCCACTACGCGGAGATCGCGGCCGATGCCGGGCTGATCTCGCTGTTCTGGGTCAATGTCGCCGGCCGCCCGCCGATCGTCGCGCCGTTCGCGGCCAAGGAGGCGCGCTTCGGCACCAACCCGCATGCGATCGGCATTCCGGTTCCGGGCGGCGACCCGATCGTCCTCGACTTCGCCACCAGCCGCATGGCCCATGGAAAGGCCCGCGTCGCCTTCAACAAGGGTGTTCCCGTCCCCGAGGGCTACATCATCGACGGCGAGGGCAATCCGACCACCGAGCCGCGCCACGTCTTCCTGCATGGCATCGGGGACAACGAGGCGCTGGGCGCGCTCCTGCCCTTCGGCGACCACAAGGGCGCGGGGCTCTCGCTGATCGCCGAGCTGCTTTCGGCCGGGCTGATGGGCGCCGCCCGCATCGACCAGAAGCCGGCCAAGACGTGGATCATCAATTCGCTGTTCGGCATCCTGATCGACCCTGCCCGGCTGGAGCCGGACGAGGCTCTTCGCAAGGAGCGCATAGAGAGCTACCTCGCCTTCGTGCGCGCCGCCAAGCCGCAGGACGAGGCCAACCCGGTGCTGACGCCGGGCGAGAAGGAGCGCGCCACCCGGATCGAACGCGCCCGAGACGGCATCCCGCTCGACGACGAGACGTGGAGCCAGATCGTCGCGGCGGCGAAGCGGTTCGGGATCGACGCGGAGGGGTTTTGATCCCTTCTGACTCGGAAACACCGCGTCATCCCGGACAAGCGGCGCAGCCGCGCAGCTCCGGGATCCATCATAGGGATCGACGGCGCACTATGATGGATCCCGGGTCAAGCCCGGGATGACGTAGTGTTTTCTACACAATATGATCAAGCTCTAGTAAGGTGAGCGAGGAGTAGCGATGAAGCGTTTTGCGCTCTTGATCCTACTGCCGGTGCTGCTGGTCCTTGGCTACTGGTCTGTCGACCGCCGAGAGTTCGCCTATCGCCTGACGCTGGAGGTCGATACGCCGTCCGGTCTGCGTCGGGGCGAGAGCGTCATCCGCACGTCGTTTTCGCCGAGCTTCGGCTGGCCGTCTCGCGGGATCGGCTGGCAAGGTGAAGCCACATTCGTCGATCTTGGCGAAGGCAAGCATGTCGTCGCGCTCCTCGCCGCAGGGCCACGCGGCGATGGCGGCACTCTGCACATGCTTGTGTCGCAGGCTTTCTTCGGCCTGAGCCAGCATGGCTATCTGGCGCGTGCGGCGATCGAGGTTGCCGAACTGCCGGCAGGCACACGCGTAGCGCTGACGGGAGAGACGATCCCGACGTTGGTGACCTTTTCCGATCCTGCCGACCCGAACAGCGCCAAGGTCGTTTCACCGCAAGGATTCGGGGCCAGCTTCGGCCCCGGCTACGCGCTCAGGAGCGCGAGCTTCGAGATCGTGCCAGCCGGCATCTGGCCGCTGAACCTGTTGCCGATACCTTGGCCTGAAATGGTCCTTGGAACGCCGGTGACGCAGCAAATTGAAAAGCGATTGCCCTTTCTCGGGACGGAACGCGAGAGGCTTAGGGCGCAGCGCGTGGCGGCGGCGGCACCCTACACGCCACAAAGCAGACAGTTCCTGAGAGATTTTTGAGGTTGAGAGCTTCCGCGCGCACGCCCGCTACTCAATGGCTACAGCAGCGCCTCGCCCCTGAACACCGGCACGCAGGAGCCGCCGACGCTCGCGCGCACACCCTCGCTCGTCCTCCAGGCCTTGAGGTTCAGCAGGCTCGGCCGCCCCATTTCCACCCCTTGCGTCAGCGTCCAGGCCCCGCTCTCGGCGCCGCCCAGCGAGAGCAGCAGCGCGGCCACCGTCGCGCTGGCGCTGCCGGTCGCCGGGTCTTCCCAGGTGCCGCTGATCGGCGCGAACATGCGCGCCCGGATCGCCTCGCCGTCACGCGCATAGACAAACAGCGAGAAGCGCCCCTCCAGCCCCGGCGTCGCATCGCGGAGGCTGCGGAACTGCGACAGGTCCGGCGTCGCCCTGGCCAGAGCCTCCAGCGTGATCTCCGCCAGCACGAAGAACACGCCGACCGAGGCGCGCAGCGGCGCGTGGTTCGCCACCACGATGTCGGCGGGCGCCAGCCCGGCACAGGCGGCGATCGCCGCAGGCGGCAGTTCGATGCTGGTCGAGAGCGGCTGCGGCGCGGAGATGGTCGCGCCCGTGACCTCATCGCCATCATGGGCGACCCGGACCTCGACCAGCCCCGCGATCTCCTCGAAGCGCAGGAGCCCGTCCGTATCGCGGCCATGGCGCGCCAGCACGAAGGCAGTGCCGACATTGGGATGGCCGGCGAAGGGCATCTCATGCGTGCGGGTGAAGATGCGCACGCGCGCCGTGTTGGCCGGGTCGTCCGGCGGCAGCACGAAGGTCGTCTCGGAATAGTTCATCTCGGCGGCGAGCGACTGCATCTCGGTGTCCGACAGCCCGCGCGCATCGGTGAAGACGGCGAGCTGGTTGCCGCCGAAACGGGTTTCCGTGAAGACGTCGACGGTCTCGAAGGCGAACTTACGCATTGTGGGTCTCGGTGGCGCGAAAGGCGCGCTACCGATTGATGCCACCCTTCGCGGTCGCGGAATAATCAAGGTCGATGATGCGACCGATCACTCATGGCGAGCGGTCAAGCTCTCACAGCAGAAAGTGAAATCCGAAGCCGAGGATCACCAGCCCCGCCGCCACGATCTGCGCGACGAAGAGAGGCTTGAGCCGGGCCAGTTGGCCAGCATGGAAATCGGCCTTCTCGGCGCGGGACATGCGGTCGCGCGCCTTGAACTGCTCCTCGAGCACCCTGGGATCGCTGCTCGCTCCGTCGCGCTCAAGGTCCATCCGTACCGCGATGAACCCGATCACAAGGCCGAGGATGCCCAGTCCGAAAAATCCGACGAGGCGAAGCGCCCCGTAGAACAGGCCAATGGCGAGGGCCGCCACGATCGGAAACGCGAGATAGTCCCATTTCGTGAAGCGCATGGAACGATTATGCGCGAGGGCGAGATTTGCGTCCATCGGGAGAAGCTTTGCCCGGAATGCGGAACGATCGCCAGCCGAGCCGGTTGCCATAAGACGATGGCAACCAAGGGAGACCGTCATGACGGAGCAAAACCGCGAGCCGATAGAGCGTCCCGCCTACGACACACCCCGGCGACCCGGCCAGCCGGGCGAGCAGGCGCAGCAGCGTCCGGGGCCGAGCCCCGATTCAGGGCATCCGACCGGCCCTCACGCGCCCTTCGACGAGGATTCGGGCGCGAAGGCCGAGCGCATCAGGCAGGATGCCGCGGGCCAGTATCGCGCCGGGGCGGCCGATCCCAACCGCGACGGGTTGATGAGCGCCAATCCGGTGGTGCTGTCGGAGGACGGCGACGCGACCAGCGGCAACGGCCACGGTCGCGACAGGGACGGTTCACGCAAGGAGCAGGACTGATCCCGCTCACCACATGTCGAGCGCGACCCTCGCCTCGTCCGACATCCGCGACTGATCCCAGGGCGGGTCGAAGGTCATGTTGACCGAAACGCCCGAGACGCCCGGCACGGCCGCGACCGCGTTCTCGACCCAGCCCGGCATCTCGCCGGCCACGGGGCAGCCCGGCGCGGTCAGTGTCATGTCGATCGCGACCTGCCGGTCGTCGGCGATATCGACCCGGTAGATCAGGCCGAGTTCGTAGATGTCGGAGGGAATCTCGGGGTCGTAGACCGTCTTGAGCGCCGCGATGATGTCGTCGGTGAGACGGTCGATCTCCTCGGGAGGCAGCGTGGTGCTCGCGCCCATGGTCGGGGCGTTCGGCTTGAGGTCTTCGGCTGTGTCGGTCATGGCAGGATTCCGGTTCGGTCAGGGAGACGCGGTTCAGGAGAACAGCGTCTCGGCCTTCCGCAGGGCTTCGACCAGTCTATCGACTTCCTCCAGCGTATTATAGAGCCCGAAAGAGGCGCGGCAGGTCGATGTCACGCCATATCGGGCGAGCAGCGGCATGGCGCAATGGGTGCCGGCCCTGACCGCGACGCCGGAGCGGTCGATCACGGTCGCGACGTCATGGGCGTGCGCGCCCTTCATCTCGAAGGCGACGATCGCGCCCTTCTCCTTCGCCTTGCCGAAGATGCGGATCGAGTTCATCTCGCCGAGCCGCTGCATGGCGTAGTCGCGCAAGGCCGCCTCATGGGCGGCGATGTTCTCCCGGCCGAGCGCCATCATGTAGTCGAGCGCGGCGCCCAGTCCCACGGCCTCGACGATCGCCGGCGTGCCGGATTCGAAGCGGTGCGGCGCGTCGTTATAGGTGACCGCGTCCTCGCTGACGGTGACGATCATCTCGCCGCCGCCCTCATAGGGCGGCAATTTGTCGAGCCATTCCTTCTTGCCCCAGAGTATCCCTGAGCCCGTCGGCCCATAGGTCTTGTGGCCGGTGAAGCAGTAGAAATCGCAGCCCAGCGCCTGCACGTCGACCGGCAGGTGAACCGCGCTCTGGCTGCCGTCGACGACGAGCGGAATGCCGTAACCCTTGAGGATCGCGGCGATCTCCGTGATCGGCAGGATGGTGCCGATCGCGTTCGACATATGCGTCAGCGCCACAACCTTGGTGCGCGGCGTGATCAGTTTTTCGAACGCCTCGACGAGGAAATTGCCGTCCTCGTCGACCGGCGCCCATTTGATCACCGCGCCATGGCGCTCGCGCCAGTAATGCCACGGCACGATGTTGGAGTGGTGCTCCAGGATCGAGAGGATGATCTCGTCCCCCTCCTGGATCTTGAGGTGCCTGCCGAGCGAGGATGCGACCGTGTTCAGCGCGCCCGTCGATGAGCGCGTGAAGATGATCTCCTCGAGATGCGCCGCGTTGAGGAAGCGCCGGGCGCTCTCGCGAGCGCCCTCATAGGCCTCGGTCGAAGCGTTGGCGAGGTAGTGCAGGCCGCGATGGACGTTAGCGTAGTCCTCGCGCATCAGCCGGTTCATCGCCTCGATGACGGCTTCGGGCTTCTGCGCCGAGGCTGCATTGTCGAGATAGACCAACGGCTTGCCGTAGACTTCTCGCCCTAGGATGGTGAAATCCCGGCGGATCGCCTCGACGTCGTAGGGCTTGCTCATCGCGTTCATGCGCCTCAGGCCTTTTCCGGCGAAGGCGGGGTGCGGTCGGCGACGAGTTGCCCGCCATGCCCCCAATCCTCGCGCTCGATCTCCTGGATCACGATATGGGTGTTCTGCGGGTTTTTGCCGAGCACGCGCACCAGGGTGGCCGTGAACTCCTTGACGATCTCGGCCTTCTGGGCCCGCGTCACGCCCTTGGAGATCTGGAGATTGATGTAGGGCATCAGACCGCGCTCACCAGCGACGAACCGTCGCGTTTGGCGAGCCAGGCCTCGATCTGGCCCATCACCAGCGCGCGCAAGGCTTCATCCTGCACGAACTCGACCGCCTCGCCGGCAAAAGCCTGCAGCACCAGCGCCTCGGCCTGCGGGCGCGGCAGGCCGCGCGCCATCAGGTAGAACAGCTGCTCGCCATCCATCTGCGCCACCGTCGCGCCATGGCCGCAGACCACGTCGTCGGCGAAGATTTCGAGTTCCGGCTTGTTGAACATGGTCGCGCCGTCATTGAGCAGCAGCGTATTGGAGCGCATCCCGCCATCGGTCTTCTGCGCGTATTTGCGCACGATGACCTTGCCCTGGAACACGCCGGTCGCCTCGCCGCCGATGATGTTCTTGAACATCTCGCGGCTGACGCCGTGCGGCACGGCATGGTCCATCACCAGCGTGACGTCGGAATGCTCGGCGCCGCCGAGCAGGTTGACGCCGCGCAGGCCGATCTCGCTATGCTCGCCGGCATATTCGACGAAATACTGCTGGCGAAGCGTCGCCGCCTCGCAGACCAGCGCGAAACTCTCGAACTTCGCGCTCGCGCCGACGGTCGCCATCAGAGTCTGGACCTGCACGGTCTCGGGGACGGCGCGGGAGACGACGCGCAGATGCTGGACGTCGCTCTCGTCGCCGGTCTGGAAGACGATCGCGCCGTTGATCTGCGAGGCTTTTGAACCGGCGCTTTCGCCGATCTCGACGATCGTCGCCTTGACGCCCTTGCCCGCGACCACGACGGAGCGATGGAAGATCGCGCGCTCGTCCTCGCCCGAGGCGAGAGAGACGATCGCGATCGGCTGGGCCAGTTCGGTCCCGTCCGCGATTTCGATGAAGACGCCGTCGCGCATCAGCGCGGTGTTCAGCATCAGCCCGGTGTCGCTCTGGGCGATGCCGGGGCCGGCCAGCACGCGGGTCAGGTCCTCGCGGCCGGAGACCAGCGCCTCGGCAAGGGGCTGGATGGCGACGCCATCAGGCAGCGCCTCCAGCGTCGAGAGATCGGCCGAGAACGCGCCGTCGATCAGCACGAGTCTGACGCCATCGAACGCGAGTTCGGCGAGGCGCGCGGTGATCGCCGGCGTGACGTTGGCGCTGGCCGCCAGCGGCTTCGCCTCGCGCAAGAGCCCACGCAGATCGGTATAGCGCCAGGATTCCAGCCGGCGATGCGGCAGGCCCTTGGCCTCGAAGCCCGCAAACGCGTCCTCGCGCAGCTTGCGCACCGGCAGCGCGCCGGGCAGCTCGGCCTTGGCGGCGGAGAATTGCGCGCTGAGCGCCTGCTCGGCGGCCGTCTTGAGGGGAGTGACGATCGACATCAGGCGGCGTCCGCGTAGCCGGCATAGCCGTTCTTCTCGAGCTCCAGCGCGAGCTCCTTGCCGCCGGTCTTCACGATCTTGCCCTTCGACATGACATGGACCGTGTCGGGCACGATATGATCGAGCAGGCGCTGGTAATGCGTGATCACGAGGAAGCCCCGGCTCTTGTCGCGCAATGCGTTGACGCCGTCGGCGACGATCCGCAGCGCGTCGATGTCGAGGCCGGAATCGGTCTCGTCGAGGATGCACATCGAGGGCGAGAGCAGCGCCATCTGCAAAATCTCCATGCGCTTCTTCTCGCCGCCGGAGAAGCCGACATTGAGCGGCCGGCGCAGCATGGCCTTGTCGATGCCAAGGCCATCGGCGGCGGCGTTGACGCGCTTGATGAAATCGGGCGTCAGCAATTCGTCCTCGCCACGCGCGCGGCGCTGCGCGTTCATCGCCGCCTTCAGGAAGGTCATGGTGGCGACGCCGGGGATTTCCAGCGGATACTGGAAGGCGAGGAAGATGCCCGCCGCCGCGCGCGCATCGGCCTCCATCTCCAGCACGTTCTCCCCGTTGAGCAGAATCTCGCCGTCGAGGACCTCATAGTCCTCCTTGCCGGCGATGACATAGCTGAGCGTCGACTTGCCGGAGCCGTTGGGCCCCATGATCGCGGCGACCTCGCCGTCGTTCACGGTAAGGCTGAGGCCATTGAGGATCTGCTTGTCCTCGTCGGCGATTTTCACGACGAGATTGCGAATTTCTAGCATTGGTTTCAGCCTTCGAACCATTGTTGGTGCATGGCCTTCAAGAAGGCCGGATCGGTAACGGTATGGCCGGATTGGTCGCCAATCACCGCATCAATGCCGCAATGAGGGCAAAGGGCAGTCTGGCCGTCATCAACCCAGTCGCGAATTTCAGATGGCCCTACAATTGTCTCGCAATAGAAGCAGCCGCATCCGGCGCTAGCCACGATTTCATTTCGATGATTGCTGCAATGTTTATGCGCTGCCAACAGAACAGCGGGACCGATCATCGCACTCATTCGACCAAATCCAGCCGCTTCTCGATCCGGTCGACCCGGACCTTGATCGAGGCGATCTCGGTGTCCTGAAGCGTCTGCGACGAGAGCAGTGCCGCCATATGCGTGCGCATCACGATCATTTCGCCGCGCATCCCGGTCATCTCATCCTTGATCGACGACATGTCGGCGCGCATCGCCCGCAGATGCTCCAGGATCAGATGTTCGACCTTGTCGTTCATCACCCCACGCTCCCCTCGAGCGAGATCGTAATCAGCTTCTGCGCCTCGACCGCGAACTCCATCGGGAGTTGCTGCAGCACCTCCTTGACGAAGCCGTTGACGATCAGCGCCACCGCTTCCTCCTCGGAGAGGCCGCGCTGCTGGCAGTAGAACAGCTGGTCCTCGCCGATCTTGGAGGTCGTCGCCTCGTGCTCGAAGATCGCGGTCGCGGTCTTGGCCTCGATATAGGGGATGGTGTGCGCGCCGCACTGGTCGCCGATCAGGAGCGAGTCGCAATTGGTGAAGTTGCGCGCGCCCGTCGCCTTGCGATGGGCCGAGACCATGCCGCGATAGGTCGAATCGGATTTGCCGGCCGCGATGCCCTTGGCGATGATTTTTGACGTCGTGTTCTTCCCGAGATGGATCATCTTGGTGCCGGAATCGACCTGCTGCGCTCCATTGGAGACCGCGATCGAGTAGAACTCGCCGCGCGAGCCGTCGCCGCGCAGGATGCAGGACGGGTATTTCCAGGTGATCGCCGAGCCCGTCTCGACCTGCGTCCACGAGATCTTGGAGTTCCTGCCGCGGCAGTCGCCGCGCTTGGTGACGAAGTTGTAGATGCCGCCCTTGCCCTCGGCATCGCCCGGATACCAGTTCTGCACGGTCGAGTATTTGATCTCGGCGTCGTCGAGCGCGATCAGCTCGACCACCGCCGCATGGAGCTGGTTCTCGTCGCGCTTGGGCGCGGTGCAGCCTTCGAGATAGCTCACATAGGAGCCCTCCTCGGCGATGATCAGCGTGCGCTCGAACTGGCCGGTGTTCTGCTCGTTGATGCGAAAATAGGTCGACAGCTCCATCGGGCATCTCACGCCCTTGGGGATGTAGACGAAGGAGCCGTCGGTGAAGACGGCGCAGTTCAGCGTCGCGAAATAATTGTCGGTCACCGGCACTACGGTGGCGAGATACTTCCGCACCAGCTCGGGATGCTCCTGGATGGCATCCGAGATCGAGCAGAAGATCACGCCGGCCTGCGCCAGCTCCTTCTTGAATGTTGTGACGACGGACACCGAATCGAACACGGCATCGACCGCGACGCGGTTCTCCGGAGCCACGCCGGCCAGGATCTCCTGCTCGCGCAGCGGGATACCGAGCTTCTTGTAGGTCTCAAGGATCGCCGGATCGATTTCGTCGAGCGATTGCGGCGCGGCCCCCTTGGGCGCGGCGTAATAATAGATGTCCTGGTAGTCGATCGGCGGATAGTTCACCCGCGCCCAATCGGGCTCCTTCATCGTCTTCCAGCGCTTGAAGGCGTCGAGCCGCCAGTCCAGCATCCAGGCCGGCTCGTTCTTGCGCGCCGAAATGTAGCGCACCGTGTCCTCGGTCAGGCCCTTGGCGGGCTTCTCCATCTCGATCTCGGTGACGAAGCCGTATTTGTATTCCGTCACGTCGATCGACTTGACCTGGTCGATGGTCTCCTGGACCGCTGCCATCACTACTCTCCTGTCGCGGGTTCAAGGCCCGCCGGTCTGGTCTTCATATCCGAAAGCTCAGGCTGCTGCCCGAGCCTCACCGAGCTTGGTCGCGCCCAGCGCTTGCGCGCAGGCTGCGAGAAATCGTTCGATGTCGCCCTCGCAGGTGGTCCATCCGAGCGACGCCCGCAAGGCCCCTGCGCTCATGGCAGGGTCGACGCCCATGGCGGCCAGAACATGCGAGCGCTTCACCTTGCCCGACGAGCAGGCCGAGCCGGAGGACAGCGCGATACCCGCGAGATCGAGCTTGATCAGCATGGTTTCGGCCGTGACGCCGGGCGAAGCGAAGGCGCTGGTGTTGGGCAGGCGCGGCGCGCGCCGTCCGAAGATCGCGGTATCGGGCGCGAGCGCCAGCAGGCCGGCTTCCAGCGCGTCGCGCAGACCGGCCAGCCGTGTCGCCTCTCCGGCCAGCGCTTCGCCCGCCAGTTCGGCCGCAATGCCAAAACCGACGATGCCCGGCACGTTTTCCGTGCCTGCCCGCCAGCCGCGCTCCTGACCGCCGCCGCGCATGGGCTTGTCGGCGAGTTCGAGCGCCCCGGTGCGGAACATGATCGCGCCGATGCCCTTCGGCCCGCCGAGCTTGTGGGCGGACAGCGTCAGAACATCGACGCCCAACCTGTTGATATCGATCGCGATCTTGCCTGCGGCCTGAACGGCGTCGCAATGCACAAGCGCCCCGTACCGCTTCGCCAGCGCCGCGACCTCGGCGACCGGCTGGACTACGCCCGTCTCGTTATTGGCCAGATGCAGCGAAACCAGCGTCCGCGCGCCCGGCTGTTCGGCCGCGAACCGCTCCAGCCGCGCCTCGAGCCAGCCGAGATCGGCGACGCCGTCGCCATCGACAGGGATGGCTTCGACCGCGCCAGCCGGAAACCGATGTCCGTCGATGACGCAAGGATGCTCGGTCGCGCCATGGAGCAGCAGCGTCGCCGGCGTCCGCACGCAATCGCGCCCGCCGCTGCAATCCATCAGGCCGGGCGACAGCACGGTCGCATTGGCCTCGGTGCCGCCGCTGGTGAAGACGACGTTAGCCGCCTTTGCGCCGACGAGGCCCGCGACCTGCTCCCGCGCACGCTCGACAGCGGCGCGGGCCGCCCTGCCCTCGCCATGCACCGATGACGGATTGCCCGGCAGCAGCAACGCGCGCGCCATCGCCTCAGCCACCGCCGGCCTGACCGGCGTGGTCGCGTTATGGTCGAGATAGGCGCGGACGGACCCGGTCACGCTGACGTCAAACTCCATTGCGAATGGCGGCATCCCCGCACGGCACCACGAAAGGCTTGAATTCGCACCCCCGCGCCGTGCTATAGCCGCGCGTCCTGACCAGCCTTGGGCAGGAGCAACGGAGACAGGCGACCAGCGCCAACTCCGCATGTTCCCGTCTTGTTCACGGCTGTTAGAACCATTCTAAGCGCTCTGATGTAGGGCGCGAGCGGCCGGCCCGTCAAGGGCGATGCCGCTTTTTGGCGGCCTTGCGTCGCCGAAAAGCAGCCTCGTTTCCGGGTCTTGCCCAACAAAAGGCTGAGACGACCATGCCAGAGGTGATTTTCAACGGCCCCGCAGGCCGGATCGAGGGCCGCTATCAGCCCGCCAAAAAGCGCGGCGCGCCGCTCGCCATCATCCTGCATCCGCACCCGCAATTCGGCGGGACGATGAACAACCAGATCGTCTACAACCTGTTCTACACCTTCGTGAACCGGGGCTTTTCGGCGCTGCGCTTCAATTTTCGCGGCGTCGGCCGCAGCCAGGGCCATTTCGACCATGGCGCGGGCGAATTGTCGGATGCGGCCGCCGCGCTCGACTGGATGCAGGCGCTCAACCCCGAGGCCAAGAGCTGCTGGATCACCGGCGTCTCCTTCGGCGCGTGGATCGGCATGCAGCTGCTGATGCGCCGCCCCGAGATCGAGGGCTTCATGTCGATCGCGGCGATGGCCAACCGCTACGATTTCTCCTTCCTTGCGCCCTGCCCCTCCTCGGGCCTGTTCGTGCATGGCTCGGAAGACCGGGTCGCACCGGTCAAGGAGGTCATGGCGGTGATCGAGAAGGTCAAGACCCAGAAGGGCATCCTGATCGAGCACGCGGTCGTCGAGGGCGCCAACCATTTCTTCGACGGCAAGGTCGACCAGCTCATGGAGCAGGTCGGCGTCTATCTCGACCGCAATGTCGGGCCGGAAATTCCGAAAGCGGAGCGCGACGCCGAGGAGGAGTAGGCTGCGCGCCGCACGAGATCGACCACTCGTCATGCTCGGCCCTGTGCCGAGCATCCACGTCTTGAGCACCGCTCCTGAAGCAAGAAGACGTGGATGGTCGCCACAAGGGCGACCATGACGCGGACCCCAAAGCGAAACGCTCACGGCAAATCATCAGAGCCAGACAATGACCGCCTTCAAATCCGACTTCCTGCAGACTCTCTCCGAGCGCGGCTTCGTCCACCAGATCTCCGATCCGGAGGGGCTGGACGCGGCCGCCGTCAAGGGACCGATCACGGCCTATATCGGCTACGACGCGACGGCCACCTCGCTGCATGTCGGGCATCTGATGCAGATCATGATGCTGCACTGGATGCAGGAGACCGGCCATAAGCCGATCGCGCTGATGGGCGGCGGCACCACCATGATCGGCGATCCGTCGTTCAAGGACGAGGCGCGCAAGCTGCTGACCCAGGAGACGATCGAGCAGAACCTCGCCGGCATCCGCTCGGTCTTCGCCAACTATCTCGACTTCTCCGGTCCCGCGACCATGCTCAACAATGCCGACTGGCTGCTTGGGCTGAACTATCTCGAATTCCTGCGCGATGTCGGCCGGCACTTCTCGGTCAACCGGATGCTGTCCTTCGACAGCGTGAAAACACGCCTGGACCGCGAGCAGTCGCTCTCCTTCCTCGAATTCAACTACATGATCCTGCAGGCCTACGACTTCGTCGAACTGAACAGGCGGACCGGCTGCATCCTGCAGATGGGCGGCTCCGACCAGTGGGGCAACATCGTCAACGGCATCGATCTCGGCCACCGCATGTCGGATGTGCAGCTCTACGCCCTGACCTCGCCGCTGCTCACCACCGCGTCCGGCAACAAGATGGGCAAGACCGCGTCCGGCGCCGTCTGGCTCGACTCCAGGCTGCTGCCGGTCTTCGAGTTCTGGCAATACTGGCGCAACACCGAGGATGCCGATGTCGGCCGCTTCCTCAAGCTCTTCACCAAGCTGCCGATGCCTGAGATCGCGCGGCTGGCCGCGCTCGGCGGCGCGGAGATCAACGAGGCCAAGAAGGTGCTGGCGACCGAAGTCACCGCCATGCTGCACGGCCGCGACGCTGCCGAGGCTGCGGCCGAGACGGCGCGGAAAACCTTCGAGGATGGCGATCTGGCGACCGACCTGCCGAGCGTCAGTCTGCCCCGCGCCGAGCTTGCGGCCGGGCTCGGCGCGCTCACCGCTTTCGTCAGGGCAGGCCTCGTGCCCTCGACCGGCGAGGCCAGGCGGCAGGTCAAGGCCGGCGGCCTGCGGATCAACGATGTCGCGCTCTCCGACGAGCGTGCGACGCTGTCGGAAGCAGACCTGACGAGCGAGGGCGTGATCAAGCTCTCCTTCGGCCGCAAGAAGTACGTGCTGCTGCGGCCGGAGTAGGTTCAGCGCGTCGGCGCGGCCGGCGCGGCCTCGCCCGGCTGGATCGGCCGCTTGTCGGGCGCGCCGCCGAGCGGATCGACGAAGCGGCGCAGGATGCCGGGCGCGAGCGCCGAGAGCGGGTTGATCGACATGGTCGGCGCGCTCGCCGCGCCCGAGATGCGGAAGTTGACGGCGAACAGCCCGCCATACTGGCTGCCGCCGCCCAGCAGGGCCCCGACCACAGGCACCTGAGCGAAGGCGTTGTTGAAGGCGTAGCCCGGTACGAAGGTGCCGCCGATATCGACCCGGTCACGGCCGTAGTCGACATTGCCCTGAAGGGTAAAACCGACCTGCTGGCCCCAGATCACCATGTCGGAGACGTCGAGCCGGCTGGCCGAGCGCGTGAACTCGGCCCGCAACTTGGTGAAGGCGACCTCGCTCACATCGAGCCTCGGGACCACCGCGGCGGCAGTCCCGGCCCGGTCGCCGGCGGGAGCCGCGCCCGCCTGCTCGCCCACGACGCGGCGCAGCGCGGGCTCGTCGCGCACCACGAAATTGCGGAACAGCAACTCGCCGCTCTGGCGCGTCTCGCCGGCTCCCATATTGAGATCCAGTTCGCCGCCATAGGCCCGCCGATAGATGTCGACGAAACGCAGCAGCGCCCCGCCATTGCCGGTATGGACTATGATCGGGCTCAGCGTCTCGCCGACGCGGCCCTGCCGCGCCGTCACCTCGGCGCGCCCGAGCGCACCCTGGAACGAGAGCGAGCGCAGATCGCCGCCGCGCTTGGACAGTTTCAGCACGCCATTGGTGATCTGCTCGCTGTTGAAACCGGTCAGGATCGGCACGGCGAGGTCGATATCGAGATCGCCGCCCTTGTCGCCGGCCTTGGCCGCAGCCTTGTCGCCACGCGCTGCCGGCCCCGAGGCGGTCTGCAGATTGCGGATGAAGGGGCGGGTATCGGCGACGGCGCCCCGGATGACGAGTTTGGTGAGATTGCCCTCCCGCTTGGCCTGCACCGTCAGATTGTCGCCCGGCGACAGCCTGAACTGGGTCAGCGCCGCGCTCTCGAAGGCATTCTGCTTGTTGAGTTCGATCTTGCCCCGGATCAGCGCCGGCGCTGCATCGAGCACGAAATCGTCGAGATCGGGCCCGTCGGGATCGGCGACATAACTGAAGCTCGCCTTACCGGGCTTCCCCGCGGCTTTGCTGAGCCCCGGGATCGCGCCGTCGAGCGCGGCTTTGGACAGGTCGAGTTCGACGCGGGGCGGCGCGTCGGCGGAGCGGCCGAGCTGCTTGACCACCCTGACCTGCACGGGCCCGGTGATGCCGGCCTCCGGCCCAAGCCCGCGCTTCTGCCGGGCGGCGTTGTCGAGCGTCAGAGAGACCGTCGCCTCGCCCTGCCCCCGCGGGTTCTGGCGCAGCTCGACCTGACTCCGGTCGCCCCCGATCCGCGCCTCGCCGCGCACAAGCAGGCCGGCGCGGTCGAACGCCACCGTCAGATTGCCGCCCTCGAGCTTCTCGGTTCCCAGCAGCGTGTCGGAAGCGACGCCAGAGAGCGCGCCATTGCTCTGGACGACGACCTCGCCCGGCGCTGGATCGTCGGCCATCGGCAAGGTTACGACGCTGCGCAGATCGACGGTTCCGCGCAGCGCCGCCGGATCGACCACGCCCGGCGAGAAATCCTTCAGCGCCGGAAAGGCGAAGAGCGCGGCAAGGGCCTCCATCTGACCTGTCGTACGGAAGGAGAGACGCGCCGGCGCACGCTCCATCCAGAGCTCCACCATGCCGAAGCTGCCTTCGCTCAGGGCAAGCTGGCGGCCGCCGCCGAGATCGGCCGTCGCCTTGGCGATGGCGAGCTGAACCGTTCGACCGGTCGCCTTGCCGGCCACGGAGGCGTCGACCAGCGGGGGCAATCCCGGGCCCGGCTCGAATCGAATCTGGGTGGCATCGACCGTCACCGTGAGCGAACCATCCGGCATCCCGGCGCCGCGCACCATTCTGGCATGGTCCTCGGCCGACAGGTCGAGATCGACCTGCACGGACGCGACCCGGCCGGACACCAGCTTGCTGGACAAAGCCGTGTGCAGTTGCGGCGAAGTCCAGCGCGGCCAGAGCGAAAGCACGGCACGGGCATCCGACTGCGTCGCCCTGATCGAGAGGCGTTGGGTCGGCGATTCGCCGATGCGCTGGATATAGCCGGTCGCATCGACGCTCGCAGTCGGTCCACGGGCCGAGACCGCATCGATATGGACCTCACCCGAGCGCGGATCGATCAGCAGGTTCGACGTCAGGCTGTCGAGCGGCACCGCAGCCTCGCCCGCCTGGCCCGGCAGCGCGCCAGCCAGGGCGAGATTGAGCCGCCATGCGCCGTTCTCCTCGCGCAGCACGCCCGTGCCGTCGAGTTGCGTCGCGCCGGCCTTCAGCGTGGCGCGGCGGAGATGCAGTTCGTTCAGGCTCGCGCCGCTCTCGACCTCTATGGAGCCGGCATCGACGCCGACCGGGTCGATCGGGCTGCCCGGAAAGCGGATCGTGCCGGGCAGGATCTCGAATTTGGCGGATAGGCTGCGCGTCCCGTCCGGCTTCTGCGTCAGCGAGGCCCGACCCTTGATCGGCAGGCCGTCGATCTCGACCGCGCTCGCGCCCATGGCCAGCGCCATCACCTCGGCCGGCTCGAAGCGCAGCAATTCGAGGTCGGCGCGCTGCGTGCCGTCCGCATCGGTCGAGAGGTCGATCGCCAGTTCCTTCCAGCGCGTGCCGGTGCGCCCCTTCAGCGTCAGTCTTGTGCGGCCGGCTTCCGCGCGCGCCAGCCCGATATCGACATCCTCGAATCCGGCCTTCTGCCGCCCTTGCGGATCGACCAGCACGAGCCTTGCGCCATGGATGCCGACGGTCTCCAGCGCGCCGAGCAGGCCGTCATTCTGGGCGAGCGTCGAGACCGCGCCCATGATCCCGGTGAAGGCGTCCCAATGGCCGGCATCGGGCAAGGTCACCGGAGCCGGCGTCTCGGCCGCGCCGGCGTCGGCGCTCATCACCAACGCGCCGTCCTGATTGACGCCGAGGCGGATGTTGACGCCGCGCAGATCGACCGAGACCAGACGAATGTCGCCGCGCAGCAGCGCCAGCGGCTCATAGCCGAGCACGGCCTCGGGCGCGCGGAAGGTGGCGCCGCTCCTGTGCCGGAACGAGACCTGCCGGACCCTGAGCTGCGAGCGCCCGTCGATACGACCGAGTTCGGCCGAGCCCGCCTCCACGTCCCAGTCGCGGCCGAGCCGCTCCTCGATCGCATCCGCGATCCGGCCCTCCAGCCCCGACAGCGGGATCAGCCCCGTCACCAGAAGCGTCGCGGCCGCGCCGGCAAGCGTGACCGCGGCGACGACGACCGCGACGACGACCGTCACCAGTCCTGCCTTGGCGCGCTGCTTCACGACCTCGGCGACGCAGGCCTCCTCGGCTTGCGCCTCCTCGGCTTGCGCCTGGGCCGGGTTCTGGGGCGGTCTGACGTCCTGCAAAATGGCTTTGTCCCAAATGGACGCGCGCGCCCGTGGCGGATTTCATGTCCGGCGGCGACGCCATCGTCGCCGCTTCAGGCCGGGCAAAGTCCCGAATCGACCAGAGCCGTCGATTCGGCAATCGGACCGAACGGTCTCTCGATGTCGCAGGCCTCGCGGCAAGGCTGGACGAGAGCGGTTTATCCGGCGAGCCTGACGCAAACCGGGTCTGGTCGCAACGCGCCAGCGCGCCATATTGTTGCAATCACGGCCGGCGGCTGCATGCCGCGTCAAAACGACGAAAGGAAGGCGCATCATGGCTTTGCAGGCAGGCGACACCGCTCCTGACTTCACACTCCCGCGAGATGGCGGACAGACCCTGTCGCTGGCCGGGCTCAAGGGACGCAAGGTCGTGCTCTACGCCTACCCCAGGGACGACACGCCGGGCTGCACGCAGGAGGCGATCGCCTTCAACGGCCTGCGCAGGGAGTTTGCAGCGGCGGACACCGAGATCGTCGGGATCTCGCCCGATCCGGTGAAGAGCCACGACAAATTCAGCAAGAAGCACGGGCTCGATTTCGCGCTCGCCGCCGACGAGACGCAGGAGACGCTGAAGGCCTATGGCATCTGGGTCGAGAAGAGCATGTACGGCAAAACCTATATGGGCGTCGAACGCACCACCTTCCTGATCGACCGGGACGGCAGGATCGCCCGGATCTGGCCGAAGGTGAAGGTCGCCGGCCATGCGCAGGAGGTTCTCGCCGCCGCCCGCGCCTTGTGACGGCCCCGCTGGGACCGGACAGAACGCGAAATTTCGCCCGGCATTTGCGAAGGGTTAACCCTAACAGTGTCTGATTGCAGGATCGGCAGCGTCACATCCGGTCCCGCGTATGACTCAGATTGCCTCGTCTGGCCCCGCCCTTCCCGTCATGGGGCTCGCCACCCATTCCTGCTACACCATCCGCCGCTCGACCATGGTCGCGAGCCTTGCCTGGCTCGCCTTGACCACGGCCTGCAGCGGCGCGGCGGGATGGTATATCCTCAGCAAGGACGACCTCGCCTCAAGGCTGATCGCCCGCGAGACCGCCCGCCAATACGCCTATGAGGACCGGATCGCGGCGCTGCGCGCCGATGTCGACCGCCTCGCCAGCCGCGCATTGCTCGACCAGGACGGCGTCGAGGCCCGCGTCGACGAACTCGCCACCCGCCAGGCCGAACTCGAATCGCGCCAGGCGCTGGTCACCGCGCTCACCGAGACTCTCCAGACCGGCGGCATCGCGCCCTCCGCGCGGGCCATGCTGCGCGCCCGGCCGATCAAGCCCGAGGAGCCGATCCGCGCGTCCGGCGTCACCAGCTTCGCGCCGATCCTGCCGGGCAATACCCTGCCCGGCAAGCCGATGCCCGCGCCCGACACCCCGGCTCTGCGCGGCGCCGACGACAGCAAGACCGCGCCCTGGCAGTCTGGCCAGGCCATGCCCGAGCCGCCGGCCAAGCGTGTCAACGCCGCGCTCTCGCGCCTCGATGGCGCGCTTGCCGACACGGCCGGCGCACAGCTCGCCGCGCTGCGCGACATCGACGCCAGCCTCGCGCAATCGCAGAAGAGGCTGCGCGGCGCGCTCTCCGAGATCGGCCTCGACACCGACAGGCTGAGCGCCGGCCTGACTGCCACTGGCGGAACGGGCGGGCCGCTGGTTCCCTTCAAGGTCGATCCCACGATCGGCCCGTTCGAGGCGACGCTGCATGCGCTCCAGCCGCGCATCGCGGCTGTATTCCGCCTGCGCGGACTGGTCGAGACCCTGCCGCTGCGCCGCCCGATGGATGGCGAGGCCGATTTCAGCTCCAACTACGGCTATCGCGTCGATCCTTTCACCCGCGGCCCGGCCATGCACACCGGCGTCGACTTCCGCGCCGAGCACGGCTCAGCCATCCGCGCCACCGCGCCCGGCAAGGTGATCACGGCCGAGTATTCCGGCGGCTATGGCAACATGGTCGAGATCGAGCACAGCAACGGCATCACCACACGCTACGCTCATATGTCGGCGATCCTGGCCTCGGTCGGCCAGAACGTGACGGCGGGAACCGTGCTCGGCCGCGTCGGCTCGACAGGCCGCTCGACCGGCCCGCATCTCCACTACGAGACCCGCATCAACGACGAGCCGATGGACCCGACCCGCTTCCTGAAGGCCGGCATGAAGCTGGCGGGGAAGAGCTGAGGCGTTCGTTCGCTTGGACCTAGTCGCGCGGCATGGCCGAAATTGCGGCGCTGACCGCGCCGGCTACGACCAGATGGCCGTATTCGTTCCAGTGTCCGTCGGAATCGAATTCGAAGCGACGCCGGTTGCGGGCCCAGTCGGCCGCGAAGACCGGGTGCAGATCGACGAACGGGACGCCCGCGGCCGTAGCCGTCTCGGATGCGATGGCGTTCAGGGCCAGCGCCTTGCTGCCGGGGCGTTCCGCGTAGATCGAAGAGCGATCGCCATCCATCGCCAGCAGCAGCTTCGCCCCATTGGCGCGGGCGAGCGCCGCGAGCCGGCCGACGAGATGGCGCGTGGCGGTTCTGATCTCGACGTCGCGGGCCATCACAGCGTCGACGTCGATATTGGCGCTGCTCTGCCCGCCATCCGCCAGAGCCTTGCCAAAAATGGCGTCCGCGAGAAGTTGGGGCCGCACTTGCCAGCGATACAGGAAGAAGCGCGCCGTCGCCGTCTGGCGCAGCCGCTCGACCGAGCCCGGACGCCACGGCGTCGGAAGGATTTCCCCTGCGACCTGTCCATTCTCGATCTTCAGCTTCATGAAACTCGAGGTGTAGCGGCCGGGCCGGGTGATGAAGCTCTCGTCGAAATCGTTATGGACCAGCATCACGACGATCACGTCCGGCCGGGCCGCCAGGACCTCGCGCTCGATCATGTGGACGTACTGGCTCATCGGTGCGCCGGAGATCGCGTAGCGAAAGACCTCGACCGGAGTCCGCGCAGGCGAGATCGCCTCCGCGAAGCTCTTGTCGACCGGCACCTGGATCGCTTCGACGAAGCTGTCGCCGACGACGGCGATGCGCATCATCCCGGCACGCTTCTCGCGCGGATAGTCGGGCAGCGGCGAGTTCCAGCCCTGCGCGTTCATCGAGAACGGCGCGGCGATCTCGTCCCGGATGCGCCAGACGCCCGTCTGGTTCGGCTGATATCTCACCAGATCGTTGACGAAGGCGTTTCGCGGCACGTCGCTGCCAGGCAGCACGAAGCGGAACACGACCAGTTCGCAGAATGCAAGGAACAGGACGACGCTCGCCGCCGTGACGCCGAGATCGACCAGTCTGTCGCGCATGCGCCGCCGCCGGGTCGGAGGTGAGGTCGTCTCCATCACGATCTCAATCGGGCGCGAAACGCGCGGTGTAATCCACCGCCAAGGCCTGGTTCTGGCGCTCCTTGCGCAGCACGCAATTGCCGATCACCAGCATCTCGATGTCCGAGCCCATGAAGCAGGCGAAGGCGTCCTCCGGCGTACAGACGATCGGCTCGCCGCGGACGTTGAAGCTCGTATTGACCAGGACCGGGCATCCCGTCGCCGCCTTGAAGGCGCTGAGCAGGGCGTGAAAGCGGGGGTTGGTGTCCGCATGCACCGTCTGCAGGCGGGCCGAGTAATCGACATGGGTCACGGCGGGAATGTCGGAGCGCACGACGTTCAGCTTCTCGATGCCGAACAGCGCATCGTCTTCCGCGCTCATCGCGCGACGGCGCGCCGGCAGCACGTCGGCGACGACCAGCATATAGGGCGAAGCCTCGTCATGCTCGAACCATTGCGAGACATCCTCGGCCAGGATGGCGGGGGCGAAGGGCCGGAAGGATTCGCGGAACTTCACCCGCAGATTCAGCGTCTTCTGCATCGTCGCGCTGCGGGGATCGCCCAGGATCGAGCGGGCTCCGAGCGCGCGCGGCCCGAACTCCATCCGACCCTGGAACCAGCCGACCGCCTTGTCCTCGCAAAGCGCGGCGACTGTCTGCGCGAGCACGGCCTCGTCGTCGTATTCGTCGAAATCGGCTCCGGCCGCGCGCAGGCGCGCTGCGATGTCCGCCTGCTCGAAGGCCGGCCCGAGATAGGCGCCGGCCATGGCGTCGCGACTGGTCGTAACCCGTCTCGGCTGGGCGAATTCATGGTGACAGGCCGCAAGCGCCGCCCCCAGAGCGCCGCCCGCATCGCCCGCCGCCGGCTGCACCCAGATCGCATCGAAGCGGCCATCGCGCACGATCTTGCCGTTGGCGACGCAGTTCAGCGCGACCCCGCCGGCGAGACACAGGTTGCGCGCGCCGGTCTCGGCCTGGAGTGCGCGCGTCATCCGCAGCACGATCTCCTCGGTCACGCTCTGGATCGAGGCGGCGATGTCCATGTGGAAGGGCGTCAGCAGGCCTTCGCTCGGCCGCCTGGGCTGGCCAAACAGCGCCTCGAAGCGCTGATTGGTCATGGTGAACCCGGCCATATAGTCGAAATAGCTCTGATCCAGCCTGAAACTGCCATCCGCTTTCAGGTCGATCAGCCTGTCCAGGATCGTCGCGGCATGCACGGGCCGGCCATAGGGCGCGAGCCCCATCAGCTTGTACTCGCCGGAATTGACCTTGAAGCCGCAGTAATGCGTGAAGGCCGAATAGAGCAGCCCGAGCGAATGCGGGAAATGCAGCTCTTTCAGGATGTCGAGCCTGGCTCCATCGCCGAGCGCGACCGAACTTGTCGGCCATTCTCCGACGCCATCGAGCGTCAGCACCAGCGCCCGCTCGAAGGGAGATGGAAAGAAGGCGCTCGCCGCATGGCTGAGATGGTGTTCGCTGAAAAGCAGCCGCGCCGGGTCGAAGCGCGCATCAATCGCCGTCAACTGATCGACGAGCAGGCTCTTCTGGAACAGCTTCTCCCGCAGCCAGAGCGGCATCGCGGCCAGGAACTGCCGAAAACCACGTGGCGCGACCGAGAGATAGGTCTCCAGCAACCGCTCGAATTTGACGAAGGGTTTTTCGTAGAACACGACCGCGTCGAGCTCGGCCAGCCTCACTTTGCCGGCCTCCAGGCAGTAGCGCAGCGCCTGCGTCGGAAACCCCTCGTCATGCTTCAGGCGCGAGAAGCGTTCCTCCTGCGCGGCCGCTACCGGCACGCCATCGACGATGAGGGCGGCGGCGGAGTCGTGATAATAGGCCGAGAGACCGACGATACGCATCGCGGCGTCAGAACAGCGTGTAGATGAAGGGGGCGACCGCCGAGCCCTTGGTGAGCACGATCAGTCCGCCCATCAGCACCATCAGCAGCACGATCGGCATCAGCCAGTACTTCTTGCGGGCGAGCAGGAACTCGGTGATTTCGCGGATAAACGACAAGAATGGCTCCGTCCTGGTTCAGTACTGCTTCGACATCGCACCGGGGCGGGCCTCGCCCCGGTCGATCCAGTAGCTCGCAGCCGATCTGTCGAAGCCCCGCGCGATCGGCCGCTGGCCAAACAGGCGCATCAGCAGCGCGGTTGGCGTCAGCACCACGAAAAACATGAGCGCCATGATAAGTGGCGTCATCACCTTGTGCAGCAGCAGTCCGAAGCGGAACCAGAGCCGGTTGAGGACGCCCAGCAGCGTCGGGCGCAGCAAGGCGACGAGCAGGAAGACGGCAGCGACCGCAAGCCACCCGACCGTCCAGGACCAGCCGCCGCGCCATGCGGCGAGCGCCGACAGAACCGCAAAGAAGCCCGCCATGACCAGCCCGAACTGACGATCGGAGGAGCGATTGACCGGCTCGGACTGAATCGATTTTTCGCGTTGGGCGTCGGACATCGCGCTCTCTGCGGGGGCGTGCGGCCCTTGCGCCGCACAACCCGATTGACACGCGCTGTCTAGGCGATCTCGCGCGAGCCGACAATAGTTACAAACGGCAACAGTCGGGCTCGCATACGCGATCAGTCGATGTCCTCGACCTCGACTTCCGTGCCATAGACCCGCTGCGCCAGCGACGCTTCCATGAACGGGTCGAGCGCGCCGTCGAGCACCTCGCTCGGCGCGGTAGAGCTGACGCCGGTGCGCAGGTCCTTCACGAGCTGGTAGGGCTGCAGCACATAGGAGCGGATCTGGTGACCCCAGCCGATATCGGTCTTGGAGGCCTGCTCGGCGTTTGCCTTGTCCTCGCGCTTTTTCAGCTCGACCTCGTAGAGCCGCGCGCGCAGCATGTCCCAGGCCTTGGCCTTGTTCTTGTGCTGCGAGCGCTCCTGCTGGCAGGAGACCGCGATGCCTGACGGAATATGCGTGATGCGCACGGCCGAATCGGTCGTGTTGATGTGCTGCCCGCCCGCGCCTTGCGCTCGATAGGTGTCGATCCGGCAATCCGATTCGTTGATGTCGATGACGATGCGGTCATCAACCACCGGATAGACCCAGACCGAGGCGAAGGAGGTCTGCCGGCGCGCATTCGAATCGAAGGGCGAGATGCGCACCAGCCGGTGAACGCCGCTTTCCGTCTTCAGCCAGCCATAGGCGTTGTGGCCCTTGAACTGCAGGGTCGCGGATTTGATGCCGGCGGTGTCGCCATCCTGGTATTCCAGCGTCTCGACCTTGAGCTTCCGGCGCTCGCCCCAGCGGCGATACATCCGCAGCAGCATCTCGGCCCAGTCCTGGGATTCGGTGCCGCCCGCGCCGGGGTGGATTTCGAGATAGGTGTCGAGCATGTCGGCCTCGCCCGACAGCAGCGTCTCGACCTGCATGCGCGCGGCCTCGGTCTCGACCGCCTTGATGCCGGCCTCGCCCTCGGCGATCGACGCCTGATCGCCCTCCATCTCGCCGAGCTCGATGAAGGTCAGCGCGTCGTCGAGTTCGCGTTCAAGCTTGCCGATGCCCTCGATCTGCGTTTCCAGACCGGTACGCTCGCGCATCAGTTTCTGCGCGGCTTCGGCGTCGTTCCAGAAGTCGGGCCCCTCCGAGAGGGCGTTCAGTTCGGCGAGGCGGCGCTGGGCTTGATCCCAGTCAAAGATGCCTCCTCAGCAGTCCGATCGACTGCTTGGCGTTGTCGAGTTGGGTCTGGATTTCTGGACGCATGGGATATTCGCTTTGGTCGCCTGATCGGTGAACGTCGAGATAGTGAAAGGGTAATTCTATGTAAACCCGACTTGGCGGATCGTCAGGGCATCATCCAAAGCCGGAGCAAACCGATGAGTCAAAAACCGGGAAAGGACGCCATTGATCGCCTAACAGAAATTCTAAGAGCCCGATTGAAAAGGAGTTGAGCGATATCAGCAGGTTGTGATTCCCGTTTGGTGCTGAATCAAATGGGGTTTCCGATGGCCTGGACCGATATCGCTCGCGCCGAGCATAACCGCGATCGCCTGCGTTTTCCAAGCGATCTGACCGACCGCGAATGGGCTGTCGTCGCGCCGCTGATCCCTGCGTCCCGGCCGGGCGGGCGGCCGCGCACGACGGACATGCGCGACGTC
>JAESGK010000039.1_pt1 | contig 137618 bp, 134 predicted proteins | sample 9269681 | NCBI WGS metagenome assembly JAESGK01 (sample SAMN14515347, study PRJNA621673) | algae metagenome | isolation source: Timaviella obliquedivisa GSE-PSE-MK23-08B and co-occurring heterotrophs from... | place: USA: Grand Staircase Escalante National Monument, Utah | collected 2006-08-15 | reverse complement strand
TTTGCGTTGCCGGCGAGGTGGGGCCGGTGCCCGGATGGTTTGGCGAAACGCGCGCGAAATCCCCGGGGCTGCGTGAAAGGCGGTTCTCCTCCGGTTCGTGAATGAACCGGGCGTGCCGGGTAGCCACGCCGTCTTTGGACGGTCCAGGGCTAAACCCCGCCGCATTGAAAGGCCCGGCGGATAAGCGGCCGGGCCGGGGCATTGGAGGCTTTCTCCTGACACGGGAAAGCGCAGAAGAACCTGAGAAGCGCGGCAAAAGACACCGAACGGGGCGCTGAGAGGTGTCACCTATTACTACCTTACGAGGCAGCTTTCAGCGCCCCGGCCGACCCTGCCGCGCAAAAGCCGGCAGGCATTGCAGATGATCAAACCACGGGCGAAAAAGCCGCCGCGTGAAGGAGAAGGCGTGTCCGATGGAGACGGCGGCAGGAATCTGTATGGCGTCCCGGATGCCATTTGATATAGACAGGCTCTCTCAACGATGCCCACGATCAACAGGGAATGTCTCATGGCGAAAATCGTAAATGTCGCGATCCAGATGGATCATGTCTCGGGCATCAATATCGCTGGCGACAGCACCTTCGCGATGAGCCTTGAAGCGCAATCGCGCGGCTACACGCTCTTCCACTATACGCCCAACCAGCTGTCGCTGCGCGACGGCAAGGTGATCGCCACGGTCCAGCCGATGACGCTGCGCGACGTCAAGGGCGACCACTATACGCTGGGCGAGGCCGAGCGCATCGACCTGTCGAGCATGGACGTCGTGCTTCTGCGCCAGGATCCGCCCTTCGACATGGCCTATATCACCTCGACGCATCTTCTGGAGCGCATCCACCCGAAGACGCTTGTCGTCAACGACCCGGCCTGGGTGCGCAATTCGCCGGAAAAGATCTTCGTCACCGAATTTCCCGACCTGATGCCGAAGACCTTGATCACCCGCGACCCGGCCGAGATCGCCAGTTTTCGCGCCGAAATGGGCGACATCATCTTGAAACCCCTTTACGGCAATGGCGGCGCTGGCGTCTTCCATTCGACCCGCGACGACCGCAATATGTCGTCGCTGCTCGAAATGTTCGGCCAGATGTTCCGCGAACCCTTCATCGCGCAGGAATACCTGCCGGCGGTGCGCAAGGGCGACAAGCGCATCATCCTCGTCGATGGCGAGCCGGTTGGCGCGATCAACCGCGTGCCTGCCGAGCACGATGCCCGCTCCAACATGCACGCCGGCGGCACGCCGATGCCGACGGAACTGACGGCGCGGGAAAAGGAAATCTGCGCCCGTATCGGACCGGCGCTGCGCGAGCGCGGCTTCCTGCTCGTCGGCATCGATGTGATCGGCGACGTGATGACCGAGATCAACGTCACATCTCCCACAGGTATTCGCGAAGTGAAGAAATTCGGCGGCGCCGATATCGCCGCTCTGCTCTGGGATGCGATCGAGCGCAAGCGCGCCTGATTGTTTTTTAAACAGGCCGGGGCGGATAGCCGTCCCGGTTCAGCCGGTGCAACCCGTTTTCATCCCTTCGATGGTCACGGTTGTTCCGCTTCGTTCCTGTTTCAAGACCTTCCACAACCTGGCCGATAGAAATCGTCCAGTCTGTTCGATATTTGTTCTTGTTTTACTCTGTTATTCATGCAAGATTTCACGTCACAACCGGGGGAAGGTTGTGGTGGCGGGTTATTGGCCTGCCTCGCGGCGAGAGGGGCAATCATGGTCGCGCGAGTCAGTACGGTTGCATTTCAGGGCATTGAGGGCGTGCCTGTCGATGTTCAGGTGATGGTCGCGCCGGGCAAGGTCGGCATGCAGATCGTCGGCCTACCGGACAAGGCGGTGGCCGAAAGCCGCGAGCGGGTCCAGGCGGCACTGCACGCATCCGGCCTGTCGCTTCCCGCCAAGAAAGTCACCGTCAATCTTGCCCCGGCCGATCTTCCCAAGGAAGGCAGCCACTTTGATCTTCCCATAGCGCTCGGCCTGATGGCAGCCCTTGGCGCCATTCCCGGCGATGCGCTGGATGGCTATGTGGTGATCGGCGAGCTTAACCTCGACGGCACGATCGCCGCCGTTTCCGGAGCACTCCCCGCGGCGATCGGCGCCAACGGGCTTGGCAAGGGCCTGATCTGCCCTTCTGATAGCGGTGCGGAGGCTGCCTGGGCAGGCTCGGAGATCGACATTCTGGCGCCGCGTAGCCTGATTGCGCTCGCCAATCATTTTCGCGGCACGCAGGTCCTGTCGCGTCCCGAACCGGCCGTGCGCGCCAGTCCCGCCAATATGCCGGATCTTGCCGACATCAAGGGCCAGGAAAGCGCCAAGCGGGCGCTGGAAGTGGCCGCCGCCGGAAACCATAACCTGCTGATGGTCGGGCCGCCCGGTTCCGGAAAATCGATGCTGGCCGCCCGCCTGCCCTCGATCCTGCCGCCGCTGTCGCCACCCGAACTGCTCGAGGTCTCGATGATCCATTCGATCGCCGGGCAACTCGCCGGCGGCAAGCTGTCGGACCGCCGGCCGTTCCGCACCCCGCACCATTCCGCCACCATGGCGGCGATGATCGGCGGGGGCCTGCGCGCCAAGCCGGGCGAGGCCTCCCTTGCCCATAACGGCGTGCTGTTCCTCGACGAATTTCCGGAGTTCACGCCGCAGGTTCTCGACGCGCTGCGCCAGCCGCTCGAAACCGCCGAATGCATCATCGCCCGCGCCAATCACCGCGTCACCTATCCGGCGGCCATCCAGCTGGTCGCCGCGATGAACCCCTGCCGCTGCGGCATGGCGGGTGAACCCGGCCATAGCTGTGCGCGCGGTCCGCGCTGCGTCTCGGACTATCAGGGCCGCATCTCCGGCCCGCTGATGGACCGGATCGATATTCGTATCGACGTCCCCTCCGTTTCCGCCGCCGACCTGATCCGCCCGGCACCGGCCGAACCGAGCGCCGTGGTCGCCCGGCGGGTGGCCCGTGCCCGCGACATCCAGATGGACCGCTTCATCGCCTTCGGCATGCCGCAGATCTTGTCCAATGCGCGCTGCTCGACATCGATGATCGAGAAGATGGCGGAGCCCGATGCCGGCGGGTTGCAATTGCTGCGCGATGCGGCCGAAAAGATGAAATTCTCGGCGCGCGGTTATCACCGGGTGCTGAAGGTCGCCCGCACGCTGGCCGATCTCGATGAGAGGGCCACGGTCGGGCGCATTCACCTGGCCGAGGCGATTTCCTACCGGATCGCCGGCGAGCGGCTGACGGCGGCGGCATGAGGCAGAATTGGAAAGGCCGCCCTCCTTCGAGAGCGGCCATCCTTGCAAAATCTATCGGGTTCGGCGTGCAATCAGCCGCCGAGACCTTCGAACAGGGCCGTCGACAGGTAGCGCTCGGCAAAGGAGGGGATGATCACGACGATGGTCTTGCCTTCGTTTTCCGGGCGCTGGCCGATCGTGATCGCGGCCTTCAGCGCCGCACCCGACGAAATGCCGACCGGGACGCCTTCAAGACGCGCCACATGGCGGGCGGTCTCGATCGCCTCGGCGCTCGAAACGGTGACGATCTCGTCATAGATTGTCGTGTCGAGGATGGCAGGTGCAAAGCCGGCGCCGATGCCCTGGATTTTGTGCGGACCGGGCGCACCACCGGAAAGAATGGGAGATTCAGCGGGTTCTACCGCGATAACCTTGATCGACGGCTTCTTTTCCTTCAGCACCTGACCGGCGCCGGTGATCGTGCCGCCGGTGCCGATGCCGGAAACCAGGATATCGACGCTGCCGTCTGTGTCGTTCCAGATTTCCTCGGCCGTCGTCTTGCGGTGGATTTCCGGGTTGGCCGGATTTTCGAACTGCTGCGGAATGACCGCGTCAGGCAATGCCGCGGCCAGTTCCTCGGCCTTGGCGATGGCGCCTTTCATGCCCTTGGGGCCTTCGGTCAGCACCAGTTCGGCGCCGAGCAGCGCCAGCATCTTGCGGCGCTCGACCGACATGGTTTCCGGCATGGTGAGGATCAGCTTGTAGCCCTTGGCGGCGGCGGCAAAGGCCAGTGCAATGCCGGTATTGCCCGAGGTCGGCTCGATCAGCGTCGTCTTGCCGGGGGTGATCTTGCCCTGGGCTTCCAGCGCTTCGATCATCGCCACGCCGATACGGTCCTTGACGGAGGCAATCGGGTTGAAAAATTCGAGCTTTGCCAGAAGGTTGGCCTTGACGCCGTTTTCCTTGGCCAGCTTGTCGAGGCGCACGATCGGCGTATCGCCGATGGTCTCGGTGATCGAGGAATAGACACGGCCGCGGCCGGGCTTGCGCTGTTCTGACATGGTTCTCTCCCTTTTTCTCATCAGTTGGGGAGAGAATAGGGGCAAAGCCGCCCGCTTGCCAGAGTGCCATTTTCTGCCACCTTGCCGCGATTGGAAAAAACCGTTGCGTAACCGCCTGTTACAGAACGAATTTTTCAGGCGGCCCGGGTCGCGATATAGGCGGCGGTCGTACCAATGATGCCGGCAGCGAGGCGGTTGAGCGACCGCAAGGCCCTCGGCTTTTTGAGAAGCAGCCGGGCGCGCGATGCCAGAAGAATGTAGGGGATGAGAACCGCCATCAGGACGACAAACGTCGCGCCGACGAGCACGGCATATTCATTCAGCCCGATCGTGTTGACGTCGATCAGTGTCGGCACCAGCGCGACGTAGAACAGCATCGTCTTCGGATTTCCAAACGTCACCAACAGGCCGGACAGGAAGGACAAACCCATGCTGGTGCTTTTCTTTGCCTGGATATCCTGCGGCAACAGCCCGGCGGTCCACAGCTTGTAGGCGATGTAGAGGAGATAAAGCGCGCCGAGGATCTTGATGACCATGAAGGTGGTGGTGAACGTCTGGGCGACAAGAGCGAGCCCGAGGATCACCCCGGTCAGATAGACGAGATCGCCCAGCACAAGGCCAAGCCCCATGAAGAAGGTTTCGCGGAAACCGGAGCCCAGCGCCCGCGCCACGATCGCGGTCATGCCGGGTCCCGGGATCGCGGCAGCGATGAAAAGCGCGGTGCAATAGGCAAAAAGCGTGGCGAGGCTCATCATCGGCTCCTGAATTTGGCGACAACATCTAGCCGGTTTTCTGAAAGCTGGCAATTTTCCCGGCATTGATCGATGCCACTATTGCCGCTAAGCCAGTGCGCCAGCCACTACCGAAACTCCAGCCTTGCGTGCTGTTAAGCGGAGCCGCCGTCCATGCCCGAAACAGCAAGTCTTGCAGCCTTCGCCCTCGTCGCGCTCGGCATGGTGCTGACGCCTGGCCCGAACATGATCTACCTGATTTCCCGCTCGCTCTGTCAGGGGCCGGTGGCGGGACTGATCTCGCTGACCGGCGTCGCCCTCGGCTTTCTCGTCTACATGCTGTCGGCCGCTTTTGGCATCACCGCGCTGCTGTTTGCCGTGCCTTATGCCTATGATGCCCTGCGGATTGCCGGGGCGGCCTATCTTTTTTATCTCGCCTGGCAGGCCGTGCGCCCCGGCGGGCGTTCGGCCTTCGAGGTCCGCAACCTGCCGAAGGACACGCCCCGGCGCCTGTTCCTGATGGGCTTTGCCACCAGCGTGCTCAATCCGAAGATCGCAGTGCTTTATCTCTCGCTGCTGCCGCAGTTCATCGACCCGGCACTGGGCCATGTCTTTCTCCAGTCTCTCATTTTCGGGACAATCCAGATCATTACCAGTGTTTCCGTCAACGCCTTGATCGTGCTGACGGCAGGCTCGATCGCCACTTTCCTTGCGGGCCGTCCGGCCTGGCTCCCCATGCAGCGCTGGCTGATGGGCGGCGTGCTCGGTGCGCTTGCCCTGCGCATGGCCATGGAAAACCGGCGCTGAGGCGCAACCTTTTCGACAACAAGAACAGAGCATACCCATGACAACAGCACTTCTCATCATCGACGTTCAGAACGCCGTTCTCGACGGCGAAGGCACGCCGGAGCGTCAGCCGGCCATCGATGCCGCCCTCGCTCAGGCCGCCGGCCGCCTGCAATCAATCCAGGCCCGCGCCCGCGCCGCGCATATTCCGGTCATTCTCGTGCAGCACGATGGCGGCCCCGGGGATCCGCTGGCGCGCTCTTCAAATGGCTGGGGGCTGCGCCACGAGATCGCGCCGGTTCTCGGCGAAACCATCATCCACAAGGCAAGCTGCGACAGCTTCTTCCAGACCAATCTTGAGGAAGAGCTTGCGAAACTGTCGATCACACACCTGGTCATCGGCGGCTGTCAGACGCAGTTCTGCATCGACACCACGGCGCGCCGCGCGGTCACGTTGGGCTACGATGTCACGCTTCTGTCCGACGGTCACACGACCGGCGACATGGGCGAGCTGACGTTTGCGCAGATCATCGCCCACCACAATCGCGTGCTCGGCGGCTTCAATGCCGCAGGACACGCGATCGAGGTGCTACGGTCGGACGAAATCACGTTCTGAGCTTTACTCAAAAACCGGCCGCATGAAGCTGCGCTCATAGCTGACGATACAGCGGTTCTTCTCGGCCAGCGCAAAGGCGGCGAGGCATTCGGCGTCTTTTGCCATTTTCACGCGGTACTCCTCATAGGCCGAAAGGCTTGGAAAGCTGAAGAGGGCGAGCGCGATGTTGTTCGTGCCCTCATGCGGCATGAAATAACCGTGATGGGCGCCGCCCAGCCGGTTGACCAGCGGGATCCAGAGCTTGGCGTATTCCTCGAATTCGGCAAGCTTGTAGGGATCAATCGTATAGCGCAGGTAGCAAGTAATCATGCGGGCCTCCAAGGGTGAACTCAGCCTGCCTGATGCCGCACCAAGCGGGGCCATGTCCAGCCGAATGTCATGCCGGCAGCCGCAATCAGGATCGCAGCGGAGCCGATCAGCTGTGCCGGCTGCAGCTGATGCCCGAAGGCGATGCGGTCAACGGCGAGCGCTGCAACCGGATAGATGAAGGACAAAGCGCCGGTCAGATGAGTGGGCAACTTCTGGATCGCGCCATAAAGCAGCACATACATCAGCCCGGTATGAACAGCGCCCATCGCCACCAGCAGCGCCCATTGATAAGCCTGCGTCGGCAGGCCGGACGTCCCGGCGAAGGGTGCGAGCATAATGAGGCCGGTCACGACCTGGATGAGCGCGATCAAATGCGGCGGGGTGCCCTTCAGCCGCTTGGCAACAAGAGCCGCCAGCGCGTAAAAGAACGCAGCTGCCAATGCCATGGCAATCCCGGCGAGGTAATCGCTGCCCGAAAAACCGCCGGATGGTTTAGCCAGAACGATCGCGACCATGCCGGCAAAGGCGACCGCGAGCCAGCCGAGTTTCGTGGCGGTGATCTCCTCCCTGAAAACCAAACCGCCGATGGCCAGAAGCATGAAGGGCTGGGTGTTATAGACCATGGTGGCGATGGAGATGGATGAACGGGAATAGGCACCGAACAGCAGCAGCCAGTTGACGACGATGGCAACGCCACCAAGGACGGCGAGCGCAAACAGCCGCCATGTCAGGATACCGTTGCGAAAATGCCCGAGAGCGGCACAGATCGCCAGAAGCGTCAGCGCGCCGAACAGGCAGCGCCAGAGCACGACATCGATCACCGGCTGACCGGACATCAGCACGAACCAGCCGATCGTACCCGAAATCAGCATGGCTGCCGCCATTTCGAGACTGCCGGTCCTGATATCCTTCTCCATTGCATCCACTCCGTTGAACGAAGCAGAAGATTATGATGTGGCGGGATCGGAATATATGGATTTTGGAAGGCCATTTTGGCATGATACCTTACCATGAAAGGCATAATGCTGATTTTACCTTCCGGAGCTTCCAATGCTTGACGATCTCGACCGGCGCCTGCTCGACATCCTCTCCCTCAACGCACGTATTTCGCTGAAGGAACTGGCGCAGGAAGCAGGGCTTTCCTCGCCCAGCACCGCCGACCGGTTGCGGCGGCTGGAGGATCGCGGCGTCATCACCGGCTTCACCATTTCCATCAATCCGGTCGCGCTTGGTTATGCGCTGCAGGCGATCGTGCGGGTTCGCCCCATGCCCGGCATGCTGCATATTGTCGAGAAGATGATCCAGGAGACGCCGGAATTCGTCGAATGCGACAAGGTGACGGGCGACGACTGTTTCATCGCCAAGCTTCTGGTGCGTGATATGGAGCAGCTGGACGCGATCCTCGACCGGATCGCCGAACGGTCCCAGACCAACACGTCGATCGTCAAATCGTCACCAGTGAAACGCAGGCTACCGCCGGTTGACATCGACAAATAGGCGTCAGAACTCGGCCATGGGCGACAGCATGACCGGACCGGACAGGGAATCAGCAGCGTCTCCCCGAACCATCAGGCTGGTATCGGATGCAAACGGCTCCGGCTTGCCCTGCCAATCCAGCCGGTCTGGCGGAAAACAAGCCGCGACGCGATCAGGGCGCTGATCGAGCGCGGAGAGAATGGCGGCGAATGGCGGGATCGTTTTTCCGGCGATATCGAGAAGCTGGAAGGATGCGCCTTCGGCTTTCCACGCCACGATCGCCTGATGGTCTTGCAGATAGCTGAGCCTGACATCGCCATCGAAGACGCTGTTGAGCAGAAACATTTCCGCCTGGACCGCGACCGCGAAAACCGAGGAAACGGGTATTCTTTCCCGCAATACCTGCCGGATCAGGGCGGCGTCACCGGAATTTTCGACCGAGAGTGCGCGTGACACACCCGCGTGTTTCGCCTCCAACGGAGGCGGAGCGCCCACAAACCGTTGCTGCGGCAGGACCTTGAAGCCATACGGCTCATACAACGACGGCTTGTCGGTCAGCAGAATGCCGAGTTCAAAGCCCTGTTCGTCACACCAGCCGAACGCGCGGTTCATCACGTCGCGATAGAGCCCAAGGCCCCGCCATTGCGGCCGCACCGCGCCGGACTGGAAACCGGCCGCCTTGACCAGGCGGCCATCGATCATCACCGGCATGGAGAAGGCGCTGAAATTGGCGGCGCAAACACCGTTTTCATCGAAATAGGCAAACGGCATGCTGGTCGGATCCGGTCCGCCGAAGCGATCCTGAATGCCGACATCGATGCCGAACGTATCCTCAAGCAACGCCACAAGTGCTGCCCAAGCAGCCGGATCGCCAAAATAGTTCTGACGGAATGTCAGGCCATGGCGAGCGGCAAGGGCGGTCATCATACGCCGGTGGAGCCGAAGCCGCCGGCACCGCGTGCGGTTTCGCTGGCGCCGGACGCTTCGCGGACGGAAACCTGCGTGACTGGAGCAATCACCATCTGGGCGATGCGCATGCCGCGCTCGATGACGAAATCCTCGTCGCCGAGGTTGATCAGCAGGACCTTCACTTCACCGCGATAATCACTGTCGATCGTGCCGGGCGTGTTGAGGCAGGTGATGCCGTGCTTGAAAGCCAGCCCCGAACGTGGGCGGATCTGTGCTTCATACCCTTGCGGAATCTCGAAGATGAAGCCGGTCGGCACCAGTGCGCGCTTGCCCGGGCCGAGGAACACCGGCCGGTCCGCCTCGACGGCGGCGCGAAGGTCCATACCGGCCGCACCCGCAGTCTCATAGGCGGGAAGATCGATACCCTCGCCGTTTTGAAGGCGAACAAGGCTGAGGTTTGGGAGTATCTGTGATGGATGGGTCATCTCTCTCCTTAGCAATTCCGGCCGCAGCGCAGTCAATGCGAATTGCAAGTTATCCACGGCTCCGCTACATACGCGGCAATTCACAGGATTCACATCATGGCCGAAAGTATCGCCGAGGCGGTTTCCCGCCGCCGCACCTTTGCTATTATCGCGCACCCGGATGCCGGTAAAACGACGCTCACCGAAAAGCTGCTGCTGTTCGGCGGCGCGATCCAGCTTGCCGGTGAAGTGAAGGCGAAGAAGGACCGCATCCAGACGCGATCCGACTGGATGAAGATCGAGCGCGAGCGCGGCATTTCCGTGGTCACCTCGGTGATGACCTTCGAATATCACGGCAATGTCTTCAACATTCTCGACACGCCCGGTCACGAAGACTTTGCAGACGATACCTATCGCACGCTGACGGCGGTGGATGCGGCCGTCATGGTGATCGATGCCGCCAAGGGTATCGAGCCGCGGACGCTGAAGCTGTTCGAAGTCTGCCGCATGCGCGACATTCCGATCATCACCTTTATCAACAAGATGGACCGTGAAAGCCGCGACCCCTTCGAAATCCTCGATGAAGTGGAAGAAAAGCTGGCGCTCGATTGCGCGCCGGTGACCTGGCCGATCGGCCGCTCGAAAACCTTCTGCGGCTCCTATCATCTGGCCGACAACACCGTGCGCGGTTCCGACACGCAGGAAATTCCGACCAAGGTCAACGGCCCGGAAATGGTCGCCCACCGCCTGCCGGAAAACGAGCGCGAAGCCTTCATCGACGAGACGTCGCTCGCCATCGAAGCCTGCAAGCCGTTCAACAAGAAGGCTTTCCTCGAAGGCCATCTGACGCCGGTTTTCTTCGGCTCGGCCCTCCGGAATTTTGGCGTTCGCGACCTGATCAACGCGCTCGGCGAGATCGCCCCGCCGCCGCGCGACCAGGTGGCCGATATCCGCACCGTGCATGCAACCGACGACAAGATGACGGCCTTCGTCTTCAAGATCCAGGCCAACATGGACCCGAACCACCGCGACCGCATCGCCTTTGCCCGCGTCTGCTCCGGCAAGCTGGAGCGTGGCATGAAGGCGCGGCTGGCGCGCACCGGCAAGCAACTCGGCCTCACGGCACCGCAATTCTTCTTTGCCTCGCAGCGGCAGCTGGCCGATACGGCTTATGCGGGCGATGTGGTCGGCATTCCCAATCACGGCACCTTGCGCATCGGCGATACGCTGACGGAAGGCGAGCAGCTGGTGTTTCAGGGCGTTCCGAACTTCTCGCCAGAAATCCTGCGCCGCGTGCGTCTGGAAGATGCGATGAAAGCAAAGAAGCTGAAGGAAGCGCTGCAGCAGATGGCCGAGGAAGGCGTCGTACAGCTGTTTTCACCCGAAGACGGTTCGCCTGCCATCGTCGGCGTCGTCGGCGCGCTGCAGCTCGACGTTCTCAAAGAGCGGCTGCAGTCTGAATACGGATTGCCGGTGTCGTTCGATATCGCACGCTTCTCCGTCTGCCGCTGGATTTCGGCGGATCAACCGGCCGACCTCGACAAGTTCATCACTGCGCGGCGCGGCGACATCGCCCGCGATCTCGACGGCGACCCGGTATTTTTGGCGCAGGATGCGTTTTCGCTGCGCTATGAGGCAGAACGTTACCCGGCTATCAAGATGATCGCCATCAAGGAGTATCACGTCGCCAAGGCGGCGTGATCAGGCGTTACCTCCCTCTTCTCCCCATCGGCGAGAAGGTGGCCCGAAGGGCCGGATGAGGGGAGCGAAGCCATTCACGTGCGCCCTGACCGAGCCGCCCCTCATCGCCTCACTGCGTTCGGCACTTCTCCCCATCGGGGAGAAGGGGGAGGTCGTTGCATGCTCCCGCGATCCGTCTTCTATTGCCCACATTCTACCTAATCCGCACGCCCTGCCGTTCGAGTTCTTTCTGAACGGCGGGAAGATCCACCTCTTCGAACGACTTCCCGCTCTTGACCGAGAGGGCCGCTGCGACGCCAGCCCCTTGCCCTGCGACTGCGCAGCAGGCCATGTTGCGCGTTGCGGCGTGGGCGATGCGGTCGCCGCCGATGGCGCGGCCCGCGACAAGCAGGTTTTTGATGCCCTTCGGCAAAAGCGACCGGTAAGGGACATGCATGTAACGCCCGGTGGTGGGCAGGATAAGCACGCCGTAGCCGTCGATAAACTCCGGATAGATGCCGATCGTATCCTCAAACCGGCCTTCGTTGCGCACGTCGTCCTCGGTCATGTTGTAGGCCGCATCGATCTTGCGGGTATCGCGAATGCCGATGCTCATGCCGAAATTGCGCAGACGCGCACCCTCGCAGCCCGGCGTATACCGGCGCAGGGCCTCGATCGCCAGCATGGATTGGCGGCGGCCCTCGATCTCGAACCGGGTCATGCTGTCGGGGTCCGTGCCATCGCAGCCGGCCAGATGGATGAGGTTCATATAGGTCAGTTCGCCGGTATCGTGCAGCGCGCCCCATGTGCCTGAAATCGTGTTCAGATGCGCCGGAATGATGCCGTCGCGGATCGCCTGGGCGAAGGGCTTGCCAAGAAACGGCGAAAACATCTGATCTTCCTTGCCCGACGTTTCGATCTGCCACTCGCCGGTCGACCAATCGCTGTAGGTCTGCGGATCGGAGCGCACGCCGGCCATGAAGGCTTTCTTATCCACCCCTGCCAGGTGAAACATCACCGACGCCGCCTGCATCTGTTCGACCGGCGTCTTGAAGGTTGGCGCACCGGCGCGATGGGCCACATCGGCGTCACCGGTCGCATCGATCACCCTTGCGGCGAGAATGGCTTCCCGTCCGGCCTTGGATTCGACGATAATGCCCCTGATCGCGTTGCCATCCATGATCGGCGCGACGAACTGGCGGTGCAGCATCGCGTGGATGCCAGCCTCCTCCACCAGCCGGTCGGCAACGAGCTTGAAGCCTTCCGAATCCAGCTCATAACTCAGCGACTGGCTTTCGGGCACGGCCGCCCCCATCGCCTTTGCCCGTTCCTCAAACTCCCAGCCGATACCGCCCGCCTCGACCGTCGCCTCATGCCGGTACCAGGCAAAACCTTCGACGCCGACGACGGTGATATTGCCGCCGAAACAGCCGAACCGCTCGACCAGCGTGATGGAAACACCAGCCCGCGCAGCGGCAAGTGCTGCCGCAAGGCCACCCGGACCGGAGCCGACAACCAGCACATCGGTTTCATGGATGACATCGACCTGGCGTGCCGGTTCGGTGATGAAGGCGGTTTTCTGGGGCATCGGGTGTTCCGGCTGAAGGAGATGACGATCTGGCGCAGCTTAGTGGCGGCGGCCAAGGCTGTCGATGATCTCAAGCGCTGCCCTTTACCGGCGATCGACCAACGTGAGATCGCCGTTTTCATCGACAGAGACTTCGATGCCGATATAGCCGGGGATCGTCTGGTGCGATGTTTCGAACGGATGCGTGTGCGTGGCGGTGATGACCATAACATCGGAACCGGCCGATTCCCCGGCGATCACGCCGGCCGCAACGTCTTCGAACACAAGGCAATCCTTGGCATCAAAACCAACGCGCTTGGCGCCGAGCAGGTAACATTCCGGGCTCGGCTTGCCGCGCGAGACATCTTCGGCAATGACGATGAATTTCGGCTCCGGCAGACCTGCGGCTGCGATGCGGACCTTGGCGAGTTCGCGCGGCGACGAGGTGACGATGGCCCAACGCTCCGGCGGCAGGCTTTTCAGGAATTCGATCGCGCCCGGCAGCGGTTTTACGCCGTCGATATCCTCGATCTCGCCCTGGCAGATCAGCGCCGATTCCGCTTCCGGATCGACACCCGGCAGGCCCAGCTGACGGATCGTATCGACGCCGCGCTTGCCGTGCATGGTCGGCAGGAAGGTCGCGACATCGAGGCCGTGGCTTTCAGCCCATTTTCCCCAGACACGCTCGGCCGCTTCGATGGAGCTCAGAAGCGTTCCATCCATGTCGAACAGAAAGGCGGAGTATTTCTTGCCGAATACCGGCGAGGATGCTGAAGACACGGGGCTGGCTCCTTTGAAGGTCTGGCGAGCCGCATGTCTGGTGACCGCGCGGCGGACCCTGCACGAATAAGGGGATTCCCCACTGAGATCAAACGGATATCGCCTTTCAGCTGGCCCGGATGCGCTTTCTTGTCCGGCGTTACCGCGCTGATAGCGCCAGCCGCAACCCCATCAGCCCGAAGGCGCCGGCAAAACCGCGCCGCAGCCAGAGGGTGACGCCCGGCCGGGAGATGACGTAGCGCCGCGCCGCTGCGGCAAAGACGCCGTAAAACACGAAGACGACGAAGGTCAGCACCATGAACACGGCGGCGAGCCAGAGCATGAACAGGGTGGGCGACGGCGTGCCATCCGGCACGAACTGCGGCAGGAAGGCCAGAAAGAACAGCGACAGTTTCGGGTTGAGGCTGTTGAGCAGGATGGCCGTTCCGACGATCTTGCCTGCCCGCATCGGCCGGGCCTCTTGCGTGACCTGCAGGCTGTCGGCGTCGCGTAAAACGCTCCAGGCCATGTAAAGCAGATAGGCGACGCCGAGATACTTGATCACTTCAAAGGCCAGCGCGCTGGTGTGCAGCAGGGCAGCCAGCCCGGCAATGCTGGCAACGATATGCGGCAGGATGCCGAGCGTGCAGCCAAAGGCGGCAACCACGCTGGCCCGGGCGCCGGAATTCAGGCCTGTTGCCAGAGTGTAGAGCACGCCGGTGCCGGGCAGCAGGATGACGACGATGGATGTCAGCAGATATTCGAGGGTCAAGGCGCTTTCCCTTCCAGTGGTGAAAGCGCCAGATAACCGGACGCCGGCCGTCTGGTCTTGAACGGAATTGCAGACAGTTAGCTGAACGCCTGCGCATAGCCGCCGGGTGTGACGCCGTAGGCGCGAACGAAGGTGCGGGTCATGTGGCTCTGATCGGCAAACCCGCCGGCAAGGGCGGCATCGGCAAGCGGGACGCCCTTGGCGATCATCCTGCGAACCGCCCCGATGCGGCGCTGGACCAGATAGGCGTGCGGGTTCATGCCGGTGACTTGAGAAAAGGCCCGCACCACCTGAAAGCGGCTGAGACCGCTTGCGGCAGCAAGGTCTGCGAGGGTGGTGGTGGCGGCCGGATCATCATCCAGCAGGGCTTTTGCCCGGTTAATGGATGGCGGGACGAAACGGGAGGCGCGCCGGCGGTTCATCAGCGAGGCCACCAGCTGCAGAAAGCCGGTTTCCGGCGCCAGCGTCTCGCGCATCTGCGTCATTGCCGCATAGACCGGCAGCAGACGCCGGGCAGCATGCCTGTCACTCATGACCGGCTGTGAAAACTCAAAATCCTCTGGCCGGCCTTCACCGATATCCGAAACGGCCTGCGCAATCACGCTGGGATCGAAATAGAGCATTTGCCATGAGCGCCCCTCCGCGCCGATCGGATGGCCGTCGTGGACTTCGCCGGGATTGACGGTGATCAGGTCGCCGGGACCGGCCTCCACCGGGCCACGGCCGCTGGCTGATTTCTGGGCGCCACGGATGATCACGCCGATGCCGAACTGCTCATGCGTATGGCGGCCGAAGCTGTGCGCCGTGTCGGCCTCAACGGCCTCGACGCCTTCGATCGCACATTGCCGCATCCGGAACTGGCCGGTTTTCATCCGTCGAAGGCTCCTCAATCCCGCTTGTTAGTCCCGTTCCCGGCCGGGCAACGCATCACGCTCGCCAAACCAGTTTGCCGCCGAAGAACACCAGATCTGGTGGTTTGGCGCAAGATCACGGCGCTGGTTGATATTGCCCCAGCGGATGCCGATCTCCTCTGCGTCCTCATCGGTCCCGGTCGTATAGACCGGCGAGCCGCAATTGCCGCAGAACATCTGAAAGCGCGTCCGGCCGTTGTCGCCGGTCTTGACATAGGTCTTCGGCTCGCCAGCCGTGATGCGGAAGTTCGCCTTCGGCACGGAGACCGTGACGCGGTAGACCGAGCCGGTCAGATGCTGGCAATCGGTGCAGTGGCAGATGCTAACCTCGGCCGGGTCGATCTCCGCCTCGAACCCAATCGCCCCGCAATGGCAAGTCCCATCGATACGCATGTGCTGCCCTCCCTGTCGGGGAGTAATCTACCGTATCAGACGCCGGTGAACAGCCAGGCATGTTCCTTGGCGTTGTTGAATTTCCAGACCCGCGACGGGCCGGCCATGACGTTGAGGTAATAGAGATCGTAACCATGGATCGCCGCGACCGGATGATAGCCCTTCGGCACCAGCGTCACATCGCCATCTTCCACCGCCATCGTCTCGTCCAGCGAGCGGTCGTCGGTATAGACGCGCTGCATGGCAAAGCCCTGAGCCGGATTGAGGCGGTGATAATAGGTTTCCTCGAGGAAGCTTTCCGCCGGGAGATTATCCTCGTCATGCTTGTGCGGCGGATAGGACGAGGTGTGGCCGCCCGGCGTGATGACTTCGACAACCAGCAGCGAATGCGCGGCATTGTCGTCTTCCGGCATGATGTTGGTGACATAGCGGGTATTGGTATTCTTGCCGCGCGTCATCTGCGGATGGCGGCCCGGCGCGATGACATGGGCTTTGTAACCCTCGCCGCCCGGCGCCGTGCAGACGCCGAGATCGAGCGCCGTCGTTGCGGTCGCCTCCCAGCGGCTGCCTTTCGGCACATAGACCGCATAGGGCTGACCCTCGAACGGCGTCATGCGCTCGCCCAGTTCACCGAAATCCTCGCCATCGACGGAGATTGTTGCCTTGCCGGAGACCAGCACGAGGCAGGTTTCGCGGTCTGCACTTTCGCCGGCCGTCTTCTCGCCTGCGGTCAGCCGGTTGAGGCCGAAGCCGACATAGGTCCAGCCGGCGCTTTGCGGCGTGATGTCGTGGACAAGACCGGAGGTGCCGTTTGGTTTGACGAGAAGGTTTGGCATGGTGTGGCTCCTGTTGATTTCCACCCTCCCCTTGTGGGGGAGGGTCGGCACGCAGTGCCGGGGTGGGGTGACCTACCGAGACAGCCAACGGATCACCCCACCCGCAGCTTCGCTGCGACCTCCCCCTCAAGGGGAGGTAAAGTGCATCAGCCCTTATCCAGTCCGGCCTCTTTCGCAAAGGTCCTCAGCGACTTCAGGCCCAGCGACTGATATTCCAGCGGGTTGCGGACGGCGGAATCCTGTTCGGCTTCGATGACCAGCCAGCCTTCATAACCATGCTCGGCCGCGACCTTCAGAACGGGCACGAAATCGACGCCGCCTTCGCTGTCGCCGGGAACGGTGAAGACGCCGCGGCGAACACCTTCGAGGAAGGACAGGCCTTCGGCTTCGACCTGTTTGCGGATGCCCGTGCGGACATTCTTGGCGTGGATATGGCGGACGCGGTGCATGTACTTCTTTGCCACTTCAACCGGATCGGACCCGCCGAACCAGGCATGGCCGGTATCGAGCAACAGCTTCGTGGCCGGGCCGGTGTTCTGCATCAAGAGGTCGATTTCCTCGCCCGTCTGGACGATCGTGCCCATATGGTGATGATAGACCAGATCGATGCCCTGATCCGCGCAATATTGCGCAATCGCCTCGATATCAGCGCCGAATTTCGTCCACTGATCGGCGGGCAGAACAGGCTTGTCACTGGCGACGGATTTCGTGTCATCGCCATGGATGGCGTTGGAGGTTTCGCAGACGATGCAGACCTTGCAGCCGTTGTATTTCAGAAGGTCGAGATGCGGCTGGATCGCCTTTTTCTCGGCCTCGACGTCGTGGGCCAGAAGATTGGTCGAGTGCCAGCCGGAGACGAAGACGAGATCGTAGGCGGCGAGCTTGGCCTTCAACTCGGCTGGATCGGCCGGCATCTTGTGGCCCTTTTCGATGCCGTCGAAGCCGATGGTCTGGCAATCGGACAGGCAGTCCTCGAGGGTCAGGTGCGCGCCGAGCGTCTGGTCGTCGTCATTGCTCCAGGCGATGGGGTTTGTTCCGTAGCGGATCATGATGTTCTTCTCTGATCAGATGTTATCGAAGCCGTGCGAAGACCCGCGAGGTTAGCGCGGGCCTGTGTCGTTGATTTAACCGAGGCGCTGGGCGGCGAGCGCCTTTTCGTAACCCTTGCGGGCTTCGTTGACCTCGGCCCGGGCGGAGACTTCCGGTACCGCCACATCCCACCAGTTGCCACCCTCATCCGTGGTGATCAGCGGGTCGGTATCGATGACGATGACGGTGGTGCGGTTTTCGCCAGCCGTCTCCTTCAGCGCGATTTCCAACTCGCCGATCGAGGCAACCTTGCGGGTGAGCGCCCCCATGGCGGCGGCATGCCCGGCAAAATCGATGGCCGGCAGCGTGACGTGATGGGTGTCCCTGAGCAGGTTGTTGAAGTTGGCGCCACCGGTCGCCATCTGCAGCCGGTTGATGCAGCCGTAGCCGGCATTGTCGAGCAGCACGATGGTGATCTTGGCGCCGAGCATGATCGACGAGGCGATCTCGGCATTCAACATCATGTAGCTGCCGTCGCCGACCATGACGATGACGTCGCTGTCCGGCTTGGCAAGCTTGACGCCAAGACCGCCGGCCACTTCGTAACCCATGGTCGAGAAACCGTATTCCATATGATAGCTGCCGGGCGCATCCGCCTGCCAGAGCTTGTGCAGTTCACCGGGCAGGCCACCGGCGGCGCAGACCAGCGTGGTGTTTTCCTTGCGGGCGCGCTGGACAGCGCCGATGACCTGCGCGTCGGATGGGAGCGCCGCATTGGTCGTCGCGGTCGCCTTGCCGGCGGCCTTCAGCCATTCGGCCTTGCCATCGGTCGCCTTCTGCGTCCAGCTAGCATCGACCTTGTGCGAGCCGAGGCCGGCGCTGAGCGCATCGAGACCGACGCGGGCATCGGACACCAGCGGCATGGCTTCATGCTTGGCGGCATCGAAGGCCTGGGTGTTGAGGCCGATGATCTTCAGATCGTCGTTCTTGAACAGCGACCAGGAACCGGTGGTGAAATCCTGCAGGCGCGAGCCGACGGCGAGAACGACATCGGCATGCTCGGCCATCTGGTTGGATGCAGACGTTCCGGTGACGCCGACCGAGCCCATGTTGAGCGGATGGCTGTGCGGCAGCGATGATTTTCCGGCCTGGGTTTCGACAACGGGGATGCCATGCCTTTCCGCGAAGGCGGCGAGCGTCTTGCTGGCTTCGGAATAAAGCACGCCGCCGCCGGAGATGATCACCGGTTTCTTGGCAGCCTTCAGCGCGATAATCGCATGGGCCAGTTCATCCGCATCCGGATGCAGGCGGCGCGTCGTCCAGACCTTCTCGTCGAAGAAGCTTTCCGGATAGTCATAGGCTTCCGCCTGCACATCCTGGCAGAGCGACAGCGTGACGGGGCCGCAATCGGCCGGATCGGTCAGCACCTGCATGGCGCGGCGCAGCGCCGGAATGATCTGTTCGGGACGGGTGATGCGGTCGAAATAGCGCGACACTGGGCGGAAGCAGTCGTTGACGGTCATGGTGCCATCGCCGAAATCCTCGATCTGCTGCAGGACCGGATCGGGGCGGCGATTGGCAAAGACGTCGCCGGGCAGAAGCAGGACCGGCAGGCGGTTAACATGGGCGAGTGCTGCCGAGGTCACCATGTTGAGCGCGCCGGGGCCGATGGAGGTGGTGCAGGCCATGAAGCGGCGGCGGAAGCTCGCCTTGGCAAACGCAATCGCTGCATTGGCCATGCCCTGCTCGTTCTGGGCGCGATAGGTTGGCAGCGTATCCTTGATGCCATGCAGCGCCTCGCCGATACCGGCGACATTGCCATGGCCGAAAATGGCGAAGACGCCGCCGAAGATCGGCGTCTTCTCGCCGTCGATCACGGTCATCTGCTTGGTGAGAAACCGCGCGACGGCTTGCGCCATGGTCAGGCGAACGGTCTTCTGGCTCATTGTTTCCTCCTCGAACGAGGACGGTGCCTCGCTTTAAATCCTGTCTATGAGGAAAGTTTTACCCCCCTCTGTCCCTTCGGGACATCTCCCCCTCAAGGGGGGGAGATCATTCTTTTGCCTCGTGCCCCTCATCCGCCCTGTCGGGCACCTTCTCCCCGTAAACGGGGAGAAGGAACACGCGGCAAATTCCGTCATCCCCTCTCCCCGCCCGCGGGGAGAGGGCTAGGGTGAGGGGCAAGCTGGTGTCACTGGCGACTTGCCCGCCCCATCAAGCTGCCTTCGTTTCCGCCAGCCCAAGCCAGAGATTGACAAGGGCCTCGAATTTCCCCGCCATGTCGGCAATCGCCTGTTCGTCGGTCATCTCACCCGCAAGCCAAGCCTTGCTCGCCTCGGCAAAGATCGTCCGGCCGACGGCAAAACCCTTGACGGTTTTTGACGTGCGGGCAGCGGCAAAGCCTTCCTTCAGCGCTTCATAGGGCGCTTCCAGTCCCAGCAGGACGACACCCCGGCAAAGCGGATCGCGCCTTTCGATGATGGCGTCGATCGCGGCCCAGGCGGTGCGGCTTGCCTGCGGCTCCAGCTTCCACCAGTCCGGCTTCAGGCCGGCATCGTAGAGTTCGGTGAGCGCACGCGGGATCGTGTTGTCATCGAGCGTGCCATGCTTGCCGGCAATGATCTCGATCAGGATTTCGCGGCCGACTTTTCGCGCGGCTTCAAAGGCCGAGCGCAGCTTGGCGATCTGGGTGGCCTTCATCTCGGCCGGATCGTCCGGATGAAAGAAGCTCAGGACCTTGATGCAGTGATCGACCGGCCATTCGATGAGCCGGCTACCGAGATCCTGACTGAACTCGAACTGCAGCGGCCGCGAGCCCGGAAGCTCGATCGGCTTGCCGATCCAGAAGTCCTTGTTGACCGCGAACAGGGCGTCACGGCCATACTTGTCGTCGATCAGCATGCCGAAGCCCGGACGGCCATCGGCGATGCGCTCGGCGGCCTTGACGGCAAGCACCTTGAACGCCGGGATACGGGCCAGAAGCTCGGCATTATCCCCGGCCAGATCTTCCAGCTGGCTGCGGTGGTCGATGGCGAGCGCCATCAGCTGCGGGATTTCGCGGCGCCGCGTGGTTGCCCAGTGGACGTGGTTGATCGCCTCGTCCTTGCGGAGCGCCTTTTCCTTGCTGCCGTTTTCGAGGAAGAACTGCAGCTCCGCCCATGTCGGGATTTCCGGCGCACAGAGAAGGCGTGACACGGCAAAAGCACCGCAGGCATTGGCCCAGGTGGCGGACGTCGTATGCGGCTCGCCCTTCAGCCAGCCGCGCAGGAAGCCGGACATGAAGGCATCGCCCGCACCGAGCACGTTGTAGACCTCGATCGGAAAGCCCTTGCCGACGATGCCGTCTTCGAGATCATCGGAGATCGGGCCGTCATAGACGATGCAGCCCATCGGGCCGCGCTTCAGCACGATCGTCGCCTTGGAATTGGCGCGGATGGTCTTCAGCGCTGCCAAAAGATCGCTGTCGCCGGACGCAATCAGAACTTCCTCTTCTGTGCCGACGATCAGGTCGCAATCGGCCAGAACCGTCTTCAGATGGGCGGAGACCTTTTCGGACGCGATATAGCGATTGTCACCGGCGTCATGACCGGCAAGGCCCCAGAGGTTGGGGCGGTAGTCGATATCGAACACCACCCTGGCGCCGCTTTCCTTGGCGATGCGGATCGCCTTGCGCTGGGCAGCATCTGTGTGCGGCTTGGCGAAATGCGTGCCGGTGACGAGGATGGCGCGGGCGGAGCGGATGAAGTCTTCGGAGATGTCGTCTTCGCAGAGCGCGCTGTCGGCACAATTATCGCGGTAGAACAGCAACGGGAAGGAATGGTCGCTTTCGACGGCAAGTATGGCAAGCGCCGTCAGCCGCTCCGGATCGGTGACGATGCCCCTGGTCTCGACGCCCTCGCGCTCCAGTTGCTCGCGGATGAACCGGCCCATCTGCTCCTTGCCAACCCGGGTCAACAGAGCCGATTTCAGGCCAAGCCGGGCTGTGCCAACGGAGATATTGGTGGGGCAGCCGCCGACGGACTTGGCGAAACTGGCAACGTCTTCCAGCCGGGTTCCGATCTGCTGGCCATAGAGATCGACCGAGGCGCGGCCGATGGTGATGAGGTCAAGCGGCTTGTCTGCCTGCGTTCCGTTGATCTGGCTCACTGCTTCCTCCCGGCGGCCGCTTGCGTCGCGCCGACATTTTTATGGACTGGTGGGTGTCGCCCTTTATGAAACATAAATTCCGTCATTTAGTCAATATGGAATTTTCATTCCATAGATGGATCGTCACCGATCCGCCGCCTTTTTTCGGCAACCGCCACCGTCAAGGCCATGGCAAATGCCATGCTGGCTGAGAGCGAACGGAACCCGGCATGATCGGCCTCGACGAGTTCGAACCACACCTTCGAGGACTCTGCCAGCGGTGAAAAGGCCGAGTCGGTCAACGATATGACCGGCACGTTGTGGCTGGCGAGCAATTTCGCCTGATTGACGCTTTCGGAGGCATAGGGCGAAAAGCTGACGGCAAACGCCGCGTCCCTTGGACCCGCCATTGCCAGAATATCGTCGTCGATCCCGGCCGCCGTACCAACCATCTGATATTTGACCTTCAGCTTGCCGAAGGCATAGGCCATGTAGCCGGAGATCGGATAGGACCGCCGCTTGGCGACCAGATAGATCGTTTCGGCAGCGGCCAGAATATTGACGGCGCGCTCGAACGCCTCGGGCTCGACCGAACTGGCGATATTGTCCAGCGAACGATGCGCGGCAGCCACGAAGCCGTTGAAGATCGAACCGCTTTCCAGCTTGCTGTGGTCGTTGCCGCTCAGCGCTTTCAAGCGCTCATCGTAACCCGGCGTGCGCTCGCGCAACCGTGCGCGAAAGATCTGCTGCAGGCTGGAAAACCCTTCGAAGCCGAAATGCTGGGCAAAGCGCACCAGTGTCGATGGCTGCACCTCGGCCGAGGTGGCGATGCTGGCTGCCGTGCCGAAAGCGATTTCGTCGGGATTGTCGAGGGCGTAGGCGGCGACCTGGCGCAAGCGCTTCGGCAACTGGGCCTTGCGCTCCAGGATGATCGCCTTGAGCCCATCGAAATCCTGCGGAAGAGCAATGCTGTTTTCCGTTTCGGCCATTATCCGGGTCTCTTCCTGCGTTTACGCTGTCATGAGGACCTTAAGCAAAGATTCCATTGAGGAATAGAACATACATTCCACATCTGCCTTTTTCTTGTTGTTTCGCGATTACCTCGTCCACGCAATAAGAACCGAGAGCTGCCGGGCAGGCTCCCCTGCGGCGTTTTGGAAAAAACAGACGCGGCGCCCAAAAAAATGGTGGATCGAACAGCAAGATGCGGAAATGATCCTGTTCGTTAACGTATTTTTACCATGTTCGGCCGGATGATCGGTCCATATCATGGTTAACGAACCATCAAGGCGGGCCATCCCCGCGTTCCGGAGTATCCTGCATGTGCCGTTGGGCAGCCTATCGCGGAGAGCCGCTTTATCTGGAAGAACTGGTGTCTTCGCCGGCCCACTCGCTGATCGAGCAGTCCCATTGCGCCACCCGCGCCAAGACGGCGACAAACGGCGACGGTTTCGGCATCGCCTGGTACGGCGATCACTCCGAGCCTGGCCGCTACCGGGACATCCTGCCGGCCTGGTCGGATTGCAATCTGAAAAGCATTGCCCGGCAGATCCGCTCGCCGCTGTTTCTCGCCCATGTGCGGGCGGCGACGGGCGGCGGCACGCGGCGCGACAATTGCCATCCCTTCGTGCACGGCCGCTGGTCCTTCATGCACAACGGCCAGATCGGTGATTTCGAGCATCTGCGCCGGCCGATGGAGGCAATGCTCGACAATGATCTCTACACCGCCCGCACCGGCTCGACCGATAGCGAACTGCTGTTTCTGCTGGCGCTGCAATTTGGCCTCGAGCAGGATCCGTTGGGCGCCATTGCCGAAACGCTGGCCTTTGTCGAACGGCTGGCCGAGCATCTGGAGCGCAAGGTGCTGGTGCGTTTCACCGCAGCCCTTTCAGACGGTCATGATCTCTATGCCGTTCGCTATGCCTCCGACTGGAAGGCGCCGACGCTCTATGCGGCACCGATGGGGCCGAGCGGTGGCTATTGCCTCGTTTCCGAACCGCTCAACGACGACGACAATGCCTGGGTGGAAATCCCCGACGGCACCGCCGTCATCGTCGGTGAAAACGGTGTCGATGTACGGCTGTTCGGAACGGCAGGTGCCGTCCCGGATACGTCTCGAATGGGACGGGTGGCGTCAGGAAAAATGTGAGGCGATCAGTTTGCCGAGCCGCCCTGCAACCGCCTTCTTGTCCATGTCCGGCCAGTCCTCGTCGCCCGATTTGCCGATCACCTTCACCGTATTGCGGTCGCCGCCCATGATGCCGGTATGGGGTGAAACGTCGTTGGCGAGGATGTAGTCTGCGCCCTTGCGTTCCAGCTTCGAGCGGCCGTTTTCAGCGACATTCTGCGTTTCCGCAGCAAAGCCGACCACCAGTTTCGGCCGTTTGGCATGATGGCCGACGGTTTTCAGGATATCCGGGTTTTCGGTGAGCAGCAGCGGCGGCGGCGCTTCGCCGGGCCGTTTCTTGATCTTGTTACCGGCCGCAGTGGCGACGCGCCAATCGGCGACGGCTGCGACCATGACAGCGATATCGGCCGGCAGCGCCCCGATGACGGCATCGCGCATCTCCTCGGCCCGTTCGACATGGACGACCTTCACGCCCTTCGGATCGGGGATCGTTACCGGCCCGGAGACCAGCGTCACATCGGCGCCGAGCCGGGCGAGTTCGGCGGCGATGGCATGGCCCTGCTTGCCGGATGAACGGTTGGCGATATAGCGCACCGGATCGATCGGCTCATGGGTCGGGCCGGAGGTGACGATGGCTTTCCTGCCCGCCAATGGTTTCGGGCCTGTATCGAGCAACGCCTCGACGGCCGTGGCGATCTCCAGCGGTTCGGCCATCCGGCCATCGCCTTTTTCGCCGCTTTCGGCCATTTCGCCCGAGGCCGGACCAATGAAGCGGATGCCATCGGCAACCAGCGTTGCATGATTGCGGCGGGTGGCGGCGTGCGACCACATCTTCGGGTTCATTGCTGGTGCGACAAGCACCGGCCTGTCCGTCGCCAACAGAATGGTCGAGGCGAGATCATCGGCAAGGCCGTGTGCCATCTTCGCCATCAGATCGGCGGTGGCAGGCGCAATGACGATCAGATCACAATCGCGGGCAAGGCGGATATGGCCGACATCCTGCTCGTCCTCGCGGGAAAACAGCTCGGTAAACACCCTGTCTGCAGCCAGTGCACCGACGGCAAGAGGCGTCACGAAAGCCTGCGCTCCCGCCGTCATCACGGGGCGAACGGACGCGCCACGCTCCCGCAACCGGCGGATCAGATCAAGGCTCTTATAGGCCGCGATGCCGCCGGAAATGATGAGAAGAATGCGTTTTCCCTGAAGCGTCATGACGAATTCCGTTTTCGGCGGACCTTTGTGCCCTGCCCTTTCGGCTGGACCCTATCCGACAGGCCGCCGGGAGGCAATCAGACCGCGCAAGGTGGGCGCACTGAGATCAATGGCCGTGATGCGTGCAGTGGGCATGATCGGCAAGCACCTCGATCACCCGGCATTGATCAACACGGCCGTGGCCGCAGCCCTCGACCATCATTTCCAGCTCGGCCTTCAGCGCCATCAGGCTGCGAATCCGCTGCTCGACCTCGATGAGCCGGGCCTTGGCAATGGCGTCGGCGGTGGCGCAGGGCTGGAGAGGATTGTCCTGCAGGCTCAACAGCGTGCGGATCGCCTCCACCTCGAAGCCGAGTTCGCGGGCATGGCGGATGAAGGTCAGGCGATTGAGATCGGATTGTTCGTAGGACCGCTGATTGCCCTCGCTGCGGCCCGGCTCCCGCAGCAGGCCGATGCCCTCGTAATAGCGGATGGTCGGAACCTTGACGCCACTTTTGCGCGCAGCCTCGCCAATGGTGATCTTTTTCATGATTTTTCCCCTTGCACCTCTAGTCGCTAGAGGATGTAGGAAAGATGCCAGAGTTTGACAAGCACGCACACAGGAAGCGGACAATGGCAGAGGCGACACAGACACGATACCGGGTTGAGGGCATGGATTGCGCCTCTTGTGCATCCAAGATCGATACGGCCGTCCGGCGGATGCCGGGCGTCACCGACGTTTCGGTTTCGGTGACCGCAGGCACGATGACCGTGAAACACGAGGCGGTCAGCGACCTCACAGCCATTGCCAAGAAAGTCGCGGGTCTCGGTTATTCGGTCTCGCAGATCGCCGGCAAGGTGGCGCCGGTTGCCGAGCCCAAGCAAGTCTGCTGCGGCCATGACGATGGCGATAACGGCCATGACGGCCACGATCACGACGACCATGATCATGCGGATCACGATCATGGCGGACACGACCATGCGAGCCATGCCGGGCACGATCATTCGAAACCCGCAGCCAAAGACACAATGGAAGACCTGCACGGGCACGGGCACGGGCACGGGCCGGCAAGCGGTCCGTGGTGGGCGAGCAAAAAGGGCAGGCTGACCATCCTTTCGGGCGCCGCACTGGTGGTTGCCTATGCCGCCGGCCATCTCGTGCCGTCGATTGCTTCCTACGCCTTCATCATCGCCATGCTGATCGGGCTGATCCCGATTGCCCGGCGCGCCATCATGGCGGCGATGGCCGGTACGCCGTTTTCGATTGAGATGCTGATGACGATTGCCGCCATTGGTGCCGTCATCATCGATGCCGGCGAAGAGGCGGCCGCGGTGGTCTTCCTGTTCCTTGTCGGCGAACTTCTCGAAGGCGTGGCCGCCGGAAAGGCGCGCCAGAGCATCCAGTCGCTGGCGGCGCTGGTGCCGAAGGAAGCGCTGCTGGAGGAAAATGGCCAGACCCGGGCGGTTCCGGCCGCAAGCCTTGCCGTCGGCGCCACTATTCTCGTTCGCCCCGGCGACCGTATCTCCGCCGATGGCCTGATCCTGTCTGGCGAGAGCGCCATCGACGAGGCGCCGGTGACCGGCGAAAGCACGCCGGTGCGCAAGGGTGCCGATGAAAAAGTCTTTGCCGGAACGATCAACGGCGATTCCGCATTGCGCGTCCGGGTGACGGCGACTGCCGCCGACAATACCATTGCCCGTGTCGTCAAGCTGGTCGAGGAGGCGCAGGAATCCAAGGCGCCGACCGAGCGTTTCATCGACCGTTTTTCGCGCTATTACACGCCGGGCGTCGTGGTTGTTGCCGCACTGGTGGCAATCATTCCGCCGCTGTTCATGGGCGGCCCCTGGGGCGAATGGGTCTACAAGGGCCTGGCCATCCTGCTCATCGGTTGCCCCTGCGCCCTGGTGATCTCGACACCGGCCGCCATCGCCGCCTCGCTTTCCGCCGGTGCGCGGCGCGGCCTGCTCTTGAAGGGCGGCGCCGTGCTGGAGACTTTGGGCACCATCACCGCCGTTGCGCTGGACAAGACCGGGACCCTGACCGAAGGCAAGCCCAAGGTCACGAATATCCTTGCCTTCGGCCATTCCGAAGCCGACGTGCTGACCTTTTCGGCGGCTCTTGAAACCGGTTCGAGCCATCCGCTGGCCAAGGCGATCCTCGATCGGGCAGCAGCCGGCAAAGTTGCCGTGCCGAGCGTATCCGACGCCAAGGCGCTGGGCGGCAAGGGCGTGACTGCGACGGTGAACGGCAAGGCCGTCTTCCTCGGCTCGCCGCAGGCGGCCGGTGACCGCATTGCGCTGTCGACAGAACAGACGGCCGCAATCACCGCTTTCAACGACGAGGGCAAGACTGTCTCCGTGCTGATCATCGGCGACACGCTGGCCGGTGCGATCGCCATGCGCGACGAGCCGCGCGCCGATGCAAAGTCCGGGCTGAAAGCGTTGACAGATGCGGGCGTAAAAATCGTCATGCTGACCGGCGACAACAGACGCACGGCAACCGCGATCGGCAAGCAGCTCGGCATCGAGGTGCGCGCCGAACTGATGCCGGAAGACAAGCAGCGGATCGTCGGCGAGATGAAGCGGCAGGGTCTTGTTGTTGCCAAGGTCGGCGACGGGATCAACGATGCACCGGCGCTGGCGGCGGCCGATATCGGCATCGCCATGGGCGGCGGCACCGATGTGGCGCTGGAAACCGCCGATGCCGCCGTGCTTCACGGCCGGGTCGGCGATGTCGCCGAAATGATCGAGCTGTCGAAACGCACGATGGGCAATATCCGCCAGAACATCACCATCGCTCTGGGACTGAAGGCGGTCTTCCTGGTCACCACCATCGCCGGGATTACCGGGCTGTGGCCGGCGATCCTGGCCGATACCGGTGCCACGGTGCTGGTGACGATCAATGCGCTGAGGCTTCTCGCACCCGTGCGCCGCGCCTGACATCCGAAGGTCCGGCGGTAGATCGGCCGCCGGACCTTCAATCCCGCTTCGACACCATCTCCTTCAGGCGCTCGACATCGCCCGGCGCCAATCCTTGCGGATCGGTCACGGCAACCCAGGCATCGACATAGTGTTCCGGCGCGTAGACATGGCCGTAGCCCATCGGCGATGTCGTCGCCATGGCCATATCCAGCGCTAGCTGCAGCATGGTGACGACCGGATACCAGGCGAGATAGGGCGAGACATCGGGACCGCGCGGCTGCTTCATCCACTCCGGTTCGCGGTAGAAGGAATGGGGATCGAAGAAGGTCACGGGATCGCTGGCATATTGCAGGTAGACAATGCGCAGCGGCCCCCACGTTGCGCCCGGAATATCCAGCCCATTCGTCTGGGCCGTGAAGCGGATGACCGAGCTGTCACGGAAGCGCGGCAGCCAAGCCGGAGATCCCGGCGCGCGCCCAGCGGTCACCGATTTCCAGCCGGTGCTTTCGAAGGGCGGGCCGCTCCAGAGCGCGCCATGGAACGGATCGCCGATCACATCGAAGAGATCGGCCGAGCGCTCGGAGTTCAGAGCACCAAGGCTGAGGCCGTGCAGGTAGAGTTTGGGCCGCTTATCCTTCGGCAGCGTTGTCCAGTGGCCGTAGACCGCCTTGAACAGTGCCTCGCCCGCTTCCGCGCCATAGCTCGGCTCGACCAGCAGCGAGAGCCAGCTGGTGAGATAGGAATATTGCAAAGCAACGCTCGCCACATCACCACGATGCAGATATTCGACCGTATCCATCGCCGCCGGATCGACCCAGCCGGTGCCGGTCGGGACGACGACGATCAGCGTGGAGCGTTCAAAGGCGCCGGTGCGCTTGAGTTCGTCGAGCGCCAGTGCCGCCCTTTCCTTCGCCGTTTCGGCGGCGTTCAGGCCGACATAGACGCGGATCGGCTCCAGTGCCGGCTGATTGAGAAAAGCACCGATCTTTGCAGCCGCCGGACCGGACGCGACGAACTCGCGGCCGCGAAATCCGAGGTCGTCCCAAGAGACGAGCGACGCAGCGCTGCCAGTCTTTGATGGATCCGCCGGCGGCGCCAGATCGCTGTCGATCAGTGCATCAAGCTCCCGGAAAGACGAATCGGCAAGGCGAAGGCCAGCCTTGAGGAGCAGGCCATCGGCGATCGACCAGAACAAAGCGAGAGCCAGAAGAACGCCGAGCAACCGGGCGATGGGCTTTGGGGTGACATGCTCGAATTTGCGCGAGAGAAAGGCAAACGTCAGCCGGAAGAGGCGCGCAAGCGCGATGAGAAGAAGAAAGACGAGCACGGCGATCAGAGCCAGCTCCACCGGCTCGGCAGTCTCGACCGGATCAAGTCCCATCAGGCTGCGGACGGAGTTTTGCCAGCGGGCTGCCTGCCAGAGGAATGTGATTGCTATTCCGGCGCACGCGACGACAGCCACAACCTTGACGGCCCGATCAACGGCAGGCGTGACCTTGGGAAGCTCCAGATAGAACCACAGCCAACGCCCGAAAACGCCCAGACCGTAACCGGCAGCAAGCGAGCATCCGGACAGCACACCCTGCATCAGATAGGGGCGCGGAATGAGACTGGGCGTCAGGGATGCGGCGAAGAACAAGATGCCGATCAGGAGGCCCGGTGTGGAAAGCGACGTCCAGACGCGCGACAGGTAGTTTCGCATTTTCCCCTCTTTGGATGAGCCTGATTTGCAAGGACCGTCAAAACCCAGCCGCCTACCCCTCCTGCATTTTCCTCCAGAGTTCGTAGATATCCTCTTCACCCTCGGGCCGCACCGGACGGTAGGCAAAACTCATCTGCTGTTCGGCAAAGGGCTTTTGAAGGTCCGCATAAAGCGGCGCGGAGGTCAGCCCGAAAGGTGCACCGTCCTCGTTGCAATAGGCGTAGACAATATCGGTGATGCCGGCGAGGCGCATGGCGGCAAGACACATCGGGCACGGATGGCCGCTGGCATACATGGTGGCACCCTTCAGGATCGGCGAATGACGCTTGATGGCCGCCGCGCGCACCGCGAGAATTTCGGCATGGGAGGTCGGGTCGTGGGTTTCCACCAGACCGTTGACGCCATGGGCGACGACCTCGCCATCCATGACCAGAACGGCACCGAACGGGCGTCCGCCTCTGCGGACATTCTCGCGGGCAAGCGCAATGGCTTCCGTCATGAAGCGATCTGCATCGAACATTGGACGATCTCCTGTTTCGCTTCCACCAGTGGAAACGATCAGGCGAGCGGCGTCAACCGTCACATAAGATGACGGTGTTGCCACCGGATCAGGTCGATGCCAGCGCCACGGCCGGTTGCAGCCGCGAGGCGTTGTAGGCGGGCAGGTAGCCGAAGATCAATCCGGTCAGGAAAGCGCTGCCGAAGGCGAGGATCACAGGCCCCGGCGCAAAACTGACGGCAACGCCAAACGCCTGCGCGACGGCACCGATACTGAGGCCCAATCCCACGCCGATCAGGCCGCCGAGCGCTGACACCACAAGCGCCTCGACGATGAATTGGGTGAGGATATCGCGGCCGCGCGCGCCCGTCGCCATGCGGATACCGATCTCGCGGGTGCGCTCGGTAACGGAGACCAGCATGATGTTCATCACCCCGATGCCGCCGACCAGCAGCGAGATGGCGGCGATCGAGCCGAGGAAGACTTTCAGGATGTTCGAGGTTTCGGTGAAGGTTTCGCGGATCGCGGCCATGTTGATGATCTGCGTATCCTGGCGCTTGTGGCGCTCATCCAGCAGAGCCTGAATCTGGTCCTGGGTGACATTGATGGCGCTGCCATCCTTCACCTGCACGGTGATGGAGCGAACGTTCCTTGCGCCGAACAGGCGCAGGTTCCCTGTCGATAGCGGTACCAGAACGGTATCGTCCTGATCGTTGCCGCCGGCGCTGGCGCCCTTTTTCGACATCACGCCGATCACCTGGAAGGGGATGTTCTTGATGAGGATGTACTGGCCGAGCGGATCGGCGCCGTCGGGAAACAGCGCATCAGCGACGGTCCTGCCCAGCACGGCGACGGTGGCATAGGCATCCATGTCGGTCTTTTCGAGGAAGGCGCCACCCTCAAGGGTCCAGGACTTGGCGGCAGGGAACTGCGGCACCGTGCCGTTGACCGTCGTCTGCGTATCCAGATTGCCGGCCCTGACAGTCAAGGTGCTCGACATTTCCGGCACCGCGAAGCTGATATTGGGCAGTTCCAGAATGGCATCCGCATCCGACGGGATGAGGGAGACGATGCTGCCCCCATCCCCGCCGCGGAAATTGGACATGTTGGGCCGCACGACCAGAAGATCGGAGCCCATGGCGGCGATGCGGCTCAGCACCGAATCCTGTGCGCCTGTGCCGATGGCGAGCATGGCGACGACGGAGCTGACGCCGATGACGATGCCGAGCAGGGTGAGGATGGTGCGAAACAGATTGGCCCTAAGCGCCCGGAACGACATGCGCACCGCCTCGGCCACATCGGTGACGATGGCAGCCTTGCCAACGCTCTTGACGGCAAGCGCCGGCTTGGCGCGGCCGATCCGCCTGACATTGCCGGGAATACGGTCGGCGACAATCAGGCCGTCGCTGATCTCGATGACGCGGTCGGCGGATTCGGCCAGTTCCGGCGCGTGGGTGATGATGATGACGGTATGGCCGTCCTCGTTCATCTGCCGTAGCGTCGCCATCACTTCCTTGCCGCTCTGGCTGTCGAGCGCGCCGGTCGGCTCGTCGGCGAGGATGATCTGGCCGCCGTTCATCAGCGCCCGGGCGATCGACACACGCTGTTGCTGGCCGCCGGACAGCTGGTTGGGCAGGTGATCGAGCCGGTCGCCGAGCCGGAGCGAGCGCATAAGCATGCTGGCACGCTCCTGCCGCTGCCGCGACGGCATGCCGGCGTATATGGCGGGGATCTCGACATTTTCCTGCGCGGTTGCCGTCGCCACCAGATTGTAGCTCTGGAAAACGAAGCCGAACATCTGGCGCCGCCTGGCCGCAAGCTCGTCGGCGTTCAAATCCGAAACGTCCTCGCCTTCGAGCAGGTACTGACCGCCGGTCGGCGTATCGAGACAGCCGAGAATGTTCATCAGCGTCGACTTGCCCGAACCGGAGGCGCCGACGATGGCGACGAATTCGCCCGGCTGGATATCGAGCGAGACGCCGCGCAGGACCTCGACGGCCACGTCGCCGTTGACGAAGGTCTTGCGGATATCCTTGAGCGAAATGAGCGGGCTCATCGGTTGTGCCCTCAGAACATCGGCGGCATGCCGCGCCGCGAATTGCCACGGCGCGGCGATGCAGCCTTGTCACCGGACCCCGCACCGACGACGATCGTGTCATTTTCGCCAAGACCTTGTTTGATCTCGACGCGCACGCGGTTGCGGATTCCGGTTTCGACCTTGCGGGTTTCGCGGGCGCCGGAGGCGGTGACGACGGTCACTTCCCCGGACGTGCCGTCCCCCGACGTACCGTTGTTGCCAGAATGGACCGCGGCGACCGGCACAGTCAAAACGTCTTTCGCCGACGACGCTACGAAGAAGACCTGCGCGGTCATGTTCATCATCAGCGTGCCCTCGGGATTGGGCACGTCGAACAGGGCGTAATACAACACGACATTGTTTTCGGTCGCGGGCGTCGGCTTGATCTGGCGCAGCGTGCCCGGATAACGCTGGCCGGGCTGGCCAAGCAGAGTGAAATAGGCGTCCATGCCCACTTTCAGCTTGCCGACATCCGCCTCTGACACTTCGGCCTCCACCGTCATGGTCGACAGGTCGGCGATGGTGACGATAGTCGGCGCCGTCTGGTTGGCATTCAGCGTCTGGCCTTCCTTGGCCGCTATATTGACGATGGTGCCGGTCCGCGGTGCATAGATCTTGGTATAGCCAAGGCTGATGCGGGCATCTTTCAGCGTCGCCTGTTGCTTGCGGACCTGGGCTTTCAGCGCATCGACATTGGCCTCGGCCGTGGCAAGTGCGGCCACCGCCTCGTCGAGCGCCGACTGGGCGGCACCATTGCTCGCAACAAGGGCACGCTGGCGGGTGAGGTTGGCCCTGGCCAGAACCACCTGCGCCGATTTATCGATCATCTGGGCTTCGAGGTTGGCAAGCTCGGCCTCGGCGATTTCGATCTGCGTTTCGATGGAGGCGCTGTCGATCTCGGCGATCAGCTGGCCTTCCTTGACGCTATCGCCGACCTCAACCTTGAGGCTCTTCAGCTGGCCGGACACCTGGGCGCCGACATCGACGTCCTTGATAGGGCTCAACAGCCCTGACGCCGTGACGCTGTTTTCGATATCGCCGCGCACCGGCATTTCCGTCACGACGGCCTCGGCCACATCTTGCTTGCCGTAGACCGACCAGCCGTACCATCCGGCGGTAGCGGCAAGCAGGACCGGAAGGATCAGCCAGCGCCTGCGCTTGCGCCCACGCCTGCTGCGCGCCGGCATCTGCTGCGCGGCGGCGTCCTGCTCTTCGGTGACAGCAGCAATTTTCCGGGTGGCATCCGCCATTCAAGCATCTTTCGGATCAGTTCGGGCAACGGGCTTACAATTCCTGATCAAGTAGGTTGAAACTACGCCCGAATGAAGTCCAACAGTATGAAATATCTGTAATCTTTCCGGTTTTTCGTTTCGCAATGTTTCCATGGCATCGACGGCGCAATGGAATTTACACATGAAAAACCGGCGGGGTGAACCGCCGGTTTCGTCAGTGCCCCGCATCTGCGGGCGGCCGGTTCAGCTGCAGACCCTGATGCGCTTGACGACCAGATTGCCGTAATAATCATACTTGCGGACCTTCTTGATCCAGCAATTGGCCTGATAATGACGCTTCTTGTAGTGCTGGCGCTTGTGGCCGTAGTAGTGATCGACCTGGCCGTAGCCGCCGCCGTGATAGCCATCATTGTAACCGCCGCCATAATAACCGCCCGCCTCGGACGGGGCCACGAAGGAAAGAGCCGCACTAACGGCAACGATGGAAGCGATGATCAGTTTGCGCATGATGGTCTCTCCTCTTAGCTGGATGAGGCCGCCCCATCCTTGAGACGGACAATCTCACATTCCAGAAAACGCGGCAGTTCCCGATGGAACACGATGTCATCCGCCTGATGTCTTGATCCGGGCCATGGCGATCACATCGGCAAACGTCCCGTCGCGAAATGCGTAAGCCTTGTGAATGCCCTCAGTGACAAAACCAGCGGCGTCATAGAGCGCGATTGCTCCTGCGTTGTCGGCAAACACCGTCAACTCGATGCGCGCGATGTTCAGCCAGTTATCCGCTGAATCGATGAGTTCGAGCAGCAGCGCCTTGCCAATGCCCTGCCTTTGATAGTCATCGTGGACGCTCATGCCGAGCACCGCTGCGTGATGACGCCGCCCCGTCTGGCGATGGAGCCCGGCAGCCCCAAGCAGGATGCCGTTCCTTTCCGCGACGAGTTGAAGTCCTCCGTCCGACGGTTTTTCCAGCCACGCGCGGACCTCTTCCGGACGGGTATGGGGCAGGCGCAGCGTTCCCCGCCGCACACCCGGCTGGTTCAGCACGGCGGCCATCTGCTCGTAGTCTCCGGGACGCGAGGCCCGGATGTGAACGGCTGTTTGGGAGGGTAGAACGGGAGAGTTCTCTGTTTGCTTCATGACGGTCCTCGTCTTCAAATGCGAGGAGGTGAGAAGCTTGCGACCCTACCTGCCTCGGCAGGGTCCACAGGATGAAAGCGCTTTTAGCCCAGCACCGATCCCGCGCACCCCGTAAGGTCCGTGCAGGTCATGAGAAGGGTGTTTGCTACGCTGTTCATTTCGTGAAAGTGAACGAACGCGCCGACGAAGGCAAGATCAAAAAACCCGCCATGCGATGACAACGAGCGTCAGCGCGATCACCCAGAGCGCCACGCGGCCCGAGCGGCTGTGACGCGCTTCGGCACGGCCGATGGCCTCGGCGGTCTGCGCGTCGAAACGCACGCCGTTCTCGGCCATGGCGGTGATCTCGCGCGAAAACTTTTCCGTCTTGACGGCGATCTCGGGTGCAGCCTCGGCAAGGCGCAGTGCGGCGTGCAGCGCCTCCTTCACGTCTCCCAGAATGCGCTTGGGGCCAAGATTGTCGCGGATCCAGGCGCCGACCACCGGCTCGGACGCCTTCCACATATTGAAGCGCGGATTGAGCGTGCGGGCGACACCTTCGACGACGACCATGGTCTTCTGCAGCATGACCAGTTCGGGCCGGGTCTCCATGTCGAACAGCTGGGTCACCTCGAACAGCAGCGTCAGAAGCTTGGCCATGGAGATGGTTTCGGCCGGCTGGCCATGGATCGGCTCGCCGATGGCGCGGATCGCCTGGGCAAAGCTTGCAACATCGTGATGGCCGGGCACATAACCCGCTTCGAAATGCACGTCGGCGACGCGGCGGTAATCGCGGGTGATGAAGCCATAGAGAATTTCGGCGAGAAAGCGGCGCTCCTTCTTACCGAGCCGGCCGACAATGCCGAAATCGACGGCGACGATCATGCCTTGCGGATCGACGAACAGATTGCCCTGGTGCATGTCGGCATGGAAGAAGCCGTCGCGCAGCGTATGGCGCAGGAAGGACTGGATCAGCGTATCGGCCAGCGCATCGAGATCGTGGCCGGCCGCGCGCAGGCCCTCGACATCCGACATCTTGGTGCCGTCGATCCATTCCATCGTCACGACGTCGCGGCCGGTGCGTTCCCAGTCGACCTTCGGCACCCGGAAACCTGGGTCATCGGCCGCGTTCTCGCCAAGTTCCGACAGGGCGGCAGCCTCAAGCCGCAGATCCATCTCGATCTTGGTGGTCTGCTCCAGGGTCTTCGTCACCTCGACCGGCCGCAGGCGGCGCGTATGGGGCAGGAAACGCTCCTGCAGCCCGGCGACGAGGAACATGGCCTCCAGATCATGGGCAAAGCGCTGACGCACGCCGGGGCGGATGACCTTGACCGCGACCTTCCGCTCGACGCCATCCTTTAACACCGTTGCGGGGTGGACCTGGGCGATCGAGGCAGCGGCGATGGGATCGCCGAAATGGGTATAGAGATCTGCGACCGGACGGCCGAGCGAGTTCTCGACGGCCGCACGCGCCTCCTCCACCGGGAAAGTCGCCATGCGATCCTGCAGGAAGGACAGGTCTTCGGCAAAATCGGCGCCGACGACATCGGGCCGGGTGGCAAGGAACTGGCCGATCTTCACATAGGAGGGGCCAAGCCGCTCGATCGCCCGGGCCAGCCGGTCACTGCGATCTTCCTGTTTTGCACGGCCGCGTGCGAAAAGGCCGGCAAAGGATTGCGCGGCCTTCGGCAGGGCCGGCAGGTCTTCCGACGGCAGCGCCGAAACGACGCCCTCGCGCACCAGAACCCAGCCGATACGGACGAGGCGAAGATAGGCTCCTGGCGTACTCATAACGGCTTGCCGCCACGCAGGGGCAGCCCCTCAGAGCGCTTCACGAGAATGGATACCATGCGTCAGATCTTCCAGCCGGAATGCAGCGCGGCAATGCCGGCGGTGTAATTGGTATAGGTGACACGCGAAAAGCCGGCCTTGGTGATCATGGCGGCGAAATCGCGCTGGTTGGGAAACTTGCGGATCGATTCCACCAGATACTGGTAGGGCTCGGCCTCGCCGGTGACCATCTTGCCGAACCGCGGGATCGCGTTGAACGACCAGGCGTCATAGACCTTGTCGAGCAACGGCATCTCGACCTCCGAGAACTCCAGGACCAGCAGGCGCCCGCCGCGCTTCAGAACACGGTAGGCTTCCGTGAGCGCCACATCGATGCGCGGCACGTTGCGGATGCCGAAGGCGATCGTATAGGCGTCGAAGGAATTCGCCTCGAACGGCAATTCCTCGGCATTGGCCTCGACGAAGGTGAGATTGGGCGACAGGCCCTTCTTCTCGGCGCGCTCGGCGCCGACGCCGAGCATTGAGCCGTTGATGTCGAGCACGGTCGCATGCGCGTTGCGGTCCGAGGCTTCGACGATGCGAAAGGCGATGTCACCGGTGCCGCCGGCAACGTCGAGAACCTTGTAATCCCCGGAGCGGCGGGGATTGAGCGCAGCGATCATCGCATCCTTCCAGGCGCGGTGCAGCCCCATGGACATGACGTCGTTCATGATATCGTAGCGCTTGGCGACCTTGTGGAAGACATCGTTGACGAGCGCCTGTTTCTCGCCCTGGCCAACCTGGCGAAACCCGTAGGAGGTTTCCATGCCGCCATCGGCAGAAGTGCGCTCACCAGTCATCAAGGTCTACTCCGTTCAATCGCTGTTGCGCCGACCATAGCGAATTCGCTGCATCCACGCTATCTCTGCGGCAGATAGCGGCCTGCGGCATTCGCGCCCGTGGCGGCCTGCTATAGGATATGTGCGCTGCGAATGGAATTGCCAAATGACCCCGGTCGGCTGGCGTATGACGAGGAGACGTGAATGCCGGAACTTCCCGAGGTGGAAACGGTCAGACGGGGCCTGACGCCCGCGATGGAAGGTGCAATTCTGGTGCGTGCGGAGTTGCGCCGTCCGGACCTGCGCTTCCCCTTCCCGGCCGGCTTCGCAACACTGGTCTCGGGACAGCGGATCGTCTCGCTTGGGCGGCGGGCAAAATACCTTCTGATCGACCTTGAAGGTGGCGACGTCATCATCGCCCATCTCGGCATGTCCGGATCCTTCCGGGTGGAAGACGGTCCGGCATCCGGGACACCTGGAGACTTCCATCATCCGCGCGGCAAGAGCGAAAAGCATGATCACGTCGTTTTCCATCTGGAAAGCCCGAATGGCCCTGCCCGCGTCATCTACAACGATCCGCGCCGTTTCGGCTTCATGGACCTTGCCCGGCGCGATGCGCTGACCAGCCACGCCTTCTTTCGCCAACTCGGCGAAGAGCCGACCGGCAACGTGCTCGATGCCGCCTATCTCGCCGCGCGTTTCGCCGGCAAGGCCCAACCGCTGAAATCGGCGCTGCTCGACCAGAAGAACATTGCCGGGCTTGGCAATATCTATGTCTGCGAGGCACTGTGGCGCTCCGGCCTGTCGCCGTTGCGGGCCGCCGGCACGCTGGTGGACGCCAAAGGCAGGCCGAAGGCGGCGCTGGTGCTCTTGACCGAGGCGATCCGGGCCGTCATCGCCGATGCCATTGCCGCCGGCGGGTCATCGCTGCGCGACCATATCCAGACGGACGGCACGCTGGGTTACTTCCAGCATTCGTTCTCGGTCTATGATCGCGAAGGCGAGCCTTGCCGGACGCCCGGCTGCGGCGGGGCCGTCGCCCGCGTCGTTCAGGCGGGCCGATCGACCTTCTACTGCTCGAAATGCCAGAAATAACGCCCTCGGCAAAGGAGTAGCGTCCGCCGCGTTTTCGAAAATAGCGCGTTGACGGGAGGCGTGTTTAAGGCTATATGCCGCCCACAGTTTGGAAAGCCGCTCCAAGGTTTTCCGATATTGCTCCCTACTTGCTTGGACGACAGGTCGCAGTGACCCGGCACGGCGGTAGAGAGTTTTTGTCAGATTTCGAAGAGAGACACCAAATGGCCAATACAACTTCGGCGAAAAAAGCGACCCGCAAGATCGCACGCCGCACGGAAGTCAACAAGTCCCGCCGTTCGCGCGTGCGCGGCTTCATCCGCAAGGTCGAAGAAGCCATCGCTTCCGGCGACCAGGTTCTCGCTCAGGCAGCCCTGAAGGCAGCCCAGCCGGAACTGATGCGCGCAGCCACCAAGGGCGTGCTGCATGCCAATACGGCATCGCGCAAAGTTTCGCGTCTTGCGAACCGCGTAAAGTCGCTTTCGGCCTAAGCCGGCTTATTAAAATATCGTCAAGGCATTAGCCCGGTCCCGCGACCGGGCTTTTCCGATTCGGCCCTGTCCGGTGCAAATGGTTAATCCTTGTGCAAGCCAACATGTCATCGCAATGACATATTTTTCTAAATAAATTCAAATAGTTACAGGAGGAGGCTCGGACTTATCCTCCTTCATCCGGGGTCTGTTAAGGCCTGTGGCGAGTCAAGATTTTTTTTATTTTTTTTGTTTTTCGCCAGCTAAATTCAGGCACAAAATTCAAAGCCCTTGATTCAAAAGCGATTCTCTTTCGCGGGTGTGCCGTCCATGCAGGACGCGCTATGAGAGTCAACGCCCGGTGCTTCCCAAGTGTTAAAATTCGCGATTGATCTTGTGTCACGATCCTGCCTAAATGCCTCTCACAGAAGGCACGGGACATTCCTGTGGACAAGATGAAAAGGCAGCCTTTCAACAGGCGGCATAATTTCACTTAAACTTTCTGTACGGGGTGGTTCCACAACGTTCCATCAATCAGAACAAGGCGCTTCCAGCCGGGCAACAGGTTTGCACGGAACGGTTTCTTGCGACTTCTGGTTGCACGCAAAGCGGCAACTGGAGAACTGAGCAGCGTACCGTGGCGAGGCTGCCGCGTTGCGCTGAGACGAAGGCCTGGATGTGAATGAGGACACATCTGCAGCAACTGGCTTGCCCTTCTTGTAACGAGGGTCGGGATATGGCCGGTGAGGGAGACTGAATGATCCGGACGGGGTTACGAGGCCCGGCCGGTCATTGACATACAATCGTGCAAGCGGGACATGCGTTTGGCTTTGTCGAACGGATTTGCACGAAAACCGGGTCAAGAGAGGAGAATGAGGAATCCTCTTGCGGCACGGCGAGCGTTTGAATCGGGCGGCATGCCTTTAACGAGGGCCGCTTGAGACGGACATAAAGGTTGACGCCGGCAGCAATGGCGGCGTCACGGAATGATATTGGAAGGCGGCAATATGCTAAGTAATTCAGTGACGGCGGCGATCGTGTTCGAGAATGGGGAGACTGTACGTCAGATCGCTGTCAAGCAGTCTGACGGTCCTGCAGGCGACAAGGGCGAGATGATCCAAAGCGCGCTTTTCGAGCGGGTGAGTGCGCGTTTGAAAGCCCAGGTCGGACCCGATGTTTTTGCCAGTTGGTTTGGCCGGTTGAAGCTGCAATCCGTTTCCAAGAGTGTCGTACGGCTGTCCGTTCCAACGACGTTCCTGAAGTCCTGGATCAACAACCGCTACCTCGACCTGATCACCAGCATTTTTCAGCAGGAAGACGCCGAAATCCTGAAGGTGGAGATCGTGGTGCGCAGTGCGACGCGCAGCGCCCGGCCCGGCCTTCATGACGACGCTCCCCAGGCAAGCCAGAGCGATGTAGCCGCGCCGGTTTCTTCACGCCGTTCCGCGCCACAGACATTGGGCCAGCATGCAGCTGCCACGGTCGGCAATCTGCAGAAGTCTCAGCCGGTCGCAGGCCCATTGTTCGGATCCCCGCTGGATTCACGCTACACATTTGAAAGCTTTGTCGAGGGCTCCTCGAACCGCGTCGCTCTTGCTGCCGCAAAGACGATCGCCGAAGCCGGCGCGGGTGCCGTGCGCTTCAACCCGCTGTTCATCCATTCCACGGTCGGCCTTGGCAAGACCCACCTGTTGCAGGCGATCGCGACCGCTGCGATCCAGAGCGCGCGGGCACCCCGCGTCGTCTATCTGACGGCCGAATATTTCATGTGGCGCTTCGCAACCGCCATTCGCGACAATGACGCGCTGTCGCTCAAGGAAACATTGCGCAACATCGATCTTCTGGTCATCGACGACATGCAGTTCCTGCAGGGCAAGTCGATCCAGCACGAATTCTGCCATCTCCTCAACATGCTGCTGGATAGCGCCAAGCAAGTCGTGGTTGCTGCCGACCGCGCGCCTTGGGAACTGGAATCGCTTGATCCGCGCGTCCGCTCGCGCCTTCAGGGTGGCGTTGCCATCGAGATGGAAGGCCCGGATTACGAGATGCGTCTCGAAATTCTCAAGCGCCGCCTCGAAGTCGCCCGTCTGGACGACCCGTCGCTCGACATTCCCGCCAATATCCTGAGCCATGTCGCCCGCAACATCACAGCCAGCGGCCGCGAACTCGAAGGCGCCTTCAATCAGTTGCTTTTCCGGCTTTCCTTCGAGCCCCAGTTGTCGATTGAACGGGTCGACGAGCTGCTCGGCCATCTGGTCAATGCCGGTGAACCGCGCCGAGTGCGTATCGAAGACATCCAGCGCGTCGTTGCCAAGCACTACAACGTGTCGCGCCAGGAACTGGTGTCCAACCGCCGTACCCGCGTCATCGTCAAGCCGCGCCAGATCGCCATGTATCTGGCAAAGACGCTGACTCCCCGCTCCTTCCCGGAAATCGGCCGCCGTTTTGGCGGGCGCGATCACACCACGGTTTTGCATGCCGTGCGCAAGATCGAGGACCTGATCACGGGCGATACCAAGCTGTCGCATGAGATCGAGCTTTTGAAGCGGCTGATCAACGAATAGCTCTCAGGCCGCTAGACCGATTGTTGAAACATGCCCCTGTTCGAACGGACAGGGGCATGTTCAGTTCAGACAGCCCGGTTATTTCTTTCCGTTTGCAATCAGATGATACAACGCGCGGATGGCTTGCGCCTCGCCGCCGAGGGGCGAATGCGGACGCTCTGCCGGAGCCCAGCCGAAAATGTCGAAATGCGCCCAGCTTTTCGCATTGGTCACGAAGCGCTTGAGGAACAGAGCTGCGGTGATCGAGCCGGCCATACCGCCCGAGGGTGCGTTGGTCAGGTCGGCAATGCGGGCAGAGATATCTTTCTCGTAGCCCTTGTAGAGCGGCATGCGCCACATGGGATCATCGACCGTCAGGCTCGATTCCGTCAGATCATTGGCCAGATCCTCATCATCGGTGTAAAACGGCGGCAGGTCGGGACCGAGTGCGACGCGGGCGGCGCCCGTCAGTGTTGCCATGTCGATCAGCAGGTCGGTCTCTTCCTCGTCTGCGTAAGCCAGCGCATCCGCAAGGATCAACCGGCCTTCCGCATCCGTGTTGTCGATCTGCACCGTCAGGCCCTTGCGGCTGCGATAGATGTCACCCGGACGGAAAGCATTGGCGGAGATGGAATTTTCGACCACCGGCACGAGAACGCGCAGATCGACCTTGAGCTTGGCGTCCATGATCATCAGGGCAAGGCCCATGACATTGGCAGCGCCGCCCATGTCCTTTTTCATCAACAGCATGGAAGCGGCAGGCTTGATATCGAGACCGCCGGTGTCGAAGCAAACGCCCTTGCCAACCAGCGTCACTTTTCGATGACCTTTCTTGCCCCAGCGCATTTCCAGGAGGCGCGGCGCTTCGGCGCTGGCCCGGCCGACCGTGTGGATCAGCGGGAAATTCTGCTTGAGCAGATCATTGCCGGAGATGACGGAAACCTTGGCCTTGTAATGGTCTCCAAGCGCCCGGAAGGCTTCCTCCAGCGCATGCGGGCCCATATCGTTGGTGGGCATGTTGATCAGATCGCGGGCGAGGAAGATGCCCGCCAGCTGCCGTTTGATATCGGCAGCATCGGCATCGGCCGGGATCATCAGTGTCGGTGCTTCCTTACCCGCCGTCTTGTAGCGATCAAAGCTATAGGAGCCGAGACCGTAGCCCAACGCTAACCGGTTTGCCGTCAGTGGCGCAGTCTCGATATGCCATTTTCCGGCCGGCAATGTGCGCGCTAGCTTACCCGTGAGGAACGGTGCTTCGGAAGGATTGGCGCCAAGGCCGAACAGCGCGCCGCCGAGATGCCCGTCTTCGGACGGGATCAGCAGGACCGAACCGGATTCCGCCTTGAACCCCGCCTTGCGCGCCCAATCGAGTGCGATCGGATCGATGGCCCCCAGATCAATATGCGCGGGGGTCACCGCGAAAATGGGCAGGGTTTTGCCGGCGCTGGTGTTGAACGGCGACGAACGATCGATGAATTGATAGGGGGCCATGAAAATCCTTCAGTAGGAACGGTGTAGAATCACCCGATTAACGCTCTGTTAGGGTTAACAGATTATTGCTGGAGTGAAGGTTGCGCCGATGTTGGGGATTTGCGTCCGGTGCTCGAACAAATGCTTAGGGGCATTGGCAATGAACTCACGCGGACCATCGTTTCCCTCCAACCGGATTTTGCGCGGCACGGCGATGACGCTTCTCGCTCTCGCGCTGGCAGGCTGCGCATCGCAGAAAAAGGAACTGACCACCGGCTCCATTCCCTCTCCTTCCGCGAGTTTCTCAAAGCCGGTCCAGTCAATGAACGCGACGGAACTATCGGCGGCGGCGGAAAGTATCGGGCAGGCCTATGAGCGCAACCCGCGGGACCGCTCCGCCGGTCTCAACTATGCCAATATGCTGCGCATGACAGGCCGCAACGAGCAGGCGCTGGCGGTGATGCAGCAGGTGGCAATCAACTTTCCGGCCGACCGCGAGGTGCTGGCTGCCTATGGAAAATCGCAGGCCGCCGCCGGCCAGCTGGAGCAGGCACTCAACACGATTTCCCGTGCCCAGACACCCGACCGGCCGGACTGGAAGCTGAAATCCGCCGAAGGCGCCATTCTGGACCAGCTCGGACGCGCAGGCGAAGCCCGCCAGCGTTATCGCGAGGCGCTGGACATCCAGCCAAACGAACCGACCGTGCTGTCAAACCTGGGCATGTCATACCTTTTGAACAAGGACCTGAAGACCGCCGAAACCTATCTGAAATCAGCGGTCAGCCAGGCGGGCGCCGACAGCAGCGTGCGCCAGAACCTGGCGCTCGCCGTCGGCCTGCAGGGGCGCTTTGCCGAAGCCGAACAGATCGCCCGCCAGGAACTTTCCCCGGATCAGGCGGAAGCCAATGTGAAATATCTGCGCTCGATCATGTCGCAGCAGAATGCCTGGCAGAAGCTCGCCAAGGACGACAAGGGCACGAACTGACGGCAGGCGGGTTCAACGCCTCGCCCTGACGAAATCGAGAAAGGCCCGCAGTGGACCCGGCAACTGCCGCCGGCTTGGATAATAGAGGAAAAAACCGGGATAGTCGGGGCACCAATCCTCCAGAACACGGACCAGCCGCCCGTCCGAGACCAGGTCGATCGCCTGGTTCTCGAAAACATAGGCGAGCCCAGCGCCTTCCAGCGCTGCTTGCAGCATGGTGTCCTGATCCCCGAGCGTCAGGGGGCCCTGCACATCGACATCGAGTTCAAGGCCGCCGCGTTCAAACTCCCACCGGTAGAATGCGCCGCTTGCAAAGCGATACCGGATGCAGGGACGCCCCTTCAGATCATGGGGCGTGACGGGTTTTGCATGCCGCTCGAAGTGATCCGGCGAGCCTACCACGGCAAACCGATGCCGCGGACCGATGGCAACGGCGATCATGTCCGCCGCAATGCTCTCGCCGAACCGCACGCCAGCATCGAAACCGCCCGAGACCATATCGACAAGTGCATCATCGACGACGATCTCGACCTCGATAGCCGGATGCTCGCGAAGAAAGCGGGCGACAATCGGCAGCAGTACCAGCTTGGCTGCGGCCCGCGGCGCATTCAGCCGCAGCCTTCCGATGGCTTGACCGCGAAACGTGTCCAGTTCCTCCAAAGCAGCGTCTATGTCGAGAAAAGCCGGGCGAACCCGCTCGAAGAGGCGCTCGCCTGCCTGCGTCAAGCCGACCCCGCGGGTCGTCCGGTTAACAAGCCGGACATCCAGCCTTTCCTCGATCGCCCGCAAGGCATGACTGAGTGCCGAGGCGGTGACGCCGAGTTCGACCGCCGCCCTGCGAAAACTCCGGTTTTCGGCAATTGCCAGAAAGACAGACAGGTCTGCAGGGCGGATCCGGCGCATTAATGAATTTTCCTCACTGCGACATAGAGCATAAGTCGGATTATCTCATCTATCATGCTCAGCTACGTTGTACCTGCAAGCAAATTCCAACGACGAAAGGAAAACGTCATGCGTGTATGGTTCATCACTGGTGCATCCCGTGGCTTCGGCGCCCTCATCACCCAAGAGGCCCTCAATGCCGGCGATGCAGTCGTCGCAACGGCGCGCAACGCACAGACCGTCATCGAACGGTTCGGCAATCATTCCAATCTGCTGGCCGTCGCCCTCGACGTCACCAATGAAAGCCAGGCCTTTGCTGCTGCCGAACAGGCGGTCAAGCGCTTCGGCAAGATCGACATTCTGCTCAACAATGCCGGCTACGGATTGCTCGGGGCCGTCGAGGAAGCAACAGCGGAGGAGATCGAAAAGCTCTATGCGACGAATGTGTTCGGCCTTCTGAAGGTGACACGGGCTGTCCTGCCGCACATGCGCCGCCAGCGCTCGGGCCATATCCTGAACATCTCCTCGATCGGCGGCTATGTCGGCTTTCCGGGATGGGGCGTCTACGGCTCGACCAAGTTTGCAATCGAAGGCCTGTCGGAATCGCTCGCCGCCGAGGTCAAGCCGCTCGGGATCAACGTCACCGTCGTCGAGCCGGGCTTCTTCCGCACCGACTTCCTCGACGAGACCTCGCTCGCCATCAGCCCGCGCTCTATTGCCGACTATGAAAAGACGCCCGCCGGCGCCATGCGCGACTTCGCGGCCGGCAAAAACCACGGGCAGCCCGGCGACCCGGCCCGATTTGCCAAGGCGATGATCACGCTCGCCAACGCCAAGAACCCGCCGCTGCGCATGCCCTTCGGCACGGATACAGTCGCCGCGATCGGTGAGAAGAACGCAAACGTCGCCGGTGAGGTTGAAACCTGGCGCGTGCTTGCGGAATCGACCGACTTTCCGCTGCAAACGGCGACCTCGGAGTGATTGAACAGCAACCACATGAGAAAGCACCGCCATCAAGGGCGGTGCTTTCGCCCGTCCGGAACCCGTCTCGGACGCGGGCCTAGAACTTGTCCGACACCTGGATGCCGGCGGGGCCGAGAATAACCGCGATCAGCACCGGCAGGAAGAACAGGATCATCGGGACCGTGAGCTTCGGCGGCAGGGCGGAGGCTTTCTTTTCCGCCTCGTTCATGCGTTGATCGCGGCTCTCCTGCGCAAGGACACGCAGGGCCTGAGCGATTGGCGTACCATACCGGTCCGCCTGGATCAGCGCCTGCATCACCGCTTTCACATCGTCCAGCCCTGTCCTGATCCCGAGATTTTCCAGCGCAATGCGCCGGTCCGGCAGAAACGACAGTTCTGCCGTGGTCAAAACCAGTTCTTCGGCCAGAGGAGCCGATTGCTCGGCAATTTCGTCGGCTACACGCCGCATGGCCAGTTCCATCGAGATGCCCGATTCCACGCAGATCAACAGCAGGTCGAGCGCATTCGGCCATGCCCTGCGGATCGACTGCTGGCGCTTGGAGACCGCATTGGAAATGAAGATGTTCGGTGCATAGAAACCGAGATAGCCGATGCCGATAACAGCCAGAACACGCATCGAGAATGGCTTTTCGGCAAGATATCCGAGGAAGAAGATGTAGAAGCCACCCACGGCCAAAAACAGGAAGGGAAGGCACAGCCTGGCAACGAGGAAAACGTTGAGCGCATTCTGGGACCGGTAGCCTGCCGCTTTCAGCCGGTTGACGGTATTTTCATCGACAAGCGCCTTGCGCAGGTTCAGCCGTTCGACGATCTGCCGGGCCGACGTATTGTTCTGGGTCCGCAGCGATGCCTTGCCGCCGCTGATCTCGGCGTTGAGGCGGGCGCGCTCGCGGGCGCGGATCAGGTCGCGCTCGGTGGCAACCGATTTCATCCGCTTTTCCAGGTTTCCCCGTTCGAGAAACGGCGACGCCAGAGAATAAAACGTCGCCAGTACCGCCACGACCACCAGAAAGGCAACAATGACGTTCAGATTGGTCAGGGTATTGATCATGCCCTCGCTCATGCCGGACCCTTTGCCTAAATGTCGAAATTGATCATGTTGCGCATTACCCAGATACCGATGCTCATCCACACGGCCGAAGCACCCATGATGATATGCCCGCGCGGATCGGTGAACAGGATCATCATGTAGTCCGGTGAGGTCGTGTAGACGAGGAAGGCAACGATGAAGGGCAGCGCGCCGATGATGCAGGCGGACGCCTTGGCTTCCATCGACAATGCCTGAACCTTGGCCTTCATCTTCTTGCGTTCGCGCAGCACCTTGCTGAGGTTGCCGAGCGCTTCGGAAAGATTGCCCCCTGCCTGGGCCTGGATAGCGATAACGATGGCGAAGAAATTGACCTCCGGCAGCGGGATGCTGTTGATCATGCGGGCGCAGGCTTCCGGAATGTTCAAGCCGACCTGCTGGGCCTCGATGATGCGCTTGAACTCGGTCTTGACCGGCTCCTGACCATCGCCGGCAATCAGCCGGATGGCATCGTTGAGCGGCAAGCCGGACTTGATAGATCGCACCATAATGTCGAGCGCATTGGGGAATTCATTGAGGAACGCCTTGCAGCGGCGGTTGATCATGAAATTGACGAACCAGCGCGGAAAACCGGCCGTGCCGATGAGGAAAATGCCGCCAATGACCGGCAGACTCATCCCCGCAACCAATGCCAGAAAGCTGATGACGGCGCCGAAGACGACACTTGCAATATAGAATTGTGAAATCGACAGCTTGAGACCGGCCTGCATCAGCCTGATCTTCATATTCGGCTTGGCCTTGGCCGATTTTTCCAGCTGCTTCTTCTCGAGATCCTTCAGCGAATCCTGAACAGATTTGCGCCTTTTGGACATTTCGTTCATGCGGTCGCGGGCAGCCTTGACCTGAACTCGGTCTGTTTCGGTAGAGGTGACCTTGCGGACGCGGCTCTCGGTCTTCTTGTCAGTTTCGATGCGCGTGAACAGAATGCCATAGGCAAGCCCGGCCGTCGAAAGCGCGACGAGGCCGACAATCGCCAGAATGGTGATATCTATTCCGAACATGAAATGCCTCAGTCCTTTTCCATCGCGTCGAGCGTCGCGGCCAGCCGCTTGTCCTCGTTGAAATAACGGGCGCGATCCCAGAAATGCGGGCGTCCGATGCCGGTCGACTTGTGCCGGCCGATAATCTTGCCATTGGCGTCTTCGCCGTCCATTTCATAGCGCATCAGGTCCTGCGTGATGATCACATCGCCTTCCATGCCGATGACTTCGGTAATGTGGGTGATGCGGCGCGAGCCGTCGCGCAGGCGCGCGGCCTGGATGATGACGTCGATAGAGCCGGCGATAATTTCGCGCACTGTCTTGGCGGGGAGCGTGTAGCCGCCCATGGCGATCATCGATTCCATACGGCTCAGGCATTCGCGCGGCGTATTGGCGTGGATGGTGCCCATCGATCCGTCGTGACCGGTGTTCATTGCCTGCAAAAGGTCAAAAACTTCCGGTCCGCGGACTTCGCCGACGATGATCCGTTCGGGGCGCATACGCAGGCAGTTCTTGATGAGATCGCGCATGGTGATCTCGCCTTCGCCTTCGATGTTCGCCGGGCGGGTTTCGAGACGGACCACATGCGGCTGCTGCAGCTGCAGTTCGGCCGTGTCCTCGCAGGTGATGACGCGCTCTTCGAGATCAATGTAGCCGGTCAGGCAATTCAAAAGTGTGGTTTTACCAGAGCCGGTACCGCCGGAGATGACGATATTGCAGCGGACGCGGCCGATAATCTGGAGGAGAACCGCGCCTTCCGGCGTAATCGCCCCGAACTTGACCAGCTGGTCGAGCTTCAGCTTGTCCTTCTTGAATTTACGGATGGTGAGCGCCGTGCCGTCGATGGCAAGCGGCGGGGCGATGACGTTGACACGCGAGCCATCCGGGAGACGGGCGTCGCAGATCGGAGAGGATTCATCGACCCGGCGGCCAACCTGCGAGACAATGCGCTGGCAGATCGACAGAAGCTGGGCGTTATCGCGGAAACGCACTTCGGATTCGATGGTCTTGCCGTTGACTTCGATGAAGGTCTGTCCGGCACCGTTGACCATGATGTCGGCGATATCGTCGCGTGCGAGAAGCGGCTCCAGCGGACCATAACCAAGCACGTCATTGCAGATGTCCTCAAGCAGCTCTTCCTGCTCGGAGATCGACATCGCGAAATTCTTGATCGTGATGATGTCATTGACGATATCGCGAATTTCCTCGCGCGCGCTCTCATTGTCGAGCTTGGCGAGCTGTGAAAGATCGATCGTATCGATCAGCGCAGAAAATACCTGCGACTTGGTATCGTAATAATCCTCGGTGCGGGCGGCCTTTTTGCGGACTGGCGCCGGTACCGGTTGCGACCGCGTCACGGGCATCGATTCACGCACGGGTTCGGCAAGCACCGGCGTTACCGGCCGCTCGGCAACGGCTACCGCGCCGGCGGACGCAAGCGTTTGCACCGGAGGACTGATGGATCCCCCCTTGCCGAAGCCGTCGTTTCCTCGTTTACCAAACATGCGCTCAATCCGGTTTTCGTTTGACTGTCAATTACTTGCGGCCAAGCATTCCAAGTACCTTGCCAAGGCCGCCCTTCTTGGCTTTCTTGGCTGTGGCGCGGCCCGTCAGGAGATGGGCAAGCTGCGAAAATGTCTCTGCCGTCGGCGCCTTCTTGTCGATCTCGGCAATCATCCGGCCGCTGTTGGCGGCATTGCCAAACAACACCACATCGAAGGGGATGATCGCGACCGGCTCGATCTCAAGGGAATCGCAGAAATCGCCCGGTGATATCTCCGGCCGTTTCGGCAACCCGACCTGATTGAGCACCAGATGCGGCATCTTGTCATTCGGCCGGATCTTCTTCATCGAATCGAACAGATTCTTGGCATTGCGAAGATTGGCAAGGTCAGGCACCGCCGTCACCACGACTTCATCGGCTTCCGCCAGCACCGTGCGCGTCCAGTCAGACCAGAGATGAGGCACATCCAGCACCGAGACCGGGGCGTTGCGCAGCAGGATTTCCATCAGCGGCTGGAACGCCGTCGCATCGAAATCATAGGGCCGGTCGAGCATGGACGGCGCTGCGAGCAAGGAGAGATGCTCGGAGCACTTGGTCAAAAGGCGATCGAGGAAGACTTCGTCAAGGCGTTCCGGCGAGAACACAGCCTCAGAAATGCCCTGCGGCGGATCCTGATCGAAGTTGATATTGGCGGTGCCATAGGGCAGATCGAGGTCGGCAAGCACCACTTCGGTGGAAAACAGGTTGGAAATGCCCCAGGCGCAATTATGGGCCAGCGTCGAGGAGCCGACGCCGCCCTTGGCGCCGATGAAGGCGATGCTGCGGCCCAGTGGCTCGGCTTCCGGATCGACGAAGATGGTGGCGATCGCGCCGAGCACATCCGGCATGGCCACCGGGGCGACCATGTATTCGGAGATGCCGTTGCGAATGAGGTCGCGATAGAGCGGGATATCGTTGTAGCGGCCGATCACGATCACCTTGGTGCTTGGGTCGCACACGGCGGCGAGCGGCGCCAGTTCCTGCATCAGCAAGCGCGGCTCGGTCGCCGTTTCCAGAATGATCAGGTTCGGAGTCGGCACGGACGAAAACATGTTGGCGGCGGCCGCGATCGAGCCGCTATTGATCTTGAAGCTGACCTTGCTCATCCGCCGGTCCTGGCCGCAGCGTTCCATCACCCGCTGCAGCGCATCCGTTTCGCAGAAGGCGTGGACAGATATCCGCGGCAGCGGCCGCAAGTGATCGACATCGCTTGGCCGGGCTGCATCCAGGATATCGTCATCACTGCCTGCGGTGTCGATCTTGTAGTCAATCGTGCTCATCATGCTGTTCCTTCAAGCCGCCCAGAGTGTCAGTTGAAGTTGATCGTGGGGGTGCCGGGATCTGTGCCTGCATCTATGCCACGGTAGTCGCTGATCACCTTGCCGCGCTGTACGGCGTCAATCGGCGACATGGCGCGCGGGCCGAGCAGATCCAGCGGGTTGGCAATTTGTGCGGCCAGATTGGATTGGCTCGCACAGCCGAAATTTTCATAGTTCTTGTTCTCGATTGTATTGGAGATCAGATCCTTTGGCCAGTTGCCGCAGGGAGCCGTCTTTGCCGTAATCGCGGAATAGCTGAGCCTTACCGGCGCTGCGTCACCGCCGGGATTGGCCTGGTAGGTCACCTCCACCAGCCGGTTGGCCGGGATGCCGGAGCCGACCAGCACGCCACGAATTTCCTTGCGCAGCGCGGAGACCGCATAGGCATTGCTGGAACCCTTCGGCAGCAGAATCTGGACAGTGCCGGTGGCTGAATTGGTATAGCCTTGCGCAAAGCCGCGAATGACATCGCGTGCGCCCTTGGTGAGGTGTCTGTCGGTGGAAGCCACCGGCACGTCGATCACATGTTCCGCTTCGGCAATCACGATCGGATGCCGCGTCCGGTAGTCGTCCGGAAGGGCTCCCGTCGACATACCGTCACGGTTGGCGCAGCTTGCAAGGCTTGTGCCTGCAACCAACAGGGCGCTAATCGCCAGCAGCCGTGCGAAGCGGACGGGACCGGTGGATGAGTTTGGCCGCATGGTCGAGTGCCTTTTCATATTGCGGTTCAGGATGATCGTCGTTGTCATGTCCGGCTCCGCCTATTTGTAGATGAACCCGACATTGCCGTGATACTGCCCGGCGGGGGCGGCCTGACGGTTGCCGTAAATCCGATTGACTTCACCGAGAAATGCACTGGACAGATCATCCGTCGGATTGAAATTGTCGTCCGGACGCGACAGGTCGCCGCGCGCCACCGGTTGAACCAGATATGGCGTTGCAATGATGACCAGTTCCGTTTCGTTGCGGACGAAATCCTTGGAGCGGAACAGCGTGCCGAGGATCGGAATTTTCGAGGCTCCGGGCAGACCGGACATCGCCTGGCGAATATTGTCCTGCACCAGACCACCGATAACGATGGAACCGCCCGAAGGAAGCTCCACGCTGGTGGACGCCTTGCGGCGGCGGATGGACATGTATGTCTGACCCGGCGCGTTGACGGCATTGGCATTGACGACCGATCCTTCGAAGGTCGGCTCCGAGACTTCCGTCGAAATTTCGAGACTGATACGACCGGGTCCAAGCACGACGGGAGTGAAATCCAGCCCGATGCCATATTCCACGGTCTCGACGGTCCGCGTCAGTCCTTCGTCATCGATCTCCTGCTCCGATGGCAGCCGGTATTCGCCACCCACCGAGAAACTTGCCTTCTTTCCCGAGATTGCTGTCAGGCTTGGCTCGGCCAGCGTGCGCATGACGCCTGCCTGTTCCATTGCATTGAAATAGCTTTCAAAGCCCATCGAACCGGAACCGATCGCTCCGGCGAATTTGGATGCGAAGGCGTTGACCGCGTTGCCGAGGTTGGCCGGATTGCGGAACGTGATGCCGTTTCCGCTCGTCGAGCTCTTGATGGAGCCACTGAAGCCGAGCTGCTTGAGAACCTGACGCGAGACTTCGGCCACGGTGACCTTCAGCATGACCTGATCTTCGCCGTCGATCCTCAACAGATTGACGATCTGCGAGACCTGGCGGCGTTCGGCAAAGATGTCTGCGTCACCATTGTTGCCCTGCGCGGTGATGTTGCGGGTGGTCGCTTCACCGCCCTTGATAAAGGCACTGGCAAGCTCTTCGACGCGGGTCGAGTCAAGCGGGGTGCGCACCGTTCCGGTCAGCACGATGTTGTCGGAAATGATTTCGACCTTGATATCGGAATCGGGCAGGAAGCGGCGGAGATTGGCTTCGAGGCCTGAAATATCCCGCTCGATCTCCAGATCGAGACTGACGATTTCCTGGCCGCCGGGACCGAACACGAAAATGTTTGTCTGGCCAACCATTTTCCCAAACAGATAGATGCGGCGCGACGTTCTGGTGACGGCATCTGCCAGCAGCGGATCGGCGACGAGAATGTCATGCGCATCCGTCGGGAGATCGATGACCACGGCCTTGTTGAGCCCGAGTTTGATGGTTTTCTTCGCCCCTGGGCCACTATCGACGATGCGCACCAGCGACTGCGAGGCAGCTTCCGCGACGAAAGTCCCGGCGGGCAGGCCGGAAAAAGCCAGACAAAAGGCCAGTCCACCTGCAACAGAGCTACGAAGTTTTTTTCCGATCCGGTTCACGTTCCGCTCCCGCTCACATTATTTCGCTTGGTTCATCGACGAGCTGCCGTCGGTTTTGACGATGGAGCCCGACTTGATGACCTGGATGGCGGGGCGGCCGTCGCCGCTCAGCAAATAGTCGGCTCCGACGGTGTCCGGCTCCTGCGCATCTGCGACGCTGCGCAGCGCCAGCGACAGGCGCTCGGCCATCTGTTGGGCAACCGTCATGACTTTCGACTGATCCGGCGTCAGTTCCAGTGTCGCAGTCGTGCCGACAACGGATTTGGACCCATCATCCTTTTCTTCAACCTGCTGGTCGATTGCGAGGACGCGGACATTGCTGAGAACAGTTTCCGTCAGGAAATTGTTCTCTTCGCCCTTGCGCACCATGATGACATCGACGCGGTCGTTCGGAAGAATGAAGCCGCCGGCACCCGTTGCCACCGTAATTTCGGTGGCGACGGCGCGTTTACCGGCAGGCAGCAATGACGACATGATCCGGCTTGATGAATCGGCAATCTTTTCCTGACGCACCGGTTCGCCGTTGAAGATCGGCAAGCGCACGACGACCCCTTGAAGGTCGGTGACAGCGTTCGGTCGGAGTTCTTCGGTTATCAGGCCCTCGACAACGCCATCCTTCGGCCAGGAGATCCAATGAAGTGAATCCGGATCGAGCCGCGAGCCAACAGGCAGGCTCTTGCTGGCGACGAGAACATTTACGGTCGGCTCGCGCTCGATGACCGGCTCGGCATTGGAGACCACGGTGGTACCGCCGGTCAGCTTCAAAGCCAGGAATCCAGCCAGGCCTGCCGATGCGACAGCCACTGCCAGAATAATAACACGCACCGGTTTCATGATCTGTTCCTGCAGCCTGAGAATATGCTGGCTGCAGATTGATCAGCAATTGGTGTAATTATAGTTAACGGACCACTTAAATTCGTGGTTAACAAACCATTTGCGCCGCAACGGCACATCGAAATCGTCCCACGCATATATTCGTGAGTATCGGGAGGCGGAGATGATACGAAGAAGTTAATGCAGTTGGGAGATTGCTGTCAGCATCAGCGGGGATGACGGATAGGCAATGAAGCCGCCGAAAGCAATTGCAATTCCGTAAGGCACCTTCTTTGCGGTGAACAAGAGAGGGGGCATCCGAAGCCCAGACGCTAGGATGGTGTCTTCATAATTTCGCAGGGCGAGAATCACAAGCGTCAGAAAACCGCCGAATATCGAGACGCAGACAATAAATTCGAAAAGGGAGTTGTTCAATCCGAACCAGACTGCACTTGCGGTTAACAGCTTGGCGTCTCCGCCGCCCATGATATTAAGCGCAAACAAAATGAAGCACGCCAAAAATACAATCAGTCCGGCGAATAAATGCATACCGATGGCAGAGATGTCGAAGCCAGAAAGCGGCGCGACCATCAAAAAAGCACCAAGCAGTATTGCCGAGACGCGATTTGGAATTGTCATTGTAAACAAATCGGAAAAAGCGGCGAATGCCAAGCACAAAGGAAAGACGACGAAAATAGCCGCGTCAATCATGTCTTTCTCCTGTTAATCTACAATTTTGACGCGAATAACGCAACAGCTGAAATTATATCAGGCTGAATTTAACAAATCCCAAATCAATATTCTGCAATGCCAATTTTTATATGCATTTCACTTGAAAAACCGCCTCCCAAAGAAGGCGGTTTCCTAGGTAGATGGGTATTTTAGATTCTTCTTAGGTAGATGGGTATTTTAAACCCCAAACAACCATCAAGGAGCTGCAGTTGCCTTCAGCTGAGTCGAAAGATTGGTAAACTGGGCATTCAGCTTGGTGCCGAGCGTCGTCGCACCGGTAATCAGGGCGACGGAGATGAGGGCGGCGATCAGGCCGTATTCGATCGCTGTCGCGCCGGACTCATCCTTCATGAAACGTGCGAAAATCTTGGTCATGCTATTTCTCCTACTTCACTTGTTTGTTCAGCACTTCCGCCAACTGTTTCCGTTGATCGGATGAGGCAAACCTACACAGCGTGAATTTCAATCCGCTTAAAGAAAACAGTTACCGGGATATTAACGCCCAAAGCCACGTCTCATGGTAAAAACTCAGGTAACGCACGGTATAAAACTCTCAATTTTGGCAGATCCCCTCAAAGCCCCGCATCAGGCAGTCGAAGACAAGGTCCGCGATGCGGCTTGCCGCTGCCGCTTAACGCTTCATTCACCAAAACGTTGGATGGTGGAGAAACCGCACCATCAGGAAAACAGCTATGAATTTGCAGAACACCGCTATCGGCGTCCGGTTGCTGGCAACGGCCTTTGCAAGTCTTACGCTGGTCACGTCTCTTTCAACCGCCGCAAGCGCCGCCGAAGAGATGCTGAATGTGTATATGAATCACGCGCGCGTCCTGAAACTCGACCGGGCGGTCAGCAAGGTGATCATCGGCAATTCGGAAGTCGCAGACGCCACCGTGGCCGACGCCAAGACGATCGTTTTGACAGGACGTTCCTTTGGCACGACAAACCTTGTCGTCCTGGATATCGACGGCAATGCCATCATTGACGAACGGATCCTGGTTTCGATCGACGAAGGAAATACAGTGCGCGTTTTCCGGCAGACAGCTCGCTCCGTTCTGTCCTGCACACCCAATTGCGAAGAGCACGCCACACAAAAAACGACAATCGCAAACTGACGCATTCCGCTAAACGATCGGGTCACGCTTGATCATGTCGAGGGTCGCGGCAAAACCTTGATCGCGGCGGGGCCGAAGATTGCGTGCCGACCCCAGAGGCCTGCCCCACACCCTGTCATTTCCTTACCATCTGGTGAGTTTTTCGATTCAAATTACCACTGTCGTTGCATACGAAATATCAATAGTCGGTTCCTAATATACCTCATCGGATGACGCTTGACGGAATGGCAAAATGTTGAATACCCATGATGGAAACGTAGCGGCCGGTCAGGCCGGCAACGCTCAGCCCAAACGCAGCCGCAGCCTGTTCAAGCGTCTGTTGCGCGAGAAATCCGGCACGTCGGCGATCGAATTCTCCCTTCTTGCCCTGCCGTTTCTGATGGTCTTGTTTGCATCGCTCGAGACGTTCACCGCGTTCACTGCGGAACAGTTGCTTGCCAATGCCACCGAGACCATGGCCCGCAAGATCAGAACCGGCGAAATTACGTCCGCGATGACGGAAGAGGATTTCCGCAAGGCATTTTGCGCCGAGATTTCGATCATCATGACATGCTCGCCTACCGAAGCGAAAAAGGCATCGAAGCTTTTCATCGATGTTCGCAGCTTCTCCGACTTTTCAATGATTCCGAAGACCATTCCGCGCGTCGGAGGCGCTAATTCCGATCTCGACACCAGCGGTTTCAAATTTGCGCCGGGTGGCCCGACAACGATCAATATCGTACGGGCCTACTACCGGTGGGAAGTGATCACCGATCTCGTCCGGCCTTACATCACCAACCTGCGTCCCGCCGGAAGCAGCATGCCGAAAGACTACCTGATGGTAGCGACGGCTGCGTTCCGCAATGAAAGCTATTGAGGAGCAGGTGATGAAGACGATCCGCGATCAGATGGAACTGCTCTCCCACAAGGCGCGAGCCTTCGGTGCGTTTTGGCGTGACCGGAAAGGCACCGGCGCAATAGAATTCGCGATTATCGCCCCGCTCTTGATCATGGCGTATATCGGTTCATTTGAAACCTCGCTTGGTTTCAGCATCGCCCGCAAGGTCTCGCGCGCCTCAAGCACAGTGGCCGATATCCTCACTCAGCAGCCTGAAGTCGACAAAGCCATGCTCGACGGGATGAGGGACGTCGCCAAGAGCATCATGGCGCCGTATGAAATGACCTTCTACACCTTGAAAGTCACGGGCATCAAGATGACCGCGCCCGGCGTCGGCGTCGTCGCATGGTCACGCGACCAAAATGCGGGCACGCCCTACAAGGCCGGTTCGATTGCAACGATCCCGAATGACATACCGGTCGCGAACACGTTCATCGTGCGCTCCGAGCTGGTGGTTCCGCACGAATTGCTGTTGTTTGCGCCCGGCCTGGCAAAAAATACACTGAAGACCATCAATCTTTCCAAGACCTACTATTTCCGCCAGCGTCTCGGCACTGAAATCACGTGTAAAGATTGCGGAAGCTGACAAGCAACCGCCGATTTGCAATCTGCACCGCCCCGGAGTATTTGTTCGCGCCTTCGTCGCAACCACCACCAGCGGGTTGGATGACGCAACAACAATTGTTCTGCCGCATGACAATAGCTGTGGCAGCATTCCGGGTGATCCATGGCGCGTGCCTTTCTGTTCGTTCTTGATTCCTTCGGTATCGGTGGAGCGCCGGACGCGGCCGAGTTTGGCGATGAAGGTGCCGACACGCTGGGGCATATCGCTGAATTCTGTGCTGCGGGTGCCGGTGACCGGCAGGGCTTGCGTGAAGGGCCGCTAACGCTTCCCAACATGTCGGCGCTGGGCCTGCTGCATGCTGCAAAACTCGCCAACAAACGGCTTCCTGCCGGTATGCCGCTGCCGGAGCGGGTATTCGGGCTTTACGGCGCTGCAAGCGAAGTCTCGCGCGGCAAGGACACACCATCCGGCCATTGGGAAATCGCCGGAACGCCCGTTGTCTTCGATTGGGGTTACTTCCCGGCCGATGCCGATGCTTTCCCGCCGGAACTTGTCGCCGCGATCTGCCGCGAAGGCGAAGTGCCCGGAATTCTCGGCAATTGCCATGCCTCGGGCACCGACATCATCGCCCAACATGGCGAAGAGCATATGCGCACCGGCAAGCCGATCTGCTACACCTCCTCGGATTCGGTTTTCCAGATCGCCGCGCACGAACATTCCTTCGGCCTTGAGCGCCTGCTTGCGTTTTGCCAGACGGTGCGGCGGCTGCTCGATGACTACAATATCGGCCGCGTCATCGCCCGGCCCTTCGTCGGTACCACGCCGAAGGATTTCGTGCGCACCGGCAACCGCCGCGACTATTCCGTGCTGCCACCCGAACCGACGCTTCTCGACAGGCTGACGGAGGCGGGCCGGACTGTGCACGCCGTCGGCAAGATCGCCGATATCTTCGCCCATCAGGGTATCGGCCGGACGATCAAGGCGAATGGCAACATGGACCTGTTCGACGCAACGCTGAAAACGATGGACGAAGCGGAAGATGGAGACCTGGTTTTTACCAATTTCGTCGATTTCGACATGCTCTATGGCCACCGCCGCGATGTGCCGGGTTATGCCGCCGCTCTCGAGGCCTTCGACCAGCGGCTTCCTGACCTGCACCGCAAGCTGAAAACCGACGACATCGTCATCCTGACGGCCGACCATGGTTGCGATCCGACCTGGCGCGGGACCGACCATACACGCGAACGTGTGCCGATCCTCGTCTTCGGTCCCGGCGTCCGCGCCCGCTCGATCGGCGTCAAGCCGAGTTTTGCCGATATCGGCGAAACCGTCGCCAAACATCTGGGCCTGACACCGGGCCTTCATGGGAGAAGTTTTCTGTGACCGCATATCTCAAGAAAGCCGAGCTGCATTGCCATATCGAGGGTGCTGCCCAACCGGCGCTCGCCCTGATCCTGGCTCAAAAATACAAAGTCGATATCAGCGGCATCATCAAGGACGGAGCCTATCTCTGGGCGGACTTCACCCAGTTCCTGAAATGCTATGACGCTGTTGCCGAGCTTTTCCGCACGGAAGAGGATTACGCGCTTCTGGCCGAGACCTACCTGACGGAGCTGGCAGCGGCAGGCACGATCTATAGCGAGATCATCGTTTCCCCCGATCACGGCAATACGATCGGCAGCGGCAGCGACGCCTATATCCGCGGCCTTGCCGCTGGCATCGAGGCTGCCAAGGAGAAAACCGGCATTGAAGGCCGGATGATCATCACGATCATCCGCCATATGGGGCCGGAAGCAGCCGAGCGCACGGCGCGCTATGCAGCCAGGCGCGACCACCCGCTGGTCACCGGCTTCAACCTTGCCGGCGACGAGCGCATGCACACGGTCGCCGACTTCTCCCGTGCTTTCGATATCGCCCGGGATTGCGGTCTTGGCCTGACCATCCATGCCGGCGAAATGGCCGGCGCCTTCAGCGTGCGCGACGCGCTCGATCATGTGCGGCCCGCGCGCATCAGTCATGGCGTCCGTGCCATCGAGGACGCGGATCTCGTCAAGCGGATCGCCGGCGAAGGCGTGGTGCTGGAGACCTGCCCGGGCTCCAACGTGTCGCTGCAGGTCTTCCCGGACTTTGCCTCCCATCCGCTGCGCGCGCTCTACGAAGCCGGATGCCGGGTGACGCTCAACTCTGACGACCCGCCGTTCTTCCATACGTCGCTGAAACAGGAATACGAGATCGCCTCGCAGGTGATGGGTTTTTCCGATGATGAGATCAATGGCATGACACGCACCGCGATCGAGGCCGCCTTCGTGGATGAGCCGACGCGCGCGCGCCTCTTGGCTTCTCTCTAGGGCCTTTCCTTAGACTGTTCGGTTGGGGATGATGCCGCAAAGCGCCGTTCGGGCCTTGCGGCGTCTCGCCTTTCCGTGAAAAAAGGATTTAAAATCCAGATCCCGCAGGAGGGCTTGGCCATGGACGGCGTTACAGTCATCAATCATCCGCTTGTTCAGCACAAGCTGACCATCATGCGCAAGAAGGAGACCTCGACAGCGGGGTTCCGCCGCTTGCTGCGCGAAATCTCCACGCTGCTCTGCTACGAGGTCACCCGCGACCTCGAGCTGACGATGGAAACCATCGAAACGCCGATGCAGACCATCCAGGCGCCGGTACTCGAAGGCAAGAAGCTGGTTTTTGCGTCCATCCTGCGCGCCGGCAACGGCTTGCTCGAAGGCATGCTCGAACTGGTTCCCTCCGCCCGCGTCTCGCATGTCGGCGTTTACCGCGACCATGAAACGCTGGAAGCCGTCGAATATTATTTCAAGGCGCCGGAAGCCATGGCCGAACGCCTCGTGATCGTCGTCGATCCGATGCTGGCGACCGGCAATTCCTCGATTGCCGCCATCGACAAACTGAAGGAGCGCGGCGCGAAAAACCTGCGGTTCCTGTGCCTGCTGGCGGCCCCCGAAGGCATCAAGAACTTTCAGGCCGCGCATCCGGACGTGCCGATCTTTACCGCGTCGATCGACAGCCATCTCAACGAGCAGGGCTATATCGTTCCGGGCCTCGGCGACGCCGGCGACCGGATGTACGGCACGAAGTAATACCAAGGATCGATGATAGGAACCCATAGGATCGGCTCGATCTTCGTTTCCGGCCAGGAGCGGTTCGCAGCCACGATGCCTTCGCATCGTGCAAGAGCCTCGACGCCGCCGGAGACGAAGAGAAGCCGACCGCAGGTGGCCTCTACTGGCCTTTCGGCGTTGTTGCGATCCTTGCACGATGCGCAAGCATCGTGGCTGCGGACCGCGCCTAGCCGAAAGGCCAGTAGAGGCCATCATATGGGTTCCTATCATCGATCCTTGGTATAACGCCTTGTTGTGGGTCAGAACCTTCCAATTTCTTAGCCAGATTTCCAACTCGACAGACAGCCGCCGGAAAATCCGGCGGCTTTTTGCATCCTGTTAGCGGGCTTCATGCTTAGCTGCGCAGGGTTTTCACGGTGCGGAGTGTGATCAGTGCTGGTTCGTATGGCTGTCTTTGCCGGAGGCATAGTGGTCGCCGCCATGGTGCTGCCGGGCCTTGCCACGTCCTATCTCGACCGCCCGCAAGCCGACACCGCTGCCAGGCCCGTTCAGGCAAGCCCGGCGAAATATGCCGGCGGCAAGGGCGTCATCATGCAACCCGGTCCAGGCGGACATTTCCTGGGCACCTTCACCATCAACGGCCGCAAGGCGGATGGTATGGTCGATACCGGTGCCAGCATGATCGCCATCAACATATCGACAGCGCGAAGGCTGGGCATCTCGACAGGATCACTATCCTTTGACGTCCGGGCCAATACCGCAAACGGCACTGTCAAGGGCGCCCGGGTCTCGCTCGATCGCGTCGAGATCGGCACGATTGCGGTCAAGGACGTCGAGGCCATGGTCCTGCCCGACAAATCGCTGTCGGGCATGCTGGTCGGCATGAGCTTTCTCAACAAGCTCTCGTCCTACCGGGTCGAGAACGGTGCGTTGCACCTTACCCGCTGATTTTCGAAACGATCACCGGGCGCTCCGGCAACGCATCGTCGCCGATCGTGTAAATCTTGAGAAGGCTCGCGCGTGATGCCTCGGCCTGATCTGCGCTCGCCGCATGGACGAAGGCGAAGGGTTCCCCCTTTTCCAGCTTGCTGCCAAGCGGCTTGAGACCACTGAACCCGACACGGTGATCGATCGCTTCGTCCGGCCTTGTGCGGCCACCGCCAAGCGCAATGACTTCCATGCCGATATCATGGGCATTGCAGGATTGAAGAGTGCCGTCACGCGGCGCTTCGACGGGGAGAATGACCGGTGCCTTCGGAAGATAGGCCTGCGGACGCTCGACAAAATCGCCCGGCCCACCCAGCAAGTGAACCATGCGGCCGAACCGCTCCAGGGCTGCGCCAGTATCGAGCGCGCGGCGGGCGAGATCGGTTGCCTCCGTGGGACTGGCTCCAACGCCTGATGTCATCAGCATTTCGGCAGCAAAGGCCATCACCACGGCTTCCAGGCGGGTTCCGGCTTTTTCTCCACGCAAAAAGGCGACGCAGTTTTCGATTTCGACGGCATTGCCGGCGGCATCGGCCAAGGGTTCGTTCATGTCGGTGATCAGCGCCGTCGTCTTCACGCCGGCACCATTGGCGACGCCGACCAGCGAACGGGCCAGCGTCTCGGCCTCTTTTCGCCCGACCATGAAGGCGCCATTGCCGATCTTGACGTCGAGCACCAGCGATTGCAGCCCGGCGGCGAGCTTTTTCGACAGGATCGAGGCGGTGATCAGCGGCACGGAATCGACTGTCGCCGTCACATCGCGGATGGCGTAGAGCCGCCGGTCGGCGGGCGCGAGATCAGCGGTCTGGCCGATGATGGCGCAGCCGGCTTGACCGACAGTCTGGCGCAGCAGTGTTTCGGAGGGCTTGATATCGTAGCCCGGGATCGATTCCAGCTTGTCGAGCGTGCCGCCGGTATGACCGAGGCCCCGGCCGGAAATCATCGGCACGGCAAGCCCGCAGGCGGCCACGATCGGCGCCAGCATCAGGGACACATTGTCGCCGACGCCGCCGGTCGAATGTTTGTCAGCAATGGGACGGCCAATATCCGCCCAGGACAGCACGTCACCGCTGTCGCGCATGGCAAGCGTCAGCGCCACGGTTTCCTCAAGGCTCATGCCGGAGAACCAAACGGCCATGGCGAAGGCGGCCACCTGCCCTTCGGAAATCGATCCATCAGTCAGGCCACGGATGAAACCGGCGATATCCGCTATGCCCAGCGCTTCGCCGTTCCGCTTTCGCCGGATGACCTCCTGCGGGATCATGATCAGTAGGCCGTTGCGCCGGCCACGGGTTCGCGGCCGTCAAGCACCGAAAGGATATCACCGAGCAGGCCGGAGGCCCCGAAGCGGAACGTCGAGGGCATCGGCCAATCCGGGCTGTGGATCATCGCGGCAAGATTGAGATAGAGACGGGCGTCGCCGACGGTGCGAACGCCACCGGCCGGCTTGAAGCCAACCTTGCGGCCGCTTTCGCGAATGCAGGTCAGCATGATATCCGCCGTCTCCAGCGTCGCGTTGACAGCGACCTTGCCGGTCGATGTCTTGATGAAGTCGGCGCCCTCCTGGATGGCGATATGCGAAGCGTTACGGATCAGGCCGCGATCCTTCAATTCTCCGGTTTCCAGAATGGTCTTGAGCAGGACCGGAGCCGGGCAAGCCTGCCGGACAGCTGAAATCATCGTGCGAACAGCCTGCTCGTCACCGGCCATGAATGCGCGGTAGGGAATGACCAGATCGATTTCATCCGCGCCATCGGCAATCGCCTGCTGCGTTTCGGCGACGACGGTTGCCACCGGCAATTCACCGGACGGGAAATTGACCACTGTCGCAATCTTGACTGCGCTGTTGGCCCCAAGAATTGCGCGCGCCTGGGCTACGAAACGCGGCCAGATGCAGATCGCTGCGGTATGTCCATGCGGCGTGCGGGCCGACGCGCAGAGTTTTTCAATCGCCTCCGGGGTGCAGTCGTCCGTCAGGTCGGTAAGATCCAGCAGTGACAGCGCAAGTGCGGCTATCTGGCGATTGGAAGCTTCGAGCATCATGGGGTCCATCCATTTCTACATCGCGATCGCTCTTGAGCGGCGCTGCGGCCGGTCACGAGCGGTTGTTCTATACGCTTGAGACGGTCGCGCAAACCCGTCTTGCGCGCTGAAGGAGGCGCGAAAGACTGATCGAACTAGCCCGAAATCATTTCGGCAAGGATTGAGGCCAGCCTGCGGCCGCCGATCGGGGCCATGTCCTTGGTCTCGTGGTGGCTGAGTTCGCCACCGGTCATGCCCGCGCCGAAATTGGTGATGACGGAGGCGGCGGCAACCTTGAGGCCGAAGAACCGGGCGAGAATGACCTCCGGCACCGTCGACATGCCGACCGCATCGGCGCCGAGAATCCGGGCCATGCGGATTTCCGCCGGCGTTTCGAAATTCGGGCCGGAGAACCACATATAAACGCCGGACCCAAGCGGAATATCGAGCTTGATCGCTGCGGCGTGCATGCGCTCGACAAGGTCGGGGTCGTAAGCCGATGTCAGACCGACGAAACGCTCGTCGCTATCGACGCCGATCAGCGGGCTGGTACCGGAGAAATTGATGTGGTCGGTGATCTGCATCACCGAGCCCGGTGGCAGGTCTTCCCGCAGGGATCCGGCTGAATTGGTGAGTATCAACGTTTCGACACCCAGCGCCTTCAGCGTTTCGATCGGCGTGCGCATCGCATTGGCGTCGCCACGCTCGTAGAAATGCACCCGGCCGGACAGGACGATGACCGGAACGCCGCCAATTTTACCCGCCACCAGCTCACCGGCATGGCCCGATACGGCGCTGACCGGGAAACCCGGAATGTCGGCATAGGAAATCCGCACGGGATCAGCCACCGCCTCGACCAGTGATCCAAGGCCGGAGCCAAGCACAATGCCATAGCGTGGGGACAGGTCAGCAAACCTGGCCTTCAGCATATCCGCAGCGGCCGTCATCCGAAGACCTCGGTCTCGAAGGAATGCGGCAACAGGTCGGACATCGACAGGGTCTTTTTCACGCCCGTCTCGTCGCAGAGGAAAATACGGGTGCTTGCGCCGGAAAATTCCGCCAGCCGCTGGCGGCAGCCGCCGCAGGGTGGGCAGAGCGCCAGTTTCTCTGCAATGACGGCGACTTCGACGATCTTGCACTGACCGGCCATGACCATGTGGCTGATGGCCGTCGTTTCGGCGCACCAGCCCTCCGGAAAGGACAGGTTTTCGATATTGGCGCCGGTATAAATCTTGCCGTCCTCGGCACGGATGGCGGCGCCGACGGGAAACTTTGAATAGGGCGCATGGGCTTTCGCCATCGCCTCGCGTGCCGCCTCGAAAAGTTCGTTTTCCATGGTCAGCGCTCCTTCACATAGGGCACACCACCTGCCTTGGGCGGGATTGCCTTGCCGATGAAGCCGGCAAGCAGGATGACTGTGAGGATATAGGGCAGCGCCTGCATCAATTGTACCGGCACCTGGCCGATCAGCGGCAATGGATTGCCTTGCAGGCGAATGGCCAGTGCGTCGAGGAAGCCGAACAGGAGGCAGGCCAGCATGATGTTCAACGGCCGCCATTTGGCAAAGATCAGCGCGGCCAGCGCGATATAACCCTTGCCCGCAGTCATGCCCTTGACGAAACCGGCGCTCATCGCGAGCGACAGATAGGCACCGGCAAAACCGCAGAGGATGCCGCAGCAGATCACCGCCCGGTAGCGCAGCCAGATGACCGAAATACCGGCCGTATCGACCGCGCCCGGATTTTCACCGACGGCGCGCAGGCGCAGGCCGAAGCGGGTGCGGTAGAGCACCCACCAGCTGAACGGCACCAAGAGGAAGGCGACATAGGTGAGGATGAAATGGCCGGACAGCAGGTCGGAATAGATCGGCCCGAGGATCGGCACATCCCTGACGGCGTCCGCATAGGGGAAGGTGACCGTCTGGAACCGGGCCTCGCCGGAAAGCGCCGGCGTGCGGCCGCCCTGGCGGAACCAGGCTTCGCCGAGAATGACGGTCGATCCGGCAACGATGAAGTTGATGGCGACGCCGGAGACGATCTGGCTGCCGCGCTGGGTGATCGAAGCGTAACCGTGAACCAGCGACAGCAGCACGGAGATGAGGATGGCGGCCATCAGGCCCATCATCACATTGCCGGTGACGGCAGCGACCGCACCGGCGGCAAAGGCGGCGCCGAGCATCTTGCCTTCAAGGCCGATGTCGAACACCCCTGCCCGCTCGGTGAACAGGCCTGCAAGCGCCGCAAAGATCAGCGGAACGGAAACGCGGATGGTCGATTCGAGGATCGCGATGATCGTTTGGAAAAGATCCATGGCTCAGGCTCCCCTTGTCTGCGCGGCAATGGCGGAGCGGCGGCCGATACCGGCAAATGCGCGGCCGATGGCCGGGCGGAACATGTTTTCCAGCGCCCCGGCAAACAGGATGACCAGGCCCTGGATGATGACGATCATATCGCGCGAGATGGCCGGCATTTCGAAGGCGATTTCGGCGCCGCCCTGATAGAGCATGCCGAACAGCACAGCCGCCGGAATGATGCCGGCCGGATGCGACCTCCCCATCAGCGCCACCGCGATGCCGACGAAACCCGCCCCCTGCACGAAATCCAGCTGCATGCGAAACTGCTCGCCCATGATCGGGTTCAACGCCATCATGCCGGCCAGACCGCCGGAGATCATCATGACGATGATGGTGATGCGGGCCTCGCCGATACCGGCATACCGCGCCGCCGACGGGCTGTGGCCCATGGTGCGCATCTCATAACCGAGCTTGGTGCGCCAGATCAGTACCCAGACGCCAAAGGCTGCGAGAAGGGCGAGCAGGAAGGAGATGTTGAACGGCGAATTGCCGAGGTTGAGCCCGAAGATCGACATCAGCCAGTCCAGCTTCGGCAATTGTCCACCCGCCTCGAAGGTGCGGGTCTGTGGCGCCATCTGGCCCAGCGGCTTCAGCACCTTGGTCAGAAGATAGACCATCAGGCTGGCGGCGATGAAATTGAACATGATGGTGGTGATGACCACATGGCTGCCGCGCTTGGCCTGCAGCCAGCCCGGCAGGAAAGCCCATAGCGCGCCAAAAGCGGCCGAACCGATGATCGCCAGCGGGAAGACCACGAACCACGGCATGGTCCTGTCGAGCCAGAGGCAGGCGAGCGCCACGCCGATGCCGCCGATATAGGCCTGGCCTTCGCTGCCGATGTTGAACAGCCCGGCATGGAAGGCAACGGCGACCGAGAGGCCGGTGAAGATGAAGGTCGTGGCATAATACAGGGTGAAGCCGATATATTCGCCGCGGCCGAAGGCGCCGTTGATCATGTGATAGGCGGCCTTGAGCGGGTTCTCGCCGACCAGAAGCACGACGAGCCCCGCCACCAGGAAGGCAACGATCAGATTGACCAGCGGGATCAGGCCGTATTCGGCCCAGGCCGGCAGTTTTGCGTATGGATTGCTCATTCGGCGGCCTCCTTGCGGCCTTCGACACCGGCCATCAAGAGGCCGAGTTCCCCTTCGGTCGCATCCGGGTCCCGCTCACCGGCGACGCGGCCGGCAAACATGACGATGATACGGTCGGACAGGGCGCGGATTTCATCGAGTTCGACGGAGACGAGCAAAACGGCCTTGCCCTGATCCCGCATCTCGATGATCCGCTTGTGGATGAATTCGATGGCGCCGACATCGACGCCGCGCGTCGGCTGGCCGATGATCAGCACGTCCGGTCCGCGCTCCATCTCGCGCGCCAGCACGATCTTCTGCTGGTTGCCGCCGGAGAAATTGGCCGTCTTCAGCCGCGGATTGGGCGGCCTGATATCGTATTTCTTGATCTTTTCCTCTGCATCCGCCTGGATCGCCTTGGTATTCAGGAACACGCCGTTGAGATAGCGCTTGTCGTGGTGATAACCGAGAATGCCGTTCTCGGCCTCCTCAAACTTCAGCACGAGGCCGACATGATGGCGGTCTTCCGGCACATGCGCCAGGCCCCTGTCGCGCAGGTCGCGCGGATCGACATGGGCGGTGACATCGATGGGCTGGCCATTCAGCAGGACTTTGCCGCTGACCGCTTTGCGAATGCCGGAGATCGCCTCCAGCAATTCCGACTGGCCATTGCCCGCAACGCCGGCAATACCGACGATTTCGCCGGCGCGCAGGTCGAAGGAGACATTATCGACCATGGTGACGCCACGGCTGTCACGCACCGTCAGGTTTTCGACCGCAAGCTTGACGTCGCCCGGATTGGCAGCACCCTTTTCGACCCGCAAAAGCACGCGGCGGCCGACCATCAGTTCGGCCAGTTCCTCGACCGAGGTTTCCCTGGTCTTGCGCGTCGCCACCATCTCGCCACGGCGCATGACGGAAACCTCGTCGGTGATCGCCATGATTTCGCGCAGCTTGTGGGTGATGAAGATGATGGTTTTTCCCTGATCCTTCAGCTGGCCGAGGATGCGGAACAGGTGATCGGCCTCCGGCGGCGTCAGCACGCCCGTCGGCTCGTCGAGAATGAGGATATCGGCCCTGCGATAAAGGGCTTTGAGGATTTCGACGCGCTGTTGCAGTCCGACCGGCAATTCCTCGATCAGCGCATCCGGATTGACCTCCAGCGCATATTCCTTTTCCAGCCGCTTCAGCTCGACGCGCGCCTTGGAGATGCTGGTGTTGAGGATCTGGCTGTCTTCGGCGCCGAGCATGACATTCTCGAGCACGGTGAAATTCTCGACCAGCATGAAATGCTGGTGCACCATGCCGATGCCGTTTGCGATCGCCGCGTTCGGATCCTTGATCGTCACGGTGTTACCATCGATGACGATATCGCCCCGGTCGGCCTGATAGAAGCCGTAGAGGATCGACATCAGCGTCGACTTGCCGGCGCCATTTTCACCGATAATGCCGTGAATGGTGCCCTTGCGGACAGTCAGGTTGATATTCTTATTGGCATGAACAAGGCCGAAGCTCTTGTCGATGCCACGCAACTCAATGGCAATATCGCTCATATTGACCCATGTTCCCCACGTCGGCCCGGTTTCTCCACTTTTGACAGCGGTAGCCCGGACATCGATTTTTTTACCAATTGGTATAACTTTAGCATCGAATTCCGGACGCGGAAGCCCAAAAATTCGCCGGATCACCTACTTTTCCCAGTTCAAGGAAGAGAGTCCAGCGCGATTTACGCGCTTCTGAGCGAAACGCAATATAGCGCCCGCCCAGCCTGTATCCTTCATGTGGATATGATAGGGAAGCACCGTCACACGAACGGCTAGCCGAGGAAACCCATGAGCGAAGACAACGAACGCATCACCCGGCTCGAGGAGACGATCGCGCATCAGGCAAAGACCATCGAGGAACTGTCGGACCAGTTGACAAAACAGTGGGCGATCGTCGAGCAGGTCCGCGCCAAACTCGACCGTCTGACAGAGCGGTTCCTCAGCCTGGAAGAACAGAGCCTCGAGGCACCGGCGATCACCCGCCCTCCGCATTATTGAGCCGGCTTACATCGTTGGAGACGATTGCTCCCCAACCTTTCCAAAAGAATACCCCTCCCCACGAGAGGGAGGGTGTCCATGCCGCACCTTTGCAGCCCTCAAAATTGACCGTGAGTGAGAGACTCATCGGGACGCAAATTGAATGCTCCGGGCAAGCCCTCCCCCTTGTGGGGAGGGTTGGGAGGGGACTATCTTCTGCCAAACAAAAAAGCCGCCGATCTCAGGGACCGGCGGCTTTTCTCATTCAATCACAACCGATCAATAGGGGCAGGCTTCGTCCGACATATAGTCGTGAACCTGAACCGTGCCGGCAATGATGTCGGCCTTGGCCTTGTCGACGGCGGCCTGCATTTCAGGCGTGATCAGCGCCTTGTTGTTGTCGTCGAGCGCGAAGCCGACGCCATCTTCCTTGAGGCCGAGATTGGAAATGCCGAATTCGAACTTGTCGTTCTTGGCAGCCGAGAAGGCTTCGTAGACGGCAACATCGACGCGCTTCAGCATCGAGGTCAGGACCTTGCCGGGCTGCAGCATGTTCTGGTTGGAATCAACGCCGATGCCGAGCTTGCCCGCATCTGCGGCAGCCTGAAGCACGCCAACGCCGGTACCGCCGGCAGCGTGATAGACGACGTCAGAACCCTGATCCATCTGCGACTTGGCGATTTCGCCGCCCTTGACCGGGTCGTTCCAGGCATCCGGGGTCGTGCCGGTATAGGCTTCGAGAACCTTGACGTCAGCGCCGGTCGACTTGGCGCCACCGATGTAGCCACAGGCAAACTTGTGGATCAGCGGAATGTCCATGCCGCCGACAAAGCTGACGGTCTTCGACTTGGAAGCGAGGCCGGCGAGAACGCCGACGAGATACGAGCCTTCCTGTTCCTTGAAGACGATCGATTTCACGTTCGGCTTGTCGACGACCATGTCGATGATGGCGAATTTCGTGTCCGGATATTCAACCGAAAGCTTTTCGAGCGGCGGAGCCCAGTTGAAGCCGACAACCACGATCGGGTTGTTGCCGTCGCCGGCGAAGCGGCGCAGAGCCTGTTCGCGCTGGGCGTCGTTGCTGATTTCGAACTCGCGGTATTCAATGCCGGTTTCGGTCTTGAACTTTTCCGCGCCGTTGAAGGCCGCTTCGTTGAAGGATTTGTCGAACTTGCCGCCGAGATCGAAAATGAGCGCCGGCTTGACGTCGGCGGCGAGCGCCGTGGCGGACATCATCGAAAAGGCAAAGAGACCGAGGAGGGTTTTTTTCATTGTGCAGCCCTGTTGTTGCTATTGATCTTGTTGGGTCCTCCCGCAAGCTCCTCTTCGGGAGCATGTCTGCGGAACCACCAATCCCATTTCAGGGATGTCTGGCTGGCGCGCATCCTTACATGCCTCAAATCAAAATTCACCCGAAATTTTTCAATTGGTAAAAAAAGGTAAATGGCTCAAAAAACCGGCAAAATCATCGCATTGGCCGGCAAAACAAGATCATTCTTCGTGCAGCCGGCACCGTCCGCAAACGAAAAAGCCGCGGCGCTCAAGCACCGCGGCTGTGGATATTTTCAATCCGCCCTGACTTACCAGGACTTGCTGAGCTTCAATGTCACGGTCCGCTGATCGCCATAGCCGCAGGTGAAGAGGCCCTGGCAACCCTTGACGTAATCCTTGTCGAACAGGTTGGTGACATTGAGCGCCGCACCCCAGCCGTTCTTTTCGTAGCGGATCGCCGCGTCGGCCACCACGGCATCGGGAACCTTGGCGGTGTTTGCCATATCGGCGAAGGATTCGCCCTGATAGCGCAGACCGGCGCCGACACTCAGGCCTTCGAGCGGCCCGTTCGTCAGCGTATAATCCAGCCACAGGGCGGCCTGCTGCTCAGGAATAAGGTACAGACGGTTACCGATGAGGCCGGAATTGATATCCTTGGTGATTTCAAGGTCCGTATAGGAATAGGAGCCGATCAGCTTCCAGTTCTCGTTCAGATTGACCTTGGCCTCCAGCTCGACCCCAGTGGAGGTAACTTCGCCGATTTGCTCCTGAAGAAAATCAGGCCGGGTCAGCGCGACGTTCTGCTTGACGATATGAAAGACGGATGCCGTGAACAGACCATCGATGAAGGCCGGTTCATATTTGACACCGCCCTCAAACTGATGCCCCTCTTCCGGATCAAGCGGCGCGCCGGTAAAGTCGGTACCGACAAGTGGATTGAAGAAAGTGGCAGCCGACAGATAAGGCGTCAGGCCGTTGTCGAATTCATAGGCTAGACCGGCCCGGCCGCTGACGGCGCCATTATCGTAGTCAAGCGAAGAGGTCGCGGCACTCCAATACGTGGGACCATTGTAAACCTTGCTATCGACGTAATCATAACGGCCATTGAGGGTTGCAAGCCAGCCGTCGCCGAAGCGAACCTGATCTTGAGTGTAGACTCCGATCTGCTGCTGGGTGATTTCCTGGTTCAGATAAATGCGGTTCGGCGGCTGCGGCAATCCCAAAACCGGATCGGCCGGATTGATCGTCGTTGCCGTCGTCGCGGCCTGCACATGATCGATGTTGAAATGCTTGTAGTCGATCCCCGCAAGAAACGTGTGGTTCAGCGGGCCTGTGTCGAATTCCTTTTCGGCCCGCGTGTCCACCGCAAAGGTATCAACGGAGGTCTCGTGCTCAAAGCCGACGCGCGACAATTGATTGTCCGGCGTGACAGGCACTGGCGAAGGCACGAACGGGTTCGCCGGATCGAAATAGCCGTTCGGATAAGTCAGATTTTCTTCCCGGTCGACATGACCGAAGCGCAGATTCTGCGAGACCTTCCAGCCACTATCAAATTCGTGCGCCACCTCGTATCCAAACAGCTGCTGATCATAGCGTCCGAAATCCGTGTCCGGTTCGCCAAGGAAGGCATCACGATCAATCTTGCCAAAAGTCGTGTTTTTGACGGTGCCGTAGTAAGGCAGGAAGCCGTTGCCAACATGAGTCTGATTGAGGGCTGAAGCAATTGCGTAGACAGTCAGGCTTGTCGCATCATCCGGCGCATAGGTGACCTGCGGCATGATGAAACCGCGCAGATCCTCGGAATAATCCGAGTAGTTGTCGCCGCCCGCGACCTTGCCGGTAATGCGATAGGTGATCGTGCCATCGGCATTGACCTTGTCATTGGCATCGAAGCCGAAGAACGCATTGCCGAAATTGTTGATGCCGATCTCGGTGGAATAGGCCGGCTCCGCCTGCGGGCGCTTGCGCACGAGATCGACGATGCCGCCGGGATTGGCGCCGCCGTAAAGAACGGAAGCCGGGCCTTTCAGGACTTCGACACGCTCCAGCATGTAGGCGTCCGTCTGGAAACCGCCAAAGCCGTAGGAATAGAGATTGAGGCCATCGAGGAAGACGCCGGTTTGCGTCGCGTCGAAGCCGCGGATGTAGAACCAGTCGGTATCCGGATCGTTGCCGAAGGGCTCGGTCGAAACGCCGGCGGTGTAGCGCAGCGCCTCGTCGATCTTGGTGACGACGCCGCGATCGTCCAGTTCGTTGCGGCCGACGATCGAAACCGACTGCGGAATTTCCGAAACAGGCGTCGCGGTCTTCGAGCCTGTGCCGGTCGCCTTTGCCACGTAGCCATCGACCGGGCCGGTCGCGTCGTTTTCGCCGCCCTTGCCGCCCTCGACAGTCAGGCGTTCCAGCGTCGTGGCGCTGCCCGTTGCCGCATCCTGCGCATACGCCGGCTGCGCACCAGTGATCGCCGCAACCGCCGCACTCGCCATCAGTACCCGGTAAAGACCAGCCCCCTTGATCTGCATGAATTCGTCACCCCAGCTTAAAGGCGGACGCCTGCGCCCCCATCGGCGGCACGCAATCCGGCATTTCCATGAATATAAGCGGAGTCTTTAGCTCAACTATGATGGGTTCGGATTGTCTCTGCCTGCGGTTCTTGAACGATTCTGGTCCATATTCCGCATCGTGCCCAAGCAAAGCGCAAATGCTCACAGCTTCTGGCTTTTCGCCCAGGTTGCCGGCGTCGCGCCGACGGTCTTGCGGAAGACGCGGGTGAAATGTGCCTGATCGGCAAAGCCGGTCTCGGCCGCGACCACGCTCATCGGCAAATCACCCTTGAGCATCAGTTGCTTGGCCCGCTCGATACGGGCTTTCATCTGCCACTGGTGCGGCGGCAGGCCGGTCGAGGCCTTGAAGGCATGGCTGAAATAGGACTGCGACAGGCCGGTGAGCGTGGCCAGTTCCTCCAGCCGGATACCGCGCAGGCAGTTTTCCTCGATATAGTCGATCGAGCGGCGCAGTTGCCAGGAGGCCAGCTCGCTGCGCTTGCGCGTCCGCACGGGACCGAGCTTCATGACATCCACGAACAGCGCCACCGACAGGCCATCGCCATAGAGATCGTGCAACGGTTGCGGATTGGCGCATTCGGCGGCAATCAGCTCGGCCAGCGCCAGGAATCGCGGCTCGGAAAACATCAGGTGCGGCGTATCCAGCTTGCGCTGGTCGAGATCCTCCATCAGCCGGCGGCTGAGCGTCTCCGCGTTGAAATGCAGGTCGAGATGGCGGACATAGTTCACATCGACCATTTCGGCCCACAATTCCATGCCTGCCGGAATATAGGAAATGATCTGGCGGCGGCTGTCTTCAGCCATCGTCTGCTGCGTCTGCCGCAGGCGGATATTGCGCCTACCGCCGCCCTTGGCGTCGAGCACGATGAACAGGCGGGGATCATGCGCCACGTAAAACCCGCCGGCGACCGGGGCGCATTCGACGTCCCAGAGATCCGCAACGATACCGTTCCACTCGCGCCGGTTCAGCCCGCCGATGACGGAGAAGCCGGAAATCCTGTTGTTCATGCGCGGTTGAAAGGTCATGGGGTCTCGACGGGATCAGCAGATTTGCCGGCCAGACATAAAACCTGCTTTTTATAATCAAGTTTTTGACTAGTCTAAAACGGACATGTTTGCAATTGCCGAAACGGCCGCAAAGCCGTTGTTTGGCGGCGGTTGTGTCCTTTTCGCCATGTCTCCGTCATCGTGGCACTGAAACGCCACCGGCGCTCAAGCCGAAAAGCGCCCCGCAACCGGCGGCCTCTTGTAACCGGCCATCCAGAGCAACAGCGCAATCAGCAGAAAGAACGCAAAAGCCGGCTGCTGCAGCGACCACCGGATCACCGGATCGAGAAAAGCACCATTTAAGTGCGGCCGCTCCAGGCTTTGCACCAGCGACTGCGTCGAGGAACCGCCGGCTGCAAGGGCTGCGGCAACAGGCGTCAAGACCGGCTGCGATGCCGAGACCGACTGGATGGCATCGACGGATGCAACGAGAACGCCTGCGACCAGCGCCAGAAAACTCGCAAACCGCAGCAAGAACCGCATTCCGCCTCCATTATCCGTACCCATGTGCGGGGCCCAGCAAGCAATAAGCACCAGCCGGGGGAAGCGCAATCCCGGCTTTTCGCAGGCGCGGATCGCAAGAAGTCAAAAAACTGTCAGAAATCAGTTGATCCCACCGAGGTCATCGGTATATATCGCGCCGGTCCGCAGGTTTTCACCCGCGGCTCCCCGGTTTGGCACTGCCGAACGGGTCTTCAGGAGAAAGCAAGCGCTTGTCTCTGATCCACCGGCCCCAACCGCCGGTGCGATTGACAAAACGGACAGGTGGCCGAGTGGTTGAAGGCGCACGCCTGGAAAGTGTGTATACGTGAGAGCGTATCGCGGGTTCGAATCCCGCTCTGTCCGCCATTTTCTTTTCCTATTCACGCGCCATTTTGACCTGCTCGCTGCTGCTGCATATCTCTAGCGCTGCGCTACCATAGCGCGTAGACTGCGATACGTTTTTCGTCATCGGCAGCTTCCCGGAAACCTTTTCCTGCGGTACACCAGCGAGGCAATCCGCTTTTGACTTGAATGTGCTCCGCAGCCTCGATGGTATCGCCCAAGGAGAAATACGCATGGTCTATGTTGCATCCCCCAAACGCGCGCTTGGTCATCCGGACAGAGCGCTTGATTGCGAAGAGGCTCTCGAAAGTGCGCTGAAGCATATGCCGGAAGACGGTACGCTGACCGAGGAAGCGATCGAGACGCAGCTTGTCGAGGGCGGTCTGGCGGCCGGTTGGGAGGAGGCGGAACTGCGGATAGCCATCGCGGACCTCCGCCGGAATGCCGCGCTGGGATTGCAGGGGCTGTCGGGGTAACGCGACAGCCGATAACAGACGCGGCCGCCTGCCGGGCACCGTGCGCCGTATCATCTGCCGCCCGAACGATTAAATGCGGGCGGCAAGCGCCGCACAGCGCTGTGTCAAAAATACAATATGAAGATGTGTCATCGATTGTCCGGCCCCGCCGGGCGGGGCCTTGCGGTCTTGACGGCGGCGATCGAGTGTGGACTGAGTTGAGGCCGCAATTCCGGGCGGTTTTGTGGGCTCTTGTTTTGTTGGAAGCGTATCATGACCTCAGCAGCGAATGGCAGGCCATCGATGTCACCCCTGCCGGGACGCCTCCGGCGTATGGCCGTTACTCTTCCGCTTGTGGTGACGCTGAGCGCGTGCGGCGGCCATGTCAAGGGCGTGATGCAACCCCTCAATCTTGCCGCCGAACCCAAGGGCAATGCCGTCGTCGATATGCTTGTGGCAACCAGCCGCCTTCCTTCCGACGATCCGGCGACGCTGTTTTCGGGCGAACGCAGTGCGCATCCCTCGATCACGGATGTCGCCGTCTCCATTCCGTCCAGCACGGTGCGCGCATCCGGAACCGTGCAATGGCCAAAGAAGCTGCCGCCCAATCCCGAAACCGATTTCGCCGTGGTCAGGGTCAAGCCGATCGCAACCCGGCAGGAAGGCCATGAATGGGTCCGCCGGCATTCCTCCGGCGGCCATGCCATGGTGTTCATCCATGGCTTCAACAATACCTATGAGGATTCGGTCTTCCGCTTTGCCCAGATCGTTCATGATTCCGGCGCCGACGTAACCCCCATTCTCTTCACCTGGCCCTCGCGGGCAAAGGTCTTCGATTACAATTACGACAAGGAAAGCACCAACTACTCGCGAACGTCGCTGGAAACGACGCTGAAGGCACTGGTGGAGGACAAAAACATCAAGGACATCACCATCCTGGCCCATTCGATGGGCACCTGGCTGGCGATGGAGGCGATCCGCCAGATGGCGATCCGCGATGGAACCCTGCCCAAGAAGATCGAGAACGTCATTCTCGCCTCACCCGATATCGATGTCGATGTTTTCGCCCGTCAGTGGAGCGAGCTTGGCGGCAGAAAGCCGAATTTCACCATCTTCGTCTCGCAGGATGACCGGGCGCTGGCATTGTCGCGCTATATTTCCGGCGACGTGCAGCGGCTGGGGCAGATCAACCCGGCGGAAGAGCCGTACAAGACCAAGCTCGAAGAAGCAGGCATCACCGTTGTCGACCTGACCAAGGTGAAATCCACCGACCGGTTGAACCATGGCAAATTTGCCGAGAGCCCGGCGATCGTGCAATTGATCGGCCAGCGGCTCGTCACCGGCCAGACACTGACGGATTCCGATGTCGGCCTGGGCGACGGCATCACGGCGCTGGTGGCCGGAACCGTGAACACCGTCGGCCAGGTTGCCGCAACGACAGTCGCAACGCCGGTGGATCTTCTCTCTGGAAACCTGCAAACCCAGCCGAAGAAAAAGCCGGGCGATATTGATGGCAAACTGCAAACCGAAAAGTCACCCTTGCACTAAGCCCGCTGTGTTTCGTCGATGTCCGACGCTTCACGGCCAAGGTCCTGACCAAGATCGCTCTGTGACCCGACAGCCGTTTTCCTTGCTGTTGCATAGGGTGGGCGCAATCCGTTCGGAACCATCCTGGCCTGTGTTTCGTTTTCTCTGAACAAAGGAGAAAAACCATGCCGACAACCATTCCCGTTCCACACGATGAAAGCCCGCGCGGCCCGCAATCGACGCCGGGCCTGCCGGACCGCGCGCAGGACAAGCCTGCAACACCGCCGGTTATCGACAAGGGTGACACCCGCAATCCCAAAGACCCGGTGCTCGACCCTGCCCTGCTGCCGGCCGGTGACCCCGCCGGCATGGCGTGACCGCTTGAAGAGACCAATGATGATCATGTCTGAGATGCGGAAAAATAGCCCTCGCCGGGCTACCGGCAGTTAATGTTTCGCCAGATGCTGGTGTGGCTGACGGGCATAACGCTGCCCATCCTGCTGCTGATCGCCATTGTCATGTTTTGAAAACAAAGCCCGCCAAAAACGGTCTCTGGCGGTCTTGCGGTTATCGCTTTTGTACGATCGCCGAACACCGCCCGATCGTCAGTGCGTCAGAACCTGAACCTGGTTTTCGACAAGATGCACGCCGATCACGGCGGCAGCAGCTTCCTCGACGCAGCCGATTTCGGTCTCGCAGGAGACGTAGCCGCCGAGGACGACCGTGCGGCCGAACGCCATCACCGAGAGGCTCGATGTATCGATCAGGGCAACATACTGGATATAGCGCAACACCTTTCCAGCCAGGTCGTCGTCAGTCAGATCCGAGTGATCATCCTGGTGAATATAGATCTGCTTGTGCATGGCCATGGTGTCCTTCCATCGGACAACGCAGGCTTTTCCGGAATGTTCCGCTTTTTTGCGCAGATCGGCACGATAAGCGGTCGCCGCGGATCAGTGCTTCGGCTGGATGTGGATGAAAGCCTCGAATGCCGCAGCAACGAAGTCCTGGCGCGCGTAGTCCACGGGCCATTCGCCGCGCAGGACACACTGACATGTCCTAATCGCGGTCTCATAGGCACAGCCGTCACGCACCGGCCATCGATGGAGAAGACATTCGGCCGCTTCGCGCGTATTGCGGATGATCCGATACCGGCCTATTCCGTCGAGTTCGAGGACGACGGGGTCCTGCCACCATTGCTCAACCATTCTGCAACCTCCTGCAACCGGCTTAGCATATGAGCCTTGCGTGAAATATGCGGCCGGTGGTGGTGTGCTGACCGTCCCCGGTCGCGGGGCAGGGCCGGGAGGGCCGCGCGACGGTCACGGCGCCGCAAGGGTCGCTGTAGCACTTTAAAATTGCTGCATAATTTTCCCTAAATCGATACCGGTCTAAAGAATTATGCAGTAAGGCGGATATTCATTCCGCCAAGGGGCCTTGCGTGATGTCCGATGTCTTTTTGAATGTCGTGCCGATTTTCGTCCTGATCCTTCTCGGCTGGCTGCTCGTGCGGACGAACTATCTGAACACAACAGTCGGCGAGGCGCTCGGTGAATTCGTCTTCCGGGTCGCCGTACCGGTTCTTCTGTTCCGCACCATCGCCGAGGCGGATTTCCGGGACGGATCGCCATGGCCGCTCTGGGTCGCCTATTTCTCCGGCGTGGCCGTGACCTGGACGCTCGGGCATCTTGCCGCCACGCTGTTCTTCAAGAAGGATGCCCGCATCGGCGTGCTCGCCGGTGTCTCGTCGGCGTTTGCCAATACCGTCTTCATCGGCCTGCCGCTGGTCTCCCGCAGCGTCGGCGAGGAAGGCGTCGTGGCGCTGTCCATTCTTTTGTCCGTCCACCTGCCGGTGATGATGATCGCCGGCACGATCCTGATGGAGCGGGCCGAGCGCAAGACCAGCGGCAAACCGGGACAAAGCCCGCTCACGCTATTGAAGGGTATCCTGCGCAATCTGGTGCGCAATCCGCTGGTGATTGGCCTGGTGCTGGGAGCGCTGGTTCATCTCATCGGCATACCGCTCGGTGGCCCGGTCAAGATCGTCGTCGATCAACTTGCCAGTGTCGCGGCCCCCGCAGCGCTTGTCTCGATCGGCATGGCCGTCGACAAGTACGGCCTTGCCGGCAATACCGGCCTTGCCTCGATCACCAGTGCGCTGAAACTGATCGTCCTGCCGGCAACGGTCTACGGTGCCTGCCTGTTGCTGGGGCTGAACAGCAACTGGACGGCAGCGCTGGTGCTGACCTCATCGGTTCCCACCGGCGTCAATGCCTGGCTGATCGCCAACCACTTCAATGTCGGCCACGGCCTGGCGTCATCGACCATCACCGTCACCACAGCGCTCGGTGTCCTCTCGGTCTCCGCCTGGGCCTATATTCTTCTGTAACAACGGCAAACCTCAGACATGAAAAAGCCCGGCGCGGCGGCCGGGCTTGGTTCTGTCCGCGCCATCGAGGCAACGCTTTAGTGGGCAGGCGCCGTCTCTGTAGCGGGCTTGGTTGCTTCGCCTTCGGTCGCAGGGGCAGCGGCAGCAGTTGCCGTCGGCAGTGCCACCGGCGCATCGGCGTGCTCGCGCATCCAGGCAATCAGGTTGGCGCGCTCGTCCGGCTTCTTCACACCGGCAAAGCCCATCGCTGTGCCGGGAACATGCTTCTTCGGCGCTTCGATGAAGAAGCTCAGGTGATCGTAGGACCAGGTCTTGTTGGCTTCGGCAAATGTCTTCATGCCGGCAGAATAGGAGAAGCCCTCATGCGATGCGATCGGACGCTCGACGATACCCCAGAGGTTAGGGCCAACCTTGTTGGCCCCTCCCTTCTCCATGGTATGACAGCTCGCGCATTTCTTGAAGACGGTCTCGCCGGCCGAAGCATCCGCAGATGCCAGCAAAGGCTTGATGTCGACTTCGACCTCCGCCGTGGCGCCGGCGCCGGCATCCGAGGCTCCTTCCTCGGCGATGATGGCAAAGCCTTCCTTTTCGGGAACTTCCGAATGGAAGATGCCTTCAGATGCGATCGATACGGACATCAAAACAAAGACCGTACCGAGGAAGGCACCCACGCCCATGTTTACATATGAGTTCATCCGCAAATGCTCCCCTTGCAACCGGCGCAAACAAAACGCCAGCCTATCTTGAAATCGCGCGGAACCTATGTCTTTTGGCTTTGCGTTGCAACAGACATTATAAGCCCCGGTCTGAGACCTTTTGACACTTTTCCGGCGCGTTTTGAAGGCCTAAGCATGAATAGCGACAATTTGGACAAAACCTTGATTCTGATCCCTGCGCGCATGGCCTCGACGCGGCTGCCGGGCAAGCCGCTGGCCGATATCTGCGGCCTGCCGATGATCGTCCAGGTGGCCATGCGGGCGAAGGATGCACAGGCCGGCCGGATCGTCGTCGCGGTCGATCATCAGGACGTGTTCGATGCGGTGACCGCCGCCGGTTTCGAGGCGGTGATGACCAGGGTCGATCATCAGTCCGGTTCCGACCGCATCTACGAGGCGCTTTTGAAGAGCGACCCGCAGGGCAAGGCCGAGATCATCATCAACGTCCAGGGCGATCTGCCGACCATCGAACCGGAAACCATTCGCGCCGCCCTTCGGCCGTTGGAAAACCCTGCCGTCGACATCGCGACGCTGACCGTCGAGATCGAAGACGAGGACGAAAAGCGCAATCCCAACGTCGTCAAGGTCGTCGGGTCGCCACTGTCTGAGACCCGGCTGAAGGCGCTCTATTTCACCCGCACCACCGCCCCGCATGGCGAGGGACCGCTTTACCATCACATCGGGCTCTACGCCTACCGGCGTGCCGCATTGGAAAAATTCGTATCGCTGCCCCCCTCGACGCTCGAAAAGCGCGAATCGCTGGAGCAGCTGCGGGCGCTTGAAGCCGGCATGCGCATCGACGTAGAAATCGTCCAATCGATCCCGCTCGGGGTCGATACTCCCGCGGACCTTGAAAAAGCCCGGCGCCTTCTCACTGCCAAAGCCTGATCGGAACCTGCCATGACCACCAAGACAAACCGGATTTCCTTCCAGGGCGACTACGGCGCCAATTCAGACATGGCCTGCCGCGACATGTTCCCCGACATGGAACCGCTGCCCTGCCAGACGTTTGAGGATGCGTTCCTGGCGGTCGAGAACGGCGAGGCCGATCTGGCGATGATCCCGATCGAGAATACGATCGCCGGCCGCGTCGCCGACATCCATCACCTGTTACCCGAATCGCGGCTGCACATCATCGGCGAATATTTCATGCCGATCCGCTTTCAGCTGATGGTCCTTCCAGGCGTCTCGCGCGACGAGATCCGCACCGTGCACAGCCATATCCATGCGCTCGGCCAATGCCGCAAGATCGTCCGCGCCAACGGCTGGAAGCCGGTGGTGGCCGGCGATACGGCAGGCGCCGCCAAGCTGGTGGCGGAGATGGGCGACCGCTCGATGGCAGCCCTTGCCCCCAGGCTCGCCGCCGATCTCTACAAGCTCGAGATCATCGCCGAAAACGTCGAGGACACGGAAAACAACGTGACGCGCTTCGTGGTTCTCTCGCGGGACCCGAAGAACATCAAGCGGCAGGCGGACAATGACGTCATCGTCACCACCTTCGTCTTCAACGTCCGCAACATTCCGGCCGCGCTCTACAAGGCGCTCGGCGGCTTTGCCACCAACGGCATCAACATGACCAAGCTGGAAAGCTACCAGCTGGGCGGCAAGTTCATCGCCACGCAGTTCTATGCCGATATCGAAGGGCATCCGGACGACACCCATGTCCGCCAGGCGCTCGACGAGCTGCGGTACTTTTCCGAGAAGGTCCGGATCCTCGGCTCCTATGCGGCCCATCCGATGCGGCTGGTCCTTTAAGCCGGAACACCGGCATCTGACTCGCAAGAATTCGCGGCTGGAAATACGGGCAGAATGATGATTGTTTTGTGACGAACCCGTTTGTTCGTCGCATTTCGCGCTACCTGATTCGCGGCGCGCAGTGCTCTCCTTTTCATGACAAGCGCTTGTGAGGCTTGCAGGCGCGACAAAGGTTGACACATGACAATCAGGACACTTCTTCTCTGCACAAGCGCCGCCTTGATGGTTGTAACCGGAGCCCGCGCCGCCGACGCCATCGTTGCCGCTGGAGCGGAGCCGATGGACTATGTTCGCGTCTGCGATGCGTTCGGGACCGGCTATTTCTACATTCCCGGCACCGAGACCTGCCTGAAGATCGGCGGCTACGTCCGCTTCGATTCCAACTATGGCGAAGACCCCTACTCGGGCGAAAGCAACGGCTGGGATGCTTTTACGCGCGGGACCATAACGCTCGATGCGCGATCGGACAGCGAATTTGGAACATGGCAGCGCCATTGGCGGCACCGTTCGTCTTCAGCGCAATTTCTAAGCCGGCAACCGCCTGAGATTGTATCGGCGTCCGTCAATGCGGGCGCCGATTTCGTTTATCGCAGCCAATCCAGCCAGTCGCGCATCAGCTGATGGGCGATGGCGCCCTTCGGCGGGGGCCCAAGCTCGCCAGCCGCCAAAGTCACGCCGGTATTGCGCGAAAGCATCGCCGCCGTTTCGTCGCGCGTGAACCAGCGGCAGTCTTCCAGTTCCTGATCGTCCCGGTGAATATCACGGGACTTGGCCTCGGCGTAGCAGCCGATCATCAGCGTATGCGGCATCGGCCACGGCTGCGAGGCATGGTAGCGGACGCGGCCGATGCGGATGCCGGATTCTTCACGTGTTTCGCGCCGGACGGCATTTTCCATGGTTTCACCGGGCTCGACGAAGCCGGCGAGACAGGAATACATGCCCTCGGGGAAATGCGGGCTGCGGCCGAGCAGGCAGAGATCACGCTCCAGATCGATCGTCAGCATGATGACGACGGGATCAGTGCGCGGAAAGACCATGTGGCCACACGCGGTACAGACACGCCGGTAACCGCCGGCCTTGCCTTCCATGACCGACCCGCATTTGCCGCAGAACCGGTTGGCCGCGTTCCAGGAGATCAGGCTCGAGGCCTGCGCAAACTGGCCGAGCAATTCGTCGGGCAGCATCTGCTGGCGATAGAGCGTGCGGCCATCGGCCAGCTTGAAGGGTTCGGGCAAAGCCTCTTCGGTCAACCCGATGGGGATCGCCAGGCGGGGCTCTCCATTCGGCAGAAAGCCGAGCAGGATGGCGTCGTCGAGAACCGGTTCAAGACCCGCCAGCTCATAGGGCGCAAACAACGGGTCGATGATCTTCTCGTCATGCTTGACCACCAGCTTGCCGCCGGAAAAGGCAAAGACATGCGCGCCCTGCGTGCGGAAGGCGGTTTCAAGGCAGTCGTCGGGACGATGTTCCGATTGCCTGTCCAGATGATTCTCGGCAAAAGCAACGAGCGTGCTCGGCTCGGGATGCGGGCTGTGCAGGTCGAAGATCGATTTCGTCATGGTCAGAGATTTTCCACTATCCTTGCTGCGAATGCCTTGCGCGCGTCATCGTCCCAGGGTTCGGCCGAGCCGAAACCCCAGACCGGCCCCGGCCAGTTGGCATCACCCTCGCTGCGGGCGATGACATGAACATGAAGCTGGCGGACGATATTGCCAAGAGCGCCAACATTGATCTTCGTCGCCCCGGTCACCTTTTTCAAGGCGGCTGCAACCATGTTGGTTTCGAATGTCAGCATGGCCTGGTCGAGCGGCGTCAGCTCGAAGACTTCCGACACGCCCATTCGCTGCGGGATCAGGACAAGCCAGGGCCAACGGCGGTCATTGTTGATACGAAGCTGGCAAAGGCCAAGCGTGGAGATCAGCAATCCATCGCGTTGAAGGCGTTCATCAATCTCGAAGGCAGGCAAGTCGATCTCCCGGAACAGTGATTTTTCTTTTGTTTCAACAACGATAGCAGTTTTTTGAAGGCGTGGCTTGCATTTGGTTTCGATATTGCCGATATGAAAGCCGGGAGGTTGGTGGTGGACGAGCCACTCGCCAACCGGGTCAGGTCCGGAAGGAAGCAGCCCCAACGAGCCAGGCACGGGTCATCGTGCCAGCCTCCCACCCTTTTCCTTCTGTCCTGTCTGGACACGATTTGCAGCCAAGCGGCCCCGTCTTGGGGAAAAAAGGGCGATGAGCGAAGATAGTCTGATCCCGACATCCGAAAAGCCCGCCGCCTACCGCGTGCTTGCGCGCAAGTACCGGCCGAAGGATTTCTCCGACCTGATGGTTGGCCAGGAACCGATGGTGCGCACGCTCACCAATGCGTTCGAGACCGGCCGGATCGCCCAGGCCTATATGCTGACCGGCGTTCGCGGGGTCGGCAAGACCACCACCGCCCGCATCCTTGCCCGCGCGCTGAATTACAAGACAGCCGAAATCGACAAGCCGACGATCGACCTCAGAATCCCCGGCGAACATTGCCAGGCGATCATGGAAGGCCGCCATGTCGATGTCATTGAGATGGACGCCGCCTCCCATACCGGCATCGACGATATCCGCGAGATCATCGAGCAGGTGCGCTACCGCCCGGTTTCGGCCCGCTACAAAGTCTACATCATCGACGAAGTGCACATGCTCTCGACCCAGGCCTTCAACGGCCTGTTGAAGACGCTCGAAGAGCCGCCGGAGCATGTGAAGTTCATCTTCGCCACCACCGAAATCCGGAAAGTCCCGATCACGGTGCTGTCGCGCTGCCAGCGCTTCGACCTGCGCCGTATCGGCGCGTCCGATCTCGTCGGCCTGTTCACCGCCATTCTCGGCAAGGAAGGCATTTCGGCCGATCCGGATGCGATGGCGATGATTGCGCGCGCGGCCGAAGGCTCGGCGCGCGACGGCCTGTCGCTGCTCGACCAGGCGATCGCCCATGGCGGCGGCGTGGTTGAAGTCGAAGCCGTGCGGTCGATGCTCGGCCTTGCCGACCGCGCCCGCATCGTCGATCTGTTCCAGCATATCGTCAAAGGTGACGTCGCCGCTGCCCTCGATGAATTCGCGGGACAGTATGAAGCCGGCGCCAGCCCCTCCGTTGTCCTCACCGATCTTGCCGATTTCACCCATCTCGTCACCCGGCTGAAATATGTGCCCGATGCCGCCAGCGACCAGTCGCTGAGCGAGATCGAGCGGACCCGCGGTGCCGAATTCTCCTCCAGCATTGCCGTGACCACGCTGTCGCGCATCTGGCAGATGCTATTGAAGGGCATTCCGGAAACGGAAAGCTCGTCGCGCCCTGCAGGTGCCGCCGAAATGGTACTGATCCGGCTTGCCCATGCCGCCCACCTTCCCTCGCCGGAAGATGCGGCCCGGCGTCTGCTTGAACTGTCCAGCGGCGATGCCCCGCGCCAGCCCTCCGCCCCGAACGGCGGTAATGGTGGCGGCACGCAGGCGTCGATGGGCGGGTCCGTTCAAGCGCGCGGCAATGACATGCCGCCGGCACAGCGGGCAACCGGGAACGGTGCGACCATGCTGCGCGCCGTGCCGGATGTTGCGCCGCCACAGGCCATGCCCGTCGGTCAGATCGAGGAGCGGCAGGCAGAAGCCCCTGTTGCGAAGGCGGAGCCCAGGGTTCCGCTGCGCTCGGTCAGCGATATCGCCGACCTTTGCGGCACCAATCGCGATATCAAGCTCAAGACTTTGGTGCGCGGTTTCGTGCGGCTGGTGAACCTGGAACCCGGACGGCTGGAAATCAACCTGCCGGAGGACGCGCCGAAGACCCTGGTGGCCGAGCTGCAAAAGAAGCTCGAAGACTGGACCGGCATCCGCTGGATGGTCATCCTCAGCCGCGAGCCGGGCGCGCCGACGCTGCTCGAAGCCGAGACGCGGGCGCAGGAAAAGCGCCTCAGCGATGCGCGCCAGGATCCCGACGTTGCCGCCATTCTTGCCAAGTTTCCAGGTGCCAAGATCACCGACGTGCGCATCAAGGGACCGGAACTTGAAGAGGAAAACGAGCCGGTGACCGTCGCCGCCGCCGAATCAGAAGAAGGCGACATCCTTCCCGGCGACGATATCGAGCACTAGTTCACACTGATCGAGACATAGAGATATTCAGAAGAGGACATGACGATGCGTGACATCATGGGCATGATGGGCAAGGTCAAGGAAATGCAGGCCAAGATGGAGAAGATGCAGGAAGAGATTTCTGCGCTCGAAGTCGACGGCTCCTCCGGCGGCGGTCTCGTCACCGTGCGCATGGATGGCAAGGGCAATCTCAAGGGCCTGAAGATCGACCCGTCGCTGTTCAAGGAAGACGATGTCGAGATCCTTGAGGACCTGATCGTTGCCGCTCACAAGGACGGCAAGGACAAGGCGGAAGCAATAACCGCCGAAAAGACCCGCGAACTCACCGCCGGCCTGCCGATCCCGCCCGGCATGAAGCTGCCTTTCTAGGAGAAGCAGACGCTGGCGGAACTGCGAAAGTGCCCGCCGGTTCACACTGATGACAAGCTCTGAAATAATTGTCTGGCGAGAGCGATACCCCACCCTCCGTCATCCTCGCGCTTGTGGCGGGGATCCAGCGACCCGACGTCTGTCGGATCAAAAGACTCTTTCAGCTCAAGGAGTTGAGCTGGCTGGATTCGTGTGACGAGCACAGGAAGGGCGGGGAATTTGGCAATCGCATAGTTTCCCTATTGTCAGCAAAATGCCAAGAAAAACCTTTGTCAGCAGTCTGGCCGACGGGACCAGGGACCAGGGACGAGCCCGCCAGTACAAGCCCGGATCAATTATCCGGCAGGTAGGCGGCGCCGACGATGCGGACCTTGCGCGCCTGCGGCTGGACGAAACTCTTGGTGCCGCGCAGACCGACATCCCCCAGAAGCGCCACGTTCAGCGCCTCGAGCGGTTGGACGTTTTCCACATTCGAAATCGGCGCATCAGCGGCCACCGGCGTCTTGGCAAGCACGGTCTTGTAGAAGCGGTTCATATCGCAGGTCTTGTGGGGCGATGCCGTCCGGTATGCCCCGGCGTTCGGGAGCTCGGCATACCGCGCGCCTGTCGTCACCGAGATCATCTCGTCGGTATTCCGCTCGGCACTGGTGATCCGGTACACGTCCATCGCCGGATCGTCGCAGATGAATTTGCACTGCGCTGCGATCGTGTCCATGTCGCTGGCAGTGTTGTAACCGGAATTAGGCGTCGGAAACGAATAGCCGTCCGAGAGCCGGACGCAGCGTGTTTCGATCTTGGCGCTGATGCGCCGCAGGGCGTAACCTGCCGTTGCGCTGCGGGCGACCGCCGGTTGGGTACGACGGGCTGGAGCGCTCTGTGCCACGGCAGGCTTCACGCACACCCGCTGCGAAGCACCCGGCAGGCTCGCCAAACGCGCATTGACCTGTGCGATACGGCCGGCAATCTCGCGGCAGGCAAAGGTGGCCCCGGCTGCGCAGCTGTATTTCACCTGGAGAGCCCGGTTGGCGGCGATCTGGCGCTGCAGCCGGGAAATTTCAGGGCTACCGGCAGCGCGCACCGCAGAACAATCTCCGGCCTGCACGCCACTCACATGGATTGTCAGCGTCAGGAAGGCGGCGACAACCATCGCGCCCGTTCGCCCGGTGCGGCTTGCAATTCCCGTGAACCCGTTCATGTGGACAGCCCCTGTCGCGCGCCTGCCCACGGACACAGCCGTCCCGGCGCTCTGGCCTTGGCCAATTCGCTGGGTCTTGCGGCATCTGCACAGGCATCGATCAGTCGCATCCGGCCCGAACACCCTGTGCGACAGGTTTTCTCATAGGTTGAGACCGGGTTGAAAGAAAGCGGAACTTCAGCGGATGGTTAAAGACCAAGTCTTCGCCTATCGGCAGATGAGGGCCGAACTGAAGACCATCATCCGCTGAGCTTGGCCCTCAGCTTATGGTGGATCGGCGCCGCGATGTATCGGGCACGATCTTCGTCGGAAAGGTTCCTGCCATAGGTTTCCAGCAGTTCCGGCATCAGTACCGGAGCGCCGGAATAGGCGTGATAGGTGACAGCATCGCCGGCCTGAACCACGCCATCCTTGAGCACGCGGCAATAGAAACCCGGCCGTCCGGCCTTGGCGAAGCGTTTTGCAAAGCCGGGATCGTCCATGCGTGCTGCAAGCGTCGCGCAGGGGATGCGCGCGGAGGTGACCTCGAGTTCAACCGTATCGGTGACAAACCGGTCGCCAACCGAGATCGTGCGGCTGTCGGCGCCTTCGATCACCAGGTTTTCGCCGAAAGTGCCCGGTTCCAGATCGCGGCCCAGCTCCTTCGACCACCAGTCGAGATCGACGGACCCCAGCGCATAAACGGCCTGATCGACGCCGCCATGGTGCTTGCGGTTGCAGATCTTGTCGCCGATCAGCCCCTCGCGATCGATCATCACGCCGGCTTCGGCCGGGTGCTTGAAAATCCCGGTCCTGTAGGATTTTCCGGGCAGGATTTCGGCAGTGCCGGTGCAGACGGCGAGGATTTTCATGGGCGGCACTCTCTTTTCAGCGATTCCGTTCCCCTCAGATATGGAGTAGAAACGCCGCATGGCAAAGCGAGTCACCGGTCCCGAAATTGAAAAACTTATCCAGCTTCTGGCAAAGGTGCCCGGGCTCGGGCCGCGGTCGGCCCGGCGCGCCGCCCTTCACCTGGTCAAGAAGAAGGACCAGCTGCTTGGCCCTCTGGCCGACGCCATGGGCGAAGCGCACCGCAAGGTCCGCATCTGCTCCTGCTGTGGCAATGTCGATACGATCGATCCCTGCAGCGTCTGTTCCGACGACCGCCGCGACAATTCGGTGATCATCGTCGTCGAGGACGTCTCCGACCTCTGGGCGCTGGAGCGGGCCAGCGCGATGAACACGGCCTACCATGTACTCGGCGGCACCCTCTCGCCGCTCGATGGCGTCGGGCCGGACGATCTGAATATCAAGGGCCTCATCGAACGGGTGGCAAAGGGCGGCGTGCGCGAGTTGATCATCGCCGTCAACGCCACTGTCGAGGGCCAGACGACGGCCCACTATATCACCGACCAGCTCGACGGCCTCGGCGTCAAGATCACCCGGCTGGCGCATGGCGTGCCGGTGGGCGGCGAACTGGATTATCTGGACGAAGGCACGCTGACGGCGGCATTGAGGGCGAGGACGGCGATTTGAGGAAAGCTTTTTCTATGCCGCGCCTTACCCCCCTCTGTCACTCCGTGACATCTCCCCCACAAGGGGGGAGATCAGCCACGGCACTCTCGCGCATCAAAAGCGAAATAGCCGATTTTTTGAGAGGTCGGCTGGGGAAAAGAATAATCTCCCCCCTTGTGGGGGAGATGTCGGCGTCGCCGACAGAGGGGGGTAAAGCACGGCATACTCTGGCAGTAATGGTCGCTGCATTTGTGTCGCTGGTGCCGATCCCCGCCCATGCCGCATCCAAGGCCGACACCGAATCGCAGTTCCGCCAATGGCTGCAAACTGACCTCTGGCCGGACGCGCAGAAATCCGGGATTTCGGCCTCCGCCTTCAAGGCCGCCTTCGCCCATGTGAAACTCAACTGGGACCTGCCGGATCTGGTACCGCCGGGCAGCAAGCCGCCGGGCGAGCAGAAGCAGAGCCAGGCGGAATTTTCCTCGCCCGGCGCTTACTTCTCCGAACAGCGGCTGCAGGGGCTGGCGGCGACCGGCCGCAGCCTTGCCAAGGAAAATGCGGCGACGCTCAAGCGGATCGAAAAGACATATGGTGTTCCAGGCGCGATCATCGTTGCCATCTGGGGCCGCGAATCCGGTTTCGGCCGGGCGAAAATCCCGCATCCGATCATGGATGTGCTCGCCACCAAGGCCTTCATGTCGACCCGCGGCGACCTGTTCCGGCGCGAGCTGATCGCGGCCCTTCACATTCTCGACAGTGGTGATGTGCGCGAAGCCGAGATGAAGGGCTCCTGGGCCGGCGCCATGGGCCAGCCGCAATTCCTGCCGACCAGTTTCCTGAAATATGCGGTGGATTTCGACGGCGACGGCCGCCGCGACATCTGGACATCGACACCCGACACGCTGGCCTCGATCGCCAATTACCTGGCGAAAAAGGGCTGGCAACGCGGCCGCGACTGGGGTTTCGAGGTCTATATTCCCGCCAATGTCTCCTGCGCGCAGGAAGGCCCGGATCTCGCCAAGCCGATCTCGCAATGGGCGTCCGATGGCATCGAGCGGGCATCCGGCAAGGCGTTTCCGGCCGGTGAAGCCAAGGCCGACGGCATGATGCTGGTTCCCGCAGGCCGCCATGGGCCTGAATTCATCGTCACGCCGAATTTCTACGTCATCAAGGAATACAACAATTCCGATCTCTATGCGCTTTTCATCGGCAACCTCGCCGACCGGATTTCCTCCGGCGGCGGCGCCTTCAAGGGCGCGTTCGGCGATGTCGGCAAGATGCTGCGCTCGGATGTGCTGAAGATGCAGAAGACGCTGGAAGGCCAGGGCTACGACATCGGCAAGTCCGATGGCCTGGCCGGCTACAAGACCCGCCGCTCGCTCGGCGCATGGCAGGCCAAGAACGGCCTCGAGCCGACCTGTTTTCCCGATGCAGGATTGAAGGCGAAGTTGAGGTAGGCCCGTGCTGGCCCTGCCCCTCATCCGCCCTGTCGGGCACCTTCTCCCCGAAAACGGGGAGAAGGAACAAGCGGAAAACTCCGAACCAGTCCCCTCTCCCCGCAAGCGGGTTAGGGTAAGGGGCGATTGCGAAAACGGCCCGTCTTCATGGAACATCACGTCTCGAGCTAAGCCTTGGTCAGCTTCAGGATCGTCGATCCCCCGCCCCGGCTCTCCGTAACGGCATAGACCGATCCGTCCGGCGCAACCTTCACATCGCGGATGCGCGCATCGAGCGGAACGTGCTCCTCGAATTTCACTCTGTCGCCGTCCATGTGCAGAACCACGATGCCCTGGGCCACAAGCCCGCCGATCAGGAACGCCCCTTTCCATTCAGGGATCGCATCGCCGTCATAGAACGCCATGCCGGAGGGGCCGATGACCGGGTCCCAGTAGTAGGCCGGCTGTTCGGTGCCTTCCAGTGCCGTAATGCCGTCGCCGATCTTGCCGCCGCTGTATTCGATGCCGTAGGTGACCTTTGGCCAGCCATAATTCAGGCCCGCCTGCGGCCGGTTGAGTTCGTCTCCGCCCTTGGGACCGTGCTCCACGGTCCAGAGACGTCCCTGCCCGTCAAGCGCTGCCGCCTGCATGTTGCGATGACCGTAGGACCAGATCTCCGGGCGTGCGCCGTCCCTGCTTGCAAACGGATTGTCCGGCAGCGCCTTGCCTTGCATGTCGATGCGGAAAACCTTGCCGAGACCGCTGGCAATATCCTGCGCCTGAACGCGGGTCTTGCGGTCGGACCGTTCGCCGACGGTCACGTAAAGCGCGTTGTCCGAGCCGAAAACCAGCCGCGAGCCGTAATGCTTGTCGCCGTTGTAGGTCGGCATCTGCTGGAAGATGACCTTGGTGCCTTCCAGCGCCGCCCCGCCGCCGGTGCGGACGAGTTTCGCCGAGGCGACCGATGTGCCGTTGCCGCCGTCACGCGGTTCGGAAAACGAAAAGAAGATCATCCCGGACGTCTCGAAATCAGGCGCCAGGGCGACATCCAGAAGTCCGCCCTGGCCGCTCGAATCGACGTCGGGCACCCCTGATAGGGCGGCGCTGACATCGCCTTCGTCCGAAACGATGTGCATCGTTCCTTCCCTGGCCGTCACCAGCATCGCCCCATCGGGAAGGAATTCCATGGCCCAGAGATTTGGCAGGCCCTCCGCGACCGGCTCAGCCTTGATCTTGGCCAGCTGGGACGGTTGCGGAGCCCGTGTCTGTCCCTCGAAAGCGGGCTTCTGACCTGCCCCGTTCGGCCGCCGCGTTTCAACGGCAGTGCCTGCCGTTTGCGAGAATGCCGGGGCAGCAAGAGCGACGGAGAGGATGGTTCCGGTCAGAAGAAGAAGCCGTGTTCGCATGGGGAAACTCCTGTTCGTGCGGTCACGCGGAACGCGCTGTTCAACCCAATGTCCCCCAGCCCAGGATGGTTTCATCCCGGGCGATCAACATCCAATCAAGAAGAATTTATCGGGGGAGCCGTGGCGCTCAGTGCATGTCCATCTGCTGCTTGTAGCGCTCGTAGTCATAGGGAAGGATGGTCTGGCGTTCGATCATCCGGTGCACGCGCGGCGGCGTCTCGCCGCGATGTAGCGCCAGCAGGCGGTCGCCGATCTCCGCGTCGGCCTGTGTGCGGCGCTGGTTGTGGCGGACATATTCCACCCAGGTCGGCACGTGATACGTTTCGGTCCAGGTGGTCGGGTTTTCCAGATCGCGCATCAGGCCCCATTGCCCCGCTCCATCGCGGATGCGGATGCGGCGGCGTTCGGCCATGGCGGTGAGGAAATCCGGCACATCGTCATCGGCAATCTCGTAATCGATCATCACGACGATCGGCCCGCTGCGCGGCTTCAGGTCCAGTTTCAACAGGGGCTCGGAAAAGCGGTTGAGCGGATCGAGATTAAGCGACTGGAATTCCGGCAGCGGCAGACGCAGGCCGATGGCAGCACCAACAATCATCAGCACGGCCGAGACGATCAGGGCATTGGCCGGTCCATGGGTTTCGGCCAGCTGCCCCCACATCCAGCTGCCAGCGGCGATGCCGCCGAAGGTGGTGGTCTGGTAAAGCGACAAGGCCCGGCCGACGACCCAGCGCGGCGTCGAAAGCTGAACGGTGGTGTTGAATAGTGACAGCGCCAGCACCCAGCCAGCGCCAGAGAGCAGAAGCGCGAGGCTCGTCAGCCAGCCATAGGGGCTCAGCGCGGTCATCAGGCTGCTGACCGCAAAACCGGCAAAGGCGATGCGCACGATCCATTCGCTCGACAGCTGCTCGCGCAGGCGGGCGCTGAGCAGCGCGCCACCGATGGCACCGAGGCCGAAGGCGCCGAGCATGATACCGTAGGTCAGCGGTCCGCCGGCGACCAGATCGCGCGCAACCAGCGGCAGCAGCGCCAGGATGGCGCTGGCAGACAGGCCGAACACGAAGCCGCGCAACAGCACCTTGCCGATATTGGGCGACATGGCGACATAGCGCAGGCCGGCGGAAATCGCCCGGCCCATCGATTCCCGCGGCAGCTTGCTCAAGGGCACCTCGCGACGCCAGCGGGCAAGCGCGAAGATGATGGCGAAATAGCTGAGCGTATTGGCGGCAAACGCCGCAGCGCCACCGGCGGCCGCAACGATGGCGCCGCCGATCGCCGGGCCGACCGAGCGGGTGATGTTGAACCCCATGCTGTTCAGCGCCACGGCCGCGGGAAGCACGTCGCGCGGCACCATATCGCCGACTGAGGCCTGCCAGGACGGATTGTTGAGCGCTGTGCCGCAGCCGATCAGAAAGGTGAAAAGCAAAAGCAGCCAGGGCGTGATGAAGCCGAAATACGCACAAAGCGTCAGCAGTGCCGAAACGCACAGCATGAAACACTGGGCCACCAGCATGATGCGGCGGCGGTCGAAATTATCGGCGAGCGCGCCGGAAACGAGCGAGAACAGCATGATCGGCAAAGCGGTCGAGGCCTGCACCAGCGCCACCATGTTCACCGAATCGGTAATCGAGGTCATCATCCAGGCGGCGCCGACGGCCTGAACGAGGCCACCAAAATTGGAGGCAAGACTTGCCACCCAGATGACGCGGAACGTGTCGTGCTTGAACGGCGCCAATGGCGATAGTCTGTGCGGCAAAGCGCTTTTCCACCCTGTCTGTCTGTATTTGGCGTTTGAATCGGGTTTGTGCCGCCCAATCTAGGCCAGATGAACCGGCGGGCAAGCGAAAGCGCCGCCCTGGCATGATTTTCCCACTTCGGGCGCCGTATCCGGGTTTTGCAGGCGGGGAACCGGGATATCTTGCATTTGCGGATGATCGAGCGTATATGACCCTCAAATTCTTGATCGGTTGATGAAGAGTGGGCCCGTCAGGACCCGCTCTTTTTTATTACCCGATGTTTTGGGAGAACATCGTTTGTCCGATACGACAACGGCAGAAAACACACAGGAACCGCGCCTCGTCACCGAAACCGGGATCGACCGGCGCATCGCCGACATCATCGAGCCCGTGCTTGTTCCGATGGGCTACCAGCTGGTGCGCGTGCGCCTGTCTTCGCAGAACGGCGCGACGCTGCAGATCATGGCCGAGCGGCTTGACGGCACGATGACCGTGGAGGATTGCGAAGCGATCTCGACGGCAATCTCGCCGGTCCTCGATGTGGAAGATCCAGTCGATCGGGAGTATCATCTGGAAGTATCGTCGCCCGGCATCGACCGGCCGATGGTGCGCAAGTCGGATTTCACGCGCTGGACCGGGCATCTGATCAAGTTCGAGACGTCGGTGCTGGTCGACAGCCGCAAGCGTTTCCGCGGCAAGATTGTTTCGGCCGACGACGACGGTTTTACGATCGAGCGCGACCAGCCGGCACCCGGCGAAGAACCGCAGGTGGTCATCCCCTTCACGGCATTCGCCGAAGGCAGGCTGATCCTGACGGACGACCTGATCCGCGACGCGCTGGTAGCAGACAAGAAGGCGAAGGCGGCCCAAGCGGCCAATGAAAACTTCGAAGACGAAGATTCGCCGATCAATTGAGTTCATGGGCGCGGGACGCCTCCGATAGAGGCCCCGGCAATCAGACGGAGACTTTAATATGGTAGTGAGTGCTAACAGGCTCGAACTTCTGCAGATCGCGGATGCCGTCGCGCGCGAAAAGGTGATCGACCGCGAAATCGTTCTGGCCGCCATGGCCGACGCGATCCAGAAGGCCGCCCGCTCGCGCTACGGTTCGGAAAGCAATATCCGCGCCGACATCAATTCCAAGACCGGCGAAATCCGGCTTCAGCGTCTGCTTGAAGTCGTCGAGGTTGCCGAGGACTATTCGACGCAGATCCCGCTGGAACTGGCCCGCGACCGCAATCCGGATGCCATTATCGGCGACTTCATCGCCGATCCGCTGCCGCCGATGGATTTTGGCCGTATCGCCGCCCAGTCGGCCAAGCAGGTCATCGTCCAGAAGGTGCGCGAAGCCGAGCGTGACCGCCAGTTCGACGAATTCAAGGATCGCATCGGCGAAATCGTCAACGGCACGGTCAAGCGCGTCGAATATGGCAACGTCATCGTCGATCTCGGCCGCGGCGAAGGCATTATCCGCCGCGACGAAATGATCCCGCGCGAAAACATGCGCTACGGCGACCGCGTTCGCTCGTATGTCTATGACGTGCGCCGCGAACAGCGCGGGCCCCAGATTTTCCTGTCGCGGACCCATCCGCAGTTCATGGTGAAGCTATTCACCATGGAAGTGCCGGAAATCTACGACGGCATCATCCAGATCCGCTCGGTTGCCCGCGACCCGGGTTCGCGCGCCAAGATCGCCGTCATCTCCAACGATTCGTCGATCGATCCGGTCGGCGCCTGCGTCGGTATGCGCGGCTCGCGCGTTCAGGCCGTTGTCGGCGAATTGCAGGGCGAAAAGATCGACATCATTCCGTGGAGCCAGGATCCGGCGGCGTTCATCGTCAACGCGCTGCAGCCGGCCGAAGTCTCCAAGGTCGTTCTCGATGAGGACGCAGAGCGCATCGAAGTCGTGGTTCCGGATGAACAGCTGTCGCTGGCCATCGGTCGCCGCGGCCAGAACGTCCGCCTCGCATCGCAGCTGACCGGCTGGGATATCGACATCATGACGGAAGCGGAAGAATCCGAGCGCCGCCAGAAGGAATTCAACGAACGCACCGCGCTGTTCATGGAAGCCCTCGACGTCGACGAGATGGTCGGTCAGGTCCTGGCGTCGGAAGGTTTTGCCGCCGTCGAAGAGCTTGCCTATGTCGAGCTTGACGAAATCGCCTCGATCGAAGGCTTTGACGATGACACGGCCAGCGAACTGCAGACCCGCGCCCGCGAATATCTCGAGCGCCTGGAAGCCGAAATGGACGCCAAGCGCGTTGCCCTCGGCGTTTCCGACGAACTGCGCACGATCAACGGCATGACCGGCCAGATGCTGGTTGCGCTCGGTGAAGACGGCATCAAGACGATGGAAGACTTTGCAGGCTGCGCCGCTGACGATCTCGTCGGCTGGTCGGAACGCAAGGACGGCGAGACGAAGAAGTTCGAAGGCCTGTTTTCCAAGCTTGAAATCTCGCGCGTCGATGCCGAACGCATGGTCCTTCAGGCGCGTCTTGCCGCCGGCTGGATCACCGAAGAAGACCTGGCACGCGAAGAAGAAGCACTCGAAGTCGTGGAAGGCGCGGAACAGGACGCCTGAAGGCGTTCTGACCGTGATCCGGGCTGATGCTGCTTGAAGATCGCCATGTTGATTGAAGACAAGGACCCTGCCGGGGACATCGATGGTGAAGCAGTGAACGGCCGCATGTGCATCGTGACACGGCAGAGCGGGACGCCGGAAACGCTGATCCGCTTTGTCGCCGGACCTGATGGACGGGTGGTGCCCGACCTGAAGAAACAGCTGCCCGGCCGCGGCTGCTGGGTAACGGCGGAACGGGAGGTGCTGGAAAAGGCAATCGCCAAGAAGCTGTTTGCCCGCGGGCTCAAGAAGGCGGACGTGACCGCTGGACCGGAGTTGGCCGACGAGGTGGACCGGCTGTTGTCGATGCAGCTTGGCGGCATGATGAACCTGGCGCGCAAGGCGGCACAGTTCATCAGCGGCGCCTCGAAAGTGGAGCAGGCCGTGCGTGGTTTGGCGGCGCTTGCCACCTTCCATGCGGTGGATGCCGCAGCCGACGGGGTGCGCAAGATAGACCAGGCGCGCAAGGCGATGAGCTTTGTCGTCGATGACGGACAGGAAATACCCTCCTTTCGCTTCTTCACAGAGGCGCAAATGGAAGGGCTTTTAGGCCAGAATGCTTTTATCCATGCCGCAGCGCTTGCAGGGCAGGCGGGTGAGGGTGTAGTGAAGCGCGCAAACATGCTCGAACGATATCGGGGAACCGTCCCCGCTCGAGCCGTTGGCGCCGTTGCTGGCTTGCCGACACAATGACGCGGGTCACCGGCGCAGGCCGGCACAACCGCGATTGCAAAACAGAAATTGAACGGCGGGGTCTGGTGATACGCATCCGGCCCTGATCTTAGGAACGGAACGGAATGACCGACAACAACGACGACAAGACATTCGGCGGAGCCAAGAAGACGCTGACCCTGAAGCCTTCCGGGGTAAGTCAGGGAACTGTTCGCCAGGACATGGGTCGCGGCCGGACGAAGGCAGTCGTGGTCGAGACGCGCAAGCGGCGGCCCATGCGGCCGGAAGACGAAAAGCCGGTCGTTCCGATCGCAACACCGGCTGCCCCCGTGGCACGCGTGGTCGAACCGCAGCGCCCTGCACCCGTGCAGCAGCAACAGCCTGCGCGCCCGGCTCCTCAGCAGCAACAGCCGCGCCAGCAGGACAATCGCCAGGACAACAACAATCGCCCGCGCGTCGGTGTGGTTCTCAATCAGCTTTCCGCTGGTGAGATCGACGCCCGCCGCCGTGCGCTTGCCGAAGCCCAGATCCGCGATGCCGAAGACGCCAAGCGCCGCGCTGCCGAAGAGGCACGCCGCGCCGCCGAAGAAGCCGAGCGTCTGAAGGCCGAACAGGCTGAAGCAGCGCGTCTCGCCGCCGAAGAGGCTGCCCGCACACCTGCGGAACGTGCAGCCGAAAAGGCAGCAGTAGAAGCGGCTCAGGCCGCCGAAGCCGAGGCAGCCGCCGTTGCCGCCCGCAAGGCGGAAGACCAGGCGCGTGCCGAGGCCGCAAAACCTGCAACGACAGCATCGACGGTTACGCCGGCACTCGCTGCCCGCCGCAAGGCGGAAGGCGAAGAGGCTGAGGCACGTCCGAACCGTGGCGCCACCGCACCGGTTCGCGGCAAGGTCGTCCGCCCGGAGCCTGCCAAGGCCCCCGCCCGTCCGAAGACGGAAGAGGAACGCCGCAAGGGCAAGCTGACGCTGACTGCCGCTCTCGACGACGACGGCAATCCGCGCGGCCGCTCGATGGCCGCCATGCGCCGCCGGCAGGAGAAGTTCCGCCGCAGCCAGATGCAGGAAACCCGCGAAAAGGTCATGCGCGAAGTGATCCTTCCGGAAACCATCACCATTCAGGAATTGTCGCAGCGCATGGCTGAACGGGCCGTCGATGTGATCAAGTACCTGATGAAGGAAGGCCAGATGATGAAGCCGGGCGACGTCATCGACGCCGACCTTGCAGAACTCATCGCCGGTGAATTCGGCCATACCGTCAAGCGCGTTTCGGAATCCGACGTCGAAGAAGGCCTGTTCACGGCAGACGACGCCGGCGACATGCAGCCGCGCCCGCCGATAGTGACGATCATGGGTCACGTCGACCACGGCAAGACCTCGCTGCTCGACGCCATCCGCAAGACCCATGTCGTATCGGGCGAAGCCGGTGGCATCACCCAGCATATCGGCGCCTATCAGGTCGAGCAGAACGGCAACAAGATCACCTTCATCGATACTCCCGGCCACGCTGCCTTTACGGCGATGCGTGCCCGTGGCGCCCAGGCGACCGACATCGCGATCCTCGTGGTCGCTGCCGACGACAGCGTCATGCCGCAGACGATCGAATCCATCAGCCACGCAAAGGCTGCCGGCGTTCCGATCATCGTGGCGATCAACAAGGTCGACAAGCACGAAGCCGATCCGCAGAAGGTGCGCAACCAGCTGCTGCAGCATGAAGTGTTCGTGGAAACCATGGGCGGTGAAGTGCTCGACGTCGAAGTCTCGGCCAAGACCGGCCTCGGCCTCGACAAGCTGCTCGAAGCCATCCTGCTGCAGGCCGAAATCCTCGACCTGCGCGCCGATGCAGACCGCACGGCAGAAGGCACCGTCGTTGAAGCCCAGCTTGACCGCGGCCGCGGTGCGGTTGCCACCGTTCTCGTTCACAAGGGCACATTGAAGCCGGGCCAGATCATCGTTGCCGGCGACCAGTGGGGCCGCGTGCGTGCGCTCGTCAACGACAAGGGCGAACACGTCAAGGAAGCGCCTCCGTCGATGCCGGTCGAGATCCTCGGTCTTTCCGGTACGCCACTGGCGGGTGACAAGTTCGCCGTCGTCGAAAACGAAAGCCGTGCCCGCGAAATCTCCGAGTACCGCCAGCGCCTGACCCGCGACAAGGCTGTTGCCCGTGCATCCGGCCAGCGTGGTTCGCTGGAACAGATGATGATGACGCTGCAGAACACGGGCCTCAAGGAATTCCCGCTGGTCATCAAGGGCGACGTGCAGGGCTCGATCGAAGCCATTGCCGGCGCACTCGATAAACTCGGGACCGACGAGGTTCGCGCGCGTATCGTGCATTCGGGCGCCGGTGGCATCACCGAGTCCGACATCTCGCTGGCGGAAGCGTCGAACGCGGCCATCATCGGCTTCAACGTCCGTGCCAATGCACAGGCGCGCACGGCAGCAGAACGCTCCGGCATCGAGATCCGCTACTACAACATCATCTACGATCTGGTGGATGACGTGAAGGCAGCGATGTCTGGTCTTCTTTCGCCGGAACGCCGCGAAACCTTCCTCGGCAATGCCGAAATCCTGGAAGTGTTCAACATCACCAAGACCGGCAAGGTCGCGGGTTGCCGCGTCATCGAAGGCAAGGTGGAGCGTGGTGCAGGCGTGCGTCTGGTTCGCGACAACGTCGTCATCCACGAAGGCAAGCTCAAGACGCTCAAGCGCTTCAAGGACGAAGTCTCCGAAGTGCCGATGGGCCAGGAATGCGGCATGGCCTTCGAGAATTACGAAGACATCCGCGCCGGCGACACCATCGAGTGCTTCCGCGTCGAGCACATCACCCGCACGCTGTAAGCGCTACCGGGCACGCTGTAAGCGTTGCCGGGCTGACAAAGACACTGTTCAGAATGGCGGCTCCGGCCGCCATTTTGCTGTCTGGCCCATTTCTGCCGCCAGCCGCCCGAACGAAGATCGAAGGGGGAAGATAACGCCGCGAGCGCTTTCGAGCCGCGGCGCCGGTTTTTCAGGCCTTTAGATCTGCTTACCGATCTTGGCATCGACGGACTGGGCGTTTGATCCGCGAATGGCGAAGAAGAAGAAAATCGCGGCCCAGAGAATGGACTTCTCAGCGCCGCCGAGGCCCTCGCCCTGAACAATGCCGTGGAAATAGACCGTGACCAAAAGCACGATCATCGCGGCGAAGGATGCCGGGCGCGTGAACAGGCCGATCGCGATCAGAATGCCACCGAAGAATTCGGTCGCGGCCAGCAGCGGTGACCAGAAGACGCCGGGATAGAATCCGAGACTTTCGACCATGCCGGCGGCGCCGAAGGGGTTGATGATCTTGCCGTATCCGTGGGTGACCAGCAGAACGCCGGCAACCACGCGAAGCAGCGTTTCGGCCGTCGTATCCAGCGGCAGATAGAACCGCTGCAGGGCGGGCAGCATGGCTGGCGGCCGGGTCGAAGTCAGATCAGTCATGTTGTTTCCTCTTGATTTTTGCAACGCAACATTCTCTCGCTGCAGAAATTACGGCTATCAAGGGACGCCGCCCTTAAAACATGATAAATTAAGTTAACATTTTCGTGAGCCATTCTTGATCGCCAGCGGTTGCGGCCCATGCAAGCGATGGCTAACGTCCACTTAAACCCAAATCATTGTGGAACCGACATGTCCCAGAAGCCGCGCATTGCCATCCTCTACTGCACTCAATGCAACTGGCTGCTCCGCGCCGCCTGGATGGCGCAGGAGCTGCTTTCCACCTTCGGCGACAGCCTGGGGGAAGTGGCCCTCATTCCCGGTACAGGCGGCAATTTTGAAATCCATGTCGGAGAGACCCTGATCTGGGAGCGCAAGCGCGACGACGGTTTTCCCGGACCAAAGGAATTGAAGCAGCGCGTTCGTGACGTGATCGAACCGGGGCGCGATCTCGGTCACACAGACCGGACCTGATGATTTGACCGCAGGCCTGCTTTTCGGCGTTTTCAGCGCCGCTTTCCTCTCGGCCACCTTGCTGGCCGGTGTGTCCGAGGCGGCGCTGCTTCTTGCCGCCGGTCAACCGGGTGCCCGGCTTTTCCCTCTTTTCCTTGCTGCGACAGCGGGCAACGTGCTCGGCGCCGTCGTCAATTTCGCGCTCGGCCGCTTTCTCCTGCGTTTTGAGAACAGCAGCTGGTTTCTGCGTTTCGAGACCAGCCGCTGGTTTCCCGTCAGCCGGGCCAACCGGCAAAAAGCCGAAGCATTGTTTGGGCGCTATGGCCGGCTGGTGCTGCTTTTATCCTGGCTTCCGGTGATCGGTGATCCGCTGACGCTGGCGGCAGGGTTGCTGCGCACGCCTTTCCCCGTTTTCCTCGTCTATGTGACGATCGGCAAGGCGGCGCGCTATGCCGTTTTGCTCTGGGCATGGCATGCCGTTGCCGGCTGAAAACCGGGCAAACAAAAACGGCGGGGAAAATCCCCGCCGCCGATCGGATGAAGGCAATGTCAGCGATAGGGCGAATAGCAGACCTTGTAGACGCCGCCATAGCTGAGGAACCGGTTGGTGGCCGGATTGTAGGAGCGGTACCGCGAAACGCACCAGTTTACGTGTGAGCCAGCATAGCTCCGGCGGATGTATCGGTCACGATAGACCGGACGCGGCGCGATGTAGACATTGAGGCCGGGGCGGTAATAGGGCCGGTAGTATGGCCGGTATCCGCCGTAATACGGCCGGTAGTGGCGATACGGACGGTATCCGTAAGCTGACCGGTAATGGCGATCATAGCCGCGATGGCGCCGCCACTCCACAGCCTGGATATCCGTCTTATGCTCGATCTTTGCACCTGCGGCTGCCAGCGGCATGGCCTGTGCCGGTGCCAGAGTCGTGATGATGGAGGCTGCGCTCAGGACGCAACCAATAACGAAATGCCGAAATCCCGCCATTTGTTTCCTCACTTTTCCCAAAAGGGTTTACGGGGTTGGTGTCCCTGATTCATAGAACGGTCAGTGTTTTTGTTTTATTCGTGCTTCCATCGTCGTCCGACTGCAATTTTGGCGTCATTCCGCACGCGCCTCTTCCAAACAGACAGAATGCGGCAATATTGCTTACGAGTCACCCGCCGGGTTATCAAAATCCCGTTAGCGAGACAGAGGATCGATTTGAGTTTGAAATTCGGCACCAGCGGCCTGCGCGGCCTTTCGACCGACCTCAACGGCCCTGCGGCTGCAGTGTACGCGACGGCGTTTGCCCGCTATCTGCTCTCGTCCGGACAGGCCAGCCCCGGTGATGCTATTCTTCTTGGCCGGGACTTTCGCGCCTCCAGTCCGGACATTTCGGCGATCTGCGCCGGTGCTTTGACCCGCGCGGGGCTGCGCGTCCTCGATTGCGGGACGGTCCCCACGCCTGCTCTGGCGCTCTATGGACTGGACATCGGCGCCGCCGCACTGATGATTACCGGCTCGCACATCCCCGCCGACCGCAACGGCATCAAGTTCTATCGCCCGGACGGCGAAATCTCCAAGATCGACGAGGAGGCAATCGGCAGCCACGCCGCCACGCTGATGGCCGGGTCCGCCCCGGTCGATGCGACGCCGGGAACGGCGGCCGATCACTGCCGCCAGGCCGAAGCGCTCTTCCTCGCCCGTTACGCCGCAATCCTGCCTGCGAACGCCTTGGCCGGCCTGAAAGTCGGTGTTTACCAGCACAGCACGGTGGCGCGCGACCTATTTTGCGACTTGCTCAGCCGCTATGGCGCCAGCGTCGTGCCGCTCGGCCGCTCAGCCGATTTCATTCCGGTCGACACCGAAGCCGTATCGCCCGCGACAGTCGAATTGCTCAAGACATGGTCCGTCGAGCATGGGCTTGACGCGATCGTCTCGGCCGATGGTGACGGCGACCGGCCGCTTGTCAGCGACGAACGTGGTCTGCCGCTACGCGGCGATCTGCTCGGCCTGATCGCCGCGCAGTTTACCGGTGCCACGGTCGCCGTGACGCCGATCACCTCCAATTCCGGCTTGGAGCGCCAGCAGGGCCTCTCGATCCTGCGCACCCGCGTCGGGTCTCCGTTTGTCATCGAAGCCATGCTGGACGCGGTGCGCAGCGGGGAAACCGGTGTCGCCGGTTTCGAAGCCAATGGCGGCACGCTGACCGCCACCGATTTCACCATCAACGGATCAACCCTGAGAGCGCTGCCGACGCGCGACAGCTTTCTGCCGGTGCTCGCAGTGCTTTCGCGCGCTGCCCGCAGCCGTGAGCCCCTCTCGGCGCTTGCAGCGAGCTTTGCCCTGCCGGTGGCCGTCAGCGATCGGATCGAGAATGTTCCGCTGGAGACAAGCGCTGCGCTGATGGCCTATCTCAGGGGCGGCATGGACAACCTGTCGGTCTTTCTTGCCCCCATCGGAAAACCACAGGCCATCAGCGACATCGATGGATTGCGCGTCACGCTGACGGATGGAAGCATCATTCACTTCCGTCCCTCGGGCAATGCGCCGGAAATGCGCTGCTATGTCGAAGCGGAAACCGTTGATCAGGCGGAGAGGCTGCTCGAACAGGGCCTCGAATGCATCCGTACTTTTGCGCCGGCATCCTAGCGGAGGCCAGCCGCACCAGGTTCAAGCGAAATGATTTTCGTGGAAAAGCCTTCCTGTCCAACGGTTTGCCCATGTTTTCGCGAGGCTTTTCAAGAAAACTTCAAAAACCCTGTTGACACAAAAGCGTCAGCCTCGTACATCCCCGTCCGTCGCCCAGATGGCGGAATTGGTAGACGCGCCAGCTTCAGGTGCTGGTACTCGAAAGGGTGTGGAGGTTCGAGTCCTCTTCTGGGCACCAAATTCCAAAAAGCTCTGCAATCCCAAAAGGATGCAGAGCTTTTTCCGTTTTGGCGCAGCTCTTTCCGAGCGGATGACGCAGGCTGAAACGACGAGCCGCCCCTTCCTGTCGATTGACGCCGCCGTCCGATACAAACACGGTTTCACCGCCATCACGATTGCCTGGGTTTGCGAAACAAATTTTTCTGCTGAGGGTCCTCAATATGAGTAACTCGCCTATTGAAATCGCTTTTCCCAGATCCTACCTGCAACTCATACCCGGGCGCGATGTGCAATCGGGTATCAGCCTGGCGGGATGATCGTCGATCTAATCCGGCAGGCGCGGCTCTACTGACGATCTTGATCTCTGGCGGTAAACCGCTGGAGAGTTTTACTATGGCTGCACCAACCATCTGGTTTTTTCAAAAGCCTGCAGTAGTATGTGTTCTTATGATGGACACACGCTTCTCTTCGGCTCTGCAGATCATTATTACAGTCGCCGTCAACGAAAAAAACAATGCCCGCTCGACAAGCGATACGCTGGCCGCAAAGCTTGATGCCAAGCCCAGCCTTGTGCGCAAGCTGGCAGCGCCATTGATGCAGAAGAATATTCTTGTGTCCTCGGAAGGATATCAGGGTGGCTACCGGCTGGGCCGGCCCGCGAGCGCGATCTATCTCAGCGAGATTTACCTTGCGGTGACGCCGGACAAGAAGATCTGGGGCACGCGCGACGATATCCCGGCCGAATGCTTCGTCTCAAGCAATATGAACGAATGGTCGGCAAAGCTCAGCAAAGAAGCGGAGCAGGCCCTGCTGGGACTTCTGGCGGAAAAATCGGTGGAGGATGCCATTTGTGAGCTGGCGAGCATAGACGGCGGCAAGTGTCCGTTGGGACGAGGGATTGCATCCTGATGCGAATGCCCCTGCGGCCGTGTGGGACGGCCGGAGGGAGCCGGACCGTCCCCGTCACTGATCGGAGGTCAGTCAAATCCGTGACGAACCGTTGGCTAGCCGGGCGTTTGCGCGGCTAGCCGGATATCGAACGGCGATTTAGAAATCGCGCTGCAGGCGGACGAAGCCGAACACTTCATCGTCACCATCGTCTTCGTCCTGATACTGGAGGCTCACCTTGGTCTTGAGACCGTCGGTGATCTTGTAGTCGACGGTCACGCCGCCGGTCCATGCGTCGCCGCCACCGAAGCTGTTGCCAGTGCTGCTCAGATCGATGTTGCTGAAGTACTGGAAGCCGGGGGTGATTGCGAACTTGTCGTTGACCTTCAGTTCGTACTGAGCGCCGACAGTCCATTCGGAATCTTCGTAGTAGTAGTTGGCACCGGTGGCATAGACACCGTAGACGCCGAGCTGGCCCGGTCCGAGATCGGCATAGACGATCGCGCGGATTGCGCCTTCTTCGGTATCGGTGTCATAACCGCCAAGCAGGTAAGCGCTGAAAGCGCCGGCCGTGCCCGAAACCTGACCGGTTATGCCGATGTTGTTCGGTCCTTCACCCGGCTTGGTGTCGTAGCTGTCTTCGAGTTCTTCTACCGCGATGCCGGCTGCGAATGCATCGGTCTCGTACTGGTAGCGAATGGCGTTGTGACGGGTCTCGTTGCTGGCGATCGAATCGGTTTCGCCGCTCAAGTCGTCATCCCACCAGCTGTACTGCATGCCGACGCGGAAGCCGGCGATGTCGAAGTAGCCCTCGTCGAGGAAGGTGTTGTTGTTCGAGGCGCCGGACGAATTGCGGGCGTTCGTGCGGAGCGCAGCAACGCTGGTGAGCGTACCGAATTCGGTGTCGTTCTTTGCTGTAAACACGAGCTGAGCGCGGGTGAAGGTATTCCAGTCGGACGTGCCAGACTTGTCACTACCGAAGTCGGTCTGGAAACGGAGGTAACCGCCGATCTTCAGGCAGGTTTCTGTTCCGGGGATGTAGAAGTAGCCTTTGCCGAACGCATCGCAGACGCGGACGTATTCCATTGGCTCAGGTTCAGCGGCGACAATCGCGTCCGCGGCAAGTGCGCCGTTTGCTGTGGTCAAAGCCGCAGCAGACGCAAAAAGAAAAGCCTTCATAGTCATTTCGGATCCAATCAAGTTTCGATTGGGCACAGGTTTGCGTGGCTGAAAAATCAGCGTCCCCCGACCCCAAATATCGATTCAAGCCCCAATGGCAGCGGCCGAAACCGCAGCCCGAGATTACATAGGCAAACAACTGTCACAATAAAAATTACAGTCACAATCTGTCATAATTGCTGGCAGGGATTGCGAGTGTTGCCGAAACACAACAGCTTGGAATGCGGGATCGTGAGGACCCTCACCACCTGAAATATGCACGCCGGCCATCTCACAAACCGCAGAGGGTGTGACCGGTAACATTTCAGAGCTGTCAGTTAGGGACGATCCAGTCAAACTGCAAGCAGGATCGATGACCGATTCGCAAATGACGTCCAATTGACGCACGCCGCGTACGATTGTTGCGCGAGGAACAGGCCTCACGACGGATCTGGCAACGTCAATCCGGACAGAACCAGGTAAGCCTGGCGAATCACGCTTGACAGCGAAGCGATGCCTGTACTTTAATCATGCCAACGGATTAAGCACTTTCCTTGACATGACCTTGTGGTCGATGGGCAGTTTGGCCCCACGATGCTCCCACTTTAGATGGGTACGGCGTCGTGGGGTTTTTGGTTTTTGGCGGGCTGATGAAAAACACGGTACGGATCGGCATTCTCTATTCGACGACGGGTCCCTATGCCGCGATGGGCCGGGACGGCCGCGATGGCGCCGAGCTGGCCATCGAAGATGTGCGTGCCACACACGGAACCAACATCGAGCCTGTCTTCATCGATCCCCATGCCGATATCGCCGCCTATCTTGAGGGCGCCCGCTCGATGCTGCGCGATCATGGCTGCCGCCATATCGTCGGCACCATCACCTCGCTCGCCCGCAAGGAAGTCATCCCGCTCGTCGAAAAGCATGACGGTCTTCTCTGGTACATGTGCCCCTACGAAGGTTTCGAGGCCAATGACAATGTCATCTATACCGGCGGCTGTCCCAACCAGCATCTTTTGCCGCTGTTTGACTACCTGATCCCGCGCTTCGGCCGCCGCCCCTATCTGGTCGGTGCCAATTATGTGTGGGGCTGGGAAATGAACCGGCTTGCCCGCGAGCTGATTGGGGATGCCGGCGGCGAGGTGCTTGGCGAGCGCTATCTGCCGCTGGAGGAGACCGCAGTCGAACGCATCGTGCTGGATATCGAGCAGCGCCGGCCAAGCTTCATCCTCAACAACCTCGTCGGTCCATCAAGCTATGCCTTTCTGGCCGCCATCCGGGCGCTCGGCGCCCGCGATCCGGCCTTCCGCCCGGAAAACTGCCCGGTCGTCAGCTGCGACTTGCAGGAATGCGAGATTCCCGATATCGGCCTCGGGGTCGCGACCGGCCAGCTCTGCGCCGCCGCCTATTTCGACACGGTCGAAACGCCGGAGAATATTGCCTTCAAGGCGCAGGTCGCGGCCAGGTTCGGCCATCAGCGGCGCATCTCCAGTGTTTTCGCCAGCGCCTATGCGTCGGTAAAGCTCTGCATCGAGGCCATCATTGCGGCCGGAACGGACGATCCCACAGCCGTGTCGCACCTGGTTTCCACGGCACCGCTTCCAACCGTTCTCGGGCCGGTCCTGATCAATCCCGATACCCGCCACGCCGCCCTTCCCTTCCATCTCGGCCGGATCAACGACGAAGGCGGCTTCGACATCATCGCCTCCCAGCCGGCCATCGCCGCCGATCCTTACCTCACCGGCCGCCGCGCACGCCCACCGGCGCAGCTGAGGATCGTCTCATGAGGGAAACACCGAATTTCACCGGCTGGCGCGCAACCATCCTGCACCGGGAGGATAACACCACCGAGCGTCTGTCACGCCAGCTGAAGATCATCGGCTTTCAGGTGACGGTGCAATGGCAGCTGCTCGATATCGCCGATCTGCCGGATATCATCCTGGTCGATGCCGATCAGGGCTGGGACGGGCTCTTGCCCTGGAGCGGCGGGAATGCGCCGCGGCCGCTGGTGGCGTTGCTCGGCTCGGAAGCGCCGGGCCGCATCGCCTGGGCGATGGAACAGGGCGTCGGCGCCATCATCGCCAAGCCACTCGCCTCCTCCGCCGTCTATCCGGCACTCGTCATGGCGCTCGGCATTCACCGCGAACGCAAGGCGGTGATCGACAGAATAAAACATCTGGAGGAGCGCGTGCGCCTGCGGCCGCTGGTCCATGCCGCCGTAGAGCGCATCATCGCCGTGCGCCAGGTTGATGAAGAGCTTGCCTACACGATCCTGCGCAATTGCGCGATGCAACGCCGGGTGCCGATGGAGCAGGTCGCAGCCTCCATTCTCGGTGGTGCCGAGCCCATGCCGGAGGCCGGTTGATGCGCATCCTGAAAAGCATGATCCGCCAGCCGTCGGCGCTGTTCGGCCTGGCGATCGTCGCCCTCGTCATTTTCATGGCGGTCGCCGCACCGCTGATCGCTCCTTATAATCCCGACGAACAGATGTTTGACGGCCTGACGCTGGAAGGCGCGCCGATGCCGCCGAGCGCCCAGTTCCTGCTCGGCACCGACACGCTCGGCCGCGACCTGTTTTCGCGCCTGCTTTATGGCGCGCGCACATCGCTCATCATCGGCCTCGTCGCCAATGGCATCGCGGTGGCGATCGGCCTGTTGATCGGCATCCTGTCCGGCTATATGCGCGGCCTCGTCGGCAATGTGCTCATGCGCTTTACCGATCTGATGATGGCGTTTCCGGCTCTGCTTCTGGCCATCGTACTGGCAGCGCTTTTGCGCCCCAGCCTGTGGATCGTCGCCATGGTGATTGCGCTGGTCAACTGGGTGCAGGTCGCCCGCATCGTTTATACCGAAACCCGTGGACTGGTGGAGCGTGATTTCATCCTGGCCGAACGCTCGTTGGGTGCGGGCCATTTCCGCATCCTGTTCCACCACATCCTGCCGCACTTGATGCCAACGGCGATCGTCTGGGGCACGCTCGGCATTGCCACCACCGTGCTTCTGGAAGCGACCCTCTCCTTCCTCGGCATCGGCGTGCAGCCGCCAACACCCTCCTGGGGCAATATCATCTTCGAAAGCCAGAGCTATTTCCAGGCAGCCCCCTGGCTGGTGTTCATTCCCGGCGCCGTGATCCTGTTGACCGCGCTCTCCTTCAACCTGGTCGGCGATGCGCTGCGCGATATTCTCGACCCGACCCAGCGCGGGAGGGGTTGAGATGATCTTTCTGATCCTGCGGCGGCTCGTCCAGACGGCGCTGATCCTGTTCGGCGTCGCGGCCATCACCTTCCTGTTGCTCTACGCCCTGCCCGCCGATCCCGCCCGGATGATCGCCGGCCGTAGCGCCACGGCGCAGACGGTTGCCAACATCCGCCATCAACTCGGCCTCGACCAGCCGCTTCTCTCGCAGTTCTGGCACTACTTGACAGGTCTTGCGCAGGGCAATCTCGGCCGCTCCTATGCGCAGAAGACCGATGTCGGTGCACTGATCGCGGCCCGGCTTCCGGCAACGCTGATCCTGATGGCGGCCGGTATCTTCGTCGAGGTGATGCTCGGCCTGTTGCTCGGCGTCATCGCTGCCGTGCGCCGTGGCGGGCCGGTCGATCGCTTCGTGATGATGGCGTCCTTCGTCGGGGTATCGGCGCCGCAGTTCGTCGCGGCCCTTCTGCTTCTCTATGTCTTTGCCGTCACGCTCGCCTGGTTTCCGATGAGCGGCTTCGGCACCTTCGCCCATGTCGTGCTGCCCGCCACCACGCTCGGCATTCTCGGGGCCGGCTGGTATGCGCGCATGGTGCGCTCGGCGATGATCGACGTGCTCAATCAGGATTACGTCCGCACCGCCCGCGCCAAGGGCCTGTCGTCTGCCCGGATCGTCTTTCGCCATGCGCTGCCGAATGCGTTGTTGCCGATCATCGCCATGATCGGCATCGATATCGGCCAGTTCATGAGCGGCGTGGTCGTGGTCGAGGCCGTCTATGGCTGGCCGGGCATCGGCCAGCTTGCCTGGCAGGCGATCCAGCAGGTCGATATCCCGATCATCATGGGCGTGACGCTGGTCTCGGCGCTGGCCATCGTGCTCGGCAATCTCGTCGCCGACCTGATCGCACCGCTCATCGATCCGCGCATTCGTGCACGCTAGTCCACATCAGCAACCAAAAAGGGGAACTCAAAATGTTCAAACGCTGGCTTAGACACTCGACAATCGCGATGGCGCTCGCCTTCACGCCACTGCCGGCCTTCGCGCAGGACACCGTCAAGCAGGGCGGCGATATCGTCATCACCTACAAGGACGACATTGCCACGCTCGATCCGGCCATCGGCTACGACTGGGTCAACTGGTCGATGATCAAGAGCCTCTATTCGCGGCTGATGGACTATACGCCGGGCACGCCAGACCTGATCCCGTCGCTGGCGGAAAGCTTTACCGTTTCGCCTGACGGCCTCACCTATACCTTCAAGCTCCGCAAGGGCGTCAAATTCACCAATGGCCGCGAAGTCGTCGCTTCCGACGTGAAATACTCGATCGAGCGCGCCGTCGATCCGAAGACGCAAGGCCCCGGTGCCGGCTTCTTCGGCGCCATCAAGGGGTTTGACACTGTGACCGGCGGCACATCGACGACGCTGGACGGCATTGCAGCGCCGGATGATCAGACCGTCGTCTTTACGCTGTCGCGTCCCGACGCCACCTTCCTGCACGTTCTCGCCATCAACTTCGCCTCCGTCGTACCGAAGGAAGCCGTCGAGGCCGCAGCCGGCGATTTCGGCAAGATGCCGGTCGGCTCCGGCACGTTCGTGCTGAAGGAATGGACCGTCGGCCAGCGTCTCGTCTTCGAGCGCAACCCGGATTACTTCGTGAAAGACATGCCGCATATCGACACGTTCACCGTCGAAGTCGGCCAGGAGCCGCTGGTGGCGCTGCTGCGCTTGCAGAAGGGCGAAGTCGATATTGCCGGTGACGGCGTTCCACCGGCCAAGTTCCTGGAGATCAAGAACTCGCCGGAAGGTGCCGATATCATCGTCGATGGCGCGCAACTGCACACCGGCTACATCACGCTCAACACCAAGGTGGCTCCGTTCGACAATGTGAAGGTCCGCCAGGCCCTCAATATGGCCATCAACAAGGAGCGCATCACCCGCATCCTCAATGGCCGCGCCACCGCCGCCAACCAGCCGCTGCCGCCGCTGATGCCGGGCTATGACACAGCCTTCACCGGCTATGCCTTCGACGTCGAAAAGGCCAAGGCACTCTTGGCGGACGCCGGCTTCCCGGATGGTTTCGAAACGATCCTCTACTCGACCAACACCGATCCGCAGCCGCGTATCGCCCAGGCGATCCAGCAGGATCTGGCCGCTGTCGGCGTCAAGGCCGAGGTTCGCGCATTGGCGCAGGCCAACGTCATCGCCGCCGGCGGCACCGAAGGCGAAGCGCCGATGATCTGGTCGGGCGGCATGGCCTGGATCGCCGACTTCCCGGATCCGTCCAATTTCTACGGCCCGATCCTTGGCTGCGGCGGTGCGGTTCAGGGCGGCTGGAACTGGTCGTGGTACTGCAACAAGGACCTCGACGCCCGCGCGATTGCCGCCGATTCGATGTCGGACCCGGCCAAGGCTACTGAGCGTCAGGCCGAATGGGGCAAGATCTTCACCGACATCATGGCGGACGCGCCGTGGATCCCGCTCACCAACGAACGCCGCGTCGTCGCCAAGTCGCCGCGCATGGGCGGCTCGGGCGATATCTACATCGATCCGACCCGCGTCATCAATTACGACGCGATCTTCGTGAAGGAGTAAATGGCGGGGCCACTGAGAAGCGCTAAAGGCAGTTGTCTGATGTTGCTGACATCCACCCTCCGTCATCCTCGCCCTTGTGGCGGGGACCCAGCGACCCGACGTCCGTCGGGTCAAAGGACCTTTCAGCCCAAAGACTTGGGCTGGCTGGATTCCTGTGACAAGCACAGGAATGACGGAGACTTTTGCCTCTTGCCTGGAATCCAATAGCCCCGCTTATCCAGTAAGGGGCAATCCACCAAGATCATATTATGGGAGAACAACCAATGTGCGTCGCCTGCACCCATACCATCCACCGCGCCCAGCACAATTTCGGCTGGAACAAGGATTTCGAGCCCGCTCTCATTGCCAAACCCGGTGAGACCATCCATTTCGAATGCCTGGATTCGTCCGGTGGGCAGCTCGGTGCCGGCTCGACGCTCGAAACCCTGGCGGCGCTCGATTTCAACAAGATCAATCCCGTCACCGGCCCGGTCTATGTCGAAGGTGCCAAGCCCGGCGATGCGCTGAAGGTGACGATCCGCCGGTTCATCCCGTCCGGCATCGGCTGGACAGCAAACATTCCCGGCTTCGGCCTGCTGGCAGACCAGTTCAAGGAACCGGCCCTGCATATGTGGTCCTACGATCCGCACAGCATGGCGCCGTCGCTCTACGGTCCCGGCGGCAAGGTACCGCTGAAACCCTTTGCCGGAACGATCGGCGTTGCACCGGCAGAACCAGGCCTGCATTCCGTCGTGCCGCCGCGCCGGGTCGGCGGCAATCTCGATATTCGCGACCTGACATCGGGCGTGACGCTCTACCTGCCGGTCGAGGTCGAAGGCGCGCTGTTTTCGATCGGCGACACGCATGCCGCACAAGGCGACGGCGAAGTCTGCGGCACTGCCATCGAAAGCCAGATGGAAGTCGAGGCGACGATCGAGCTGGTCAAGGATGCGCGCCTGCAAAGCCCGCGCTTCACCACCACCGGGCCCGTCACCCGCCATCTCGACGGCATGGGCTATGAAGTGACGACCGGCATCGGCCCGGACCTGATGACCGGCGCCCGCGAAGCGCTGATGCGGATGATCGACCTGCTCGGCTCCGAGCATGGCATGAACCCCGTCGATGCCTACATGCTCTGCTCGGTCTGCGGCGATCTTCGGATCAGCGAGATCGTCGATATGCCCAACTGGGTCGTCTCCTTTTACTTCCCGAGGATCGTGTTCGCGTGACATCTGCTTTTCCCGTTTCCCCATCGGTCCTCACAGTCGATAAGCTCTGCGTCGACGCGCGCACGCCGGAAGGCCGCAGGCGCGTTCTCGACGATGTCAGCTTCGACCTGAAGCTCGGGGAAACGCTCTGCATCGCCGGTGAAAGCGGTTCCGGCAAATCGGTGACGTCGCTTGCGATCATGGGGCTTCTGCCGAAGGCATCCCTGCAGATCGCCTCCGGCAGCATCGCGCTTCAAGGCCGGGAACTCTCCCGCCTGTCCAACAGCGCCATGCGCAGCGTGCGCGGCGGCGATGTCGCCATGGTGTTCCAGGAGCCGATGACCTCGCTCAATCCGGTGATGTCGATCGGCGCGCAGCTGACCGAGGCCATCCGCGAGCATCAGGGATCGGAAGGCGGCAGCGCCGATGCGGTGGCGCTGCGCATGCTCGACGCCGTCCGCATGACGGATCCGGCCAAGCGGCTGAAGCAATATCCGCACGAACTGTCCGGCGGCATGCGCCAGCGGGTGATGATCGCCATGGCACTCTCCTGCCGGCCCAAAGTGCTGATCGCCGACGAACCGACAACGGCGCTCGACGTGACGGTGCAGGCGCAGATCCTCAAGCTGATGGACGAGCTGAAGCGCGAATTCGGCGCCTCGATCATTCTCATCACCCACGACATGGGCGTTGTCGCCCAGATGGCCGACCGTGTCGTCATCATGCAGGCCGGCCGCATCATCGAACAGGGCGACGCCCTGCCGATCTTCAACGCCCCGACGCAACGCTATACTCAGGAATTGCTGGCCGCCGTACCCCGGCTCGGCGCCCATGCCGGCACCGATGGCCCGCCGCGCATCGGCCCGATCGCGGCGCAGACGCCTGCGCTGGATCGCACCCCGGTCCTCACCGTGCGCGGACTGGACGTCGCGTATGGAAAAGCCACCGGCTGGCTTTCGGGCAAGAAGCCGCCGGCTTCCGCCGTCAGCGATATCTCCTTCGAGATCCTTCCGGGCCAGACACTCGGCCTCGTCGGCGAAAGCGGTTCGGGCAAATCCACCACCGGCAAGGCCGTGCTCGGCCTCATCCCCTTCACCGGCGACGTTGTCATCGACGGCCAGAACATCGGCGGCCTCAGCCAGCGGCAGATGCGGCCGGTGCGGCGCAGCGCCCAGATGATCTTTCAGGATCCCTACGCCTCGCTCGATCCGCGCATGGCGGTGGGTGCCGCGATTGCCGAGCCGCTGATCATCCACGGCCTTGCCAACAAGGGCGAGCGCGATGATCGCGTCGCCGAACTTTTACGCCGGGTCGGCCTGCAGCCGGATGCTGCCAGCCGCTATCCGCACGAATTCTCCGGCGGCCAGCGCCAGCGCATCTGCATCGCAAGGGCGCTGACGCTCGGACCAAAGCTGATCGTCGCCGACGAAAGCGTCGCAGCGCTTGACGTCTCCGTGCGCGCCCGCGTGCTCGACCTGATGCTGGAGCTGCAGGAAACCATGGGGCTCGCCTATCTCTTGATCTCGCACGATATGGCGGTGATCGAGCGCATGTCCCACAATGTCGCGGTCATGCGCTCCGGCCGCATCGTCGAAATGGGATCACGCCGGTCGGTCTTCGAAAACCCGCAGGACGCCTATACCCAGGCCCTGATGGCGGCGGTGCCGATCCCCGATCCGGCCTTGCGCAACGTCGCGTGAGAGCTGGCGAGTAATCTCTGTAGCCGGATAATCTTCCGGCTTGGCTACTCTATAGGGCGGCGAGCGAATCGCGTTCGATGAGGTTGCAGTCCATCTTGGTCAGTGGATAACCCTCTTTCGTGAGCCTCCGCCCCTTGCCAAGCTCGGAGATCGCCCAGGCACCCATCGCCCGGTGCGGCAGGATCAGCGTGGTCAACTGCGGGCGCAGGTGGCGGCAGAGTTCGTCGTCGTCATAACCGATGACGGAGACATCCTGCGGGATTTTGAGGCCGGCATCGCGCAGCGCATTGTAACAACCGGATGCCATCTTGTCGTTCTGGCAGAAGAAAGCTGTCGGCCGGTCCTTGAGCGCCAGAAAACGCTGCGTCGCCTCGAAACCCGCGGTCGGCGACCAGTTGCCTTCGCCGACCAGATCCGCGTCATAGGCAATGCCGGCCTTTGCCAGCGCCTTCTTGTAACCCTTCAGCCGGTCCTGCGCCGCCTGCATGAACGGTTCGCCGACGATGGTCGCGATGCGGCGATGGCCAAGCCGGATCAACGTATCGGTCGCCGCAAAACCGCCGGCGACCTCATCGGGAACCACGGAGGGGAAACGGTTTTCCGGCGCATAACAGTTCAGAAGCACGACGGGAACCGGAAGCCCTTCGAGGAAGGCCGGCGGCGTTACCTGCCTTGTAAAGATCGTCATGTAGATCAGTCCCTCGATGCCGCTGCGCAGCATCGCCTCGACAGCCTTTTCCTCCCGGTCCGGGTTGCCCATCGTCTGCGCAACGAGGATGGTCGCCCCCTCATCCCAGCAGGCCTGCCGCGCGCCCTCGATGGCATTGACCGATTCCGGCGTCGTCGCCAGCTGATCGCAGATGAAGCCGATGGTGCCGCGGCTGCCGAGCACCGGCCGATGAATGAGCGAGGATGCGCCATAACCCAGCGTGCGGGCCGCCTCGATGACCTTGCCGCGCGTTTCCACCGAGATCGTCACGCCGGTCGCATTGTTGAGAACAAACGACACGGTGGCCTGCGAGCAGCCAGCCAGTCTCGCAACATCCGTCATCGTCACGCGGCGCGGCGGTTTCTCATGTTTGGTTTTCTTCAAGAACGTTTCCCCGGAGTGATCGGAAAATCGTAGCTTATTTATTCTCATAAGCATATTGACTAATAATTATTAGTTAAACTAGATTTGGGTATTCGGAGGAAACCCATCATGACCGCACCGGCACAATTTTCGTATGAGCTGCAGGACAATCTCAAAACCTTGCAGGAGGACGGCATCACCGGACTGAAGGGCGCCTTCGCGCCCGAATGGGCCGATGCGATGCGGGAGGATATGATGACCGCCTTCTGGTCGGCCATTCAGCGGCCCGGCGGCGCGGTCGGGCGGGGTCCACGCCGCTGGTATGTGGAAATCCATCCGCAGGATTTCGGCGGCTTCGTCGATCTGATCATGCACCCCTGGGTGATCGCCATGTGCGAGAATGCGCTCGGGCCGGACTACCAGATCGTCGAGATCGGGCTGGACGTGCCGTTCGAGGGCGCGAAGTACCAGCCCTGGCACCGCGATTTTCCCTCGCCTTCCGATACCTATGTGGACCGCCGGATCACGTCGCTCGCCTTCAACCTGACCGGCGTCGATGTCACGCCGGATATGGGGCCGTTCGAGATCGCGCCCGGCACCCAGTATGACGACGGCCGCGACTGGAAGCATGAGATGTTTCCGGACAAGGCGCTCTGGGGCCGCTTTCAGGACCGCGCCACCCGCAAATTCCCGCAGCGCGGCGATATTTCCTGCCGCTCGGCGCTGACGGTCCATCGCGGCACCGAGCACCTGTCGCCGATCGCAAGACCCGTCATGGTGCTGGGTGTCGATGCCCCCGGCGCCGGTCATGCCGAACTGCACGACATGATGGTCACCCAGGACTATTTCGACGCGCTGCCCGAGAAAGCCAGGAAGCATCTGGTCTGCCGCGTCGTCGATACACTGGTGCCGATCAGCCAGAAGCATGACATCGAAGGGCTGGTGATGGGCGCCGATCCGGCCTGACGGATTTTTTGCTGCGCCCGATGCCATGGCGGGACCTACCGGCGGCATTGAAAGACGACTCGTCCTTTTGTCTAAGCACGCCCTGCTTGCGCGATCGGTGATTTCCTTCGATCGCGTTTCCGGCTAAGCAGGAGACAAAGACGACGGGAGGAAGCATGCGCAATATCATCGAAACCGTGGAAGCGCGCCGCGCCGAGGCGCGTCTCGGCGGCGGGCAAAAGCGTATCGACGCCCAGCATGCCAAGGGCAAGCTGACGGCGCGCGAGCGCATCGAGGTGCTGCTCGACGAAGGCTCGTTCGAAGAATACGACATGTACGTCACCCATCGCGCCGTCGATTTCGGCATGGCCGAACAGAAGGTGGCAGGCGACGGCGTCGTCACCGGCTGGGGCACCATCAACGGCCGCCAAGCTTATGTCTTCTCCCAGGACTTCACCGTGCTCGGCGGCTCGCTGTCCGAGACCCATGCGCAAAAAATCTGCAAGATCATGGACATGGCCGTGCGCAACGGTGCGCCGGTGATCGGCCTGAATGATTCGGGCGGCGCCCGCATCCAGGAAGGCGTGGCCTCGCTTGCCGGTTACGCAGAGGTCTTCCGCCGCAATGCCGAAGCGTCCGGCGTCATCCCGCAGATCTCCGTCATCATGGGTCCCTGCGCCGGCGGTGCGGTCTATTCGCCCGCCATGACCGACTTCATCTTCATGGTGCGCGACTCATCCTACATGTTCGTCACCGGCCCGGACGTGGTGAAGACCGTCACCAACGAGATCGTCACGGCCGAGGAACTCGGCGGCGCCGGGACCCATACGAAGAAATCCTCGGTCGCCGATGCGGCCTATGAAAACGATATCGAAACGCTTGAGCAGGTCCGCCTGCTGTTCGATTTCCTGCCCCTCAACAACCGCGAAAAACCGCCGGTCCGCCCGTTCCATGACGATCCGGCCCGTATCGAAAACCGGTTGGATACGCTGATCCCCGATAGTTCGGCAAAGCCCTACGACATGAAGGAACTGATCCATGCGATCGCCGATGAAGGCGATTTCTTCGAGCTTCAGGAAGCCTTTGCCCGCAATATCATCACCGGCTTCATCCGGCTGGAAGGCCAGACGGTGGGCGTCGTCGCCAACCAGCCGATGGTGCTGGCCGGTTGCCTCGACATCGACTCGTCGCGCAAGGCCGCCCGTTTCGTCCGCTTCTGCGATGCCTTCTCGATCCCGATCCTAACGCTGGTGGATGTGCCCGGCTTCCTGCCCGGCGTGGCGCAGGAATATGGCGGCGTCATCAAGCACGGCGCCAAGCTTTTGTTCGCCTATTCACAGGCAACGGTGCCGATGGTGACGCTGATCACCCGCAAGGCTTATGGCGGCGCCTATGACGTCATGGCCTCGAAACATATCGGCGCCGACGTCAACTATGCCTGGCCGACCGCCGAAATCGCCGTGATGGGCGCAAAAGGGGCGACGGAAATCCTCTACCGCTCCGAACTCGGCGACGCAGAAAAGATCGCCACCCGGACTGCAGAATACGAGGTCAACTTCGCCAACCCCTTCAAGGCGGCCGAACGCGGCTTCATCGACGAAGTGATCATGCCCCACTCGTCGCGCCGCCGCATCGCCCGGGCGTTTGCGTCATTGCGCGGCAAACGGAAAGAGCAGCTGTGGCGCAAGCACGATACGATCCCGTTGTGAGAATGTCCGGTGCCCAAGGTTTTCGAATGGAAAGGCTGGCGGTTCGAGTTCTATAGCCTTGATCGCTTCGAGCCGCCGCACGTGCATATTCGCAAAGACCGGAAGGAAACAAAAATCTGGCTTGAACGTCTTGAAGTAGCACGCAACAAGCGCTGCACGGACAAAGAACTCAACGCGCTTCTCGATGTGGTAAAACATCACCAGCACGCCTTTCTGGAGAAATGGAATGAGCACTTTGGAAATTGACGAGGACCTGCTTGAGCCGACGGCCGCCCATTGCACCGAGACGACCCTCGTCGTGCAGCTCGCGGACGGCGCCAGCTTGGTCACGCCACTGTGGTGGTACCCGCCGCTTCTTGCCGCGTCTTCGGAACAGCGAAACAACATCGAACTTTCGCCTTATGGGATCCACTGGCCGGCTCTCGACGAAGATTTGAGCATCGAAGGCATGCTGCGGGGCCGGAAATATCCCGATGCCAAACCACCGGCGGAAGCTGCGGAGTGAAAGATGACATCTGTTTCGTCTTCACACGCGCTCCCGCACTGACGAACCCGCATAGACAGGACCATCTGCATGACTGAAAAATCCCCCGCCGATAACCTTCCCGCCGGCTATGAAGTCCCGAAAGTCTGGACATGGGACAAGGGCAATGGCGGCACGTTTGCCAATATCAACCGGCCGATAGCGGGACCGACGCAGGACAAGGTATTGCCGGTCGGCAAACATCCGCTGCAGCTCTATTCGCTGGCGACGCCGAATGGCGTCAAGGTGACGATCATGCTGGAGGAGCTGCTGGCTGCCGGTCATGCGAGCGCCGAATACGACGCCTGGCCGATCCGGATCGGCGATGGCGACCAGTTCGGCTCCGGTTTTGTCGACGTCAATCCGAACTCGAAGATCCCGGCGCTGATGGACCATGCGCCGACGGGTGGCGGCGCGCCGGTGCGCGTGTTTGAATCCGCCTCGATCCTGCTCTATCTCGCCGAAAAGTTCGGCGCCTTCCTTCCGGCGGACCTGCGCGCCCGCACAGAAACATTCAACTGGCTGTTCTGGCAGATGGGCTCGGCCCCCTTCCTCGGCGGCGGCTTCGGTCATTTCTACGCCTACGCGCCGATCCACATTAAATACGCCATCGACCGCTACGCCATGGAGGTAAAGCGCCAGCTCGACGTGCTCGACCGGCACCTGGCCGGCAACCAGTTCCTGGCCGGTTCGGATTATACCATCGCCGACATGGCCACCTGGCCCTGGTACGGCAATCTGGCGCTCGGCCAGGCCTATGGCGACGCCGGCACCTTCCTCGACGTTCAGAGCTACAAGCATGTGCAGCGCTGGACGGCCGAGATCGCCGCCCGCCCCGCAGTCAAGCGCGGCCGCATGGTCAACCGCCTGAGCGGCGATCCCGCCGAACAATTGCATGAACGCCACGACGCCTCCGACTTCGACACGAAGACGCAGGACAAGATCGCCCAAGACGGCGCCAAGGCGTAAGGAGACGACGATGGCCAAACGGTCCGAGATGACGAAACACAGGGGTTTTCCCTCCGGCCTGCCGGGCCATGGCCATCATTTCACCATCCGGCGGGCGAACGAGAAGGGCGTCACGCCGCTCAAGCCGCTGCAGCGCCTCGCTCGCCCGAACTCGATCGAACAGAAGGTCGATGCCGCCTTCCTGCATGCGCTGTGGCACCATTTCGGGACTGAGCCGTTCGAGCGCGGCAATCTCGATGCCGGACGGCTGAATCTGCTGTTCGGCCGCGAAGTCGTACCGGCCGAGGAGCCGTTCAACCCCACATCCTATGAGGCCTTGCTGCGGATCGATGAACGGGTCGGACGCAAGAACTTCCCGGAAGCCTTCGAAGATGTGATGGAGGTCTGACATCATGGCCAAGACCCCTGAAATGCCCAAGCATCGCGGCTTTCCCGCCGGCCTGCTCGGAACCCAGTGGCAGTTCACCCTGCGCCGGGCCAATTCCAAGGTCACCCCTTTGACGGCCTGGCCGCGGCAGCGGACCATGGATCAGACGGTCGCACTTGCCGACATCGGCTTTGTGCAAGCGCTGTGGCAATATTTCGGCACGGCGCCGTTCCAGCGCGGCAATCTGGACGGAGAGCGGCTCTGCCGCCTGTTCGGGCGCGAACTGCTGCCGGCGGAACGGGGCTTTGATCCTGCCTCATACGAAGGACTGCTGAAGCTCAACGAGGCCTTGGCCCGCAAGAACTTCCCGCAGGCTTTCGAGGAAGAGAAGACGGACGCGAGCGCGCCTCGCAGCACCAGAAAAACCGCCGAATGAGCAAGGTCAGCCATCCATGATCAAGAAAATCCTCATCGCCAATCGCGGCGAAATCGCTTGCCGGGTGATCAAGACGGCCCGCAAGATGGGTATCGCCACCGTTGCGGTCTATTCCGATGCGGATGCCGATGCGCTGCATGTAACGATGGCCGACGAGGCCGTGCATATCGGGCCTTCGCCGTCAAACCAGTCCTATATCGTCATCGACAAAATCCTTGAGGCGATCAAGAAGACCGGCGCCGATGCGGTGCATCCGGGCTATGGTTTCCTGTCGGAAAATGCCGTCTTTGCGCAGGCGCTGGAAAAGGCAGGCGTCGCCTTCATCGGCCCGCCGGTCGGCGCTATCCAGGCGATGGGCGACAAGATCACCTCGAAGAAATTGGCCGCTGAAGCCGGCGTCTCCACCGTGCCCGGCCATATGGGCCTGATTGCCGATGCCGAGGAGGCGGTCAAGATCGCCGGCGAGATCGGTTATCCGGTGATGATCAAGGCATCGGCCGGCGGCGGCGGCAAGGGCATGCGCATCGCCTGGAACGACGCGGAAGCCCGCGAAGGTTTTCAGTCATCGAAGAACGAGGCAAAAAATTCCTTCGGCGACGACCGCATCTTCATCGAGAAGTTCGTCACCCAGCCGCGCCATATCGAAATCCAGGTGCTGGGCGATAAACACGGCACCGTGCTCTATCTCGGCGAGCGCGAATGCTCGATCCAGCGGCGAAACCAGAAGGTTATCGAGGAAGCCCCCTCGCCGTTCCTCGACGAGAAAACCCGCCGCGCCATGGGCGAGCAGGCCGTCGCATTGTCGAAGGCGGTCGGTTATCACTCGGCCGGCACCGTCGAATTCATTGTCGATGGCGAAAGGAATTTCTACTTCCTCGAAATGAACACCCGTCTGCAGGTCGAGCATCCGGTGACGGAACTGATCACCGGCATCGATCTGGTCGAGCAGATGATTCGCGTCGCCTCCGGCGAGACGCTCACCTTCGGCCAGGACGATATCAGGCTCAACGGCTGGGCGATCGAAAGCCGGCTTTATGCCGAGGATCCCTATCGCAACTTCCTGCCCTCGATCGGCCGTCTCTCGCGCTACCGCCCACCGGCTGAAGGCAAGACGTCCGATGGCACCATCGTGCGCAACGATACCGGCGTCTTCGAAGGCGGCGAGATCTCGATGTATTACGATCCGATGGTCGCCAAACTCTGCACATGGGCACCGGACAGATTGACCGCCATTGACGCCATGAGCGCCGCTCTCGACAATTTCGAGGTCGAAGGCATCGGCCATAACCTGCCGTTCCTGTCGGCCGTCATGCAGCACGAGCGGTTCCGCTCCGGCAAGATCACCACGGCCTTCATCGCCGAGGAATTCCCGGATGGTTTTCACGGTGTCGCGCCCGATCCGGCCGCCGCGCGGAAACTCGCGGCCGTCGCAACGCTGGTGCATCAGGCGCTGCAGGACCGCGCCGTGCAGATTTCCGGCACCATCGGCAATCATCGCCGGGTGATCGGCAAGGACTGGGTGGTCACCTTTGCCGGGCAGGAACATGCCGTCACGCTCGATGCGTCCGCCGATGGCACCACTGTCCGGCTGGCCGATGGCAGCGTCTTGACAGCTGCCTGTGACTGGACGCCCGGCCGCAGCCACGCCACGTTCAATGTTGATGGTTTGGCGATGGGCGTGAAGATCGATCTTTCCGGCACCGGCATCCGCCTGCGCTGGCGCGGCATCGATATCACCGCCCATGTGCGCAGCCCGCGCGTCGCCGAGCTTGCCCGGCTGATGCCGAAAAAGCTGCCGCCGGATACGTCCAGAATGCTGCTTTGCCCGATGCCCGGCGTCATCACCGCCGTCACGGTTGTTCCAGGTGAGACCGTGGAAGCCGGCCAGGCGCTGGCGACGGTGGAAGCGATGAAGATGGAAAATATCCTGCGCGCCGAACGGCGCGGCGTGGTCAAGCGGGTGGCGGTGTCTGCGGGCGCCAGTCTCGCCGTGGACGAGCTGATCATGGAGTTCGAATAGATTGGAAGGAATCTTCTCGCGCGGTTGAAGGACGAAGTTTCTATACTCCTTGTGATAAAACAATAGCTTCAGAGAATTCCGATGGTTTTTTTTCCCCGCCCCGCTCGTCCGTGCCATACTCCCATCCGTTCCGTCATCGGATACGCTGTCAGGCGTGGCAGTGAGGCGGAGCCGGTGCTGGATGAAAGAGAGCGACGCAGTCTCTTTCAGCCGGGGTCAGCAGAAAGGTTCCCCTCCGCAGGCTGTTGCTGCTGCGGGCGTGCCGATGGTGCACTGAGGGCCGGCAAGGCCGTAGCGGAACGAAGTTGCGGGCAAAAACCGCCGAACGGGGCGCTGAAAGGTGTCATTCTATTCCTACCCAACGCGGCAGCTTTGAGCGCCCCGTCCTTTGCAGGCCCCACAACCACGGCGGTTTCCCGCGCGTGGATAAGGGCGGTTGAGGCAGGCCTCTGGCTGATCTCCCCCCTTGAGGGGGAGATGCCCCGAACGGGGCAGAGGGGGGTGGCGCGGCGCTCACAGAGGTCAATGGACCACCCCCCTCTGTCGGTTTCACCGACATCTCCCCTTCAAGGGGGGAGATCAGACCGAGCCCGCCGTCGCGCGTTTACGAACAAAGGGATGCAGAGCCATGTCCGATAACAAAACCCTCGCCGACTGGGCAGCGCTCGCCGAACGCGAGCTGAAATCCCCACCCGGCGCGCTGACCTGGCAGACCCCCGAGGGCATCGCCGTCAAGCCGCTCTATACCGAAGCAGACATCGAGACCGTGGATCACCTCGGCTCGCTGCCCGGCCTTGCGCCGTTCACCCGCGGCCCGCGCGCCACCATGTATGCCGGGCGCCCCTGGACCATCCGGCAATATGCCGGCTTCTCCACCGCCGAAGCCTCGAATGCCTTCTACCGCAAGGCGCTGGCGAGCGGCCAGCAGGGCGTCTCCGTCGCCTTCGATCTCGCCACCCATCGCGGCTATGATTCGGACCATCCCCGTGTCGTCGGCGATGTCGGCAAGGCCGGCGTGGCGATCGATTCGGTCGAGGACATGAAGATCCTGTTCGACGGCATTCCGCTGGACAAGATCTCGGTGTCGATGACCATGAACGGCGCCGTCATCCCGATCCTGGCCTCGTTCATCGTCGCCGGCGAGGAACAGGGCGTACCGCGCTCCCAGCTTTCCGGCACGATCCAGAACGATATCCTCAAGGAGTTCATGGTCCGCAACACCTATATCTATCCGCCGGAACCCTCGATGCGGATCGTTGCCGACATCATCGACTATACCGCCCGCGAGATGCCGAAGTTCAACTCGATCTCGATTTCCGGCTATCACATGCAGGAGGCCGGTGCGACGCTGGTGCAGGAGCTGGCCTTCACCTTGGCCGACGGCCGCGAATATGTCCGCGCCGCTATTGCCAAGGGCCTGAGCGTCGATGAATTCGCCGGCCGCCTGTCGTTCTTCTTCGCCATCGGCATGAACTTCTTCATGGAAGCCGCCAAGCTGCGCGCCGCGCGCCTGCTCTGGACCCGGATCATGGAAGGCTTCGAACCGAAGAAGCAGTCCTCTCTTATGCTGCGCACCCATTGCCAGACATCGGGCGTCTCGCTTCAGGAACAGGACCCCTACAACAACATCATCCGCACGGCGTTCGAGGCGATGTCGGCGGTGCTTGGCGGTACCCAGTCGCTGCACACCAACTCGTTCGACGAGGCGATCGCGCTGCCGACGGAATTCTCCTCGCGCATTGCCCGCAACACCCAGCTGATCCTGCAGCACGAGACCGGCGTCACCAAGGTCGTCGATCCCTTGGCCGGCTCCTATTATGTCGAAAGCCTGACGGCCGAACTGGCAGACAAGGCCTGGGCGCTGATGGAAGAGGTGGAAGCGCTGGGGGGCATGACCAAGGCGGTGGCCGATGGCCTGCCCAAGCGGCTGATCGAGCAAGCCGCGACACGGCGGCAGGCGGCGGTCGACAAGGGCGAAGAGGTCATTGTCGGCGTCAACAAATACCGGCTGGAAACCGAGGACGATCTCGACATTCTCGATATCGACAATGCCGCCGTTCGCACCGCCCAGATCAGCCGCATCGATGAGACGCGCAAACGGCGCGATACCACCGAAGTGACCGCAGCACTGGAAGCGCTGACGGACGTGGCCCGCACCGGCGAGGGCAACATCCTCGAAGCGGCGGTGACGGCCGCCCGCGCCCGCGCCACCGTCGGCGAGATCTCCGATGCGTTGCGTGTGGTGTTCGGCGATCATACCGCCGTGCCCGAAGTGGTCAGCGATATCTACGGCGATGCCTACAGGGACGAACCGGAACTGGCGACACTGTCTGCCCGGCTTTCCGACTTCTCGCGCACCACCGGCCGCAAGCCGAAGATCATGGTCGCAAAACTTGGCCAGGATGGCCACGATCGCGGCGCCAAGATCATCGCCTCGGCCTTCGGCGATATCGGTTTCGACGTTTTGGCCGGCCCGCTGTTCCAGACGCCGGAGGAAGCGGCCGATATGGCGGTCAGTGCCAAGGTGCATGTCATCGGCATGTCGTCGCTGGCCGCCGGCCACAAGACGCTGGCGCCGCAGCTGATCGATGCGCTGAAAGCCCGTGGTGCTGCAGAGATCGTCGTGGTCGTCGGCGGGGTCGTGCCACGCCAGGATTACCAGTTTCTCATCGACCATGGCGTCGCGGCCGTTTTCGGCCCCGGCACCAACGTCATGGAGGCCGGCCGCGCCGTTCTTGACCTTCTGGAAGGCCGGTTGCGCAACGCATGACGGGCGAATAACCCCAATTAATCACCGCTGAAAAATTCCGCTTTCGATTTCAAGGAAATGTCGCATTCTGTCCCCGTGCTCAGCTGATTCGCCTCATGTGCCTGCGTCCAGGCCGGATTGAGAGCCGAACGATAATGCTAAATGATTTAGCCGGGGGCAGGCACAATGCAGAAGCGCGACGACGTCGAAAACTGGGCGGTTTACAGGGCACAACAGATTCTGATGCGCGAGGGCATGGACCTCGCAATGTCGGCACGCGATTTCGACAGCGGCACGATCCGGGCCAAGGGCAAGCTTCTTGCCATGGCGATCGCAGCCTCGCTGGTCGAAGCGTCCGCAGCCAGGGCGGATTGACCAGCCCGGCAACGCAACCTTTCAGAAACCATATCGTTACCCGGCTTCACCGCCGCGTTCCCACCCCCTAGATTTGGGAATTGTCTGCGCCTCGCTTGGCGGTAGACTGTTGCTTCAGACCGGGGGGTTCGAACGATAGGGTGGAGCAATGTCGTTTCTGTCGGATATGGCCTTGAATCAGAGTGAAATCGAAATGGTCCGCGGCGCGCTGGAGGAATGGTGCGAAGAAACCCAGACGGTTCTCGACAGCGACTATGGCCGCGATGCCGCCACGGTGATGCTCGGCCTCTACAAGACCGGTCATGAGACCAGGGGCTCGATCCTCGAAGCGATGCGCCGGGTGAACGGCGAGTAACACCGGGCAACATGCATCGCTTCCGCCTTGGCCCGTTCAAGGCATGCCGCCTATGGATTGGCGGCTATTTCCTGCGTCAGTTTCCCCGCCTCGCCCAAATGCGCTAAACTGTTCCCTTACAGGACGGCCCGGTTTGTCTGGCCCGTGTTCTTTGAAAGGGACTGTTGCGCTGGCGGCCGTCAGTTCACGCTGACGGGCTTGGAGCGCATGCGCGACACTGTCTCGCGCTCGGCCCGCTTGCAGCGCATCGGCGGCAGGTTGCGGTCCATCAGGTCCATGTCTTCCAGCACCATGTCGCCCATCTTCTTGAAGGCGCTGTCGAGCGCGCCGGCCCGGTGGGCGGAGCGCAGGAAGCCCTTGAGGCTGCGGACGGGATGGTCAAGCGGCAATGGCTCATCCGGGTAGACGTCGCTCGCCGCCACGATATGACCGTTTGCGACCGCCGCCATCAGCGCATCGAAATCGACGACATTGGCGCGGCTGAGCAGGATGAACGCCGCCCCAGGACGCATGCTGGCAAAAGCATCCGCACCGAGGAAATGCTGGTTTTCGCTGGTGACGGCCGCGACGACGAAGATGAAATCGCTCTCAGTCAGCACATCCTGCAGGCTCGACGGCGTGACACCGTTATCGATCAGGATCGAGGCCGGCATCCAGGGATCGTAGACACGGGTCTTGGTGCGGAAGCCGGACAGCAGACGGTTCAGCGCCTTGCCGAGATCGCCGAAGCCGATAATGCCGACATCGGCGCCGGACAGCAGCCGCGCCTTCGCATTGCCCTCGCCGCCCCAAAGTTCGCGGCCCTCGCGGAAATCGACATCCGCATCGACGATGCCACGGGCGATGTTGAGCGCCATGGCCAAGCCCATCTCTGCGACCGGCTCGGCAAACACCTGCCCCGTTGTCACCACATGGATGCCGCGGGCAAACAGCACCTCATAGGGCATGTTGTTGATCAGGTTGCTCTCGACATTGAGAATGCAGCGAAGCTCAGGCATGCGCGCCAAAGTCCCGGCGCTCAAGGGCGGCTGGCCGATGATGTAGCGGGCTTCGCGGAGGATCTCGTCGCCCAGCCCGGCGATATCGTCCGGATCCGCTTCGACAATGCGATATTTCGCCTTCAGCTGCTCCAGCGCCGCCGGTGTGAAGATCAGATCGAGCGTACGCGGCTCCGGCGCGCAGATGGCCAAAGGCCGTTGCGTTTCAGACATGATGTCGTCTCCCTCGCCGGGCGTGGGAACGGCCCGGCATTCCTCTTGGCCGAATTTGTATTGATGATCCGCTCATTTGCAAGGCGGCTCAGCGGGAGGATGGCCTTAATAATCGAGGCCGCGCAGCTGACGTTCGATCGAGCGGGGCGTTCCGGGAGACTGGAATACGGGTCCGTTGCCCTGACGACAATTGTTGATGGTCCGGTAGCGCGGCGCAAAGGTCGGATGGCCCTTGCGCTCGACGACAGTCTGCTCGCAATAGATCCGCTTGGCATCGAAAGCCTCCTCCGGCGTCTTGACGCCAGGCAGATCAGTATAGACCTGCGCAAGCTGCACAGGCGTTGTGGACAGCTGAGCTGCGGCGGCCGGAACGCCGGACAGAACCAGGGAGGTGGAGAGAAAAACAGTCTGCAGGATCAACATCTATGTTCCAACCGATGCCCGATGAACGCCATGGCTCTCCTCCGGGCGTGAGGAGACGGTATCGTTTCCACTGAAGTTGCGCTATAGCCCAACGACTTGAACCAGAGTGCCGCACCTTGTCCGGCTGATGTGGGGTTTTCGATGGCAAATACAATACGGTTTCACGAAGGTGACATTTCAGTTGAAGACGCCGCCCGTTACAAGGGCGCGATCGCCATCGATACCGAAACGCTTGGGCTCATTCCGCGCCGCGACCGGCTCTGCGTCGTGCAGCTTTCGCCGGGAGACGGCACCGCCGATGTGATCCGGATCGCCAAGGGCCAGACGCAGGCACCGAACCTTGCCGCCATGCTGGAAGACCCGGCCCGCCAGAAGATCTTCCACTACGGCCGCTTCGATATCGCCGTGCTGTTCCACACCTTTGGCGTAACGGCGACGCCGGTGTTCTGCACGAAGATCGCCTCGCGGCTGACGCGGACCTATACCGACCGGCACGGGCTGAAGGACAACCTGAAGGAACTGCTTGAAATTGATATTTCCAAGCAGCAGCAGTCCTCCGACTGGGCGGCCGAAAAACTCTCGCAGGCGCAGCTGGAATATGCCGCGTCCGACGTGCTGCATCTGCATGCGCTGCGCGACACGCTGACGGCACGCCTGATCCGCGACGGCCGCGCCGAGCATGCCGACGCCTGCTTCGCCTTCCTGCCGACCCGTTCCAAGCTCGACCTGCTCGGCTGGGAAGAAACGGACATTTTCGCGCACAGCTGATGCGGCAGATAAGAGATCACCAGACTGGACCTGTCCTTGAACCCGTGCGGGTCTGGATCCGCCGGCAGCTGAACAGGTTGCCGCCGGGGCTCGCCGAATTCGTCCTGTTCGGACTGAAACAGGCATGGTCATGCCTGTTTGGTGCACTTGTCCTGTTTCTGATCATCGTAACCAAGCTTGTCTGGAGTAACGATTGGGCCGTCAATCGCTACGATGCGCTTTTTCTGGCAGCACTGATCATACAGATCACCTTCCTGCGTCTGAAGATGGAGAGCTGGGAGGAAGCCAAAGTCATCCTGATCTACCACGTCACCGGAACATGCATGGAGATCTTCAAGGTCCGGATGGGATCATGGGTCTACCCGGAGGATGCCATCTTCCAGATTGCCGGTGTGCCCCTTTTCTCCGGCTTCATGTATGCGTCCGTCGGAAGCTATATGGCGCGCGCCATCCGCATCTTCGACATGCGGTTCACTCACTATCCACACTTCGCGTTGACCGCCCTTCTGGCCGCCGCCATCTACATCAATTTCTATAGCCATCATTATGTAACGGACATGCGCATTGGCCTTTTTGCGGCCACGCTTCTCCTTTTCGGGCAGGTGCGGATCTATTTCACAGTGGAACGAAAAGCCCGCTGGATGCCACTGGTTCTGGCGGCCTTTTTCACCAGCATCTTTCTCTGGATTGCCGAGAACATCGGAACGGCAACGGGCATATGGCTTTATCCCGGTCAGACGGAATGGCATATGGTGTCGCCGCAGAAGTTGGGTTCTTGGTATCTCCTGCTCTATGTCAGCTTCGTTTTGGTAACGATCGTCTGCAAGCCGCAGCCGCCAGCGCCGCGATGACGGAAAGGGCGATAACCTTCCGCATAAACATGAATACAACCTAATGTAATGACTGCAAAAATAGGTTAATCAGACATTAATGGTTGCCAGTTACTGTCAACGATATCCCACGTTGCAGACCGCGCGGAGCAGCCATGATCACGCCCCTTCAGTCCAGTGCCGGGACCGGCCTCACATCCCTTATGCAATCGGTCATCGATGACGCTGAAAAGCGCCGGGTTGAGGAAGACGAAAAGCTGAAAGGCAAGAAGGAGGACAAGGTCCTCAAGACAAAGCTGCGCTCCGACGAGGTGCAGAGCGCCGCCAACGATAAAATCAACGCGCATTTCTTCAATACGGGCGCCCTCGATGTCAATGAGATGAAGCTCAGGCTAATCGAATCGCTTGGGAAAATGCTCGGCATCGAAAAGCAGGAAGGCCAGTCCGGTTACAGTTACGGCGTTCAACTTGAAAAGGCGATCGCGCAACTCGATCCCCAACAGCAATTTGCCTTGTCTGACAAGCTCGGGCTCGCCGAGCTCGGAATTTCACTCGATGACCTCGTCAAGGCGATCAAGAATCCCTACGGCAAAGAGGACGACAAACTCGAAATCGCACTGGAAGAACGCGCCACCGGCATTTCGGGAACCACGGCGTCGCGTACGAAGATATTGCAGAGAATGGAGACCATTGCCGATCCAAAGACCCTTGAAGAGTTGAAGCTCGAACGGGCGGGAGAGACGAGCGACCCGACCAAGGTCGAAGATGCAGAAACGAAGGCTGAGCGCGAAGAGCAGATCGGCGCCCTGGAGGCCGGAGAAAAACTGGAGGACGTCAAGAATCTCCACGAAGCCGTGAAAACACAGAACGAACAGGCAATTGGGAAAGGTACTGCTGAAACCGGAGACCCGGTGGCGGCTGCGGTCGAGACGATCCAGGTTCTTGCTGCACGCGGAGAGGCGATCAGCGACACCGCGGCGGACATGGCTGGCGCATCTGAGGGCCTTGCCAGCGAGATGGCTAACACAGGTCCAGACAACGCCAATGGCAAGAACGATATTTCGTTGAGCGAACAGGAAGAGGTCTACCTGATTACGAACAACGGCCCTGACATGACCGAAGTCACCGGCCCGTCTATTCTGCCCATTGCAGTCGATGAAAACGGCATCTACGCGCTGCTTGCAAAGAAAGAAAAGCAAGCCGCCTGATTACGGCTTGCGCCTGACGATGCCGAGGCGCGCCATCACTTCCTTCGGGATACCATAGCGGTGGACGGCATCACGGTTGGAGCGCAGGCCGCAGATTTCACGCTGGATGAAGAACGCCCAGACGACATCGGCGGCATCGTCAAGCAGTTGTTCGCGCCGGGACGGTGTCGTTTGCGGGTCGCTGAGGACGCTCAGGGCGGCGATCGCCTTTTCCACTTTCAACCCATGCCGGCCGAGCGCATCCGCCCGCTCCGACATCAGCTCGTATCCGAGCAGGTTGAGGCCATTGTCCTTGCTAAAGAACGGCGACAGGGATTGGGGCGGACGGACCGTCATCTTGAAGCTCCGAAATCGTCAGCAGCAAAGATGGAGCGGTAACGGCTGCCAGGCAACAGTTTTCTGACAACAGTTTTCTGGCAACGGCTTTTCCGGAGAAACCTATTTTGCCCGGGCGCGGATTTCCTCAAAGCTCCAGTCTCTCAGCAGCTCGCCGTTCTTCCAGACGGTCTCCAGATGATTGCGGCGGTCCTTGAGGTCGTCCAGACGCGCCGCTTCAAGGCCGCCCAGGCCGCTGACGACCGCCTGGCGGCCCGCCTTTGAGGCCTTGACGTTCATGGTGGCGGGGCGCTTGAAGACATCGTGCCATTTGCCGGTCTCGTCCAGCCGGGCATTGGTTTTCATGGCGAAGGAATAGGTATCGCGATTGACCTTCTGCAGCAGGCCGCCGCCCATGCCGAAGGCGATGTTTTCGGCCGAAAAGCCGAAGGCCTCCAGCCGGCCGAGGATCTGGCTGATATCGGCATTGGAAATGCCGTCACCCTGGATGACCCGAACGGACTTGTCGAGCACCCTGTAGCCCTTGCCGTTCAGCGCCGAGCCGAAGTGATAGTCGAGCTGCTTGATCACGTGCACCGGCGTCTCGATCGGATCGCCGCTGTCGGGCCGGATGACCACCGTACCGCCGCTGGCCCTGACCTTTTCCCGCAGCTGCTCACCCCAGATTTGCGAGACCGCATAGTTAATGTCATAACTGTCCGACACGACGGCGAACATGCCGCCGCCGGCGAAACGGTCGATCATGTTGGAATAAGCTTCCACCTCCCGATCGACGCCCCATGCGGTCATTGTCGAATGTTCGGACGCAGGAATCGAGACCCCGGCCATACCGGCGCCATAGTAGCGCCGAGCGTAAAGCACGCCGGTTATCGTGTCCGTACCCATGAAGTTGACCAGATGAGCGGCCCCACCAATACCCGCCTGCTCAAGCGCACCGACACCACGGGCGCCGAAATCGTGCAGGCGGAAAGGTAGCACACCCTCCGGATCATCGCAGGTCTTCTCGACAATCGGGCGGATGATCTGCTTGATCTTGCGGGCGTTGCTGGCAACCGATGACGGATACCAGACAGCGCGCAAGAGCGCGGTCTCGATATAGGAGGTCAGCCAGTAGCTGTCCGGATCGGTATTGATCACCTGCACCATCGGCACGCCACGGCGCAGCAGGGTGCCTTCCGGCAGGGCCTGGATTTCAAGCGGAAGATAGCCGCCGAAATGATCGACGATGCGCGTCCATCCGGCGCGATGGAACGGCAGGCCATGGGCAAGGACGATCGCCTCGGCTTCATCGATATCGGCTGGTGTCACCGGTTTGCCGAGATATTCCTTCAGGAACATCTGTAGGCCGAAGAACAGGACATCGGCCTGATCGGGATGGCCGCGGGTCTCGATATAGGCGGAGATGCCACGGGTACCGGGCGGATATTGCAGGAAATGGCTGAATTTATAGCTATCGGTGTTGAGGATCAGGTTGGTTAGATTCATCGCATTTCCCCCGAAAGCAATTCCAAGATCGCCGCGCACAGGTTGCGACGCAGCGCAAAGATGTACGCGACCGGCGAAAAACCGGCAAGCGCAAACGGCGCTTTGCCGCCGCCGCCCCGGCGCTGCACACACCCGTCTTATGGTTAATATTCTGTCAATCATTCTGGCCTAATATCTGATGGATAAATGCTCGGCGACCACCGGTTCCGAAGCAGCCGCCGCAGTCTGGTTTGGCCGTGAACACGCCGTCGGGCATGCGCATGAAGCGCCAACTTTCCACGACCTGACACTGGCGTTCTCCGGCTTGCCCCGCTGGCGGCCCGAAACGCCGATGGCCCAACCCGAACCTGACGGAGATTGCGATGCTGATGCCCATTCTCACAGTCAAGACGCCCGTTGCCGCACCCCAGGCGGCGCTCGTGGTGGAGGCCCTGATACCAAAAGAGCGTGTCGTGACGACGCTGCCGCAGCGAATTTCGGGAACCCAGTCCGAAGCGTCCCTCAAGATCCTGGAAGCGCTGAACCGGCATCTGGTGGGAAGCGACCCTCTGCCGAAGGAAGCGCTGATCCGTCTGCTCGACACGTTGTCGAAGATCCTCAAATTTCCGCCGCTGCCGCAGGAAACCCTGCGTGATTTCAGCAAGCGGCTTGCGGTCTTTCTCGAAACGCTGCCGCCCGCGGCCCGCCTTGCCCTCGAAAAGGAGCTGCTTCAGCGCAATCTGGCCGTCTCGATCAGGGTACTGGCCGAAGCGCTGAAAAGCCCGCCGCCCTTCGATGCACCCCGCCTGCTCGAAAAGCTGCTCACATCATCGCCCGTCATCCGCAACCCTGCAAACCAGCCAGAGGGAAAACCGCCTCAAGGTCTACAAGCGCAGCAGGGGCAGGCAACCGTGCCCGGACGGCAGCCGCAATTGCCTGCCGCGCAGGCACTTGTTGCAGCACCCGCGCTGGCCGCCAACCCGGGCCTGTTGCAAGCAGCATTGAAACGCGCCTTTGGCGACGACGACGCGCCGCCAGCGATGGACGACAGCGAGACCGAGGGGCTGGCGGCACCAGTGCGCCGTGACGATCAACCGGCAAAGACGGCAACCCCGCGCGGAACCGGCAGTGCTGCGGCCAGCGCGCAACCCCAGCCGCAGGGGAAAGCGAATTCCGAAACCATCCCACTCCTGCGTGCCGCAGCGGCATTTCTCGCCGCCGATCCGGAGGCCCTCTCGCTGGTCTCCGCCATCACCGCCGGCGATATCGATAGCCGGACAATGGAAGATTTGACGGAGGAACTTGGGCTTGATCTCTCCGGGCTTCAGGAAGAGCAGGAGCTGCAGCAGACTGGTTCGCCTCTATCGGCCGAGGAGTTGACGGGGCGGACTGCCGAACCGGAGGCCGGGGCAAAATCGAACGCTTCGTCCGGCAGATCGTCTGCCGCGCGACAGCTCAACGAAGTCGATGGCTTCAAGGGTCACGATCTCGGCGAATGGGAACTGGAGGCCACAACCGACGGCCGGATGGCAGCTGCAGAACCGGAGAGCCGGGTGCCGCGCGATGAAGCCGGGATGGGCCGCCTTGACACAAACCTTGCGCAAACGCTGAAAGCCCTGGCCGAGGCCACCCTGCCGCTGCCGGGAGGAGCCCCGGAAGAACCCGGCACGCTGTTTGCAACCCTTGCCGGCGAGACGGCGGATATGGGGGCCGAGATCCTGTTTGCTCAGCTCGACGAGCTGGACGCAATGCCGGACATGGCGCTGGTGACCGGCGATATCGGCGGCCAGGCGGAAGCGCTTGGACTGGAAGCCGATGCCTGGAGCACCATGCTGGACGGGCAGGATGAAAAAACCGCGGCGCGACAGGCGCTTGCGCCGCACTCCGGCGTCGACGAGCAAACACGCGAAGCACAAACGCCCCGGCTGCCGGACACTGCAATCGGCAGGGACGCAATTCCCTTCGCGATGATCCCCTATCTGCCGGCACAGACGCCGGACAAGCAGGTGCTTGAGATCCAGGACGAAGACGAGGAACAGCCGGCATTTGCCGAGGACGAGGCGGAAGGCCAGCACCGCGATAACCGGGATCAGCCGGAAGACAGCGACGACGCCGGGACCACGTCAACGCCAGCGGCGGCACCGGAAGACGGCGAGGGCGACACCGGCGACGCCTATGATTTTTACAGGCGCATGGGCGGGCTTGGCTAGAGGACACCAGCTTACATCAGGATACGAAAAAGCCCGCGGAAATCGCTTTCCGCGGGCTTCTTTATTCAGACTGCAGAGGCTTATTCGCCGCCGCGGTTCTTCAGGGCTGCGCCCAGGATGTCGCCGAGCGAAGCGCCACTGTCGGACGAACCGAACTGTGCGACGGCTTCCTTCTCTTCAGCGATTTCCAGTGCCTTGATCGACAACATGACCTTGCGGTCCTTCTTGGAGAAGTTGGTGACGCGGGCGTCGACAACCTGACCAACGGAGAAACGCTCCGGACGCTGTTCGTCGCGGTCACGCGACAGATCGGCACGGCGGATGAACGAGGTGAGGTCTTCGTGGTTGACGAGCTTCACTTCGATGCCACCGTCGTTGACGGCCAGAACTTCGCACGAGACAACGGCGTTCTTGCGCAGATCGCCCGATGCAGCGGCGTCGCCGACTGCATCCTTGCCGAGCTGCTTGATGCCGAGCGAGATGCGTTCCTTTTCGACGTCAACATCGAGAACCACGGCCTTGACCATGTCGCCCTTGTTGAACTCTTCGATGACCTGTTCGCCCGGACGGTTCCAGTCGAGGTCGGAGAGATGCACCATGCCGTCAACGTCGCCGTCGAGGCCGATGAACAGGCCGAATTCGGTCTTGTTCTTGACTTCGCCTTCAACTTCCGTGCCAGCCGGATGGCTGTGCGCGAATGCCTGCCACGGGTTCTCGAGCGTCTGCTTGAGGCCGAGCGAGATGCGGCGCTTGGTCGGGTCGACTTCGAGAACGACAACGTCGACTTCCTGCGTCGTGGACAGGATTTTGCCGGGATGTACGTTCTTCTTGGTCCAGGACATTTCGGAGATGTGGATCAGGCCTTCGATGCCCGGCTCCAGCTCTACGAATGCACCGTAGTCGGTGATGTTGGTGACGGTACCGGAGATCTTCTTGCCGACCGGGTACTTGGCACCGATGCCATCCCAAGGATCCGACTCGAGCTGCTTCATGCCGAGCGAGATGCGGTGGGTTTCCTGGTTGATGCGGATGATCTGAACCTTGACCTGCTGGCCGATGTTCAGGATTTCCGACGGATGGTTGACGCGGCGCCATGCCATGTCGGTCACATGCAGCAGGCCGTCGATGCCGCCGAGGTCAACGAACGCACCGTAATCGGTGATGTTCTTGACGACGCCGTCAACAACCTGGCCTTCTTCGAGGTTCTGGACGATTTCCGAACGCTGTTCAGCACGCGATTCTTCAAGAACCGTACGGCGCGAAACAACGATGTTGCCGCGGCGCTTGTCCATCTTGAGGATTTCGAAGGGCTGCGGGTTGTGCATCAGCGGGGTGACGTCGCGGATCGGACGGATGTCGACCTGCGAGCGCGGAAGGAAGGCAACGGCGCCGTCGAGGTCAACCGTGAAGCCGCCCTTGACCTGGTTGAAGATAACGCCTTCAACGCGCTCACCGGCTTCGAACTTGACTTCGAGGCGGACCCAGCTCTCTTCGCGGCGAGCCTTTTCGCGCGACAGAACAGCTTCGCCCATCGCATTTTCGATGCGCTCGACGTAAACTTCGACTTCATCGCCGACCTTCAGCGTGCCGTCCTTGGCCTTCGCGCCGAATTCCTTCAGAGCGATGCGGCCTTCGACCTTGAGGCCGACGTCAACGATCGCGACGTCCTTCTCGATAGCCGTTACAATACCCTTGGTGACGTAGCCTTCGGCAAGATCCTGGGTCGCAAAGGATTCCTGCAACAGCGCGGCAAAATCGTCGCGGGTGGGGTTAGCTTGAGACATGAATACTCCTGGTGTGCCACAGATGGGGCACAGGCGCCGGGGGTTAGCGTTGACAGGTCCAAAAACCATCCGCTCCAATCATGAAGGAGCAAATCCGGCGCGGGGATGGTGGTTCGGACTATTTCGTCGCAGGTTTGACCGGAAAACCGTGGTACGCTTTTCCGAACCTGCTTAATGCTTCAATGCGGCATCGACAAACGTCTTCGCCGTTAAGAATGCGGCCTCTATACTCATTTCGGACGTATCTAGCAAGTGCGCATCGGGAGCCGGGCGCAGCGGGCTGTCGGCACGCCCCATGTCGCGCTCGTCACGCTTGACGATATCAGCCAGGATCTCCAGAAAATCGGCCGGAATGCCGTTGCCGACGATCTCGTCGAAGCGGCGGCGGGCGCGCACTTCCGCCGAGGCCGTCACATAGAGTTTGACCGGCGCATCCGGGCAGACGACGGTGCCGATATCGCGCCCATCCAGCACCGTGCCTGGCTCACGCAGCGAAAAGGCACGCTGCGTCTCGACCAGCGCCTGACGCACCAGCGGCATGACGGCGATCCTGGAGGCCGCCTCGCCGATCGAATGCGCCGACAGCACGCCGCGATCAAGCCCGGCAAGGTCGACCTCGCGCGCCATCTGCTCGGCAATCTGCTCGTCGTCCAAAGGCAGGCCGGCATCCAGCAACGCCTTGGCGGTGGCGCGGTAGGTCAGTCCGGTATCGAGATGATGGAAACCGTATTCCTGCGCGATCCGGCGCGACAATGTCCCCTTGCCCGCTGCCGCAGGTCCGTCGATGGCGATGATCATAGCGTTTCCGATGCATTTATCTTCAAGTCGCGGGAGTGTTACCGGAAAATGAAATCGGATGCCAAGTCCGGACAGGAAAATTTGCTAGACGCGCTTACGTATTGGCCTCAGTACTCTGTGAGGCGAATCAGGAGTTATCGACATTTTGCCGCCGCCTCGTTCGCTCGTCGAAGGACGCTTTAAGAAGAAGCCCCGAAACTGCAATCAAGAACAACAAGACAACCGGATGGATTGCAGGTTGCGGCAGTCTCGTGCCAGGAATCACTCCGGCCAAAGCAAACAAAGCAGCGGCACCCCAAACGAAAGAGAAGAGGATCATGCCCTTCACCATACCATCTGAGAAAACACGAAGTGGATTATATGAGATGCGTAATCGCTGACCCGATGGCTTGGCTTCTTGCGTCAAAGCACGCATTCGACGCCTGGAACAAAAGCCGACAGGGATATTCAAAACGATCAGGCAGACCACAATCCCAATGAATGTTGCCCATGAGAGCTGTCCTTGACGCAAGAGAGCTGCCATCGGCACAATAGCTGTGACTGTGACCAAGGCAAAAATCCTCTCGGAAATACCCAACGTGGTGATCGCATTGAAAGTATCTTCAGAGATTATGATTGCATCCGTCCTCTTATGCCGCTGCCACAGGTAATTTCCGTCATCCAAACGTCTCCACCCCATCCCAGATCGGGCAGAATATTTGCCTTGCCCATTTTCAGTTTCAGCCATGCGAACTCTCCCGCCAATGCGGCAAGCGTTAGCGCATAAACGTTAAAGCTGCATGGATGAGACCTTTGCAATTCTAGTTCTCTACGTGCAGGCCTTTGTCTGGCAAACTTCCTAAATACCGTTACAGGTTCATTCCAACGCAAAGGGTTGCGCTGGTGTCAGAAAACCCCGAAGCAAGTTAAGCTTTGACAGATGCGGCCAAGACGATTATGGGGACCGGCTAATTCATTTCACCTTCAACGCCGGTATTCCGGCAAATGCCGGTAATTCCGGCCATTCAAGAGGCTTTGACCGTGGCAAAAGCGGAACTTGGAACAAAACGCGTCGATCCGGAGACGGGCCGTAAATTCTACGACCTGAACAAGGACCCGATCGTTTCTCCCTATACCGGAAAATCCTATCCGCTCTCCTTCTTCGAGGAAACATCCGTTGCCAAGGTAATGGAAAAGGCTGCCGAGGAAGACGAGGTTCAGGAAGTCGATACCGAGAACACCGAAGTCGAACTGGTCTCGCTCGAGGATGCCGACAGCGAAGCAGCCGGCGGCGACGACATTCCGGATCTGGGCGACGATGACGTCGAAATCGAAGGCGATGACGACGACACGTTCCTGGAAGCCGACGAGGACGACGAGGACGGCCTGTCCGACCTGATCGGCGTGTCGGACGACGACGACGAGGTCTAAACCTCACGGAATTCAAACAATTGGCGTCCGCGCGGGGTTTTCAACCCTCATGCGGACGCAGGGCTCCGGGCTCACCCAATAAAAACGTGGCCCTTTGTCTTTTTCGGCTTGCCATCTGCAAAAAGCAGAAGTATGAAGCCGCCAACCGACCGGACAAACAGTTCGGACGGCCTTCCCGGAACCGGCCAAGCCGGACCCAAAA
>JAESGK010000063.1_pt1 | contig 138413 bp, 135 predicted proteins | sample 9269681 | NCBI WGS metagenome assembly JAESGK01 (sample SAMN14515347, study PRJNA621673) | algae metagenome | isolation source: Timaviella obliquedivisa GSE-PSE-MK23-08B and co-occurring heterotrophs from... | place: USA: Grand Staircase Escalante National Monument, Utah | collected 2006-08-15 | reverse complement strand
CCAGGGGAAAAGCCAACAAGGTCGCCCTCACCGCCGTCGGGCGAAAACTCGTCACCATCCTCAATGCCCTCATCAAGGCCGATACGACCTATGATCCAGCACACGCTTGACACCTCGCAACACAGTTGCTGGACAAGCCGCGCAGCGGCGCAGCTCCGGGATCCATCATAGGGCTCCGTCGCTGCCTTATGATGGATCCCGGGCAGAGCTTCGCTCGCCCAGGATGACGGTTTGATTACGAGTGCAATCATTCTGAGCTACGCTCTCAGAACTCCGACCAGCCCTTGTCATGGTCGAGCTTGCGGGCCGTGGCCGCACCGCCGATATAGGCCGGCGCGGGCGCAGCCGCCTTGACCGGGCGTGGCGTCACGGCGGCGCGCATCGTCTGCGCCACGGCTTTCAGCCCGCCCGTGCCGCTGCCGAGGCTGAAGCGCGCCACCAGGGCCCCTAACCGGTCGGCCTCCTGCGAGAGCGAATGCGCGGCGGCGGTCGATTCCTCGGCCATCGCCGCGTTCTGCTGCGTCGCCTGGTCCATCTCGTTGACGGCGGTGTTGACCTCCTGGAGGCCCGCCGCCTGCTCCTGCGCAGCGCCTGCGATCTCGGCGACGAGCGAGGTCGCGCGGGTGATCTGCTCGGCCATGCGCTGCAGCGCGCTGCCGGTCTGGCCCACCAGTGTCACGCCCTTCTCGACCTCGACATTCGAGGCCGCGATCAGGCCCTTGATCTCCTTGGCGGCCTCGGCCGAACGCTGCGCCAGCGCCCGCACCTCGGAGGCGACTACAGCAAAGCCCTTGCCGGCGTCGCCGGCACGCGCCGCCTCGACGCTGGCGTTGAGCGCCAGCAGGTTGGTCTGGAAGGCGATCTCGTCGATGACGCCGACGATCTGCGAGATCTCGTCGGCCGATTTTTCGATGCCGCCCATGGCGAGCACGGCGTCTCGCACGATGGTGGTCGACTGTTCGGCCTCGCCCTTGACCTGGCTCGTCGCCTGGCTGGCGAGACGGGCGCTCTCGGCGGTCTGGCGCACGGTCGCGGTCAGTTCGTCGAGCGCGGTCGCCGTCTCCTCCACGGAGGAGGCCTGCTGCTCGGTGCGGCTGGCGAGGTCGTCGGCGGCCTGGCTGATCTCGATCGAGCCCGACTTCATGCTCTCGGTGTTGGTCGCGATCTGCCGCATCGTCTCCTGCAGCTTGCCGATCGCGGCGTTGAAATCGTCCTTCAGCTTGGCGTAATCCTCGCTGAACGCCTCGTCGATGCGGTAGGTCAGGTCGCCTTCGGCCAGCCGCTCGAGGCCGTGTCCGAGCGACAGCACCACGCCCTCCTGCATCCGCGCGAGATCGGCGCGGTCGGCCTCGTTGCGGCGGCGCTCGGCTTCGGCGGCCTCGCGGCTGGAGCTGGCCTGCGCCTCGACGCGGGCCTTGTCGGCCTCCATCTCGTCCTTGGCCAGCGCGGCGTCGCGGAACACGACGAGCGAGCGCGCCATCGCGCCGATCTCGTCGGGTCGGTCCTGATGGGCGATCTGCGCCTTGAGGTCGCCGGCGGCCAGCCCGCTCATCGTGCCAGACAGCGAAGCCAGCATGGAGGAGGCGCGGCGGCTGAGCCAGATCACGAGGCCCAGCATCAGCAGGCCCAGCGGCACCAGAACCTTGGCGACGTCGCCGATCATGCCCCTGAAGGCTGCATCGACATCATGCACATGCAGGCCCGAGCCCAGCGTCCACTGCCATTGCGGGATCGAGGTGACATAGGAGATCTTCAGCGAAGGGTCCTTGTCGCCGGGCTTGGTCCAGCCATAGTCGATGAAGCCGGCACCCGTGCTTTTGGCCATCGCGACCATGTCCTGGACGAAGAACTTGCCGCTCGAATCCTTGAGCGGCTTCATGTCCGTAGTCTCGATCTTCTTGTTGGCGTGCGAGACGCTGATGCCGTTGTAATCGATGACGAAATAGTAGTTGCCATTGTCGAAGCGCGCGCTGGAGATGGCGTCGATCGCCAGCTTCTTCGCGTCGGCCTCCTTCAGCTCGCCTTTTTCGGCGCGGGCGACATATCCGTTCACCGTCGTAGTCGCGGCCTCGACCGCATTCTTGATCTCGGCGCGCTTGAGCGTGATCATATGGTCGCGGGCTTCGATCAGCGTGTAGCCTACGCCGCCAACGGCGATGACCACCGCCAATGCGGCCACCAGGCCGAACGAACGGCCGATCGACAAAACCTTGAGCTTCTGGAAAACGGACATAAAGGACCCCCGACGGCGTGCGATTCCGCACAATCCGTCGAAAATGGCTAATGTTCGTTTAACGCTAGGCCGGATGGATTAACCTTTATGGTTTGGCCTGCCGTCAATCCGCTCAGATCGCGGGCGCGTAGTCGTCGCGGTCCTCGCCCCGGTAGCGGTCATCGGTGCGCTCGCGGCGACGGATATGCGGACGGCGGCCGGAGCAGAGCGCACGCGCCAGCCCGCGCAGCGGCGCGGTCAGCCGGTGGACATCCTCGACACGGGCCATGATCGCGCCCGCCGTCTTCAGCTCCCGGTCCAGCCGCGCCATCGTCTTCGACAATTCGGGCTCGTCGTCATCGAGCCAGGTTTCCGTGACGCGCGCCATCAGCAGGACCGCGCCCTGCACCCTGACGGAGCCCAGCGCATCCTCGGTCGCGATGCCGGCCGAGGCCAGCATGTAGCGCCAGGAATTGACCGCGCCGCGATTGAGCGCAGCCAGCGTCAGCGGATCGCGCTTCACCACCGGCATGATCCGGCGCAGGCCTTCCTTGTAGGGAGCGAGCGCATCGAGCCGGCGCATCACCAGATCGAACATCCGTTCGCGCGCCGGCTCGGCGGCGAGATCGTTGGACGCGCCAGCCATCACCGCATCGTCGACGATGCGCGCCACCCCGCCGAGCATGGCGAGCTTGGAGGGGAACAGGCCGCGCAGGGCCGCCAGCGAAATCCCGGCCTCGGCGGCGATGTCGCCGAGTTCGATCTGGTCCCAGGGCCGGGAAGCCGCGAGCCGCATCAACGCCTCGACCGCGGCCTTGCGCGGATCGACGGGCGCGGCTTTCGCCACAGACTCGGCAGAACTGGCGGAAACGGGTTTGCGGGCCATGTGAGATCTCCTCTCGCGACGCGATGAGAGGAAACTAGGCTGCAATCGCCGCCTGTGAAAGGCCGTTCAGCCCGAAAGCTCGCCGGCGCGACGTTTGGCGGCAGCCACCGCCTTGAGCATCAGTGGCGTCAAGCCGTCATCGGCCATCAGCACCTCGAGCGCAGCCGCAGTGGTGCCCGCCGGCGAGGTGACGTTCTGGCGCAGCGTCGCGGGCGACAGCGGCGACTGGAACAGCATCTCGCCCGCGCCCTCGACGGTGGCGCGCGCCAGCCTCTCGGCGACATCGGCCGGCAGGCCGGCCGCCGCGCCCGCCGCCGCGAGGGCCTCGACCAGATGGAAGACATAGGCCGGCCCCGAGCCGGAGACGGCCGTGACGGCGTCGATCAGGTTCTCGTCGTCGAGCCATTCGACAGAGCCGACGCTGCCGAGCAGCGCGTCCGTCATGGCGCGCTGCGCCGCGCTGACGCCGGGACCGGGCGCGGCCGCCGTGACGCCGCGCTGCACCGAGGCCGGCAGGTTCGGCATGGCCCGCACCACCGCGTTCGCATTGGGCAGCCGCGCCGCCAGATCGCCCAGCGTTTTGCCGGCCAGCACCGAGATCAGCAGCGTCTGCGCATGGATGAAGGCCTGCACGGCGGGCGCGGCCGTGTCCAGCATCTGCGGCTTGGTCGCGAGCACCAGCACATCGGCAGGCGCGATCGCATCGGCAGAGGGGTTCAGCGCCATGCCCGTCTTATGGGCGAGCGCGATCATCTCGTCGGAGGGTTTCGGGTCGATCAGGCTGATGCCGACGGGATCGAGCCCGATCCTGAGCCAGCCCTCCAGCATCGCGCCGCCCATCTTGCCCGCGCCGATGAGGACGAGCGTTTTCGGCAGGGAAGCGGACATGGGCGGGCTCTTGGGAGTTGGTGGCGTGTGCCACCGTCCTAGGCCGGGGCCGGCGCAGGGGCAAGCGACACCCTCGCCGTCATGCTCGGCCTTGTGCCGAGCATCCACGTCTTGGGCATAGGGCTCAATGAACGAAGACGTGGATGGTCGGGACAAGCCCGACCATGACGATATGGCGCAGCGCGCCCCTCATCCGTCTCGGCTTCGCCGAGCCACCTTCTCCCGCAAGTGGAAAAAGGGAAGAACTCACGCCTCGCCGACGGTCTCCAGCATCGCGCCCTCCAGCCCTTCCCTGGCCGTCTTGCCGGCCCAGACAACGAACTGGAAGGCCTGGAAGTAACGCTCGCAGGCGTCGATCGCCGCCTTGATCAGGGCGGCTGCCTGCTCGTCGGTCGGCTCCGCGCCACCCGACAACAGCAGCGCGTGGCGATACATCACCACATTCTCCGAGCTCCACAGGTCGAAATGACCGAGCCAGAGCTGCTCGTTGACCATGCTGACGAGCTGCAGCACCTCGCCGCGCCTGCGGTCGGGCACTTTGAGGTCGAAGGCGCAGGCGATGTGGATCGCCTCCACCTCGGCCAGCCAGGTGATCGCGACATGGTAATCCGACCAGCCGCCGGAGACGGCGACGGAGAGTTCGTCGTCGCTGTCGCGGTCGAAGCTCCAGTTGTTGAGGGCGGCAAGTCGTTCGATCAGGTCGAGAGGGTTGGAAGGCCGATCGGTTTCGGCGTCCAGATCAAGGTCCATCATGCCCTAGGGTCCAACTGCCGGGGCCGGCTTGGGCCCGGACCAGCACGTTCGAGAACGGGAACACGGCGACTGGAAAGCGGCAGGGACGCAACCCGACATGGCGTGGCGCGACCGACCGCGCCCCACCCTCGACCGCCGGATCGCCAAGGCTAAATCCGGCAGCCGAATCAACTCTCTCACCGACGATAGCGCAGGCGCTGTGACGCTCCCAACACAGCCGCACGCTCCCCGGATTCGGGGTCAGGGCTCAATCCCCGACGACGCCTGTCCACAGCACTTGCCTGTGGACGCGCGAAGCTCAGGGTTTGGCGGTTTCCGTCTTGATGGGCCTGGCCCTGGCCTGCCCGGCCTCCAGCGCGGCGAGCCGGGCGCTCAGCCTGTCGTTCTCCTCGCGGGCGAGCAGCGCCATCTCGCGCACCGCCTCGAACTCCTCGCGGGTGACGACGTCCATGTCGCGCAGCAGCCGCTCGATCTGCGTCTTCACCACGGTCTCGACCTCGCGGCGCACGCCTTGCGCCGCGCCGGCGGCATCGGTGGCGAGGCGGGCGATGTCGTCGAGGAAACGGTTGGAGGTCGCGACCATGGGAATACTCCTTGCCGGGCATGGCGGGCCGGCGCTGCACGACATATGGGCGAGGACGCGCCGGCCTGCAATCGCGCTCGACGGCTATTCCGCGCGCGGCGGTCTGCGGACCCTAAGCAGCCCGTAGCGCCGGGATTCCCGAGACGTCCACGTCACGCTCCGCGCGCCATGCGTCATGGGACGCCTGCATGCGAAGCCACGAGCCGGCACTGCCGCCGAACGCCTTTGCGATCCGCACCGCCATTGCGGGCGATAGCGGCTTTCGCGCTTCGAGAATGTCATGGAGATACTGGCGCGAGATGCCGAGCACCCTTGCGATCTCGCTTTTACTCTTGCCGACATCGGGAATGATGTCGGCCAGCACCGCGCCGGGATGCACCGGGCAACGGTCCGGCGCGAGCTTGGCAGGATATTCCGTCATGCGATCCAGTTCCTTGCCCATCGGCTTCAATGATACTGTTCGAAATCGACGCGAAGCGCGTTTCCGTTCTCGAATTCGAAGGTGATGCACCACGGGCCGTTGATATGAACCGTGTAGCGCGTCGGGTCGAAGCCGCGAAGCGCGTGGAAATCGTAGCCGACCAGGTTCATGTCTTCCGGCGAGCCGGCGGCTTCGAGACTGGTCAACCGGGCCAGGATTCGCCTGTGCATCCGTGCGTCGATTCTAGGGGATTTCCCGGTTTCCCAGAGCACCGCGAGAGCTTTGTTGCCAAAGGATTTGATCACATGAGTTTGTAAGTCGATCGGATGTCGCCGTCAACATTTCGACTTACAGTTCGGCCAACCCGATGCCGTGATATGCGTGGGCTTTTCCGCAAGGCCTTGACGACGTAAGCACAACTCTCCGTTTCCAGTCCGGAGCCCGGATCGCATGGCCCTGCATTTCTCCCCCGCCGAATTCGCCCGTCGCCGCGAGGCGCTCGCCGCCGCGATGGCCCGCGAAAAGCTCGACGGCTTGTTCCTGTTCCAGCAGGAATCGATGTTCTGGCTGACCGGCTACGACACCTTCGGCTTCTGCTTTTTCCAGTGCCTCGTCGTGAAGGCCGACGGAACGATGGCGCTGTTGACCCGCTCGGCCGATGTCCGGCAGGCGCAACACACATCGAACCTGAGCGATATCCGCATCTGGAAGGATGGCGCCGACGCCAACCCGGCGCGCGACCTGCTGGCCATGGCTCAGGACCTCGGCCTGGCCGGACAGCGCATCGGCGTCGAGTTCGAATCCTACGGCCTCGTCGCCAGCAATGGCCGCAGGCTGGAGGCCGCCTTCGCTGGCGTCAGCGACCTCGTCGACGCCTCGACTATCGTGACGCGGTTGCGCGCGGTGAAATCGGCGGAGGAGATCGTTTTCGTCCGCCGCGCCGCCGCACTCTCCGACGCCGCCGACAGAGCGGCGCTCGACGCCATTCGCGCCGGGGCCGACGAAAGCGAGATCCTCGCAGCCCAGCACAACGCCATCTTCTCGGCCGGCGGCGACTATCCGGCCAACGAGTTCATCATCGGCTCGGGCCGCGACGCCCTGCTCTGCCGCTACAAATCCGGACGCCGCCGGCTCGATCCCCAGGACCAGATCACGCTCGAATTCGCCGGCGTCGAGCGGCACTATCACGCCGCGATCATGCGTACCGTCGTGGTCGGCGAGCCGCGTCCGCTGCATCTGCGCTATCATGTGGCGGCAAAGGCGGCGCTGCTTGCCTGCGAAGCTGAATTGCGGCCCGGCAGAACCGCCGGCGACGTCTTCGCCGCCCATGCCCGCATCTTCGACGAGCACGGCCTGTCGAGCCATCGCCTCAACGCCTGCGGCTATTCGCTCGGCGCCAAATTCACGCCCTCCTGGATGGACTGGCCTATGTTCTACGAGGCCAATGACTGGCCGCTGGAGACAGGCATGGTGATGTTCGCCCACATGATCCTGATGGACTCGGAATCAGAGACGGCGATGTGCCTCGGGCGGACCTATCTGGTGGGGCAAGGCGCTGCCGAGCCCATAAACCTGCCCGATCTGGACCTTGCCGTCCGTTGAGCCTAAAAGGGCCGTCGCAGGGACTATAAACCCGTACCAAAAAACAGGCGGGACGCGTCATGACGAAGTTTTGGAGCGGCCTCGTTCTGGGGCCGCTGGCCGCGCTTGCGCTCGCAGGCTGCCAGGAAACCACCACAGCCCAGCGCCCGCGCGTCGATGCGCCGGGCGTTCCGGTCTCGGTGCAGAGCATCACCGGCGCGCCCGATGCCGTGACGACACGCTTTGCCGGCCTGCTCGGCGAGGCTGCAGCCGAGCGCCGGATGGAGATCGTACCCGGGGACAAGCCCGCCCGCTTCCGGGTGCGCGGCTACCTCACGGCCCAGCCGACCGAGGACGGCCAGACCGCGCTCGCCTTCGTCTGGGATGTCTATGACGAATCCAAGAAGCGCGCCCAGCGCGTCCAGGGCGAGAGCCTCGGGCGGCGCGGCAGCGGCTCCGACCCGTGGGCGGGCATCGACCAGACCATCGTCGCCAAGGCTGCGTCGGAATCGATGGACGCGATCGCCGGCTTCCTGGTGACGACTCCGGCCGTCGAGACGCTCAAGCCCGGCGAGAAAGCCAGGCCCGCTGGCGCGAAGACGGCCGCCACGCGCTGACCGCCATGCGCGCCGATACTGCTCGGGCTTACGCAAAAGCATTGAGGATAGCTGGAATTTGACGGCTGCTGTTGCACTGCAGCGGTCGACTCGCCGTCATCGCACTGTTAAGAGCCGTTCGAATTGAGCCGGCTCCTCCGGTTTCTGCCCCGCCAGACCCAAACGGTGCGCCCCGGCATGCCCTCTTCGATCAAAGTCGTCGCCGGCAATTCGAACCGGCCGCTCGCCGAAGCGATCTGCGCCCATCTCGACATTCCGCTCGCCAAGGCCTCGGTCCGGCGCTTCGCCGATATGGAGGTCTTCGTCGAGTTGCAGGAGAACGTGCGCGGACAGGATGTCTTCATCATCCAGTCGACCTCGTTCCCGACAAACGACCATCTGATGGAACTGCTGATCATCACCGACGCAGCGCGCCGCTCCTCGGCCAAGCGCATCACGGCGGTGATCCCCTATTTCGGCTATGCCAGGCAGGACCGGCGCGCGTCGGGCCGCACGCCGATCTCGGCCAAGCTCGTCGCCAACATGATCACCCATGCCGGCATCGACCGCGTGCTGACGCTCGACCTGCATGCCGGCCAGATCCAGGGCTTCTTCGACATCCCCACCGACAACCTGTTCGGCGCGCCGCTGATGGCGCGCGACATCAAGGAACGGCTGGACTGGAAGAACGCCATGGTCGTCTCGCCCGATGTCGGCGGCGTGGTCCGGGCCCGGGCGCTGGCCAAGCGCATCGACGCCCAGCTCGCCATCGTCGACAAACGCCGCGACCGACCCGGCGAATCCGAAGTGATGAACATCATCGGCTCGGTTGAGGGCCGCTCCTGCATCCTGCTCGACGATATCGTCGATTCGGGTGGTACGCTGGTGAACGCGGCCGAGGCGCTGCTCGATCAGGGCGCCAAGGAGGTTTACGCCTACATCACCCATGGGGTGCTCTCGGGCGGCGCGGTCGCTCGCATCGCCAATTCCAAGCTCAAGGAGTTGGTGATCACCGACTCGATCATGCCGACCGAGGCCGTGAAGGTGGCGCGCAACATCCGCGTCATCTCGATCGCGCAGCTGCTGGGCGAGGCGATCGAGCGCACGGCGGCCGAGTCGAGCGTCTCCAGCCTGTTCGACTGATCTCGGCGTGAGCGACAGCCGCGCCCTCGTCCTGTTCTCCGGCGGCCAGGATTCCACCGTCGCGCTCGCCTGGGCGCTGGAGCGCTTCGAGGCGGTCGAGACCGTCGGCTTCGACTATGGCCAGCGCCATCGTGTCGAGCTCGACTGCCGGCTGACCATCCGCGACAGGCTCCCTGCCCTCTCCCCCCGGTATGCCTTCCGCCTCGGCGCCGACCATCTGGTCGATCTCACCGCCCTCGGCGCGATCTCCGAGACGGCGCTGACCCGCGACAGCGAGATCACTTTCAGCCAGTCAGGCCTGCCGACGACCTTCGTGCCCGGCCGCAATCTGATCTTCCTGAGCTTCGCGGCGGCCATCGCCTATCGCCGCCATTGCAGGCACATCGTGCTGGGCGTCTGCGAGACCGACTATTCCGGCTATCCCGACTGCCGCGACGACACCATCAAGGCTATGCAGGTGGCGCTCGGACTCGGATTGGACCGCCGCCTCGTGCTGCACACGCCGCTGATGTGGCGCGACAAGGCGCAGACCTTTGCGCTGGCCAGGGCGCTGGGCGGGCAGCCTTTGCTCGATCTCGTGATCGAGGACAGCCATAGCTGCTATCTCGGCGACAGGACGCTGCGGCATGGCTGGGGCTACGGCTGCGGCCATTGCCCGGCCTGCGACCTGCGTGCGAAGGGCCATGCCGCTTTTCTCACTGCACCAGACGACACCGGACCCGACCTATGAATCTCGACCAGCAGCGCCGCACCGAGGGGCTGATCGCGCTCGCGCTCTTCGCCCTGACCATCCCAGCCGCCAACTGGCTGATCGGCAATGCCGGCACCGTCTGCGTTCCGAACGGCCCCTGCCTCGTGCCGGTCTGGCCGGGGGTCAAGGCCCCCAGCGGCGTGCTGATGATCGGGCTTGCGCTCGTGTTGCGCGACATCGTCCAGCGCCGGCTGGGTGCAAAGGTCGCGCTGCTGGCGATCCTGGCGGGCGCTGCGATCTCCGGCTTTCTAGCCCCGCCTGCGATCGTGATCGCGTCGGTCGCCGCCTTCCTGCTTTCGGAACTGGCGGATTTCGCGGTCTACACCCCGCTGCAGAAGCGCCGCTTCGTCACGGCCGTGATGGCGTCGAGCCTCATCGGCCTCGTCATCGACTCGGTCGTGTTCCTCTGGCTCGCCTTCGGCAGCCTCGACTACCTTTCCGGTCAGATCATCGGCAAGGCCTGGATGGTGCTGCTGGCGCTGCCGCTGATGCACTGGCTGCGGCGGCGGGACGAGCGACTGGGGATTGTGGCAGCTTGAGGCAAAAAGCAACACGACCAGCTTGAATGTAAGGCATTATTGCCTTACATTGGTTGTGAGGAGGTTGTCGCCATGACCACGCTGACCGTCACAGCCAAAGGACAGATTACGCTCCGCAAAGAATTGCTTGAGCATCTCGGCGTCGTGCCCGGTCAGAAGATCACGGTGGGCAAACTACCCGATGGCGGTCTCGCTATGCACGGCCTGCCCAAGAGTGGCTCAATCGCGGATGTCTTCGGCATATTCCAGCGCAAGGATGGTCCGACGCTGACGATCGAGGAGATGAACGACATCATCGCCAGTGCGGGTCGTGACACGCGATGAAGATCACAGCAGACACCAACCTCTTGGTCCGCGCGATGACAAACGATACTCCCGGCCAAGCGGAGATAGCACGTCGTGAACTGATCGATTCAGAGATGGTCATTCTGACGCGCCAAGCGCTCTGCGAAACTGTTTGGGTACTGTCGCAAGGATACAAGATTCCGGCATCTGAGATTGCGGCCGGCATACGCAAGCTCATCGCAGCTCCCAATGTCGTTGTTGATCGATTGGCGGCGCAAGCTGGCCTGGACATGCTCGACGCCGGCGGTGATTTTGCCGACGGGGTGATCGCGCTCGAAGGGCGTTTGACCGGCTCGGATCATTTTGTCTCTTTCGACAAGAAAGCTGTTCGCCTGCTATCTGCCCGAGGATACTCGGCTCGGCTTCCAGCCTGATCCAAGCCTTGCCCCCAACCGCCTTTTCCCCTATGAGCGGGCCAGCGCCCGACTGACACCCTTGGAGGCAAGGGCGCTGAACGCAAACGGCCGCCTGCTGGCGGCCTTGTCATTTGAAGCAAGGACATACCATGACCGCCGTGAAGCAAATCGAGGCTTCGGCGCGCGCACAGGTCGGCAAGGGGGCCGCCCGTGCAGTTCGTCGTCAAGGCCTTACACCCGCCGTGATCTATGGCGGGGGCGCCGCTCCCGAAGCGATCGCGCTCGACGCCAACAAGACCCGCCTGCTGATCTATGGCGGCCATTTCCTGACCACGCTGTTCGAGATTTCCGTCGCCGGCAAGACGCAGCGCGTCATCCCGCGCGACTACCAGCTCGACCCGGTCAAGGATTTCCCGATCCATGTCGATTTCCTGCGCGTGGCCAAGGGACAGACCGTCACGGTCGAGATCCCGATCCATGTGGTGGGCCAGGAGGCCAGCCCCGGCTTGAAGAACGGGGGCTCGGTGCAGCTCGTCGAGCACGCGCTCGAGATTACGGTCGAGCCGGAAAACATCCCGGACGCCTTCGAGGTGTCGGTCGCCGGTCTTGAGATCGGCGACACGGTCGAAGCCAGCGCCATCACGCTGCCCAAGGGCGCCAAGCTGACGGTCGGCGCCGACGCCACCATCGTGACGATCGTGCCGCCAATGGCCGAAGAGGTCGAGGAGGCCCCGGCCGCCGAGGCCGCGCCGGCCCCCGAGGCCAAGCCGAAGGCCTGATCGGCCAACCGGCTTTCAGTCGAGACGAGACGGCCGGGTTTCCCGGCCGTTTTGCTATCTGGAGCATGCCATGCTGATCTTCGCCGGCCTCGGCAATCCGGGCTCGCGCTATGCCCGCAACCGCCACAATATCGGCTTCATGGCGGCCGAGGCCATTGCGCGCGCCCACCGCGCCTCGCCCTGGCGGCAGCGCTTCCAGTCAGATTCCTGCGAGGCGATGATCGGGACGGAGAAGGTCATCCTGCTCAAGCCGCAGACCTATATGAACGAATCGGGCCGGGCGATCGGCGAGGCCGCGCGCTTCTTCAAGGTCGAGCCCGCCGATGTGATCGTCTTCCATGACGAACTCGACCTCGCGCCGGCCAAGCTGCGCGTCAAGCTGGGCGGCGGCAATGCCGGCCATAACGGTCTGCGCTCGACGACGGCCTCGATCGGCAACGACTATCGCCGCGTCCGCATGGGTATCGGCCATCCCGGTCTGAAGGAACTCGTTCATGCCTATGTGCTGAACGACTTCGGCAAGGCCGAGCAGGATTGGGTCGAGGACCTCTGCACGGCCTGCGCCGACAACGCCGCGCTACTGGCCGCCCATGACGATGCCGGCTTTCAGAACAGGGTGCATCTGTTCATGGAGGCGCGGGGGCACGGGGCTGTGAAGCGGCTCGGGCAAATGCCGGACGGTTGACACGGAAACACAGGAACACGATATCTAGGAGTAGGAGGCAGCGATGAAAAATTTGACCGTCACCTTGCCCGATGAAACCTATCAACACCTAAGGGTCGCTGCCGCCAAACAGGGCAAGAGCATGTCACGCCTGGTGGGCGAGTTGGTGGAACGACGGATCGGCCGCCCGATCAGCAAGGTCGAAGCCATGCGTCGATTTCTCGACGGACCTCTGATGGACCTGACGGACGAAAACGGGAAAGCCCCGACACGCGATCAAATCTATGATCGCTGAACAGCTATTCTTCGTCGATACCAACGTCCTGATCTATGCACGCGATCCTGTCGACGAAGACAAGCACAGCGTCGCGCGCCTGTGGCTCGACCATCTGGCGCCGCGCGATCGCATCCTCCTCAACCTTCAGGTTCTGAACGAGCTGACGCGCTGGATGCTCCAGAAACCGAAAAATACGGTCGAGATCGTCAGAGACGCGATAGAGATGCTGCGCGAATTCGGCGAAATGCCCCTATCGCCCGAGGATGTCGATCTGGCATGGGATGTGCGCGCCACGCTCGGCTACCAATGGTTCGACTGCTTGTTGATTGCTTCTGCCACAAATGCAGGTTGCAGCCACTTCCTGTCCGAAGACATGGGCCACGAGACCCGTTATGGCTCGCTCACCATCATCAACCCCTTCCGCGTCGATCCCGACGCCTTCCTGAGCAAGAACTGACCACCATGGGCTTCAAATGCGGTATCGTCGGCCTGCCGAATGTCGGCAAGTCGACCCTGTTCAACGCGCTGACGCAGACGGCGGCCGCGCAGGCGGCCAACTATCCCTTCTGCACGATCGAGCCCAATGTCGGCGACGTCGCGGTGCCCGACGACCGGCTGGAGAAGCTCGCCGCCATCGCCGGCTCGAAAGAGATCATCCCGACACGCCTGACCTTCGTCGACATCGCCGGCCTCGTGCGGGGCGCCTCCAAGGGCGAAGGGCTGGGCAACCAGTTCCTCGCCAATATCCGTGAGTGCGACGCCATCGCCCATGTCGTGCGCTGCTTCGAGGATGGCGACATCACCCATGTCGAGGGCAAGGTCGCCCCGCTCAACGACATCGAGATCATCGAGACAGAGCTGATGCTGGCCGATCTCGAAAGTCTCGAGAAGCGCGTCCTGCCGCTGGAGAAGAAGGCCAAGACCGGCGACAAGGAGGCCAAGGAACTGGCCGACCTGATGAACCGCTGCCTCGTGCTGCTGCGCGAGGGCAAGCCCGCCCGCCTCGTCCAGATCGCCGCCGACGAGCGCCGCACTTTCGAGACGCTCGGTCTGCTCTCGTCGAAGCCCGTGCTCTATGTCTGCAATGTCGAGGAGGCGAGCGCCGACAAGGGCAACGCCTTTTCCGAAATCGTCAAGGCGCGCGCCGCCGAGGAGAACGCGGTCGCCGTCGTCGTCTCGGCCAAGATCGAGAGCGAGATCGCCGTGCTGCCGGCTTCCGACCAGAAAGATTATCTGGAAGCCGTCGGCCTCGAGGAGCCCGGCCTCAACCGCGTCATCCGCGCCGGCTACGCGCTGCTCAAGCTCGTGACCTATTTCACCGTGGGGCCGAAGGAGGCCCGCGCCTGGACGATCGAGACCGGCACCAAGGGGCCAGCGGCGGCGGGCGTGATCCACTCGGATTTCGAGAAGGGCTATATCCGCGCCGAGACGATCGCCTATCCCGACTACATCGCCAACAAGGGCGAGGCCGGCGCGCGCGAGGCCGGCAAGTTCCGCCTCGAAGGCAAGGAGTATGTCGTGGCCGACGGGGACGTGCTGCATTTCCGCTTCGCCAACTGAGGTCCCGGACCGATGCTGCATTTCGAGGATTTCGTGGTCGGCGACACGGTCAGCGCCGGCCGCCTGACCGTCAGCCAGGACGACCTTCTCTCCTATGCGAAGCGCTTCGACGCGCAGGATTTCCACACCGACCCGGAAGCGGCCAAGGCGAGCTTCGTCGGCGAGTTGATCGCCTCGGGCTGGCATAGCTGCTCGCTTCTGATGCGGCTGATCGCAGAGACCTTCATCCTCGACTCCGCCGGGATGGGTGCGCCCGGTATCGACGAGGTGAAATGGCTGCGTCCGGTCCTGCCCGGCGACACGCTTGCCGCGCGGCGCACCGTGCTGGAGAGCAAGGCCTCGCGCTCGCGGCCCGAAATGGGCTTGGTGCGCTTCCGTTTCGAGTTGCTGAACCAGCACGCCCAACCGGTGCTGGAGCAGACCAACTGGATCATGTTCGCGCGTCGTGGCGCGGCGTTCAGCCGGCCGCCGGGCGACTGGCTCGGTCACTCGCCGCGCTATATCGCGCCGGTGACGACAAGCCCGCTGGAGGCCCCGGCCGGCCCGGCCGAGCCTGCGCGCTTCTTCGAGGAACTGGAGACCGGCAGGAGCTACGAACTCGGCAGCTTCGTCTTCACGCCAGACGAGATCGTCGCCTTTGCCCGCTCCTTCGATCCGCAGCCCTTCCATATGGACGAGGCGGCGGCGCGGCAAAGCTCCTTCGGCCGGCTCGCGGCCTCTGGCTGGCATACCGCTTCGGTCTGGATGGCTTCCATGGTCGAGCATCGCAAGCGCCAGGTCGCGGCCCGTGCGCCAGAGCGCGCCCCGCGGCTGGGCCCCTCGCCCGGCTACAGGAATCTGCGCTGGAGCAAACCCGTCTTCGCGGGCGACCGCATCACCTATCATTCGACCGTGACTGAGGCCCGCGCCAGCGCCTCGCGACCGCAATGGGGTCTGTTCTTCCACCGCAACACCGGCGTGAACCAGCATGGCGAGGAGGTCTTCAGCTTCGACGGCTGCGCTTTCGTAGAGCGGCGCTGCGGAACTGTTTGAACGGTCGCGGCACCATGGTAGCCTATGAACGGAGGTAGCGAGCCATGATCGCTTTGCAATTGCCGCTCGAAGTCGAATCCCGTTTGGAAGAGCTTTCTCAGAAGACAGGGCGGACGGCGAGCGAACTGGCTGTCGAAGCGATCCTCGAGCATCTCGACGACATCGAGGACGGCTACATCGCACTCGAACGCCTGAAGGACCTCGATGAGGGGCGCAGCCACACAATACCACTGAAGGATGTCATGAAGCGCTATGGCATGGACGATTGAGTTCGATCGCCGCGCCGATGCCGACATCGAGAGGCTGGACCGGCAAACGGCACAACGGGTCTTGCGCTTCCTCTACGAACGGATCGCTTCTTCTGCCGATCCGCGCTCACTCGGCGAAGCGTTGAAAGGCGACGACTTCAAAGGCCTGTGGAAGTACCGCGTCGGCGATTGTCGCATTGTCGCGCGAATCGAAGACAAGCGCGTATGTGTCGTGGTCGCGCGCGTCGGCAATCGGCGAGAGGTCTATCGCCGCTGATCCGGAAGCCGACTACGCCACCTTCCCATATCCCGCGAACTTCGCGCTGACCCGCGCCATCTCCTCGTCGTCCAGCACCACCGGCTCCAGCCCCGACGCCAGGATGTCGAGATACTGCCCGGCCAGGTTCTCCACCTCCGCCACGATCTGGTGCGCGCCGGCCAGCGACCCGCCGAGCGCGATGACGCCGTGATTGGCGAGCAGCACGGCCTTGCGGCCCTCCAGCCCCTTGACGGCATTGGTCGCCAGTTCGGGCGTCCCGAAGGTGGCGTAGTCCGCGCAGCGGATGTCCGCGCCGCCGCAGAGCGCGATCATGTAGTGGAAGGCCGGAATGCCGCGCCGCGTCGAGGCGAGCGCCGTGGCGCGCGGCGAATGGGTGTGGACGATCGCCTGCGCGTCGGGCCGGGCCCTGTAGATCTCGGTGTGGAACGGCCATTCCGACGAGGGCTTGCCCCTGCCCGCCAGAATTGCGCCGTCGGGCGCAAGATGGATCAGATCGTCGGGCGTCGTTTGGGCATAGGGCAGCCCCGAGGGCGTGATCAGCAGTCCCTCGCCGAAGCGCGCCGAGACATTGCCGGATTTCGACGGGCAGAAGCCGGCCCTGTCGATCGCCTGCGCGACGGCGACGATGTTTTGCCTGAGTTCAATCTCGTTCATGCCGCCACCGCGCGCGCCAGATCGGGGAAGAGCCTGGCCAAGCCCTCGCGCGAAGCGGAAGCCACGCCGCGCTCGGTTATGAGGCCGGTCACGAGCCGCGCCGGCGTCACGTCGAAGGCGGGGTTGGCCGCCTCGCTGCCGGGCGCGACGACGCGGATCAGCGCGACCTCGCCATTCTCGGCGAGACCGGAGAGATGCGTCACCTCGCGGGCCGAGCGCTCCTCGATTGGAATCTCCCTGACGCCGTCGCTCAGGCTCCAGTCGATCGTCGGCGAGGGCAGCGCGACATAGAACGGCACGCCGTTGTCATGGGCCGCGAGCGCCTTGAGATAGGTGCCGATCTTGTTGGCGACGTCGCCGGTCGCCGTCGTCCGGTCCGTGCCGACGATGACCATGTCGACCTGTCCATGCTGCATCAGGTGACCGCCGGCATTGTCGGCGATGACGGTATGGGGCACGCCATGGCCGCCGAGTTCGTAAGCCGTCAGCGCCGCGCCTTGGTTGCGAGGCCGCGTCTCGTCGACCCAGACATGGACGGGAATGCCGGAATCATGCGCGAGATAGATCGGAGCCAGAGCCGTGCCCCAGTCGACGGTGGCGAGCCAGCCGGCATTGCAATGGGTCAGGATGTTGACCGGCGCGCCTGCGGGCTTTCGCGCAGCGATTTCCCGGATCAGCGGCAGGCCGTGCTCGCCGATCGACCGGCAGAGCGCCACGTCCTCGTCGCAGATCGCGGCGGCCTCGGCATAGGCGGCGGCGGCGCGCTCCGGAGCCGGGATGCCGGCCAGCGCCATCCGCATCCGGGCCAGAGCCCAGTGCAGGTTCACGGCGGTCGGCCGCGTCGCGCCGAGCAGGGCAAGGGCGGCTTCCAGCGCCGCATCCGAGGCGTCCGCCCGCATCGCCAGCGCCACGCCATAGGCCGCCGTCGCGCCGATCAGCGGCGCGCCGCGCACGATCATCGTGGTGATCGCGGTCGCGGCCTGCTCGACCGAGCCCAAAGTCACGGTCTCGAAGCGGAAGGGCAGCCGCGTCTGGTCGATGACGCAGACGCGAAAACCATCCTGCGCGAGCCAGATCGTGCGATAGGGCTGTCCGTTGATCTTCATGCCCTAATGCCCACCGAAGGAGACCAGCGTGCGGACCGGCAAGCCGAGCTTCCTGATCTTGTCAGCCCCGCCGAGATCGGGCAGGTCGACGATGAAGCAGGCGGCGACGACCTCCGCGCCGAGCCGGGTCAGCAGCTTGACCGCGCCCTCCGCCGTGCCGCCGGTCGCGATCAGATCGTCGACCAGCAGCACGCGCTCGCCGCGCGAGACGGCGTCCTCATGGACCTCGATCTCGTCCGTGCCGTATTCGAGTTCATAGGTCACGCTCACCGTCTTGTGCGGCAGCTTGCCCTTCTTGCGGACGGGCACGAAACCGGCCGAGAGCTGGTGCGCCACAGCCCCGCCGAGGATGAAGCCACGCGCCTCGATGCCGGCGATCTTGGCGATCTTCAGCCCTGCGAAGGGCTGCACCAGTTCGTCGACCGTGCGGCGGAAGGCGCGCGCATCGCCCAGCAGCGTGGTGATGTCGCGGAAGACGATGCCCGGCCTGGGATAGTCCGGGATCGCGCGGATGCTGTCGGCGAGGTTCATGGGCGGGCGTCTCGGGGGATAAGGGTCCGGCAGCCTTGGTCGGGCCTTGGCGCGGCTTCGTCAAGCGCGACGGGCGTCAGCCGACTGTCAGAATGCGTCCCGCCACGGCGTCGAGCTTCGCCAGAAGCGTCGAATCGCGGAACTCGGGCGCGGTGATGATCGCCGTGTCGAGCGCGTTGTGGGAGCCGACCGGGCAGAGCTCGCGCTCGGCCGGGAAATCGGCCGCCAGCCGCGCCACCAGCCGGCGCGCCTTCTCAGCATTGCCGTGCAGCACCGCGACCACCGCCGCGACATCGACCGCGCCATGCTCCTCGTGCCAGCAGTCGAAATCGGTGACCATGCCGACCGTGGCGTAGGTGATCTCGGCCTCTCGGGCGAGCTTGGCCTCCGGCATCGCGGTCATGCCGATCAGGTCGTAGCCGAGGCTCTTGTAGGTGAGCGACTCGGCCAGCGTCGAGAATTGCGGCCCTTCCATCGTCACCAGCGTGCCGCCCTTCACATAAGCGAGGTTCTCCGCCTTCGCCGCTTCGACGAGCCGCGCCTGCAGACGCGGCCCGACCGGATGGCCGAACGAGACATGCGCCACGCACCCCTTCCCGAAGAAGGAACTCTCACGGCGCGACGTCCGGTCGACGAACTGATCGACCATGACGAAGAGGCCGGGATAGAGCTCGGATTTGTAGGAGCCGCAGGCCGAGAGCGAGACGAGGTCGGTGACGCCGGCGCGCTTGAGCGCATCGATATTGGCGCGGTAGTTGATCTCGGAGGGCGGGATCGCATGGCCCCGGCCATGGCGCGGCAGGAAGACGATCTCGGTCTGGCCGATGCGGCCCCGCCGCAGCACGTCCGACGGCTCGCCCCAGGGGCTCGCGATCGCCTCCTCGCGCCTGTCGGTCAGGCCCGGCAGGTCGTAGATGCCCGATCCGCCGATGATTCCGAGAACGGCTTTGGTCATGACTCGAAGTCCTCTGTCGAAGCCCGAAAGGATCAGGCTCACATGACGGTTGTGACAAGCCGGTCAGGAGGCGGCAAGAAGCCAGTAGTCGGCCAAGAAAAAGGCCCCGTTTCCGGGGCCTCTTCGCAACGATCGGCGGCCTCAGTGCGCCGGGGAACCGTCGGGCATCCGGGCCCAGACCTTCTTTTTGGTGTAGTAAAGCAAAGAGCCGAAGACGAGCAGGAACAGCATCACCTGCAGGCCGATGCGCTTGCGCGCCTCGAGATGAGGTTCGGCCATCCAGACCATGAAGGCGGCGACGTCCTTGCCATACTGATCGACCGTCTCGGGCACCGGTGATTTGCCGTCCGGCCCCTTGGGATACTCGACCTGACCGTCCTGGATCGGCATCGGCATCGCGATCAGGTGGCCTGGCATATAGGTATTGTAGTACTGCCCCGGCAGCAGTTCGGGCGTGCCAGCCGGCGGGGGATCCTTGTAGCCGACCATCAGGGCGTGGATATAGTCCGGCCCCTGCTCCTGGTACTGCGTGAAGATGTCGAAGATGAAGCGCGGGAAGCCGCGCTCATAGGTGCGCGCTTTGGCGAGCACCGACAGGTCGGGCGGATAGGCGCCGCCATTGGCCGCGCGCGCCGCCTGCTCGTTGGGGAACGGCGCCGGAAAGGCATCGGCCGGCCGGCCCGGGCGGTCGAACATCTCCCCGGTCTCGTTGGGGCCGTCCTTAACCGTGTAGGTCGCAGCCAGAGCCGTGACTTGCCCGGGCGTGAACTCGGGCCCGCCGGGCTGCGACAGGTTGCGCAGCCGGATCAGCGACATGGAATGGCAGTTGGCGCAGACTTCCTTGGTGACCTTGAAGCCGCGCTGAAGCTGAGCCCGGTCGAACTTGCCGAGCGGACCGGAGAAGGACCAGCTCTGCGCAGGCGGGATCACGCGCTCGCCCGCAGCCTGAACGGGCGCGGCGAGCGTCGCAACTACGAGGCCGGTTGCAAGGCCGAGGCAGGCCTGACGAAACGAGGGAAGTGTCATGGTTTCGTCAGCCCTTGGCGTTGGGTTCTGCGGCGGTGGCCGTGGCCATGCGCGAGCCTGAGCCGCCCGGCATGGCGCCCAGCACGGAATCGGCGATCGATGTCGGCATCGCCAGCGGCTTTTCGAACAGTCCGATCACGAACAGCCCGATGAAATAGCCGAAATAGAGCGCCGTGAAGATCTGCGAATAGGTGACGTAGGGCTCTTCGGCCGGCATGGCGCCGAGCCAGCCGAGGATGATGCAGACGAAGACAAACGCCCAGAACATCACCTTGGCGACTGGCCGGTAGGTCATCGACTTGACCTTGGATGTGTCGAGCCAGGGCAGGAAAGCCAGCACCGCGATCGCCGCGAACATGGCGATGACGCCGCCGAGCTTGTCGGGGATGGCGCGCAGGATCGCGTAGAACGGCAGGAAATACCATTCGGGCACGATATGGGCCGGCGTCACGGCCGGATTGGCCGGGATGTAGTTGTCGGCATGGCCCATGAAATTGGGCTGGTAGAAGACGAAATAGGAGAACACGAAGATGAAACACACCATCGCGAACAGATCCTTGATCGTCGCATAGGGCGTGAACGGCACGGTCTCCTTCTGCACATTCTTCACCTCGACGCCGGTCGGGTTGTTCTGCCCGACATGGTGCAGCGCCCAGATGTGCAGGATGACCACCCCGAAGATCATGAACGGCAGCAGATAATGCAGCGAGAAGAAGCGGTTCAGCGTCGGGTTGTCGACCGAATAGCCGCCCCAGAGGAAGGTCACGATCGTCTCGCCGACGACCGGCAGCGCCGAGAACAGGTTGGTGATGACGGTCGCGCCCCAGAACGACATCTGGCCCCAGGGCAGGACGTAACCCATGAAGGCGGTCGCCATCATCAGCAGGAAGATCACGACGCCGAGGATCCAGAGCACCTCGCGCGGCGCCTTGTACGACCCATAATAGAGCCCGCGGAAGATGTGGATGTAGACGGCGACGAAGAACATCGAGGCGCCGTTGGAGTGCAGATAGCGCAGCAGCCAGCCATAGTTCACGTCGCGCATGATGTGCTCGACGGAGTTGAACGCCATCTTCGATTCCGGCGTGTAATGCATCGCCAGAATGATGCCGGTGACGATCTGCGCCACCAGCATGAACATCAGGATGCCGCCGAAAGTCCAGAAGTAGTTCAGGTTTCGCGGGACCGGATAGGACACGGCGGAATCGTGCATCAGCCGCACGATCGGCAGGCGCGCATCTAGCCAGCGTTCGAAACCGGTCTTGGGGGTGTAGGAACTGTGGCCGCTCATGATGAATGCCTCAGGGCTGTCTCATCGGAATGGAAAGGGGCGAAGCGGGACATGCCTCAGCCGATCTTGATCTTGGTGTCGGCCGTGAACGCATAGGGCGGCACGCCGAGATTGAGCGGCGCCGGCCCCTTGCGGATACGGCCCGAGGAATCGTAGTGCGAGCCGTGGCAGGGGCAGAACCAGCCGTCGAATTCACCCTTGCTCTCGCCGGGCGCGTTGCCGAGCGGAATGCAGCCGAGATGGGTGCAGTTGCCGTAGACCACGAGATACTGCGCCTTGCCCTCCTTGACGCGGGCCTGGTCGGCCTGCGGATCGGGCAGCGATGCGACATTGACCGCGCGCGCCTCGTCGATTTCCTTCTGCGTGCGGTGGCGCACGAAGATCAGCTTGCCGCGCCAGAACAGCTTGATCGCCTGGCCTTCCGCGATCGGGGCGAGATCGACATCCATCGGCGCGCCCGCGGCGACCGTCTGCGCGTCGGGCGCGAGCTGGCTGACCAGCGGGATCACAACCGCGCCCAGGCCCACGACGCCGGCAGCCCCGGTGGCCAGGACGAGGAAATCGCGGCGTGTGCCTTCGGTGGGTTTCGCGCCTGCTGCCGCCGTGTTGGTCGATTGGGCCACGATCCGATCCCCTGCTCTGCGCAAAGCCTTGGAAGGCTTTCAATTCAAGTCCAGAGCTCCTGCATAGGAGCCGGCACCGCACGCTGCAATGCGGCGGCGCGTCACTGGCGCGCTCTTTGGCATGCAGTTTGGACGAAGTCTACTATGCCCGCACCGCATCCGGCATGCATGTGAGCTAGAGCGCAAAACGCTGCGGCCAAGAGGTTTTTGCCTCGAGCCAACGGGCTTTCGCCTCAGACGAGAGCCTTCTCCGGGTCCGATGCCGCGATGAAGCCGCCCGATTGCCGCGACCAGAGCCGCGCATAGAGCCCGCCGCGCGCGACGAGTTCGGCATGGCTACCCATATCGACGACGCGGCCCTCGTCGAGCACGATCAACCGGTCGAGAGCCGCGATGGTCGAGAGCCGGTGGGCGATGGCGATCACGGTCTTGCCCTGCATCAGCGTCGTGAGCTGCTCCTGGATCGTGGCCTCGACCTCCGAATCGAGCGCCGACGTCGCCTCGTCCAGGATCAGGATCGGCGCGTCCTTCAGCAGCACGCGGGCGATCGCGATGCGCTGGCGCTGCCCGCCCGACAGCTTCACGCCGCGCTCGCCGACGCGCGAATCGAAGCCCTTGCGGCCATCCTGATCCGACAGCCCCTGTACGAACTCATCCGCCGAGGCCTGCCGCGCGGCCGCAGCGATCTCGGCTTGCGTCGCTCCGATCCGGCCATAGGCGATGTTGTCGCCGATCGAGCGATGCAGCAGCGAATTATCCTGCGTCACCATGCCGATCTGGGCGCGCAGACTGTCCTGCGTGACCTGCGCGATGTCCTGCCCGTCGATCAGGATGCGCCCGCCATCGAGCGGATAGAGCCGCAGCAGCAGGTTGACGAGCGTCGACTTGCCCGCGCCCGAGGGGCCGACGAGGCCGATCTTCTCGCCGGGCCTGATCTCGAGATCGAGCCCTTCGAACAGCCCGGCCTTCTTGCCGTAGTTGAAACGCACGGCCTCGAAACGGATCGCGCCCTCGCGGACCACCAACGGCTTCGCATCGGCCGCGTCCGTTAGATCATGCGGCTTGGCGATCGTCTCCATGCTCTCCTGCACCGAGCCGATGTTCTCGAACACGCCGCGCACCAGATGGATCAGCCAGGTCGACATCTGGACGAGCCGCAGCACGAGCCCGATCGAGGCTGCGACTGCGCCCGGCGTCATCGCGCCCTGCCCCCAGAGCCACAGGCAGAGCCAGGCCGTGACCACGACGAGCAGGCTGTTCATCGTCTGCAGGATGACGCTGACGCCCGTGATCAGCCGCGACAGGTCGAGGAAGGAGGCGTTCCAGCGCGTCAGAGAGTCGCGCACGGCCGAGCGTTCGGCGTCGGCGCGGGCGAAGAGCTTGACGGTGAGGATGTTGGTGTAGGCGTCGACGATGCGCCCCGTGGTCGAGGAACGGCCGAGCGAGTTCGCTTCAGAGCGCGCCTTGGCGCGCGGCACGAAATAGATCAGCAGCACGACATAGGCGCCGAGCCAGACCAGCACCGGCAGCGCCAGCCAAAGCGAGGTCGCGCCGAAGAAGCCGAGCGCGACCGAGGCGAAGATCAGCGCATACCAGAGATCGTCGATGACCTCGATCGTCGCGCCCCGGATCGACTGGCCGGCCTGGATGACGCGCGAGGACAGCCGCCCGGCGAAATCGTTCTGAAAATAGCCGAGCGCGTGGCCCAGCGTGTAGACGTGGTTGCGCCAGCGGATCTGGTTGGTGATCTGCGGCACCACGACCTGATCGACGATGGCGTGGTTGGCGAAATAGATCAGCGGCCGGACCACGACGAGCAGGAAGGCCGCGCCCGCCAGCAGCCAGCCATGGTCGCGCCAGATCGTCTCGGGCGACTGCGTCGAGAGCAGGTCGACGAACCAGCCGACCATCAGATACATCGCCGCCTCGATACCGCTGAACCCTAAGCCCGTCAGCATGATCAGCGCGAGCCAGCCCTTCACGCCCTTGATATGATGCCACATGAAGGGCCAGACACCGCGCGGCGGCGTGGCGGTCTCGTCGAAGGGCGCGAAAACGTCGACCTGGCGTTCGAGGGTGCGGAACAGGGGAGCGAACATGGCGTGGCCGCCCTCCTCCGGATCGGCATCTTGGTCTTGCGGCATTTTGCATATGGGCCGGACAGTCCGGTTTGGCCACACGCTTGACGCATGCCGCCCAGCCATCCGATGACCGGAGCCTTACGGTTCCGTCATCCCCGATAGCGTCAGCATGCTGCGCCTTGCGCTCTACCAACCCGACATCCCGCAGAACGCCGGTACGATGATCCGCATGGCGGCCTGCCTCGGCGTGGCGGTCGATATCGTCGAGCCGGCCGCCTTCGACGTCTCCGACCGGCACTTTCGGCGCTCGGGCATGGATTATCTCGACCGGGCGGCGGTGACGCGCCACGATTCCTTTGGCGCCTTCGACGCCTCACGGCGCGCGGCCGGCCGCCGCCTGATCCTGGCCGAGACCGACGGGGCGACCGCCCATGTCGAGTTCGCGTTTCGGGCCGGCGACATCGTCATGGTCGGCCGGGAATCGGCCGGCGTCCTGCCCGAGGTCTACGCGGCTGCCGACGCGGTGGTGCATGTGCCGATGCGAGCGGGCCTGCGCTCGCTCAATGTCGCGGTTGCAGCGGCGCTGGTTCTGGGCGAAGCCTTGCGGCAGGTGGGTGGCTACGCAGTGCCATCTCCTGATGAGACACGGGGAACCCCTCTCCTGTAAGGAGAGGGGCAGGGGTTCCCCGCGCCGATCCTCATAGGGATAAGCCTCGGGAGAATAGTGCATGAACGACCAGAAGGCCGAAGCAACGGCCCCCGCCAACCTCGCCCTCACTGAGGCCATGAAGCCCCGCGCCCGCGCCTGGTTCGAAACCCTGCGCGACCGCATCTGCGCTTCGCTGGAGTCGATCGAGGACGAGGCGGCCGGCCCTTTTGCACCCGAGGCCGATGCGGCGACCGCAGGCCGGTTCAATCGCACGCCCTGGAGCCGCACCAATCATGACGGGGCCGAGGGCGGCGGCGGCGTGATGTCGGTGATGTCGGGCCGCGTCTTCGAGAAGGTCGGCGTCCACGTCTCGACGGTCTACGGCACCTTCCAGCCCGAATTCGCCGGCCAGATCCCCGGCGCATCGGAAGACCCGCGCTTCCACGCCACCGGCATCTCGCTGATCGCCCACCCGTGGAACCCCCACGCGCCGACCGTCCACATGAACACCCGCTTCGTCGTGACGACGAAGCCCTGGTTCGGCGGCGGGGCGGATCTGACGCCGGTTCTGATGCGGCGGCGCACGCAGGACGATCCGGATTCGATCGCCTTCCACGCCGCCATGCGCGACCCTTGCGAGCGTTTCGCTCCGGTCGCCGATTACGACCGCTTCAAGCAATGGTGCGAGGAGTATTTCTTCCTCAAGCACCGCAACGAGCCGCGCGGCATCGGCGGCATCTTCTACGACTATCTCTGGTCGGCCGACCCCGACGGCGAGTTCGCCTTTACGCAGGCTGTCGGTGAGGCGTTTCTCGGCGTCTACCCGCAGATCATGCGCGCCAACATGGCAACCCCTTGGACTGAGGACGACCGCTACGAGCAGCAGGTCCGGCGCGGCCGCTATGTCGAGTTCAACCTGCTGCACGATAGAGGCACAATTTTTGGCCTGAGAACCGGCGGAAACGTCGATTCGATCCTGTCATCCCTGCCGCCGACGGTGCGGTGGCCCTGAGAAGCTGCGGCAGAGATTTAACCAACTCGATGAGGGCGCAAAGATAATGTTTACGCGGGGCACTGTTATCATTACTGCAATCGCAGGAATAACAACCGCAACCGCCGGGTTTATTACAAACTATAGGACAATTTCAGACTATCTCTTTCCAAGCACAGAACCTGCTAGCGTTGAAATTAATAACTGGTTTGTCAGCGATGTCTCTGCGCTTGCCGGAAGAGGGGCGTCGTTTAAGTTGAGCGTTACTGCAGACAAAAAGGGGGCTGGCCCACTCAGATGCGCAGCCTGGGTGGCTACAACGAACGGCAATATGCGATCATCGTCTGCAAAATTCGAATCCGGTCATATTTATGATATGGCGGAATTCAAGGAACATCGCGAAAGGCAAGTTGTATACTTTTATTTTACTATCCCAAATAGAATGATGGATAGTGAAGCATATTTTTACGTTGAATGCCTTGATAAGAGATCCAAAAAAATAATATCTGACCGACTATTAGTCAGGACTCCAAAATATTCATTGCCACAATAGATATGAAAGCCAACTGTGTGGCCTTTTCTGCTGGACAGCCTGCTTCTGCCCAGTCGTGACGCGCCTGCTGCAATACGCGCCCGACCTGCGGTCCCGGCGGTACGCCTTTTGCCACCACGTCGCGGCCGGTTGGAAGGAAGGGCGGCGTTCGCCCCAAGTCCGCGATGAGCGCCTGTGTCCGCTCTTGACGCCCCTGCCCCGCAGAGGCGTTCAAAAGCACGAGCCCGCCCGCAACGGCATCAGCGCCGACGCGATCCCCAAGATGGCGCAGGGTCGCCAGTTCCGGCTCCCCCTCGCGCCCCGCCAGCGCCTCCAGCGCTGCGGCGATCCGCGATATCCGGTCGAACTCCTCGTTCGACAGCCGCAGCCTTTCGCGCAGCCGCAGCGTGTCCTCGCGCACCTCGACCGCCAGCGCCGCGAGCCGGAACGCCGGATAGACCTCGCCGGCATCCTCGCGTCCGGCAATCGCGGCAAAGCGCGCCAGCTTCGGCACGCAGCCGAGCACGGGCATCAGCAGCCCGCCGCCGGCCATCGCTGCGACCGCCTCCGCCGCGCCAGGAGCGACGATGAGCTTCAGCATCTCGGCCCGGACGCGCTCGCGCGACAACCCGTCCAGCCCGGCACGGCCGGCGATGCAGGCGGCAAAGCCCTCCGCGTCCGGCGCGCCCTCGCCGTAGCGGGCATGGAAGCGGAAGAAGCGCAGGATGCGCAGATAGTCCTCCTCAATGCGCGCCTTCGCATCGCCGATGAAGCGGATCTTCCGCCCGGCGAGATCGTCGAGCCCGCCGCAGACATCGTGGATGACGCCGGCGCGATCGAGTCCCAGCGCGTTGATGGTGAAATCACGCCGCAGCGCGTCCTGCGCGAAATCGCGACCGAAGACGACTTTTGCATGCCGGCCATCGGTCTCGATGTCGCGCCTGAGCGTGGTGACCTCGAAACTCGCAGCCATTCCGACCAGCGTCACCGTGCCGTAGTCGATCCCGGTCGGCACGGGCCTGAAGCCGGCAGCCGCGCCGCGCCGCATCGTCTCCTGCGGCAACGCCGTGGTGGCGAGATCGATGTCGCTCGCCTCTTCGCCGAGCAGGAGGTTCCGCACCGCGCCGCCGACGATACGCGTCTCCTCGCCATCGCCGTTCAGCGCATCGAGCACGGCCACCAGCGCCGGCTGGCCCAGCAGCGCCACGATCCGCGCCTGCCTGTCGCTCACCTGAACCGGCTCCTCATTTGAAACGACCTGGCACCAACTGCCCGTTCTCCATATGCGGCGGCTCGTAGGCGCCCTGCTCGCGCGGCGCGATCCAGCCGCCCCAGGCGATCAGCGCGATGACGAAGGCGAGCCCGACGATCGAGAGCCAGAACCAGTGTTTTGCCCAGTGCTCGACATCGAGCGGGTTGCGCCGCTGGACGATGAGCCAGCCGGCGAAGATGCAGAAGGGCAGGACGAAGAGCAGAACCTCTTCGATGATCGAGCGCAGCATCTGTTTTCGTGTCCGATCCGGATCAGCCGGCCAGCCGCTCATAGAGATTGCGGATCATGCCGGCGGTTGCGCCCCAGATATAGCGATCACGATAAGAAATGGCATAGTAGGTCCGGTAGAGACCTTTCCATTCCCGGCCCTCGCGTTTGTGATTGGCCGGATCGAGCAGGAAATCGAGCGGCGCCTCGAAGGCCTCGTCCACTTCATGGGCGTTGAGGGTCAGCGCAAAAGGCGGTTCGACCAGCGCCACCACGGGCACGATGCGATAGCCGGTGCCGGTGAGATAGGCGTCGAGATAGCCAAGCGTGCGGATATGCGTCCGCGCCAAACCGATCTCTTCCTCGGTCTCGCGCAGCGCGGTCACCACCGGCGAACCATCGACCGCGTCCACGCGACCGCCCGGAAAAGCGACCTGCGCCGAATGGCTGCGCAGGGCCGCGGCGCGCTGCGTCAGCAGCACGGTCGGCCCGCTCTCGCGCAGCACGATCGGTATCAGCACAGCCGCCTGCACGGCGGCCGCTTCGTCGGGCTGCGCCATCGGCTGCGGTTGCATCTCGTGGTCGCCGCGCGGCCGCGCGATCACGTCGCCGGGCTGCGGCGGCTCAGGCCGCAGCCGATCCTGCGCCAACGCCGAGAACTGCGCACCCGATAGCCTTAGCGCCTGCATCCAAAGTCCTGTATCCAAAACGTCTGCATCCAGAAAACCTGTATCAAAGCCCTTCGATCTCGCTTGCCGGAACCGCCGCATAAAACTCGCCCGCGGCCGCCACGCCGAACATCGGCGTGCCCTCGACCTCGCGCACCTCCCCAAGCGCCAGAAGGTCGTAGGTCAAGGCCCGCGTCAGACGGGCCCAGAGGTTGCGCCGGACCAGCACATAGGGCTTCAGCCCGTCGCTGTCAGCGCGCGCGAATCGCAAGGGATGCTCGCGCCCAGCGCTGACGACATCGTCGACCTGCGTCCGGAACGCGAGCAAGCGACCATCCCCCTCACCATCCACAGCCATCTCGACGGCCTGGAATGGCGCATCCTCGACCTTGATCCCGACCTTCTCGACCGGGGTCACGAGAAAGTAATCGTCGCCCTCTCGCTTCAGGACGGACGAAAAAAGCCGGACCAGCGCAGGTCTTCCGATCGGCGTGCCCAGATAGAACCAGGTGCCGTCGGCAGCGATGCGCATGTCGAGATTCCCGCAAAACGGCGGATTCCAGCGCTCCACAGGGGGTGGACCACGCTCTTTGCCGTTGCGTAGCGCTGCCAGCAGGCGCTCCATGGCGTTGCCCGTGGCCGTCATCGAAACGCCCGGCCGTACCGGCTGCGGCATATTGGTTGCATCGCGTCCCCTGCCTTGAACTCTACATAATCGTGAAGCCGACTTGGTCCTACGCAGCCTTGGCAGACTTGAGCCGATGCCGCGACCGGCCCACACTCAACGGCCCAGAGTCGAACAGGTTCAAGACGACGCTCAAGGCCAGACGACGACGCCAGGCGGCGGAACGAAGGTTGAGGAGAACGAGATGGCAGCGCAAGTCTCAACGATGCGGACGCCCGACGCGCCGATCAATCTCGATACCGGCATCGTCGAGGCGGCCGAGGCCGCGCTCGGCGCGATCGGCGCGGCGCGCACCGAGATCGGCCGCGTCATCTTCGGCCAGCAGAAGGTCGTCGATCTCTCGCTGATCACGCTGCTCGCCGGCGGCCATGGCCTGCTGGTCGGCGTGCCGGGCCTCGCCAAGACCAAGCTGGTCGAAGCCATGGGCACTGTGCTCGGCCTGAGCGCCCGCCGCGTCCAGTTCACGCCGGACCTGATGCCGTCGGACATTCTCGGCTCCGAGGTGCTCGACGAGACCGCCGAGGGCAAGCGCCATTTCCGCTTCATCAAGGGGCCGGTCTTCGCCCAGCTCCTGATGGCCGACGAGATCAACCGCGCCTCGCCGCGCACCCAGTCGGCGCTGCTGCAGGCGATGCAGGAGCACCATGTCACGGTCGGCGGCGAGCGCTACGACCTGCCCGCCCCCTTCCATGTGCTGGCGACCCAGAACCCGATCGAGCAGGAGGGCACCTATCCCCTGCCCGAAGCCCAGCTCGACCGCTTCCTGCTCGAGATCGACGTCGCCTATCCCGATCGCGAGGCGGAGCGCCGCATCCTGATGGAGACCACCGGCTCGGCCGAGCACAAGCCCGTCGCCGCCATGACGGCCGAGACGCTGATGTCGACGCAGCGGCTGGTGCGCCGCCTCCCGGTCGGCGAGACCGTCGTCGACGCGATCCTCGATCTCGTCCGCTCGGCCCGCCCCGGCGATGGCGACCCGGCGCTGACCGACAAGCTCTCCTGGGGCCCGGGACCGCGCGCCAGCCAGTCGCTGACGCTGGCCTGCCGGGCTCGCGCACTGGTCGAGGGCAGGCTCGCGCCCTCGGTCGACGATGTCGCTGCCCTCGCCATCCCGGTGCTGAAACACCGCATTGCGTTGACCTTCGCCGCCCGCGCCGATGGCGAGACCGTCGAGGGCATCATCGGCAAGCTCGTGGAACGACTCGGATAAAAGGGAGGCGATCGCCAGATGCTGCGCACGCGCGTTCTCGGCAAGACCGAACGCCAGCCGGCCAAGCCGGTTCTCACGGCCTCGCTCGATCTCGCGGCGCGCCTGCCGCGCCTGATCCTGGAGGCGCGCAGGGTCTCGGCCAGCGTCCACGGCATCCATGGCCGCAGGCGCGCCGGCCCCGGCGAGACCTTCTGGCAGTACCGCCCGCTCGTCACCGGCGAATCCTCCTCGCGCATCGACTGGCGGCGCTCGGCCCGCGACGGCCATCTCTTCGTCCGCGAGCGCGAATGGGAGGCCTCGCACGCGATCTGGCTCTGGATCGACCGCTCCTCCTCGATGGGCTTCTCATCGTCTCTCGCCATGGCCTCGAAAGTCGATCGCGCGCTCATCGCCGGCTTCGCGCTGGCCGAAACGCTGGTCGATGGCGGCGAGCGCGTCGGCCATCTCGGGCTGACCCGGGCCATGGCCTCGCGCCGCATCGTCGAGCAACTGGCGCAGGCGATCCTCGTCGATGCCAGGGGCGCCGATCTCGACCTGCCGCCCGACGGGCCGCTGCCGCGGCTCGCCGACGCCATCATCATCACCGACGGGCTCTCGCCCGCAGCCTCCCTGGCCCAGCGCATCGCAACGATGGCCTCCAGCGGCGCGCGCGGGCACATCCTGCTGATCGCCGACCCGATCGAGGAGACCTTTCCCTTCACCGGTCAGGCCGAGCTCTTCGATCTGGAGGACGGGCTCTCCTTGCGCGTCGGCGACGCCGGCTCCTGGGGCGTCGAATACCGCCAGCGGCTGGAAGCGCATCGCGACGCGATCCGCGAGGCCTGCCGCAAGGCCGGCTGGACGCTGACCCTGCACCGCACCGACCGACCGGCGAGCGAAGGCGTGCTGCGCATCGCCAGCCTGATCGCGACCTCGCGCGGCAGCGGCGGAGGGCGGTGATGACGAGGCAGGCGCTCACAGCAAACACCTGTCATTCCGGGGCTTCGCGCAGCGAAGAACCCGGAACCCACGACCGGGTGAGTTACTTCGCGCCAGCCGTAAAGCCTCGCCCGGTCATGGGTTCCGGGTTCGCGCCTGCGGCGCGCCCCGGAATGACAAAGGAAGCTTGCCCATGCTGAGCTCCCTTCCCCTCGCCTTTTCCGCCCCGCTCGCACTCGCAGCCCTTGCCCTGCTGCCGGCGCTCTGGCTGATTCTGCGCGTGACGCCGCCGCGGCCCAGGCGCATCGACTTCCCGCCCCTCAAGATCATGGCCGACCTCGTCGCCAAGCGCGAATTGCCGGCCCACACGCCGTGGTGGTTGCTGGCGCTGCGCATGGCGGTCGCCGCGCTCGCCATCCTCGCGGTCGCCGGCCCGGTCTGGAATCCGCCACGCGAGGCCGGTCCCCTACGCGGCCCGATGCTGCTGCTGATCGACAATGGTTTTGGCGCAGGGCCGGATTGGCCCGAACGCCTCGCCATCGCCGAATCCCGCGTCGCCGCAGCCGCCCGCGAAGGCCGTCCCGTCGCGCTGCTCGGCCTCGCCGAAACGCCGGCTGCGATCGCGCTGTCGGAGCCGCGCGCCGCGCTCGAACGCCTGCGCGCCTTCGCGCTGCAGCCGCATGCGCCCGACCGCACGGCCCATCTGGCCCGCATCGAAGCCTTCCTCGCCGGCGCGCCCGACGCCGAGATCGTCTGGGTCGCCGATGGCTTGAGCATCGGCAGCGACGAAAGCGCCTTCCTCGCGCGGCTGAAGCAGTCCGCAGACGCTGGCCGGCTCTCGATCCACACCAGCCCGGCCGACCAACTCGCGCTGACCAACCCCGAGAACCTCGCCGGCGCGCTCACCGTCAGGGTTTTGCGCCCGACCCCGGCGGCGGCCGCGACGGGCCAAGTCCGCGCGCTCGATCTCAAGGGCCTGCCGCTTGGCGACGCGCCCTTTGTTTTCGAGGGCTCGGCGCTGGCGACCAGCGCCCGGTTGACCCTTCCCATCGAGGTCCGCAACGCCGTCTCTCGCCTGGAGATCGTCGGCGAGCGCTCCTCAGCCGCCGTCGCCTTGCTCGACGACCGCGCCAAGCGCCGTCGCGTCGGCATCGTATCGGGCGCGACGACCGACACCGCCCAGCCGCTGCTCTCGCCGACCTATTACGTCTCGCGCGCGCTGCAGCCCTTCGCCGAGATCAGGGAGCCGCGCCCGGGCTCGACCGACCCGGTCGGCGAATTGCTGGCGCAAAACCTCTCCGTGCTGGTGCTGGCCGATATCGGCGCGCTAGACCGCGACACGGCAGGCAAGATAGACGCCTTCATCGCCAGAGGGGGCGTATTGCTGCGTTTCGCCGGTGCGCGTCTGGCGGCGGCTTCCGACGATCTGACGCCGGTTCGTCTGCGTCGCGGCGGGCGGACGCTCGGCGGCGGGCTGTCCTGGGAGACGCCGCGCAAGCTCGCGCCCTTCACCCGCGAGAGCCCGTTCTTCGGGACGCAGATCAACGACGATGTCCGCGTCAGCCGCCAGATCCTGGCCGAGCCCGAGGCCGATCTGGCGCGCAAAACCTGGGCGGCGCTGGAGGACGGCACACCCGTCGTCACCGGCGAGCGGCGCGGCGACGGCATGATCGCGATGATGCATGTCACCGCCGACACGACCTGGTCGAACCTGCCGCTCTCAGGGCTCTTCGTCGAGATGCTGCGCAAGATCGTCGGTCTTGCGGGAACCGGACCTGCAGCCGAGGTTCAGGGAGAGGATGCGCGCGTGGAAACCCTGTCGCCGACCCGCGTTCTCGATGGACGCGGCGCCTTCCGCGCACCGCCCGCCACCGCCCAGCCTGTCGCCCGGACCTTCGCCGGCCGCGCCACGCTCGTGCATCCGCCCGGCATCTATGGTCCGGCAGACGCCTCGCTCGCGGTGAATGCCCTGAACCCCGCCGACACGCTCGGCGCCATCGACCTCGCGGCGCTCGGCGCGCCGATCCTAGCCGTCGACAAGCCGATCGCGCTCGATATCCGGCCGCAACTGCTGGTCGCGGCGCTGCTGCTGCTGGTCGCCGACACGTTGGCGACGCTCTGGCTCGGCGGCAGGCTCAACGTCGCGCGCATGCGCCGCCGCGCCGCCCCGGCTGCGATCCTGCTCGCGGTCGGATTGGCGCTCGGCCTCCTGCCGGACACGGTCCATGCACAGCTGACGCCTGCAGCGCCCACAGACCAGAGGCCGCCGATCCCGCGCGAGCTCTTCGCGGCCGGCGCCGTGACGCGTCTGGCCTATGTCGTAACCGGCGACAGCAATGTCGACGCGATGTCGAAAGCCGGGATGGCCGGCCTCAACATCGTGCTCGGCGCGCGCACCGCGCTGGAGCCGGGCGATGCCGTCGGGGTCAACGCCGAGCGCGATGAACTCGCCTTCTTCCCGGTGCTGTACTGGCCGATCGTGGCGGGCCGGCCGATCCCGGCGGCCGAGACGCTGCGCAAGCTTGAGGCCTATATGAAGGGCGGCGGGCTCGTCATTTTCGACACGCGTGACGCGATGAGCGCCCGGCCCGGCGGCGGCACGACGCCAGAGGGCGAACAACTGCGCCGCATGCTGCAGACGCTCGACATCCCCGAACTGGAGCCGATGCCGCGCGACCACGTCCTGACCAAGACCTTCTACATCCTGGACTCGTTCATCGGCCGCTACGACACCGGCACGACCTGGGTCGAGATCCTGCCGCCGGCGGGCGAGGACGGCCACCGCCCGGCGCGCGCCGGCGACAATGTCTCGCCGATCGTGATCACCTCCAACGACCTCGCCTCGGCCTGGGCCGTGGGCCGGCGCGGCGAGGCCATGGTGCCGCTCTCGGGCTCCGATCCGCGCCAGCGAGAAATGGCGCTACGGGCCGGCGTCAACCTCGTGATGTACGCGCTGACCGGCAACTACAAGGCCGACCAGGTCCATGTCCCGGCTCTGCTGGAAAGGCTGGGACAGTGATGATGCTTGCCGCTGCCGCCCCCGCATCCTCCCCGTCATGGTCGGGCTTGTCCCGACCATCCACGTCTACCGTCGTCGAGCCTCACGCCAAAGACGTGGATGCTCGCCACAAGGGCGAGCATGACGGTGGAGCTAGCCCAATGTCCACGACCCCCGACGGCGACGCGACAAACGGGAAATCATTCTGATGTGGAGCCTCTCCTTCGCGCCGCTCGTTCCGCTGCCGTTGCTGATCGGGCTGGCCGTTCTCGCCGCGCTCGCGGCTGGCGCTGCGATCGTGCTCGCCGGCCGCAGCGCCATCCTGCGCGCGCTGGCGCTGGCCGTGCTCACCGTCACGCTGGCGGACCCCTCGCTGGTCTTCGAGGATCGCGAGCCGGTCAAGGATGTCGTTTCGGTCGTGGTCGATCGCTCGGCCTCGAACCGGCTCGCCGATCGCGGTCAGCAGGCGCAGGCAGCCCAGGCCGAGGTCGAGCGGCAGTTGCGCGGCCTGACCAATGTCGAATCCCGCATCGTCGAGGTCCGCGACGCGCAAGGGTCCGGCGACGGCACGCGCCTGTTCGAGGCGCTGGCCGCGAGCCTCGCCGACGTCCCCTCCGAGCGCGTCGCGGGCGCGATCGTGATCACGGACGGGCTCGCCCATGACGCGCCCGCCAATGCCGAGGCGCTGGGACTGCGCGCGCCGCTGCATGTGCTGACCACCGGGCGTGAGCGCGAGATCGACCGCCGCATCGTGCTGGTCGATTCGCCCCGTTTCGGCATCGTCGGCAAGGATCAGACCGTGCGCCTGCGCGTGCTGGAGAAGGGCGGGCCGGGCCGCGCCGGGCTCGTGATCCGCCGCGACGGCGAGATCATCGCGCGGCGCGAGGTCACGGCCGGCGAGATCGTGCAGGTGCCGGTCAGGATTGATCGCGGCGGCCCCAACGTCGTCGAGATCGAAGCCGCCCCGCTCGACAACGAACTGACGCTCGCCAACAACCGCGCGGTCATCACCATCGAGGGCGTGCGCGACAAGCTGCGCGTGCTGCTGGTCTCGGGCGAGCCGCATCCCGGCGAGCGCACCTGGCGCAACCTTCTGAAGTCCGACGCCAACGTCGATCTCGTGCACTTCACCATCCTGCGCCCGCCGGAGAAGCAGGACGGCACGCCGATCAACGAGCTTTCGCTGATCGCCTTCCCGACGCGCGAGCTGTTTCAGGTCAAGATCAAGGAATTCGACCTGATCATCTTCGACCGCTACGCCAACCAGTCGATCCTGCCGCTGCTCTATTTCGAGAACATCGTGCGCTATGTCCGCGAGGGCGGCGCGCTGCTGGTCGCGGCGGGGCCTGAATATGCAGGCTCTCAATCGCTCTCGCGCACGCCGCTCGGCCAGATTCTCCCCGCCCAGCCCGACGGCACGGTCATCGACGAAGCCTATCGCGCCCGGGTCAGCGAGCCCGGCAAGCGCCACCCCGTCACCCGCGATCTGCCCGGCTCCGAGGTCGAGCCGCCGCGCTGGGGCGAATGGCTGCGCATGGTCGGCGCGCGCGCCCGCACCGGCTCGCCCGTGATGACCGGGCCGGGCGACCGCCCGCTGCTGATGCTGGCGCGCGAGCAGAAGGGCCGCGTCGCGCTGTTGCTCTCCGACCATGCCTGGCTCTGGGCGCGCGGCTTCCGCGACGGCGGCCCGCATCTCGATCTGCTGCGCCGGCTCGGCCACTGGCTGATGAAGGAGCCCGACCTGGAAGAAGAAGCGCTGCGCGCACGAGCCGGCAACGGCGTCATCGAGGTCGAGCGTCAGACGCTGTCGGACAATCCAGGCGCGATCACCATCACCGGCCCCGGCGGAGCCTCGCGCTCGGTGCCGCTGGAGCCCGGCCGGCCCGGCCTGTTCACCGCCCGCATCCCGAGCGGCGAATTCGGCCTGCACCGCGTCTCGGGCGACAACCTCACCGCCTTCGCCAGCCTCGGCCCGGAAAACCCGCGCGAGCTGATGGAGGTCGTCAGCAACCCGACGCAGCTTGCAGCGCTCGCCGAGGCGACCGGCGGCTCGGCGCGCCGGATCGGTCAGGAGACCGGCTCGGCCGTGAACGTGCCGCGCATCGTGCCGGTGCGCGCCGGGACCGGCTTTGCCGGCGCGGACTGGATCGGGCTCAGGATCAGCGATTCCGGCATCGTGCGCGGCGTGCAGATCTCGCCGCTCTTCATCGGGCTGCTGGGCCTTGCGCTGCTCTTCGGCGCGCTCGTCGCCGGCTGGCTCGGCGAGAGCGGGCGCAGATTCAAGCGGACGGAAACCTGACCACATCTGTCATTCCGGGGCTTCGCGGAGCGAAGAACCCGGAACCCACGACCGGGTGAACGTGATCGACCGGGTTCGAAGCATTGGCCCGGTCGTGGGTTCCGGGTTCGCGCCTGCGGCGCGCCCCGGAATGACAACGGTCAGTGAAACGGCGCCACCGCGCCCTTGCGCTCCGCCAGCGCGCCCTCGACCAACTCCAGCGCCAGAAACCGCGCCGGATCGGCCGGTCCCGGCAGCACGAGTTGCCCCGGCGGGATCGCCTTGAAGCCGAAACGCCTGTAATAGGCCGCGTCGCCGACCAGCATGATCAGGTCATGGCCAGCGGCGCGTGCGGCTTCGATCGAGCGCGTCATCAGCGCCGCCCCGATGCCCTTGCCCTCGAAGGCGGGATCGACCGTCAGCGGCCCGAGCATCAGCGCCTGGTGGCCGCCGGCAAGCACCGGCGTGACCTTGATCGACCCGACCAGAAACGTCCCGACATGGGCGGCGAAGGAGAGCGCCGGATCGGGCGGCACGCCCTCGCGCAGGCGGAAGGCCGTGCGGGCGAAGCGCCCCGGCCCGAAGGCGCGCGCATGCAGCCGCTCGATCGCGGCGGCGTCGACGGGGAGTTCATGGCGGATGGTCAGGGGCAGAGACGTCATGACGGACTTGAGATCCTGCGACGGAGATCGTGATGGCGTGGCCGCGCGGCGGCACGCCTGAGGAGCGCTGGTCAGCGCGCCGGTCGTCGCAGGGAGGAGAGTGTGTGCCCGTTGGTCATAAGCGCGCTTTAGAGCAAGGACTCGTTCAGGGAAAGCCGGTTTCTGCAATCACCAGTCGGCTTCGGCCATTGTGCCTTCTATGATCTCCCCTAACCTCCGCCGCGTCCCGGCCGTCGTCCCCTCCGGCAGCGCGTCCAACGAAAACCACCCGGCCTCCGCGATCTCGCGGTCCGGCTGCTTGGCGCTCTCGACCACGAACTCCCGCACCACATAAACCGCGACATGATCGCGCCGTGACGCCATCCGGTTGAAGAACACGCCATGCAGCACCGGCTCGCCCGTCAGCCGGATGCAGGCCTCCTCGCGCAATTCCTTCGCCAGCGCCTCCTGCAGCGTCTCGCCGACCTCGACGCCGCCGCCGGGCAGGTGCCAGCCGGGCACATAGGTGTGACGCACGAGGAAAACGCGCCCGGCCTCGTCGAGCACGGCGGCGCGCACGCCGAGCGTCATGCCGCGCACCAGCCTGAAATACAGGTGCAGAACGCGCCCGAACGCCCGCCGCAACCCTTTCAGCGGCGAATCTGGTCGATTTTCGCCCTCGGATGGCCGATTCTGGCTCATCGGCAGGCCAAATCCGAAGAAACCGTCAATTTCCCATGCATAAAACGCATGACAGAGACCCATTCTGAGTTCCGTTACGTCACAAACGCGCCGCAAAGCAGGCAGAGAAGATGGCCTTACCGCTGGGGAATACCGTCATGCTGCTCGCCTTCATCATCTCTCGCCTTCGCGCCAAACCCGCTTATGTCTGGCAGCCGGCGCTGACCCTGACCGATTCGCGCATCGTCTCCGAACTGACCGGCGCCGCCAACTGAGGCGTCCGGGCGCGCGCTTTCCGTGCGGCTGATTATCAGCCGCACGTCAAGAATTCGCGCGAGATGATTTCGCGCCTGCGTCGTTGCCGACACCAGCGTACGCTTGACGTCGCGGGGGTGCGCGGGCAAGCGCTAGGTCCGTGTTCAAGCTCGCGCATCTGTCCGACCCACATCTCGGCCCGCTCGCGGGCTTTTCGCTGCACCAGTTGCTGGGCAAGCGCGCGACCGGCTATGTCAACTGGCGGCGCAAGCGCCGGCACGCCCATGACATGGAAATCCTGGCGCTGATCGTCGCCGACATCCGCGCGCAGATGCCCGACCACATCGCCTGCACCGGGGACGTCGCCCATATCGGGCTGCCCGACGAGTTCAAGACGGCTGTCGCCTTCCTCGATACGCTCGGCGCGCGGGCCGATGTCAGCTTCGTGCCCGGCAACCACGACGCCTATGCGCGCTCCTCGCTGAAGGCGCTGGCGGCCCATCTCGGCCCCTGGTGCGACAGCGACGATGCCAGCATCGGCTATCCCTGGCACCGCAGGCGCGGCCCGGTCGCGCTGATCGGCCTCAACACCGGCATCCCGACCCTGCCGATGATGGCGACGGGGCGCGTCGGGCGCGAGCAGATCATAAAAGCCGAAGCGCTGCTGAACCGGGCGCGGGACGAGGGCCTGATCCGCGTCGTGCTGATCCATCATCCGCCCTATGTCGGCGGGGCGAAACGAGGACGCGAACTGGTCGATGCCGACGCTTTCGAGGCGATGCTGGCGCGCACCGGCGCCGACCTCGTGCTGCACGGCCACAACCACACCTTCTCGCTGGCCTGGCGCAAGGGCCGGGGCCGAGACGTGCCGATCGTCGGCGTGCCCTCCTGCTCGATCGGCCCGCGCGGCCATGGCGAGATGGCGACCTGGCACCTGTTCCGGATCGAGGGCGATGCGGCCGCTCCCCGGATCAGCGTCGAGCAGCGCGGCTTCGAGCTCGACGGCTCGGTGATCATGCGCCAGCAGATCGCGCTCCACGCCAAGCCGGTGTGAGCCGTAACCACTGCCCTTGCCGTCATCCCGGACGCAGCGAAGCGGAGCTCCGGGATCCATCGTAAAGCGCCGTCGCGCCATATGGTGGATCCCGGATCTGCGCGGCTACGCCGCTTGTCCGGGATGACGGGGCGGTTGGTTAAGCGACCGAAACCGCGTCAGATACAGCGCCCGCCGTCGACGGCCAGCACGCTCCCCGTGATCATCTCCGCCTCGTCGGAGCACAGAAACAGCGCCGCGTTCGCGATGTCCTGCGGCGTCGAGAGCCGACCCCAGGGAATCGTCGCCTTGAACTGCGCGCGCTTCTCGGGCGTGTCCTCCCCCATGAAGGTGGCGAGCAGCGGCGTTTCGCCGGCGACGGGCGCGATCGCGTTGACGCGGATGCGCTCGGGCGCGAGTTCGACCGCCATCGACTTTGAGAGCAGGTTCGCCGCCCCCTTCGAGCCGTTGTACCAGGTCAGGCCCGGGCGCGGCCGGATGCCGGCTGTCGAGCCGATGTTGAGGATGACGCCGCCACCATGCTCGCGGAAATGCGGCACGGTCGCCTTCGCCATCAGGAAGATCGACTTCACGTTGACGTCGAAGACCCGGTCGAACTCTTCTTCCGAGATGTCGAGCATCGGCTGGTTGCGGTGGCTGATGCCGGCATTGTTGACGACGATGTCGAGCCGGCCAAACTTCGCCAGCACGCGCGCCACGGCCTTGTCGACGCTCTTGCCTTTGCCGACGTCGCAGGCGACCGCGAAGGCCTTCCGGCCGATCGATTGCGCCGCTTCCTTCGCCTTGTCGCCATTGATGTCCAGCACCGCGACGCGCGCGCCTTCCCTGACGAATGTCTCGGCGATGCCGAGCCCGAACCCCTGTGCGCCCCCGGTGATCAGCGCCGTCTTGCCTTTAAGTCTCATGGTGTTTCCTCGGCCTTTTGTTGTGGCGAGGACTTTGAGGAGATTTGGCGTGCGCGCCAAATGCGTTTTCGCGATCGGGTTGAGACGGAAAAGGTATGGCGGGCTGCGTCGGTGAGGCTCTGGAAGACCCCCTCTCCCGAGCGGGAGAGGGGTTCCCCGCGCCGGACTCGCGCGACGAAGCCTACGCCCCGATCTCCTCGCTCAGCATCTCCAACGCCAGCCAGCGCTCTTCCGCCTGCCCGATCTCGCGGGTCACCTCTTCCAGCCGCGCCGTCGCCTTGGCGAACAGTTTCGGATCGCGGGTATAGAGATCGCCGGCAAGGGCTATGTTCAGCTTGGCCGCTTCGGCCTCCAGCACCTCGATACGCTTGGGCAGCGTTTCCAGCGCGTGCTTCTCGTTGAAGGAGAGTTTTCGCTTGTTGACGGGAGCCGGCGCGGCAGCCGCTGTCGTTTCGACCATGGCCTGCTTGCCTGCAGCCACGCGAACCTTCGCCCCCACGCCCCTCCCACGCTGGGCCAGCATGTCGGAATAGCCGCCGGCGAATTCGGTCCAGACGCCGTCGCCGTCCGAAATCAGCGTGGCCGAGACGACGCGGTCCAGGAAGTCGCGGTCGTGGCTGACCAGCAGCACGGTGCCCTGGTAGTCGGCCAGCAGTTCCTGCAGCAGATCGAGCGTCTCGAGGTCGAGATCGTTGGTCGGTTCGTCCAGCACCAAGAGGTTCGAGGGCTTGGCCAGCGCGCGGGCCAGCATCAGCCGGCCGCGCTCGCCGCCCGACAGCGCGCCGACGGCTGTGCGCCGCTGCAAGGGCTGGAACAGAAAATCCTTCATATAGGCGATGACATGGCGCGGCGTGTCGCCGACCATGACCTGGTCGGAGCCGCCGCCGGTCAGCGCATCGCCGAGCGGCGTCGCCGGATCGAGGCTTTCGCGGCGCTGGTCGAGCGTCACCATGTTGAGCGAGACGCCGAGCTTCACCGTGCCCGAATCGGGCGCGAGCGCGCCTGTCAGCAGGTTGATCAGCGTGGTCTTGCCCGCGCCGTTGGGCCCGACGATGCCGATCCGGTCGCCGCGCGCCACGCGCAGCGAGAGATCCTTGATCACGACATTGGAGCCGAAGGCTTTTGCGACGTTCACGGCCTCGATGACGAGCTTGCCCGAGGTCTGGGCCTCCGAGGCTTCCAGCTTGACGCTTCCCACCGCGAACCGCGCCGTGCGGCGCTGCTCGCGCAGGCCGTGCAGCTCGCCCAGACGCCGCTGGTTGCGGGTGCGTCTGGCGCTGACGCCGTAGCGCAGCCAGTCCTCCTCGCGGGCGATCTTGCGGTCGAGCTTGTGGCGGTCGAGTTCCTCCTGCGCCAGCACCTCGTCGCGCCAGGCCTCGAACTCGCCGAAGCCATTGTCCATGCGCCTGGTCAGACCGCGATCGAGCCAGATCGTGGCGCGCGAGAGCGATGTCAGGAAGCGCCTGTCATGGCTGATCAACACCATGGCCGAGCGCAGGCTTTTCAGCTCCTGCTCCAGCCACTCGATCACGGGCAGGTCGAGATGGTTGGTCGGCTCGTCGAGGAGGAGGATATCGGGTTCGGGCGCGAGTACGCGCGCGAGTGCGGCCCGGCGCGACTCGCCGCCCGACATGGTGGCCGGGTCCTCCTCGCCGGTGAGGCCGAGTTCGGAGACGAGATAGGCCGCGCGGTAATGATCGTCGCCGGGGCCGAGGCCCGCCTCGACATAGGCGAGCGAGGTCTTGTAGCCGGTGAAGTCCGGCTCCTGCGGCAGATACTGGATCGTCGATCCCGGCTGCAGGAAACGTTCGGCCCTGTCGGCATCGACAAGGCCGGCCGCGATCTTGAGCAGCGTCGATTTGCCCGAGCCGTTGCGCCCGACGAGGCAGACGCGCTCGCCGGCCGAGACCGCGATCTCGGCGGCTTCCAGCAAAGGCTGTCCGCCGAAGGTGAGCGCGACATCGCGCAGATGGAGCAAGGGTGCCATGGTCGATCCTGATCGGGAAGCGCTTCGGATAGACCAAACGCGTGCGTGGCGTAACCCCGCACGGCCGCAGTGCAGCATGGCGCTTGCGCACGGCGCGGATCTTGCGCCAGATTTTGGCGATCGCCTCCGGAAAAATCCCGCCATGCGCGCCGCCAGACCGCCCCGTACCGCCCGCCCCGGCGACAATGGCGGCCCGCCGCTGGACGATCCCAGGCCGCATGTGCCCGAGATCGGCAAAGGCGAGATCGGCCATTATTTCGACTGGCGCTTCGCCTCGCGGCGGGCCTGGCGCAAGGGCGGGCCGGAGATCGCGCTGCGCCGGCTCGAACGCGCCGAGACCATCGGCCTGACCTATGAGGAATACACGCTGGAGGTGCTGGAGCGCGGCCGGCATGTCGGGGCGGCGGACGCAGCCGCGATCAAGGCGAAACGGCCCGAGCGCCGCGCGACGGGCGGCATCGTCGGGCAGTCGCTGAAGGGGAAGAGGCTGCGTTAAAGCTGAACTCGTCTTTGCGAGCGTAGCGAAGCAATCCAGAGGGCAGCGCGAGACGCTGGATTGCTTCGCTGCACTCGCAAAGACGGCGAAGTGCTCACCCGACCCACAACCGCTCGGGATCGTCCAGCCCGAACCGAGCCGGCGCGGCGGCGATCGCCGCCAGCCCCTGCTCGGCCGCGTCCTGGGCGGTGATCACATGCAGCGCAAAAAGCGCCGCGAGATCCTCCATCGGCGGCTTGCCGCAAAACACGGCGTGGATCGTCGGCAGATCGGCGAGCGGCAGGAGACGCGGCACAATGCCCCCGGCGATGTAGACTCCCCCTGTCGCCTTGAAAGCGAGCGCGAGATCGCCCGCCACTCGCGCCAGCAGTCGCCAGAAGCAGACTGCCGCCATCAGCGCCACGGGATCGCCGTCGAGCGCCAGCTTGGTGATGTCGGCTGCGCTGACATCGGCCTCCAGCATGCCGGACTGGCTTGCCACCGCGCGGTGGAAGCGCACCAGCCCGTCGCCGCTGAGCAACCCCTCGACGGTGACGCGCGGTAGCCCGGCCGTGAGCGCCGGCCAGATTTTCTCCTCGGTCGGGTCTTCCGGACCGACGCCGATATGGCCGGATTCGGTCGGCACCAGCACGCCGCGTTCGCCGCGCGTGATCAGCGCCGAGGCGCCGAAACCGGTTCCGGGTCCCATGACGAGCTTCAGGCCCTTCGGCTCCGGCGTGCCCGGCGCCAGCGTCTCGACATCGCCCGCGCCGAGCACGGCGAGCGAGGCGGCCAGCGCCTCGAAATCATTGACCAGAAGCCCCTGCTCCAGCCCGAGCGCCCGGGCGATCGTCGGCCCGTCGAAATGCCAGTTCGCATTGGTCAGTTGCGCGCTCTGGCCCTGTAGCGGGCCCGCTACGGCCAGTACGGCAGAGCGCGGCCTCAGCGACAACGTCGAAAGCACGGCCTCCAGTGCGGCCTCCGGCGTCGGATGCGAGCCGGTGCCGATCCGCGCAAGCGGCGCATGGCGCGCGCCGGCCTCCGCCACGAGCGACAGCCTGCAATTGGTCCCGCCGATATCGGCGACGAGCACCGGATAGGCGAAGGCGCTCATCAGGCAAGGTCCAGCGGATCGGCCGGGCGACGGTCAGTGCGGCGATAGTCCGAGAACCAGCCGAGGCCTTCCAGCGTGCCGGCCTGCGGGCGGTATTCGCAGCCTACGAAGCCACCATAGCCCAGCCCGTCGAGCTCCGAGAACAGCGCCGGATAGTCCGGCCCCGAGGCGTCGGGCTCGTGGCGGCCGTCGGCGCGGGCGATCTGGACATGGCCGACAAGCGGATAGAGCGCCTTCAGCTTGCCGGAGACGTCGCCGTGGATCAGCTCGCAATGGTACATGTCGAACTGAAGTTTCACGTTCGGCCGGCCGGCCTCGCGGACGTAAGCCGCAGCCCTGTCGAAATCGTTCAGGAAGTAGCCCGGCATATCCTTGCCGTTGATCGGCTCCAGCAGCAGGTCGATGCCATGCTCGCCCAGCGCGTCGGCGGCATAGGCGATCGCGTCGCGATACGTCGCCTGAGCTTTCGCATCGTTCGCGTCGATCAGCCCGGCCATCATGTGCAGGCGCCTCACGCCCGTTGCGAGCGCATAGCTCAACGCCCTGTCGACGCCGTCCCGAAACTCGTCCGCGCGGCCGGGGATGGCCGCCACCCCGCGCTCGCCCTTGGCGAAATCGCCGGGTGGCAGATTGAAAAGGGCCAGGTCCAGTTCGCCGCCGTCGAGCGCGAGACTGACCTGCTGGGGCGTGTGCTCGTAGGGAAACAGGAATTCGACGGCCTCGAAACCGGCATCGGCCGCCGCCTTGAAGCGGTCGAGAAAGTCCCACTCGGTGAACATCATCGAGAGATTGGCGGCAAAACGCGGCATGACGGCCTCAAGGCAGGATCGGGTGGGGTGAGGCTAGCGCGAAGCGCCGGCGGCGTCATGGCAGAACGCAACGGGTCGGGAATGCGTTCCCGATTTGGGAGCGCCCACGCCGTCATCCTGGGCGAACAAAGCTCGGTCGGGATCCATCATAAAGCGCTGTCGCCCCTTACGATGGATCCCGGAGCTGCGCGGCTTCGCCGCTGGTCCAGGATGACGGACATGCGGAGCTTTGGAGACCCTACTTCTTCGCCGGCGGGTTCGGGTCCTTCGAGAAATTCCGGAAGACCATGTCGGGCGAGGAGGTGTTGTGGCGCGAATGGGTGGTGCGGCCCATCCAGACATCGGTCGCCTTGCCGCCGGTGAACGGCATCAGCGGCTCCTCGCGCCAGCCCTTGGCGCCTGGCTCCCGGATGGCGATGCGGGCGACGTCGTTGTTGAACTCGGTGACATACATCGAGCGCAGGGCGAGGAAGCCCTTGCCGCCAGTCACAGGCCGGTCCAGCACGGCGTCGAGCACCATGCGGTTCTCATCGACGTCGTCGAGCTTCAGCGTGCCCGCCGAGCCATCCTTGAAGTTCAGCTTGAACGAGGTCGTCTTCGGATCGAACTCGATCTCGCGGATATTGACGACCGGGCGCGCGCCGTCCTGCTCGATCGGCCCGAACAGGAAGGACGAGCCATAGGAGGAGAAGCCGAGATGCTGCGGCGGCATCGGCCGGGCGCGCCAATAGCCGTCCTGCGGGTAAACCACGAGCACCTCGTAGGACTTGTCCTTGCCGAGCTTCCAGAGTTGCACGAGATGCAGCCCCTTCTCGACCCTGTCGCCGACCCTGAAGGTCGCATCCGCAGGACGCCAGAAGGTCGGGAAGGTGTAGCCGACGAGCCAGTACTCGATGCTCTCGTAGAAGGTGATGCGGCGCGGCGGCACGGGTGCGGCGAAGACGGGGTCTCCCGTCATGTCGCAGGCGGTCCAGTCCGCCTCCCAATTGTCCTTCACGAGCCCCGCAATATAGGCGGGATGAGCCGCCTCGATCTGGAAGCGCCTGACCTCGGGCGAGATCGCCTTGATTGTGACGTTGTCCTTCTCGGCGCAGAGCACGGGCTCGGATTCGTTCCTGACCTCGACGGCGACATCGCTGGCGGCGAAGGCGGGGGTGGCGAGCAGGCTCAGGCCGATGAAAAGCGGGCGAAGCAGCGAGTGCATGATGGGTCCTGACTGGATGGAACGATGCGCTGGCGCGAAGCGAGCAAGGCTAATGGCATAGCAAAGGGGTTGGAAATTAGGTATGCTCGGATATGACCAAATTGCTCGAACAGGCGCTGGCCGCCACTGATAAGCTGCCGCCCGAGATGCAGGACGAACTCGCACGCATGATCCTCGCTGTCGTGGACCGGGAAAGCGATGTGTATGAGTTGTCCGAGGAAGAAAGCGCGGCGCTGGACGAAGCAGAACGCGGCGGGTTCGCATCGGACGAGGAGATCGCGGCGCTCTGGACGAAAGCCACACGGTGAAGCTGCGCTTCAGGAGTGCGGCGCATTCCGATATTGCAAGGATTTTCGACTATCTTGATGGCCAGTCGCCGCAGGCGCGCCAAAATATCGAAGCCAGTCTTCGACTGGCGTTCGAACGCCTGCTGGACTTTCCCCTCACAGGACAGGCCACGACCCGCCCCGGCGTGAGGCGGCTGATCATGACATCGCATCCTTATGCGGTTTTTTATCGCGTATCGGCCGACGTGATCGTCGTCATCTCCGTCCGGCATACGGCGCGCAAACCACGGCTTCCGTGAACAGGCGCGCGCTTCAGAGAGCCAGCACCGCATACACATCCCCCGAATTCGCCTCATGCGGCAGCCCCCGCAGATACTCGCCCATTGCCTCCGCGCTGGCGTTTTCCGAAAGCTCGAACCTCTGGCTTTCGCCGAGCGCGACGTTGAAGCGGTAGGACCCCAGCGTCTCCAGGATGGCGAGGCAGGCTTCGGCGACCTCGCGCTGGATCGTGGTGAACTCGAAGGAGATCACCGGCACTGGTCTCGTCAGCCCCGCCAGCACATGCGCCTCGAACCCCTCGACATCGATCTTGACGAAATCCGGCAGTCCAAACAGTGCGACCAGCGCATCGAGCGTCGTGCAGGGAACGGCGATTTCGCGGTCCCAGACCTGTTCCTTCCAGCCATCCGCGCCGCGTGCGGCGTCTATGAACGCGTCCGATGCGGTCGACACGGTCGGGTTTTCGCTGTTGATCCTGAGCGTCACCGTTCCTTCGCGCGCCCCACAGGCGGCCTGAAGCAGCGAAACCTGCGCATCGCGGCCATGAATCAACTGGATCGCCCGCGCAGGTCCCGGTTGCGGCTCCAGCGCGACGACGCGCGCGCCCAGCCGCCGGAAGGAGGAAATGCGGTCGCCGACATGGGAGCCGATGTCGAAGGCGAGATCGCCCGGCTTGAGGAAGCGGCCATAGAGCGCGTCCATCGCGGCGTTGCGCGCGGCATCGCCGTGATAGACCCGCAATGAGCGAGACAGCGCCTTGGCCGTGCCCTTCGGATAGGCGACCGACGCGCTCATGCCCGCGCCCCGACGCCGATCGCGCGCAGGACGGTCGGCGGATCGAAATCCTCCGGGATGCCGCAAAGCCCCCGTCGCGCGAACCAGCGCCCGACGCCCGGCAGCGCGGTGACCATGGCGAAGGGGATCGCCAGCACATAGCCGGCGGTCAGCGGCAGCGACCAGAGCAGCACCGTCGGCGAAAGCCATAGCAGCGTCCCGAAGATGTAGAGCCCGAACAGCAGATGCGGCCACAGACCCGCAAACGCCGTGGCGAAGGAGAGCGCATGCGCATCGCGCGCCTGCCCGTTCCAGCCGATTTTTGCGCGCCCAAAGGCAAGACCGATCATGAAGACCGTCGTCCGGAACGAGGAGACCGCGCCCTGCAGGAAGGCGAAGACGATCTCGATCAGCGAGGAGGCGATGAAGCGCCCCGTGCCGCCATAACGCTTCGTCCCGCCTCTGGTCAGCAGGATGTCGGCGAACCCTGCGAGCTTGGGCGAGAGATACATCGAGAAGAACAGCACATAGAGGAAGGCCGCGAGCCCCGAGGGATAGTTCGCGATGCCGGCGTCCTCAACGACCTTAACCGGCAGCAGCGCGATCATCAGCGTCCAGGCCGGCAGCCCGAGAAACATCAGGATCGCCCAGACGAGCTGGAAGCGGCTCATGGCCTTCAGGCCGGGCAGATCGAGCAGCTTCAGATATTGCAGATTGCCGAGGCACCAGCGCAGGTCGCGCTTGGCGAAGTCGAGCATGGTCGGCGGGTTCTCCTCCCAGCTCCCCATCTCGGTCGGCAGCACGCGGACCTCGTAGCCGGCGCGGCGCATCAGCGTCGCCTCGACCTGGTCGTGGCTCATCACCGCCCCGCCCAGCGGCGGCCCGCCGGGTAGCACCGGCAGATGGCACTCGTCGCGGAAGGGCGCGATCCGGACGCAGGCATTGTGGCCCCAGAACGGGCCGCATTCGCCGATCCACCAGGCCGAGCCCATGGTGTAGGGCCGCATGCCGTGGCGCATGCCGAACTGGAAGATGCGCGCAAACGCGCTCTGCGACGGCATGCCGACGACGAGGCTCTGCAGGATGCCGAGCCTGGGATGGGCCTGCATCATCCGGGTCAGCTTCACGATCGCCTCGCCCGACATCACGCTGTCGGCGTCGAGCGGCAGCATGACCTCGTAGCGGTCGCCCCAGCGCTCGCAGAACTCGCGGACATTGCCGGCCTTGAAGCCGGCATTGTCGGTGCGGCGGCGATAGGTCAAGCGCGCAGCCTCGCCCAGTTCGCGCGACCACTGCGCCGCCAGAACCTCCTCGGAAGCCGCCACCACCGGGTCGTTGGTGTCCGACAGCACGAAATAGTCGAACCAGGCGCACTCGCCCGTCGCATCGACGCTGTCCTTGACGATGCGTAAGCGCGCGAAGGCGCGGCCCGGGTCCTCGTTGCGGAGCGTCATCAGGATCGCGGTGCGGATCGCGACCGGCGTTTCGAGATCGCCATCGGCAGCGAAGGGCGCGACCTGCTCGATGCCGTCATCCACGCCATGCAGCAGCCAGAGCCCGATCACGGCGTTCCAGAATCCGAGCACCGTCCAGGGCGCGCCGAACAGGAAGGCGACGAAGATCACGACGTCCGTGAAGGTCCATCCACCTGCGCCGAGCACGCGCGAGAGGCCAAACAGCAGCGCACCGAGCGTGACGAGGTTGAGCGCCAGCACGAGCCAGCGCCTTGCGCTCAGGGTCGCGACGCTCTGAACGTCGGCCGGCGTCAGCCGATCATCGCCCCCTTGCGTACCCGGCTGGAACGTGGTCGGAGCGGGACGCTGGTTCATGGCGGTTTCTGTCATGGGATCGGTCGGGACGGAGCAAGCAAGGATCGCCGGACATGGCGCAGAAGCTAAAGCCGGCAAGTGCCGACGGCGCAAGGCCACAGGCAACGGCGCTCTGGTATGTGGGGGTGCGTGAATGCGCCCTGAACGTCGTGACGCTGCCCGCATCCGGTTCCGATGACTGTGTCGTGCGCACGCTCTGGAGCGGCGTCAGCCGCGGCACCGAGCGCCTCGTCTTCGAGGGCCGCGTCCCTGAAAGCGAGCGCGAGCGCATGCGCGCCCCGTTCCAGGACGGCGATTTCCCGTTTCCGGTGAAATACGGCTACTGTGCGGTCGGCGTAGTCGAGGCCGGCCCCGCAGACATGCTGGGCCGCACGGTGTTCTGCCTGCACCCGCATCAGGATGTCTTCGTCGCGGCGCGCAACCGGCTGACACTGGTCCCCGACACCGTGCCGGCGCGCCGGGCCGTGCTCGCGGCCAATATGGAAACCGCGCTGAACGCGCATTGGGATGCGGGCTCCGGACCGGCCGACCGGATCGTGGTCGTCGGCGGCGGCGTGCTCGGCCTGCTAGTCGCCTGGCTGGCCGCGCGCCTGCCGGGCGCGGAGGTGACGCTGGTCGATGTCGCGCCAGAGCGGGCGGAGATGGCGGCCTCGCTGGGCTTTGGCTTCGCCCTGCCTGCAAATGCTCCAGTCGACGCCGATCTGGTCTTCCATGCCAGCGCCAGCGCGCCGGGGCTTGCCACGGCGATCGGCTGCGCCGGCTTCGAGGCCCGCATCGTCGAGTTGAGTTGGTATGGCGACGGCGCGGTCTCAGCCCCGCTCGGCGGCGCGTTCCATGCCAAACGACTGCAACTGATCTCCTCGCAGGTCGGGCAAATCGCTCCCTCCCGCCGGCCGCGCTGGGATTATGCCAGGCGCGTCCAGGCGGCGCTGGCGCTGCTTGCCGAGGACGATCGGCTCGACGGACTGATCACGCAGGACATCGCCTTCACGGATGCGGCGGCTATGCTTCCCGACGTGCTTTCGCCGCATTGGCGCGGGCTGACCGCCGTCTTCCGCTATTGACCTGACGCTGCGGTCTTGGCCAAGACAGGGCCTCGAGCCGGCGGCCGCCGGCGCGCAGGAGCCATCAGCCCATGTTTTCCGTCGAAGTCCGCGATCGCATCATGATCGGCCATTCGCTGCCCGATCCGTTCTTCGGCCCCGCCCAGAACATGCACGGCGCGACCTTCGTGGTCGATGTCGCCTTTTTCCGTCAGGAAATGACGCGCCAGAACGTCGTGGTCGATATCGGCGCGGCTCTCGATGTGCTCAACAGGACGCTGAAACCGCTGAACTACCAGAACCTCGACACGCTGCCGCAGTTCGAGGGTGTGCTGACGACCACCGAATTCCTCTGCAAATACGTCTTCGACGCGATGGCGCAGGCGGCCAGATCCGGCGCGCTCGGCGCGGACGGTGCCGGGCTGGCGAAGATCCGGGTGACGCTGCACGAGACCGATCTGGCGCGGGCGAGCTATGAGGGCGCGCTCGCGTGAGCGAGATCGTCTTCGCGATCCCCGGCGACCTGACGCTTCCGACCGGCGGCTATGGCTACGATCGCAGGCTGCTGGCGGAATGGCAGGCGGCCGGCGTTCCGGCGCGCCATCTGCCCTTGCCTGGCTCCTTCCCGGATCCCACGCCCGACGACCTCATGCAGACCGGCCGCGCGATCCTGTCGCAGCCCTTCGACTGCGCGCTGCTGATCGACGGACTGGCCTATGGCGCGTTCCCGGAGAGCATCGCGGCGGGGCTGGCCGGACGCGTCGTCGCGCTCGTGCATCACCCGCTCGGGCTGGAGACGGGGCTTTCGCCCGAGCGCGCCGCCTCGCTGCTGGCCGGCGAGGCGGCCGCCTTGCGCTACGCCAGCGCCATCGTCGTCACGAGCGCGGCGACGAAGCGTCATCTCGTCGCCGATTTCGGCCTCGACGACGCGCGCATCACGATCGCGGTCCCCGGCGTCGATGCGGCTCCAAGGGCCCAGGGCAGCGGCGGTGGGTCGGTCTCGCTGCTGGCGGTCGGCTCGCTGGTGCCGCGCAAGGGCTACGACGTGCTGGTTTCGGCGCTGGCGGGATTGGCCGCCAGGGACTGGCGTCTCAGAATCATCGGAGCCGACGATCGCGCGCCGGCCACCGCGCAGGCGCTCCGCGCGCAGATCGCGGAAGCCGGCCTCGGCGACCGGATCACGCTCTCAGGCGCGGTCCCGGACACGGCGCTGGCCGAGGCTTACGACCGCGCCGATCTCTTCGTCATGCCCTCTTTGTTCGAGGGCTATGGCATGGTGCTGACCGAGGCGCTGGCGCGCGGACTGCCGATCCTCTGCACCACAGGCGGGGCGGCGGCCGAGACAGTGCCGGACGAGGCGGCCCTCAAGGTCGCGCCCGGCGACGCCGACGCCCTTGCCAAAGGGCTTCTGACGCTGATTGATGACCAGACCCTTCGCGCGCGCCTCGGCGACGCCGCATGGGCTGCCGCCGGCTCCCTGCCGCGCTGGCGCGACACGGCGGCGATCGTCGCCGAAATCTGCCGGAAGGTGATGTGATGGGCGGTTTCTCTCCCGACTGGCTGGCCCTGCGCGAGCCTTTCGACCATGCGGCGCGCAATCCGCAATTGCTGGCGGCTGTCGGTGCGCATTTTGCCGCCAAGCCGTCGATCACCCTGATCGATCTCGGCTGCGGCGCGGGCTCCAACCTGCGCGGCACGTTCTCGGCGCTTCCCGACCGCCAGCACTGGACGCTGGTCGACTATGACGAGCGCCTGCTCGCGGCAGCGCGCGAACGCCTGACCGGCTGGGCCGACGATGCGCGCGAGCAGGGCGAGGAACTGGTGCTGTCGAAAGCCGGAAAATCGCTCACCGTCGATTTCCGCAAGGCCGATCTGAACAAGGATCTCGAATGGGTGCTGGGCTGGCAGCCCGATCTGGTCACTGCGGCCGCCCTGTTCGACCTTGCGTCGAAGCGCTGGATCGAACGCTTCGTCGCGGCGTTGGCCAGCCAGCGGCTGCCTCTGTACACCGTGCTGACCTATGACGGCCGCGAGACATGGAAGCCGCCGCATCCCGCCGACGCCCGCATGCTGGCGGCGTTCAGGCACCACCAGCTCACCGACAAGGGCTTTGGCCCCGCCGCAGGACCCGCCGCGACCGAGATCATGGCCGAGGCCTTCCGGAAGACCGGCTTTGCCGTCTCGACCGGCGACAGCCCATGGCTGATCGAGGACGGCGCCGGCGCCTTCGCCAATGCGCTGACGGCAGGCATCGCCGACGCCGTGCGCGAGACCGGCCATCTCGACGCAGGGACGATCGCCGACTGGCTCGCCGCCCGCCGACAATCGGCCTCCGGGCTGGTCGGCCATCACGATCTCTGGGCGCGACCCGTCTGAGAGCCGTCAGTCCCGCTTCGGCAGCATCCGCCGCAGCACGCCGTCCTTGAGGACCAGGTGATGGTGCAGGGCGGCCCCGATATGGACGGCGGCGAGCGCGCCGATCAGCCAGGCCAGCCAGCCATGCAGGGCCAGCACCCGCTTGGCGGCGTCCTCGCTGGGCGCAGCCAGCGCCGGCAGGTCGAACAGGCCGAAGACGCCCAGCGAAGGGTAGAGCGAGACGCCGATCCAGCCAAGCAGCGGCACGACCAGCAGCAGCCCGTAGAGCAGCCAGTGGACGGCATGCGAGGCCGCCTTCTGCCACCAGAGCAGGCCCGGTTCGTCGGGCGGAGCGCCGCGCAGCAGCCGGTAGGCCAGCCGCCCGGCCATCAGCCAGAGCAGCAGGAAGCCGAGGAGTTTGTGCGTGCTGTAGAGGCTGTTGGTGAGGCCGTCCCAGACGTTCATGGTGTTGCCGCGATAGGTCATGGCGATGCCGAGCGGGATCATCACCAAGACGCCGGCGGCAGTCGCCCAATGGAAGCGACGTGCGACCGGGCTGTAAACCCCCGGGCGAATGCCGGCTGTCGTCGTCCGGTCATGGTCCTGCATATCAATCCTCCCGCATGGTTCTTGTCGGCCGGCGTCTCCGCGTCCGATCCGGCCATGACCATTCATCTCGCGTTCAACGTGTCATTCCTATACGAGCCTACGCAACAGATTGGATGGTTGCCGTCTCGCAGCCAATGCGAATAATCGGATGCGGTTCCAGAACCTCTGGAACAGTTTCTCCGGCGATACGTTTGGCTCGGGCGACGGCCGCACCTACATCCGGCGCGATGAGCCGCCCGTAAGAGATACATTCCTCCGCCGGCTTCCGGCGCAATCTGACGGACACTGCAATGCCTAAGTCGCGTACGCTGTTCGGACGCCCGGACGAGACCAGCCTTGTGACGGTCGATCGCGCGCTGGCGGAGTTCCGCTCCGGCCGCCCGGTCCTGCTGCGCGACGGCGATAAGCTGGCGCTGGCGATGTCGGCCGAGCTTGCTGACGCCGAACTCGCCGGTCGTCTCGGCGACATATCGGACGGCCGCGCCCACCTCATCCTGAGCGCCGCGAGGCTTCGTCGCATCGGCGCGAAAGGCCGCAGCGAAACCGGCGTTTTCGCCATGCCTGTCATGGATTTGGCCCGCATCGAGATGCTGGCGCTGAAGACCGACGGCAAGATGGACGCGCCCGTTGCGCCAGCTTCCGCTATCGACGAAGCTGCGCTCGAGCTGGCGCGCCTGTCGCTTGTGCTGCCGGCGATCGTGCTGGTTCCTGTGACGGCCGAGGCGGTCGCGGGCGAGCCGCTGGTCGAGGTCGCGATCGCCGCGGTGAACGCCTACCGTCAGGCTCAGGTCGCCTCGCTTGCGATCGTCGGCCGGGCCCCGGTTCCGCTCGAGGGCGCGCCCGAAACCGAGTTCGTCGTCTTCCGCGGTGGGGAAGGCCTGCGCGATCAGGTTGCCATCATCGTCGGCAGCCCGGACCTGTCCGAGGCCGTGCCGGTGCGCCTGCACTCCGCCTGCCTGACCGGAGACCTGTTCGGCTCGCTGAAATGTGATTGCGGCGACCAGCTCCGCGAGACGGTGCAGTGGATGGCCGAGAACGAGGGCGGCATCCTGCTCTATCTCGACCAGGAAGGCCGCGGCAACGGCATCTCCAACAAGATGCGCGCCTACAAGCTGCAGAGCCAGGGCTGGGACACCTATGACGCCGACGAGGTGCTCGGTTTCGATCTCGACCAGCGCCATTTCGATTTCGCCGCCGCGATGCTCAAGCAGCTTGGCGTTACCCGCGTCACCGCTCTAACCAACAACCCGATCAAGGTCGGCGCGATCAAGGCTGCCGGCGTCGAGGTCGCCGCCACGCAGCGCGTGCTGGGCCGGCCGAACGTCCACAATGTTCGCTATCTTGCCTCCAAACGGGACCGCGCCGGCCATTTCATCGACATGGATGCGCTGATGGCGCGCGCCGCGCCCAAGGACTAATGACGGCTGATTGATGCCGGCCGGTTGATGCAAGGCCCGGCTTCGGGCACAGCGGCGAAATGGCAGCGCCTTCACAGCACGGACCGACCTCGCAGCGCTGGCCCCTGGCCAGCGTTTTCGCGATCGTCTTCGCCGCCTGGTTCCTGCTGTCCTGGCCCTGGCTCTCGGGCGTCGTCACCATTCCCTGGGACGCCAAGGCGCATTTCCACCCACAGCTCCAGTTCCTCGCCAGCACCCTCCACAAGGGGCTCTCGCCGTTCTGGGCGCCCTTCGTCTTCGCCGGCCAGCCGCAGGTCGCCGATCCGCAATCGCTGATCTTCTCGCCCTCCTTCGCGCTGATCGCGGCGCTGAACCCGACGCCGGATTTCCGCTGGAGCGACGGCGCGGTGCTGGGCACGCTGCTCGCCGGCGCGCTGGCCATCGTCGTGCTGTTCCGCGACCGCGACTGGCACCCGGCCGGCGCAGTCGTCGCGGCTTTGTGCTTCGCCTTCGGCGCGGCGGCCGCCTGGCGCATCCAGCATGTCGGGCAGGTGCTGAGCCTCGGCTATTTCGCAATCACGCTGGCGCTGGTGGCGCGCGCGCTGGAGCGCGGCTCGCTGCTCTATGGCTTCGCGGCGGGCATTGTCGCCGGCTTCATGGTGCTGGGGCGCGATCAGGTCGCGCTGATCGGCGTCTATGTGCTGGCCGGCCTCGTCATCGCGGCGATCGCGATGGCTCAGCGGCCATGGCGGGCCCTCAAGGGCAGCCTCCTGCCGCTGATCGCCGGCGGCGGCGGGGCCGTCCTCGTCGCCACCGTGCCGATCCTGCTTACGGCCTTCTTCGCCGGAGACTCGAACCGCCCTGTCATCGACGTGATCGAGGCCGGCAAGGGCTCGCTGCATCCCGCCGCCCTGTTGACCGGGCTCTTCGCCAATCTCTATGGCGCGGCCGGTCCTCTCGACAATTTCTGGGGCGCGCCGAGCCCTGCCTGGGAGGCGCGCTTCGGCCCGCTCCAGCTCTATCTCGCCCGCAATATGAGCCAGCTCTATCTCGGGCTGGCCCCGATGCTGCTGATCCTCGGGCTCGGCATCATGCGCGGCGCGCTGCTGCGGCGAGAGATCGTCGCGCTCAGCATAGCCGCCCTGATCGTGCTGGTCTTCGCGCTCGGCCGCTACACGCCGGGCTTCCGGCTGCTCTTCGAATTGCCGGGCATCGCGTTCTACCGCCGACCTGCCGACGCCCTCTTCATCCTCGGCGCGCTGCTGGCGCTGCTGGCGGGCTATCTCACCCATCTCGCGATGAGCGACGATGCGCCTGCGATGCGGCGCGGGCACTGGCTCGCACTGGCCGCGACCGTGCTCGGCGCGCTCGGTCTGGCCCTGTGGCTCGCCTCGACCGTCGGCCGGCTGCATGTTGCGGCGGTCCCGCTGCTGAAGGCTTTGCTCTGCGGCATCCTCAGCGCCGGCGCCTTTGTCGCCGCGCGGGGCCTAAGCCTGCAGGGCTCGCCGCGCGCGGCCGCCATCGTGCTGGCCGCGATGCTGACGGTCGATCTCTCGGTCAATAATGGCCCCAGCGAATCCACCGCTTTGCCCTCGCAGACCTATGACGTGCTGCGCGCCGACAGCGCCAACGAGACGATCGCGCTTTTGAAGCGCGAGACAGCCCGCACCGGGGGCCCCGACCGGCGCGACCGCATCGAGCTCGCCGGCATCGATTTCCACTGGCCCAATGCCAGCCTCGTCCACGAACTCGACAACACGCTCGGCTATAATCCGCTTCGCCTCGGGCTCTACAGCAAGGCGACCGGGGCCGAGGACCATGTCGCCTTACCAGACCAGCGCAGATTTTCTGCGCTGATGCCGGGTTACCGCTCGCTGCTCGCCGACATGTTGGGCCTGCGCTTCATCGCCACTGGCGTCCCCGCCGAGCAGATCGACAAGAGCCTGAAGCCCGGCGATCTCGTCCGGATCGGCCGGACGAAGGACGCCTATGTCTACGAGAACCCCCGCGCTTTGCCCCGAGTGCTGCTCGTCACCAGCGCGCTCAAAGCGGATTTCGATGCGATCCTTGCGACCGGGCAATGGCCGCAGGGCTTCGACCCGCGCCGGACGGTGCTGCTAGACCGCGAGCCGCAGCCTTTGCCGACAGGCCCGGCCCAACCGGGCTCCGTCAGCATCGCCAGGTATGGCACGACGGAGGTCACGCTGGCGGTCGATGCGCCGCGCGGCGGCTTCGTCGTGCTCAACGATGTCTGGCACCCCTGGTGGCAGGCCGAGATCGACGGCAGGCCAGCCGAACTTCTGCGAGCGAACGTGCTGTTCCGCGCCGTTCTGGTTCCGCCCGGCCGCTCGACGGTGCGCTTCGTCTTCCGGCCGTTCGAGGGGCTTTATGCCGATATCGGCAAGCGACTGAGGGCGGGGCGGAGCGGGCCTCCGGGTTGAAGCGCTTGCCGGAGCAGCGATGACTGAACGGTTCGACCAACCTTGCAAATCGGGAACATCATTCCAGAAATCCAAGGATGATCGGGCGCCCAGCCTCGAACCACGCAACGACGCCTGCCTGCAATCAGCACATCCCGCCCCGGCGCTTCGCCCGCTGACCAAATTCCCGCGCCGGTTGTAATCCTCCTGCCAGTTTCGGCCACGGGCGCGTGCAATTGACGCCGCCTTATCCGAGAGGCCTGCCATGACGACGATGCTCTCCACCGCTGCTCCGACCGCCACGAAGGCGACGCGCCGCGAATGGCTCGGCCTGATCGCCATCGCTTTGCCCTGCATGATCTACTCGATGGACCTTACGGTGCTGAACCTCGCCGTGCCGACGCTGACGCGCGAGCTGAAACCGAGCGCGAGCCAGTTGCTCTGGATCATCGACATCTACGGCTTCATGGTTGCCGCCTTCCTGATGACCATGGGCACGCTGGGAGACCGGATCGGCCGCCGCAAGCTGCTGATGGTCGGCGCCGCCTTCTTCGGCCTCGCCTCGACGGTCGCCGCCTTCTCGACCAGCGCCGAGATGCTGATCGTGATGCGCGCCGTGCTGGGCATCGCCGGCGCGACGCTCGCCCCCTCCACGCTGTCGCTCATCACCGTGATGTTCGAGGACGAGAAGGAGCGCACTTTCGCGATCTCGATGTGGATCGCGAGCTTTTCCGTCGGCGCGATCATCGGGCCGATCGTCGGCGGCTTGTTGATCGAGTATTTCTGGTGGGGTTCGGTCTTCCTGATCGCCGTGCCGCCGATGGTTCTGCTGCTGGTGATCGGCCCGCTGCTGCTGCCGGAATACAAGGCCCCCGACGCCGGCCGGATCGACCTCGCCAGCGCGCTGCTGTCGCTCTGCGCCGTGCTCGGCCTGATCTATGGCGTCAAGCGCTGGGCGGAATCCGGGGTCGGGCTGGAGGCGGTCGCTGCGATGGCGGCGGGCGCAGCCCTTGTCATCGTCTTCATCAGGCGGCAGGCGCGCCTGCGCGATCCGATGGTCGATCTCGCCATGTTCAGGATCCCCGCCTTCAGCGCGGCGCTCGCGATCAACCTCGCCGGCATCCTGTTCATGTTCGGCAGCTTCATTTTTCTCGCGCAGTATTTCCAGCTTGTCGCCGGGTTGTCGCCGCTGCAGGCGGGGCTGTGGTCGCTGCCCTCGGCCATCGCCTTCACCGCCGCCTCCTTCGTCACGCCGGCGCTGGTCGGCCGCTACCGGCCAGCCACGCTGATGGTCGGCGGCATGGCGCTGTCGGCGGCAGGCTTCGTCTGGCTGGCGCTCGCGCCAGACCTGATCCAGATCGTCGCGGCCTCGGTGGTGTTCTCGATCGGGTTTACGCCGGTGATCACGCTGACGACCGGCATCGTCGTCGGCTCCGCCCCGCCCGAGCGGACGGGCGCGGCCTCGGCCATGTCGGAGACCGGCGCGGAACTCGGCGGCGCGCTGGGCGTCGCGGTGCTGGGCAGCCTGGGCGCGGCGCTCTATCGCGCCGGCATGGCCGATTTCGCGCTACCTGGCGTGGCAACTGCTGCGCTGGAACCGGCCCGCGCCACGCTTGGCGGCGCGCTCGCGGCTGCGGCCGGCCTTGCGCCCGAGCAGGCGGCGGCGCTGCTGGCGCAAGCGCGCGAGGCCTTCATGACGGGATTTCGCGCCGTGGCGGCGCTGTCGGTCGCCGGGATGGTGTTTTGTATCGCCGTGACGCTGGGCGTGCTGCGGGATGCGAAGGCTGGTGGCGGGCATTGATACTCGATTCCAATCGAACTATCGTAGTCTTTAAGAAATCGTACACTTTGTTTTCGTGCAGATCAAAAAATGTAAAATCAGTCAAATTGGGATATGCCCGATGGAAAACCAAGAGTATATCTCACAGAATGTTGGAGAACAATTACAAAAATTAGAGAATGATGCAGAAATGACGTCAGCATCAGATTTTGCTATGGCTCAAAATTGGGAAAAATGGAATACGATACTAGGACTATCTATTGTTTTAATATCTGGTTATGTTGCTAGTATTGGAGCTGCATCATCATTTAAATATGGCTCTACTGATTGGACAGATATTTTTAAAATTTCATCTGCGGTAGCCGGAGCGCTTACCGCGATACTGGGATCAGTTCTTACGTTCCTCAAACCTTCTGAAAGAGCGTCGCGCTATAGAGAATTTGGCAACAAGCAAAAATCATTACGAAATCGCATTCGGCTTTACAGAACAGTTTCAATTCATCTTGAACAAGACGTAGTAGCACGCTGTAGCCAGCTCGGAAATTTCCTTACTGAGAAAGATGCTCTTAATTCAGACAATCCACCTATAACAAAATGGGCTTTTGTCCAAGCGACGAGAGATATAGCCGATAAAGAAAAGCGCAAAAAGCAGCGGGAGTAGTCTCCTTTGAGAAGGTAGCCTACCCCAACGCCGCCATAGCCGCGACCGGCTGCACCGGCAGCCCCGCCAGCACCCGCGACAGCCCGTCCTTGTCGACGACCCCGTCCCGGATCGTCTCGTCCCGATGAATGCCGCCGGCGATGAACAGGCTGTCGAAGCCCATCAATCGGGCCCCGGCGAGGTCGGTGCGGACCGCGTCGCCGATCACCAGCACGCTTGCGGGATCGACCGGGCGGCCGCCGCGCGCCGCCCGAGCCGCCTCCAGCGCGAGATCATAGGCCGGGCGATAGGGCTTGCCGGCCCAGGCGACGGAGCCGCCGAGCTCTTCATAGATTGTCGCCAGCGCGCCGGCGCAGGGCAGGAGCCGCTCGCCGACATGTACGACGAGATCGGGATTGCCGCAGATGAAGGGCACGCCGCGCGCGGCGAAGCGCTCCAGCAGCGGCCGGTACTGCTCCGGCGTCTCGGTCTTGTAGTCGTTGAGTTCGGTCGCGACGACGAGGTCCGCTTCGACCTCGTCGACCAGTTCGACATCGCTGCCGGCGAAGATCGCACGATCCTCCTGCCAGCCAATGTGAAAAACCTTGCGATGGTGGCTCTCGGCGATCAGCGCCTTGGTGACGTCGCCCGAGGTGACCATCGCGTCCCAGCAATCGCGCGGCACGCGCTTGGCGTCGATCACCTCCGCCACCTGTTCGGAGGGTCCCGGCGCGTTGGAGAGCAGGATAACCGCCCCGCCCTTCTGGCGAAACGCCGTCAGCGCGGCGCAGGCCGGCTCCAGCGCCCACAGGCCATCATGGACGACGCCCCAGACATCGCTGATCAGCACCTCGTAGCGGGCGAGCAAAGCGCCCGCCTCGGTCAGGATCGGAACGGTCATCAGCCGGCTTTCTGCAATTCAAGCGCGATGCGCGCCTCGACCTGCGCCCGGCGTGGCACGGGCGCGACCGCGCCATAACCTTGCGTCGAAAGCGCGGCGGCAACGTTGGCGTAGCGGCCAGCTGCAAACGCGTCGCCGGTGCGGATGTATTCGGCGAGGAACGCGCCGTCATAGCAGTCGCCCGCGCCGGTCGCGTCGATGCAGTCGACCGCGATCGGAACCAGCCGCTCGCGCCGGCTCGGCGTCGCCACCAGCGAGCCCTCATGGCCGAGCGTGAGCGCCACGACCTTCGCGCCCATGCGCAGATAGATGTCGGCGATGGCGTCGGGGTCTTCCAGCCCGGTCAGCAGCCTGGCGTCGTCCAGCCCCGGCAGCACGATGTCGGCCATGGCGCAGGCGGCGTGGACGATCGCCCGCGCCCGCGTCAGCGGCCAGAGCTTGAGGCGCAGATTGGTGTCATAGGCGGTCAGGATGCCGCTCTCGCGGGCAAGCGCGAACGCCTCGAAGACGGCGTCGGCGGCGCTGGCCGAAATCGCCTGGCTGATCCCCGACGCCTGCACGATCTTTGCGGAGGAGATGGCCGCTCGCGGCAGGTCGCCGGGGCCGTAGAGGCTCGCGGCGGAGCCTGCCCTCAGATAGGAGAAGACATGGCCAGTCGGGCCGTGATCGACGAAGTAGAGCCCGGTCGGCGCGCTTTTGTGGGTCGGGACATGGGCGTCATCAACGCCCTCGCGCGCCCAGAGGTCGCGGATCGAGCGGCCGGCCATGTCGTCGCCGAGCGCCCCCGCATAGGCCGCGCGCGCACCCTGCCGCGCGGCCGCAACCGCGCAATTGGAGGTGTCGCCGCCATGGCCGAACTGGAAGGCGCCGGCGTCGGCGCGGGTCGCGTTGAACTCGCCCAGCGGCTCGCCGATGCAGAGCAAATCGATTGAAGTCACAGTCACAGGGCTTTTGCACCATCTCGGCGGGCGGGGAGGCCTTCCTAGACCATGCAGGCTCACAGAGGAAAGCGGCTTTGCGCCGAGCCGCAGCTACTCGGCGGCTTCCTGCACCGGCCGCAGCGTCATCAGGCGCTCGGCGATCTGGCTGATCTCCCGGCGCAGCGCCGCATTGTCGGCGCCGGTTCCGGAACCGACGGCCTTGCGGGCCTGCGTCAGCTTGCGCTTCAGCTTCGTCCGCTCGGCCCGCATCCGGGCAAGATCGGCGCGCAGCGTCGCCACTTCGGACAGGACATCCTCCAGCCGGGGCGCATCGGTCGCAAGACCTGCAGCCTGCATCTCCAGAGCCTCGATGCGCGCATGCGCAAGGTCGAGCGCAGTGTTGGCCGAGCCGAGCGCCGCCTTCGCCTCGGCGAGCGCCTGCTCGCGCCCGGTCAGCCGGTCGGACAGCTCGTCGCGCTTGCCCTCCAGCACGAGGATCTGCGTTCGGCTCTCGACCTGGCTGACGCGCAGCGCGTCGAGCTCGAAGCGCAAGCGCGACAGCTCGGCCTCGCGCTCGGCCAGCAGCGCCTCGATACGGCCCAAAGTCGCGCGTTCGTCGCCGAGTTCGGCGCTGCGGGCGGCAAGATCGGCGCTGGTGCCGCTCAGCGAGGCGCGCGTCTCGGCCAGAGACGCCTCGAGGCTGGCGATGTCGGCGATGCGCTTGTCGAGCAGGTTTTGCGTTGCGACATGGCCGGCCGTCTCGGTGGCCAGCGCTACGCGCGTGGCGGCGAGGTCGTCGCGGGTCGCGGTCAGTTCGGCCCTCAGCCCGGCGATATCGGCGTCACGCGCGGCAAGCTCGCCCTCCAGCCGGGCGATCCGCATGTCGCGCTGGCCGACCTCCTGCATCGCTCCGGCCCGGGCGGCGAAGCCGCGCTCGGCCTTCTGCTCCATCGCGCGCGCATGTAGAGCAAGCTCGGCCCGCAGATGGTCGCGATCGGCCGCAATCTCGGCCAGCGACAGCGGAAACGCGGCTTCCGCCCGCTTGCGCGCCAGCCTGTCGGCGCGCCGCGCGAGCGAAGGCAGCGCCGCCAGCGCCAGCAGGCTGGCGCACAGGAAGCCGAGCGTCACAAGCATGACGGCTTCGATCAAGGCGGCGAGCTCCGTGGCGAAGGATGGCGGTCGTGAAACCTTAGCGAAACCTTTGCCACGACGGAACAGTCATGGCCAGCGCCTGAGAAACGCCTGCGTTCAGAAGGGGTTCCAGGTCGCCTGCGGCGTGAACTTCAGATAGCCGAGATTGATGCCGAGCCGCCAGCCGACGCCGGTGCGGATCGGCACCATCATCACGCCCTCGGCCGCCATCGCCGTGAAGCCGAAACCGCCGATGAAATAGGCCGAGCCATCGACGCCGACGAAGCGCTGATAGAGCGCATCGACCGAGGGCAGGTTGTAGACCAGCACCATGGTGCGCGCGCCCTCGCCGCCGAAATCGAAGCCCACGGAGGGCCCCTGCCAGAACACCTTGCGGTCGCCGGCATTGCGGGTGAACAGCGTGCCCTCGCCGTAGCGCAGGCCGCCGACGAAGGCGCCCGACGCCTCCTGGCCGAGGATATAGCCGTTCGGCTCGCCCCAGCGCCGCACCGCCTCCTCGACCGTGAGGGCAAGCCCGCGCGAGACGTTGCCGAAAAACTGGTGGCCGGAGCCGACGAGTTCGTTCTGCGAGAAGGAGCGCGGATTCTCGTTGGCGGCCGCATACTGGGCCTGCGCGGAGGCTATCGGGCTGACGGCGCTCGCGGCGGCAAACATCAGGCCACCGAGAAGGAGATTGCGGCGGGTCTGTTTCATCGGGATTTCTCCGGGCGGAACGCCAGATCGGGTGAACAGGGCCGGACCGGCGCGGGAGGACCCCACCGGGACGGGCGGAGCCTGCTGGAACCGGGCATCGCCCGGATCGGCCCCGACTTCACGCATGACGTCAGATTCGAACGCCGCACGCCTGAACGCATCACTTCGGTAACCAATCTGATACCCGCCAAGTGTATCCAACCCGTGAAGATTCAGGCCCGGATGGCCCATGATCGCAGAATGCGAGGATTTGCCGCGATGAAGGCTGCAACATGGCGGAGCCGGGTTGGGATTGCGGTCGCCGGCCTTGTCGCAGCAGGTTTGGGCGGCCCGGCATTGGCCATGACCAGGACCGCGCCCGAACCGTTGCCGGCGACAATCGGGGTTCCCTCCGGCCTGCCCGACCTGCCTGCCATGGGCGAGGTGATGCAGCGCGACGAGCACTCGGGACTGGCGCTGAACGGCTTCGATCCGGTCGCCTATCGCAGCGCAGGCCGCGCCACCCCTGGGTCGCGGCGCTTCGAACTGACCCATCGCGGCATCGTCTGGCGCTTCGTTTCGGCGGCAAATCGAGCGGCCTTCAGCGACGCGCCCGAACTCTACGAGCCGGCCTTCGCGGGTTTCGACGGCCTGGGCGTCTCCGAGGGCCGCGCGATCGAGACCAATCCGACCTTGTTCGCCGTCGTCGGCGGGCGGCTCGTCCTGTTCAGGACGCCGGAGAACCGCCAGGCCTTCATCGCCGGAAACGCCGCGATGGCGCTGGCCGATGCGCGCTGGCGCGAGGTCTACGAGACGATCGCGCGCTGATCGGGCAGCGCCGCGAGCGCGCGCCGCGCCATGGCGAGGCTGCCGGCCGCGACGAAGGGCGGATTGCGGAACTGGCGCTCGACGCAGCCATAACGCGGCTCGGTCCCGTCCAGCGTCAGCACGACGCCGCCTGCGGCCCGCAGGATGGCGTCTCCCGCGGCGATGTCCCACTCCATGGTCTGTCCGCCACGCACATGCAGATCGGCCTCGCCCGAGGCGATCAGGCCGAACTTCACCGCCGACGACACAGGCCGGCGCTCGCGCGCACGCATCGCCGTGGTCAGATCCTCGCTCAGGCCATCGCCATGGAAGCGGCTGACGAGCGCGACAGGCCCGTCCGCGGGCTCGGGCCGCACCACGATCGGGACCGCCTCGCCGAGCGCAGCGCCGCCTGCATCGAGCCGCTGGGCGAAGGCATGCGCGCCGCCATACCAGAGCCGGCCGATCTGTGGAGCCGCGATCGCGCCCGCGATCGGGCGGTCGCCGCGGACGATGGCGATCGCGACGCAATAGCTTTCGCCATCGGCGAGGAATTCGCGGGTGCCGTCGAGCGGATCGAGCAGGATGAAGACCGGGCCGGGCGCGACCGCGTCCGCGCTCTCCTCACTGATTACGGGGAAATCCGGCAGGAGCCGCGCCAGCGCAGCCTTGGCGGCGGCATCGGCCGCCAGATCGGCCGAGCAGACGGGCGAGCCATCGGGCTTCAGCCTGACGTCGCGCGCCATCCGCATCGAGAGCAGCACCGACGCGCTGATCCGCGCGGCCTCGGCCAGGCGGCGCGCCAGTTCGTCCCGGTCGGCGAGGCGGGGATCGTTTGGGCCGATCATGGAGCGCCCGCCGGCCATGATTGGCGCGAGCCGCGAAACAGGGTTAACCACATGCAAACCAAGATGGCACCATATCGTCATCAGACGATCTCCCGGAAACCGGGAGCGCCCGCATCGCCGATCCAGGACGTAAAGCCATGACCGCCATTTCGCTCGAGCCGCTCGACCTGGCCGCACTGCTCTGCAGCCGCGTCTGTCATGATGTGATCAGCCCGGTCGGCGCCATTGTCAACGCGCTGGAGGTGCTCGAGGAGGATGATCCCTCGATGCGCGACTTCGCGCTCGAACTGATCAAGAAGAGCGCGCGCAACGCCTCGGCGCGGCTCCAGTTCGCCCGCCTCGCCTTCGGGGCGGCGGGATCGGCCGGAGCGATGATCGATCTCGGCGACGCCGGCAATGTCGCCAACGGCTTCCTCAACGACGAGAAACTCTCGCTCGACTGGGAGGCCCCGCGCGCATTGCTGCCGAAAAATCAGGTCAAGCTGCTGCTCAATCTGCTGATCCTGGCGACGCATGCCGTTCCGCGCGGCGGCAAGCTCGTCTCGCGCGCCACCGTCGAGGGCGAACAGGGCGACTTCGTGATCACCGCGACGGGCTCGCATGCGCGCATCCCCGCCCATGTCGAGGATCTGGTTGCGGGCGAGTCCGACACCGGAACGATCGACGCCCATGCGGTGCAGCCGCTCTATACGGGCATGATCGCGCGCGCGGCCGGCATGGCGATCACCTTCGCGATCGAGGCCGACACGGTGACGATCCGCGCGCAGAAGGCCGACTGAGCCGGAACCCTGCCGGGCTGGCGCAAATCCTTGCGCTTTCGCACCAATCTCAACCGATCATAAACCCTTCTGCTGCTTAGATCATCGCAAGCATTGTTGCGTGGGTGATGGTCTCCGGCATGGACGATTTGCTGCAAGAGTTCCTGAGCGAGACCGGAGAGAACCTCGACACGGTCGATCGGGAACTCGTCCGTTTCGAGCAGGACCCCAATGATCGCGAGATCCTGCGCAATATTTTTCGCCTCGTTCACACCGTCAAGGGCACCTGCGGCTTCATCGGCCTGCCCCGGCTGGAGGCCCTGACACACGCCGCCGAATCCGTTATCGGCCAGTTCCGTGACGGCGCCATCGTCAGCGCCATCGCCGTCACCGCCATTCTGGAGACGATCGACCGGGTCAAGGAGATCCTCGCCGAACTCGCCGAGAAGGGCGCCGAGCCCGAGGGCAGCGACGAGACCCTGATCGCGGAACTGCGCGCGCTCGCCGACCGGGCGAAATCCGAACTCGCCGAAAGCGCGCCGCCCGAATTGGCGGGCGACGACCCCGTCGCCGCCTATCTCGCCCGTCACGGGGCCACCATGACCGAGGACGGTCTCGACCTCGTCTTCCGCAGCGCGCCTGGCCCCGAACGCGGCGCCGATGGCCGCATCGCACTGCCCGCCGCAACCAGCCAGACGCAGGAAACCGCCGCGCCGGCCGCAGCCGATGATGCGCCGCGCGAGAGCCGGGCCAGCGGCCCGAGCACGCTGCGCGTCAATGTCGATACGATCGAGCATCTGATGACGATGGTCTCGGAGCTGGTGCTGACGCGCAACCAGCTCCTCGAAATTTCGCGCAAGCAGGACGATGCCGGGCTCAAGGCGCCGCTCCAGCGCCTGTCGCTCATCACCGCCGAGTTGCAGGACGGGGTGATGAAGACCCGCATGCAGCCGATCGGCAACGCCTGGTCGAAGCTGCCGCGCATCGTGCGCGACCTCAGCACCGAACTCGGCAAGCGCATCGAACTGGTGCTGGACGGCGGCGACACCGAACTCGACCGCCAGATCCTCGACCTGATCAAGGATCCGCTGATCCATATGGTGCGCAACTGCGCCGACCATGCGATCGAGACGCCCGAGGAGCGCAAGGCTGCAGGCAAGTCGGAGCACGGGACGATCCGCGTCGCCGCCTTCCACGAGGGCGGCTCGGTCACGATCTCGGTCTCCGACGACGGCCGCGGTCTCGATATTTCGCGCATCCGCCGCAAGGCGCAGCAGCGCGGTCTCGCGACCGAGGGCGAGCTGGAGCGGATGTCGGACGCCGCCATCGGCAACTTCATCTTCCATCCCGGCTTCTCCACGACCGATCGCGTCACCGCGATCTCCGGGCGCGGCGTCGGCATGGATGTCGTCAAGTCGAATGTCGACCAGATCGGCGGCCGCGTCGATGTCGCCAGCGTCACCGGCCAGGGCGCGACGATGACGATCAAGATCCCGCTGACACTGGCGATCGTCTCGGCGCTGATCGTGGCGGTCGGCGAGCAGCGCTTCGCCATTCCCCAGATCGTCGTGCGCGAACTCGTCCGGGTGAAGGCCGGCGCCGACCACCGTGTCGAGCAGATCAACGGCGCCCCCGTCCTGCGCCTGCGCGAGCGGCTGCTGCCGATCATCTCCCTGGCAAGTCTGCTCGGCGGACCGGCCAACGCCATGGATGACGGCTTCATCGTCGTCACCCAGATCGGCGAGCGTCAGTTCGGCATCCTCGTCGACAGCGTCTTCCACACCGAAGAGATCGTGGTGAAGCCGATGTCGACGAAACTGCGTCACATCCCAATCTTCTCCGGCAACACCATCCTGGGCGACGGCGCCGTCGTGCTGATCGTCGATCCCAACGGCGTAGCCCGCCAGGTCGGCGCGGCCAGTTCGGGCGAGGCGACGCGCACGGAAGCGCAGGCGTCGGGCGCCACGCCCGCCCGCGAACGCACCACCATGCTGGTCTTCCGCGCCGGCCCCGACAGCCTGAAGGCGGTGCCGCTCTCGCTCGTCACGAGGCTAGAGGAAATCGACGCCAGCGCGTTCCAGCCGAGCAGCGGCCGCATCCTGCTGCACTACCGCAACCGCCTGATGCCGATAGTACCCGTCGGCGAGGCGCAGATCCGCAGCGAAGGCCTGCAGTCGCTCGTCATCATCTCGGAAGGCGACCTGACCATGGGGCTGGCGGTCGACGCCATCGTCGACATCGTCGAGGAGGCGCTCGACGTCGAGTTGCAATCGACCTCGGACCGCAGCGTCATTGGCTCGGCCATGATTCGCGGGCGCGCCACCGAGATCATCGACCTGGCGCATTACCTGCCGCTGGGCGATCCGAACTGGCTGCATGGCCGCCGCAGCGAGGCCGAGATCGCGACGCCCGCCCAGGTGCTGCTGATCGAGCCCTCCGACTTCCTGCGCGAGATGCTGAGCCCGGTGCTCAAGGCGTCGGGCCAGCGCATCGCGCTCGCCGCCGATTTCGACGCGGCGCGCCGGCATATGGCGGCAGGCGCGATGAGCACCATTCTGATCGACCTCGACCGCGATCCCGAGGCCGCCTTCGCCTTCGCCGAGACCCTGCGCCGGGCTGAGGGCGGCGACCAGTTGCGCATCCTCGGCACCACGACGATGACCACGCCCGATCTCCATGTCCGCGCCGCCCATGCAAGGCTCGACGAGATCGTGGCGAAGTTCGACCGGCGTGCTTTGCTCAACGAACTGGCCGAGCGCCGCACCAGCATGAGGCAGGCAGCATGAGCGCGCAGGAGACGATCCATCGCGGCGCGACGCAGACGGCGCCCGGCTTCGGCGATTCACTCGACTACGTCACCGTCACGGTCGGCGAGCAGGTGCTCGGCCTGCCGATCGGGCGCGTCCATGACGTCTTCATCGCGACGCGGATCACCCCGGTCCCGAGTGCGCCCAAGGAGATCGTCGGTCTTCTCAACCTGCGCGGCCGGGTCGTGACCGCGATCTGCATGCGCAAGCGGCTGGGCCGGATCGTCGATCTGGCGAACCATTGCAACGAGAAATGCGAGCTCGTCGCGGTCGGCATCGATCTCGGCGGCGAGGCCTATGCGCTGATCGTCGACGCCGTCGGCGAGGTGATGCGGCTCGACCAATCGACCTTCGAGCCCGTGCCGGTCCATCTCGACCGGAGCTGGGCGGCGCTCGCTGCCGGCGTCCACCGGCTCGACGACCGCCTGCTGGTCGTCCTCGATGTCGACGCCGTCCTGAAAATCGACCTTCCCATGGCGGCCTGACGCCGCCCTCGCCCGATCCGGAGAACGATCATGAAATACTGCCTCGTCGTCGACGACTCCGCGGTCATCCGCAAGGTCGCCCGCCGCATTCTCGAAGGTCTGCAGTTCCGCATCGCCGAGGCCGAGGACGGCGCGCGCGCCATCGACGCCTGCAAGGGCGAGATGCCCGATGCCGTGCTGCTCGACTGGAACATGCCGATCATGGACGGCTACGACTTCCTGCGCACGCTGCGCCAGATGCCGGGCGGCAAGCGCCCCAAGGTCGTGTTCTGCACCACCGAGAACGACATCGCCCATATCGCGCGCGCCATGCATGCCGGCGCCGACGAATACATCATGAAGCCGTTCGACAAGGAGATCGTCGCCTCCAAGTTCCATCAGGTCGGCCTGCTCTGATCGCCTGAAATTACACGGTTCGCCTGCCTGCCGGCCCGGATACGCAACGCATGATCAGCCCTTCACCTGCCTACGGCGCAGCGGCGCAGCGACCCAAGACGGTCGTGATCGCCGATGATTCCGTCGTGGTGCGAGGGCTGTTCGCGCGCTGGCTCGGCGAGAGCGGCCAGTTCCACGTCGTCGCCGTCGCCGGCGACGGCGAAACGGCGGTCGCCCATGCCGGCCGCTTCCAGCCCGACGTGATGGTGCTCGACCTAGACATGCCAGGCGTCGATGGCGTCGCCGCCCTGCCCCAGATCCTCAAGCAGAGTCCGCATACGGGCATCCTGCTGGCGACCACTCTGACCGAACGCAACGCCCGCATCGCGCTGGAGTGCATGACGAAAGGCGCCATGGACGTCGTCTCCAAGCCGGACTCGCGCAACGGCCTGACGATGTCGCTCGATTTCCGCAGCGAATTCCTGCTCAAGCTCGGCAATATCGCCCAGACCCCGGTCAGACCGGGCTCGCTGCCGCCCGAGGTCGATCTCGATTTTCCGCTCTCCGGCCCGGTCAATCTGAAGCCGCTGGTCTCGGTGATGCCGCGTTATCTGATGATCGGCGCCTCGACGGGTGGGCCGCGCGCCGTCACCAGGGTGCTGGCCGATATCGGGCCGGCGCTGCAGGACCTGACGACGCTGATCGTGCAGCACATGCCGCCGGTCTTCACCGCCTCCTTCGCCGAACAGGTCGCAGCCCAGATCGGCGTGCCGACGCGCGAGCCCTATGACGGCGAGCGGCTCTCGCGCGGCACGATCTATGTCGCGCCGGGCGGCCGCCATCTCGGCATCGAGCGCAAGCTCGGCCACATCGTCGCCAGCATCTCCGACGCAGCCCCGGTCCGCTTCTGCCGGCCTGCGGTCGATGTCCTGTTCACCGAGGCGGCGCGTCATCTCGGCCCGGCAGCGCTCGGCCTCGTGCTCACCGGCATGGGCAGCGACGGGACGGAGGGCGCTGGCGCGCTGCGGAGGGCGGGCGCTGCCGTGATCGCGCAGGATGAACTCTCCAGCACGATCTGGGGCATGCCGGGCTCGGTCGTGCGCGCCCGCCACGCCAGCGCGGTGGTCCCGCTCGATTCGATCGGCGGCGCCATCCGCGGCCTTCTCCGCGAAGGCCCGCAGCGATGACGGAGGCCGATTTCGATTTCCTGCGCGCCCTGCTGCATCAGCGCTCCGGGCTCTCGCTCAGCGAGGAGAAGCGCTATCTCGCCGAGAGCCGGCTCGGCATCCTGTGCCGTCGCAGCGGCATCGAGGGCCTCGGCGCGCTGGTTCAGAAACTGCGCTACCGGGCCGATCCCGCGCTGGAGAACGCCGTCGTCGAGGCGATGACCACCAACGAGACGCTGTTTTTCCGCGACCGCACGCCCTTCGACCTGTTCCGCGACGTGATCCTGCCCGAAAAGCTGGCCGCCAACGCTGCCAGCCGCTCCTTACGGATCTGGTGCGCAGCGGTCTCGACCGGGCAGGAAGCCTATTCGCTGGCGATGATCCTCGACGAGATGGCCCAGCGCCTCGCCGGCTGGCGCGTCGAGATCCTCGGCACCGACATCTCGACCGAGGTGCTGGAGCGCGCGCGGCAGGGCATCTACAGCCAGTTCGAGGTCCAGCGCGGCCTGCCAATCCAGATGCTGCTGCGTTATTTCCGCCAGGACGGCGACAAATGGCAGGTCAATGAGCGCATCCGCGCCATGGTCGATCTGAAGCCGCACAACCTGCTCGAGCCCAACGCCCATTTCGGCCAGTTCGACGTGATCTTCTGCCGCAACGTGCTGATCTATTTCGATGTCGCGACCAAGGCGAAAGTGATGGCGGCGCTGGCGCAGCGGCTGACGCGCGACGGCGCCTTCGTGCTCGGCGCGGCCGAGACCGTGATCGGCATCACCACCACGATCGTGCCCGACCGCGAGCATCGCGGCCTCTACCGCGAAAGCAGCTCGTCCAGGGCCCAGACGGCGAGCCTCGGCCTGCCCTTCGACCGCACCCGCTCGCTCGCGGCAGCCGCCGGCAGGCGGTTCTAGACCAGCATTTAGCATTGCTGCTCAAGCGGCCGATTCGCGCGACGCTCGCAAAGCCATCGCCCCAAACAAAAACCCCGCCTCGCGGCGGGGTCCCCGTCAACCTGTCGTTTACATCCGACGATCAGGCTTCAAACTGTATGCCGGTCGATGATGACCGCATCGTGACGCGTCTTGCCGACGCTCAGGCCGGGATGCGCTCGTCGATCTCGACCGGTTCGCGCAGCACGTAGCCGCGGCCCCAGACCGTCTCGATATAGTTCTTGCCGTCCGACGCGTTGGCGAGCTTCTTGCGCAGCTTGCAGATGAACACGTCGATGATCTTGAGCTCGGGCTCGTCCATGCCCCCATAGAGATGGTTGAGGAACATCTCCTTGGTGAGCGTCGTGCCCTTGCGGAGCGAGAGCAGCTCCAGCATCTGGTATTCCTTGCCGGTGAGGTGGACGCGGGCGGCGTCGACTTCCACGGTCTTGGTGTCGAGATTGACGATGAGATCGCCCGTCGTGATGACCGACTGGGCATGGCCCTTCGAGCGGCGCACGATGGCGTGGATGCGGGCGACGAGTTCGTCCTTGTGGAACGGCTTGGTCAGGTAGTCGTCTGCGCCGAAGCCCAGGCCCTTGACCTTGTCCTCGATGCCGGCGAGCCCCGACAGGATCAGGATCGGCGTCTTGACCTTGGCGACACGCAAGCTGCGCAGAACCTCGTAGCCCGACATGTCGGGCAGGTTCAGGTCGAGCAGGATGATGTCGTAATCGTAGAGCTTGCCGAGATCGACGCCCTCTTCGCCGAGATCCGTCGTGTAGACGTTGAAGCTCTCGGACTTGAGCATGAGCTCGATGCTTTGGGCGGTTGCGCTATCGTCTTCGATCAGCAGAACCCGCATGTCACGTCCCCAATTCAGCCCCGAGGCAAGCTGCCCGCGCTTATCGTCCGAACCCCCGCGGCTCAGGACGACGACGTGCTTGCCCGATGAAACGCCACGCGACACGCTACGGAGAAATGGTTAACAAACCGTGATTCCCGTATGCAAGCGCTTCGTGGGAGCAACCGGACGATCCTTGCCGAGGTGAGTCGAAATTGACACGGATCGGACAGTCCACTCCCGCGAAAATGCCTTTCGCGGAGGCCGGCTTCGAGGAACGGGGCGAAAAACGACCCGCGACGCGCAGCGGCCTCGAAGCACAGTGTTAATCACACGGGTTAATCAAAGGTTTACGACCACACTTATGAACAGCCCTTCACCCGCCAAGGACAAGCTCAGTGCGCTCGCCGCGACGATCGACGGTCTGGACGGGCTGACCATCTATGGCCGCGTCACCGCCGTGCGCGGCCTGCTGGTCGAAATCTCGGGGCCGATCGGCGCGATGAGCCTGGGCGGACGGATCGAGATCGACATCGGCCAGAGCGCGCGCGTGCCCTGCGAGGTGATCGGCTTTTCCGGCGAGAAGGCGCTGGTCATGCCCTATGGCGGGCTCGACGGCGTGCGCCGGGGCTGCCCCGCCTATGTCGACAAGGCCCAGCCCGGAGTCAGGCCAAGCATGGCCTGGCTCGGCCGCGTCGTCGATGCGCTCGGCCGCCCGGTCGACAAGGGCCCGCCCCTGCCGCAGGGCGAGCAGCTCTTTCCCTACCGCGCCGACCCGCCGCCGGCCCATTCGCGCCGCCGCGTCGGCCCGCCGCTCGATCTCGGCGTGCGCGGCCTCAACGCCTTCCTGACCTGCTGCCTCGGCCAGCGCATGGGCATCTTCGCGGGCTCCGGCGTCGGCAAGTCGGTGCTGCTCTCCATGCTGGCGCGCTACGCGAAGGCCGATGTCAACATCATCGGCCTCGTCGGCGAGCGCGGCCGCGAGGTGCAGGAGTTCCTGCAGGACGATCTCGGCCCGAGCGGGCTTGCCCGTTCCGTCGTCGTCGTCGCGACCTCCGACGAGCCGGCGCTGATGCGCAAGCAGGCGGCGCTGACGACGCTGGCGATCGCCGAGTACTTCCGCGACCAGGGCCTGCAGGTGATGTGCCTGATGGATTCGGTCACGCGCTTCGCCATGGCGATGCGCGAGATCGGGCTTGCCGCCGGCGAGCCGCCGACGACCAAGGGTTACACCCCGACGGTCTTTGCCGAACTGCCGCGCCTGCTCGAGCGCGCCGGGCCCGGCATCGGAGACGGCGCGATCACCGGGCTGTTCACCGTGCTCGTCGATGGCGGCGACCATGACGAGCCGGTCGCCGACGCGGTGCGCGGCATCCTCGACGGCCATATCGTGATGGAGCGCTCGATCGCCGAGCGCGGCCGCTTCCCGGCGATCAACATCCTGAAATCGGTCTCGCGGACGATGCCGAAAGCCTGCGACCCGGCCTTCTACCCGGTCGTGCAGAAGGCGCGCGCGACGCTGGCGACCTATGCCGACATGGAGGAATTGATTCGCCTGGGCGCCTATCGCCAGGGCGCCTCGGCCGAGGTCGACGAAGCAATCCGCCTCAACCCGGCGCTGGAAGGCTTTCTCAAGCAGGCCAAGGACGAGGCGACTTCGCTGCCGGAAAGCTATCAGCGGCTGGCGGCGATCATGGCGAGCTAAAGACGTCGGACCAACACGGCGAGCGCAGCCAGTGAGAGAAGCTGCAACACGGCCGAACCGACCAGCGTGAAGTCCGTGCCGGCCCGCTCGATCCCGGCAGCGTAGAGCAGCGGCGCGGCGGCGAAGATCAGGTTCTGCGGCACTGTCAGCCGGCCCGACATCACCGCGTAGCCGCGCTGGCCGAACAGCAGCAGCGGCAGCGTTGCGCGCGCGATCGACAGCACGCCCGCTCCTGCCGAATACAGCAGCACGAACGCGATGCTGACCAGCGCTGAGCCATGCGCGAGAAGCTGCAGCAGGCACGCGGCCGCCCCCAGCATCAGCGCATAAAGGCTCAGCCGCTCGAGCCTGACCCTGTCGCCGGCGACGACCTCGATCAGCCGCGCCGCGATCGTCGCCGGCCCGGTCAGGCTCGCGATCGCCACTGCAGAGGCGAGCGGCAGACCCGATGCCTCGAACAGACCGATGAAATGCAGCGGCAGGCCCCAGGAGACCAGCCCGCTCAGGCAGAAGCAGGTCGCCAGCAGTACGAAGGCGACGCGGCGCTGCCCTTCCGGAACGCGGCCGTTGAGCCGCAACGCGGTGGCCTCGTCCTGCGCATGGGCGAGCGGCTTGCGATGGCGCGGGATGGCGAGATGGATCGGCAGGGCGATGAAGAGATGCATCGCCGCGAAGACGAGGCAGGCGCCGCGCCAGCCCAGCCAGTCGGACAGGCCGGCCGCCAGCGGCCAGAACAGGCTCGCCGACAGCCCCGTCACCAGCATCATCACGCCGATCACGCGGCGCGCGCGCTCGTCCATGATCTGCGCCACGGTGACGCTGCCCATATTGGCGAGCGACATGGCATGGCCGACGCCGATGACGCACCAGGCGGCGAGATAGCTGACCGGCCCCTGCGCGGCGGCAAGGCAGGCGAAACCCGCGGCGCAGATCGCAGCGCCGAGGCTCATCAGGCCGCGCGTGCCGTGGCGCTCGGCATGACGCCCAAGGGCGGGAGCGACCGCCGCGCCGATGACCAGCAGCACCGTGATGCCGCCGAAGACGAGCTGGATCGAGAGGCCGAGATCGCGGACGAGATAGGCCGCCAGCACCGATGGCGCCCAGTAGTTCGCACCCCAGCCGATCAGACGGGTCAGCGACAGGCCGGCGATCAGCCAGGCATGTTCGGGCAAGGGTCTGAAGGCGGGCAAGGGCACGAGATCCGACAGCGGCGGCGGGATGCGCGGCGCTGTTTGCATAACGCATAACCCGGAGTCGTCAGCAGCAGCAGCCCATCCGGCGCAGCGGCGAGATGCGCCAAAAGCAGCCAATTCCGGTAAGGAACGGTCAACCTCCTTGCGCCATGGTGTCCCTTGTCTCGCGGATAAGAGTTCGGTGGCGTGTCGAGGGGTCGGCGCGACGCCAGTGCGTAACCAGGAGTTGGACACGACATGAAGTCGCGAGAGACCCTTTTGCGTCTCAAACGCTTCCAGGTCGACGAAAAGCGTCGCCGGGTAAGCCAGATCGAGATGATGATCGCCGAATTTCACCGCATGGCGACCGATCTGGATCGCGAGATCCAGAGCGAGGAGACCCGCGCCGGGATCTCGGACCCCGGCCATTTCGCCTATCCGACCTATGCCAAGGCGGCGCTCGCCCGCCGCGACAATCTCCGCCAGTCGGCCGACAATCTGAAGGGCCAGCTCGACGACGCCAAGGCCGAGCTTCAGGAAGCCTTCGAGGACATGAAGAAGGTCGAGATCCTCGACGACCGCGAACGCGCCTCGGAGCGCGCCGCAGACGCCGCCCGCGACCAGGCGATGATGGACTCGATCGGCCTGCGGGCGCGCGCCAGCGTCTGACCCAGTCAGCGCCCGTCGATCACCGGATGATGCGGCACGCAATCGCGCCGCATCTGCCCGGCGAGTCGCGGATCGTCATCGACCTCGATCCCGCGTTTGAACACGCTGAACCCCGAGCGCTGGTAGAATTCCGGCGCGCCCTGGTGGTCGAGCGTGCAGGTATGGACCCAAAATCGCGCGATCGGCCTTTGCCACGCGATCGCCAGCGCCCGGTTCATCAGCCAACGGCCCGCGCCCCTGCCGACGACGCTTTCCTCCAGCCCGAAGAAGGCGAGTTCGCCCTCGCCTGCAACACGGAAATCGAGCTCGAGCAGCCCGACGTCGCGGCCGTCATGGCGCGCGGCGAAGCATAGGACACCCGCGTCGGCAAGGATCGCCTCGGTGTGGGCCGGCGGCTTGACCAGCCGGCTGAACCACATCCAGCGCTCGCCGAGCCCGCGATAGATCGCAAGATAGCGCGCGGTGTCGGCCGCGCGCAGCGGCTCCAGCGAAAACCCCTCCGTCCCCGGCGGGTCGGGCTTGACCGGCGGAGCCGCGAACATCTCCAGCGATGTCACGATCGCGGCGATCTTGCCCGGCGGCAGGTCGGTGGTGCCTGTCAGGCTGATGGCGAGGGTCTCGGGCATGGTCGGCGATTGTCCATCTGTCGCGATGCCGCGATCATGACATGATCGCGGCGGAGAACTCACGCCAGCATGTCTCATCGTCACCATCGCGATCGTCGATCGGTCGGGCTCGCCTGGCTGCGGCTGGCTGCGGCGCTGGCGGTGATGCTGCTGGCGGTGTTGCCGCATGCGACGCTCGCCGCAAGCGCCGGCCATGCAGTTCCGGCCGCGGGATCATTGCATCACCCAGCCGGCCATCACGACCCCGCGACGCCCTCCGAGCAGCCCTGCCATGAAAGCGCCAGGCCCGAGCCGGCCGGCCATGGCGCAATGCCGTCCTGCTGCATCCTCGGCTGCGGGCTGATCGCGACATCGCCCGCCCTGGCCGAGCAGATCGTCCCGGCGCGCTTTGACGCCGTTGTGCCAATGGCCCCGGAGCGTGGCGACGCATTGTCGCCCGAGCCGGCCGAGCGCCCGCCGCGGGCGTATTCGGAGCTCGCCTGATCCAGATTCCAGCACATCCGCTACCGGTCGCGCTCGCAGCGGCGCAGCCCTGCCGCGCCGGCAGCGGCCCTTTAATGAGGACCACCACATGACCATCATCACCAAAGCCCGCATCACCCGGACGGGTGTCGCGGCCCTGCTCGCGGCCGCCATCGCGCTCGGCGGGGTCTCCCTCGCCCAGCAGCACCATGGCGGCCATGCCGGCCACGGCGCGGCCGCGACCGGCAAGGACACGCCGGCCACCACCGCCTTCAAGGCCGCCAACGCGAAGATGCACACCGGCATGGACATCGCCTATAGCGGCGATGTCGACGCCGATTTCGTGCGCGGCATGATCCCGCATCATCAGGGCGCGATCGACATGGCCCGCATCATGCTGGCCCACGGCAAGGACCCTGAACTCCGCAGGCTCGCCACGGCAATCGTCGCGGAGCAGGAGAAGGAGATCGCGGCGATGCAGGCCTGGCTCAAGGCCAACGGCAAATAGGCGGACCACGACACGGCAGGCGGCGCCCAGCGCCGCTTGCTCTCCTCCGCGCCCGCTGGCACAGAGGGTAAGTCCGCCGGCCGCGCATCCGCCGCATGCATAGCCAGCTTCGGACGCATAGCTTCAAGCCCCGCCAGCCCGCCGGTCCCATGAAAAAATATCTCGACTATCTCTGGCCGCTGATCGGGCTTGTCGCGGTGGTCTGGTCGGTGGATCTGCTCTGGGACAAGCTGAAGTCGGAAGCCGGCACGGACGCCGCGATCCAGACGCTTCTGGAACAGGGCGGCTTCTGGGACAACCTGAAGATCGTCGCCAGCCGCATTGCGCAGAAGATCGGCCTGATCTCGCCCGACGCCTTCCTCCATGCGGGGCTTGCGACGCTGGTCGCCTATGCCGCGCTCGCCTGGTACGACCGGATCGCGCTGATCCATCTCGGCAAGGAGAAGGGTTTTTCCTGGGCCTACATCTCCGTCTGCTCCTTCGTGACCTATGCGCTCTCGCACAATATCGGCGCGTCCGTTGTCTCGGGCGGGATGGTGCGCTACCGCGCCTACACCGCCAAGGGCCTGAGCGCGGCCGAGGTCGCGGTGCTGGTGGCGCTCTGCTCCTTCACCTTCGCCTTCGGCACGATCCTGCTGATGGGCCTGGTCCTCGTGATCGAGCCGGAAATCCTGCGGCCGCTGGCAAGGCTCTCGCCCAAATTCGCCATCGGCGACGGCGCGGCGACGATGATCGGCTACGGCCTGCTCGGCTTCTGCGCGCTCTATACGATCGGGGCCTGGCTCAAATTCAAGCCTTTGAAGATCGGCAAGTTCGAGCTGATCTACCCGCGCCTGCCGATCGTCGCGCGGCAGTATATCGCGGCTCCGCTCGAACTCGCGGGCGCGGCCGGCATCATCTATTTCGCCCTGCCCGATCAGGGCAATCCCGGCTTCCTGATCGTGCTCGGCGCATTCCTGCTCTCGTTTTCCGCCGGGCTTCTCAGCCAGGTGCCGGGCGGCGTCGGCGTGATGGAGGCGGTTTTTCTCGCCGTAATGCCGGGCGTGCCCGCGCCGGCGGTGTTCGCGGCGCTGCTGGTCTGGCGGATGTTCTACCTGATCATCCCGCTGGTGATCTCGCTGCCGGTCGTGCTGCTGTTCGAGCGCAGGCAGTTGCGCCAGCATGCGCGGGCGGCGGCGATCGCGCAGGCGCAGGAGAAGGCGAAGGCGGCCGATCCGCCCCTGCTGTGATCGCGCTCAGCGCGATCTGAGCGCCAGCGCGGCGGCGCCGAACATCAGGACCGCGCCCAGCCCCTCGGCCCAGCCGAACGGCTCGCTCAGCACGAGGATGCCGGCCGACACCGCGATGACCGGGCTGACGAAGGCGTAGAGGCCGGCGCGGAACGCGCCCCAGTCGCGCAGCAGCCTGAGATAGATGGTGAAACCCATCAGCGAGCCCCCGACGACCAGCGTCAGCAGCGACGGCCAGACCGGCCACGTCCCGAGCGCGCGCAGATCGGCAAGGCTTACAGGTTCCAGCGCGAGAGAGATGATCGTCAGCCCGGCCGCGCCGATGACCGTCTGCCAGCCCGCCAGCGTCAGCGTCGGCATGGACGGCGCGATCCTGCGCGTCAGCACGGCGCCGACGCAGTAGAGCAGCGTGCCGAAAGCCACCGAGGCCAGCCCCCAGATTTCAAGCGGGTTTCCGGTTGCCGCGCTTGCGCCGGCGCTCAACCGGGTCGCGAACAGAAAACTCAGGCCCACCGCGCCGAGCAGAATCGCCAGCACGCGCCGGCCGCTGATGCCGTGCCCCTCGATCACCCGGCTCGCCAGCAGCGACCAGACCGGAATCGTCGCGAGATTGACCACGGCCGCCAGACCGCTCGGGGCCTGCGCCGTGCCCCAGAACAGGAAGGCGTAGTTGCCGGTGTTGACCAGCAGAGCCGTCAGCAGCAGCCGCCCGCGCGTCTCAGGCGGAACCTTGAGCACGTCGCGCCCGGCCCAGAGCAGCATCAAGGCGCCGGCGATCCAGAACCTGACCGCCGCCAGAAAGATCGGCGGCACATGCTCGGAGGCAATCTTCACCGGCAGGAAGGTCAGGCCCCAGACGAGGCACATGATCGCGAAAAAGACGGCGTTGCGGGACATGGGGTGGGCTTAGCTGCGGCGGCAATCCGTCGCCAATGCCCGCACTGCATACGCGCATGGGCCGTGCGCAATGCGCAACTCTCACACGCTCCCGACCGTCTTCAGCCTCACCCGCGGATGGATCTCCGCCTGCGACAGCACCGGCGTCTCGCGGCGGAAGCGCTCGATGATCTGGCGCACGAAGGGCCGCGCCAGCCCTGAGGTGACCAGCGCCGGCATCTCGCCGATGCGGGCCGCATCCTCGAATTTCTCGCGGACGTGATGGACGAACTCCTGCAGCCGCGAGGGCTGCATGGCGAGGTGGCGCTCCTCGCCATTGCCGATGATCGATTCGGCGAAAATGCTCTCCCAGGCCGGCGAGAGCGTGATGATCGGCAGCGAGCCCTGCCCGTTCGAGAACTGGGCGCAGATCTGCCGGGCGAGCCGCATGCGGACATGCTCGGCGATCTCGCGCGGGTTCTTCATGCTGCCGGCGACCTCGGCGATGCCCTCGACGATGGTGGCGAGGTCGCGGATCGAGATGCGCTCCGAGAGCAGGAGCTGCAGCACGCGCTGGATGCCTGTGGTGGAGATCAGGCTCGGCACGATCTCCTTGACGAGCTCGGCATGGTCCTTGGGCAATTCGCGCAGCAGCTTCTGCACCTCGCCATGCGAGAGCAACTCCGGCATGTGCGATTTCAGCACTTCGGTCAGATGCGTCGAGATCACGGTGGCGGCGTCGACCACCGTGAAGCCGCGCAATTGCGCCTCATCCTGGAGAGCCGCGTCGATCCAGGTCGCCGGCAGGCCGAAGGTCGGCTCCAGCACGTTGTGGCCAGGCAGGTTCACCGAGCCGCCCATCGGGTCCATCGCCATGTACTGGCCGGCGTAGACGATGCCATGGCCGGCATCGATCTCCTTGATCTTGATGAAATAGTGGTTGGCCTCGAGCTGTACGTTGTCGACGATGCGAACCGCCGGCATGACGAAGCCGAGTTCGGCCGCGAGCTGGCGGCGCAGCGCCTTGACCTGATCGGTCAGCCTGTCCTGACCGCCCGGCGAGTTCACCAGCGGCAGCAGCCCGTAGCCGATCTCGATCTTCAGCTCGTCCAGCTTGAGCAGGTCGTTCAGCGTCTCTTCCTTGGGCGTGCCGTCGGCCTGCAGCGGCGAGGCGGCCTGCGCGACATTCGCGTCAGCGATCTCTTTGGCTTTGGCGATCTTGCCGAAATGGCGCGCCAGCCAGGCCGCGCCGCCCGCTAGCGCCAGGAAGGGCAGCATCGGGATGCCGGGCAGGATGGCGATCAGCAGCATCACCGCCGCCGACATGCCGAGCGCCTTGGGATAGCCCGAGAGCTGCTTGCCGAGCGCCTTGTCGGCGGCGCCGCGCACGCCGGATTTCGAGACCAGCAGGCCCGCCGCGGTCGAGACGATCAGCGCCGGAATCTGGCTGACGAGGCCGTCTCCGACGGTGAGTTGGGTGTAGACCTTCGCCGCGTCGCCGAAGCCCATGCCCTGCTGCGCGACGCCGATGATGATGCCGCCGAGCACGTTGATGAAGGTGATCAGCAGCCCGGCGATGGCGTCGCCGCGCACGAATTTGGACGCGCCGTCCATCGAGCCGAAGAAGTTCGCCTCGTCCTCCAGCGCCTTGCGGCGGGTCTTGGCGACCTCCTGGTCGATCAACCCGGCCGAAAGGTCGGCGTCGATCGCCATCTGCTTGCCGGGCATGGCGTCGAGCGCGAAACGCGCCGCGACTTCGGCGATGCGGCCCGAGCCCTTGGTGATGACGACAAAGTTGACGATGAGCAGGATGGTGAAGATGACCACCCCGATCACGAAATTGCCGCCCATGACGAAGTTGCCGAAGGCTTCGATGACATGGCCGGCGGCCGCGCCGCCCTCATGGCCATGGGCAAGGATCAGGCGCGTCGAGGCCAGATTCAGCGCGAGCCTGAGCATGGTGACGATCAGCAGCACCGTCGGGAAGGCGGAGAACTCCAGTGGCTCCTCGATGAACAGCGCCGTCATCAGCACGAGAACCGAGAGGATGATCGAAAGCGCCAGCAGCAGGTCGAGCAGCACCGCCGGCAGCGGGAAGATCAGCACCACGAGGATGCCCATCACGCCGATGGCGAGGAAAAGGTCCGGCCGGTTGAGGAGTTTCCCCAGCGCGCCGCGTGTCGGCATGTTGAACCCGCCGCCCGTCCCTGCCGTCACATCGGTCATCGACCAGCCCGCTCCACGCCGCCCCGCCGACAGACGGGCGCCCGGCAATTCTTGCCGGGCTTATGATGAACGAGTGGTTAAGCGGCGCGAAAAAATCCCGTCTGGAACCTTTCCCTGAACAGGCTGTTATCGAATGGCCGCGTTGTGGCCGCATTCTGCCGCGCAACTCGTCGTGGGTCGACAATACTGGTTTTTCAAACCGCAATTATTGGAGGAAGACGTGGATAGACGTTCTTTTGTCATGAGCCTTTTCGGTGGCCTCGCCGCTGCGAGCCTGGGAGGCGCCGCCGTCGCGCAGGCTGCCTCGCGCAAGCCCGATCTCGCTGCGGCGCTGCCGGCCGCCGATCAGATCGACGCCGCCACCAAGGCAGCGCTCGATCAGGCCGACGCCGACTTCAACCAGGTTTCGGTCCGCATCGGCCCGCGTCCGCGTCGCCGCCGCCCGGTCGTGGTGCGCCGCCGCGTGATCGTCCGTCGTCCGATTCGCCGCCGCCGCCGGGTCATCACCCGCCGCGTGATCGTGCGCTGAAACTGACGAATGCTTCGGAAGGCGGCGCTCCGGCGCCGCCTTTTTCCATTGACGAGACCGGCCAAGGGTCCGCCGCGATCAACGGGAGGAGGCCGGCATGACAGCGCCGGATCGAACGGGCGATGGCGTCGTCGCCACGGACATCCCCGCAAGGCTCGACCGGCTGCCATGGTCGCGCTTCCACACGCTCGTCGTCGTGGCGCTCGGCGTCACCTGGATCCTCGACGGGCTGGAGGTCACGCTTGCGGGCTCCGTCTCGGGCGCTCTCAAGGAAAGCCCGGTCCTTCGCTTCACCAATACCGAGATCGGCATGGCCGGCGCGGCCTATCTCGCCGGCGCGGTGTTCGGCGCGCTGGTCTTCGGCTGGCTGACCGATCGTCTCGGTCGCAAGAAGCTCTTCACCATCACGCTCTTCGTCTATCTCGCCGCCACCGCCGCAACCGCCTTCTCGTGGAGTTTCTGGAGCTTCATCGTCTTCCGCTTCTTCACCGGCATGGGCATCGGTGGCGAATACACGGCGATCAACTCGACCATCCAGGAACTCGTGCCGGCGCGCGTACGCGGCTGGGTGGACCTCGTCATCAACGGTTCGTTCTGGGTGGGCGCGGCGCTGGGCGCGGTCGGCGCGATCGTCTTGCTGAATCCCGTGGTCGTCGATCCCGAGCTCGGCTGGCGGCTCGCCTTCTTCATCGGCTCGGCGCTTGGACTGGTCATCCTCGTGCTGCGGCGCTGGATTCCCGAAAGCCCACGCTGGCTGATCGGCCAGGGCCGCGTCGCCGAAGCCGAAGCGATCGTCGCCGCCATAGAGGCGCGCTCTGCAACGCCTGCATCCGCCGGGCCGCTGCCGCTGACCCATCTGCGACCGCGCGTATCGACGCCGCTCGCAGAAGTCTTCACCGCGCTGTTCGTGACCTATCGCCCGCGCGCGCTGGTGGGGCTGGCGCTCATGGTCTCGCAGGCGTTCTTCTACAACGCGATCTTCTTCACCTATGCCCTGATCCTGACCGATTTCTACAAGGTGCCCTCGCAGGCGATCGGCTGGTTCATCCTGCCCTTCGCCGCCGGCAACTTCCTCGGGCCGCTCGTCCTCGGCCGGCTGTTCGACACGGTCGGGCGGCGCATCATGATCGCGGGGACCTATGCCGCCTCGGGCATCCTGTTGACCGGCACGGGCTGGCTGTTCTGGCAGGACCTGCTCAGCGCGGCGCAACTGACGGCCTGCTGGAGCGTGGTCTTCTTCTTCGCCTCCGCCGCGGCGAGCTCGGCCTATCTCACCGTCAGCGAGACCTTTCCCGTCGAGATGCGAGCGCTCGCCATCGCAGCGTTCTACGCAGTCGGGACGGGGGCGGGCGGCGTCGCCGGCCCCTGGCTCTTCGGCATCCTGATCGATACCGGCTCGCGCGGGAGCGTCTTCGCCGGTTACCTGTTTGGCGCGGCGCTGATGCTGGGCGCGGCGGTCATAGCCGCGCGTTTCGCGATCAGGGCCGAGCGGCAACCCCTCGAGGCCATCGCGGAGCCGCTGAACGCTGTTGCCGGCCGTTCAGAATCAGCCGTTTAGGCTGCTTCAAAGATTTTCGCGCGATCGGGCCACAATCGCCGAAAATGCGCTATCGTCTATTGCCTTGTTCGGCTGTGGATGCGGGCGCGAAACAATGGTGGAAACCAGTCCTGGAGGAAGTCGTGGATAGACGCTCATTCATCATGACCCTGATCGGCGGCATGGCTGCGGCCAGCCTCGGCGGCGTCGCCGTCGCTGAAGCGGCTCAGGTCAAGCCCGTACCGGGCCCGGCGCCGGAGCCCGCCAAGGGCGACGACCAGATCGCCGCCGACACGAAGGAGGCTCTCGACCAGACCGAGGCCGAATTCAGCCAGTATTACTATTATCGCCGCCGGCCGCGTTATTATCGCCGTCCCGTCGTCGTCTATCGCCGCCCGCGCTATTACGCCCGGCCGCGCTATTATCGCCGCCGTTGGTGATCCGGGCGCTGGATCGGGTCAGGCCGCGCTGATGCGCGCCTGACCCGGCTCCGCGACGACGATTCCCGCCGCGCCATATTCGCTCAGCTTGTTGCGCAGCGTCCGGATCGAAATGCCGAGGATCTTGGCCGCATGCGTGCGGTTTCCGAGGCAGTGGTCCAGCGTATCGAGGATCAGGTCGCGCTCGACATCCGAGACGGTTCGGCCGACCAGACCGCGAGTCATCGCCTCGGCCGTCTGCGCCACGCGCGACGCCACATCGCGGCCGCTCGCCGGCCCCAGACCTTCGCCTTCGGGCGTCAGCATCGCATCCGCGCCGATTTCTACTCCTTGAGACAACAGCACGGCGCGATGCACCGTATTCTCCAGCTCGCGGACGTTGCCGCGCCATGAATTGCCCAGCAGGATCTTGCGCGCCTCGGCGGAGACCGGGCGCAGCGGCAGGCCGTTGAGTTCGGCATATTTGCGGGCGAAATGGTCGGCCAGCGCCAGAATGTCGCCCGGCCGCTCCCGCAGCGCCGGCAGGCGCAGATGCACCACATTGAGCCGGTAGAACAGATCCTCGCGAAAGGAGCCCTCGCGTACCGCTTCGCCGAGATTGCGGTTCGAGGTCGCGATGATGCGCAGATCGACCTTGACGGCTTGAGTGCCGCCGACGCGGTCGATCATCCGCTCCTGCAAGGCGCGCAGCAGCTTGGCCTGCAGCCGGACATCCATCTCGGAAATCTCGTCGAGCAGCAGCGTACCGCCGCTTGCCTCCTCGAACTTGCCGATGCGCCGCGCGATCGCGCCGGTAAACGCGCCCTTCTCATGGCCAAACAGCTCCGATTCGAGCAGGTTGTCGGGGATCGCGGCGCAATTGACCGCCACGAAAGGCTTGTCCTTGCGCAGCGACTTCTGGTGCAGATGCCGGGCGATGACCTCCTTGCCGGTGCCGCTTTCGCCGGTGACCAGCACGGGCGCGTCCGAGCGGGCGATCTGGGCGGCCAGCGCCACGACGCGCTCCATCGCCGGGTCGCGCCAGATCAGGCTCGACTGGTCGGCGGCGACCGCCTGCAGCACGGCTGCGATCAGCTCCGGATCGGGCGGGAGCGGCACATATTCGCGCGCACCGGCCTGGATCGCGGCCACAGCCGCGCGCGCATCGGTCGAGGTGCCGCAGGCGACGATCGGCGTGCGGATGCGCTCGGCCTCCAGCGCCGCGACGTAATTGGCGATCGGCTGGGCGACATCGATCATCAGGAGATCTGCGCCCTTGGCCCGCAGCACGGCGAGCGTCTGTTCCAGGCTCTCGGTATGGGTGACGGCCGCCCCTTGCGAGACCGCGATGCGGGCCGCCGCGATGAGCTGTCCCTTGAGACCTCCGACGATGATGAGGCGCATGGTTCAGGTCTTTCCGCTTGAGATGTCGAGAGGCCGGCAGATGGTCACGCTGATCATCCCCGGTCGGCCTTGATGATTTCGGTCATGGTCACGCCGAGCCGGTCCTCGACCACGACGACTTCGCCGCGCGCCACCAGCCGCTCGTTGACGAAGATGTCGATCGCCTCGCCGACGCGGCGGTCGAGTTCGATCACCGCTCCCGGCACGATCTGGAGCAGGTCCCCGACCGCGATCTTGGACGAGCCCAGCACCGCCGAGACGGTGACCGGCACGTCGAAGACCTGCTCGAGGTCCTCGGCCGTCTTGACCGGAACCGGGCCCGACCGCGCGACAGAGCCCTGGTCGTGATCGAAGGACAGCTCGGCCGCGTTCAGCGGCGGTAGTTTGAGATCGTTGTCGGAGCTCATCGCTTGGTCCTTACTCGACGATGCCGCGGAACCGGCCGGCCCCGAATGCGCTTTCGACCGCCTGGTCGATCAGAAGTCCCAGCTTCGCCTGGTCGACGACGAACCCGCCATCGGCCCATTCGATGCGGCCGTCGCCGGGGCCGATATCGGGCTCGCCCAGCACCACGAGCTTGCCGGCAAATCCCGTCTCGCGCGTCAGCCGCACCAGCATCGTCTCGACGGTCTCGACCAAAGCCTCGTTGACGCGGACCACGAGATGCGGCGCGAGCCGGGCATGGCCGAGGCATTCGCGCACGGCGTTCTCGAGCCCTGCCATCGGCTTGTCGGCGAGCGCAACGCCCGCCAGTCTCCGCGCCGTGCTGATCGCCACTTGGGCGGCCTGCCATTCGACTTCGTCGAGGCGGGCATGCTCCTGCGACGCCAGCCGCTCGATCGACTGCAACAGCCGCGCGACCAGACCGCCGGTCTGGTCTTGCGCCTCCGCACGCGCCTGCGCCAGCCCGGCCTGAAAGCCTTCGCTGCGGGCCTGGGCGACATCCGCCTCGCCTGCGGCGCGGCGGCTGCCTTCGCGAAAATCGGTTCCGAACATGAATTTCGTCGCAGCCGCCATCTCAGTACACCAGTTCGTCTTCGGCGTTGCCCTTGGACAGGATGATCTCGCCCTTGTCCGCGAGGTCCTTGCAGAGCGCGACCATCTTGGCCTGCGCCTCGTCGACTTCCTTGAGACGCAATGGGCCCATGCTCTGAATGTCGTCGGTCATGTTCTTGGCGGCGCGCGCCGACATCGCAGAGAAGAAGAAGGTGCGCATGTCCTCGCTGGCGCCCTTGAGCGAGCGCGTGAGCGTATCCTTGTCGACCTGGCGCATCAGCGTCTGGAGCCCGGCCGGATCGAGCTTGGAGAGGTCCTCGAAGGTGAACATCAGCGCGCGGATTTTCGAGGCCGAATCCTGGTTCGAGGCGTCGAGCGCCGAGAGGAAGCGGATTTCCGTCTGGCGGTCGAAACCGTTGAAGATCTCGGCCATCATCTCGTGGGGGTCGCGCCGTCGGGTCTGGGTCAGCGTCGCGACGAACTCGGTGCGCAGCGTGTTCTCGATATGGTCGAGCGCTTCCTTCTGCACCGACTCCATCCGCAGCATGCGGCTCACCACCTCGATCGAGAGGTCGTTGGGCAGATGGCGCAGCACATTGGCGGCGTGCTCGGCCCTGATCTTGGACAGCACCACGGCTATGGTCTGCGGGTATTCGTTCTTGAGAAAATTCGCCAGCACGACCGCGTCGATGTTGCCGAGCTTCTGCCACATATTGCGGCCGGCCGGACCCCGGATCTCCTCCATGATCAGCGCGACCTGATCGGTGGGCAGTATCTTTTCCAGCAGCGAGATCGTCCGGTCGAAGGAGCCCGTCACCGCGCCCGCGCTCGAGAGCTTGCCGACGAAATCCAGCATCAGCCGCTCGACCTCGTCGGCATCGACCGTGCCGAGTTCGGCCATGGCGCGGGTGATGATGCGGATTTCCTCGTCGTCGAACTCGCTCCAGATGTTGCGGCCATGCTCCTCTCCGAGCACGAGCAGGATCACCGCCGCGCGCTGGGGACCGGTCATCTCCGAGACCATGGTCACGCCGCCGCCATAGCCGGCCTCGGCGTCCGTGCCCTGATTGCGCGTCGCGATGGAACGTTCGGCGGCCATGGCTCAGATCCCGCTCATGCCGGTGCTTTTTCGTGGATCCAGCCGCGCAGCACCGCGACCGAATCGGCTGGGTTCTGCGCGACCAGACCACCGATCTTCTCGACCGACTGGGCCTTGAGCTGGCCCTTGATCTGGGCGACGGCGAGCATCCGCTCGGAGGGGGCGTCCGCACTCAACTGAGCGATTTCGGCCGCGCTGGCGCCGCCGCCGACGGAGGGAAAGCCGGCCGGATCGCCCGTGCCGCGCTCCTCGATCACGACCCGGCCCTCACGCATGAAGGACGGCATCGCCCGCGTCGTGACGTCGCTGGCGAGCACCTGCTTGAGCAGCGGGCGCACCACGGTCATCAGGACGATCAGGGTCAGGAGCGAAATCACGCCGAGTTCGGCGAAGCGGACCATGTCCTCCTTGGTGAAGGAGAGCAGTCGCTGCATCAGGCTCTGCTCGACGAGATCGCCGACCGAGGGCGGCGCATCGGCGAAGCGCAGATTGACGACCTCGACCTTGTCGCCGCGCGCCTCGTCGAAGCCCATCGCGGTGCGCACGAGTTGGCCGATGCGCTCCAGTTCCTCGGGCGGACGGGGCGCATAGGCCATCTCGCCGGCAGGCGACCTGGTGTAGGCGCCGTCCACAAGCACGGCGACGGAGAGCTTCTTGATCCGCCCGCCTTCCAGCACCTCGGTGCGCGTCGTGCGCGAAATCTCGTAGTTGACGACTTCCTCGTTCTTGGCGGAGGCGTCCTTGGGTGGCGTCGCGCCGCCCTGGCCGCCCTGGGCGCCCGGCAGTTCGTTGCCGACCGTGACCGCGCCGTTGGCCTCGCTGGTGGTGGCGCTCTCGGTCCGGTTCTGGCTGGAGCGGATGACCTTGCTCTCGGGATCGAAGGTCTCCGAGCGGCTTTCGATCCGGTTGGTGTCGAGCGCGGCAGAGACCTGCACGCGCGCCCGGCCATGGCCGACGACGCTCGCGACGATATCCTCGACCTGGGCCTTGACGCGCTTCTCGATCGACTGCTGCCGCTCCTCGACGCCGAGCCCCGCCATGCCCTGATCGGCCTGCGCGCCGTCGGCCAGCAGCCTGCCGCGCTCGTCGACGATCGAGACGCGCTCGGGCTTGAGCCCATCCACCGCCGAGGCGACGAGGTGGCGCACGGCGCGGACCTGGGCCGCATCCAGTTCGCCGGCGAGTTTCAGCGCGATCGAGGCGCGCGGCGGCTCGCGGTCGCGCTCGAACAGGCGCTTCTCCGGGATGACGAGATGGACGCGCGCAGCCTGGACACGGCTGATCGACCGGATGGTGCGCGAGAGTTCACCCTCCAGCGCGCGCAGGTGGTTGATGTTCTGCACGAAGGAGGTCGAGGAGAAGGCGTCGCCCTTGTCGAAAATCTCGTAGCCGACGCCGCCGCCGGCCGGGATGCCCTTGCTGGCCAGGTCGAGCCGCAGGCGCGGCACCACGGTCTTGTCGACGAGGATGGTCTGGCCGTCGCCGCGCAGTTCGTATTTCACGCCGCGCGTGTCGAGGTCCTTCAGGATCGCGCTGACGTCCTGGTTGGAAAGGTCGGAGAACAGCACGCTCATCGACGGCTTGGACATCTGCAGCATGACGAAGCCGAAGAAGCCGACAAGCGCGAGCGTCACCGCCAGCATGGCCGCAAGGCGGGCCGCGCCAAACTTACTGAACTGGTCGATGATGCCGCTCACGCCGCCATCCGTTCCACAAGACCGCATGGGCCGCGCCGAGAGGCGGGCTCACTAGGCAAGTTTTTCCCGGTGCATGGTTAGCGTGGGGTTAATTTCCGACGGCACGCGGTAAACAATCTCGCCTCGCCCCGGGGGCGTGACTGCATTGGTTCCACCGTCCGCAGCCGATTCCGGCGGAACACTCACCAGCGTCGGTTGTAAATCCCTTGACAAACTACGCTTCAAGCGTAGCTAATGCGTCATGGAATTCGAGTGGGATCAAGCGAAATCCGATACGAATTTAGCCAGTCGCGGACTGGGGTTCGACTTCGCAGCTCTCATTTTCGAGGGTCGAACGATCGAGAAAGTCGATGACCGCCGAGACTATGGCGAAATCAGGATCGAGGCGATCGGCGAGATCGATGATGAGATTCTCGTCGTGATTTATACGGACCGTGAGACAGCACGTCGCATCGTTTCCGCCCGCCTCGCGAACAAAAAGGAGCGCGCGTTATGGGTATCGTTCGCAAATCATTAGCCGAGATCAAGGCGAGTGCGCGCCAGATCGATCTCGCCAAGCTCCATACGGTCACGGAAAGGGATATTCGCCGTCACGCCATCGAAGATGGACAGAACCCCGATGAGGAGCCGAGCGGCTATACCCCGGTTCTCCCCGCCCGAATGGTCAGACAACAACTGGGCATGACGCAGGAGGGTTTCGCGGCCGCCCTTAACATCCCGCTGGCCACGCTTCGCAACTGGGAGCAGGGCCGGGTCAGGCCCGACCCTGCGGCACGCGCTCTCCTGACAATCTTCGCCAGAGAGCCCGACGCCGCGTTGCGTGCTCTGAAAGTAGCCTGACGCCGCGCTCCAGTACAAAAAAGACGCCGGTCGGAACGACCGGCGTCTCGATGACGGACGAAAGATGGCGACGGCTTACTGCCGGTAGTGCTGTATCCGCGTCGTGCGCAGGCCGGCCAGCCCGTGCTGGTCGATCGACATCTGCCAGCTCAGAAATTCATCGACCGTCAGCGTGTAGCGCTGGCAGGCCTCCTCGAGGCTGAGCAGCCCGCCGCGGACGGCGGCGACCACCTCGGCCTTGCGCCGGATGACCCAGCGGCGCGTATTCATCGGCGGCAGATCGGCGATCGTCAGCGGACTTCCGTCCGGGCCGATCACATACTTCACCCGCGGTCGCAAAGGCTCGGTCATGGTACACTCACACAACTCAACAGAGCTACTGAAAGTGAGCATAGGGGCGGCGCTTTAAGAATTGGCTAAAACGAATCGGACGGCTGTCTGTATCGCGCTCAGGCGCCCGATTGCGGCTTGATCACGCGTTTCACCTTGTCGATCGCGACCGAGATCGCGCCGATCTTCAGCAAGGGCGTCGTGCCGGTGAGATCGACGCCGTCGACGACGCCGATGATCTCGGTCCTGGCGGTGATGGCCGTCCCAGACAGATCCTTGCCGTCGATGGTGATCGTGTAATCTCCGTCGGGCGCTTTCACGCCGGTGGACGTGGTGCCGTCCCAGGCGAAGGTTTGGTCTCCCTGCTTGAGACTGCCCTGGATCGTCTGGACCACGCTTCCGCTGGAATTCTTGATCGTGATGTTGGCGGAGCCTGCTGCCGGGGACGAGACCTGCCAGATAGCCGCGCCGTTCTTCAGTGGCGTGGTCGCGCCATCTGCGGTGATGGTCGAGCCGATGAAGCCGACAGCGTCTGTCGACGTGTTGGTCTTGTTGAGAGCCAGCAGCGCGCTCATCGTGTCGTTCATCTTGAGCTGCTGCTCGACGCCGGCGAACTGCACGAGCTGGGCAGTAAACTGGTTGGTGTCGAGCGGATCGAGCGGGCTCTGGTTCTTGAGCTGCGTCGTCAGCAGCGTCAGGAACTGATCGAAATTATTGGCGATCGAGGTCGAGCCGCCCGATACCGTCGTGCTGTTGCTGGTCGCCGCCGAACTGCCCGTGTTCTGGAAGCCGGCGACATTGTTCGTCGTGGATGTGGTTGTGGAAACGGCCATGGCGTGCTCCTGCCCGTCAGACGCTGAGATCGACGCCGCCGAGCCTGAGCAGGCGGCGTACGGGCGTGGCTTGCGCGGAAACGGCGATGTCGTCTCCGCCATCGGTTTCTGTGGGCTGGCGGGAGCGGCGCGGCGCGTCCTCGTCCTGCCGGTTCTGGCGGAAGCCGGACTGGTCGGATGGATCGCGCAGGGTGATCTCGACGCCGGCGTCGGACGGTTTCAGCCCGGCCTGCTCGAAGGCTCGCTCCAGCGTCCGCGCGTCGCGCTGCAGCATGTGCAGCGTCTCGACACGGTCGACGACGAGCCTGGCTGTGACCTCGCCCTTGTCGGAAATCTCCAGATTGACGTCGACGCGGCCGAGTTCGGCCGGATCGAGCCTGATGTCGAAGCGCTTCGAACCCGCCAGCGCCTGCAGGCCGATCTCGATCGGCACGACATGGATCGGCGTCGCCGGCCCGCTGGACTGGGCCTGTGCTCCTGTCGCCCCGGCCTGGCCGCTTTCGGTCGAGGCGGGAATGACGATGGCGGTCTCAGGTCGCGCCGTGCGCGTATGCGCCAGGAAGGACAGGTCGATCGGCGCTTGCGGGGCCTGCGGCGCTTCGGCCGGCCTGGCCTCAGTGGGAGCCGCCTTCGCGGCCTCGGGAGCATCCTTGGCCTTGGCGGCAGCCGCGACGATCTCGCCGAATGTGACGTCAGGCGCCGCGTCCTGCGCAGCGCTTTCACGGGCTGCGAACGCGATCGAAACCTCGCCGGCGCGGGCGAGCCCGGGCGGCAGGGTGGTCGGGGCTGACGCATTGGCTGGCTTGGGGCCTGCCGCCGTCTCCGGCGAGGCCTCATCACCCTTCGCATCACCCGTCGTCTCGGCCGAGGCCGGCAAGACGGCGGCGGCGGCGAGCAGGATCGCGGCATCGAGCAGCGGAACGGCCTGCGGAACCGCGACCGGCGCAGGCTGAACCTCGGCCGCGATCAGGGCGGTCGGATCGGGCTTGGAGGCCTCCTGCGCAGGTTTGTCGCCCGCGACGACGGATTCAGGCTCCGATTTCGGGGATCCTTCGACGGCCACGCTGGCCGTCAGCTCGGTCGCCGTTCCCTCGGCCGCTGCGGCAAGCACTGCAAATGCGCCGACCTCCGGCTTGGCTGCTGCGACTGCCGTGGAGCCCGGGCCTTTGGCATCGGAGCCGGCCGGCTTGGCTTCGGTCGGCGCAGCGTCGGTCTTCGCGATTGCGTCGTCCTTGGCCGGCTTTTCGGCCTTGTCGGTGACGGTTGCCTCCGCCCTTTCAGGCGAAACGGCCTCGTCGGTCCGGCGCGTCTCGCCGGTGCTGCGCGTATCGTCGGAGCGGGCGCGCGGCTTGTCGTCGCTTTCGCGCCTTGCCTGCGGCTCTCGTGCAGGCTCGGGCAGTGTGAACTCTTCGCTCGGGCGGCCACGATCGGGCTCGACCCGTCCGCGCCGGATCGGCGCAGCGTCGAGCGTGGCGGATGCAAACGAGGAAGACTGAACCGACATCATGCAATTCCCGAACGCGGGCAGGGCAACTTGGGCGAGGTTGCGCCCTCCCCGTGGTCAGCAAGTCCCACGCCAGCGGCAAAACACCATGAATTCAGATACTTGCCTTGAATTCGGCCATACCCGAGCCGGCAAGATCGGCCTTCTCGACATGGCTGCCCGGCAGGATTTGCCCAGCGCGCTGGCAGGCCGGCGGCAAAGCCGGTATAGAGCCGCGTTCCACGCAGCCTGCGAACCACACGCCGTCATGATCACAGCCCTCAACTCGCTCGACATCGCCAAGCCGCCATCGGCGACGCGCGTCGTCGCGGCGATGTCGGGCGGCGTCGATTCCTCGGTGGTGGCGGCGCTGCTGAAGCGCGGGGGCTACGACGTCGTCGGCGTGACCCTGCAGCTCTACGACCATGGCGCGGCGGTTCACCGCGCCGGGGCCTGCTGCGCCGGCCAGGACATCCACGACGCCCGCCGCGTCGCCGAGGCGATCGGCATCCCCCATTACGTGCTCGACTATGAGAGCCGCTTCCGGGACGCCGTGATCGAGCGCTTCGCCGAGAGCTATCTCGCAGGCGAGACGCCGATCCCCTGCGTCGAGTGCAACCGCACCGTGAAGTTCCGCGATCTGCTCGGCATGGCGCAGGAGCTTGGCGCGGACGCGCTGGCGACGGGGCATTACGTCGTGAGCAAGCCGCTCGAAAACGGCCGCCGAGGCCTGTTTCGCGCCGCGGACCCCGCCCGCGACCAGAGCTATTTCCTCTATGCGACGACGCAGGCCCAGCTCGACCTGCTGCGCTTCCCGCTCGGCGGCATCGAAAAGGCGGAGACGCGCGCGCTCGCGGCCGAACTCGGGCTGGCCATCGCCGACAAGCCCGACAGTCAGGACATCTGTTTCGTGCCAAACGGCCGCTATGCCGACGTGATCGAGCGTCTGAAGCCCGGCGCCTCGCGGCCCGGCGAGATCGTCCATCTCGACGGCCGCGTGCTCGGCCGGCATGACGGCGTCCTTCGCTACACGGTCGGCCAGCGCAAGGGGATTGGCGTCAGCACGCCCGAGCCGCTTTATGTGCTGCGTCTCGACGCCGACATGGCCCGCGTCATCGTCGGCCCGCGCGAGGCGCTCGCCGTCCGCGAGGTCCGGCTGCGCGACGTCAACTGGCTTGGCGACGGCGATCTCGACACGCTCCCCGAGACAGGGCTCGACGTCGCCGTGCGGGTTCGCTCGACGCGGGCTCCGCGCGAGGCGAGGCTTTACCGCGACAGCGAGGGCCTGCGGATCGAGCTTGCCGGCGACGAGGAGGGAGTCTCGCCCGGCCAGGCCTGCGTGATCTATGCCGATGCTGCGCCCGGTGCGCGCGTGCTCGGTGGCGGCACCATCCTGCGCCCGGCGCTGCGACCACCCGCTTTCGGCGCCGAGCCGGCTTTCGCCTCCCTCTAGACCTCAAGCACCGAGCCCGAGAACCGCGATGCCGGTCACCTATGATCTCGACGGCCAGAAGCGCGTCTATGCGACCTGGGCGAAATTCTACGACCGCATCTATCAGGGGTTGCTGGCCCGCCCGCAGCGCGAGGCGGTGGCGGCGGCTTGCGCCTGCGGCGACGACATCCTCGAGATCGGCGTCGGCACAGGGCTGACCCTGCCCTATTTCACTACGGGAACCCGCGTGCTCGGAGCCGATCTCTCGCTCGACATGCTCAGGGTCGCGAGCCGAAAAGTCGTCTCGCTTGGCCTGACCCATGTTCGCGGGCTGATGGTGATGGACGCCTGCCGGCTCGGCTTCGAGGCCGAACGCTTCGACGCGGTCACGGCGCAGTTCGTGATTACGCTGGTTCCCGATCCCGAGCAGGCGCTGGCCGAGATGGACCGGGTGCTCAAACCCGGCGGCGAGATCGTCATCTCCAGCCGCCTCGTCGATGATGGCGGCATGCTCGCGCCGTTCTGGGCGTCCGTCGCGCCGCTCGCCAAGGCGGTCGGCTGGAGCTCGGACTTCAAGGTCTCGCGGCTGACCGGATGGGCCGCGAAGACGGGCCGCTACGAGACGGTCCATGTCGGGCGTGGCTATTTCAAGGTGGTGCGGCTGAAGAAGCTCAGCTCCGCCTGACGGAAAGCGACGCGTGCAACGCCGAGGCTTGACGAGCAAGCACCCCGCCCCCTATACCGCGCGCTCACGACGGAACGCCGTTCGGCGGCGCTCCGGTTGGTGGGGCGGGGTAGCTCAGTTGGTTAGAGCAGCGGAATCATAATCCGCGTGTCGGGGGTTCAAATCCCTCTCCCGCTACCAGCCCTCTCTCAGCCGCTCACGACCTGCCGCGAGAAGCGCGCGACCGACTGGTCGAGCCGGCGCGCAGAGGCATCGACCCCTGCGGCGGCTTCCGAGACCTGCGCGCTGTTCTCCAGCGTCCGGGCCGTGTCGCCGGCGACGAGATCGATCGCGGCGGCGACCTGCTCGGCTTCCCCGACCGCCCGGCCCAGCGACGCCAGCATCTGGCCGATCGCGGCGCTCTGCTGATCGACAGCGACGACGATGCCGTCGGCCGCCGCGACGATCGCCTCGGTCGATTTGCTGATGTTCATCACGGCGCCGAGCGAGCGCTCGGTCGCGCCGCGAACCTCCTCGATGCCGCGCGCGATCTCGGCCGTGGCCTCGCCGGTGCGCGCCGCGAGGTTCTTGACCTCATTGGCCACCACGGCGAAGCCGCGCCCGGCCGGGCCGGCGCGGGCCGCCTCGATCGTCGCGTTCAGAGCCAGCAGATTGGTTTGTGCGGCGATCTCGCTGATCAGGTTGGAGACCTGCCCGATATCGCGCACGGCCTCCGAGAGTTCGCTCTTGATCGCGATCGAGGCCTGGACGTCGGCGGCGGCTGTCTGCACGAGGCTCGTGGTCTTCTCGGCTTCATGCCGGATCAACTGGATGGAGGCGGTCAGCCCGCGCGAACCGGCCTCTACCGAGGCGATGTCGGTCTTGGCGGAACCCACCTTGGTCAGCACCCCAGTGAGATTGCCCTGCGAACTGTCCGCGATCGACCGCAACTGCTCCGCAGCACCGTTCATCCGCGCGACCGACACCGCGACGGAGTCCAGAATGACGCCGACCTCGGAGCGGAACCCGTCGGCCTGCGCCTCGACCTCCTCGCGCCGCTTCTCCTCCTGCCGGGCCTGCGCCTGAGCCTCCGAGCCGAGCGACCGGGCGCTGCTGATCGCCTGCACGCGGTCGCGCACGAGTTGCGCCATGTTGCTCAGCGAGATCAGCATCACCGAGCCGAGGATGGCCTGAAACAGAAGGTTCTCCACCACATGGCCCGTCGGCATGAAGCCGAACTGGAGCAGGCGCCCTAACAGGATCATCCCGGCGAAGACCAGGGCGGCCGAAGGCAGGCTGGCCATGGTGAAGGTGCCGGCGCAGACGAGGCCCGCCAGGATGCTGGCGATAAGCACTTCCATCTGCGGCGCGACGCCCGGATTGATCACGATCGGCAGGATCATCCAGGGCAGGGCCAGCAGGCCGGAATCGATCAGGACACGATCGACGAATCGCGGCGGCAGCGGCTTGTCGCGGCGGCGGGACCGCGCCTGCCGCATCCGCGTCGCGCCGAACAGGCCGGTTGCGCCGACATAGGCTGCCCAGAGCAGCGGAAACCACAGCCAGCCATGATAGAGCGCGACGCTGGCGATGACGAAGGCGGACAGCACATTGGCGATCAGGATCGGCGGCAGCACGCGCGTAAACATCTCGGCCTGGGCCGTCCGCAGATGCGCCGCGAGATCAGGCTCCAGGACCGGCAGGCCGAGCCTGCGGTTGACCCAGGCGTCATAGCGCGACAGCAGGCTGGCAGCCGGCGTCGTCATATCGCCCGGATTCGTCATGCCGGCTTCGGGCCTGTCCTGCGTCAAAATCAGGAAGGAACGATGCGCCAGCCGCGTTACACCCCAGTTAACGGTGCATGCAGAGGACTCTCAAGACCAACCCGGCCGCCATTTGGCGAATTCGGCCTTGGTCTCGGCGTTGGCCGGATAGAGCCCGAAGATGCCCTGCCCGCCGCGCACCCGCTCGGCGACGAAATCCTCATAGGCCGTCTGCTCATAGGCTTCTTCGGCAACCTCGTTGGCGATATGGGCCGGCACGCAGCAGACGCCCTCGCCATCGCCGACCATGATGTCGCCGGGATAGACCGCGACGTCCCCGCAGGCGATCGGCGCATTGATGTCGAGCGCATGATGTCGGATCAGGTTGGTCGGCGCGCTCGGGCGCTGATGATAGGCCGGCATTGCGAGTGCGGCGATCTCGGGGCTGTCGCGGAAACCGCCATCTGTGACGATGCCAGCCACGCCGCGCTGCATCAGCCGCGTCACCAGGATGCCGCCGGCAGAGGCCGCGCGCGCATCCTTGCGGCTGTCGATCACCATGACATGGCCCGGCGGGCAGTCCTCGACGGCGCGGCGCTGCGGGTGCTGCGTGCCCTCGAACATGCCCAGATGATCGAGATCCTCCCGCGCCGGGATGTAGCGCAGCGTGAACGCCTCGCCGACCATGCTCTCGCTCTTCAGGCTCAGCGGCCGCACATCCTGGATGAAGACGTTGCGGAAGCCGCGCTTGAACAGGGCGGTGGTCAGGGTCGCGGTCGATACGCGCTTGAGCTTGGCACGGTTCTCAGGTGTCAGGGCGGTCATCGAACATAGTCCTTGTGTGCAGCTGGAACTTCGCAGCCGTTACCGCCACGTCATCCTGGACAAGCGGCGAAGCCGCGCAGTTCCAGGATCCATCGCAAGGCGTCGTCGGTGCTTCAGGATGGATCCCGGGACTTCGCTGCGCGAAGCCCAGGATGACGGCGTGTTTGCTGGCAGCCTCAGAGCATCGATCACTCGATGCGGACGCTGGCCTTCTGCGCCACCTCGGCCCAGCGCTTGGTCTCGGCTGCAATATGGGCCGCGAACTGCTCCTGCGTCGAGCCCACGGGATCGACGCCGAGCTTCTTCATCTGCTCGATGACCGCCGGCTCCTTCATGATCGCCTGCACTTCGGCCGAGAGCTTGTCGACGATCGGCTTGGGCGTCGCCGCCGGAGCGAAGAAGCCGTGCCAGGAGGTCGCCGCATAGCCAGGGATGAACTCGGCTAGCGCCGGCAGGTCCTTCGCCACCGCAAGGCGCTGCGGCGTCGCGGTCGCCAGCGCCCGGATCTTGCCGGCCTCGACATGGGGCCAGGCGATGGTGATGTTGTCGAAGGTGATCTGGATCTGGCCCGACAGCAGGTCCTGCGTTACCTGCCCGCTGGAGCGATAGGGCACATGCACCATGTCGGTCCCCGTCTGGACCTTGAACAGCTCGGCCGCCATATGGGTCGAGGTGCCCGCCCCCGACGAGCCGAACGAGTACTTGCCCGGGTTCTTCTTGAGCAGATCGATCAGCTCGGGCACCGTTTTGGCGGGCAGGTCGAGATTGACCATCAGAATGTTGGGCACGCTCGCCACCTGCGAGATCGGCGCGAAATCCTTCACCGCGTCGAACGGCATCTTGGCGTAGACGCCGGGGTTGATCGCATGGGTCGAGACCGTGCCCATGGCCAGGGTATAGCCGTCGGGCGCGGAGCGCGCCGCGGCGGCGACGCCGGTATTGCCGCCTGCACCCGGACGGTTCTCGACGATGAACTTGCCGCCGAGGCGCGTGCCCAGCCGTTCGGCCAGCAAGCGCCCGAGCAGGTCGGTGGTGCCGCCGGCGGCGAAGGGCACGATGATCGTCACCACCTTCGAGCCCGGATAATCGGCCTGCGCCCAGGCGGGCGAACCCAGCATCAGCCCGGCGCCCGCAACCAGCGCCATCCTGCGTGTCATGGTCATGATCATCGATGTGTTTCCTCTGCTTGCACCCGTCTGCTGGCGGGCCTTGGCAAGGCATCTAGCACAGGATTTCGGATTTGAAATCTGAAATTTCAGAGTTGCGCCGATTGACCGCTTGTGATGAATAGGATCGGCATGGATGCTGTCGCGCGGCGCAGTCTCGCGCCGACAGCCTGCAAACGGATCCGCATGACCGCCCTTCGCCCGATCGAACCCGTCGCCCCCCACCTGCTGCGCTCTCTGCGCGAGCATGTTCATGAGCGGCTGCGCCGGGCGATCGTGGCCGGGCGTTTCCGCAACGGCGAGCGCCTGAACGAACGTGCGCTGGCCGAGATGCTCGGCGTCAGCACGACGCCGGTGAAGGATGCGATCCGCAAGCTCGAAAGCGAAGGACTGGTGCGCACCGAGGCGCGACGCGGCGTCTTCGTCGAATTCTCGGCCGGGCAGGCGCTGCAGATGGCGCTCGGACGGGCGGCGCTGGAAAGCATCATGGCCCATATCGCCGCAAACCATGTCACGGCAGCAGACATCGCTGAAATGGCGCGCCTGATCGAGGAGATGGAGCACGCCACCGCCCATAGCGAACTGGAAGATCTCGTCACCCTGAACGAGGCCTATCACGGCGCGATCCACCGGATCTCGGGTTGCGCCTATCTCGAGCGCCGGCTCGACGGGCAGCGCATGTACGACCACGCCCAGCGCATCGCGCTGCTCAGCGAGCAGGCCGAGCGTCAGCAGGGTTTCGAGGAACACCGCAGCATCTACGAGGCGCTGGTCGGCCGCAATGCCGGCCTCGCCGAAACCCGGATGCGCCGCCACATCGTCCGCTCGGCGAAAAGCCATCTGCGGCAGGTTTTCGGCGCCGATGCGAAAGGACTGGCCTATGACGAATGATCGCCTGCGCCAAAACACGGTGCGGAAGGAAGACATGGTACGGAACGCCCTGCGCGGCATCTCCGGCGTGCATGTCACCGCCTGGAATGCCGACGGCGAGGCCGACTGGGCGCTGACCGGTCGCATCGTCGCCCGCATCGCGACGGCCGGCATCCACAACATCGTCTCCGCCGGCAACACCGGCGAGTTTTACCCGATGACGACCGACGAGGTGGTGCGCAGCCACGCGGTCGCGGCCGAAAGCGCCGCCGGCAAGGCGCTGGTCACGGCCGGCATCGGCCGTTCCCTGCGCGAGGCGATCGCGACCGGAAAACTCGCGGCCAGGGCCGGCTGCGACGCGGTGATGGTGCATCACCCGCTCGACCCCTTCGCCGCGCCCCAGAGCCAGGCGGACTACATCATCGCCATCGCGGAAGCGCTGGAACTGCCGCTCGTCGCCTATATCCGCTCCGACGCGATCGGCGTGAAGGATCTGGTCCGGGTGGCGACGCACGCGAACGTCGCCGGCGTCAAATTCGCCTCAAGCAACATGATGCTCCTGTCCGAATGCGTTCGCGCCACGCAAGGGACGTCCGCCAACTGGATCTGCGGGCTCGCCGAGGGCTGGGCCGCGCCGTTTTACGCGCTCGGCGCGCGCGGCTTCACCTCGGGCCTGATCAATGTCGCGCCCGAGCGCTCGCTCGCGGTCTGGCGCGCGCTGGAGGCAGGCGACTATGCGGCCGCCCGCGCCGAGGTCGACGCCATCGCCGGCTTCGAGACATTGCGCACGAAATACGGCAACGGCGCGAATGTGACGGTAGTCAAGGAGGCGCTCGGCATGCTCGGCACGAATGTCGGCCCGGTGCGCCTGCCCGGCCTGCCGGAGCTCAACGCGGCCGAGCAGGCCGAACTCAGCGCCATCGTTTCCGGCTGGAGCGCGGTGCGCGTCGCGGCGGAGTAACCTCTGTCATTCCGGGGCGGCCCGCAGGGCCGAACCCGGAACCCACGACCGGGTGCGACGATCCGACAGCGTCATGACGGCCTCGCCCGGTCGTGGGTTCCGGATTCATCGCTGCGCGATGCCCCGGAATGACAATCGCAAAGCAACAAAAAAACGAGGAAGCCCGCGATGACCCACCCCCGCAAGACGCCCGACACGCTGCGCTCGAAGCGCTGGTTCGGCGCGTCCGACCTGCGCTCCTTCGGCCATCGCTCGCGGGCGCTGCAGATGGGCCTTGGCCATGACGAGTTCATGGGCAAGCCGGTGATCGGCATCCTCAACACCTGGTCCGAGATCAACCCCTGCCACACCCATCTGCGCGACCGCGCCGATGCGGTGAAGCGCGCGGTCTGGGCTTCAGGCGGCTTCCCGGTCGAGATCCCGGTGATGTCGGTTTCCGAGCAGTACCAGAAGCCCACGACCATGCTCTACCGCAACTTCCTGGCGATGGAGGCCGAGGAATCGATCCGCTCTCACCCGCTCGACGGCGCGGTGCTGCTGGGCGGTTGCGACAAGTCCACGCCGGCCCTGATCATGGGGGCGTGCAGCGCCGGCCTGCCTTTCATCTTCGTGCCGGCGGGTCCGATGCTGCGCGGCAACTGGGCCGGCAAGGTGCTCGGCTCGGGCGCGGATGTCTGGAAGTACTGGGCCGAGAAGGAAGCCGGCAACATCACCGACGGGCAGTGGAAGGACATGGAAAGCGGCATCGCCCGCTCACATGGCACCTGCATGGTGATGGGTACGGCCGCCACCATGATGAGCCATGCCGAGGTGCTGGGGCTGACGCTGCCGGGCGCATCCGCAATCCCCGCCGCCGACGCCGCCCATCCGCGCATGGCGGCTGCGTCGGGCAAGCGCATCGTCGAGATGGTCTGGGAGGATCTGACGCCCGACCGCATCCTGACGCGAAAAAGCTTCGAGAACGCGCTGACCGTCCACATGGCGGTGGCAGGCTCGACCAATGCGATCATCCACCTGATCGCCATGGCCGGCCGCGCCGGCGTGCCGCTGACGCCCGATGATTTCGACGCGTTTTCGCGCACCGTTCCGGTCATCGCCAACCTGCGTCCCTCCGGAGAATTCCTGATGGAGGATTTCTTCTATGCCGGCGGACTCCCCGCTCTGCTGAAGCAGCTCGAAAGCAAGCTCCACACCGACGCCATGACCGTCACCGGCAACCCGCTCTCGGAAACCATCGCGCTTGCCACCGTCTATGACGACAACGTCATCCGCCCGCTCGACCGCGCGGTCTCCACCGCCAACGGCCTTGCGGTGCTCAAGGGCAACATCGCGCCCGATGGCTGCGTCATCAAGCCCTCGGCCGCCGAGCCGCATCTGCTGAAGCATTCCGGCCCGGCGCTGGTCTTTGAGGATTACGACGCGATGATGCGGGCGGTGAACGACGAGAGCCTCGACGTCACCAAAGACCACATCATGGTGCTGAAGAATTGCGGCCCGGTCGGCGGGCCGGGCATGCCGGAATGGGGCATGATGCCGATCCCCAAAAAGCTGCTGAAGCAGGGCGTACGCGACATGCTGCGCATCTCTGACGCCCGCATGTCGGGCACCAGCTACGGCGCCTGCGTGCTCCATGTCGCGCCGGAAGCGTATATCCGGGGGCCGTTGGCGGCGGTCAGGACCGGCGACGTCATCAGCGTCGATGTCGAGGCGCGCACGATCTCGGTGAACCTGACAGATGCGGAGATCGCCGAACGGCTGAAGGCATGGACCCCGCCCGACCGCGATTATCCGCGCGGCTGGGGCAAGATGTCGGCGGCCCATATCCGCCAGGCCGATAAGGGCTGCGACTTCGACTATCTCGAAGGCACGGCGAAAATCCCCGAGCCTGAAATTCACTGACCGCGCAATCCCCATGGGGATGCGCGGGGCGCAAATCCCCGCCCCCCATGACCCGACGGATAATGCCCTCGCAGATGGCGCGCGCCCCGCGTGCCCGATTCCGCGAGGCTTGCCATGACCGATACGCCAAGACTGACCCTGCCCCTGCTCGCCGCAGGCCAGGCGCAGAAACACGTCACCCATAACGACGCGCTGACGCGGCTCGACGCGCTCGTTCATCTCGCCGTGCAGAGCCGCAGCCAGACGACGCCACCATCCTCGCCCGGCGCGCTGGCGGCTTATATCGTCCCGGCCGCCGGCACCGGCGTCTTCGCCGGCCACAGCGACGATCTCGCGATCTTCGAGGATGGCGGCTGGAGCTTCCTCGAACCGCGCGCCGGCTGGCAGGCCTGGATCGAGGACGAGGCCGAGCACCATGTCTGGACCGGCACGCAATGGCGGCGCTCGCAGCCGAGCAGCGCCATCGGCGCGAGCCTCTGGGGCGTCAACGCCACCGCCGACACGACGAACCGGCTTGCCGTCTCCTCGCCCGCCACCCTGCTCAACCATGCCGGAAACGATCACCGGCTGACGCTGAACAAGGCCACAGCCGCAGACACAGCGAGCCTGATCCTGCAGGACGGGTTTTCCGGACGCGCCGAGATCGGGCTTGCGGGAAACGACGACCTGCACATGAAGGTCAGCCCTGACGGAGCGGCATGGACGCAGGCGCTGACGATCGACCGGACGACCGGGCTGGTCGCCCTGCCCGCCTCGCCCTGGGCGCGCGAGACCGCCCGGCAGAACCTGCTGATCAATGGCGACATGCAGGTCAACCAGCGCGGCTTCGCGGGAGGCGCTCTGGCGGCCGGCGTCTTTGGCTTCGACCGCTGGAAGGCCGATACCGCCGGGGCGAGCCTCTCGCGCAGCGGCTTCGACCTGACGCTGACCTCCGGGGCCATCGTCCAGCCGGTCGAGCCGGCGCTCTGGGGCGTCGTATCCTTCGCGCTGACGCCGCTGACCCTCTCGGTCGAGGATCTGGCGGGCGGCAACCTCACGGTCGGCATCGGCAGCGTCAGCGGCACGATCACGCCCGGCAGCGGCCGCCGCTCCGTAACCTTGACCCCGGCTGCAGGCGATGCCGGCACGCTCGCGATCCGGCTGGCGCCGGCCTCGGGCGCGGTCACCCTGCGCCGGATCAAGCTCGAGCGCGGCAATGCCGCCAGCCCGTGGGACGAACGCCCGCTGCCGCAAAGCCAGGCGCTCTGCCGGCGCTACTACTGCCGGCTCGAAGGCGCGATGCTGCTCGACGCCTATCAGGCGGCGGGGGGCTCGATCTACGCGCCGATCTCGCTGCCGACGCCGATGCGCGTCACCCCCAGCGTCAGCGTCACGATCGGCGGCGAAGCCAATATCCAGAACGGCACGGAACGCGGCGTCACGGCAGCCTCGCCGACGCTCGCCTATCTGCGGATGACGGCCGCCGCGACCGGCCGCGTCTACGTCAACTTCAGCGAGATCGGCTTCAGCGCGGAGCTCTGACGCGCTACTCGACGACGAGCCTGCGCGCCTTGAGCAGGGCGAGCAGGCCCTCGTCGCGGCGCGCCTCCAATTCCGCAATCGAGCGGCCTGCCGCCTCCTCGGCCACGCCTTCGACGATCGCGCGCTTTACATCCTCGTCGAGCGCAGGGTTACCGAGCGAGGCCCAGCGCCGCTCCTGGCTCGGGCCGAGATGGGCGAGATAGCCACTGATGCCGCCCTCGCCGCCGCCAAGATGATAGGTCATATGCGGCCCCATCAGCGCCCAGCGCAGGCCGGGACCGTTGCATAAGGCCGCATCGATCTCGGCCACGCTGGCGACGCCTTCCGCGACCAGATGGACCGCCTCCCGGTAGAGCGCCGAGGCCAGCCGGTTGGCGATATGCCCCGGCATCTCTCGGTTGAGCACGACGGGCCGGCGGTCGAGACTGCGGTAGAACGCGCAGGCCCGTGCGACGACATCGTCGTCCTCGCCCACAATCTCGACCAGCGGCACGAGATGGGGCGGATTGAACGGATGGGCGACGATGATGCGGGCCGGCGTCGCGCAATCGGCGACGATGGCGCTGCGCACCAGCGCCGAGGTGCTGCTGGCGATGATCGCGCCGGGCGCGGCCAACTCGTCGATCTGGCGCAGCAGGCCGCGCTTGACCGCCTCGTTCTCCGGTCCGTTCTCCTGCACGAACTGCACGCCTTCGAGCGCCTCAGCCAGATCCGTAGTGAAGTCGAACCGGCCCGTGCCGGCGAGGCCGAGTTCGTCGAGCTGCCCCCGGGCGCGCGCGACATAGGCCGCGAACTTCGCTTCCGCCTCGGGCGCGGGGTCGCAGGCCGCCACGTCGATGCCATGCGCCATGGCGAGCGCGGCCCAGCTCGCGCCGATCAGACCTGAGCCGATGATGGCGACGCGGCGGATGTCGCTCGTCATCGCCGCCTCACTCCGGCTTCAGGCCGGTCGCCTTGATCACGGTGCTCCATTTCGTCATCTCGCTGTCGATCAGGGCTGCGGCGTCGGCCGGCGTGCCGGGTTTCGGCGTCACGCCCTGCAGCTTCATCGCCTCCAGCGCCTTCGGCGCGTTCAGCGCCTTGACGATCTCGGCGTTTAGCCTGTCGATGATCGGCTGGGGCGTGCCGGCCGGTGCGAGCACGCCGAACCACGAGCCGATCTCGAAATCGGCCAGCCCCTGCGAGATCGCGGTCGGATAGGTCGGCATGAAGGGCGAGGGCTCGCGCCCGGTGGTGGCGATCGCCCTGAGCGAACCTGCATTCACATGCTGGAGCACCGAGGGGATGGTGTCGAACATCACCTTGACCTGCCCGCCGATCATGTCGGTCATCGCCGGTCCCGAGCCGCGATAGGGCACATGGCCGAGCTTGGTGCCGGCCCGTGCGTTGAACATCTCGCCGGCGAGGTGCTGCGGCGAGCCGTTGCCGGAGGAGGCGTAGTTGAACTCGTCGGGCTTGGCCTTGGCGAGCGCGATCAGCTCGGGAATGGTCTTGGCCTGCACCGAGGGATGCACCACGAGCGCCAGCCCCACCGTGCCGGCGATGCTGACGGGGGTGAAATCCTTCTTCAGGTCGAAGCCGGGCTTGGCCTGCAGTCCCATATTGATCGAGTGGCTGGTGAGCGCGCCCATCAGCAGCAGATAGCCGTCGGGCGTCGCGCGGGCGACCGCAGCCGCACCGACGCTGCCGGCCGCCCCGGCGCGGTTCTCGACCACGACGCGCTGACCCAGCGTCTGCGACAATTCCTCGGCGATGACGCGGCCGATGATGTCGGTCGCCCCGCCCGGCGCATAGGGCACGAGCAGCGTGACGGGCTTGTTGGGATAGGCCTGCGCGAGGACCGGAGCGGCGGCCGCGAGCGAAAGCGCGGCCAGCGCGCCGGTCAGGAGATGGCGTTTCAGCATGGGGTGTTCCTCCGGTTGGGACGGCGGGCCGGTTGATCCGGCCTCGCCAGATGGGCGTCAGCAGAAGTCGAAATCGCAGCCTTCGTCGGCCTGCAGCACGGTCGTCAGGTAGAGCCCGCGATAGCCGCGCGAGGGTTCGGTGAGATGGGTCGGCGGCTGCCACTCGGCCCGGCGCCGCCTCAGTTCGGCCTCGTCGACCAGCAGTTCGATGCGCCGCGCCGGCACGTCTAGACTGATCAGATCGCCGTCGCGCACCAGCCCGAGCGGCCCTCCGACCGCCGATTCCGGCGTGATGTGCAAAACGATCGTGCCAAAGGCCGTGCCGCTCATGCGGGCGTCAGAGATGCGGACCATGTCCTTGACGCCGGCCTGCGCCAGCTTTTTCGGGATCGGCAGATAGCCGGCCTCCGGCATGCCGGGCGCGCCCTTGGGCCCGGCATTGCGCAGCACCAGCACGTCGGCGGCGCTCACGTCGAGCGCCGGATCGTCCATCCGCCGGACCATGTCCTCGACCGAGTCGAACACCACCGCGCGCCCGGTATGCGTCAGCAGCGCCGGCGAGGCGGCCGAGTGCTTGATGACCGCGCCGCCGGGCGCGAGGTTTCCGCGCAGCACCGCCATGCCGCCGGTCTGCTTCAGCGGAGCCGATGCGCTGCGAATGATCGTCTGGCCCGGAACCTCTTCGGCCGCCTCGGCGATCTCGCCGATCGTCTGGCCGGAGATCGTCATGGCGTCCAGATCGAGATGGCCGCGCAGTTCCTTCATCAATTTGGGCATGCCGCCGGCCCAGTGGAAATGCTCCATGTAATGGTCGCCCGAGGGCTTGAGATCGATCAGCACCGGCACCTCGCGGCCGATCTGGTCGAACTCCTCCAGCTCGATCGTCATCCCGGCGCGGCGCGCGATCGCGCTGAGATGCACCAGCCCATTGGTCGAGCCGCCGATCGCCTGCAGCACGATCATGGCATTGCGGAAGGCGGCCTTGGTCAGAAGCTCGCTGGGCTTGAGACCGCCCTTGGCGAGATCGACCGCGCGCTTGCCGCTGGCCTCGGCCGCGCGGATGCGGTCGGCATGGGTCGCCGGTATCGTGCCCGAGCCCGGCAGCGCGATGCCCAGCGCCTCGACGAGGCAGCCCATCGTGCTTGCCGTGCCCATCACCATGCAGGTGCCTTGCGTCGGCGCCAGCCGCCCGCTGAGCACCTCGATCTCGGCCTCGTCGATCTGCCCGGCCCGATGCTGGCCCCAGAGCCTGCGGCAGTCGGTGCAGGCGCCAAGCACCTCGCCCTTGTGATGGCCGACCAGCATCGGCCCCGTGATGAGCTGGATCGCCGGGACATCGGCCGAGACCGCGCCCATCAGCTGCGCCGGCACGGTCTTGTCGCAGCCGCCGATCAGAACGACGGAATCCATCGGCTGGGCCCGGATCATCTCCTCGGTGTCGATCGCCATCAGGTTGCGCAGGAACATTGAGGTCGGGTTCGAGAAGCTCTCGTGGATCGAGACCGTCGGGAATTCCATGGGCAGCCCGCCGGCCAGCATGATTCCGCGCTTGGCCGCCTCGATCAGACGCGGGACGTTGCCGTGACACGGATTGAAGTCGCTGAAGGTGTTGGTCAGGCCGATGATCGGCCGATCGAGCGCATCGTCGGAGAAACCCGCCGCCTTGATAAAGGCCTTGCGCAGGAACAGCGAGAATCCGGGATCGCCATAGCTGGCGAGATTGCGGCGCATGCCGCTGGCGGCGGGCTTTCTGGTATCGTCTGCGGTCGTCATCGCGAGAACAGACTTGCTGGCTCACGGATTGTCAACAATCATGTCGCCGAACTGGAGGCACCATGAGCGTCGTCCCGCTGAAAGCCGCCGCGCCCGACCGCATGCGCATGATCGCAGACGCGATCGAGGAGGAGATCGTGCTCGGCTGGCTGCTGCCGCGCGAGCGCCTGATCGAGGAGGAACTGGCGGCGCGCTTCGGCGTGAAGCGCCATGTCGTGCGCGAGGCGCTGGCCTGTCTGGAGCGCGACGGGCTGATCGAGCGCGTGCCCAACAAGGGCGCGGCGGTGAAACGGCTCGACCCCGAGGAGGTGCGCCAGATCTATTCGGTGCGCGAGGCGCTGGAGACGCTCGCGGCCGCGCAGATCCCGCTGCCTGCGGACGCGGCGGTGCTAGCGGAGCTCCGCGCCGTCCAGAAACGTCATGCGGCCGCCGTGGCAGAGGGAGACGCCCGGGCCGCCTTCCGCGCCAATATGGCGTTCCACGAGGCGCTCTTCGCCGCCTGCGGCAACCGCCATCTCGTCGAGTTGATCCAGATGATGGCCCAGAAGGTCCATGGCGCGCGTTCGATCACGGCCGCCAGCCCCCAGCATCTGGCGCTGGCGCGTGACGAACACGCGGCAATGGTCGAGGCGCTGGCGAAAGGGGACCGCGCGCGGCTGGTCGCGCTCTGCCGCGACCACCTGATCCCCTCGCGCGACGCCTATATCGCGACGGTGGAAGGCAGGGCCAGCCGGCCGGTTCAGTCCGCGTAGACGCTTTTCACATGCGCGTTGATCGCCGCGATCTCGGGCAGGCCGCCGCCATTGCGGACGGCCAGATGGCCCTCGTGCCAGTACCAGTCGTCGAAGCCGACATTCAGCCGCCGGTAGCCGGCCTCGGCCAAGAGCGTGCGCATCTGCTCGCGGCGCGGCTCGACGAAATTATGCTCGATGGTGAAGAGCGCGATCGCGTGGCGCGACAGATCGATCGTCCGCAGGATGTCGAGTTCCGAGCCTTCGGTGTCGAGCGAGACATAATCGAAGCCCGACCCGCCCTGCCCGTCGGCCGCGTCCATTTCGTCGAAGGTGATGGTCGAGACCGTGATCAGCCCATTCTCGCTGATCGCCTTCCGGCGGTCCTCGGCGTAAGCATCGGCCTCGGCGTATTCGGCGAGCGTGCCGATCTCCTGCGAGGCGACGAAGGAGAGCAGTTGCCCGCCCTCGCGATGGACCGCTTTCTCCAGACAGGTCGCGCCGCGGCTCGCCGCGAGCGTGGCGAAGAGCAGCGGATTGGGCTCCACCAGAACCCCGCCCCAGCCATGGTCGCGCTCCAGGAACAGGGTGTTGGAGTGCAGCACCCCGTCGAAGGCGCCGATCTCGGCGAAGCGACCTCCGCGCCGCCCCAGGCACATCGCCAGCACCCAGCGCTCCTGCTCGATTTGCGAATGGGTCGGGGCGTCAAAAGCCTGCTGCCAGGACAGACGCGAATTGGGTGATGTCGGCATGAGCTGTCGGGGGTTCCGCTCGGCGGCCGGATAGCCGCCTGCGATTGGTAGCCCAGCGGCGCGGCGGAGGGAACTTGCGTAGGAGGCGCTCAGCCGAAGCGGCGCGGCCTCAGGCCCGCATGGAACCACGATATCATCGAATAGATGTCATGCACCGGCAGCCCCGTCGCCGCCTGCACGGCTGCGGCATAGGGCGGCATGTTGGTGCATTCGAGCACGATCGCGCCGACATCGGGATGCTGCGCGACCAGCGCCAGCGCCGCATCGACCACGTCCTGCCGGGCGAGATCGACATCCATGTCGTCCTTCTCGGCCCTGATCAGCACGCGGAAGAATTCGCGGCCATGCTCGGTCCCGGCGACAGGCGTATCGAGCGGCACGCCGGCTCCCGCCAGATGCGCCGGCGTCAGGCTCTGTGCCGAGACCGTGACGATGCCGACGCGTTTGCCCGGCGGCAGGGTCGCCTGCACCCACGGAACCTGCATCAGCGCCGAGGTCGCGACCGGCACCTCAAGCGCCGCCGACAGCTCCTGCTGGAACAGCGCCAGAAACCCGCAATTGGTGGTGATCGCTTCGGCCCCCAGCGAAACCAGCTCCCGCCCTGCCGCGATGAAATCGGGCAGCAGGCCTTGCGCGCCCTTCATCACCACGCGGTCGGGGCTCGCCCCCGACACGACGCGGTAGAGCACCGGAAACGGCCAGGTCCCGGCATTGCCCATGTCGCCGGGAATACGCGGAAACCGCGCCTCCAGCATCAGGATGCCGAGCGGCGCGCCATAGATCGCCTTGCCGCCGCGCGCGATATGGCTGGTGGTCGGATTGTCGTTCATCGTCATTGACAGACCCGCCGGAACACATCGAAACAGGGTTAGCGCGGCGCAAAGGCGTGCGCCAGCGTCATCGGCAGACGCCTGCGGGTCGCGTCCCTAGCGGCATGGCCTCTGCTCGCTATCGCGATGACCGGCTCAACCCACCTCCATCGATAGCGCTTGACCTTGCCATTATGGGAAGCCTCATATCCCGTGCCATCACGGTTCGGAGAGACATCATGTCGACGGCAACGATGGCCAGAGGCGCAGCCGCGCCCCTCACATATTTCGACGTTCCGGTCGAAGGCATGAGTTGCGCCTCCTGCGTGGGTCGCGTCGAGCGGGCGATCGCGGCGGTCGAGGGAGTCGACAGCGTTTCGGTCAATCTGGCGACGCAGCGGGCGCGCGTCGCCGTCGCATCCGGAGAGGTCGATGCGGCTGCGATCGACCTGGCCATCCGCAAGGCGGGCTACGAGCCGACGGAGACCGTCCTGGTTTTGAGCATCGCGGGCATGAGCTGCGCTTCCTGCGTCGGGCGGGTCGAGCGGGCGCTAAAGGCTGCGCCGGGCGTGCTCGACGCGGCGGTCAATCTGGCGACCGGGCGCGCCTCTCTGCGTATGCTGGGCGGCCACGACATGATCCCCGCACTCGTCAGGGCGGTCGCTACCGCCGGCTACGACGCGCAACAGGTCAGGGACACGGCGGACAGCTCCGATCGCGAGCGGCTGGCGCGCGAGGCCGAGTTGTCGGGACTGCGACGTGACGTCACGATCGCGGCCGTCGCGACCCTGCCGCTGCTCGTGTTCGAGATGGGCATGCACATGTCCGGGACGCTGCATCATGTGCTTGCCGGCCGGATCGGCGAGTTCAACATCAAGGTGCTTTCGTTTCTGCTCGCCGGTTTCGTGATGGCGGCGCCCGGCCGGCGCTTCATCGAGAAAGGCTGGCCAACGCTGCTGCGCGGCGCTCCGGACATGAACTCGCTTGTGGCGCTCGGCACGAGCGCCGCCTTCCTCTACTCCAGCGTCGCGACCTTCGCGCCTGCCCTGCTGCCGGCGGGCGCCGACTACACCTATTTCGAGGCGAGCGCGGTGATCGTGACCCTGATCCTGATCGGGCGCTGGATCGAAGCGCGCGCCAAGGGCTCGACGAGCGAGGCCATCCGCCGCCTGATGTCGCTCCAGGCCAGGACGGCGCGCGTGCTGCGCGACGGCGTCGAGATCGATGTCGCCATCGAGACCGTGGTCATGGGCGACGTTTTGATCGTGCGGCCGGGCGAACGCATCCCCGTGGATGGCGAGGTTCTTTCGGGCTCCTCCTATGTCGATGAGGCGATGATAACCGGCGAGCCTGTCCCGGCCCGCAAGCAACCCGGCTCGGCGGTCACGGGCGGCACGATCAACGGCACGGGCTCGTTCCGCTTCACGGCGCGCAAGGTCGGCGCCGACACGCTGCTCGCGCGGATCGTCGCGACCGTCGAGGCGGCGCAGGGCGCCAAGCTGCCGATCCAGGCGCTCGTCGACAGGGTGACGATGTGGTTCGTGCCTGTCGTGATCGGGCTTTCGCTGCTCACCTTCGCGATCTGGCTGAGCGTCGGCCCGAGCCCGGCGCTGTCCTATGCACTGGTCAACGCCGTCGCCGTGCTGATCATCGCCTGCCCCTGCGCGATGGGGCTGGCGACGCCGACCTCGATCATGGTCGGCACCGGCAAGGGCGCCGAACTCGGCATCCTGTTCCGGCAGGGGCAGGCGCTGCAGAGCCTCAGGGATGCGCGCGTCATCGCGCTCGACAAGACCGGCACGCTGACGAAAGGCCGGCCCGAGCTGAGCGACATCGTCGTGACGCCTGGCTTTACGGAGGACGAGGTGTTGCGCCTTGTCGCCTCGGTGGAAACCCTGTCCGAGCATCCCGTGGCCAGTGCGATCGTCACCGCAGCGCGGCGGCGCGGGCTGGCGATGACCGAGCCGGAGGACTTCGCCAGCGAGCCCGGCTTCGGGGTCTCGGCGCGTATCGACGGCTATCGCGTCGAGATCGGGGCGGATCGGCTCATGCAGCGGCTCGGCCTCGATCTCTCGGCCTTCGCCAAGCAGGCTGAGCGCCTCGGCGACGCCGGCAAGACGCCGCTCTTTGCCGCGATCGACGGCCGGCTCGCGGCCATCATCGCGGTCGCCGACCCCGTGAAGGAGACGACGCCGGCCGCCATCGCCGCGCTGCATGCGCTTGGCCTGCGCGTCGTCATGGTCACCGGCGACAACCAGCGCACCGCGAAGGCCATCGCCAGCAGGCTCGGCATCGACGAGGTCGTGGCCGAAATCCTGCCGACCGGCAAGGCAGAGGCGGTCAAGCGCCTTCAGGCCGGCGGCGTCCGCGTCGCCTTCGTCGGCGACGGCATCAACGATGCACCGGCGCTGGCTCAGGCCGATATCGGCATCGCAATCGGTACCGGCACGGATATCGCGATCGAGAGCGCCGACGTCGTGCTCATGTCCGGCGACCTCTCCGGCGTCGCCACAGCCATCGCGCTGTCGCAGGCCACGATCGCCAACATCCGCCAGAATCTCGTCTGGGCCTTCGGCTACAATGTCGTGCTCCTGCCCGTCGCGGCAGGCGCGCTTTACCCGGCCTTCGGCGTCCTGATGTCGCCGATGTTCGCTGGCCTCGCCATGGCCCTGTCAAGCGTCAGCGTCCTCGCCAACGCTCTGCGGCTGAAGCGCTTCGGTCGGCGGGCGCGGGTCGAGCCGGAGCCCGCGAGGCAGGAGGAGGCATCGACATGAACATCGGCCAGGCGGCGACGGCATCCGGCGTGACCGCGAAGATGATCCGCTACTACGAGAGCATCGGCCTGATCGAGCCGCCGATCCGCACGCAGGCCGGGTACCGTGTCTACAGGGCCGAGGAGATCCACGAACTGCGCTTCGTCAAGCGCGCCCGCACGCTCGGCTTCTCGATCGAGGAGGCCCGCCAGCTTCTGGCGCTCTGGCGCGACAAGAGCCGCGCGAGCGCCGACGTCAAGCGCTTCGCGATGAAGCATGTCCGCGATCTCGAGGCCAAGATCGAAGAGCTTCAGGCGATGTCGCGCACGCTGCGGCACCTCGCCCGGACCTGTCATGGCGACGACCGCCCGGAATGCCCTATCCTGGCCGATCTGGCGCTTCCCGGAGGCGACCGGCCGCTCAAGGCAGGGCTACGCCGGGGCGCGCCGTCCGTTTAGGGCGAGACAGCACGCAGGAGCGGTTTCCGTCGCGCCTTGGCTCATGTGCCTTCTTTCATCAGATTTCATCAGAATGATTATAAACTATTGAAATAGAACATATTTTTGTTGACGGTCGTCGATCCATCGTGTGTCGTCGCGTCCTTGCCGCACGCGGGGCCTTGACCCCCGATGGACGGAGACGACGATGAGCTATCACGATCTGCGGGTGCTGCGCGCGCCCTCGAACCCTGCTGCCGGCGGCCTGCCGGACGTCCTGCTCGATCAATGCAGACGCCAGGCGGCGGCGCGGCTGACCGGCGCGGCCCGGCCGCTCGACGACGCCATGCAGGCCCTGCTCGGGCTCGCGCCGCCCGATATGGCCTTCGCCCTGTTCGGCGCGCTGCACGATCTCGTCGCCCGCGTGACCGCAGCGTCCGACCGGCCGCTGCACTGGTATCCGGCCACCTGCCGCTGCCTGTCCGCCGACGAGGAGAAACTGAGAAGCCTGCTCGGCCATGCCTGGGCCGGCCGCATCGCCTGCGCCAACGAGGCGGCGCTTGAACTCTGCGGTCCCGCCGGCGTGACGCTGACCCCGACGCTGCATCAGTTCGCCGCGATCCTCGACCGTTTCGCCGGGCCGATGGCGGCTGCCGGACCGCAGTCGACGCCCGCCTCCACCCTCGCTCTCATGGCAAACGCCGCGGCATGACCGGGTCGAAGACGCGAAGGATCGGGCTGGACGCCGGCAAGGCGCATCGAGGAAGACGGCGAGCAGTGCCTGCCCTCGGGCATGCGTACGAGACAGGGACGTTTGCGCTCGACATCACGTGAGGCCGACAAGGCGCTGCTTCTTTAGAATCGATGTAAATCATTGTAATTGCGAGGCTTTTGATAGATTGCTATGGACGCAGGCCAGCGCCGAGAGACAATGCCGCGCCGAAACGCCAACGGGTCCATGTCAAGTTCTCCCGACGCCCTTGCCCTGCTTTACGTCTCCGAACGGAGCAGCCTGCTGCGTCGTCTAGATCGGCGTGGCGTGGCGGCCCAGGAGGCCGGCGACACCGTGCAGGAGGCGTTCCTGAGGTTGATGCGGACGCCACAGACCGACATCCGCGACGCCCGGGCCTATCTGCACCGCACGGCCGAGAGCGTGCGGATCGATGGCTGGCGCAGCGAAAGGCGCGCGGCTGCGGTGATCGACCGCCAGGCCGAGATCGCCGAAGACAGCCCCGACCGGACGCCCGGCGCCGAAGCCGGGCTGATCGCGGAGCAGGAGAGGCTGGCGCTGGCGGCGGCCGTCGAGGCATTGCCGCCGCGTTGTCGCGAGGTGCTGCTGCTGCACCGGTTCGAAGAGCTGAGCTACGCGCAGATCGCCGAGCGGCTCGGCATCTCGAAGAACACGGTGATGGTGCATCTCGCCAACGCCATGACGGCTTTGCGCCGCCGCCTGCGCGATGATCCCTCCGCCCGGGGTTAATTCGTTTTCCAGTCTGGATCGTCTAGAGAAAGGCAAAGGTCGCCGCGTCGCGGATCGAGACCCTGCGCGGCGACACGGAGCGGCTGCTTGGCCCAGGACGAACTGCCCCTGAAGGACGAGACAGCCGACGAGGCGGCGACAGGCTGGTTTGTCAGGCTTCGCGACGAAGACGCGACCGCCGCCGACCGCAGGGCCTTCGCCGAATGGCTTGCCAGCAGTCCGGCCCATCGCGACGCCTGGAACGAGATCGAGCGGATATGGGGCGGTCTCGGGGAGATCGCACCGGCAGGCCTCGCCGCGCAGATGCCAGCCGTCGCGCCCACTCTGGCGCGGCGCGAGCCGAGACAGAGCTGGGCGCGCCTCGCGGCGGCGGCTGTCATCCTGATCGTGGCGCTTGCCGGCTGGCGGCTCATGCCCCCCGGCCTTATGGCAGACCACCGCACCGGCGTCGCCGAGCGCCGCATGGTAGCGTTGGCCGACGGCTCGCTGGTCGAACTCGGGCCGCAAAGCGCGCTGGACGTCGCCTTCGAGGCGGGCCGCAGGCGCGTCAGGCTGGTCGCCGGGAATGCCTATTTCGATATCGCGCCAGACGCGCGACGCCCCTTCACGGTGGAGGCCGGGCCAGGCCGCATCGCGGTGCTCGGCACCGCTTTCGACGTCAGGATCGGCGACGGCGAGGCCGTATCGGTCGCTGTCACGCACAATGCGGTTTCGGTGAGCGCGGCGACAGGCGCGGCGGTTCAACTCGGCGAAGGACAGGCCGTGAGCTATGGCCGGGACGGCGTTTCGGCCATCCGCCCTGCCGATCTCGACGCGGTGCTGGGCTGGCGGCACGGCCAACTCGTCTTCCACGATGCGCCGCTCGACGCCGTGCTGGCCGAGATCGGCCGCTATCGTCGCGGCCATGTCCAGCTTCTCGGTCCGGGCCTCGGCAGCCGCCGCATTACGGCAGTCGTCGATGCGCGCCAGCCCGAAGCCGCCATCGAGACGATCGCACGCAGCCTCGATCTGCGCATGCTGCGGGCGACGAGCCTGCTGATCGCCCTCTCGCCGTGGTGAGGCAAAAAATCCTTCATCCGGCCTAATGGGTTTTGCCCGCGCCAACGTCTTCAGGATCAGGAGCCGCACGCACACCCTGCGTCTCCAGCAATCCGGGGATAGGGTTTCAGGCGAATGAGCGGCGAGATTTCGGTTTTGAGGCAGGCGGCGCGCCCGGCTGTCATGGCGATGCTTCTGGCCGGCACGGCGCTTGCCGGCCTCGGCGGCGTCGATCGCGCCATGGCGCAGGCGCAGGCCGCCGCGCGCGGCGCGCTCAACATTCCGGCCCAGCCCCTGTCCTCGGCGCTGATCGCCTTCTCGCGCCAGACGGGAGTCCAGATCGCGGTGTCGTCCTCGGTCGCGGCGGGAAAGCGCTCGGCGGCCGTCGCCGGCCCGCTCGCGCCGCAGGCTGCGCTGCAGCAGTTGCTGGCAGGCACCGGGCTCGATTTTCGCTTCAGCAGCGCCAATATGGCGTCGATCGTCAGCGCAGGCGCGACCACGGCGAGCACGGGGGCCGCCCCGGCAGGCGCGATCGTGCTCGACACGATCACGGTGGCGGGCGGCTCGATCGCGCGCGGCGGCCCGAGCGAACTCGTCATCGGCCCGCAGGAACTGGAGCGCAAGCAGCCCAGCGACATCCGCGAGGTCTTTTCCGGCGAGCCGCGCGTCAAGGTTGGCGGCTCCACGCCGATGTCGCAGAAGGTCTATGTCAACGGCGTCGAGGAGACCAATCTCGCCGTCACGATCGACGGCTCACGCCAGAACAACAAGGTCTTCCACCATAACGGCACGACGCTGATCGACCCGTTTTTCCTCAAGGCCGCCCGCGTCGACGCCGGCGTCGCGCCCGCCGATGCGGGGCCGGGCGCGCTTGGCGGCGCGATCGCCTACGAGACCAAGGACGCGCGCGATTTTCTGGCCGGCAACGGCGTCGGCGGCTTCGCCAAGAGCCAGTTCAACACCAATGGCTCCGTCTTCACCCAGAACCTGGCCGGCTATGCCCGCTACGAGGGCTTCGACCTACTCGCCTATGGCACGCTCGGCAAGGGCCGCAACTACGAGGCCGGGAACGGCCGCGAGGTCCCCGGCACCAAGACGGACCTGCTCAGCGGGCTGTTCAAGTTCGGCTGGGAGGCGCCGACCGGCGACCGCTTCCAGATCAGCCATGAGCGCGTCAACGACGACGCGGTCAGGCCCTTCCGCGGCAATATCGGCTTCATCAGCGGCCGGCCGGCCTTCGAACCGTCGGTGCGCCGCTATACGATCGACAGGCAGAACACCGTCTTCACCTATAGCCGCACCACGGCGCTGGGCTGGTGGGACCCCAAGGGCGTGCTCGCCTATAGCCGCACGGACGTCGAGACGCCGATCTTCGAGCGCCCGCCCGCCGGCAGCACGACGCCCGTCACCTATCCCGGCACCGGGCAGACCGACAGCCTCAACGGCAAGTTCGAGAACCGGTTCGGCTTCGGCCAGTTCGGCAGCATCGTCGCCGGCGTCGATTTCTACAGCGACAAGGCGCTTTACAAGGACCGCAACGGCCGCGTCCAGGAGAAGGCCAGCAATATCGGCATCTACGCCCAGGCGCGGCTGACGCCGATCGAGCGCTTTCGCCTCTCCTTCGGCGTGCGCGGCGACCAGCAATCCTTCACCGGCACGAACCGGCAGGAGTTCGACGAGGGCGGCATGAGCCGCAACATCTCGGGCGAGTTCGATCTGATCCCGGAGCATCTGACGGTCAAGGCGGGCTATTCGCATGTCTTCGGCGGCATCCAGCTGGCCGAGAACTACATCCTCAACCCGGCCTGGCGCTACGGGACGGGCATCGAGCCCGTCACCTCCGACAACGTCACGGCGGGCCTCGTCGCGCGCTATGCCGGCTTCACGCTGGAGGGCTCGGTCTTCCAGACCGTGCTCGATAACGCCCGCGCGGCGCGCTTCGCCGTCGCCAGCGCCACGCTGACCCGCAAGGTCGAGTCGCAGGGCTTCGACATCGGCCTCGGCTATGCCTGGGAAGACGGCTTCGTGCGCGCGAAATACGCCGATATCGACGTCCGCATCGACGGCCAGCGCGCCGATTCCGACACCGGCACCTATCTCGCCACGCCGATCGGCCAGATCGTGACCCTGACAGGGGCCCATACCTTCCGGCAATACGGCGTCACCATCGGCGCCGATGTCGAGATCGTGCTCGACTACAAGAAGGTCGCGCCCGGCAACCGTCCGCTCAAGGGCTACGAGGTCGTCAACCTCTTCGCCGAGTACAAGCCGATCCAGTTGCCGAACCTGACCTTCCGCGCCGAGGTCAAGAACCTGCTCGACAAGACCTATGCCGACCGCGCCACCTACGGCCAGGAGTTCGGCACGGTGACGCCGCTCTACCAGCCCGGCCGCTCCTTCGTGCTCAGCGCCTCGGCGCGGTTCTGATGGGAGCTCCTGCGATGCTGCGCGCCGGCCTCGTCGCACTCGCCCTTGCGCTCGCGCCGGCGCTCGCCGCCGCCAGGCAGGTCGTCGATCTCGCCGGGCGGACCGTCACGCTGCCCGACCGCGTCGAGCGCATCATCATCGGCGAGGGGCGCTACATTCCCGCGCTCGCTATCCTCGACCGCGAGAACCCGATCGGCCGGATCGTCGGGATGATGGGCGACTACGAACTCGTCGATCCGGCGAGCTATGCGCGCTATCGCGCAGCGTTCCCGAAGATCGCGGAGATCGCCCGCATCGGCCGCGCCCAGCGCGACAGCTTCAGCGTCGAGCGCGCCATCATGGCGCAGCCGCAGGTCGCGATCTTCGGCCTCGACGGCCATGGCCCTGACACCCGCTCGGGCGAGGTCATCGCCGCGCTGGAGGCAGCCGGGGTGGCGGTCATCTTCATCGACTTCCGCAGCGACCCGCTGCTCAACACCCCGAAATCGATGGAACTGCTTGGCAGGGTGCTCGGACGCGAGGCCCAAGCCGAGGCCTTCCTCGCCGCCTGGAAGGACGCGCTCTCGAAGGTCACGGACCGCCTCGCGAAAGCCGCCCCACCCCCGACGCGGGTCTTCATCGAAAGCCGGGTCGGGCTCGGCAGTGGCTGCTGCGAGACGATGACGCGCGGCATGATGGGGCGCTTCGTCACCGCCGCCGGCGGTGTGAACATCGCCGAGACGATCGTCCCCGGCGAGGCTGGCGTCGTCAGCCTCGAATGGCTGCTGACGAACCCCCCGCAGGTCTATATCGGCACGGCGATCGGCGGCGCAGCCTCCAGCGCCGAGAAGCCGTGGCTGGCGCTCGGCGCGGGCGTCGCGGAACCCGTCGCGGCCATGACGCTGAAACGCTCGCTGCAGCGGCCGGGCCTGACCGATCTGGCGGCGGTCCGGGACGGGCGGGCCCATGCCATCTGGCACCATTTCTACAATTCGCCCTTCAATGTCGCGGCCGTGCAGGCTTTCGCCACATGGCTGCACCCTGCCCTCTTCGCCGATCTCGACGCGGACGCGACGCTGCGCGACCTGCACGCCCGCTTCCAGCCCTTCGCGGTTGACGGCGCCTACTGGACAACCGTGAAATGACCATGTCCGAACCGGCGCCCGCGCCGCAGCGCTTCGAATGGCTACTGGAGGTCGTCGAGGCGTTCGACATCGCCCCGCGCCTGCGCCGGGTGGTGTTCACCGCCGAGCATCTCGACGAGCTTCACTACCGGCCAGGTCAGGCGCTGGTGCTGCGCATGCCGCTGCCCGAGGGCGGCACGGGGCGGCGCGACTACACGATCCGTTGGCTCGACCGCACGGCGCAGCGCCTTGCGATCGACTTCGTCCAGCACGGCTCGGCGCCAGCCGCCGACTGGTCTCGCGCCGCGAAAGCCGGCGACACGCTCGTCGCGCAGGGGCCGCGCGGCCGCACTGTCCTCGACCCTGACGCCGACTGGCATCTGTTCTGCGCCGACGAGACGGGCCTGCCGGCGGTGCTGCACATGCTGGAGGCCCTGCCGGCCGGCGCGCGGGCCTTCGTCTGGATCGAGATCGACAACAGCCGCGACCGGATGCTGTTTGCGACGCAGGCCGAGGCCGCCGTCGAATGGGTCCATCGCGAGGGCGCAAGTCCAGGACCGGGCACGCTGCTGCTTGACCGTGTCGCGGCCTTTGCGCTGCCGCCCGGCCGGGGCCAGGCTTGCCTCATTGCCGAGACCAGCAATGTCCGCGCGCTGCGCCACCACCTGATCGGCCGCGGCTTGGAACGCGGCCAGATCCGCTCGGAGGGCTACTGGCGTCCCGGCCGCATCGGCGGTCACGACCATGTCGATGATTGACGGAGCCACGGAACCGGGCCTCGGCCATGACGCCCGCGCGGTCCTGTCGGCCCATCGCGCCATCCTGCGCCGGCGGCTCGCGCTGGTGCTGACGCTCGGCGGATTGACGCTGGCGGGCCTGACGATCGATCTCGTCACCGGCCCCTCGGGGCTACCGCTGGCTCAGCTCTGGTCGGCTCTGATAGGCGCCGATGACGTGACACGTGTCGCTTCCGTCATCCTCTGGCAGGTGCGCCTGCCGGTCGCCCTGATGGCCCTGCTCGTCGGGGCGGCGCTGTCGCTGGCGGGCGCGGAGATGCAGACGATCCTCGACAATCCGCTCGCCAGCCCGTTCACGCTCGGCGTTTCGGCGGCGGCCTCGCTGGGGGCCGCGCTCGCGATCGTGCTTGGCCTGTCGCTGCCGCTGCTTCCTCCCGGCCTCGCCATCGCCGGCAACGCCTTCGTCTTCGCGTTCGGCTCGGTGCTGATGCTGCAGGCCGTGGCGCGGCGCAGCCGGGGTGGCCCCGAACTGCTGGTGCTTTTCGGCATCGCGCTGGTGTTCGGCTTCAACGCGCTGCTCTCCCTGATGCAGTTCGTCGCCTCGGCGGACGCGCTGCAGCAACTCGTCTTCTGGAGCATGGGCTCGCTCGCGCGCTCGAACTGGACCGCCATCGCCATCCTCGCCGGCGTCGTCGTCCTGGTCACGCCGTTTTCGCTGGCGGCCTCGGTGCGCCTGACCGCCCTGCGCATGGGCGAGGAGCGCGCCACCAGTTTCGGCATCGATGTCGGGCGGCTGCGCTTCCTGTCGCTGCTGCGCGCCAGTCTGCTGGCCGCGACCGCGGTCGCCTTCACCGGCGCGATCGGCTTCGTCGGGCTTGTCGGACCCCATATCGCGCGCATGCTGATCGGGGAGGACCACCGCTTCTTCCTGCCGGCCAGCGCGCTCTCGGGGGCGTTGATGATGTCGGGCGCCTCCGTGGCCAGCAAGCTGATCATCCCCGGCGTGCTGCTGCCGGTCGGGATCGTGACCGCGCTGGTGGGATTGCCGGTTTTCGTCGCACTGATCCTGCAGCGCGGGGCACGGACGCGCTGATGCAGGTCACCTCCAGCCCACCGTCGGCCCTTGCGCTGCGCTTGAGCGACGTGCGCGCCGGCTATCGCGGCAAAACCGTGATCGACAAGCTCAGCCTGTCGGAGATCGCACCCGGAACGATCACCGCCATCGTCGGTCCCAACGGCGCGGGCAAATCGACCTTGCTGCGGGCGGTCGCCGGGCTCGTGCCGGCGCAGGGCAGGATCATGCTGGGCGATGGCGACCTGCTGACGATGCACTCCGGCGAGCGCGCCCGGCTCATCGGCTTCATGCCGCAGAGCGTGCCGGCGGGCGTCGCGCTCAGCGTGCTTGAGACCGTCATCGCGGCGCTGAAAGCGACAGGCGGGATAGAGGCGCAGGCGGCGGTCGAGCACAAGGCTGTCGCCGTGCTTCAGCGCCTGTCGCTGCTGCCGCTGGCGCTGGAGCCGCTCGACCGGCTCTCGGGCGGACAGCGCCAGATGGCGAGCCTGGCCCAGGCCATCGCGCGAGAGCCGGCGCTGCTGCTGCTGGACGAGCCGACCAGCGCGCTCGACCTGCGCCATCAGTTCCAGTTGATCCAGGCGGTGCGCCGCCTCGCCGACGAGGGCCGCGTGGTCCTGGTCGTGCTGCACGACCTCGCTTTGGCGGCGCGCTTCGCCGACCGCATCGTCGTGCTGGACCACGGCCGGCTGGACGGCGAGGGCCCGCCGCCACAGGTCGTGACGCCAGCCATGCTCGCGCGCGTCTACGCAATCACGGCGCGGGTCGAGCGCTGCTCGGCGGGCAGCGTCCAGATCATGACCGACGGTCTCAAGGCGGACTGATCGGCAGCTTCCCTGGAGCCGCCGCGATGATGCGCATCCAGAACCTCCAGCCACGATGCGGCAGACGCCTCGGGCCACTTGGGCGGCGCGCTCATACCTGCATGGAGGCGCGCATCGGTCCCGGGGCCGGGACGGGGACGCCTTGGAGGATGCCGTCCGGCATCTGCTGCTGGCTCGCGCCACCCTTGCGTCGCAGGCCGAGGCGGACGAACTCTTTCCTGCTATGACGACGCCATGCTGAGCGCTTTCTTCGCCTATTACCGTCCGCACCGGGCGCTGTTCCTAGCCGATTTCGGCTGCGCCGTGCTGTCGGGGTTGCTGGAGCTCGCCTTCCCGCTGGCGGTGAAGGGCTTCGTCGACGTGCTGCTGCCGGCGCGCGACTGGCCGCTGATCCTGCTCGCGGCTGGAGGCCTGCTCGTCATCTACGCCCTGAACGCCGGCCTGAGCGTGATCGTGACCTATTGGGGCCACAGGCTCGGCATCAACATCGAGACCGCGATGCGGGCCAAAGCCTTCGCGCATCTGCAGACCTTGTCGTTCCGCTTCTACGACGAGCGCAAGACCGGCCATCTCGTCGCCCGCGTCACCAAGGATCTGGAGGAGATCGGCGAGGTCGCCCATCACGGACCCGAGGACCTGTTCATCGCGATCATGACCTTCGTCGGCGCCTTCGCGCTGATGCTGACTGTCCATGTCCAGCTCGCGCTCCTGACCGCGCTGATCGTGCCGGTCTCGGTCTTCGTCGTCACCCGCTACGGCGCGCGCATGACGACGAACTGGCAGGCGCAATTTTCCCGCGTCGGCGCGTTCAATGCGCGGCTGGAGGAGAATATCGGCGGCATCCGCGTGGTCCAGGCCTTCGCCAACGAGACCCATGAGAAGGCGCTGTTCGCCGGCGACAACCAGCGCTACCGGGCGACCAAGCTGGAAGCCTACGCCATCATGGCAGCGAGCCAGGCGCTGAACTATCTCGGCATGCGGCTGGTGCAGGTGGCGGTGATGCTGGCGGGCACATTCTATGTCGTCGATGGCACGCTCTCGATCGGCGGCTTCATCGGCTTCCTGTTGCTGGTTGGGGTGTTCTACCGCCCGCTCGACAAGATCGCCGCCGTGATCGAGACCTATCCGAAGGGCATCGCCGGCTTCAGGCGTTATCAGGAACTGCTCGCGACAATGCCCGATATCGCCGACAGGCCAGGCGCGATCGAGGCGCCGGCGCTAAAAGGCGACATCCGCTTCGGGCAAGTCGGCTTCGGCTATGCCGAGGGTCGCCCGGTGCTGGCGGGGATCGACCTCACCATCGCGGCGGGCGAGACCGTCGCCTTCGTCGGGCCGTCGGGCGCCGGCAAGACGACGCTGCTTTCGCTGCTGCCGCGCTTCTACGAGGTCGATTCAGGCGCGATCACGATCGACGGCGTCGACATCCGCGACATGACATTGGCCTCCTTGCGGCGGCAGATCGGCATCGTCGCGCAGGACGTCTTCCTGTTCGGCGGCACCATCCGCGAGAACATCGCCTATGGCCGGCTCGACGCGAGCGAAGAAGAGATCGTTCAGGCGGCGCGCCGCGCCCGGCTCGACGCGATGATCTCCGATCTTCCCGAGGGGCTCGACACCATCGTCGGCGAGCGCGGCGTCAAGCTTTCGGGTGGACAGAAGCAACGGCTCGCCATCGCGCGCATCTTCCTGAAAAACCCTCCGATCCTGATCCTCGACGAGGCGACCTCGGCGCTCGACACGCAAACCGAAGCCGCGATCCAGGCTTCGCTGGCGGAGTTGTCGGTCGGTCGCACGACGCTGGTCATCGCCCATCGGCTGGCCACCATCCGCAACGCCGACCGCATCGTCGTGGTCACGGAAGCCGGCATCGCCGAACAGGGTCGTCATGCCGATCTTGCCCGCGCCGGCGGGCCCTATCAGGCGCTGCACGAGGCCCAGGCCGCGCCGCCGGTCCTTTTCTCCGGCGATGCCGCGGAGTGATCGAGCCGCTTCGTCGGACGAGCCGGCCGCTCGAACGGGCGAGTACCGGCCCTGTCGTAAACTGGGCGGGAATGTCGCTGCAGCCCGAAGAAAGGCGATTGCGTACGCCCGCTCTCCCAATGCACTGCCGATCAGGCTTCAGGTGTTGAGAACGATTTTTGCGGCGCCCACCCGCCCGCCATCGATGTCGGCAAAGGCATGCCCGCCCTCGCCGAGAGGGCGTTGCTCGATCCAGCCGAGATCGCCAAGACGCCCCATGGCGAGAGCCTCGACAGTGTGGGCGAAGTCGGCTGGCGTATAGCAATAGACGCCAGCCAGCGTGATCTCCTGCAGGGTGATCTTGCGAACGTCGAGTCCAGCCTGACCGGGCAGCAGGCCGACATGGACGATCACACCGCCAGGACGCACCAGACGACAGGCTGCGGCGCGTGTCGCATCGGCGCCGACGGCGTCGATGACGAGGTCGACGCTGTTGTCGGGCGGCTCGTCGCGCCCGGGCTGATAGACGGAAAACCCCTCCGCCAGCACCGTCTCACGCCGTAGCGGGTTGGTTTCGCCGAGCAGCAGATCGCGCGCGCCGAACAGGCGGGCGACGAGCCCGGCCGCGAGACCGATGGCGCCCCCGCCGAGCACGACGACGCGGCAGGCCGGCAGAGGCTGGTGCAGGCGCTGCATCCCGACCTTCACCGCATGCCAGGAGACGGCGACCGGCTCGGCGAGCGCGGCATGGGCGACCGGCATCGCATTGGGGATCGGCGTCAGGTTTCGCAGCGGGATGCGGACCAACTCGGCGAACGCGCCCGGTCGCGGCGGCATCGAGATGATCTGGCGGGTCGGCGAGAGATGCCAGCGCCCCTCGATCGCGTAGGGACAGGACGGATCGACCACCAGCGGATTGATCGTCACCCGCTCGCCCGCGCGTGGACCGGTTGCGATCCGTCCCGCCGCCTCATGCCCGAGGATCAGCGGCGGTGGGCGGCGCGCGTCGAAGCCGTGATAGGCGTGCATGTCGGAGCCGCAGATGCCGACCGCCTCGACACGGACCAGAACCTCGTCGGTCAGCGGCACGGGGTCCGGCTCGTCGCGGAAGACGAGACTGTTGGGACCGGTATAGACCAGCGCTTTCATGCCGTCGGCTCGTTCATTTCGCGGTGAACCCGCCATCGACGGTCAGGGTCTGGCCGGTGACATAGGCCGAGGCCGGCGACGTCAGGAAGACCGTGGCGCCCACGAGATCGTCGAGCTCGCCATTGCGGCCGATGGCGGTCTGCGCCGCGTTTCTGGCGGCGCGCGCGCCGTCGGCGAAGACGGCCGCCGTCAGCGGCGTCGGGAAGAAGCCGGGCGCGATCGCGTTGCAGGTCACGCCATGGCGCGACCATTCTTCGGCGATCGCCCGGGTCAACTGCACGACGCCGCCCTTGGCCGCGCCATAGGGCGCACAGTCGGGAAAGGCCCGGTAGCTTTGCAGCGAGGCGATGTTGACGATGCGGCCATAGCCGCGCTGCGCCATGGCCGGCGCGAAAGCCTGCGTCAGCAGGAAAGGCGCGCGCAGATGCACGGCCATGTGCAGGTCGAAGGCCTCGGCCGTCACCTGCGCGAAGGGCTGGCGCAGGTTCAGACCGGCCGCATTGACGAGGATGTCGATGGAGCGGCCGAGCCGTTCGCAAGCAGAAGCCAGATGCGCCCCCGCATCCGGCGAGGCAAGATCGGCGGCGACGATATCGGTCTCGATCCCCTCCCCCGTCAGCGCTTCGGCCGCCTCGCGCAGAGCCTCTTCGCGCCGCGCGACGATGACGACGCAAGCGCCCGCCAGACCGAGCGCACGCGCCATGGCCAGGCCGATGCCGCTGTTGCCGCCGGTGACCAGCGCCGTCCTGCCGGTGAGGTCGAAGAGCGGGGTCAGCCTGAACATCGCTCAGACCTCGACCGGGGCGCCGAGATCGACATTCGAGCCGGGCGCGTATTTCGCCATGCGCGCATCGCTGGTGCGGGCATGGGCCTCCATGCCCTCCAGCCGGGAGATGCGGGCCGAGACCGGCGCGATGCGCTGGCAGGCCTCGCGGTCCATGCGCTGCCAGGTCAGGGGTTTCAGGAATTTGTGGACGGAGAGCCCGGCCGAATAGCGGGCCGCGAATTTGGTCGGGAGGATGTGGTTGGGGCCGGAGACCTTGTCGCCGAAGGCGACGTTGGTTTCCTCGCCGAGGAAGAGCGAGCCGTAATTGCTCAGATTGGCGTGCCACCAGTCGAGATCGGCGCAGTGCACTTCGAGATGCTCGCAGGCGTAACGATCCGAGACCTCGACCATCTCCTCGCGGCTGTCGCAGAGCACGATCTCGCCATAGTCGCGCCAGGCCGCTCCGGCCGCATCCCGCGCCGTCGGCGGCAGGGTGGCGATCAGCTCCGGCATCAGCCGGGCGACCTCGTCGGCGATACGGCGCGACGAGGTGATGAGCCAGGCCGGGCTTTCGTGACCATGCTCGGCCTGCCCGACGAGATCGGTCGCGACGATCAGCGGATCGGCGCTGTCGTCGGCGAGGACGGCGACCTCGGAGGGGCCGGCGAAGACATCGATCCCGACCTTGCCGAACAGCATGCGCTTGGCCTCGGCGACGTATTTGTTGCCGGGCCCGACGATGATGTCGGCGGGCTTGCCGGTGAACAGGCCAAACGTCATGGCGGCGATCGCCTGCACGCCGCCCAGGCACATCACGATGTCGGCGCCCGCCACCGTCAGCGCATAGAGCACATGGGGATGGATGCCCTGGCCGCGAAACGGCGCCGAGCAGGCGACGACGGTTTTCACGCCGGCGGCCTTGGCGGTGGCGACCGACATATAGGCCGAGGCGATATGCGCATAGCGGCCGGTCGGCACATAGCAGCCGGCCGTGTTCACCGGCACGAGCTTCTGGCCGAGATGCAGGCCCGGCGAGAGCTCGATCGAGAAATCCCGGCATGAATCGCGCTGCGCCTGCGCAAAGCGCCTCACCTGCCCCGCCGCGAAGCTGATGTCGTCCCTGACGCTCTGGGGGATGTCGCGGACGCGCGCGGCGATCGCCGCCTTGTCCAGCACGATCTCGCCATCCCATTTGTCGAGCTTGCGGGCGTAGTCGCGCACCGCCTGCTCGCCGCCGGCCTCGATCGCGGCCAGCATGGCGGTGACCACCTCGCGGGCCGCATCGGTTTCGGTCTCGGGCGTCTTGGTGGCGGTCTTCAGATGCGTGATGGCCATGGCGCTGTCCGCTTGAAATCAGATTGGGGATACGGCGGCGGCCCGGAGGCCGCCGCTCTCGTCATGTCGCGGCGTCAGGTCACTTCTTGTCGAACTCGGTGGCGAAGGCCTTGAGTTTCGGGTCAGCCGCGACGCGCTTGAGGAAATCGTCGGTCAGGTAGCTCTTGGCGTCGGGGTTTGCCGGAATGGTGCCGACATCGGTGATGAACTTGCCGATCTCGGAGAACCAGCCATCGACGGTCGAGGCCCCGGCTCCACGCGCCATCAGCTTCAGCTGCTCGTCGAGCCCGAAGACGGGACGCAGCGCGAACTCCTGGTCCATGGCGCGAGGTGTGACCTCAAGGCCGCCCTGCTTGTAGAAATCGAGCGCAAGCGTGCGCGCCTCGGCCGGGTTCGCCTTGGCCCAGGACCAGCCGCGCAGGAAGACGGCGAGGAATTTTGCGACGTCTTCGGGCCGTTCCTTGGCGAAGTCTCCGCGCACGATCAGCGCGCCCGGCACCACCGCCCCCGCATCCGCTCCCGAGCAGAGATATTTCGCGTTGGCCCTGTCCTCCAGCGTGTAGGTGTTTGGCGCCCAGACGCCCGCCACGTCGCCATTATTGGAGGTGATCGCGGTGATGATCTGGGCCTGGCCGAGATTGACGAACTGCATGTCGTTTTGCGCCAGACCAAATTTGGCGAGGCATTTGCGGGCCGAGTAATCCACAGTGGAATTGGTGGTCAGCAGCAGCTTCTGGCCTTTCAGCAGCTTCGGATCTGCCTTGATCGCGTCGAACTTGTCGCCGCGCACCATCATGGCGTTGGCCTTGGATTCGTCGTTGGTGATGCCGATCGTCAGGATGTTGAAGCGCACCGCGCCGAGCACCGCCGGCACCGAGCCGGTGCCGCCGACATCCCAGGACTTGGCCGCCGAGGCCGCGATCTGCGGCGCGCCGGCCGGGAAGGTCGAGAAATTCGGCGTCAGGCCGACATCCTTCCACCAGCCCTTCACCGTGGCGTAGTGGAAGGGCAGCGCCCAGTAGAGCGAGGGCTGGTAGCTGACCCCGATCGCGGTCTGGGCCTGCGTCGGTGAAACCGCGGCGCAGGTCAGCGCGGCGGCGATACCAAGTCCGGCAATGATGCGTTTCATCTTGGTTTTCTCCCTGTTGTCGTTAGCCCGGTCTCAGCCTGTCGCGGCTCGCCCGGTTTCCCCTGTCCCCGCCCGCGCGGAGACGACGGTCTCGATGGCCTCGCGCAGGATCCCGGCGGCGAGGTCGCAATCCTCATCGGTCAGCGAGAGCGGCGTGCGGATGTCGCAAAGCCCGGCCAGAATGGCGTGGGTCTGCCGCATCGGCCCCTGCTCTCCGGCATAGCGCCAATGGCGCGGAGCGCTGGTGAAGCCGCGCTGCCGGCCGGCGCCGAACCATTTGATCGGCAGGCCGCGAGTGGCGCAGCGCTCGAGCACTGCGGCTATCTCGCAATCCGAGAAGCCCAGCAGCGAGAACTGGACCGATGTCGCCGAGTAGCGCTCCCTGGGAGAGCGTGGCGGCAGGCGGACATGCTGCGTGCGTGCGATGGCGCTGGCGATCCGGTCGTGAATCGCGTTCCAGCGTGCGGCCCGGCGCGGCAGGTCCTGGAGTTGCGGGCGCAGCATCGCGGCGGCGAGCGCCGTCATGCGCATGCTGAAATTCGGCGTTTCCTCCTCCCAGGCTGCGATGAGTTCGGGAGCCGGCGCGCTGAGATGCTGCCCGTGCAGCATATAGCTGCCGGAATGGAGGATGGCGCGGGCGGCACGATCGGAATCGTCGAGGACGAGGAAGCCGCCCTCGCCGGCGTTGAGATGCTTGTAGGTCTGGGCGCTGAAGGCCGCCGCCGCGCCAAACGTTCCGATCGCCCGGCCGCCCCACGAGGCGCAAAGCGCATGCGCGCAATCCTCGACCAGCATCAGCCCGAGCTCGTCGCAGGCCGCCACGACCGCGTCCATGTCGGCGATATGGCCGCGCATATGCGACAGCAGCAGGATGCGCGCGCCGGAAGCCTGTGCCTTTCGGCGCAGATCCTCGCAATCGATGACGTAATCCGCGCCGATCTCGACCAGCACGGGCCGCGCGCCGGCATGGACGATCGCGCCAGGCACCGGCGCGAGGGTGAAGCCGTTGACCAGCACCGGGTCGCCGGGCTTCACGTCCAGCACCTTGAGCGCCAGGCACAAAGCCGCGCCGCCCGAGTTCACTGCGACGCAATAGCGCCGGCCGGTGAAGGCGGCGAACTCCTGTTCCAGCAGCGCGACGTCGTTCTGGTCGGCGCCCATCTCGCCATAGCGGAAGAGCCGGCCCGAGCGCATCAGTTCGACAGCGCGCGCGATGCCCGCCTCCGGAATCGGCTCCGGCTCGGTCAGGTCGCGCTTCAGGCGCGGCATCAAGGCGCGCTCACACCCCATGGGCGCCCTTCTCCTCGCGCAGCGACTTCCAGATCTGGGTGCGCAGATGCACGAAGGATTCGAGGTCCATCACGTCCTCGATGCGCTCGTGACGGTCCCAGTTCTCCGCCTGCCTGACGGAGCGGATGTCCAGCACCTCCTTGATGCGGCCGGGCCGGCGCGTCATGATCGCGACGCGGTCGGCGAGATAGACCGCCTCCTCGACCGCATGGGTGATGAACAGCACGGTGCGCGGATTGACCCGCGCCAGCCGCACCAGCTCCTCCTGCATGACGACCCGCGTCTGTGCGTCGAGCGCCCCGAACGGCTCGTCCATCAGCAGCACCTCGGGGTCGAGCACATAGGCGCGGGCGATTGCGACGCGCTGCTGCATGCCGCCCGAGAGCTGGTGCGGGAAGGCGTCCGCATGGCTTTCCAGATTCATCAGCCGGAGCGCGCCCGCGACCAGCCCGTCGCGCTCGCCCTTCGGCAGGTTCTTGTTACGCAAGCCGAGTTCGATGTTCTCGCGCACCGACTTCCACGGAAACAGCGCGAATTGCTGGAAGACCACGGCGCGGTCCGGCCCCGGCCCTGTCACGGCCTTGCCGTTGACGCTGACGATGCCGGCGCTGGGCGGCTCGAAGCCGGCGACCATGCGCAGGCAGGTGGTCTTGCCGCAGCCGGAGGGACCGACGATCGCGACGAACTCCCTGTCGGCGATCTCCAGATTGATGTCGTCGAGCGCCTTAACGCCGGCCGATGCCGGCCCGAAGACCTTGTCGACCTTGTCGAAACGGATCGATCCCATCGCCCTCGTTCCCCTTACGCCTGAAGGCCGCGGCGGCGGCGAAGCCAGGCCTCGCCCTGCCGCAGCATCACGTCGATCGCCATGCCGACGAGACCGATCGCGACCATGCCGGCCATCACGGTCGGCGTCGCGACATTGGCCTGGGCCTGCACCATCATGAAGCCGACGCCGGCCGCCGCCACGATCAGCTCCGCCCCGACCAGCGACTGCCAGCCGAGCCCCGCCGAGACGCGCAGGCCAGACACGATCGAGGGCGTCGCCGCCGGCAGCAGAATCTCGAGGATCATCCGCAGATGCCCGGTTCCGAGCATGCGCGCGGCCTCGATCAGGCGCGGCTCGACGAAGCGCGCGCCGCGATAGGCGTTGATCAGGCAGGGCGGAAAGGCGCCCGCAAAAATGATCAGGATCGGCCCGCCGATGCCGACGCCGAACCACAGCGCCGCGAAAGGCACCCATGCGATCGGCGCGATGAAGCGCAGGCCGTCGAAGAGCGGCGTGACGACATCGTCGAGCCAGCGGAACCAGCCCATCAGCAGGCCGAGCGGCACGCCGATGAAGGCGGCGAGCAGCACGCCATAGGCGTAGCGCTGGAAGCTGGAGGCCAGATGCTGCGGCAGCGTCGCCCCGGCGAAGGGGTTGGTCAGCAGATGGACGAAGCGCGCCAGCACGTCGAGCGGAGAAGGCAGGAACTGGCGCGGCACGATGCCGAAGGCCGAGAGCGCCGCCCAGAGTCCGATGAAGCCGAAAAGGCCCAGCGCGCCCCAGGCCCATTTCTCGCTGATGCGCAGGGGGAGCGTTTGCATCGGCTCAATCCCTCCCCGCCACATTCCAGGCGAGCGCGCGGCGCTCCGCCAGGCCCAGCGCCCAGGTCGTCGCCCAGCCGAGCACGCCGACGGTCACCATCCCGACCAGGATCATGCCGGGATAGATGTCCTGCTGGGCCATGTTGAGGACGAAGCCGATCCCTGCCAGCGCGCCGACCAGTTCGGCGGCGACCAGCGTGGTCCAGGATGCCTGCAGCGACAGGCGCAGGCCGGTGAAGATCATCGGCGCAGCCGCCGGCGCGATGACCTCCGTGACCATCCGCCAGCGCGGCGTGCCCAGCATCTGCGCGGCCTCGATGATCGGCCGGTCGATGTTGCGCACCCCGGCGAAGGAATTGATCACCGAGGGCACGAAGGCCGCGAACCAGATCACCATGATCTTGGCGCCGTCGCCGAGGCCGAGCCAGAGGATGGCGAGCGGGATCCAGGCCAGCGGCGGAATCGGCCGGATGATCAGGAAGATCGGGTTGATCGCGGCTTCCGCCCGCCGGTCCCAGCCCATCCAGAGACCGAGCGGCACGCCGGTCGCGATCGCGACGACGAAGCCCAGCACGACCAGCTTCACGCTCTGGAGGGCATGGGTGGCGAGCCCGCCGCCGGCATAGCCGCGCGAGGCGATCTGGTTCAGCGACAGCCAGAAATCGGCGGGCGACGGGAAACGGCCGGGCGAGACGAGGCCCGTCGCCGTGGTCAGGCCGAACCAGAGCAGCAGCACAGCCGCCACCGAGCCCAAGCCGACCCATGCCCGTCTTCCGATCATGACGTTTCCCGATGCGCCCTTCTGATGAAAGCGCTTTCAGCAAACGTTCCAGATCATGGCGCTGATGTCAATCTTTCCCGATAAACTTCCGTGATATGGTCGACCGGCTTGTTGATCCGGGATTTCACAGCTAGACCTTATGAAAGAAATTTCATGGAGAGCGATTTTGAGCGGAGGACGCGTCAAGCTGAGCGATGTCGCCAGGGACGCCGGCGTGTCGCCTGCAACGGTGTCACGGGCCATCGCCCAGCCCGACCTCCTGTCGCCGGAGACGCTGGCCAGGGTCAGGGCGAGCGCCCTGCGCCTCGGCTACCTGCCCGACGGCGCGGCGCGTGCGCTCGCGTCGGGCCGTTCGATGACGATCGGCGCGATCGTGCCCACGCTGGACAGCGCCATCTTCGCGCGCGCGCTTCAGTCAATGCAGGCGACATTGGCGCAGTCCGGATACCTGCTGCTGGTCGCCTCGCATGAGGCGAGCCCCGCGGCCGAAACACAGGCGGTTCGGGCCCTGCTCGGGCGCGGCGTCGACGGGTTGATGTTGGTGGGTGCAGAGCGCGCTCCGGAAACCACAGCTTTGCTGAAGGCGTCGGGCCTGCCCGTCGTGCTGACATGGTGCGGGGACGGACACTTCACCGCCGTCACCATCGACAACGTGCTCGCCGGCCGCCTTGCCGCCGAGCACCTGATCGGGCTCGGCCATCGCCGCATCGGCATGATCGCCGGCCATCTCCAGTTCAACGACCGCCAGAGGGCGCGGCTCGCAGGCGCGCGGGCAGCGCTGGCGGAGGCGGGGTTGCCGCTGCCCGATTCCCTCGTGGTCGAACAGGCGCTGACTCTTGCCGGCGGACGCGTCGGCTGCGCGATGCTGCTTGAGCTGGACGTGCCGCCCACCGCCCTGATCGGCGGCATCGACCTGTTCGCCATCGGCTGTCTCGAAGAGGCGCATGCACGCGGCATGTCGGTGCCCGAAGACCTCAGTGTGGTGGGGATCGACGGATTGGACATGTCGGCGCATGTCTCGCCGGGGCTGACGACCGTTCACGTCCCCACGGGCAGGATCGGCAACCTTGCAGCGCAGACGCTGATGGCCATGATCGCGCGTCAGCCGGTCGACAGGGAGCGGCTCCTGCCGGTCGATCTGGTGGTCCGCCGGTCTTCCCAGCGGCTTGCCGGATCGTAGGCTCGGATGCCGTGGGGACAGCGGCGGGACAGCGCGCCATTTTGCTTTCTGCTATGCAACTGTCGAACCGGTCTCTGCTCGTGCGGCTGCAAACCGGTCTGGCGCTCATCCCCAAGGAATACGACAAGGGGCCAATAGTCAGACTGAGACGAGAAATCGGGCGGACAACGCGGATGATTGGCCGGCGCATCGCCCTCGGATCGCCCCGGCCCCATCGATCCCGCTCATCCCTCGCGCCGCGCGCTCGCAGGCACCTATGACGACCATTGGCTGAAGCATGATTTCCCCGGCCTCGCCCGCGATGCCGATCCGCGCCTGTTCTGCGTCGCGCCTGAGGATCAGCGCGTCGCCGGCTACTTCACCGGCGACGAGCCGTTTCGTGTGGTCGGCTTCCAGGCGCAACGCCCCGACATCGCGGGCACGCTGCCGGGGATGCGCGTTCGCATCTTCGTCAAGCTGTCGGGACAGCCGGCGGGACTCGTCGAACTTCCCGGCGTCATCGACACGGTCTGGCTTTTCCCCAGCGCCGGCAAGGGCGTGCTGATCTATCGCGGAGTCTGCGCGGTTGCCGATGTCGAGGGCGACGACGCGACGCATGTGATGCTGGCCTATGAGCGGTCGGTCGACGAGCCGCGCCCGCTGGAGCACTATCTCGAGGTGTTCCGGCTGCGCACCGACCCGGAGCAGAGCTTCAAGTACATTCTGGCGGACCGGCAGCTTTCTCCTGAGCCCGACCCGGCCGTGCTCGCCAGGCGACGGGCGGCGCGCGAGGCGCATGCGGCCGCGCAGATGGAGAAATCGCGACGCGCCCAGGAATTGATGGTCCGCGATGCCCTGGCGAAAGCAGGACTGCCGGATCGGTTCATGCCGGCATTGCCCGAGCCGGAGCCGATGCCATTTCTGGTTCCGACGCCAGACGAGATCGAGAGCGGCGAGATCGACTTCGCGGAACTGTTCGAGGGCATCGACGCGCTCAACGCGAAGATGCAGCGCTTGGCCGACGAGGCCGCCGCCAGGGCCGGCGACCAGATCCAGGCCGTCGAGCGCTTTCGCCAATCTGGCGATCTGTCGGACATCGACGCGCTTCTGGCGACTCTCGACCTGCCGGAGCCGGTGACGCTGGCCGATCAGGCTCGCCTTCCGGCGGATTTCGCGATGCCGGTTTCCGCCCCGGATGACGAGCAGAGCCTGAGCGAAGCGTCGGGGCGTTTCTTCGATCGGCCCGAATCTCGCCTGCTCGCCCCGGCCCAAGGCGGCATCGACCAGGCCCTCGCCGCCATCGTCGATCCGCCGGAGCCGACGTCTCAAACTCCGCCAGACGCGCCGCTTGACCGCACGCCGATGACCGAGCTGCCGCCCAAGCCGTCGGCCCCCGAGAATCCGGTGGCAATGGCCAGGATCGCGGCGGCTTTTCCAGGCCTCGCCGCGTCCGGCGGCTCGCTGGATGCTCTTCTCGACGATCTCGTTGGCGACGAGACGCCTGCGTCCGCACCGGCCATGGTTTCCAGTTCGCGTACGACGCTTGCCGAGGCTAAGGCCCGCCTCGCAAAGGCTGAACCCGACATAGCCGCCGGGATTGCGTCGCTGCGCCGGCTGGCGCCCGAGCCGGCCTTCCCGGCCCAGGCCCTTGCTCCGGCGGTGGCTGTCCGGTTCGGCAAGATCATCGCCGCCGAGGTGCGGCAGACTTCGCTCGCCGGGCGCGATATGGCCGGAGCCGACCTGTCAGGGCAAGATTTCGCCGGGCTCGACCTGAACGGCGCCTTCTTCGAGCGCTGCGACCTGCGCGGCGCCGACTTTACCGGCGCACGCTGCTCCGGGGCCGTGTTCGCGGGGGCGGATCTGCGCGGGGCCGACTTCTCCGACGCGGTGCTCGCCGAAGCCAATCTCGGCAGCGCCGATGCGCGCGGGGCGCGTTTCCTCCGCTGCGACCTGACCAGGTCGCAAATGCTGAAGATCAACCTGGCAGGCGCTGATCTCAGTGGCGCGTCCCTTGAGGACATCAATTTCATCGAGAGCGATCTGAGCGATGTCCGGTTGGTCGGTGCGCAGATGAAGCAGGTCGTGGCGGTGCGGCTGTCGATGGCGCGCATCGATCTGAGCCAGGCCGTTCTGGAGAGCTGCTCCTTGGTCGAGATCGATGCGCCGGGACTGATCGCGCGCGGCATGCGCGCCTTCAAGCTCTCGGCCGTGAAGCTGAATGCCGTGGGGGCCGATTTCTCCGGCTCAAGTCTCCAGCAATGCGGTTTCCACGCCGGCTGCAATCTCACCGGTTCGCGCTTCGACGACGCGCTCGGCATGAACGGCGCATTCAGGGCAGCGCTGCTGGCGGGAAGCAGCTTCCTCGGCGCGAGCTTCAACCGCGTCGATTTCGGCGAAGCCGACCTCACCGGGGCCAGTCTGCGGCTCGCTTCGCTGAAGCAGTCGGTGCTGACCAAGGCCCGGCTGGCCCAGGCGGATCTGTTCGGCGCGAACCTGTTCAACGCGCAGGCGCGCCGGACCGATTTCACCGGCGCGCGTCTGCGCAGCGCCAATCTCTATGGCTGCGATCTGACCGATGCCGTGCTGCTCGGCGCGGACCTGTCGCGCGCCAATCTCGACAAGACGATCTTCGGGGTGGCGACCGATGCGGCGTGACGACTTCATGGAGCGGGTCTCGCTCGGTCTGCCGGTCGAGGGAGGCCATTTCGCCGGTTCCGATTTTACCGATGTCGTGCTCAGCGATGCGATGCTGCTCGATTGCGATTTCTCCGGAGCCCGCTTCGGCGGCGCGCGTCTCAGGAAGCTGCAATTCGCGCAATGCAACCTTGCCGAGGCGGATTTCGCTGACGCCACGCTCGACATGTGCCAATTCGTCTCGTCGGCCCTGCCGGACGCGCGCCTTCGTGGCGCAAGACTCAAGGATGTTCAATTCGGCCGCTGCAGCCTGAACCGGGCCGATTTCGGCGAGGCGAACCTTGAGACCTGCGCCTTCGCCGACGTCGATCTCTCGGATGCGCGTTTTTGCGATACGACATCCGCGACCACGGCGATCGTGGAAAGCACCGTCGCCCGTATCGACCTGTCACGGGCCACTATGAGCGGCTTCACCATGACCAAAGGCGACCTGCGCGAGGCGCTTCTCGAAGGCCTGAACGTCGATACCCTGCTCGTGATCGACGCCGACCTCTCCGGCCGCGATCTGCGGGCGTTGCGGCTGGCGCGCGCCAATCTGATGAAATCCAGACTGGCCGGCTGCAACCTTTCGGGCGTTGACCTCTCGCAAGGCATCTTCATGGAGGCGGATCTGCGTCAGGCCGATCTGTCCCATTCAAAACTGACCATGGGGCTCATGATCGGCGCTGATCTCACCGGCGCCAATTTCGAGGGCGCCGACCTGACTTCGGCCAATCTCAGCGGCGCCAAACTGATGGGGGCCAATTTCAACCGCGCGATCCTGACCAATACGATCTTTGACCAGGCAGATTGCTCGGCTGCCCGCTTCGAGCGGGCGCGGCTCGACTTCGCCCAGTTCAGCTATGCCACGCTCGATGCGGCCTCCTTCGCCAATGCCCGCTTTCACCGCACCAGCCTGCACGGCGCCACGACCGCTGGCACGCTCTTCACCCATGCGGGGGGCTCGACCCTGCCGACCGATCCGGCCCGCGCCGTGGCCGATCTCTACGAACCGCGCCGCGTCGCGCGTCGCGCCTGAGAGGCGAGCCATGCCCTTCGTCAATTCCTCCGGTCCGATCCCTGGTCTCGACTTCTCCTTTCCCGACGTGTGCACGACACCAGTCGGGCCGGTCCCGGTCCCGGTCCCCTATCCGAACCTCGCCCTCTCGCCCACCGCGATCCCGACCCAGTTCACCACCTTTCTGAGCTGCATGCCCGCGCATAACCTGCTGACGACGAAGCCGATGAGCCTGGGCGATCAGCCTGGCGTGCTGCTCGGCGTCGCGTCGGGCTTCGTCATGGGGCCGGTCAAGCACATGATGGGGTCGGTGACGATCTTCCTCGGCGGTCCGCCGGCGACCAAGATGCTGAACCCGACCTCGCAGAACGGCATGAGCCCGAACATCGTCGGCGTGACGTTGTCGCCGAGCCAGGTCACCACGATCTGCCTGTCCTGAGCCTGCCGAATGGAATCGGGCCGATTTTGAAGCGGCGGCGGCGCCGCAACCGGTTTGGGGAGACCAAGTGATGAGCGCGACGAACCAGAATGCCGCTCGAAGCGACGCAGCGCCAATGTCGCATGCGGCTTCGGCGATGCGAGGGGCGACCGTGCTGGCGACCGGAGCCGGCGGCGTCGTGGTCGATGTCGACGGCGTTCACGCCACCACCACCCGCGCCGTGTCCTGCGCCGTCGAGCCCATGCCGGGAGACGAGGTGCTGGTCTGGATCGCGCCGGACGCCTGCCACATCCTTTCCGTTATCCGGCGCGGCCAACCGTCCTCGCCACGGCGCGATGACCAGCCTAGTGCCGAGCCGGACTTCGCCCCGGTCATCAAGGCGTCGGAGCAGGCGAGCAGGACGCCGCCGGCGACCGGCGGCGGCACGCTGCCCTATCAGCCGCATTTCGACTCCCAAAGCGACGGCGAGGCCGCGACCGGGCGGCCCTGGACACGCTTCGACGTGCCACTGACGCCGAATGCCTTCGGCAGCGGCACCTATTTCCGGATGGGGGCGTATGTCTCGGGCCAGGAAGGGGCGATGATGCCGCCCCTCTTACTGTCGAAGAACGTCGTCATAACCACGACGAAAACCGAGCCGACGCCGGATCTGTCGCTGTCCTCGCTTCTAAGCGGCAAGAACCCTTACGTCACCATGGCAGAAACAGCCAATGCGGCGACGGTCGGGGACGCCTCCACCACCGGCGCGACGTCCGGAGACGCCAAGCAGGGCTATCTCAAGCGCGGCGACAGCTTCGTCAAGAACAAGGCCGGGCAGATGGAGCTGTTGACCATCAAGACCGACGGCACGACGACGACCTCGTCGGGCGACGGTTTCCTCGCCAAGACCGACGCCGACGTCAACCTGTCCATCGACGGCGGCATGCTGGTCGACATCGGCAAGGGACAGACCACCAACGTCTCCGATGGCGACATCAAGTTCACCGCCCCGGGCGGCATCTTCGCGGTCAGCGCGCTTGCGGGCATCTCGCTCACCGCCGGCACGGCGGCGGCGCCGGCCAACATCTCTCTACTGGCCTATGGCTATGTGAAGAACGAGGCCAAGGGGCCGGTGTCCGAGTGGTTCTACTCGACCTCGGAAAAGAAGACCTACGGCTTCGCGAAGGACTGGTTCTACGGCGAGAAATACTCCGAATTTCATGGCACGAGTACGTCGAAATTCTACGGCAACGAAGACAAGACCTTCCACGGCACGGCGACGAGCTATTTTCTGGGCGCACAGTTCACGACGAACCTCGCCGCCCGCATCGGCATGACGATGGCCGCGACGCTGACACTGTCGCTCGGCACCGAATTCCGCCTCAACGCGGCGATCGACCTGAAGATCAACCTCTCCATCGACATGAACATCATCATCGGCATCGCGTTCAAGATGGTCTTGGGCTTCGATACGAAGGTCGTTCTCGGGTCGGACCTGAAATATGTCAGCGGGCTCGACATCAAATCCGTCGGCGTTGACGGCAAGAAGTTCATCGTCGAGATCAAGCAGGGCGATGTCGACGCCTATCTCGGCAACCTCATCCTGCGCACGGGCTCGACGGATGTCGGCGGCAAGACGATCGACCTGAAGACGGGCTTCCTGTTCAGAGCCCGATTCAGAAGTTCACGCGGGTTTGCAGTGTCTTGCGATTCGTCGCGTGAGCATGCGGATGCTGGCGATGTGGTCGAAGGCGGTGGCGCTTTCGATGGATTTTTCCCAGTCCTTGGCGAGG